>Ga0265797_10000018_pt1 | contig 405425 bp, 352 predicted proteins | sample P2T30metagenome_FD_192433 | JGI IMG/M metagenome (GOLD analysis project Ga0265797, IMG submission 192433) | Plant litter microbial communities from East Loma Ridge, Irvine, California - P2 T30 | ecosystem: Environmental > Terrestrial > Plant litter > Unclassified | place: USA: California... | reverse complement strand
GAGCACCCCGTCTCCGGTCGCCGCCACCTGTTCTTCAGCTCGCCCCAGCCCACCACGATCCCGGACGGACGCCCATGACCCCCCTCGCCCCCGCCTCATCCACGACCCCCGCGGTCCGGCCCGCCGCTCACGGGTCCGCACACCGCCGCCGCCCGGCCGCGCGCAGGCTCGCCGTCCTCGCCGCCGGGGCCGCGGCGGCCGCCCTGCTCCTCGCGGGCTGCGCCGCCGACACCGCGGGCGCGGGCGCATCCGACGGGGCCGCGACCTCCGGGCCCGTCTCCGTGGACAGCTGCGACCGCACGCTGTCCTTCCCCACCGGGCCCCAGCGCATCGTCTCGCTCTGGCCGGCCGTCACCGAGATGCTGCTGCAGCTCGGCGCGGGCGACCGGCTCGTCGGGCAGGCGTTCACGGACCAGTCGCCGCCGCTCGACGCGTACCGCGACGCCTACGACCGGGTGCCCGTCCTCGCCACGGGCGCCGTCGACCGCGAGACGCTGCTCGCCGCGCACCCCGACCTCATCGTCGCGGACGGCGAGTACCACTTCGACGGCACCGAGCTGCCGACCATCGACGACCTGGCGGCGCTGGGCATCCGCGTCTACGTCATCAGCTCGTTCTGCCACGGCCAGGTCACCACCGGGCATGTCGACGACGCGGCGACCGACCTCACGGCCCTCGGCACGCTCCTCGGCGCCGAGCCCGCGGCCGCGGACGCCGTCGCCGACCAGCGCGCCCGGCTCGCCGCGGTGGACGACCGCGTGCGGGGCGCGGATCCCGTCGACCTCGCGGTCCTGCAGGTCTTCGACGGCGCCGTCTACGCCGACGCCCGCGGCCTCTACAGCGACGTCGTCGCCCGCGCCGGCGGCCGCGACGCCTACGAGGACGCGCTCCCGGCCGACCAGTACTACGCCGAGGTGAGCGTGGAGGACGTCGCCCGGCGGGACCCGGGCACCATCGTCTACCTCTACTCGACCGACGCCGAGCGCGACAGCGTGCGCGCCGACCTCGAGGCGCGGCTGCCGGGCGTGCGGGCCGTGCGCGAGGGCCGGATGCTGGCCCTGCCGTCCACCGACTTCATCGGCTCCCGCGCGGTCGACGGCGTCGTCGCCCTGGACGCACTGCTGCATGGCTGACGCGGCGGCGGATCCGGCGGACGCGCCCGCCCCGGGCGCCGCCCCCAGCGCCAGCGGCAGGATGCGCACCTTCGTCCTCTCCCGCGGCGTCTCCTGGGCGGGCAACGCGCTCACGGCCGTGGCGCTCCCCGTGCTCGTCTACACGACCACGGGCGACGCGGCGCTCCTCGGCCTCGTCGCGATGATGGAGGCGCTCCCGTACCTGGTGCTCGCGCTGCCCGTCGGCGCGCTCGTCGACGGCTGGGACGCGCGCCGGACGATGCTCGCCACCACGTGGCTGAGCGCCGCGGCGACCGCGACGGTCCCGCTCGCCGCCCTCGGCGGCACGCCGCACCCCGCGCTCCTCGTCGGCGTCGCGGCGGTCGTCTCGTCGCTGTTCGTCTTCTTCGACGCCGCGAGCTTCGCCGCCGTCCCCGCGCTGGCGGGCCGCGACCGCGTCGGCGCCGCGACCACCCGCATGACGACGGTCTACACGGTCATCGGCATCGCGGGGCCCCTGGCGGGCGCCGCCGCGGTCTCGGGGCTCGGCGCGCCCGCGGTCCTCGCGCTCGACGCCCTCAGCTACGCCGCCTCCGCGCTCCTGCTCGCGCGCGTGCGGTGGACGCCCGTCGCGCGGCCCGCGGCGCCGGCCCGCCGTCGCCTCGCCGCGGAGGTGCTCGAGGGTCTCGGCCACATCCGCCGCACCCCGCTCGTCCGCGACCTCACGCTCCTCGGCCTCGGCAGCAGCCTCACCGGGGGAGCGGTGACGGGGACGCTCGTCGTGATGATCGCGCGCGGCCTGCACGAGCCCGCCGACGGCCCGGCCCTCGGCGTGCTCGCCGCCGCCGCCGCGGTCGGCACGCTCGTCGCGTCGCGCGCGCTCGGCGCCGTCCAGCGGCGGCTCGGCGTCGGGGTCGTCGCCATCTGCGCGCTCGCCGCGCAGACCGCCCTCACGGCGGCGTGGGCGGCCGTCGGATCCCTCGTCGTCGCCGTGCTCGTCCTCGCCGCGTGGCAGGCCGCGGCGTCGACGGTCGCGCTGTCCGGCATCGTCGTGCGCCAGACCGTGACGCCCGCGCACCTGCAGGGCCGCGTCAACACGACGGCGCGCATGGTCGCCTGGGGCGGCCAGCCCGTCGGCGCCGGCCTCGGCGGCCTGCTCGCGGCCTCCGTCGGCATCCGCGTCGCGATCCTCGTCACCGGCCTCGGGGCGCTCGCGTCGCTCGTCGGCGCGCTCGCCTCGGGGGTCCGCCGGGCCCCGCGGCTGGCCGACCTGCCGGTCCCCGACGCCTCGGACGCCCCCGGACCGCCCGAGGTGATCGGAGGCGCCTGAATTCTTTGCTACGCTTTCCAGGTTGCTCCACGTGATCCTCGATAGCTCAATTGGCAGAGCAGCCGGCTGTTAACCGGCAGGTTGTTGGTTCGAGTCCAACTCGGGGAGCGAAGGCCTCGCGGCTCCACCCGCGGGGCCTTTTCCTTTGCCCGGATGCACGGCTCACGGCTCACGGCTCACGGCTCACGGCTCACGGCTCACGGCTCACGGCTCACGTCGCCCGGCGCACGCCGGGAGCGGCGCCGGTCGCGACCGACGCGTTCCCCGCGCGCCTCAGTCCTCCAGGTGGTCGCGCCCCGGGAGCCACGAGTTGCCGGGCACGCCCCAGCCGCTCTTCCGGATGACCTTCGCCACGGGCTTGCGGTGCTCGTGCGCGAGCCGGTCGGTGTACAGCAGGCCGTCGAGGTGGTCGAACTCGTGCTGCAGGATCCGCGCGAACCAGCCCTCCGCCTCGATCTCGAACGGCCGCCCGTCGAGGTCGACCGCGCGGAGGATCGCGCGCTCGGCGCGCACCAGCGGGAAGCGCTCGCCCGGGAACGACAGGCAGCCCTCCTCCTCGAGGTCCTCGTCGGCGTCGCGCACGGCGACGGGCGTGATGAAGAGGTCGGGGTTCACGGCGACCCCGCGGAGCGGCTCGCCCGCGTCGGTCTCGTAGGAGTACACGAAGACGCGCAGCGGCACGCCCACCTGGGGCGCCGCCAGGCCCACGCCCGGCGCCTCGTCCATCGTCAGGAACATGTCGGCGACGAGGCCGCGGAGGTCGTCGTCGAAGGCCTCCACCTCCCGGGCGCGGGCGTGCAGGACGGGGTCTCCGGTGATCCGGATGGGGAGGACGGGCATGCTGCCGATGATAGGCGCGCTACCGTGGCGGGCTGTCCGCCGCCGAGGCGGCCGGTAGGGTCGGGGAGTGGACTTCGACGCCGGCCCCGTGCTCCAGGCAGCATCGCTCACCCCGTACCAGGCGCTCGGCATCCCCATCGCGCTCGTCGGCGCGGTCTTCCTCTCCGTCGGGGCGCAGCTGCAGTCGCAGGGCGTCGCGAAGATGGAGGCGCGCGGGAAGAAGAGCACCGCCGGCCTCAGCCTGCGGCAGCTGGGCGCGCTCCTCGGCCGGCCCTCGTGGGTCGCCGGCACCGTGATGCTCGGCCTCGCCATCGTGCTGCAGCTCACGAGCCTCCGCCTCGCCCCGCTCATCGTGGTGCAGCCGCTCGGCGCCGTCGCGCTCGTGGTCACCGCCATCCTCAACTCCCGGGCCACGGGCAAGCGGCTCGACCGCAAGGCCAAGCGCGCGGTGGCGCTCTGCATCGGCGGCGTCGGCCTCTTCGTCGTCTTCGCGGCCGTGTTCGCCAAGGAGACGCCCATCCAGACGTCCGAGCTCATCACGATCCTGGTGATCCTCGCGCTGGTGCTCGCGATGCTCGGCGGCCTCTTCCTCTACTTCCGCCGCCGCGTGCAGGCGATCTTCTACATCATCAGCGCGGGCGTGCTCTACGGCTTCGTCGCGACGCTCGCCAAGGTCGTCATCAACCGCATCACGATCGGCGCCTTCGACGCGCTCACGGTCGTCTGCGTCGTCGCGCTCGTCGCGGCCACGCTGCTCGGGGCGTACTTCGTGCAGACCGCGTACTCGTCCGGACCGCCCGACCTCGTCATCGCGGGCCTCACCGTCGTCGACCCGCTGGTCGCGGTCTGCATCGGCGTGACGATCCTCGGCGAGGCGGCCGACGCGCCCGTCTACGCGAGCGTCATGTTCCTCGTCGCGGGGGCCGTCGCGGTCGTCGGCGTCTTCCAGCTGGCGAAGCACCACCCGCACACGACCTGACGTCCGGGCAGCCCGCGGCCGTCCTCGCGGCGTCCGGTGCGCCGCGCGGCCGCCGCGGAACACCTGCGATACGTTGCCTTTCGACACCCGGTCCCCGCCCCACGAGGGTGACGGATCCGGACGCCGACACCCCTGGAGAGACACCTCGTGCCGAACACCTCGGACCCGAACGCCCAGCACCCCGTTGATCCCGAACGCCCGTTGCGCATCGTCATCGGCGCGGACACGTTCCCGCCGGACGTGAACGGCGCCGCCCGGTTCGCCGAGCGGCTGGCGGCCGGCCTCGTCCGTCGCGGCCACGAGGTCCACATCGTCGCCCCGGCGGCCAGCCGCAAGCACGGCACGTGGACCGAGCTGCACGACGGCGAGGAGGTCACCGCGCACCGGCTGCGCAGCTGGCGCTGGTACCCGCACGACTGGCTCCGGTTCGCCCTGCCGTGGACCATCAACCAGAACAGCGCGCGGATCCTCGACGCCGTCCAGCCCGACGTCGTCCACTTCCAGTCGCACATCGTGACGGGCCGCGGCCTCAGCATCGAGGCGGCGAAGCGCGGCATCCGCATCATCGGCACGAACCACTTCATGCCCGAGAACATGCTCCAGCACACGCTGCTGCCGGTGGCGTGGCAGGACAAGGCGATCAAGGCCGCCTGGCGTGCCGCGCGCCGCACCTTCGGGCGCGCCGAGGCCGTCACCACGCCGACGCACCGTGCCGCGCAGTTCCTGGAGCGGTACACCGGTCTCACCGACGTCATCGCGATCTCCTGCGGCATCGACGCCGGCAACTACACGCCGGACTTCACGCCGCGCACGCGCAACCGCATCGTCTTCGTCGGCCGCGTGACGGGGGAGAAGCAGATCGACGTGCTGCTCCGCGCGTTCGCGCTCCTGCCCGCCTCGCTCGACGCCGAGCTCGAGATCGTCGGCGGCGGCGACCAGAAGAACGCGCTGGAGAGGCTCGCCGCGGAGCTCGGCATCGCCGACCGCACCACCTTCACCGGCTACGTCACCGACGAGGAGCTGCGCCGCGCGTACACGCGCGCCACGGTGCTCGCGATGCCGAGCATCGCCGAGCTGCAGTCCATCGTCACGATGGAGGCGATGGCGTCCGCGCTGCCCGTCGTCGCGGCCGACGCGATGGCGCTGCCGCACCTCGTGCACGACGGGGAGAACGGCTACCTGTTCCGCCCGAGCGACGTGGGCGACCTCGCCGCCAAGCTGCGGAAGGTGCTCGAGCTGCCCGAGGAGGAGCTCCAGCGGATGAAGCGCGAGAGCCTCGCCGTGGTCGCCAGCCACGACATCGAGCGCACGATCTCGACGTTCGAGAGCCTGTATCGTGGGGAGCCCGTGGCCGCCCCGGTCACGGACGAGGCACGCGGACGCACGGACGGCTCAGGCGCCGCCTAGGCCTCCCGACTCGGGGCGGTAGCTCAGCTGGTCAGAGCAGCGGACTCATAATCCGTCGGTCATGGGTTCAAGTCCCATCCGCCCTACTCCCGCGCAGCAGGATCCGGGCTCCGTCCTCGGGTCTCCTGCGTCCTCGCGGGGACCGCATGCGACGCCGGTCCGCGCTACCGCCCGGCCGACCCGCCGAGGCCGTGCGACCCGCCCGCCGCGCCGGGCTACCGCTCCGCGTGCAGGAGCTCGCGGTCGATCCGGTCGAGGAGCGCGGCGCTCCGCCCGGTCTCGAGCTTGCGCAGGAACCACCCGGACGACGCCTCCACCTCGGGCCAGTCCGCCTCCGTGTAGACCTTCGTGAGCGACGGGTCGATGTGGTGCAGGTTGGCGTAGCGCCAGTTGCCCGAGCCCGCGTAGGGCTCGGAGCCGTCCGCGTGCGGACCGCCCGTCTCCCGTCCGCGCGCGGAGTTGAGGGCCAGGGACTGGTAGAACTTCTCCTCCGCGACGAAGACCCGACGGAAGTAGCGCTCGATCGCGGGCGTCACCGACGCCTCGAGCTCCGCCGCGAAGCCCGCCGTCATCGCGAAGTGCGTCACGCCGTGCGCCACGCGGAAGCCCGCGGGCGGCCGGAGCGGGCCGGCGGCGCGGGACGCGGACTCCAGCACGCGGATCGCGGCGTTGCGGGCGCGCCGCAGCCGCGGATCCGTCGTGCGGGCGCTGAGGAGCGCGAGGTCGCGGTGGTACCGGCGGTCGACCTGCGCGGTGTACTTCTCCTCGGATCCCGCCACGTCGAAGTAGCGCAGGAACTGCCGGCCGCCCGAGCCGGCGAGCATCTCCTCGAGCTCCGCCACCGGCCGGATCGGGTAGTCCTGCCCGGACAGGAGCACGAGGTGCTCCTCCGGGCGGGCGCGCGCGATGCCCGCGGCGACCAGACGCCGGATGGCCTCCACCTGCGAGTACCCACCCCAGTTGACCCGCACGCGGTCCGCGAGGAACTCGACGCGGTCCCGGTCCTCCGCCGCGAGGGCCGAGACGAAGGGCGCCTGGTCCACCTTCCGGTCGACGTGCACGACGACCGGGTGGGGCGCGAGCCGACGGATCGTCCGCGCGAGCAGCTCCGGCTCGCGGAACGTGTAGATCAGGAAGACGGACATCGGGCACCTGTCTGTGGGCGGTTCCTCGTTCGGCGGGTGCGGCTCGCGGCCGCCGCGGCGCTACTCGCGCAGCGTCGTGATGTGCTCGCGGTACCACTCCACGGTGGAGCGCAGCCCCGCGTCGAGCCCGATGGACGCGGTCCAGCCGGCGTCCGCGAGCTTGGAGACGTCGAGCAGCTTCTGCGGCGTGCCGTCGGGCTTCGTGGTGTCCCACTCGGTGCGTCCCTCGAAGCCGACGACGCGCGCGATGGTCTCGGCGATCTCGCGGATCGTCACGTCGCTGCCCGTCCCGACGTTGACCTGCTCGGGCCCGTCGTAGTGCTCCATCAGGTGCAGGCATGCGGCCGCCATGTCGTCGACGTGCAGGAACTCGCGGCGCGGCGAGCCCGTGCCCCAGTTCGTGACGGACTCCGCGCCCGACGCGCGCGCCTCGTCGTAGCGGCGGATGAGCGCCGGGAGCACGTGCGAGCCCTGCGGCGAGAAGTTGTCGCCGGGGCCGTAGAGGTTCGTCGGCATCGCCGAGATCCACGGCAGGCCGTACTGGCGGCGCACGGCCTGGATCTGCATGATGCCCGCGATCTTCGCGATCGCGTAGGCGTCGTTGGTGGGCTCCAGGTGCCCGGTGAGGAGGCTGTCCTCCGTGATGGGCTGCGGCGCGAGCTTCGGGTAGATGCACGAGGAGCCGAGGAACAGGAGCCGCTCGACGCCGTGGGCCAGGGCCGCGTCGAGCACGTTGACCTGGATCCGCAGGTTGTCGCTGAGGAAGTCGACGGGGTAGGTGCTGTTCGCGAGGATGCCGCCCACCTTGGCCGCCGCGAGCACCACGTGCACGGGCCGCTCCGAGGCGAAGAACGCGAAGACGGCGTCGCGGTCCTTGAGGTCGAGCTCGGCGGACGTGCGGCCCACAATGTCGGTGAACCCCTCCGCCTCGAGCCGTCGGACGATGGCGGAGCCGACGAGGCCGCGGTGGCCGGCCACGTAGATCCGTGCGGACCGGTCCAGCGGGGCGGGCGTGAAGGCGACGGCGTCGCGCTCGTCGGCCACGCGCTCGGCGCCGGTCACGCCTGGTCCGCCGTGGGCTCGGCCGTGCCCCAGCTGGCGAGGCGCACGGTGTCGATCCACGGGCTGCCCTCGGCCTCGAGGGCCTGGATGTCGGCGTCGACCATGATGCGCGCGAGCATCGTGGTGTCGACGGTCGCCTCCCAGCCGAGCTTCTCGCGCGCCTTCGAGGCGTCGCCGACGAGCGCGTCGACCTCGGTGGGCCGGAGGTACCGCGGGTCGAAGCGCACGTGCTCGGACCAGTCGAGGCCGGCGTGCGAGAACGCGGTCTCGAGGAAGTCCCGGACGGTGAAGTTGCCGCCGGTAGCGAGGACGAAGTCGTCGGGCTCGTCGGCCTGCAGCATCCGCCACATGCCCTCGACGTACTCCGCGGCGTAGCCCCAGTCGCGGATGCTGTCGAGGTTGCCGAGGTAGACGTGGTCCTGCTTCCCAGCCTTGATCGCGGCGACCGCGCGGGTGATCTTGCGCGTCACGAACGTCTCGCCGCGGCGGGGCGACTCGTGGTTGAACAGGATGCCGTTCACGGCGAACATGTCGTACGCCTCGCGGTAGTTCTTCGTGATCCAGAAGCTGTAGAGCTTCGCGGCTCCGTAGGGCGAGCGCGGGTAGAACGGCGTGGTCTCGCTCTGCGGCGGGGGAGTGGCCCCGTACAGCTCGCTCGAGGAGGCCTGGTAGAAGCGGGTCTCGATGCCCGAGAGGCGCACGGCCTCGAGCAGGCGGATGGTGCCGGTGCCCGTGGTGTCCGCGGTGTGCTCCGGCTCGTCGAAGGAGACGCGCACGTGCGACTGCGCCGCGAGGTTGTACACCTCGTCGGGCTGGATCTGCATCATGAGCGTCGTGAGGCGCGAGCCGTCGCTCAGGTCCCCGTAGTGCAGGAAGAGCTTCGCGCCGTCCTCGTGCGGGTCCTGGTACAGGTGGTCGATGCGCGACGTGTTGAACGTCGACGAGCGGCGGATGAGGCCGTGGACCTCGTAGCCCTTGCGGAGCAGCAGCTCCGCCAGGTACGAGCCGTCCTGCCCGGTGATGCCGGTGATGAAAGCCTTCTTGGCCATGGATCCCCCCAGATGTCCGTTCGGCGGCGCCCGCGGAGTCGCTCCGCGTCGGCCGGCCGTCCCGACGAATCTACTGGTCCCGGCGCTGGGCCCGGGAATCGGGGAGCGCCGCGGGGCGCAGGATTCACGCCATCGAAACATCGAGGGGTCACAATGTCCTCATGGGGGATCTTCGAACGACCGACGCTGCCCGCACGCGCGCGGCGGACGACCTGGGGGGCCTCGCGGTCTGCCTGGTCGGCATCAACTACTGGCCGGAGACCACGGGCATCGCGCCGTACACGACCGCGATGGCCGAGGCGCTGACGGACGCGGGAGCGACGGTGCACGTCGTCACGGGCATCCCGCACTACCCGCAGTGGAAGCTGCAGGACGCCAGGTACGAGCGCGGCCGGCGCTGGGAGGAGATGCGCGACGGCGTCCGCATCACCCGCGTCCGCCACGCCATCCCCGAGACCCCCGACCTCGTCGGTCGCGCCAAGCTCGAGGCCTCGTTCCTCCAGGGGGCGCTCCGCGAGGTGCGCCGGGACCGCAGCGACGTCGTGATCGCGGTCACCCCCTCGCTCGCCGGACTCGCCGCCGGGGCGCTCGGCCACGGCCGGCGCCCGTTCGGCGTCCTCGTCCAGGACCTCACCGGCAACGCCGCGGGGGAGTCGGGCACCACGGGCGGCCGGGCGTCGCGCCTCATCGCGTCGGGGGAGTACGCGCTGCTCCGCCGCGCCGACCGCGTCGGCGTCATCACCCCGCGCTTCGGCGACCTCCTCATCCAGCAGGGCGTCGCCGACGAGGGCATCGTCAGCCTCCCGAACTTCACGCACATCACCCCCGTCGACGTCTCCACGGCCGCCGCGCGCACGCGCCTCGGCTGGACCCGCGACGCGTTCACCGTGGTCCACACCGGCAACATGGGCATGAAGCAGGGCCTCGACTCGGTCGTCGAGGCCGCTCGCCTGTCGGACGCGCGCGACCTCGGCATCGAGTTCGTGCTCGTGGGCGACGGCAACCAGCGGGCCGCGCTCGAGGAGCAGGGAGCCGGGATCCGCTCGCTCCGGTTCGTGCCGCCGCTCGACGGCGACGACTACCCCTACGCGCTGGCCGCGGCCGACGCGCTCCTGCTCAACGAGAAGCCCGGCGTGCGCGAGATGAGCATGCCGTCGAAGCTCACGTCCTACACGAGCAGCAGACGGCCGATCATCGCGGCCGTCGAGGACGGCGGGATCACGGAGGGCGTGGTCCGCGAGCACGGGGCGGCGGCGATCATCCCGCCCGGCGACCCGGAGCGGCTGCTCCAGGCCGCGCAGGACCTCCGCTGCGACGCCGCGCAGGCGGCCGACCTCACGTCCGCCGCCCAGCGCATGTTCCAGAACCGCTACTCGCCCGTCAGCGCCCACGCCCGCTACGTGCGCTTCGCCCAGCAGCTGGCCGGGCTGCGCAGCGGGGTCTCCGCGTGAGCGCGGACGCCCGGCGCGCCGCGACCGTGCCCGTCATCGACCTCTCCCGGGCGCCGGGCGAGCGGCAGGCCTGGGACCGGCCGAGGCGCACGGTGTACCTGTGGGCGGTCGTCGAGCTCCTGCTGGTGACGAACCCGTGGCAGATCAGCTCGGCGCTGCGCGTCCGCGCGCTCCGGGCGTTCGGCGCCGAGATCGGCGACGGCGTGGTGTTCCGGCCCCGGACGCGCGTGAAGTTCCCGTGGAAGCTGCGCATCGGCGACCGCTCGTGGATCGGCGAGGGCGTCTGGTTCCACAACCAGGACGTCATCACCGTGGGCCACGACGTCGTCCTCTCCCAGGAGACGATGCTCACCACCGGCAGCCACGCGCACCGACGGGACATGGCGCTCGTCACGCGGCCCATCGTCATCGAGCCCGGAGCGTGGATCACGTCCCGCTGCATGGTGCTCGGCGGCGCCCACGTCGGCCGCTCCGCGCTCGCCCGTCCGATGACCGTCGTCTCCGGCGACGTGCCCGAGGGCGCCGTGGTGTCCGGGCCCGACGGCGCCGTGGTCGGCTCGCGCTTCCCCGCCTCGTGACGCGCCCGCTGCGCATCGCGCACGTCATCCCCTACGTCTCCGCGGACGGCGCGTTCGGGGGCCCGGTCTCCGTCGCCGTCGAGCAGTGCCGCGAGCTCGCCCGCCAGGGGCACAGCGTGGTGCTCATCGCCGGCTGGGACGGCGAGGTGGAGCTCGGGGTCGCCGGCGTCGACGTCCGCCTCTTCCGCGCCCGCGCCCTCCCGGGCCTCGGCTTCAGCGGCCTCCTGTCGGGTGCGCTCCTCGCCGGCCTGCGCCGCCACGTCCGCGAGTTCGACGTGGTCCACCTCCACCTGGGCCGGCACCTGCTGGCCCTCGCCGCGGCCGACGTCTGCCGTCGGGCGGGCGTGCCCTACGTGCTGCAGACGCACGGCATGGTCGCCGAGGACGCGCGGGCGAGGTCGCGCGCGCTCGACGCGCTGGCCGTGCGGCGCGCGTTGGCCGGGGCGCGGGCCGTGCTGGCCCTCACCGACGAGGAGGAGCGCGGGCTCGGCGTCGTCTCCCGGGGACGCGCGCGCGTCGTGCGCATCCGCAACGGGGTGTCGCCCGTCTCGGTGGCGCGCCCGCGCGACGCCGACCGCGATCCCGAGGTGCTCTTCCTCGCCCGCCTGCACCCGCGCAAGCGCGTGCTGGCCTTCGCCGAGATGGCGGCGCTCCTGCACGGGCGCGGGGTCCGCGCGCGCTTCGCCGTGGTCGGGCCCGACGAGGGCGACCTCGCCGCGCTGACCGCGTTCATCGCCGCGCATCCGGGCCTGCCGTTGGCGCACGAGGGCAGCATCGCCCCTGGGACGTCCGGCGCCCGCCTGGCGGCCGCCGACGTGTACGTGCTGCCGAGCGTCCGCGAGGTCTTCCCGATGACGGTGCTGGAGGCCATGACGGTGGCGACGCCCGTGGTCATGACCCGGGACTGCGGCATCGCCGACGAGCTCGAGGCCTTCGGGGCGGCCGCCGTCACCGACGGCTCGGCCGAGGAGCTGGCGGATGCCGTGGAGGCGATCCTCACCCGGGAGCCCGTCCGCGACGCGCTCGTCGCCGGCATGCGCCGCGCCGTCGCCGAGTCCTTCGGCATCCGGGCGGTGGTCGACGGCCTGGTCGACGTCTACGACGCGGGCCGGGGCGATGTCGTCCTCCCCTGAGCGGGCCCCCGGCGCCCTCGCGTCCGGGCAGTCGGCCCGCCTCGACCGCCTCACGAGCCTGCGGTTCGTCGCGGCGCTCGTGGTCTTCGGCTTCCACGGGCTGGTGTTCTTCGAGGGCGACACGCTCCGGGTCCTCGACGTCCTGTTCGGCCAGGGCCGGAGCGGGGTGACCTTCTTCTTCGTCCTCAGCGGGTTCCTGCTCGCCTGGTCGTCGCGACCCGCGGATCGCGCGGTGCCGTTCTACCGGAGGCGCTTCGCGCGCATCTACCCCGCCTACCTCGCGTCGCTGCTGTTCGCCGCGGCGCTCTGGGCCGTGCTCGACCCCGCCTCGCTCGGGCGGGGACCCCTCACGCCGTTCCTCCTGCAGGCGTGGGCGCCGACGTCGGACTCCTACTTCGCCGTCAACGTGCCCGCCTGGTCGCTGTCCGTCGAGGCGTTCTTCTACCTGGCGTTCCCGTTCCTCATCCGCGGCCTCCGACGGCTCACGACCCGCGGGCTGGCGCTCCTGCTCGTGCCGATGGTCGCCGTCCCGGTGGCGCTGGCGGCCCTCGTCTCCCGGGACGCGGGCGCGACGGGCCTCGACGCGGACACCGTCTCGATCTGGCTCGCCTACTACTTCCCGCCGTCGCGGCTCCCCGAGTTCGTGGTCGGCATGATCCTCGGCGTGCTGGCGCGGAGGGACGCGCTCCCCGCCGTGGACTGGCATGCCGCCGTCGCGCTGGCCGCGGCCGTCTACCTCTCCGTGGGCGTGTGGCCGTCGGCCTACGGCGTCGCGGCGCTCGTGGTGCTGCCGTTCGGCCTGCTGATCGTGGCGGCGGCGCAACGCGACGTCGCCGGCACGCCGGGCCTCCTGCGGGCACGGCTGCCGGTGCAGCTCGGGGAGGCGTCCTACTGCTTCTACCTGCTGCACCACGTGTTCGTCATCCGCCTCGCCCAGCCGGGGTTCCGCGACCTCGGGCTCGACGGGGCGCCCGCGTTCGCGCTCGCGCTCGTCCTAGCCCTGGTGGGCGCGTCCCTGCTGCACCGCCTGGTGGAGCTGCCCGGCGACCGGCTCCTGCGCGGGGCACGGCGGCGCGGGCCCGCCACGGGGACGGCGACCCCGACCGCCGCCCGCTGACATCCGCGCCACGTGCCCGGACGCTCGTCCGCCCGTGATCGCGGCGGGCGGTGCGCCGTCGAGGACGCCGCGCGACCAGGGGCGAAACGCCGTCGGCGATGGAGCGCCTCCCGGGCGGATCCTCGTCAGGGACCGGTCGACGGGGCCGGGCGGGTCACCGGCGCGTGCCGCCGGCTCCGCGCCGCGCCGGCACGCGGGACGTCCGCATCGCGTCCCGGAACGTGGCGGCGAAGTCCTCGGGCGTCCGGCGGAGGATCTCCGGCTCGTCGATGGGCACGGCGGGCAGGGCCGACGCGATCCCGACCCGCAGCCCCTCGACCGTCACCCCGGCGACGACGACCCCGTGCATGTCGCGCACGGACGGGGTGACGCCGGCGTGCTCACCCACCACCACCGTGAGGCCGGCCGCGAGGGCCTCGTTGACCGTGAGGCCCCACACCTCCTGGAGCGCGGGGTGCACGAGGACGTCGTGACGGGCGAACAGCTCGGGGAGCCCGTCCGCGGGCACGTACCCGGCGAACGCGATCCGCCCGCCCAGGCCGAGCTCGTCGGCCCGCCTCTCGAGCGCCTCGCGCTCCGGGCCCGCGCCGACCACGGTGAGGGTGCACGCGGCGAGCTCGGGCGCCGCCAGCGCCTCGATGAGGCTGACGACGTTCTTGCGCGGGATCAGCTGGCCGACGCAGAGCAGGCGCGAGCCCACCGGTCCGACCGCGGGTCCCGCGGCGAGGCGCGCCGCCCGCGTCCGCGCGTGGATGGCCTCGACATCGACCGCGTTGAAGCCGACCCGGATGCGCCGCGGGTCGATCCCCTCGGCGACGAGGGCCTCCCAGGCCGCGATGCCCGGCACGACGATCTCGTCCATGCCGGCGAAGAACGCGCGGCGCACGCGCGCGATGACGCCGCCGTGGTGCTGCTGGGAGAGCCGGTGGGACTCGTAGAAGCCCACGCGCCGCACGCCGGCGAGCTTCGCCGACCAAGACGCCACCCAGTACGCCGGGGAGTCCCACCCGCCGATGAGGATCGCGTCCCTGCCGCGGAGCTCGGAGCGCGGGATCCATCCCGTCACGTAGTGCCGGGCCTCCCCGCGGCGGACGACCCGGTTCGGCAGGAACCGCGTGCGGTACGCGGACGCCCGGTCGCCCGCCGTCCAGTCGTCGCCCCGGTTGTTGTCGTCGCTGCGCAGGCGCTCGTCGCTCTCGAGGAGCCACACCTCCAGGTCGACCTCGCGGGCGAGCGCGTCCCAGACGGGCACGCGGTAGGGCGGGGCCAGGTTCGTCATCCACACGACCGACGGTCGGCGGGCCGCGTCGGGGTCGGGCTCGTGGAGGGCGAGCAGCGCGTCGACCGTCGCGCGCGTCGACGCCCCGTCCGGCACGGACCGGCCCGTCGCGTCGACGACCAGCTCGCGGAGGGCGCCGTCGGCGAGCGTCGACCCAGCGGCGCGGGGGAGCGCCTCCGACGGCGCGTCGACGACGACGGGTCCGAGCTCGCGGAGGTCGTCCGGGATCCCGCCCTCGAGCGCCTCGGCGAGGGGGACGGCGTCGGGGCTGCCGACGCGGGCGGCGATCCGCAGCACGGTCACCCCGGCGAACCGCGCGCGCAGCGCGGCGGCCTCGTCGTCCGACCGGGCCAGGACGGCGGAGGCGCCCCGGACCATGCGGGCGGATGCGCTGCGGTCCCCGGACAGCGGCGCGGGGCCGCCCGCCGGCTCCCCGGTGCCGTGCGTCTGCACGACGTAGCGGATCCCGAGGCGCCGCGCCGACGAGGCCACCTCGAGGTGGAGGGGGTCGGCGTCCGCGTGCACGTGGAGGACGTCGACGTCGTGCGCGTTGCCGACGAGCCACGCGCGCAGCGCGGGGGAGCGCAGGGTCGGCGATCCGGGGATCGCCTCGACGAGCGGGAGGACCACCCGGACCCCGGGGACGCGGAGCCCGGCGTCGCCGGGGCGCGCGACCAGCAGGGTCACGTCGTGTCCGCGGCGCGCCATCTCGCCGCACTGCTCGACGGCGGCCGCGAGACCGCCGGAGACGCCGTCCGCGGAGACCGCGGAGACGAACTGCACGATCCTCATCGGAGCGGGCGCCGGTCGTCGTGCGCATCCCGGGGCGCGGCGGCGCGCAGGACGATGTCGGACAGCCCCCGGGCATGGGCGTGCTCGTGCTCCACTGCTCTCCCTCGTCACGGGCCCGCCGAGGACCCGGGTTGGTCCGTGACGGCGAGCGTGGTGTGGCGGCTGCAGTCTAGGAGCGCAGGACACGGCGTCCCCGCGAACTGTCCACCGGGGAGCGCGGATGTGCGCACCGGCGTGCGCGCGGCGCGGGGCGGGGCCCGCCGGCCTCCCGTCAGGCGGGTCCGAGCGCGTCGAGGATGGTCGCGCTGATGGTGCGCGCGGCGGCTTCGATGGTCGGGTGGTCCGCGGGCGGCGCATCCACCGGCGCGTCCTCGGCCATCCACGCGCGGGCGTACGCCTCGGCGGTCGGCGGGACCTCGACGACGTCGACGCCGGGGCGCAGGTACTCGAACTCGGGGGCGTGCGCCGCACCGGAGGTCGTCACGACCCGGAGGCCCATGACGAGCGCGTCCACCGCCACGAGGCCGACCCGGCCCGGGTTCAGGAGCGAGTGGGACATCGCGGCCGCCGGGGCGAAGTCCGCGGGACCCGCCTGACCCAGGAGCACGACGCGTCCCGTCTCACGCGCCAGCCGGTCCACCAGCTCGCGCGATTCGCCGTCGCCCGCGACCACGAGCCACTGCGCGGGATCCGCGGCGAAGACGATGCGGGCCGCCTCGACCAGCAGGTCGACGGCCTTGAAGCGGTTGAGGGCGCCGAGGAAGAGCGACACGCGCGCGTCGTCCGGCATGCCGTGCCGCGCGCGGAACGCCGCCGTGTCCGCCGGGGTGACGTCGTCCATCGCCCTCTGGAGCCGGGACGTGTCCGTGGAGTTCCGGAACGCCGAGACCTGGTCCTCGCGCAGCCGCGTCGAGGCGAGCACGTGGCGCCGGCCGGTCTCCGTGTAGGTCAGGGCGCGGGTGGCGTGGGAGTTGAGGAGGTTCTCCGCCGCGTCGGCGAGCGGGGACTGGGTCGTCGTCGCCGAGATGCCGTGGCCGAGCGTGACGAACGGCTGCCGCAGCCCGGCACGCAGCCAGGCGTTGAGGTTCGTGCCCTGCATCTCGGTGACGAGGAGCACGTCCCGTCCGCGCCACGTGCGCGGGAGGCGCCGGAACATGAACTTCGGCACGGACCGCACGGGCTGCAGCGTCAGGACGCCGACGCGGCTGGCCCAGCCCGGCTCGATGCCGTCGCCGCGTGCCGCGACGTCCCGCTCCTGCTCCCGGTCGCCGCCGTAGAAGACCCGGCAGTCCACGCCGGCCTCGCGGAGCTCGTCGATCACGGCGGACCAGAGCCGCTCGCGATACCCGGGGACGTACGGCTGCGTCACCGCCACCCGGCGGTTCACGACCGTCCCCCGTCTGCCTGGACCGTGCGCACGATGTCGTCCATCGTCTCCCCCCATCGACGATCGGGGGTGTCGGCGACCTCGGCTCCACCCGACCGCCCGCTCGTCCGCTGACCGGACCAGGTGCGCGTCATCACGACGGCGCCACCCCCTTTCGACGAGCCTAGCCGCCACCGGGGAGCGGCACCGCGGCACCCCGGCGCCGCTGCGGGGCGGACGCCCGCACGGGGTCCGGCATACTGGTCCGGGCAGGGGGCGCGTCCTCCTGGTCGACGTCGGGAGGGGACGGATTCGCATGGGGGAGTGGGCATGTCGGGAGCTGTCGTCGGGGTCCGCGCACGGGACGGCGGCGTCCACCACGGGCATCCGTCGCGCCGCACGGCACGGGCGCGCGTGCTGATCCCGCGCGCCGCACCCCGCCGCCGCGGCCTCCACGCCGAGGACCGCCGCGCATGAGCGCCGACCGGCCCTCGCCGCCCGCCGCCGGCGAAGCCGCCCCCGTCCTCGTCCTCGAGGGCAACGGCGACGGCCACCGCTTCTACTACGTGCGCCTCCTCGCGGACGCGATCCTCGCCGCAGGCGGACGCCCGGTGCTCGTGACCCGTCCCGGGCAGATGGACAGCCCCCAGGCGGCGGAGTTCCTGGCCGGGCTCCCGGCCTCCTTCCGATCGGTCGAGGTCGCCCGCGCGGACGTCGCCTCCGCGTCGGTCGTGGCGCGGCGGCTCGGTGCGCGTCGCATCGTCGTCCCGGACGGCGACCGCCACCTCGTGTCGCTCGTCACGCGCCGCGGCAGGGACCTGCCCCACGTCACCGCGCTGGTGATGCGCGAGCCGGTGCTGCGCCGCGACCAGCCGCTCCGCCCGCTCGCCCGCCAGTGGCTGAAGCGCGCCACGATGACGCTCGCCGGACTCCGCCGGTCGACCACCGTGACGGTCCTCAAGTCGTCCGTGTGGGCGGGTCGCTCCCGCTTCCCCGTCGCCCAGGATCCCGTGACGCTGGCCGCCACGCCGGCGGACGTCGCCGCGTTCCGCGAGCGCTGGGACCTTGGCGCGGATCGCCGGTGGTTCGGCGTCGTCGGCGCCATCACCGCCCGCAAGAACCTGCCCCTCGTCGCGGAGGCCTTGGCGCGGGTCGCCGACGAGGGCGTCGGACTGTTCGTCGGCGGGGCCGTGTTCGACGGCCAGCTCGCCGCGGCCGAGCCGCACCTCGCGGAGGCCCGCCGGCGGGGAGCCCGCGTGGTCGTGGTCGACCGGATGCTCGAGGACGTCGAGCTCGACGCCGCCATCGGCGCGGTGGACTGCGTCGTCCTCGCGCACTCGAACGAGGGCCCGAGCGGCATCCTCGGCAAGGCCGTCATGTCCGGCACGCGCCTGCTCCTGTCGGGGGCCGCGAGCCTCCGGCGCGACGCGGAGGCCGTGCCCGCGCACGCGAGCTGGACCCCGCTCACGGTCGACGCGATCGCGACGGGCATGGCCGACGCGCGCCGCGCCGACCGTCCCGCCGCGGTGACCGACATGGGCACCTCCCGCTTCACGGCGGCGCTGCTGTGACGGACGCCGCACCCGCCCCCGCGTCCTCCGGCGGCCTCGGCCGGCAGGCCACCTTCCTGGCCGCGTCGACCGCGTTCGCGCAGATCCTCACGGCGCTCATCTACCTCTTCGCCGCGCGGGTCAGCGGCCCCACCGCGTTCGGCCAGGTCGTCACGGCCATCGCGATCGCCACGAGCGCCGTGGGCGTCCTCGACTTCGGCACCAACTCGCTCTGGATCCGCGAGACGGCGAAGGGCGCGCTCACCACGCACGACCTCGCCCGCCGTGCGCTGTCCAAGATCCTGATCGCCCTGGTGGCCTTCTCGATCGGCGGCGTCCTCCTCCTCGTCCTCTCGCCCAACCCGTGGCTGTGGACGGCCGCCCCCATCGCCATGTTCCTGCTGATCTCGCAGACGGCCCAGGTCCCGCTCCGCGCGCACTCGCGCATCGGCGTCGTCGCGCTGTCTCTGGTCGTCGACCGCCTCGTCGGCATGCTCGTCCTCTTCGGCGGGATGCTGCTCGGCGCGGACGGCGCCGCCTCCCTGTGGCTGGCGCTCGTCTGCGGCTCCATCGGCGGCACCCTGCTGCTGGTGTCGCAGATGCCGGGACGCCGTCGCCTCCTGGTGTCCCCGGAGCTCCGGCACCACCCGTGGCGCGGATCCGGGTTCTACGGGCTGAGCTCGATGGCCGCCACGTCCCAGGTCCTCGACGTCGCCATCATGTCGGCCGTCGCGGGCCCCGCCGCGGCGGGCATCTACGGGGCCGTCAACCGGTGGACGCAGCCCATGGGCCTCGCGGTCTCGGCCTTCGCGGCCGCCGCCGTCCCCGTCGTCGCCCGCGCGCGGTCGTGGAGCGCGGCGTGGCCGCAGGTGAAGAGGGCGCTGTGGCTCCCGGGCGCCGCGCTGGCCGCGTGCGTCGTGGTGATCATCGGCGCCCCGGTCTTCGTGGACGTCCTGGTCGGAGACGCCTACGCGGAGTCGGCCACCGTCCTCCGGGTGCTCGCGTTCGGGACCCTGTTCGCCATCGTCAACCAGCCCGTCGCCGTGTTCCTCCAGAGCCTCGGTCGGGACAGGGCGGTGTCGTTCGTGACGCTCTCCCTCGTCGCCATCCAGCTCGGGCTGGTCGCCGTGCTGGCGTCGCTCTACGGCGCGGTCGGCGCCGCGTTCGCCTTCCTGCTCACGCAGGCGTGCATGCTCCTGCTCCTCCTGCTGCTCACCCGCACCGGACGCGCGCGGACCGACGGGGGAGACCCGTCATGAGGATCCTGCAGCTCCTCCTCCGCCCGCAGATCGGCGGCGCCGAGACGCTGGTCGCCAGCCTCGCCGCGGAGTGGCGGCGGCTCGGCCACACCAGCGAGCTGGCCTACCTCGATCCGGAGGGGGCCTCGACGGGGAAGGTCGCCCGCGGGCGGCGGCTGCGGCGCGTCATCCGCGACGTCGACCCCGACCTCGTGGTCAGCCACTCCGCCCTCCCGAACCTCTACTCGGCGATCGTGGCCCCGCGCCGGACGCCGCTGCTGTCCGTGCTGCACAGCGCCACCGACGACTTCGCGTCGACCCTGCTCCGGCAGGCGGAGTCACGCAGCCGGACCCGGGCCCGGACCGTCGTCGCGGTGAGCCGGAAGCAGGTCGACGAATACGCCGCGCACTTCCCGGGCCGGCCGCGTCCCATGCTCGTCCCGAACGGCATCTCCGGCGACCTGCCGCGGAGGCCCGACCGCACGCCGAGCCCTCCGCGCGTGATCACCATGGCGCGCGTGGCGAGCCAGAAGGAGCCCGAGCTCTGGCTCGACGTGGTCGACCGGTTCGCCCTCGCGGACCCGGGCGTGGCGTTCTCGTGGAGGGGCCCGGTGCTCCTGTCCGATCCCCGGATCGCGCGCTTCTGGGAGACCGTGCGGGCGCACGGCCATGAGGACCTCCTCCCGGGGCCCTCGGGCGACGTCGGTGCCGACCTCGCCGCCGCCGACCTCTGCTTCCACCCGTCCAGCCGCGAGGCGCACAGCATCGGCGTGCTCGAGGCGGCGGCCGTCGGGTTGCCCGTGGTCTGCAGCGCCGACGTCGCGGCCACCCTCCCGTCCTACGTGCCCGCCGCGACCTTCGTCTCGGGCGACGCCGCGTCCGCGGTTGCCGCCATCCGTTCCGTCCTCGACGACCATCCCGCCGCCCTCGCCCGAGCGGTCACGACGAGCGCGCGCGTCCGCGAGGAGTACAGCATCGGCGCCACGGCGCGCGCGTACCTCCGGATCGCCGGCGTCGCGGGTCCGGGGGAGCCGACACCGCGCTGATCCGGCTCCGCCGACGCGAGGGGGGGGCGGGACCTCGCCTTCGCGCGTCGGCGCCGCTCACGTGCCGTCCGCGGACGGCGGCCCCCGATGCCCGGGCTCCGGCATCCGCTCGTGCCGACGACGAGCCGGTCAGGTCGAGCGCCGCACGCGCCTCAGTACGCCCCGTCCCGCTGCAGCACGGCCCGCGCGGTCTTCCAGAGGATGACGAGGTCGCCCACAATGGACCAGTTCTCGACGTAGTACAGGTCGAGCCGGACGCTGTCCTCCCACGAGAGGTTCGAGCGGCCGCTGACCTGCCAGAGCCCCGTGATGCCCGGCTTCACGAGGAACCGGCGGTGCACCTTCGTCTCGTACGCCTCCACCTCGCGGGCGAGCGGCGGACGCGGGCCGACGAGCGACATGGTGCCGTTGAGGACGTTGACGAGCTGCATCAGCTCGTCGAGGCTGTAGCGGCGGAGGAACCGGCCGACCGGCGTGACCCGCGGGTCGTCCTTCATCTTGAAGAGGACGGAGTTCCCCGCGTCCCTGTCCTGCTTCTGCAGGTCGAGCAGGCGCGCCTCCGCGTCCGTGGCCATGGTGCGGAACTTGAGCATCGGGAACGGCCGCCCGTTGATGCCGACGCGCTCCTGCCGGAACAGCACGGGCCCGGGGGTGCTCAGGCGGATCGTCGCGGCGATGGCGAGGAAGAGCGGCGACGCGAGCACGAGGATGAGCACGCTCGCCACGATGTCGAACGCCCGCTTCGCGAAGAGCTTCGTGCCCTCGTAGCGCGGCGTCTCCACGTGGATGAGCGGCAGGCCGGCCACCGGCCGCGTGTGGATGCGCGGACCCCCGATGTCCGTGAGGCTCGGCGCGACCACGAGGTGCTGCCTGCCGGGCTCGAGCGACCAGCTCAGCTCCCGGATCCGCTCCGGCGCGAGCTCGTCGTTGCTCGCGATGACGATGGTGTCGGCGTCGACGGCGCGCATGGCGGCCGGGAGGTCGTCCAGCTTGCCGAGCACGGGGATCCCGGTGCCGGGGATCGTCGCCGCGATGACGCCCGACGGGATGCACGCCCCCACCACGAGGTAGCCGGCGTAGGGCTGGCGGGCGAGCTCCCGGGCGAGGAAGCCCGTCGACGCCTCGGAGCCGATGAGGAGCACGCGGGACGAGTAGCGGCCCTTTGCCCGCTGCACGTTGAGCCACTGCCGCCACATCCAGCGGCTGAGCACGAGGGTCACGAGGCCCAGGGGGAGGGCGATGATGATGTAGCCGCGCGCGAAGTCGATGCGACCGAGGAACGCCACGATCGCGACCATGCCGAAGAGCCGGACCGTGGCCGAGAGGATGAGCCGGTACTCCTGCGGCCCGGTGCCGAGCACGCGGTAGCCGCGGGTGCCGTAGAGCCCGAGGGCGAGCATCCAAGAGGCGACGATGACGATGGAGATGAGGGAATAGCTGACGGTGACGCCGTCGTAGTCGCCGTTGAAGGCGACGTCCGACGTCGTGACGCCGAACCAGGCGATCTGCACGCCGAAGACGACCCAGATGAGCACGAGGAGGTCGGTGATGACGAGGCCGATGGCGTAGGTGCGGCGCCAGTCGTTCGCGCGGACGCCGTCGGCCTCGGTCACGGGTCCGGCATCGGGCCGGGTTCCGCGCGCGGCGCGCTCCTCGGGATGCGACCGCGGGTCCGTCTCGCGCGCGTCCTGTCCGTGCGTCGCCCTCTGTCCGATCACTGTCCCCCCCAGCCGATGGTGCATCCCCCTGAGGCGTCATCGGCTCCAGGTTCCGAGACTACAGGCGAACCCCCGCATCCCCGGCGGCGCGACCCTCACCGGACGTGAGGTCCGGGACCGGAGGCCGCGATCGGGGGGGTCAGATGCGCGTCCACGTGCCGCCGTCGCGGCGGGTGATGCTCGCCCGGGGCACGTCCACGAGCTCCGCGGTCCGCGCCCGGACGGCTCCGGCCACGCGCTCGGCCATGTCGTCGTCGTCGGCGGTGAAGCGGACGGTGAGGCGCGGCTCGCCCCGCACGACCTGGATGTCGTTCGCCTCGAGCGTGGCGCGCTCGGCGGCCACGCGGGCCGCGGCGGGGAGGACGGCGCTCGGATCCGCGCCCGCGCGCAGGGCCCCGACGGTCATGGTGATGCGGTAGGAGGGCACGCCCCATGCTCTCGCACGAGCGAAGGGCCTCGTTAACGGGAGAACGGCTCCGACCTCATGGTCGGAGCCGTTCCCGGAAGCTCAGCGTGCGTCGCCCACCAGGGGTGGGCGGGTGGCGTTAGAGCGGGCGGATGTTCTCAGCCTGGGGACCCTTGGGGCCCTGGGCGACCTCGAACTCCACCTTCTGGTTCTCGTCGAGCGACTTGTAGCCGCCCGTCGCGATAGCGGAGTAGTGAGCGAACACATCCGCGGTTCCGTTGTCGGGAGCGATGAAGCCGAAGCCCTTTTCAGCGTTGAACCACTTGACGGTGCCTGTTGCCATGACGAAATTTCCTTCAAAAAGAGATGCATCGATCCCGGGACCCGGGACCGCGGGTCATCCGCTCCTCTGACACGACTCCGGCGGACCGGGCGGATCCGAGGACCTGACGACTTGTGAGCAACCCTAGCGGGTACCGCGGTGCAAAAGGGGGATGCGGCGACATTCGCGGGGGTGTTTCCCTGCGTGACGCCGTGGAGGGGTCGCGTGGTGCCGCGTCCCCGGACCGTCGGCGCGGGGTCGGCCGGCGGCGTCGGAGGCGGCCGCCATGATGGGGGAGTGCACATCCTGGTCGCGAGGACGCCCGAGGGCGTGCGGCTCGTCGACCTCGACGCGGCGGGCGAGGTCGTCGCCGTGCGCGACGTCGGATCCGACGCGTGGCCGCGCCTCGCCGCCGAACGCGAGCGCGCCGCCGAACCGCCGCGCTGGGTGTTCGACGACACGCGCACGTGGGCGCGCCCGCTCCTGGCCGCGGGCGTCCGCGTCGCGCGCTGCCACGACCTGCGGCTCTGCCACGCGATCCTCCGCCTCTCCACCCTCACCGCGGACAGCGCCCTCGCGCGCACGCCGCCCGGGCCGTGGGACCGCCCCGCCGGCATCGCGCGCGACCCGGCGCAGGGCGCCACCCTCTTCGACGACCTCGACGCGGCCGAGGGCCGGTCCGCCGACGAGCTCCTCGTCGAGCTGCGGCTCCAACTCCAGGCCGTCGCCGGCAGCGCCGCGCCCGGTCGGCTGCGCCTGCTGCTGGCCGCCGAGTCCGCCGGCGCGCTCGTCGCCGCGGAGATGGAGCACGACGGCCTGCCCTGGGACACGGGCGTCCACGACGCCCTCCTCGTCGCGGCGCTCGGGCCGCGCCCGGCGGCGGGCGGCACGCCGGCGGCCCTCCAGCGCCTCGCCGCGCGCATCCGCGACGTCCTCCGCGCCCCGGACCTCAACGTCGACAGCCCGCCCGAGGTGCTGCGCGCCCTCCGCCGCGCCGGCATCGACGCCTCCAGCACCCGCCAGTGGGAGCTGCAGGAGATCGACCACCCGGTCATCGCGCCCCTCCTCGAGCACAAGAAGCTGTCCCGCCTGCTCACGGCCAACGGCTGGACGTGGATGGAGACGTGGATCCACGACGGCCGGTTCCACCCCGGCTACGTGCCGGGCGGCGTGGTCACCGGCAGGTGGGCGGCCAGCGGGGGCGGCGCGCTGCAGCTCCCCCGGCAGATCCGCTCGGCCGTGCGGGCGGACCCGGGCTGGCGCCTCGTCGTGGCCGACGCCGCGCAGCTCGAGCCGCGGATCCTCGCCGCCCTCGCCGAGGACCGCGCGATGGCCGACGCCGGCCGGGGCACCGACCTGTACCAGGGGCTCGTCGACGCCGGCGTCGTCGACACCCGCGCGCACGCCAAGGTCGCGATGCTCGGCGCCATGTACGGGGCCACGTCGGGAGAGAGCGGCCGGCTGATGCCCCGCCTCGTCCGCGCGTACCCGCGGGCCACCGGGTTCGTGGAGCAGGCGGCGCGCGCGGGGGAGAGCGGCGGGATCGTCAGCACGCGGCTCGGCCGGTCCTCGCCGCCGCCCGCCGACGCTTGGCGCGACGTCCAGCAGCGCGGGCAGGGCGCCGAGGCGTCGCCGGCGGACGCCGCTCGCGCGCGTACCTCGGCGCGCGACCAGGGCCGCTTCACCCGCAACTTCGTCGTCCAGGGCACCGCCGCCGAGTGGGCGCTCAGCTGGCTCGCCGGCCTGCGTCGTCGGCTGGCGGCGCTGGAGCGACCCGGATCCCGTCCCCACCTTGTCTTCTTCCTGCACGACGAGGTCATGGTGCACGCGCCCGACGACCGCGTCGACGAGGTGCGGGCGGCCGTCGCCGAGGCCGCCGCGGAGGCCGGGCGCCTGCTCTTCGGCGATGCCCCCGTCGACTTCCCCGTGACGATCGCGGTGGTCGACGACTACGCCCAGGCCAAGTGACGCGGCCCTCCGGACGCGACGACGCCCGGCCCCCTGGGGGACCGGGCGTCGGATGAGGCGGGGAGGATCAGCCGCCGGAGCCGACGTCGCCCTCGTGGTCGTCGCCCTCGGCGGTGTTGCTGCCCGAGCCGTCGGGCGTGGAGTCCGAGGACCCGCTCTCCTCGGTGACCGAGGAGGACTCGACGTGCTCCTCGGTGTGCGTCGTCGTGCCGTCGTCGTCGGTCGAGGTGCTCTCGTGGTCTGTGCTCATGCCCCGACCGTACGCCCGCCTCCCGCCCGGGGGAACCCCGCCGACGACGACCGCGACAGGCCGCGCCGACTTGGCCGCCGACCCCCGGGCGGCGAGGATGGGGGCATGACCGATCCCGTCGCCCCCGCCGCCCCCGTGCCCACCGACCCGGCGGAGGTCCTCGCGGTCTTCCGCGCGCGCCGCGAGCAGATGGTCGTCCTGCCGCAGGGCAACCTGGCCCTCGTCAACACCCAGTGGATCTCGCACGACGCGGCGCCGCAGCCCGTCTACGGCATCCCCGGCACCTGGTCGCCGCTCGAGCCCGGCGCATCGGGCCTGCGCGTGCAGGCCTCCGCCGCGGACGGCCTCGTGGTGGACGGCGTGCTCGTGGACGGGGAGGCCGTCGTCCGCGGCCGCGACGACGCGGCGCCCTCCGCCGTGGTCGCGAGCGACACGGTCTCCGCCTTCGTCATCGCGAGCGAGGAGGGCACCTACGCGCTCCGCGTCTGGGACGCGCGGTCCGAGGCCATCCGCGACTTCGGCGGGATCGACGCGTTCCCCTACTCCGAGGAGTGGGTCGTGAAGGCGGACTTCACGCCCATCGAGGGCGGACGCGCCATGGGCTTCGAGCACCTCAAGGACGACGGGGCGACCAAGGACAAGGTGGTCCCCGGGGAGATCACGTTCACGAAGGACGGCATCGACTACTCGCTCGCCGCGTTCCGCGAGGGGCGCGCGCTCCTGCTCGTCTTCTCCGACGCCACGAGCGGCGAGTCGACCTACGGGGTGGGCCGGTTCCTGATGGTGGCGCCTTCGCCCGACGGCACGATCACGCTCGACTTCAACCGGGCCTACCTGCCGCCGTGCGCGTTCAGCTACAACTTCAACTGCCCGATGCCGCCGAAGCAGAACCGCTTCGCCGTGCCCATCGAGGCGGGGGAGAAGAACGTGCTCGCCAAGGACGGCGGCCTCCTGCACTGAGCCCCCGGGTCTCGCCGGCCGCCGCGGCCTACGGTCGCGCGTCGCGGCGGGCGGGCCGACCGCGACGCGGGGCGGCGGCGAGGCCGGTCGGGTGTGCGCCCGCGGCACCGGCGTCGAGGATCCGCCGCTCGGCCGCGTCGAGCCACGCGAGGCGCGCGGTGAGGGCGGCCTCCAGGGCGTCGGCCGCCAGCGCGGCGGCGAGCGGGACGTCGGCGCCGTCCGCCTCCCGCGACAGCGCGAGCTCCCGGGCGTCCGTGCGGGTGCGCTCCCGCTGCGCCCGGACCAGGGCGCCCGCGTCCGCGCCCGGCAGGGACAGCGCGAGGGCGACCTTCACGAGCAGTTCGTCGCGGGTCGCCGGCGGCCCGATCGTCGCCTCCAGCCACGCGCCGACGTCGGCACGGCCCGCATCCGTGATCGTGTACGGCACGTGCCCGGCCTCGTCGGTCGCGCCCTTCACGACCAGGCCGTCGCGCTCGAGCCGGTCGAGGGTGTTGTAGATCTGGCCGACGTTGAGGGGCGCCGCGGTCCCGGTGCGGGCGGTGTACTCCGTCCGGAGCTGGTACCCGTAGCAGGTGCCCTCGGTGAGGATCGCGAGGAGGGCGTGCCGCACCGACATGCGTCCCCCTGTCCCCGGCCCCGCGGGCCGCCTCCTGGAGCATAGGCATTCCCGGCATGCACGCCGACGGGACCCGCCGCCGCAGGGTCCTGATCCGGCCGCGACGCGTCGCCACCGGCGCGTCGCGCCCGCGATGTTGCCGATCCCCAGGATCACCCGCCATGATGAGGACCGTCGGCGTCCGCGCCGGCCGCACCGACAGGTGTGGAGCTCGTCCATCGCACGCAGATCGTTGGGGAAGACGCATCTGATCGGATGGAGGAGACCCATGGAAGCGCCCGTCGACAACTCAAGACCGGCTCGAGGGGTGCTCTACGTGCACTCCTCTCCTCGCGCGCTCTGCCCCCATGTCGAATGGGCAGCGGGTCGTGCGCTGGGTCACGCCGTGAACTTCACCTGGGACCCGCAGCCGGTGCTCAAGGGCGCCATGCGCGCCGAGCACTACTGGGAGGGGCCGCCAGGGTCCGGTGCCGCCATCGCGAGCGGTCTCCGCGGGTGGGAGCACCTGCGCTACGAGGTCACCGAGGACGCCGGGCCCGGTCGCGACGGCGGCCGGTGGATGCACACGCCCGACCTCGGCGTGTTCTTCGCGCAGACGGACACCGCCGGCAACACGGTGATCCCCGAGGACCGGATCCGCTACGCGCTCGACGTCGCCGGCTCCAACACGCTGGAGCTCCACCGCGAGCTGCGCCTGGCCATGGGCCAGGCCTGGGACGACGAGCTCGAGGCCTTCCGCCACGCGAGCGACTTCAGTCCCGTCGTCTGGCTGCACAAGGTCGGCTGACCGGGCCGCGTCGGGCGACTCCTCCCGCCCGGCGCAGCCCGGCGACGCCGACGGTGCGTGATAGGTTCCACGTGATGAGACCGGGGGGCCTCGCCGCCGCCGCTCGGGGCACGTGGAGCGCGATCCGACCGGACGGCTCCGCGGGACCACCCCCTACCGGACGTGCGACGAGCACAGCGAGATCGGCGACGACACCATGCGGGAACGACTCTCCACCGAACGCCCCGCCCTGGCCCGCCTGTCGGGTCCGGCCCTCGTCGTCGCCTGCGCGGCGTGGATCCTCGGGTCGACCTACCTCCTCGCCCGGGACCCCCTCGTGGGGACCGCGGTCGGGCTGGCGCCCATCGTCCTCTTCTTCATCGTCCGCAACTCGGTGGTCCGGTTCCTCTTCGTCGTCGTCGGCGGGCTGCTCGTCCTCGGCTCCAGCGGCGACCTGAGCGCGAACAAGATCGTCTACGCGGGGCTCCTCATCCTGTGCGCCGCGGTCTCCGTCGGACGGCTCATCGCCTCGCCCCCGTCCTACGCGCGCCACTTCAAGTCGCTGATCTGGGTGGGGCTCGCCCTGCTGGCGATCGTGAGCCTGAGCTACCTGGCGTCGCCCGCCGGCTCCGACCTGGGCACGTTCGGACGGCAGGCGATCTTCTACCTCCTCATCGTGCTGGGCCCGGTCATCGGGCTGGACGCCGGCCGCGACATCCCCCCGCGCATCACGTACCCCCTCGTGGGCGTCCTCGGCCTCGTGGCGGCGATCGGGTTCGCCTTCGACTGGTTGGAGAGGCGCGGCGTCACCGCGCTCTCGTCCGGACGGTTCATCCTCTCCAGCCTCATGCTGCCGTCGTTCGCGTTCGCGCTGGCCCTCGTCATGGTGTTCCACGCGGAGAAGCGCCTGGCCCGCATCCTCTGGCTGGTGCCGGTCGTCGGCATCCCCATCGCGATGCTGGTCACCGGCACGCGCACCAACCTCATCGTCTTCGCGGCGGTCTTCGCCGTCCTCGGCCTCCAGCGGAGCATGCGCGTGCCGCCGGGGAAGATGCTCGGCCTCCTCGTGATCGGCGGCGTCGTGGGCGGCCTGGTCTTCCCGATCGTCGCCTCCGTCGCGATCGCCGACCCCGACTTCCTGCAGAGCCGCATCCGGGCCTCGCTGACCGTCCTCAACGGCGAGGGCGGCGCCGACCAGTCGTACGCGATCCGGCAGAACGCCTACGTCGTCGCCACGAGCCTCATCGACAGCAGCCCGGTGTTCGGCATGGGGCTCGGCTACACGATCCCCATCACCCTCGACACCCCGCTCCTCACGGTCGTGCGCCTGGGATGGCTCGGGACGGTGGCGGTCGCGGCGTTCATCGCGGCCATGGGCTGGTCGATCTGGAAGGCGACGCGCGCCATCGGGCCGTCGCCCGCCACGACGGCGTGGTGGGGGCTGCTCCTCGTGATGCTCTGCAACATCCCCTTCGGCACGCCGTTGGAGGACCGCGGGTTCGGATTCACCCTTCTCCTCGCGACCGTGGCGATCGCGAGCGGACTGCACGCCAAGACCCTGCCGGGACCATCGGCCGCGGTCGCGGAGCCGGCCCCGAGCACGCAGGGCCTCCCGCGGGGCGCCGCGGCGCCGACCCGCACCGGCATCCCCACCTAGGCACGACCGGGGCGCACGTCGGGGCAGGCCCGGTGCATCCGGGGCCCCGCACGCACGAGGAGAGGCCCCGACCGGATGGTCGGGGCCTCTCCTCGTGGACGCGCCGGCTAGACGCTGCGGAAGGCGATGACGGCGTTGTGGCCGCCGAAGCCGAACGAGTTGCTGATCGCGAGCAGGTCGCCGTCGCCCAGCGACCGCGGCGACGTGACCACGTCGAGCTTGATGTCGGGATCCTGCTCGGTGAGGTTGATCGTCGGGGGAGCGGTGCGCTCGGCCAGCGCCTTCACCGTGAACACCGCCTCGATCGCGCCGGCGCCGCCGAGCAGGTGCCCGGTGGAGGCCTTCGTGGCGCTCACCGGGATGCCGTGGACGGCCTCGCCGAACACGCGCTCGAGCGCCTTGTACTCCGCGATGTCGCCGACCGGCGTGCTGGTCGCGTGCACGTTGATGTGCGACACGTCGGAGCGCGAGTAGCCCGCGCCCTCGATGCTCGTGATCATGGCCCGCGCGGCCGCCGTCCCCTCGGGATCCGGGGCCGTGATGTGGAACGCGTCGCTGGTGACCGCGCCGCCGACGAGCTCCGCGTAGATGCGCGCTCCGCGGGCCGTGGCGTGCTCCTCGGTCTCCAGCACGAGCGCCGCGCCGCCCTCGCCGAGGACGAAGCCGTCCCGCGAGATGTCGTAGGGACGCGAGGCGCCCGCGGGGTCCTCGTTGCGCTTCGAGAGGGCCTGCATCGCCGCGAACGAGGCGATCGGCAGGGGGTGGATGGAGGCCTCGGAGCCGCCGGCCACGATGATGTCGGCACGGCCCGCCTGGAGGTGCGCGTAGGCGCTGGCGATCGACTCGGTGCTCGACGCGCAGGCGGAGACCACGGTCTGGATGCCGGCGCGCGCGCCGAGGTCCATGCCGACCGCGGCCGCGGGCCCGTTGGGCATGAGCATGGGGACGGTCATGGGCAGGACGCGACGCGGGCCCTTCTCGCGGAGGGTGTCCCACGCGTCGAGCAGGGTCCACACGCCGCCGATGCCGGTGGCCCAGTCGACGGCGAAGCGCAGCGGGTCGACCTCGGGGGAGCCCGCGTCGGCCCAGGCCTCGCGCGCCGCCGTGAGGGCGAACTGGCTGGACGGGTCGAGGCGCTTGGTCTCGATGCGCGCCATGACCTCGGAGGAGGGCACCTTCGCCTGGCCGGCGAACGTGACCGGGATGTCCCACTTCGCCACCCAGTCCTGCTCGAGCGTGGTGATGCCCGACTCTCCGCGGAGGAGCGCCTGCCAGGTCTCCTCGGCGGTCCCGCCGAGGGGGGACGTGGCGCCGATGCCGGTGACGACGATCTTCTTGGGGGTGGTCATGCGTGGCGTCTCCTCGACGTCGGGAACGGGGGAGGGGGACGGCCGGCCCCGCGAGCGGGACCGGCCGTCCTCCGCGCGGTCAGGACTGCGCGTTGGTGATGAACGTGACCGCGTCGCCGACGGTCTTGAGGTTCTTGACTTCCTCGTCCGGGATCTTGACGTCGAACTTCTCCTCGGCGTTGACGACGATCGTCATCATCGAGATCGAGTCGATGTCCAGGTCGTCGGTGAACGACTTGTCCATCTCGACGGTGTCGGTGGCGATCCCGGTCTCGTCGTTGACGAGCTCGGCCAGGCCGGCCAGGACTTCTTCGGTGGACAGTGCCATGTGTATCTCCTCGTGGTTCGTGATGACCGGAACAGCTTATGGGGCGGGGCTCAGGGCAGGACGACGACCTGCGCGCCGAACACGAGTCCGGCGCCGAATCCGATCTGCAGGGCGAGTCCGCCCGAGAGCGACGGGTCCTCCTCGAGCAGACGGTGGGTGGCGAGCGGGATGGAGGCGGCCGACGTGTTGCCGGTGGTCTCGATGTCGCGCGCGATGGCCACCGTATCCGGGAGGCCGAGCTGCTTGGCGAACTCGTCCACGATGCGCATGTTCGCCTGGTGGGGGATGAACGCCGCGAGCTGGTCGGGCGCGACGCCGGCCCGGTCGAGCGCCTCCTTGGCGACCTTGGCCATCTCCCAGACCGCCCAGCGGAAGACCTTCTGGCCGTCCTGGCGGAGGGTGGGCCACGCGGATCCGTCGCGCATGCTCTTCAGGGTGCCGGTCATGCCGACGGCGTCCCAGTTGGAGCCGTCCGAGCCCCACACGGTGGGGGAGATGCCGGGGGTGTCGCTCGGCCCGACGATCGCGGCGCCGGCGCCGTCGCCGAGGAGGAACGAGATGGAGCGGTCCGTGGGGTCGACGATGTCGGACAGCTTCTCCGCGCCCACGACGAGGACGTACTCCGCGAGGCCCGACCGGATGAAGGAGTCGGCCTGCGCGATGCCGTAGGTGTACCCGGCGCACGCGGCCGAGATGTCGTAGGCGGGGGCCGGGTTGGCGCCGATGCGGTCGGCGAGGAGCGCCGCCATCGACGGCGTCTGCACGCTGTTGCTCACCGTGGAGACGAGGACGATGCCGATCTGCTCGGGCCGGATGCCGGCCTTCGCGATGGCCTCGAGCGAGGCGGTGGTCGCGAGGTCGACGGCGTCGACGTCGGCGCCCGCGCGCTTGCGGGTGATGATGCCGGTGCGCTGGCGGATCCACTCGTCGGACGAGTCGATGGGCCCGACGAGGTCGTCGTTGGGCACGTCGAGCTCGCCGCGGGCGGCGCCGAGGCCCCAGATGCGGGTGAAGCGCTCGACGACGGGCGCGGTCTGGATGGTGGGGCGGGGCTGGGCGGTCATGTGTCCCTGTTCGGTGTCGGGTGCGGCGGGATCAGGCGTGCGCGTCGAGCATGTCGATGGCCGCCGGGAGGTCCTCGGGGGTGGAGAGCGCGAGGGTCGGCAGCCCCTTGAGGCCGCGCTTCGCGAGGCCGGTGAGCGCACCGGCGGGGGCGACCTCGATGAGGCCGGTGACGCCGGCCGCGTCGAAGGCCTCCATGCAGAGGTCCCAGCGCACGGGGCTCGCGACCTGGCCCACGATGAGGTCGAGGTAGGCGGCGCCGGAGTCGACCCGGCTGCCGTCGCGGTTCGTCCATACGGGGAACCGGGGGTCCCGGGGCGCGAGCGGGGCGACGGCGTCCCGCAGCACGTCGACCGCGGGGGCCATGTGGTGCGTGTGGAACGCGCCCGCCACCTGGAGCGGGATGACGCGGGTCCCGCGGACCGGCTCGGCCTGCAGGGCCGCGAGGGCCTCGGGCTCGCCGGCCACGACGATCTGCCCGCCGCCGTTGAAGTTGGCGGGCTCCAGGCTGAGCTCGGCCAGCCGCGCCAGGACCGCGCCCTGGTCGCCGCCCACGACCGCGCTCATGCCGGTGCGGGTGGTCGCGGCGGCCCGGGCCATCGCGTCCCCCCGGGTGCGGACCAGGGCCATCGCCTCCGCGTCCGTCAGGATGCCGGCGCCCGCCGCCGCCGTGATCTCGCCGACCGAGTGCCCGGCGATGCCCGCGACGTAGGCGTCGCGGCCGTCGGCGAGGAGCGCGCGCAGGGCCATGATGCCCGCGGCGACGATGAGGGGCTGCGCGACCGCGGTGTCGCGGATGGCGTCCGCGTCCGACGTGGTCCCATGGGTGACCAGGTCGAGACCGGCGGCATCTCCCAGCTCGCCCAGGAGCCGGGCGTGCTCGGGGTGCTCGAGCCACGAGGAGAGGAAGCCGGGCTTCTGGGAGCCCTGACCCGGGCAGACGACGATGATCATCCGTCCATCCTCCCAGCGCGGGGGAGGCCGGTCGGAGTCGAGGTCCTACAGAGGATCTCCGGTGGCGTTGTGACGACGCCACACGATCCGCGGGTCACCGCGCCGCCTGGCGCTTCGGGCGCGCCCGACCGGACGCCTGCTGCTTCGGCACGACCGTCCCCGCCTCCGCGATGCTGCCGATGATGAGGGCCGCCTGGAGTATGAGGGCCTCTCGGGCCCCGGTCGCGTCCCAGCCGATGACGTCCGACACGCGCTTCAGCCGGTACCGCACGGTGTTGGGGTGCACGAACAGCTCCCGGGCGGTCGCCTCGAGCGAACGCCCGGTGTCGAGGTAGCACCACAGCGTCGCGAGCAGCTCGGTCGAGTGCGCCTGCAGGGGCTTGTAGATGCGGTTGATGAGCGTGGAGCGCGCGAGCGGGTCCCCGGCCAGGGCCCGCTCCGGGAGCAGGTCGTCGGCGAGCGTGGGACGCGGGGCGTTGCGCCAGGACCGCGCCACCGCGAAGCCGGCGAGGGCGGCCCGCGCGCTGCGGGAGGCCTCGACGAGGCTCGGCACCTCGTGGCCGAGCACGAGGTGGCCGTTCCCGAAGCCGGGCTCGAGCTGGGTGGCGATCTCCAGGAACGTCACGGGCGGCGCCTCGGAGTCCGGGGCGTCCGCATCCGCGACCGCGGGCGACGCTCGCCCGATCACGAGCACGAGCCGGCTGCCCTGCACGCCGATGAGCACGTCGGCGTCGAGGTGCCGGGCCGTGCGCCGCAGCTGGTCGACGTCGAGGACGGGAGGCGCCGTGCCGACGAGGACCGACACCTCGCCGTGCCCGTGCCACCCGAGGGCGGCGATGCGGGACGGCAGCTCGTCGTCGTACTCGCCCGACAGGATGCTGTCGACCACGAGGGCCTCGAGCCGCGCGTCCCAGAGGCCGCGGGCCTCGGCGGCGCGCGCGTAGACGTCCGCCGCCGCGAAGGCGATCTCCCGGGAGTAGAGCAGGATCGCGTCGCGCACCGTGCGGTGCCGGTCGCGCACGCGGTCCTCGACGACCTCCACGGTGACGCGGATGAGCTGCAGCGTCTGCTGCAGCGTCACCGAGCGCAGGAGCTCCCGGGGCGCCGCGCCGAACACGTCCGCCGCGATCCACGGGGTCGAGTCTGGATCGTCGTACCAGTGGATGAACGACGTGATTCCGGCCTGCGCGACGAGCCCGACCGCGGACCGCCGCCCCGGCGGCATCCCGCCGTACCAGGGCAGCGTGTCCTCGAGCCGCTTGAGCGTCGCGCTGGCGAGCTCGCCCGACAGGGACCGGAGCCACGCCAGCGTCTCCGCCTTCGTCTCCCCGGTCTCCACGTCGGTGTCGTGCCGGTCGCTCGTCGTCACGTCAGGTGGGCGCAGCTCACGCCTCGCCGCCCGCCGATCCGGTCGTGCCGGCGTTGACGTCGAGCAGGCGGTACTTGTCGATCGCCCACTTGGGCGCGTCCCGGTCGACCTTGCCCTGCTTGGCCAGGCGCTGCAGCGTCTTCACGACCATCGACGGGCCGTCGATCGCGAAGAAGCGGCGGGCCGCCGGACGCGTGTCCGAGAAGCCGAAGCCGTCGGCGCCCAGGGTGGAGTAGTCGCCGGGGACGAACTGGCGGATCTGGTCGGGGACCGCGTGCGAGAAGTCGGTGACCGCGACGAACGGGCCCTCGGCTCCGCGGAGCTTCTCCTCGAGGTACGGGACGCGCTCCTCGGAATGCGGGTGGAGCAGGTTGTGCTCCTCCGCCGCGAGGCCGTCCCGGCGCAGCTCGCCCCACGAGGTGACGGACCACACGTCGGCGGACACGCCCCAGTCGTCGGCGAGGAGCTGCTGCGCCTCGAGCGCCCACGGCACGGCCACGCCGGACGCCATGAGCTGCGCCTTCGGGCCGTCGACCCAGCCGTCCTTGAGCTTGTGGATGCCGCGGACGATGCCGTCGACGTCCACGCCCTCGGGCTCGGCCGGATGGATGATCGGCTCGTTGTACACCGTGAGGTAGTACATGACGTTCGGGTCCTCGTGCTCCCCGCCGTACATGCGCTCGAGTCCCGTGCGCACGATGTGCCCGATCTCGTAGGCGTACGCCGGGTCGTAGGAGACGACCGCGGGGTTCGTGGCCGACAGGACGAGCGAGTGCCCGTCGGCGTGCTGGAGCCCCTCGCCCGTGAGCGTGGTGCGTCCCGCCGTGGCGCCGATGAGGAAGCCGCGCGCCATCTGGTCGCCGGCCGCCCAGATCGCGTCGCCCGTGCGCTGGAACCCGAACATCGAGTAGAAGACGTAGATCGGGATGAGCGGCTCGCCCTGCGTCGAGTACGTGGTGCCGAGGTTCGTGAACGCCGCCAGGGCGCCCGCCTCGTTGATGCCCACGTGAACGATCTGGCCCTGCGGGCTCTCCTTGTAGGAGAGCAGCAGCTCGCGGTCGACCGACGTGTAGTGCTGGCCGTTCGGGTTGTAGATCTTCGCCGTCGGGAAGAAGGCGTCGATGCCGAAGGTGCGGGCCTCGTCCGGGATGATCGGGACGACGCGGTTGCCGAAGTCCTTCGCGCGGATGAGGTCCTTGAGCAGCCGGACGAACGCCATCGTCGTGGCGATCTCCTGCGTGCCCGAGCCCTTCTTGGAGATGCGGTACGCCGAGTCGTCCGGCAGCGAGATGGCCGTGTGCTTCGTGCGGCGCTCGGGGGAGTACCCGCCGAGGGCGCGGCGGCGCTCCTGCATGTACTGGATCGCCTCGTCGTCCTGGCCGGGGTGGTAGTACGGCGGCAGGTACGGGTCCGCCTCGAGCTGGGCGTCCGAGATCGGCACGCGCATCTCGTCGCGGAACTGCTTGAGGTTGTCGAGCGTGAGCTTCTTCATCTGGTGGGTCGCGTTGCGGCCCTCGAAGCTCGGGCCGAGGCCGTAGCCCTTGACGGTCTTGGCGAGGATCACCGTGGGCTGGCCCGTGTGCTCGCTGGCCGCCTTGAAGGCCGCGTAGACCTTGCGGTAGTCGTGCCCGCCGCGCTTGAGGTTCCAGATCTGGTCGTCGGTGTAGCCCTCGACGAGCTTCGCGGTGCGCTCGTCGCGCCCGAAGAAGTTCTCGCGGATGTAGGCGCCGCTCTCGGCCTTGAAGGTCTGGTAGTCGCCGTCGGGCGTGCGGTTCATCAGCTCGAGGAGCGCGCCCTCGGTGTCCCGGGCGAGCAGGTCGTCCCACTCGCGGCCCCAGACGACCTTGATGACGTTCCAGCCGGCGCCGCGGAAGAAGCTCTCGAGCTCCTGGATGATCTTGCCGTTGCCGCGGACGGGTCCGTCGAGGCGCTGCAGGTTGCAGTTGATGACGAAGTTGAGGTTGTCGAGCTTCTCGTTGGCCGCGACCTGGAGCTGTCCGCGGCTCTCGACCTCGTCCATCTCGCCGTCGCCGAGGAAGGCCCAGACCTGCTGGTCGGAGGCGTCCTTGATGCCGCGGTTGGTGAGGTACTTGTTCGCCTGCGCCTGGTAGATCGCGTTGATCGGGCCGAGGCCCATCGAGACCGTGGGGAACTGCCAGAACTCCGGCATGAGGCGGGGGTGCGGGTACGAGGACAGGCCGCCGCCGTCGTGGCTCTTCTCCTGGCGGAAGCCGTCGAGCTGGTGCTCGCTCAGGCGTCCCTCGAGGAAGGCGCGGGCGTAGGTGCCGGGGGACGCGTGGCCCTGCACGAAGACCTGGTCGCCGCCGCCCGGGTGGTCCTGGCCGCGGAAGAAGTGGTTGTACCCGACCTCGTAGAGGGCGGCGGAGGACGCGTACGTGGCGATGTGCCCGCCGACCGCGATCCCGGGGCGCTGGGCCCGGTGCACGGTGACGGCCGCGTTCCAGCGGATCCACGCGCGGTAGCGGCGCTCGAGGTCCTCGTCACCGGGGAACTCCGGCTCGTTCTCCGGCGCGATGGTGTTGATGTAGTCCGTGGTCGGGACCATCGGCACGCCGAGGTGCAGCTCCTTGGAGCGCTTGAGGAGGCTGAGCATGACGTCGCGCGCGCGACCCCGACCCTGCGCCTCGACGAGCCCGTCGAGCGACTCGTTCCATTCGGCGGTCTCTTCCGGATCGCTGTCGGTGTGGTTCACCGAGTACGGATCCTGGTCGTTGACAGTCACCCTCGACCTCTTCCTGTGGTGTGCAGACATCGTCTTCGGTGCCACGGGGCTCGAAGGGTGCGAGACCGCGCGTACGCCGAGGGCCAGCCTACCCATGCCGACCGACGGTCACGGACGACGGGCGGCGAGCCCCCGGACGGCGTCTCGGCGGCCCCCCGCTGGACATCGCGGATCCCCGGCGTAAGCTCGTCACTCGTGCCAGACAGGGGACATCTGCCGGCACGGAAGGATCCGCACCCCATGGCCCTGGCCAACGACACACAGGCTCCCGACTTCGAGCTCGCCAACCAGTTCGGCGAGCGGGTCCGGTTGAGCGAGTACCGCGGTCACCGCGCGGTCGCCCTCGTCTTCTTCCCCCTGGCGTTCTCCGGCACGTGCACCGGCGAGATGTGCCAGCTCGAGGAGAACCTCGGCATGTTCGCCGACAGCCGCGTGGAGCTCATCGGCATCAGCGTCGACAGCAAGCACACCCTGCGGGCCTGGGCCGAGCAGCAGGGCATCGACTTCCAGCTCCTCGCCGACTTCTGGCCCCACGGCCAGGTCGCCAAGGAGTACGGCGTGTTCCTCGAGCAGAAGGGCTTCGCCAACCGCGCGACATTCCTCATCGACACGCGCGGCATCATCCGCCGCAGCTTCATCACGGCGCCCGGCGAGGCCCGCGAGCTCGAGGCGTACCGCTCCGCCATCCGCGACCTGGCGCTCGTCCCCGCCTGATCCCGTCGGCGCCCGCCGTCAGCTGAGGATGTTGACGGCGCGCGCGATGACGAGCGCGAGGATCACGAAGCCCGCGAACGCCTGCAGCGCCATGAGGCCCTTGGCCCGGTGCGACAGCGGCATCACGTCGGTGGGGCTGTAGGCCATGGAGTTGGTCAGCGAGAAGTAGGCGTAGTCGACGAAGCCCGGCACCCAGTCCGCGTGCTCCGACGAGCGCCTGGCCACCTCGGACACGGCCCCCGCGTCCTCGTCCTGGGGGAAGCGGAAGTCCGCCGGCGCGAGCGACGCCCGGGCGTGGGTGCGGCGCGCGATGGGCCCGCCGCGGTCCATCTCCCAGTAGACGAGCGCGAACGCCAGCATGTTCGTCGTCCACACCTGCAGCGCCGTGAGGAGCAGCTCCGGACCCGCCTCCGAGGCGTCGACGAGGGCCACCACGAGCAGCACGAGGCTCACCTGGTTCGCGACCAGCAGCAGGCCGCCGAGGGCGAGGCCGAGGCCGCGCGACCACGAGGTCTCCCGGTCGAGGCGGCGCGGGTTGAGCGCGACCAGCGGGACGAGCAGGGCGACGGCCCCGACGACCACGGCGATCCGCACGCCCGCGGGCACGGCGGTCGGCGCGACGCCGTACAGCGCGACCGCGGCGAGGAGGCCGAGCGCGGCGGGCCAGCGGGACTCCGCGACGGCGCGGCGCGAGGGGTGGGTGGGCACGGGGGAGAGGCTACGGGGATCGCCGCCGGGGGAGCCGGGGCGCGCCGACGCGGTCGACTAGCATGGCGGGGCGCCGGATCCCCGGCCGTCGGGGCCCTTAGCTCAGTTGGTAGAGCGCCACGCTTACACCGTGGATGTCGTCGGTTCGAGCCCGGCAGGGCCCACCTCCGGTCCCGCTCCCCGTCCGCCGATCGAGGCCAGGCCGCGCACCAGCAGGTCGATCCCGAAGTCGAACGCGTCCGCCGCCTCGACCTCCGCGTCGGGGTCGGCGGCGACCACGCCGAGGCGGACGAGCTGGGTCCGCTGCTGCTCCTGGGCCACGTGGCCGAGCACGAAGTGCAGCAGCGCGCCCGCCGCGCGGTCGGCCGTGTCGGCGGGGAACCCGTCGGCTGCCACCGCCAGGGCGAGCGCGTCCCGGGCGTCCGCCGCGCCCAGGCCGAGCGCCGTCGTGCTCGCGACGACCTCGGCGCCGTCGCGGTGGGCGAGGAGCGCGAGGCGCAGCGCCGACGCCTGGGCGCGGACGCCCGCCGTCCGGGCACGCGCGGAGCCCGAGCCGTGGCGGTCCCACGCCGCTCCGGCCACGATGCGGTCGGCGACCGCCGCCAGGAGGGTCTGCTTGTCCGGGTAGTGCCAGTAGAGCGCGCTCGGCTGCACGTCGAGGGCGGCGCCGAGGCGACGCATCGTGAGGTCGGGGAGGCCGTGCTCGTCCAGGATCCGGAGGGCGGCCGACGCGACGTCGTCGCGGGTGAGGCGCCTCCCGCCGCGCGCATCGGCCATGCGCTCACTATAGTGAACGGCGTTCAGGAGGGACCGCGGCGCCGACGTCCGCGCCCGTCCCGCCCGCCGACCCGAAGGATGCCCGTGACCCCGTCCTCCCACCCCGCCCGCGTCTCCGAGCAGGTGGAGCGCGCCCCGCGCGTCGACGCCACCGACCTGGCGCGGGTCGCGGTCCTGGCCGCCGTGATCGCGGTGCTCGGCCTGCCCGGCGGCGTCAGCGTCCTGGGCGGCGTGCCCATCACGGCGCAGACGCTGGGGGTGATGCTCGCCGGCGCGATCCTCGGCCCGTGGCTCGGCGCCCTCTGCATCGTCGTGCTCCTGCTGCTCGTCGCCGTCGGCCTCCCGCTCCTCTCGGGCGGCGCGGGCGGGCTCGGGGTGTTCGCCGGCCCGAGCGCCGGGTACCTCGTCGGCTGGATCCTCGGCGCGCTCGTGGTCGGGCTCGTGGTCCATGCGGGCGGGCGCAGACCCGTCGCCTGGCGCACGGCGATCGGCATGGCGGCCGGCGGGATCCTCGCGATCTACGCCGTCGGGATCCCCGTCCAGAGCGCGGTGACCCGCCTGCCCCTCGGCGAGACCCTCCTCACCAGCCTCGTCTTCCTGCCGGGGGACGCGATCAAGGCGGTCATCGCGACGTGCATCGTCATGACCCTGGTCCGCGGCTACCCGCGCGCCTTCCGTCGCCGCGCGGGCTGGACCCGGAGCCCCGCCGCGCGCCCGGTCCCGACGACGTGACGCATCCCGCGCTGCGGCTCGACGGCGTGGGCGTCCGGCTGGGCGACGTCGACGTGCTCGAGGGCGTGACGCTCGACCTCGACGCGCGCACGGTCGCGGTGGTCGGCGAGAACGGCTCCGGCAAGAGCACCTTCGCCCGGCTCGTCGGCGGGCTGATCCGGCGGGACGCGGGCGACCTCCGCGTGCTCGGCCTCGATCCGCAGCGCGACGCCCGCGAGCTGCGGCGCCGCGTCGCGCTGGTGTTCAGCAACCCCGACGCGCAGATCGTGATGCCGACCGTGCGGGAGGACGTCGCCTTCTCCCTGCGGCCGGAGCGGCTGCCGCGGGCGGAGGCCGACGCGCGAGTGGACGCGGCGCTCGCGCGTCTCGGGCTGGGCGACCTGGCCCACCGTCCCGCCCACGACCTGTCCGGCGGCCAGAAGCAGCTGCTCGCCCTGGCGGGCGCGTTCGTCCGCCGGCCCGAGCTGGTGATCGCCGACGAGCCGACCGCGTACCTCGACGCGCGCAACGCCCGGCGGGTCGTCGACCACCTGTTCGAGGACGGGCACCGGCTGGTCCTCGTCACGCACGACCTCGCCGCCGCGCGGCGCTGCGACGTCGCGGTCCTCTTCGCCGAGGGGCGCGTGCGCCGGGTCGGGACCCCCGACGAGGTCGTCGCCGAGTACGAGGCGATGCTCGCGTGACGGCGACGGGATCCGCCGCCGGACGCCTCGCGCGGATGCCCACCGGGCCGAAGCTCGTCCTCGTCGCGGCCGTCGTGCTCGGCGTCTCCCTCCTGCCGTCGACGTGGGCGGGGGCGGTCGCCGCGAGCGCCGTCGCCGTGGTCGCGTACGCGGTCGCCGGCCTCGGGGACGGCGCCATCGGGCTGCGCGCGCTCGGGCGCCAGGTGCGCGCGACGCGGTGGATCCTGCTGTTCACCCTGGTGACCCAGCTGGTCCTCCTGGGCGTCGAGCCGGCGGTGTCGAACACCGCGCGCATCGCGGCGGCGATCGCCCTGCCGGGCCTCCTGATGCTGACGACCTCGACGACCGCTCTCCTCGACGCCGTGGAGCGGGGACTGCGGCCGGCCGGACGGCTCGGCCTGGACTCCGAGCGCGTCGCGCTGCTGCTGGCGGTCACCGTCTCGACCGTGCCCGTTCTCGCGCGCCTCGCCCGCGACGTGCGCGACGCGCAGAGGGCCCGCGGCGGACGCGCGGGGATCACGACCTCGGTCGTGCCGTTCCTCGTCGTCGCCCTGAAGCACGCGGACGACCTCGGCGACGCCCTCGCGGCGCGCGGCGTGCGCTGACGGGACGCGGGCGCGGGGGAGCGCCCCGTGCATCCGTTAGGGTCCTCACGGTCTTCCCCGCTACTGTTCGACCATGAGCCCCGACACCGTCGACGACGAGGCCTCCTGGTCCGTGGTCGACGCCGCGACCCACGGGTCGAGCACGCACCCCGGGTCGTCGCAGCGCGCGCTCTGGCCGCTGGAGCCGCTCGTGCCTACCGCAGGGATCCTGCCCGAGGTCACGGCGGCCGGCGGCGGGGAATCCGCCTCGCCTCGCGGACGCCGCGGCTGACGTCCGCCCGCGCGCCGGCGCCCGACGCCCCTTCGTTACGATGGGCGACGTGACCCCCACCCTCGCCGACGCCGTCCGCGCCATCGAGGACGCCTGGCCGCCCGCGGGCGCGTCGGACTGGGACTCCTCCGGCCTCGTCAGCGGCGATCCGCGACGTCCCGTCCGCCGGATCCACCTGGCCGTCGACGCCGTGCGCGCGACGGTGGACGAGGCGGTCGACGCCGGCGCCGACCTCCTGCTCACGCACCACCCCCTGCTCCTCCGCGGCGTGACGACCATCGCCGAGACCGGCTACAAGGGCGCCCTCCTCGCCGACCTCGTCCGCGCGGACTGCGCGCTCTACGCCGCGCACACCACGTCCGACGTCGTCGAGGACGGCACGTCCGGGCGCCTCGCCGCGCTGCTCGGGATCCTGCCGGAGACGCTCCGGCCCGTCGAGCCGGCCACCGACGGCGTCCGCGGCATCGGCCGGGTCGGCGACCTGCCCGCCCCGACGACGCTCGGGCGCCTCGCCGCCGAGCTCGCCCGGATGCTGCCGCCGACGGCCACCGGCATCCGCGCCGCGGGGCCCTACGACGCCCCCGTCCGGCGCGTCGCGCTGTGCGGGGGAGCCGGCGACTCGCTCCTCGGCTCCGCCGCCGTCACGGGCGCCGACGTCTACATCACCTCCGACCTCCGCCACCACCCCGCCAGCGAGGCGCGCGAGTCCGCGGCGCTCCGCGGCGGGACCCCGTACCTCCTCGACACGTCGCACTGGGCGAGCGAGTGGCTGTGGCTCGACGTCGCGGCCGAGGCGCTCCGCTCCGCCCTGCCCGGCACCGAGGTCACGGTGAGCGACATCCGCACCGACCCCTGGGACTTCGCCGTCACCCAGTGACGCACGCGGCTCGCGCCGCACCCGCACCACCGGCCGGCGCGCACGCCGCACCGCCGCACCACGAGAGGGAGAGCATGAAAGCCGATCCGAGCGTCCAGAAGGAGCTCCTCGACCTGCAGGAGATCGACACCCGTCTCACGCACCTGCGCGGCCGCCTCGCGCAGCTCCCGCAGCTGAAGCAGATCGACGCGCTGCAGCGCGAGATGGACGGCGTCCGCCGTCGCCTCGCCGAGCGCACGGGCGTGGTCGAGGACGCGCAGACGGAGCTCGCGCGGATCGAGTCCGACGTGGCCGTCGTGCAGGCGCGGATGGACCGCGACCGCAGCCGCATCGAGGCGGGCGGCAGCTCCAAGGACGTGCAGGCGCTGGAGCGCGAGCTCGAGTCGCTGCTGCGTCGCCGCGGCAACCTCGAGGAGGTCGAGCTGGAGGTCATGCAGCGGCTCGAGGAGGCCCAGGCCGCGCAGGCCGAGGTGGCCGTGGAGCGCGACGCCCTCGGGGAGCGGATCGCCACCCTCGAGGCGGAGCGCGATGCCGCGGCCGTCGAGCTGCGCGTGCAGGCCGAGCAGGCGCAGGACGACCGCGACGCGCTCGCCCCGCGGTTCCCCGCCGACCTCCTCGCGCTCTACGAGAAGCAGCGCGCCCGCTACGGCGTGGGCGCCGCGATGCTCCACCGCGGCATCTCGCTCGGCAGCAACATCGCGCTCCACCAGAGCGACCTCGACGCGCTCCGCAAGCGCGCGCCCGACGACGTCGTCATCGACCCCGAGAGCAACGCGATCCTCGTGCGCACCGACGAGTCCGGCCTCTAGGGGCGTCGCCCGCGGGCGCCTGCCCTAGACTCGTCCCGCGGATGGGTCGGCAAGACGGTCGCGCCGCGGAGGAGCCCGAGAGGGCGAGACCGCGTCGAGGAACGTCCGGGCTCCGCAGAGCAGGGCGGTGGGTAACACCCACCCGGGGCGACCCGCGAGACAGTGCAACAGAGAGCAGACCGCCCGTCGCGCGAGCGGCGGGTGAGGGTGAAACGGCGGTGTAAGAGACCACCAGCGGCCCGAGTGATCGGGTCGGCTATGCAAACCTCGCCCGGAGCAAGGTCGAACAGGGGACGCACAGGCTGCTCGTCCAGTCCCCGGGTAGACCGCTGGAGGGCTGCGGTGACGCAGCTCCGAGATAGATGGCCGTCCATGGTGCCTCGGCACCGGGACAGAACCCGGCGTATCAGCCGGCCCATCCGCACCCGCACGGAGAAGCGGCCGGGACCCCTGGGGATCCGGCCGCTTCCGTCGTGCGGGGCGATGCCGCGCGTCAGTCCTCGGGCTTCGTCTTGTCCACGAGCTCGGCGGCGGGGGCGTGCGTGCTCGCGCCGACCGCGTGCGCGGCCAGGGCCGCCGCGCCCATGATGCCCGCGTTGTTGCGCAGCTCCGCCGGCACGATGGGCGTGCGCAGGCGCAGCAGCGGCAGGAAGTGCTTGTGGTTCTTGGAGACGCCGCCGCCCACGATGAAGAGCTCGGGCCACATCAGCTTCTCGAGCTGGCCGTAGTAGACCTGCAGACGCGCCGCCCAGCGCTTCCAGTTGAGGTGCGCGCGCTCCTTGGCGGCGTACGAGGCGCGGCGCTCGAAGTCGCGCCGACCCGCCACGTCCATGTGGCCGAGCTCCGCGTTCGGGATGAGGACGCCGTCGTGGATGAGGGCCGTGCCGATGCCGGTGCCGAGCGTGGTCATGATGACGAGGCCGCGCACGTCCTTGGCCGCGCCGTAGCGGGCCTCGGCGTAGCCGGCCGCGTCGGCGTCGTTGACGAAGGTGATCTCGAGGCCCAAGCGCTCCTCGAACAGCTTCTCGGCCTCCAGGCCGATCCAGGTGGGGGAGACGTTCGCGGCCGACATGGTCGTGCCGTGCACGATCGCCGCGGGGAAGCAGACGCCCAGCGGCGTGCCCGCCGGGACCTCGCCGAGCGCCTCGATGATCTGCTTCACGGTGGCCACGATGTCCTCGGGCTCGCCGCCCTGCGGCGTCGGGAGCTTCACGCGCTCGCTGCGCAGCTCGCCGGTCGCGACGTCCACGATGGCGCCCTTGATCCCCGTGCCGCCGATGTCGATGCCGATTGCGGTCGTCGCGTCCTCGCTCATGCAAGCGACCCTACCGGCTCGTCCGACCGCGTCCCGCCCGGCCGGCGGGCTCCCGCGGGCCTAGCATCGGCAGCATGAGCGACAGCGACGAGCAGTACTGGTACGACGACCGCACGGGCGAGGTGGAGAAGGGGATGCTGTCCCCGGGCGTCCACCGCATCGGCCCGTTCGCCACCGCGGAGGAGGCCGCCGCCGCGCCGCAGCGCCTGCGCGAGCGTTCCGAGCAGTGGGCTGCCGAGGAGCGCGACGCCGACTGACGGTCGGCGTCAGTCGGAGTAGCTCTCCGCCTCCGACGGGAACGCGCCCGCGACGACGTCGTCCCGGTAGCGCGTGGCCGCGTCCAGCAGCACCCGGCGCATGTCCGCGTAGCGTCGCACGAACCGGGGGACCCGCCCCGAGGTGAGCCCGGCGAAGTCGGTCCACACGAGGATCTGCCCGTCGGTGCCGGGGCCGGCGCCGATGCCGATGGTCGGGATCCGCAGCTCGGCCGTGACGCGCCGCGCGATCTCCTGCGGCACCATCTCGAGCACGACCGCGAACGCGCCCGCCTCCTCGACGGCGCGCGCGTCGGCGAGGAGCGCCTCGGCCGCGTCCCCGCGGCCCTGGATGATGTGCCCGCCCAGGCCGTGCTCGCTCTGCGGGGTGAAGCCGACGTGGCCCATCACGGGGATGCCGGAGGAGACGACCCGGCGGATCTGCTCGGCGCTCCGCACGCCGCCCTCGAGCTTCACGGCGTGGGCGCGCGCCTCCTTCATGAAGCGCACCGAGGTGGCGAGCGCCTGGTCGGGCCCCGACTCGTAGGAGCCGAAGGGCAGGTCGGCGACGACCAGCGCGCGCTGGGCGGATGCGGCGACGGCGCGCGCGAGCGGGAGGAGCTCGTCGACCGTGACGGGCACGGTGGTGTCGTAGCCGAGCACGGTGTTGCCGGCCGAGTCGCCGACCAGCAGGAAGTCGATCCCGGCCTCGTCGAAGACGCCGGCCGTGAGCATGTCGTAGCTCGTGAGCCCGGTGATCTTGAGGCCCTGCTCCTTGGCCCGGGCGAAGTGGCGGACGCGCACGCGCTTCGGGGCCGCCGAGGGCTCGGACGGGAGGCGGGCGGGCTCGCGCGGGGTGACGGCAGCGTCGGGGCTCTGCATGTCCGCGAGTCTACGGGCGGGCCCCGTCGCGATCCGCGCCGCCCCTGGTCAGCCGGTAGGTTGGACACCGACGAGAGGGTGGTGGATGGACAAGCAGCGTGACTTCGTCCTGCGGACGATCGAGGAGCGCGGGATCAAGTTCGTGCGCCTGTGGTTCACCGACGTGACCGGCACCCTGAAGTCGGTCGCGATCGCCCCGGCCGAGGTCGAGGGCGCGTTCGCGGAGGGCCTCGGGTTCGACGGCTCCGCCATCGAGGGCCTCACCCGCTCGTACGAGGCCGACATGCTCGCCCACCCGGATCCGACGACGTTCCAGATCCTCCCGTGGCGCGGCGAGATCGACCCCACCGCGCGCATGTTCTGCGACATCTCCACGCCCGACGGGCAGCCGGCCATCGCCGACCCGCGCAACGTCCTCAAGCGCACGCTGGAGAAGGCGGCCGACCGCGGCTTCACCTTCTACACGCACCCCGAGATCGAGTTCTACCTGCTCAAGTCGAGCGAGTTCGGCGTCGACGGCCCGGAGCCGGTCGACGCGGCGGGCTACTTCGACAACGTCCCCGGCGGCACGGCGCACGACTTCCGCCGCCGCTCGGTGCGGATGCTCGAGGACCTCGGCATCTCGGTCGAGTTCAGCCACCACGAGGCGGGGCCCGGCCAGAACGAGATCGACCTCCGCTACGCCGACGCGCTCACCACGGCGGACAACATCATGACCTTCCGCACGGTCATCAAGGAGGTGGCGATCGAGCAGGGCGTCTACGCGACGTTCATGCCGAAGCCCCTCGCGCACCAGCCGGGCAGCGGGATGCACACGCACATGTCGCTGTTCGAGGGCGACGTCAACGCGTTCTACGCGTCGGGCGCCGAGTACCAGCTGTCCACGATCGGGCGGCAGTTCATCGCCGGCCTGCTCAAGCACGCCCCCGAGATCACGGCGGTCACCAACCAGTTCGTGAACTCCTACAAGCGCCTCTGGGGCGGCGGCGAGGCCCCGAGCTTCGTCACGTGGGGCCACAACAACCGCTCCGCGCTCGTCCGCGTCCCGCTGTACAAGCCGAACAAGGGCAACAGCTCCCGCGTCGAGTACCGCGCCATCGACTCCGCCGCCAACCCGTACCTCTCGTTCTCGCTGATGCTGGCCGCGGGCCTCAAGGGCATCGAGGAGGGCTACGAGCTCCCCGCCGAGGCCGAGGACAACGTCTGGAGCCTGAGCGACGCCGAGCGTCGCGCCCTCGGCTACGCGCCGCTGCCGTCGAGCCTCGACCACGCGATCCAGCTCATGGAGCGCTCCGAGCTCGTCGCCGAGACGCTGGGGGAGCAGGTGTTCAACTACGTCCTGCTCAACAAGCGGCAGGAGTGGCGCGACTACCGCGCCCAGGTGACGCCGTACGAGCTGCGCTCGAACCTCGAGATGCTCTGACGCGGATCCGCGCCCGACGCACCCGCACCGACATCCGACGACGAGGCCGGAGCCCCCGATGAGACGCGGACAGACCCTGACCGGCGCGCTCGCGCGCGCCGGATTCGCCCGGCTCAGCGAGGTGGGGGCCGCGCTGGCGGAGGCGGCGGAGCTCTCGGGGTGGGCCGAGGCCGACCTCGTGCAGGCGCTGACCCCGAGCGCGGACCCCGACGCGGCGCTCGACGCGCTCGTCCGGCTGCTCCGCATCGACCCGGAGCGCACCCGCGCGGTCCTCGGCGACGGCGACGCGCGGCACCGGCTGGCCCGGGTGCTCGGATCCTCCGCGGGCCTCGCCGACTTCCTCGCGCGGCACCCGGCCGAGCTCGACGGGTTCGCCCGTCCGCTCGCCCACCTGCCGGCTCCTGGCGACGTCCGCGACGTGCTGCTCCGGTCCGTGGGCGCGGTCGACGGCGTCGCGGCGACCACCGGAGCGGAGGCGCGCGCGGCGCTCCGCATCCGGTACCGCGCGCTCGTGGCGCGCGTCGCCGCCTGGGACCTCGTGCACCCGGACCCGCTCGTCGCGGTCCGACCCGTCACGGCCGCCCTGGCCGACCTCGCCGGCGCCGCCCTCGAGGCGTCGCTCGCCGTGGCGCGCGCCGAGCTGTCCACGCCGGGCACCTTCGGGCGCGCGCGACCCGAGGAGATCGCGGCGACCCGGCTCGCCGTCATCGGCATGGGCAAGGCGGGGGCGCGCGAGCTGAACTACGTGAGCGACGTGGACGTCATCTTCGTGGCCGAGGCCGCGCTCGACGCCGACGGCGAGCCCGTCATCGAGCCCCATCGGGCGGTCGAGCTCGCGACGCGGCTCGCCGTGCTCACCATGCGCGGGATCGACGAGCACGAGGTCGAGCCGGCGCTCTGGGAGGTGGACGCCAACCTCCGCCCCGAGGGCAAGGCAGGCGCGCTCGTCCGCACCCTCGACTCGCACCTGGCCTACTACGACCGGTGGGCCAAGGACTGGGAGTTCCAGGCGCTGCTGAAGGCCCGGCCGCTCGCCGGCGACGCCGAGCTGGGGGAGCGGTACGCCCACGCGGTCGCGCCGCTCGTCTGGTCGAGCGCCTCCCGCGAGGGCTTCGTCGGGCAGGTCCAGCGGATGCGCACGCGCGTCACGGACAACATCCCCGCCGACCAGCTGCACCAGCAGATCAAGCTCGGGCCGGGCGGCATCCGCGACATCGAGTTCACGGTCCAGCTCCTGCAGCTGGTGCACGGCCAGACCGACGAGGAGGTGCGGCAGCGCGGCACCCTGCCCGCGCTCGTCGCCCTCGCCGACGCCGGCTACATCGGCCGCGTCGAGGCCGGCGACTTCGCACGCGACTACCGCTACCTGCGCCTGCTCGAGCACCGCCTGCAGCTCGAGCGCCTGCATCGCACGCACCTCATGCCCGTCGACGAGGAGCGCCTGCGCGCCCTCGCGCGCAGCACGGGCCTCGACGGGCGCGCGGAGGAGCTCGTCGCGCGGTGGACGGCCACCAAGACGCGCGTCCGCACGCTGCACGAGCGCCTCTTCTACCGACCGCTGCTGGCAGCCGTGGCGTCGCTGCCGGAGGAGACCCTCGCCCTCACGAGCGACCAGGCGGCGGCGCGCCTCTCGGCCATCGGGTTCGTCGACGCGCGCGGCGCCCTCGGCCACATCCGCGCGCTCTCCCAGGGCGTCTCGCGGAGCTCCGCCATCCAGCGCCACCTCCTGCCCGTGCTGCTGCAGTGGTTCGCCGACGGCCCGGATCCGGACCACGGACTCCTCGCGTTCCGCCGGCTCAGCGAGGCGCTGGGCGAGGCGACGTGGTTCCTCCGGATGCTGCGGGACTCGGCGGGTGCGGCGCAGAGGCTCACGCAGGTGCTGTCGGGATCCCGCTACGTCTCGGAGCTCCTCGACCGCGTCCCCGAGGCCGCCGCGTGGCTCGCCCGCGACGAGGACCTCCGCCCCCGCTCCCGGGCGGCGCTCGACGAGGAGGCCGTCGCGACCGTCAACCGCCACCCCACGGCCGACGCGGCGGCCGCGGCGCTGCGCACGCTGCGGCGCCGCGAGGTCCTGCGCCTCGCGATCGGCGCCATCGTGGGCGTCACGCACGTCGAGACCCTCGGGCCGTCGCTCGCGGACATCACCACGGTCACCCTGCGCGGGGTGATGCGCGCCATCCGCCGGGAGGACGGGCCATGGCCCGAGTACGCCGTGGTCGCCATGGGGCGCTACGGCGGGGCGGAGCTCGGCTTCGGGTCCGACGCCGACGTCATGCACGTGTACCGCCCGATCGCCGGCATGGACCCCGACCTCGCGCAGCGCCGGGCCCAGCTCATCTCCTCGGAGCTGACGCGGCTCACCGAGGACTCGCGCCTGCCGCTCGACCTCGACACGGGCCTCCGCCCCGAGGGGCGCAACGGGCCCGTCGTCCGGTCGTTCGCCTCGTATCGCGCCTACTACGAGCGCTGGTCGCTCACGTGGGAGGCCCAGGCCCTGCTGCGGGCCCGCGGCGTGGTCGGCGACAGCGGCCTCATCGCGGACTTCACGGAGCTCGCCGACCGGATCCGGTACCCGTCCGCCATCGGCGAGGCCGACGTGCGGGAGATCAAGCGCATCAAGGCGCGCGTGGAGAACGAGCGCCTGCCGCAGGGCGCGGACCCGACGCGTCACCTCAAGCTCGGCCGCGGCTCCCTGAGCGACGTCGAGTGGCTCGTCCAGCTGCTGCAGCTGCAGCACGCGCACCGGCACCCGGCCCTGCGCACGCCGACGACCCTCGGCGCCCTGGACGCGGCGGTCGAGGCCGGGCTCGTGGAGGCCGAGGACGCGGGTCGGCTGCGGGACGCCTGGCTGCTCGCGTCCCGCGTGCGATCGGCGATGACCCTCTGGACGAACCGCACGGCCGACGTCCTCCCGGCGGACCGCGCGGCGCTCGACGCCATCGCCCGCCTGCTGGAGTACCCGCCCGGATCCGCGTCGGTCCTCGAGGAGGAGTACCTCGGGGTCACGCGCCGGTCGCGCGCGGTGTTCGAGCGGCTCTTCTACGGGCTCGACGACCGCGTCGACCCCCTCAGGTCCTGAGCCTGCATCGGCCCCGCGGGTCCTGACGCCGAGGCACGGCGCCCGCGCGAACGCCGAGCCGCCGTCCCCGACGCCTTCGCGGACCCTCCTGCACGACGACGGGCCGCCCTCCCGGAGGAGGACGGCCCGTGCGTCATTCGCCCCGCTGCGGGGCGCCGGCGGGATCAGACGCCGTAGTACAGCTCGAACTCGAACGGGTGCGGGCGCTGCGCGAGGGGCTTGATCTCCATCTCGCGCTTGTACTCGATCCACGTCTCGATGAGGTCGGGCGTGAACACGTTGCCGGCCGTGAGGAACTCGTGGTCGGCCTCGAGCGCCTCGAGGGCGGCTCCGAGCGACGCGGGCACCTGCGGGATGTTCTTCGCCTCCTCGGGCGGGAGCTCGTAGAGGTCCTTGTCGACGGGCTCGTGCGGCTCGATGCGGTTCTTGATGCCGTCGATGCCGGCCATGAGCTGCGCGGCGAACGCGAGGTACGGGTTGCTCGACGCGTCGGGCGCGCGGAACTCGATGCGCTTCGCCTTCGGGTTCGTGCCCGTGATGGGGATGCGGATCGACGCCGAGCGGTTGCCCGCCGAGTACACGAGGTTGACGGGCGCCTCGAAGCCGGGGACGAGGCGGTGGTACGAGTTCACCGTCGGGTTCGTGAACGCGAGGATGGCGGGCGCGTGCTTGAGGATGCCGCCGATGTACCAGCGCGCGACATCCGACAGCCCGCCGTAGCCGGCCTCGTCGTAGAACAGCGGCTTGCCGTCGTTCCAGAGCGACTGGTGCGTGTGCATGCCCGAGCCGTTGTCGCCGAACAGCGGCTTCGGCATGAACGTGGCCGTCTTGCCCCACTGCTCGGCCGTGTTCTTGACGATGTACTTGAACTTCAGGATGTCGTCCGCCGCATGCACCATGGTGTCGAAGCGGTAGTTGATCTCGGCCTGGCCGCCCGTGCCCACCTCGTGGTGCGCGCGCTCGAGGATGAGGCCGGCGTCGATCAGCTTGAGGCTGATGTCGTCGCGGAGGTCGGCCTGCTTATCGACGGGGCTGACGGGGAAGTAGCCGCCCTTGTAGGGCGTCTTGTTGCCCAGGTTGCCGCCCTCCTCCTCGCGTCCCGAGTTCCAGGCGCCCTCCTCGGAGTCGACCGAGTAGAAGCTCGTGTGCTGGTTCACCTCGTAGCGGACGTCGTCGAAGATGTAGAACTCGGCCTCGGGCGCGAAGAACGCGGTGTCGGCGATGCCGGACGCGGCGAGGAACTTCTCGGCCTTCTTGGCCACCTGGCGCGGGTCGCGGGCGTAGATCTCGCCGTTGCGGGGGTTGTAGATGTCGAACACCATGATGAGGGTGCGCTCGATGCGGAACGGGTCGATGTAGGCCGTCGTCACGTCGGGGATGAGCTGCATGTCCGACTCGTGGATGCTCGCGAAGCCGCGGATGGACGAGCCGTCGAACAGCTGGCCGACGGAGAAGAACTCCTCGTCGACCGTGGACGCGGGGATGTTGAAGTGCTGCTGCACCCCGGGGAGGTCGGTGAACCGGATATCGAGGAACTTGACGTCGGTGTCCTTGATGAACGCGAGCACCTCGGATGAGTCTCTGAACATGTGGTGTCTCCAAAAGGGGGCCGGAGCGGATGAGACTGACGGTTTCAGCCTCTCCGACCCTAGGGGGAAGGGGTTACCTCGCCATAACCGCCGTGTTTCCGCGATGTTACGCAGGCTGCCCCGGGCGCGTCGCCGACTGTCCGCATGCCCGGGGGATCAGGGGATCCGCCGGCAGCGCGCCTAGGATCGAGGCGTGCCCGCGACCCCGTACAGCCCCGACCTCGGCGATCCCGGCCGGAACAGGTGGCCGGGAGAGCGCCTCGGCCTCCCGGAGCGGGGGCGCGGCTCGGTGGCCCGCGCGGGACGCCGACTCGTCGGCGTCTGCATCGACTGGGCCCTCGCGGTGCTCGTCTCGTGGGCGTTCTTCGCCTACGACGCCTCGGCCACGCTCGCGATCTTCGCCGTGATGCAGTACGTCCTCATCGTCACCCTCGGCGGCAGCGTGGGCCACGTCGTGCTCGGCATGCGCGTGAGGCCGCTCACGGGCGGGTACGTCTCCCTCTGGCGCCCCGCGCTGCGCACGGTCCTGCTCTGCCTGGTCGTGCCGGCCGTGGTCTGGAACGCGGATCAGCGGGGCCTCCACGACGTCTTCTCGGGCACCGTGCTCGTCCGCACCTCCTGATCGCGGGCCGTCGGTCGGGCATCCCGCTGACGGGGACCGGGATCAGCCGGGCTCGCACCCCAGGTAGACCAGCTCCGGGTCGACCCCTCCGAGCACCACGCGCGCAGGCGACCCGGCGCGGACCGCGCCCAGCTCGCGGCTCTCGGTCTCGCGGCCGTCGTCCGAGCGTCCCGTGGTCACCTCGAAGCGCGCGAGCGCCGCGCTGCAGTCCTCGGGCGCCGTCATGTCCAGCAGCGTGCACGACGTCGGGTCGACGCACTCGCTGGCCCGCGAGGCCGGGTCGAGGACCGGCACGACGACCGCGCCCTGCGTGAGGTCGGCGCCGATCGTCGTGAACTGCGCGCGCGTCGAGTCCTGGAACGTCACGAGGACCACCAGGATGCCGGCGAGGCCGCACACCGCGGCGATCGACGGGCCCAGTCCACGGCGGGCGAGCTCGCGGCGGGACCGTCCGTAGGGGTGCCGCCGCTCCGGCGCGGGGGAGGCGGCCGGTCGATCGCCGCGGGACGCCCCCGCGGGGGCCGGACACGCCGACGCTGCCGGTCGGGACGCCGCCGCTTCGCGGGGGATCAGCAGCGCGTCCCGGGCGAGGGTCAGCTGCACGAACCGCTCGTGCGCCGAGCGGAGCTGCTGCGGCGTCGCCCCGGGGAGCCGGTCGGGATGCGTGTCCCGGGCCCGGCGGGCGTAGGCGCGGCGGACGGCCGTCCGATCGGCGTCCACGTCGACGCCGAGGAGAGCCGCGGCGGAGACGGGATCCATGCGGTCAGTCTGCGCCGGGGCGGATGCCCGCGCAAACGGGCGACGAGAGGCGGATCAGCGGGCGCGTGACGGGCGCACCTTGAAGGGGTCCACGCCCTTCGGGATCGGCATGCTGTTCTGTCCGAGCGAGGTCAGCCGGTTGTTGACGGCCAGGACCTCGGCCTTGGTGATGGTGCGGGGGAAGCGCTGCAGACGACCCGCGAGCTTGTGCAGCTCGACCGAGTCCGCGTCCGGGCCGACGAAGACGAAGTGGACGGGCACGTTGGGGAGGACGCGCGCGATCTTGCGCCGCTCGTCCTCGAGCATGCGCGTGGTGCGGCTCTTCGGCCCCTCGCCGATGAGGGCGACTCCCGGCCGCCCGACGGCGCGGTACACGGCGTCCTGCGACTTGCCGTTGACGGCGACGGGCATCTCGCTGCCGACCCAGCCGCGCTTCAGGGAGCTGCGGAGCACGACGCCGACGGCGCCGGGCTGGCCCTTGATCTGGAGGTAGGCCGCGCGCTCCGCCTTGCGCCCGAGGACGATGAGGAACGCGAGGACTCCGGCGAAGACGCCCGCGATGACGAAGAGGATGGCCGTGAGCCAGTTCCCGCCCGTCGCGAAGACCGCGAGGAGGATGCCGACGACGATGGGCCCGAGCAGCGCGAGGAGCATCCACCAGACCGAGCTCTTGTCGTAGCGCCGGGTCATCTGGAAGACCTGCCACATCTGCTTGATGCGGCCGGGTTCCTTGGGTGCCTTCGGAGAGGCTGTCTTGCGGGCCATGGTGCTCAGGATACCCGGTGCCCGGACACGTCCCGGCACCGCGACGCGTCGGCTCCTCCTCAGGTTCGAGTAGGCGACGCCGTCCCCGGGCGGCCGCGGCGGTGCCGTCTCGATGCGGGGCGTCGCGGATGCTCCATGCACGAGGGCCCGCCCCTCCCGACAGGGGAGCGGCTGGCCGGGGAGGACGGTGGACGTGCAGGGAGCACGCGACGCAGGGCGGGGTCCGCGGGAGACTCGCACGCGAGAGGGGGAGCGACCGCCTGCGCGGACTCGCGGCGGCACGCGGCGGCGGACCGGTGCGGGATCCGTCGACGACGGATCCGTCCTCGCGGGATATCGGCTCGTCCGGCTCATCGGGCGAGGGGAGCGGACGCAGGTGTACCTCGGGCGTCCGACGGCGCCGCACGGCACCTCCGACGGGCCGTCGGGCAACGTCGCCGTCAAGGTCGTCCCCGCCTCGCGGCGGAGCCGCGGGGACACCGAGATCCTCGCGCTCCAGGCGGTCGACTCGGAGCACGTCGTGCACCTGCTCGACGTCGCGACCCTCGCGGACGGCGGCGTGTGCCTCGTGCAGTCACTGTGCGCTCGCGGCACGGCCGCAGCGCTCGTGGGCAGGAGGGGCGAGCTGACGCCCGGGGAGGTGTGCACCCTGCTGACCTCCGTCCTGCGGGGCCTCGGCGACCTCCACCAGGTCGGTGTCGCGCACGGCGCGCTCGACCTCACGCACGTCCTCCTCGACGCGACGGGACGCCCGATCCTCGGCGGGCTCGGGTCCGCGCAGCTGCCGGGTGGAGCCCCAGGCGACGAGCCGGCATCCGGACGCCACCACGGCAGGGACCCGATGGCGGAGGACCTGGCGCGGGTGGCGCGCATGGCGGCGGCGCTCCGGACGCCCGGCAGGCCGACGGCGCGCTCGACCGACGCCTCCTGGGACGACTGGCTCGCCACGCTGGACGACGCTGTGCACGGCGAATCGGACCTCACCGCCCACGACCTCGCCGATCGGCTGCTGGAGATCGCGGACGCGGCTCCGCTGGCGGACGTGGCGTCCGACGGCCCCGGCGACGACCGGGGCCCGGTGGGCGGGACGGCCGGCTCCGGGGACGACCCGGCGGTCCTCGTGCGTCGACCCGAGCCCGAGCGGCGAGGGAGGCGACGGGAGCCGTCCACGAGCAGGGACGCCTCCGCCCGAGCCCGCCGGCACCGGGCTCCCCGGGAGACCCCCATTCGGCGGACGCGCGCCCGTCTCCGTGGAGCCGTCGCGACCGTCGGACAGGAGGTGGCCCTCGTGCGCCCACGCGTGTGGATGGGCGGCGCGGCCGCGCTCCTCGTCGCCGCCTCGGGCGCCGTGGCCGTGCCGATGCTGGGGGCCGCCGCGCACGGGGTCACGCAGGCGGTCGCCGGACCCACGACGCCGTACGCGGACCCGGAGGCCGACGGCGGGACGACCGATGCGGTGCCGCCGGACGCCGCCCCGCTGCAGGCCGACGTCGACGCCGCATCCTCCCCGGACCCCGACGTCGCCGCACCGGCCCTGCTGCGCCTCCGGGCCGCCTGCCTGCGTTCCTCCCAGGACGGTTGCCTCGGCGGGGTGGATCAGGCGGACTCCGCGATGGAGGACGCCGACCGCTCCCGGGCGCGCACGGGATCCGCGGACGCGGCTGCCCTGCACGCGACGGACCGCCTGGATCCGGCCCAGCGCCTCGGCGACTCGGCGCTGATCACGCTGCACGGGGACGCCGACGCCCCCGGACGCCGACCGGCCTCCCTCCTGATGGTCAGGGGGGAGGCCGGGTGGCGGATCCGCGACCTGATGGACGACCGGTGAGGTCGGCCATCAGGCCCCGGCGCTAGATGCCGAGGTCGGCGTCGAAGGCGCCAGCCTCGAGGCGGTTCTTCACCGCGACGAGGAAGCGCGAGGCGTCCGCGCCGTCGACGATGCGGTGGTCGTACGAGAGAGCCAGGTACACCGTGGAGCGGATGGCGATCGTGTCCTGGCCGTCGGCCGTGATGACGACGGGACGCTTCGTGACGATGCCCGTGCCGAGGATGGCCGACTGCGGGAGGAACACCACCGGCGTGTCGAACAGCGCCCCGCGCGAACCCGTGTTGGTGAGCGTGAACGTGCCACCGGCCAGCTCGTCCGGCGACAGCTTGTTGTCGCGCGTGCGGGCGGCGAGGTCGGCGATCTCGGTCGCGAACTGCGCGAGATTCTTGCCCTCGGCGTCCTTGACCACGGGGGTGAGCAGGCCGCGCTCGGTGTCGACCGCGATGCTGATGTTCTCGTGGTCCGGGTAGACGATGCTGTCGCCGTCGACGGTCGCGTTGACGACCGGGTAGGCGCGCAGCGCCTCCGCGGCGGCCAGCGCGAAGAACGGGAGGAAGGAGAGCTTGACGCCCGTCTTCTCGACGAACTCGGCCTTCACGCGGTCGCGGAAGCGCGCGACCTTGGTGACGTCCACCTCGACGACGCTCGTGAGCTGCGCCGTCGACTGCATGGAGACGACGGCGCGGTCGGCGATGAGCTTGCGCATGCGCGACATCTTGGCCGTCGTGCCGCGCAGCGGAGACGTCTCGAGGGGAGCGGCGGCCGGAGCGGCGGGAGCCGACGGCGTCGAGGCGCTGGCGGCGGAGGCCGCGGCCTCGGCCGCCGCGAGGACGTCCTCCTTGCGGATGCGTCCGCCGACGCCGGTGCCCGTGACGGACGCGATGTCGACGCCGCGCTCGTTCGCGAGCTTGCGCACGAGCGGCGTCACGTAGCCGGCGTTGCCGGAGGCGGCCGGAGCGGGAGCCGCAGCAGGCGCCGGAGCCACCGGAGCCGCGGCAGGCGCGGGGGCAGGAGCCGCGGCGGCGGGCGCGGGAGCCGGTGCCTCCTGGGCGGCAGGAGCCTGCGTGGCGGCGGGTGCGGGCTCGGGCTCGACGGGCGCGGGCGCCTCGGAGTCGTCGTCCGCCTCGGTGGACGGGGTCACCTGGTCGTCGACGGCGTCCTCGGCCGGCTCGTCCTGCTGCACGGGCTCGGGCTCGGCCTCGGCCGCGGGCTGCTCGGCGGGGGCGTCGCCGCCGCCGGAGCCGTCGCCGATGCGCACGAGGACGGCGCCGACCTCGACGGTCTCGTCCTCCTGCACGAGGATCTCCTCGATCACGCCCGCCACGGGGGAGGGGATCTCCGTGTCGACCTTGTCGGTCGAGACCTCGAGGAGGGGCTCGTCCACCTCGACGTGGTCGCCGACGTTCTTGAGCCAGCGGGTCACCGTGCCCTCGGTGACGCTCTCGCCGAGTGCGGGGAGGTTGACGGATTCGCTCATGGGGTTGTCTCCTTCAGGCCCGACTCCGGACCCGGCTTGTGTGTCGGTGGTGGCGGGGTGCTACAGGGCGTGCAGCGGGGTGCCGGCGAGGGCCAGGTGGGCCTCTCCGAGCGCCTCGTTCTGAGTGGGGTGGGCGTGGACCAGGTTGGCGACGTCCTCGGGGTAGGCCTCCCAGTTCACGATGAGCTGGCCCTCGCCGATGAGCTCGCCGACGCGGGCGCCGATCATGTGGATGCCGACGACCGGGCCGTCCTGCACCCGCACGACCTTCACGGATCCGGCCGTGCCGATGATCGAGCTCTTGCCGTTGCCGCCGAGGTTGTACTCGTAGCTGGAGACCTTGTCGGCGCCGAACTTCTCGACGGCCTTCGCCTCGCTGTAGCCGACGCTCGCGACCTCGGGGTCGGAGTAGGTGACCTTGGGGATGTTGATGTCCTCGACGACGACGGGCTTGTTGCCCGCGATCTCCTCGGCGACGAAGATGCCCTGCTGGAACCCGCGGTGCGCGAGCTGCAGGCCGGGGACGATGTCGCCGACGGCGTAGACGCCGGGGACGCTGGTCTGGAGGCGCTCGTCCGTCAGCACGAAGCCGCGGTCGGTCTTCACGCCCGCCTCCTCGAAGCCGAGGCCCTGGGTCGCCGGTCCGCGGCCGACGGCCACGAGCAGGATGTCGGCGTCGAACGCGGTGCCGTCCTCGAGCGTGACCTGCACGCCCTGGTCGTCCTGCGTGACCGACTTGAAGCGCACGCCGAGCGAGAACGCGATGCCGCGCTTGCGGAAGGCGCGCTCGAACTGCTTGCTGATCGACTCCTCCTCGTTCGGCACGAGGTGGGGGAGCGCCTCGATGATCTGCACGTCGACGCCGAAGGAGCGCCAGACGGAGGCGAACTCGACGCCGATGACGCCGCCGCCGAGGATGGCGACCTTCTTCGGGATGTAGTCGAGCTCGAGGGCCTGCTCGCTCGTGATGACGCGGCCGCCGATCTCGAGGCCGGGGAGGGTGCGCGAGTACGAGCCCGTCGCGAGGACGACGCTCTTCCCGGTGATGGTCTGGTCGCCGACCTGCACGGTCGTGCCGGACGTGAGGCGACCCTCGCCCTCGATGACGGTGATGCCGCGGGCCTTGATCAGGCCCTGGAGACCCTTGTACTTGCTGGCGACGATGGCCTCGCGGTACGCCGTGACGCGCGCGATGTCGACCCCGTCGAACGTGACGTTGACGCCGTACTTCTCCGACTCCCGCGACACGTCGGCCACCTCGGCCGAGTGCAGGAGGGCCTTCGTGGGGATGCAGCCGCGGTGGAGGCAGGTGCCGCCCAGCTTGCCCTTCTCCACGAGGCCCACGGTCTTGCCCAGCTGAACCGCCCGCAGGGCGGCCGCGTAGCCACCGCTCCCGCCGCCGAGCACCACCACGTCAAAGTTCTGTTCCGACACCCAGGATCTCCCTCGTATGCATCAAGGTCGTCTCATGCGACCGCCCGACCGGGCAGGCGCGGGACCCCCTCAGGAGGCCTCTCCGAGCCTACTACGCGCGTGTAAAACCGGCGGCCAGGGCGAGGAGCGTGCGCACCGCGACGCCCGTCGGGCCCTTGCCCGTGAACCCGTGCCCGCCGCCCTTGTTGTGCGAGGGCCCGGCGATGTCGATGTGCGCCCACGGGATGCGCGGGGCGTCCTCGGCGCTGCTCGTGCGTCCGACGAACTCCTTGAGGAAGACGCCTGCGACGAGCATGCCGCCCGCGGGGTTGCCGGGCTTGACGTTGGCGATGTCCGCCACGTCGGAGTTGAGGAGCGCGCGCATCTCCTCGGGGAGCGGCATCCCCCACATGCTCTCGCCCTGCTCGCGCGCGACGCCGAGGAGCCGGGCCACGAGCTCGTCGTCGCCCATCACGGCGGAGTACCGCTCGCCGAGCGCGACGACCTGCGCACCGGTGAGGGTGGCGATGTCGATGACCGCGTCGGGGTGCTCCTCGCTCGCCGCGACGAGGCCGTCGGCCATGACGAGGCGGCCCTCCGCGTCGGTGTTCAGCACCTCGACGGTCGTGCCGCCGCGCATGCGCAGGACGTCGTCGGGGCGGATGGCGGACCCCGATGGCATGTTCTCCGCGATGCAGAGCCAGGCCGTGAGCCGCACGGGCAGCTCGAGGCGCGCCGCCGCGACGACGACCTCGAGGATGGTGGCCGCGCCGGTCATGTCGTACTTCATCCCGATCATCGGCACGGCGGGCTTCAGCGAGATGCCGCCGGTGTCGTAGGTGATGCCCTTGCCGACGAGCGCCAGGTGGCGCGTGGCGCCTGCGGGGGAGTAGGCGACCTTGACGAGGCGCGGCGGCCGGGTGGATCCCTGGCCGACCCCGAGGATGCCCCCGAAGCCGTCCGCGGCGAGCGCCTCCTCGTCCCAGACGCGCACATCCACCGGCAGGTCGGCGGTGCGCGCGTGCACGGCGTCGACGAACGTGGCGGGGTAGAGGTCGAGCGGCGGGGTGTTGACCAGGTCCTTGGTGCCGGCGACGGCGTCGGCGACCGCGGTCGCCCGCGCGACCGCCTCGTCGGCGTCCTCGGCGGTCCATGAGTCGTCCGACGCGGCGACCGTGACGGCGGAGGCGCGCGCCTTCTGGCCCGCGAGGGAGTCGTGGCGGTAGGCGTCGAAGGCGTACACCCCGAGCGCCGCGCCCTCGAGCACGGCGGTCAGCTCCTCGAGGGAGGACACGGGCAGCGCCAGCACGACGCTCTCGATCCCGCGCAGCTGGCGCGTCGCCGTGCCGGCGGCGTAGCGGAGGGCCACCGCGTCCAGCGGGGCCGAGCCCACGCCGACGAGCGCGACGGTGCGGGCGGCCGTGCCGGTGCCGCCGATGCGCGTGACCTCGTCCCGTCCGCCGGTCACGCCGAGCGCGACGAGGTCGGCGGCATCCAGCTCGAGCCCCTCGGGGGCGTGCACGCGGATGCCCTCCCGGTCGGAGGAGACGGCGACGACGAGGACGTCGGCCGCGGTCTCGACGGCGCGGTCGGGGGACACGGAGAGGAGGGGTGTGGTCATGGGCCACGAGCCTATCGACGCGCGGACGCGCGCCATCCGGGTCCGCCGGCCGGGCAGCTCGCGTGTTCGCTCTGGGCGGCACCGCTCCCGGCCGCCGCCGCGGGAGGCCGTCGGGAGCGCGGCCTAGAGTTGGGGCATGGCTGACGCGGACGGACTGTACGAGATCGACACGGACATCGGCGAGGTCCCGACCGGCCTCCCCCTCGTCGCCGGGCTCACCGGGTTCTCCGACGCCGGGTCCGGGGTCTCCCAGGTCAGCGCCTACCTGCTCGACACGCTGAGCCACCGCGACGTGCTCCGCTTCGACACCGACACCCTGCTCGACTACCGCGCCCGCCGCCCCACCATCTACTTCGACCAGGACCACCTCGCCGACTACCGCCCGGCGCGGCTCGCCCTCTACCTCGCGCACGACGAGATCGGCCAGCCGTTCCTCCTGCTCACGGGCTTCGAGCCGGACTTCCGCTGGGAGGCGTTCACGGCGGCCGTCCTCGGCATCGTCGACCGCTACCGCGTCTCCACCACCACGTGGGTGCACAGCATCCCGATGCCCGTGCCGCACACGCGCGACATCAACGTGACGGTGAGCGGGAACCGCACCGAGCTCATCGACGCCCTCTCGGTGTGGAAGCCCCACACGCAGGTGCCGGCGAACGCCCTGCACCTGGTGGAGCACCGCCTGCACGACGCCGGGCACCCCGTGGCCGGGTTCGTCCTGCTCGTGCCGCACTACCTCGCCGACACCGAGTTCCCGCTCGCCGCGGTCGCCGCGCTCGAGAGCATCAGCGCCGCGACCGGCCTGATCTTCCCCACCGACCGCCTGCGCGAGGAGGGCCGGGACTTCGTCGGCCGCATCGACGAGCAGGTCGCCGGCAACCAGGAGCTCGCCCGGCTCGTGACGACCCTCGAGGAGCGCTACGACAGCTACATGGAGGACACGCCCCTCAAGTCGCCGCTGACGGACGAGGACGGCGCGCTGCCCTCCGCTGACGAGATCGCCGCCGAGCTCGAGAAGTTCCTCGCGCGACGCCGACCGGGGGACGGCGAGGCGGTCTGATCCGCCCGCCGGGACGGGCGCGCCGGTCCCGCGCACGACGCCGCTAGTCTCGGGGGCGATGAGCACACGCCGCGCCCGGATCGTCTTCGGCGTCGCCACCGTCGCCTACCTCTCCTCCGTCCTGCAGCGGGGGTCGCTCGGCGTCGCGGCCGTCGAGGCGGGCGACCGGTTCCACGTCTCCGCGGCGCTGCTGTCCACGCTCGCCGTCACCCAGCTCGTCGTGTACGCGGCCCTGCAGATCCCCGTCGGCGTGCTCATCGACCGGGTCGGCCCCCGCGCGCTCCTCGCCGGCGGCGCCCTCCTCATGGTCGCCGGGCAGCTGACGCTCGCCTTCTCCACGACCCTCGAGGTCGCCGTCGCGGGACGCGTGCTGGTGGGCGCCGGGGACGCCATGACCTTCGTGTCGGGGCTCCGCCTCATCAACGCCTGGTACTCCGGGCCGCGGGTCCCCGTGCTCTCGCAGTGGTTCGCGAACGTCGGGCAGCTGGGGCAGGTGCTCTCGGCCGCCCCCCCCTCTCGCTCGTGCTGCACACCGCCGGCTGGACCCCCGCCTTCGTCGGCTCCGCATCGGTCGCGGTCGTGGCGCTGGTCGCCGTCGCGGTCGCGGTGCGGGACCGCCCGGCGGGGGATCCCCCTCCTCCCCGGGTGCCGTGGGCCGACTCGATGCGGGAGCTCGGGCGGAGCCTGCGCCGGCCGGGGACGCGCCTCGGCTTCTGGTCGCACTTCGTGACGCAGTCGCCCGGCGGCGTGTTCAGCCTGCTCTGGGGGTTCCCGTTCCTCGTCGGGGGACTCGGCTACAGCCCGGCGCTCGCCTCCGGGCTCCTCATCGTCATCGTGGCCTCGGGCATGGTGGTCGGGCCGGTCATCGGGATCCTCACGGGGCGGTTCCCGTTCCGCCGCTCGAACCTCGTCCTCGGCATCGTCGTGATGATGGGCGCGGCGTGGGCGCTCGTGCTCCTCTGGCCCGGCGTCCCGCCGCTCGGGGCGGTGCTCGTGATGGTCGTGGCGATCGGGATCGGCGGGACGGGATCGCAGGTCGGCCTCGACTTCGCCCGCACGTTCAACCCGCCGCGGAGCCTCGGCGCGGCCTCGGGCGTGGTCAACGTCGGCGGCTTCACCGCGAGCTTCACGACCATGCTGCTCATCGGCATCGCCCTGGACGTGCAGGACGGCATCCGGGTGGCCGGCGGCGCGGCGAGCGACCTCTACTCCCTCGACGCGTTCCGGCTCGCGTTCGCGCTGCAGTACCTCGTGGTCGGGTTCGGCGTCGTCATGCTGGTCCGCACGCGGCGACGCACCCGTCGGGCGATGGCCGACGAGGGAATGCGGGTGGGGCCCCTGTGGGTTGCCTACCTCGACAGGCGACGCCGCCGCCGCGCGTGACGGTGGCTCGTCCTCACGCGCATCCGTGCAATAATCAGGTACGGACCCGTTCATGTCCCGCATCTCGCGCCGCCCCGGTGGTGCACGAGCAGCGGACTTGACATGGGTCCTAGCAATGTCCGAAAACAACCCCGACCCACCTCCGGCAGGTCACCCCGCAGAACCACCGCGGAGCGCGAGACCGGTCGCCCGTGGGGACGAAAGGTGTTCGCATGGCCACCCCCTCCACCCCGTCCGCCACCCTGGACGCGGCGACCGCGACCGGCACGGCCGACGACGCCGCGACGGGCGAGGCGACGGCACCCGCCAAGCGCGCTCCCGCCCGCAAGGCGCCGGCTGCGAAGAGCACCGCGGCGAAGTCCACCGCCGCCAAGGCCCCGACCAAGGCCGCCGCCGCGAAGGCCGCTGCCGCGGCCGATGAGCCCACCGCCGACGACGCTCCCGCGGCTCCCGCCAAGGCGCCCACGGCCCGCGCCAAGGCCGCCGCCGCGAAGAAGGCCGCCGCCGCCGCTGGCGACGACGCCGCCGCTCCGGCGAAGGCGCCCCGCAAGACCGCCGCCAAGAAGGCCGCGCCCGCGACGGACGGCCCCGGCGACGCATCCGACGAGGACGCCGAGGAGGTCGTGGTCCCGGCCGTCGAGGACGATTCGGAGGACGAGGCCGTCGAGGACGGCGCGCCCAAGCCGCCCGTCGTGCTGGAGCCGCTGCCCACCGGCGCCATGGTCCTGTCGAACAAGGAGGAGGACGAGGACGTCCCCGTCTACTCGACGACCATCACCGGCGCCACGGCCGACCCCGTCAAGGACTACCTCAAGCAGATCGGCAAGGTCGCGCTGCTCAACGCCGCGGAGGAGGTCGAGCTCGCCATGCGCATCGAGGCGGGCCTCTTCGCCGAGGACAAGCTGGCGAACACCCCCGGCATCTCGCGCGAGCTGGAGCGCGAGCTCCGCTGGGTCGCGCGCGACGGCCAGCGCGCGAAGAGCCACCTGCTGGGCGCGAACCTCCGCCTCGTGGTCAGCCTCGCCAAGCGCTACACGGGTCGCGGGATGCAGTTCCTCGACCTGATCCAGGAGGGCAACCTGGGCCTCATCCGCGCGGTCGAGAAGTTCGACTACACGAAGGGCTTCAAGTTCTCCACGTACGCCACGTGGTGGATCCGCCAGGCGATCACGCGCGCCATGGCCGACCAGGCCCGCACCATCCGCATCCCGGTGCACATGGTCGAGGTCATCAACAAGCTCGCCCGCGTCCAGCGCCAGATGCTGCAGGACCTGGGCCGCGAGCCCACGCCCGAGGAGCTGTCGCGCGAGCTCGACATGACGCCCGAGAAGGTCATCGAGGTCCAGAAGTACGGCCGCGAGCCCATCTCCCTGCACACGCCCCTCGGCGAGGACGGCGACAGCGAGTTCGGCGACCTCATCGAGGACACCGAGGCGGTGGTCCCGGCCGACGCCGTGGGCTTCACCATGCTGCAGAAGCAGCTGGAGTCGCTCCTCGACTCGCTCTCCGAGCGCGAGGCGGGCGTCATCCGCATGCGCTTCGGCCTCGGCGACGGAATGCCGAAGACGCTCGACCAGATCGGCGACACCTTCGGCGTCACGCGCGAGCGGATCCGCCAGATCGAGTCGAAGACCATGGCCAAGCTCCGCCACCCGTCGCGCTCGCAGTCGCTGCGCGACTACCTCGAGTAGGCCGTGCCGCTGCGCCTCGCCGTCGCCGCGGGACGGGCCGCCCGCTGGGCCGCCCGTCTCCGCGGCGGCGGTTCCGCCGTGCCCGGCGTCGTCGCCCTCCGCCTCGAACCGCGCTTCCTCGAGCGCACCATCGCCGACCTGCCGCACGGCGTGGTCGCCGTCACCGGCTCCAACGGCAAGTCGACGACCACCCACATGCTCACCGCCGTCCTCCGGGCGCACGGGCTCCGCGTGTTCACGAACCCCTCAGGCGGCAACCTGCCGCAGGGCATCGCGTCGGCCGTGCTGGCGGACGCGGACGCCTCCGGGCGCCTGGACGCCGACGTCGCCGTGCTCGAGATCGACGAGGCCTACGGCGTCGCGCTCTCGGCGCTGCTGACCCCGCGCACGGTGCTCCTGCTCAACATCCAGATCGACCAGCTGAACCGCTTCCACGAGCCCGACCGCGTGGTCGGCATGCTGGAGCGCATCGCCGCGACCGCCACGGAGGCCGTGGTCGCGAACCGCGACGACGCCAACGTCAACGCCATCGCCGCGGACGCGACGTCGTCCGGCCGCGTCGCCGTCGACTGGTTCGGCGTCTCCCCGGGCCTGCTCGGCGACAGCAAGCACGGGCTCGCCTCCGCGCCGCGCTACGGCTCCGAGGAGCCGGCGCCCGTCGAGCCGCGCGCCGCGGTGGAGGCCGTGGCGCTCGAGGGGCGCGACGCCGTCTTCCGCCTCGCCTCGGGCGACCTCACCGCGACGCTCCCGTCCCGCGGGCTGCACTACGCGGTCGACGCCGCCGGGGCGCTCGCCACGGCCCGCCGGGTCCTCGGCGACCGCTTCGACCCCGCCCTCGCCGCCCAGGGCCTCGGCTCCGTGGCCGCCGTCTACGGGCGCGGGGAGGTGCTGCGCGCGGGGGACGAGGACATCGAGATCATCATGATGAAGAACCCGGCGAGCCTCCAGATGAACCTGGACGCGCTGGACGACCCGCCCGAGCAGGTGCTCCTCGCGGTCGACGACGGCACGCCCGACCCGTCGTGGATCTACGACACCGACCTGTCCGCGCTCACGCACGCCGACGTCGTCTCGGGTACGAAGGGCTACCAGCTCGCCGTGCGCTTCGGCTACGAGGGGCTCGAGGTCGGCCGCGTCGAACCCGACCTTCGCCGCGCCGTGCAGACGTTCCTCGCGCTGGAGAAGCCGTCCCGCGGGGTCAAGACCATGATCGTCAACTACGAGCAGATGATGGCGATCCGCCGGATCCTCGGGCGGACGGACCTCGAGGGGGGAACGGCGTGAGCGACGTGCTGCGCATCCTGCACCTCTACCCGGAGGAGCTCGGCATCAACGGCGACCGCGGGAACGTGACGGTGCTCGTCGAGCGCGCGCGCATCCGCGGCATCCGCACGGAGGTCCTCCGTCACGCCCCGGGCGGCGGGCACCCCGGCGACGCCGACCTCGTCTTCGCGGGATCCGGTCCGCTCTCCGCACAGCGCACGGTGCTGCCGGACCTCGTCGCGCACGCGGCGCACCTCGTCGCGCTCCAGGCGGCCGGCGTGCCGCTCCTCGCCGTGGGCGGCGGCCTGCAGCTGCTGGGGGAGACCGTGCGGCTCGTCGACGGCGGCGAGCTCGTGGGCGCCGGCGTGCTGCCCGTGCGCACGACGCTCACGGCGTCGCGTCAGGTGGGCGACCTCGTCGTCGACACGGCCGACTGCGAGCTCGTCGGCTACGAGAACCACGGCTCGACGCTCGACGTCGGCGACCACGCGCCCCTCGGCACCGTGCGGGCGGGATCCGGCAACGGCGGCGGCCATGAGGGCGTGCGCGTCGGATCCTCGATCGGCACGCACCTCGGCGGCCCCGTGCTCGCGCTCAACCCGCGGCTCGCGGACGAGCTGCTCGGCGCCGCGCTCGCGCGTCACGGCCGGGAGCTCCCCGCGGACATCTCGGGCACGCTCGAGCGCCTCGACGGCTGGGCGCGCGAGGCGCGCGCCACCGTCATGGCCCGTCCCGCCCACTACTGACGGTCGTCCGTCGACCGCCCGCGCGGCCGCTCGCGGAAGGTGGGCGACCGGGGACGACGAAGGGCGCACCCTCCGAGGAGGATGCGCCCTGGGTCGTGCCGGCCGAGGCCGGCGCCGGGTCGGCGGCTAGGCCCGCTCGTCGAGCAGGCGGCTCGACTCGTCGTGCCAGCTCGTGGCGATGGCCGACAGCTTCTCCTGGTACTTCTTGCCGTGGTGGGCGCAGAACAGGAGCTCGGAGCTGTTGACCTCGACTCGGATGTAGGCCTGCGCGCCGCAGCTGTCGCAGCGGTCGTTGGCGGTGAGCTGGTGGTTGTCGAGCTCGTCCACGGGACGCTCGGTCGCGGTCGGTGTCATGTGATGCTCCCCTCCGGGTCGGGTCTGGGTCGAGCCGAATGCGTCAAGTAGACCACGTGCTCCCGGGTGACCGCTGTCCTCGCGCCCGCCGTTTCGCTCTGCGCGTAGGCGAAGGACGGGACGGCGGGTCGGAGGGGGAGGCACCGGGTGGCGGTTAAGATCGACACCGGCTCGCGTCCGGCGAACGCCGGACGCACATGGAGGACAGCACGTGGCAGCATCCGATTATTCCGCCCGCCATCTCTCCGTCCTCGAGGGGCTCGAGGCGGTCCGCAAGCGGCCCGGCATGTACATCGGCTCCACCGACTCGCGCGGCCTCATGCACTGCCTCTGGGAGATCATCGACAACAGCGTCGACGAGGCCCTGGGCGGGCACGGCGATCGCATCGACGTCCGGCTCCACGCCGACGGGAGCGTCGAGGTCCGGGACACCGCGCGCGGGGTCCCCGTCGACATCGAGCCCAAGACCGGCCTGTCCGGCGTCGAGGTCGTCTTCACGAAGCTGCACGCCGGCGGCAAGTTCGGATCCGGCTCCTACGCCTCCTCGGGCGGCCTGCACGGCGTCGGCGCATCCGTCGTCAACGCCCTCTCCGAGCGCCTCGACGTGGAGGTCGACCGCGGCGGCAAGACGCATGCCATGTCGTTCCGGCGCGGCGAGCCGGGCATCTTCGACGACCAGGGCGAGCCCAGCCCCGACGCCCCCTTCCGGCCCTTCACGTCCGGCAGCGAGCTGCGGGTCGTCGGCAAGGTGCGCAAGGGCGTCACCGGCACGCGGATCCGCTACTGGGCCGACCGGCAGATCTTCACGCGCGGCGCGTCCTTCCTCACGGAGGAGCTGCTCGGCCGCGCGCGCCAGACGGCGTTCCTCGTCCCCGGCCTCGCGATCGACATCGAGGACCTCCGCGGGGAGCAGCCCGTGCGCGAGTCGTTCCGGTTCGACGGCGGCATCGCCGAGTTCGTCGACCACCTCGCCGTCGACGCGCCCCTCACCGACACGTGGCGCCTCGAGGGGTCCGGCACGTTCACCGAGACGGTGCCCGTGCTCACGGACGGCGGCGCGATGGTGCCGACCGAGCTGACGCGCGACTGCGCCGTGGACATCGCGCTCCGCTGGGGCACCGGGTACGACACGCGCTTCAAGTCGTTCGTCAACATCATCGCGACGCCCAAGGGCGGCACGCACCAGGCCGGCTTCGAGGCCGGGCTCCTCAAGTTCGTCCGCGCGCAGGTCGAGGCCAACGCCCGCAAGCTCAAGGTCGGCACCGACAAGCTCGAGAAGGACGACGTGCTCGCGGGCCTCACGGCCGTGCTCACCGTGCGGTTCCCCGAGCCGCAGTTCGAGGGCCAGACGAAGGAGGTGCTCGGCACCCCCGCCGTCCGCCAGATCGTCTCGCAGGTGGTCCAGAAGGCCATGGCGGAGCGCTTCGAGTCGACCCGACGGGAGGACAAGGCGCAGACGGCCGTGCTCCTCGAGAAGGTGGTCGGCGAGATGAAGTCGCGGATCTCGGCCCGCACGCACAAGGAGACCCAGCGTCGGAAGAACGCGCTCGAGAGCTCGTCGCTCCCGGCGAAGCTCGTGGACTGCCGGTCGAACGACGTGGCCAACAGCGAGCTGTTCATCGTCGAGGGCGACTCGGCGCTCGGCACGGCCAAGCTCGCGCGCGACAGCGAGTACCAGGCGCTGCTGCCCATCCGCGGCAAGATCCTCAACGTGCAGAAGGCGTCGCTGCCGGACATGCTCTCCAACGCGGAGTGCGCGTCGATCATCCAGGTGCTCGGGGCCGGATCCGGTCGCACGTTCGACCTGTCGGCGGCGCGGTACGGGAAGATCATCATCATGAGCGACGCCGACGTCGACGGCGCCCACATCCGCACCCTGCTGCTCACCCTGCTCTTCCGCTACATGCGGCCGATGATCGACGAGGGCCGCGTGTTCGCCGCCGTCCCGCCGCTCCACCGCGTCGTGGTGATGAACCCGGGCTCGAAGCCGAACGACGTGATCTACACCTACTCGGAGCGGGAGCTCGCGGGCGTGCTCGCGCAGGCGAAGCGCCAGGGCAAGCGGTACCAGGACCCCATCCAGCGCTACAAGGGCCTGGGGGAGATGGACGCCGACCAGCTGGCGACCACCACCATGGACCGCCGCAACCGCACGCTCCGCCGCGTCCGGGTGGACGACGCGGAGGCGGCGACGCGCATGTTCGAGCTGCTCATGGGCAACGACGTGGCGCCGCGCAAGGAGTTCATCATCGACGGCGCCGGAGCCGTGCGGGACCGCATCGACGTGTGAGGCGCGGCGCCCGAGGGCGCGCACGACGACGGCCGCGGACCTGGAAGGGTCCGCGGCCGTCGTCGTGCGCGCGGGGACTAGGTCTCGAGCGGGGCGGACCCGTCCTCGGCGGAGGGCTCAACGACGCCCGCCGCGGCGCCCGAGGCGGCGTCCGGGACCTCGGCGGGGGTGACCGCCTGGCCCACGCCGCCGATGGCCTTCTCGAGCGGGATGCCGGACCCGTCGCGCTTCATGCCCGTGGGCGGGAGCTGACGCACCTCACCGGCGGGGCCGACCGCGAGCGCGGGGCCGGGCCCCACCCAGGCGAGGGCGAGGTGGTCCTCGCCCTTGAGGTACGCGTGCGCGCGCACGCCGCCGGTGGCCCGTCCCTTGCGCGGGAAGTCGCCGAACGCGGACACCTTGGCGCGCCCGGGGTCGACGCCGGCGATGGTGGCCGACGACGCCGAGACGGTGACGACCTGCGCGCCCTCGGGGGCGACGGAGGAGAAGAAGAGCACGCGGGCGCCCGCGCCGAGGTTGACCCCGGCCACGCCGCCCGCCTGCACGCCCTGCGGCCGCACGGAGACGGCGGGGAAGTGCAGCAGCTGGGCCTCGCTCGTGACGAAGACGAGCTCGTCCGTCTCGGCCCCCTGGCGCGCGCCGACGACCTCGTCGCCCTTCTTCAGCGCGATGACCTCGTACTCGGGCTTCGCGGGCAGCGACGACGGCGCGACGCGCTTGACGACGCCCTGCCGCGTGCCGAGGGCGATGGCCTCGTCGGACTCGAGCGCGACGAGCGCGACGACCCGCTCCTTCCTGTCCGCGAGGCCGAGGTAGTCGCGGATCCGCACGCCCGCGCCGAGCTGCACGCTCGCGACGGGGACGACGGGCAGGTCGACGGGCGTCATCGTCACGAGGCGCCCCGTGTTCGTGATGGCGCCGATGCGCGTGCGGCTCGTGGTCTCGATCGCCGTGAGCACCGCGTCGTGCGAGCTGCGGCGCACCGTCTGCAGCGGCGTGCCCGGGGCGTCGGTCGGCAGGTCGACGCGGACCGCGCGGCCGGTCGTCGAGAGCAGCACGCGGCAGGGCACGTCGGCGATCTCGAGCACGGGCGCCGAGCGGCGGCTCGACGCTCCCGCGACGCTCGGCGCCGCCTCCGTGAGCAGCGTGCGCCGGGGCGTCCCGAAGCGGTCGGCCACCTCCTGCAGCTCGCTGGAGACGAGCGCGCGCAGGCGGAGGGGATCCGCGAGGATCGCCTCGAGCTCGGCGATCTCCGCGCGCAGCCGGTCGCGCTCCTCCTCCAGCTCGATGCGGCTGAACCGCGTGAGCCGGCGGAGACGGAGCTCGAGGATGTAGTCGGCCTGCAGCGTCGACAGGTCGAACACGTCCATGAGGCGTGCGCGCGCCTGCTCGGTGTCGTCGCTGCCGCGGATGACCTGGATGACCTCGTCGATGTCGAGGATCGCGATGAGGAGGCCGAGCACGAGGTGCAGCCGCTCCTGACGGCGCGCGAGCCGGTAGCGCGTGCGGCGCGTGACCACGTCGAGCCGGTGCGCCACGTAGACCTGCAGCAGCTCCTTCAGCCCGAGCGTCTGCGGGCTGCCGTCGACGAGCGCGACGTTGTTGATGCTGAAGCCGTCCTCGAGCGGCGTGTACCGGTAGAGCTGCTCGAGCACGGCCTCCGGGTTGAAGCCCGTCTTGATCTCGATCACGAGCCGCAGCCCGTGCGTGCGGTCGGTGAGGTCCGTGACGTTCGTGATGCCGGACAGCTTCTTGTTCTGGACGCCGTCCTTGATCTTCTCGATGACCTTCTCGGGCCCGACGAGGTAGGGCAGCTCCGTGACGACGAGCCCCGACTTCCGCGGCGTGAGGCTCTCGACGGAGACGCGCGCGCGGGTCTTAAAGCTGCCGCGGCCCGTGAGGTAGGCGTCCTTGACGCCCGCGAGGCCGATGATCGTGCCGCCCGTGGGCAGGTCCGGACCCGGCACGAACGCCATGAGGTCGTCGAGCGAGGCGTCGGGGTGGTCGATGAGGTGGCGCGCCGCGCCCACGACCTCGATGAGGTTGTGCGGCACCATGTTCGTCGCCATGCCGACCGCGATGCCGCTGGCGCCGTTCACGAGCAGGTTCGGGAAGGCCGCCGGCAGCACGGCCGGCTGCATGAACGCGTTGTCGTAGTTGGGCACGAAGTCGACGACGTCCTCGTCGAGGCCCTCGACCATCGCGAGCGCGGAGGCGGCGAGCCGGGCCTCCGTGTAGCGGGGAGCGGCGGGGCCGTCGTCGAGCGACCCGAAGTTGCCGTGCCCGTCGATGAGCGGCACGCGCAGGGTGAACGGCTGCGCCATGCGCACCATGGCGTCGTAGATGGCGGAGTCGCCGTGCGGGTGCAGCTTGCCCATCACCTCGCCCGTGACGCGCGCGGACTTCACGTGCCCGCGGTCGGGGCGGAGGCCCATCTCGCTCATCTGGTAGAGGATCCGGCGCTGCACGGGCTTGAGGCCGTCGCGCGCGTCGGGCAGGGCCCGGGAGTAGATGACCGAGTAGGCGTACTCGAGGAACGAGTTCTCCATCTCGGTGGAGACGTCGACGTCCTCGATCCGCTCGGCGGGCTCGTCGGGCGTGGTGTTCGTGGTGGAGGGACTCATGGACTCTCTGGGTCGGGATCGCGCTGCGTCGGATCGGCGTCACGACGCGGATGCGCGTCGGGCTGCTGTGGCAGACTGGGCCGGATGGCCCCCATGCTACCGGCGCCCGGATCCGGCCGGATGAGCCTCACCGCGGTCCTGCCCGGCTGCCTCGCCGCCCTCGCGGGGGAGGGGTCGGAGGCGTCCCTGCCCCCGGTCGACCGCGCCGTGGTCGTGCTCGTCGACGGGCTCGGATCCGCCGCCCTCCGCGCGCGGGCCGGTCACGCGCGGAACCTGGTGCGCGACTGGCGGAAGCGCGACCTCGTCGACGTGGGCTTCCCCACCACGACCGCCGCCAGCATCACCTCGTTCACCACGGGGGTGCGCGCCGGGGAGCACGGCCTCGTGGGCTACAGCGCGCTCGACCCCGCAGGCGACCGCGTCCTCAAGCTCCTCTCCGGCTGGGATGCCCGGAGCGTGCCGGAGGAGTGGCAGCCCGTCCCCACGGTCTTCGAGCGCGCGGCCGCGCAGGGCGTCGCGGCGTTCGCGGTCGGGCCGGCGCGCTACTCCGGATCCGGCTTCTCGCGCGCCGCCCTCCGCGGCGCGACGTACGTGGCCGCCGAGTCCATGGCCGACCGGTTCGCCACGACCCGGGCGCTGCTGGACCGCACGCCGCGCGCGCTGGTCTACCTGTACGTCCCCGAGCTCGACCAGGCCGCGCACTCGCACGGCTGGCAGTCCGACCGCTGGCTGCGGGGGCTCGAGGAGCTCGACGCGGCCTTCGGCCCGTTCCGGGAGCGCCTCGGCGCCCGCGAGGGGCTGCTCGTCACCGCGGACCACGGGATCGTCGACGTGCCCGCGGAGTCGCAGGTGCTCTTCGACCGCGTGCCCGAGCTCGTGGCGGGCGTCCGGCACGTCGCCGGCGAGCCGCGCTGCCTGCACCTGCACCTCGAGCCCGGCGTAGACGCCGACGCGCTGGCCGACGCGTGGCGCGCCTCCGAGGGCAGCCGCGCCCACGTGGCCACGCGCGAGGAGGCCATCGCGGCGGACTGGTACGGCGGCGTACGCGACGGGGTCGCCGCGCGCATCGGGGACGTGGTCGTCGCCGCGCGCGCGCTCATCGCCTACTACGACGGGCGCCCGCGCGACCAGGGCGCGCGCCGCATGGTCGGCCAGCACGGGTCCTTCTCCGACGAGGAGCGGCTCGTGCCGCTCATCCGCGCCGGGGCCTTCGCGCGCGACTGACCCGCATGCGACGCCGCGGCGGACCGCGTCAGGCCAGGTCGTCGTCGCTGCGCGCGCCGAAGACGATCTCGTCCCAGCTCGGCATCGCCGTCCGGCCGCGTCGTCCGGAGGCCTTGCCGGCTCCGCGCGACTCGGCGCCGCCCGGGGTCCGCAGGCCCTCGTCCTCGTCGTCGGCCGGGGAGCGCTCGCGTCCCGCCTCCCCGCGACCGATCCCGGGGATCACCGTGGAGCGCACCGGGGCGGAACCGCGCTGGCCGCCGCGCGGACGCGTGAGCTGCTCGCCGCCATGCGCGGCGGGCACGGGCGACTCGACGGCGTCGTCGCCCTCGTCCTCGCGCGGCACCGACTCGCGCTCCCCGCGCCGGCGGCGGAGCGCCTCGAGGAGGTCGGCGGTCTCGTTCAGCTCGGCCTGCGCGACGCGGGCCGGCTGCTGGCTGCCGGCGGGGTGGTTGCCCTGGCGCCCGAGGTGGGCCACGGTCGCGCCCTCCTCGCGGCGCGGGGCGTCCCACTGCTGGGGCGCGGTGTCCTGCGTCGCGGACGGGGTGGGCTCCGGGAGGCGGAACGCCCCGCTGTCGAACCGCGTGACGCCGTCCTCCTGGTGCGTGTCCACCGCCTCGGGCGGCAGCGCCCGGAGCCTCGGGATGAGGGCGCCGCGGATCTCGCCCTGCTGGGACAGCGTGACGGCCTCGTTGTTCGCGGGGGAGAGGGCGTGCTTCTTGGGGTCGTAGGTCCAGCGCGCGTCGTGGTCGATGTCCTCGGAGGTGAAGGACACCTTCACCACCCATCCGCCGAGCTGCTCCTTCCAGCTGCTCCAGCGCACCTCGGTCGCGCCCAGCGACTCGAGGCGCTCCTCGATGACCTGGCCGAAGAGCGTGCCCTGGCCCATCGGGTCGACCTCGATGGCCGTGTGCACGGGGACCTTCATCGCGCTGCGGACCACGTGCTCGCGCTCGGCGACGACGGGGCCCTCGAACTTGCGCACGTACTCGACGGAAGCCCCGGTCTCCCGGGCGACGTCCTCGGCGCTCATGCCCTGGCGGATGAACGACTGGATGATGCGGGGCGCGGCCTTGCGCACGGCGCCGCCGTCCCCCGTCTGGCGGCGCAGCGCCTGGCGGAACGCGTCGTCCATGGCGAGGCGGTGGCGTTCGCCGCCCGCCGCCTCGACGACGAGGGCGCCGTCCTCGACTCCGACGATCTTCAGATCCTGCATGTGTTCCACGCCTCTCGCGCTCACTGGACGATTCACGATGACACGAACCGGCCCGTCTTCCGGGGAATACGCGTGGCGCGCCGCGACTTGTGTCGGACGAGAGCGCCGGGAGGCGGGATCGCGGCGCCGGACGGCACTCAGTTAGTGCGCGAACGGTGTACCGTGTGAGTCCGCATCCGCGGCCCGGAGACGGGTCGGCGCTCCGCATCGGAACGGCCGATCAGGCGCCTCGCGAGGGGTCCTGGAGCGGTTTGCTATCCGGATGCGATTCATGCAAACTGTGCCCGCCGATTCCGTTCGGCGGTTATTCGAGAAGTGGACAGGAATGGCAACTGATTACGACGCCCCGCGCAAGACGGAGGACGACTCCGACTCGATCGAGGCTCTGAAGGAGCGCGTCCCGGACCGCATGTCCGGGGTCGTGGACGTCGACGATGCCGACAACCCCGGGAGCTTCGACCTCGCCGGAGCCGACCTCTCCGACCTCGAGCTCGAGACCGTGGTGCTGCCGCCGCAGGCGGACGAGTTCACCTGCGTGAGCTGCTTCCTCGTGAAGCACCGCTCGCAGATCGACCACCAGGAGAAGCTCGGGCCCATCTGCCAGGAGTGCGCCGCCTAGCGCGACGCCGGGCGAGAGCCCCTAGAGGCCCCGCGCCTCACCGCACGTCATGATCGCCGCGATCCCCGGATCGCGGCGATCAGTCGTTCCGGGTCCCGCGTGGACAGCAGCCAGTACGGCGCCGGGTCAGCCGGGTCGAGCAGCGGTACGCGGACCACCGGATCCACCCACCCGCGGATCACGAGGTGCGCCCGCGCGTGGAGGCGCACCCCGCGCTCGGCCGTCGCCTCGGCACCGCGGAACCCCTCGGGGTCGCCGAGCTGGTCGACGTCTATGGACGCGCGACCGGCGCGCAGCCGTCCGTCGGCCACCTCGATGACCGGGCTGGTGAGCACGAGGACGGCGACGACGCCGCCATAGAGGACGATCGCGACCACCACGCCGGCCAGCACGCTGATGGGGAGGAACACGAGCAGGCTCGCGGGGATGACCAGGGCGGTGGCGACGAAGAGCCAGGGAGCCGGCCGGAGCCGCTCCGCGTAGGGGGAGGCGTGCATGCGCCTATTCGATCAGATTCCTGCACTAGCCTCGGACCGTGCCCGATCCCGTCGACGTCCTCATCGCGGGCGACGCCCCGATCCCCGCCTACGCGCGCCCCGGCGACGCCGGCGCCGACCTCGTGAGCGCGGAGGCCGTGCGCCTCGAGCCCGGACGACGGGCCACCGTCGGGACCGGCGTCTCGATCGCCCTCCCCGACGGCTACGCCGCCTTCGTGCTGCCGCGCAGCGGGCTCGCCGCGCGACACGGCATCACCATCGTCAACGCGCCCGGCACCGTCGACGCCGGCTACCGCGGCGAGATCCGGGTGACGCTCCTCAACACCGACGCCGACGACGCGTACGATGTCGCGGTCGGCGACCGCATCGCGCAGGTCGTCGTCATGCCGGTCAGCCGGGTGCGCTTCGTGCCCGTGGAGAAGCTGCCCGGGAGCCACCGCGGCTCGGGGGGCTTCGGCTCCACGGGCACCGGCGCCCTCCCCGCCCGAGAGTCAGGAGACCGAACATGACCGACGACACCACCGACCAGCCCGACGACGCCGTCGCGGACGAGGCCGAGCACGTCCTCGACGCGAAGTCCGCGCCCGACGACCGGGCCGACGAGGGTCCCCTCGACGAGACCGAGGCGAACCCGGTCCGTCCCTACGTCGACCTCGGCGGGATCAAGATCCTGCCGCGCGAGGGCCTCCACCTCCGCCTCGAGGTGGCCGAGGGCACGCAGCAGGTCGTCGCCGTCGGGCTCGACTTCGCCGAGTCCAGCCTCCAGGTGCAGCCGTTCGCGGCGCCGCGCTCGAGCGGGCTGTGGCACGAGATCCGCACGACGATCGGCGAGCAGATCCAGCGGCAGGGCGGCACGACGCGCCTCGCCGACGGCCCGTTCGGCCCCGAGCTGCACGCGGTCATCCCCGTCGTCCCGCAGCCGGGCCAGCCCGCGGCGACCACCCGCGACGCGCGCTTCATCGGCGTCGACGGACCGCGCTGGTTCCTGCGCGGCGTCATCACGGGCCGGGCCGTGTCCGACCCCGAGGCGGCCGCCGCCGTCGAGGACCTGTTCCGCAGCGTCGTCGTGGTCCGCGGGTCCTCGCCCATGCCCCCGCGCGACCTCATCCCCCTGAAGATGCCGGCCGCGCAGGTCGGCACCACGTCGGGCGCCGCACCCGCCGGCGAGGCCGCGGCTCCGGCCCTGGGCTCCTGAGCATGACGGCGGGGGAGGAGCCGCGCCGGCCGGAGCCCGGTCCCGACGCGCGGCCCGGGCAGCCGGCTCCCGCCCCCGCTCCCGGTGAGGCGATCGGCGCGAGCATGGCCCAGGCGGCCGAGCGCGCCGGGCTCGGCCAGGCCGCGCGCGGCGAGCAGATGACCGCCTCCGCCCTGATCGGCGCCATGGGCGGCGTCCGCGGCGTCCTCGAGGCGATCGTGCCGGGCCTCCTCTTCCTCGTCGCCTTCACGATCACGCGCGACGTCGTGCTGTCCGTCGCCGTCCCGGTCGCGGTCGCGGTCGTGGCGCTCGTCGCGCGGCTGGTCCAGCGATCGGCCGTGGCGCCGGCCGTCGGCGGCCTCGTCGGCATCGTGATCTCCGCCGTCCTCGCGCTCCGCTCCGGGGAGGGCCGGGACTTCTACGCGCTCGGCCTCTGGACCAACGGGGCGTACTTCACGGCCCTGCTGGTCTCCGTCCTCGTCGGGTGGCCGCTCGTGGGCGTCGCCGTCGGGTTCCTCATGGGGGACGGCACCGCCTGGCGACGCGATCGCCGGAAGGCGCGCGCCCTCCGCCTCCTCACGCTCGTGTGGGTCGGCTTCTTCGGCCTCCGCCTCGCGGTGCAGCTCCCGCTCTACCTGGCCGACTCCATCGACGCGCTCGGCGTCGCCCGCCTCGTCATGGGCACGCCCCTCTACGGCGTGCTGCTCGTGCTCTCCTGGCTGTTCGTCCGCGCCGTGTACGCGGGGGAGCGGTCCGCGCGGTCCGCCGCCTGAGCCGTCACCCGCCGGCGGGCCGGGCGCGCCGCGGCGCCGCGCCGCCGATGCGGTGATACGTTTATCTCGACGTCGAGATACATCGACGCCGTCCCCGCCCCGCGTCGGCGCGCCCGCTCAGGGTCGCCTTACTGGACCCGGCCGCGGCGGGCGACCAAGATCGGATGACGGGCGGAACGCGGGTTCCGCGCCCATCCAGCGAGGGAAGAGGGCCACGTGTCTGCAATCAACAGCTTCGGCGCGAAGGACACACTCCGCGTCGGGGACACCGACTACGAGATCTACCGCATCGACACCGTGGCCGGCCACGAGCGTCTCCCGTTCAGCCTCAAGGTGCTGCTGGAGAACCTGCTCCGCACCGAGGACGGCAAGAACGTCACCGGCTCCCAGATCAGCGCCCTCGGCGACTGGGTGCCGGAGTCGGAGCCCGACACCGAGATCCAGTTCACCCCCGGCCGCGTCGTGATGCAGGACTTCACCGGCGTCCCCTGCATCGTCGACCTCGCCACCATGCGCGAGGCCGTCGGCGAGCTGGGCGGGGACCCGACCCGGATCAACCCGCTCGCGCCGGCCGAGCTCGTGATCGACCACTCGGTCATCGCCGACCTCTTCGGCTCCGAGGACGCGCTCGAGCGCAACGTCGACATCGAGTACGAGCGCAACGGCGAGCGGTACCAGTTCCTCCGCTGGGGCCAGACGGCGTTCGAGGACTTCAAGGTCGTCCCGCCCGGCACCGGCATCGTCCACCAGGTCAACATCGAGCACCTCGCCCGCGTCACCATGACGCGCGAGGTGGGCGGTGTCCTCCAGGCCTACCCCGACACCTGCGTCGGCACCGACTCGCACACCACCATGGTGAACGGCCTCGGCGTGCTGGGCTGGGGCGTCGGCGGCATCGAGGCCGAGGCGGCCATGCTCGGCCAGCCCGTCTCGATGCTCATCCCCAAGGTCGTCGGCTTCAAGCTCTCGGGTGAGATCCCCACCGGCGTCACCGCGACGGACGTCGTGCTCACGATCACGCAGATGCTCCGCAAGCACGGCGTCGTCGGCAAGTTCGTCGAGTTCTACGGGACCGGCGTCGGCGCCGTCCCGCTCGCGAACCGCGCCACCATCGGCAACATGAGCCCCGAGTTCGGCTCCACCGCCGCGGTGTTCCCCATCGACGACGTCACGCTCGAGTACCTGCGCCTCACCGGTCGCAGCGAGGAGCAGGTCGCGCTCGTCGAGGCCTACGCCAAGGAGCAGAAGCTGTGGCACGACGCGGACGTCGAGCCGTCGTTCAGCGAGTACCTCGAGCTCGACCTCTCCACGGTCGTCCCGTCGATCGCCGGCCCGAAGCGCCCGCAGGACCGCATCGAGCTCACGGACGCCAAGGGCCAGTTCGAGCGCGACCTCAACGACTACGCGAAGGTCGACCACGACATCGTCGACCTCGCGTCGGCCATGAGCTTCCCCGCGTCCGACCCGGGCGAGCTCCAGCCGGAGGACGAGCACTCCACGCACGAGACGCACCACGCGTCGCACAGCCCCGCGAGCGTCACGAAGCCGACGCGCGTCACCCTCGAGGACGGGCGCGACTTCACGCTCGACCACGGCGCGGTGGCCATCGCGGCGATCACCTCGTGCACCAACACGTCGAACCCGTCGGTGATGCTGGCGGCCGGGCTCCTCGCCCGCAACGCCAGCAAGAAGGGCCTGAAGGCCAAGCCGTGGGTGAAGACCACGCTGGCGCCCGGCTCCAAGGTCGTCACCGACTACTACGAGAAGTCCGGCCTCACCACGTACCTCGAGGACCTCGGCTTCTACACGGTCGGCTACGGCTGCACGACCTGCATCGGCAACTCGGGGCCGCTGCTCGACGAGATCTCCACCGCGGTGCAGGACAACGACCTCGCCGTGACGGCCGTCCTCTCGGGCAACCGCAACTTCGAGGGCCGCATCAACCCCGACGTGAAGATGAACTACCTCGCGAGCCCGCCGCTCGTGATCGCGTACGCGCTGGCCGGGTCGATGAACTTCGACTTCGACGCCGACGCGCTCGGCACGGACACCGAGGGCAACGAGGTGTTCCTCAAGGACATCTGGCCCGACGCGGCCGAGGTCCAGTCGACCATCGACAGCTCCATCGACACGGGCATGTTCACGCACCAGTACGCCGGCGTCTTCGACGGCGACGAGCGCTGGCGCTCGCTCCCCACGCCCACGGGCGCCACGTTCGAGTGGGACGCGGAGTCGACCTACGTGCGGAAGCCCCCGTACTTCGAGGGCCTCACGATGGAGACCACGCCGGTCTCCGACATCACGGGCGCCCGCGTGCTCGCGAAGCTGGGCGACTCGGTCACGACCGACCACATCAGCCCGGCCGGCTCCATCAAGGCGGACAGCCCGGCGGGCCACTACCTCGACGAGCACGGCGTCGGCCGCAAGGACTACAACTCCTACGGCTCGCGTCGCGGCAACCACGAGGTGATGATCCGCGGCACGTTCGCGAACATCCGCCTGCGGAACCAGCTGCTCGACGGCGTCGAGGGCGGCTACACGCGCGACTTCACGCAGGAGGGCGGCCCGCAGTCGTTCATCTACGACGCGTCGGAGAACTACCAGGCCGCCGGCACCCCGCTCGTGATCCTCGCGGGCAAGGAGTACGGCTCGGGCTCGTCGCGCGACTGGGCGGCCAAGGGCACGAGCCTGCTGGGCGTCAAGGCGGTCATCACCGAGAGCTTCGAGCGGATCCACCGCTCGAACCTCATCGGCATGGGCGTCGTCCCGCTGCAGTTCCCGGCGGGCGAGACCTGGGACACCCTGGGGCTCGACGGCACCGAGGAGATCAGCATCACGGGCCTCGAGGAGCTGAACTCCGGCACCACGCCGCGCACCGTGCGCGTGGTCGCCGCCCCCACCTCCGACTCGCCCGCGGGCAAGGAGACGGTGGAGTTCGACGCGCTCGTCCGCATCGACACCCCCGGCGAGGCGGACTACTACCGCAACGGCGGCATCCTGCAGTACGTGCTGCGCAGCCTCGTCGCGTAACAGCACCCTGAGGAGGCCGGGCGGCGACGCCCGGCCTCCTTCGTGCATGCAGGGCCCTGCGTACACTCGAATCGGCGGACGTCGCGACATGGCGTCCGAGGGAAGGCGGTCAGCATGGGAATCCTCGAGACCATCACGGGACCCCGGGACCTCGACCGGCTGAGCCGCGAGCAGATGCTCGAGCTCGCCGCGGAGATCCGGCAGTTCCTCGTGGCGGAGGTGTCCAAGACCGGCGGCCACCTGGGCCCCAACCTCGGCGTCGTGGAGACGACCCTCGCGATCCACCGGGTCTTCGACTCGCCGAAGGACGCGATCGTCTTCGACACCGGGCACCAGTCGTACGTGCACAAGCTCGTGACGGGCCGCCAGGACTTCAGCCGGCTCCGCGCCTCCGGGGGCCTCGCCGGCTACCCGCAGCGGTCGGAGTCCGAGCACGACATCGTGGAGAGCTCGCACGCGTCCAGCTCGCTGAGCTGGGCCGACGGCATCTCCCGCGCCTTCGGCATCACGGGGCAGACCGACCGGCACGTGGTCGCGGTGGTGGGCGACGGCGCCCTCACCGGCGGCATGACGTGGGAGGCGCTCAACAACATCTCCGACGACAACACGCGGAAGCTGATCATCGTCGTCAACGACAACGGCCGCTCCTACGCGCCGACCATCGGCGGCATGGCGCGGTTCCTCAACACCGTGCGCACGCGCCGCACCTACCGCGGTCTGTACGAGACCAGCCAACGCGTCTTCGGCGTCTTCGGCGCGCCGGGGGACAGCCTCTACCGCGGGCTCCGCGGCGGGCTGCACGGCTTCCTCACGCGGGTCACCGACAACGAGGCGCTGTACTCGAACCTCGACATCAAGTACCTGGGGCCCATCGACGGCCACGACCAGCAGGCGATGGAGGAGGCGCTCGAGCAGGCGCGCGACTACGGCGCCCCGGTCATCGTCCACGCCATCACCGAGAAGGGCCGCGGCTACGAGCCCGCGCGCCGGGACGTGGCCGACCAGTTCCACGCCGTCGGCCAGATCGACCCCGAGACGGGGGAGCCGATCGACGCCGCGCAGGCGGCGAGCTGGACGAGCGTGTTCGCGGACGAGATCCTCGCGCTCGCGGACGAGGACCCGCGCATCGTCGGCATCACGGCCGCGATGCTGCGTCCCGTGGGCCTCCACAAGTTCGCGGAGAAGCACCCCGACCGCGTGCACGACGTCGGCATCGCCGAGCAGCACGCGGTGACGAGCGCTGCCGGCCTCGCGTACGGCGGCCTCCACCCCGTCGTCGCGCTCTACGCGACCTTCGTGAACCGGGCGTTCGACCAGGTCCTCATGGACGTGGCGCTGCACCGCGCCGGCGTGACCTTCGTGCTCGACCGCGCGGGCGTCACCGGCCCCGACGGGCCCAGCCACCACGGCATGTGGGACCTCGCGCTGCTGCAGATCGTGCCGCACATCCGCCTGAGCGCCCCACGGGACGCGACGCGGCTCCGCGAGGAGCTGGGGGAGGCCGTGAAGGTGGATGACGCACCCACGGTCGTGCGCTTCTCGAAGGGCACCGTGGGCGACGAGATCGAGGCGCTGCGGCGCCTGGACGACGGCGTCGACGTGCTGCACGAGTCGGAGGCGAAGGACGTCCTCATCGTCACCGTGGGCCCGATGGCCTCCATGGGCATCGAGGTCGCCGAGCGGCTCCAGGCGCAGGGCATCGGCGCGACCGTCGTAGATCCGCGCTGGGTCGTCCCCGTGCCGCGGAGCGTCGTGGAGCTCGGGGGCACGCACCGCCTGGTCGTGACCATCGAGGACGGCGTGGTCGTGGGCGGCATCGGCACCCGGATCCGCCAGGACCTCCGCGAGGCCGGCATCGACACGGGCGTCACCGAGCTGGGCCTGCCGGACGAGTTCCTCGACCACGCGAGCCGCGGGGAGATCCTCGAGCGCGTCGGCCTGACGCCGCAGCACATCGCGCGCGACGTGGTCGCGCAGGTCCTCGGCAGCCGCGTGCCGTCCGCCCGCCCGCTGCGCGACGACGCCGACCGCGTCTCCGTGGCGCCGGAGGAGGACGAGCAGGCCTAGTCGCCGCGTCGGACGACGGAGGGCCCGGCCATCACGGCCGGGCCCTCCGTCGTGCGGCGGGGCGCTACGCCACGCCGCGGATGGCCGGCTGGTGGAACGTCGTGCCGAACGCGCGCTCGCTCGCGCCGACCCGGTCGAGGTAGGGCGTGAGGCCGCCCATCTGGAACGGGTAGCCGGCGCCGAGGATGAGGCACAGGTCGATGTCCTCCGCCGCGTGCACGACGTCGTCCTCGAGCATGCGATGCACCTCGTCGGCGAGCCCCGTCTCGACCCGCTCGCGGATCTCCTCGGCCGTCATCGGGTCCTTGCCCCCCTTGACGATCTTGACGGCCTCCTTGTCGAAGCCCGTCGGCCGGCCCTTCGCGTCGCGCGCGTAGATGCGCCCGAGGTCCGCCAGCCGGTGCAGGTTCGGGCTCTCGAAGAACCGGTCGGGGAACGCCGCGTGATGCGTGTCCAGCACGTGCGCGCCGACCTTGAGGCCGACGAGCTCGAGCAGCTCGAACGGCGTCATGGGGAGGCCGAAGGGCGCGAGCGACCGGTCGACGACCTCGAAGGGCGTGCCCGTGTCGACCGCGTGCATGGCCTCGCCGAGCACCTTGGCGAGGATCCGGTTGACGACGAAGCCCGGGGTGTCGCGCGTGATGACGGCGTTCTTCTTGAGCTTCCGCGCGACCTGCATCGCGGTGGAGAGCGTCGCGTCCGTGGTCTGCGGCGTGCGCACGACCTCGATGAGCGGCATGACCGCGACCGGGTTGAAGAAGTGGAAGCCCACGAGGCGCTCCGGGTGCGCGAGCCGCTCGCCGATCCGCTCCACCGAGAGGGACGACGTGTTGGTCGCGAGGATCGCGGTGTCGGAGACGTGCTGCTCGATCTCCGCGAAGACCGCCTGCTTCACGCCCAGCTCCTCGAAGACGGCCTCGATGACCCAGTCCGCGTCGGCGAAGTCGGCCTTGTCGGTCGTGCCCGTGACGAGCGCCGTGAGGCGGTTGGCCTCGTCGCGGGAGACGCGCCCCTTCTCGGCGAGCTTCCGGATCTCGCCGTGGATGCCGGCGACGCCCGCGTCCACGCGCGCCTGGTCGAGGTCGGTGATGACCACGGGCACCTGGAGGCGGCGGACGAACAGCAGCGCGAACTGCGAGGCCATGAGCCCGGCGCCGACGACGCCGACCTTGGTCACGGGCCGCGCGAGGTCCTTGTCCGGGGCACCCGCGGGCCGCTTCGCCCGCTTCTGCACGAGGTCGAAGGCGTAGATGCTCGCGCGGAACTGGTCGCCGGAGATGAGGTCGGCGAGGGCCTCGTCCTCGGCGGCGAAGCCCTCCTCGCGCGTGCTGCGCTTGGCGGCCTGCAGCAGGTCGAGCGCCCGGTACGGCGACTGCGCCACCGTGCCGATGCGCTGCTCGAGCGACTTCCGGGCGATGCCGATGGCGACGTCCCACTTGGCGATGCGCTCCAGGCGGCCGGGCGCGTTCGGACGCGTGACCTCGATCGCGCCGGAGATGACGCCGTCGGCCCAGCGGATCGACTGCTCGAGGAACGACGCGGACGGGAAGGACGCGTCGGCGATGCCGAGCTCCATGACGTCCGCGGCCTTCAGCGTGCGGTTGTTCTTGAGCGGGTTCTCGATGATCACCCTGAGGGCGTTCTCGATGCCGATGAGGTTCGGCAGCAGCCACGCGCCGCCCCAGCCGGGGATGATCCCGAGGAACACCTCGGGCAGCGCGACGGCGGGGACGGACTCGTCGACCGTGCGGTAGTCGGAGTTGAGACCGATCTCGAGCCCGCCGCCGAGCGCGAGCCCGTTGACGAACGTGAACGACGGGACGCCGAGCCGGTGCAGCCGACCCAGCGTGTCGTGCCCGAGCTGCGCCATCTGCCGGCCGACCTCGCGGCTCGGGATCTCGCCGACCTTGCTGAGGTCGGCGCCCGCGGCGAGGATGAACGGCTTGCCGGTGATCGCGACGCCGCGGATCTCCCCGGCGGCCGCGCGTGCCGCGAGCCGGTCGAGCACGTCGGCGAGCTCGAGCAGCGTGGCCGGGCCGAGCGTGGACGGCCGGGTGTGGTCGCGCCCGTTGTCGAGCGTGACGAGCGCGAGCACGCCGCCGGAGGGCAGCGGCACGTCGCGGACGAACGAGTGGGTGACGACCTCGTCGGGATCGAGCGCCACGAGCTCCCGGAAGCGGCTGGTGTCGGTCACTTGGTCCTCTTCCTCTTGCCGGTGAAGTGCGGGTTCTCCCAGATGACGCTGCCGCCCTGGCCGAGGCCCACGCACATCGCCGTGAGGCCGTAGCGGACCTCGGGGTGCTGCGCGAACTGGCGCGCGAGCTGGTTCATCAGCCGGACGCCGCTGGACGCGAGCGGGTGCCCGACGGCGATCGCGCCGCCGTACTCGTTGACGCGCGGGTCGTCGTCGTCGATGCCGAAGTGGTCCAGCAGGCTGAGCACCTGGATGGCGAACGCCTCGTTGAGCTCGAACAGGCCGATGTCGTCGATCGTGAGGCCGGCCTTGCGGAGCGCCTTCTCGGTGCTGGGCACCGGGCCGATGCCCATGATCTCCGGCTCCACGCCCGCGAAGGCGAACGAGACCAGCGTCATCTTCGGGGTGAGGCCGAGCTCCTTCACGGCGTCGCCGCTCGCGAGCAGCGCGGCAGTCGCGCCGTCGTTGAGGCCCGACGAGTTGCCGGCCGTGACGCGCCCGTGCGGGCGGAACGGGGTGCGGAGGCCGGCGAGGCCCTCGAGCGTCGTCTCGGGGCGCATGGCCTCGTCGCGCGTCGCGAGCCCCCAGCCCTCCTCGGAGCGGGTCGCGACGGGCACGAGGTCGGGCTGGATCTGCCCGTCCGCGTACGCGAGCGCGGTCTTCCGCTGGCTGGCGAGCGCGTAGCGGTCGGCCCGCTCGCGGGTGAGCGCGGGGAACCGGTCGTGGATGCGCTCGGCCGTGTTGCCCATGTTGAGGGCGTCCTGGCTCACGAGGCGCTCGGCGAGGAAGCGGGGGTTCGGATCCGCGTCGAAGCCCATCGGGTGGCGGCCCATGTGCTCGACGCCGCCCGCGATCGCGAGGTCGTAGGCGCCGAACGCGATGCCGCCCGCGGTGGCGGTGACGCTCGTCATGGCGCCCGCGCACATGCGGTCGATGGCGAAGCCCGGCACGGAGCGGGGGAGCCCGGCCAGGAGCGCCGCGGTGCGCCCGAGCGTGAGGCCCTGGTCGCCCGTCTGGGTCGTGGCCGCGATCGCGACCTCGTCGATCCGGTCCTTCGGGACCTCCGGGTTCCGCTCCAGCAGCCCGATCATGGCCTTGACGACGAGGTCGTCGGCCCGGGTCCGCCAGTACATGCCCTTCTCGCCCGCTCGTCCGAACGGGGTGCGTACCCCGTCCACGAAATGGACTTCGGCTCTCTCGACCACTGACGCCTCCTCGCATCGATTTCCCCCACCCTAGGAAGAAGCCGGACGGGGGCCGAATCCATTGACTGTTCCTACGAGGCCCCGTCGTCGGGCGCGTCGTCCGCTTGGTCCGCATCGACAAAGGCCGCCGCGACCGCGGGGGCCGCCGCCTCGATCTGCCAGGGACGCGCGCCCCACGAGGCGAGCGCCTCGCCGACGGCCTCGGGGGCGAGGTCGGCGGGCGGCGTCCACGCGACGCGACGGAGCACCTCGGGCGTCAGCAGGTTCTCCTGGGGGAGGGACATGCCGTCGGCCACCTCCTGGACGGCCGCGCGGGCGCGCTTGAGGCGGCGGTCGGCGGCGGGGTCCTTGTCGGCCCAGGCCTTGGCGGGCGGCATCGACTCGCCGGTGCCGCGCAGCGACGGGAACTCGGTCGCGGCGAGCCCGCGCTCGACGGCGGCCCACCAGCGGTCGATCTCGCTGCGGCTCGCGCGGCCCGAGAACTCCCGGACGGCCGCGAGGTCGCGCTTGGACTGCGGCAGCACCCGCGCGACGGCCACGAGGGACCCGTCGGGGACGAGGCGGCCGGGGCTCGTGTCGACCTCGCGCGCGTAGGCGTCCCGGGCCTCCCACAGCTCCTTCGCGACCGCGAGGTTGCGTCCTCCGCGGACGCCGTGCAGGCCGCTCAGGCGACGCCAGGGCTCCACGCGCGCCGGCTTCGCCTCCTTCGCGATGGTCGCGGCGAACTCCTGCTCGGCGATGCGCGTCTTGCCCTGCTCGTCGAGGCGGCGCGCGATCTCGTCGCGGACGTCGACGAGCAGCTCCACGTCGAGCGCCGCGTAGACGAGCCAGGCGCGGGGGAGCGGTCGGGTCGACCAGTCGGCGGCCGAGTGCTCCTTGGCCAGGTGGATCCCGAGCAGCTCCTCCACCACGGTGCCGAGGCCCACGCGGGGCAGGCCCAGGAGGCGCGAGGCCAGCTCGGTGTCGAAGATGCGCTGCGGGTCGAGCCCGACCTCGCGGAGGCACGCGAGGTCCTGGCTCGCGGCGTGCAGGACCCACTCGACGTCGCGGATCACCGCGTCGAGCTCCGCGAACGAGCCGACGGCGGGCGGGTCGAACAGGAACGTGCCGGCGCCGCGACGGAACACCTGGATGAGGTAGGCGCGCTGGCTGTAGCGGAAGCCGGAGGCGCGCTCGGCGTCGACGGCGATGGGCCCGGTGCCGGCGGCGATCGCGTCGACCGCGCGCAGGTACTCCTCGCGCGTGTCGATGACCGTGAGGTCGCCCGTGGCCGCGGCCTCGCGGAGGGCGGGGCGCGCGGGCGCGTCCTGGCCGGCGGCCGCCGCGTCGGCGGACTCCGCGGACGGCGCCGACGCGGCCTCGGCGGGAGCGGAGGACGCGCGACGGCCGCGCCCGCGGGTCGTGCGCGGGCGGGCCTCGGAGCGGTCCGGCTCCGCCGCGTGCGCGTCGGGCACGGGCGCGACGGGCGCGTCCGACGCCGTGGCGTCCGCGTCGGCCGCGGTCCCCGCGGGGGCGGCCCGACGCGTGCGGGTGAGCGCCACCGCGGCGTCGGTGGCGGTGGATCCGGGCACGTCCGAGAACAGGGAGGCGCCCATGGCCGGGCGGCGGAGCCGCGGTGAGGTGGCGGATCCGGCGGCGTCCGCGCGGCCGTCGGCGGGGTCGGGGGTGTCGGACGGGGCGTTCACGTCCGGGTGCGTCGCGCTGATAGCAGTGTCACTCCTTCGCCCGCGGGAGGGAGTCCGGCGAGCATGCACAGTAGTTCCCCCCAGCCTTCCACATGGGCGGTCACGTCGGCGTCGGCGGGCGTCCACGAGGCGCGCAGCTCGATCTTCGCGCCGCTGCCCTGGCGGGCGAGCTCGCCGTAGCCCGTGGAGATGATCCGCGTCGCCGTGCCCGAGGGCGCCGAGTAGCGGGCGCCGCGGGACGCGAGCCCGTCGACGAGCCACGACCACGCCACGTCCGCGAGGAACGGGTCCGTGCCCATGTCGGTCTCGAGGGGCGCCTGCGCGAAGCAGACGATGCGGAACGCGCCGCCCCAGGCCTCGGGCTCCTCGGGGTCGTGCAGCAGGATGAAGCGGCCCGTGCCGAGCTCCGAGTCGGATGCGTGGCCGGACGGCGACACGTCCGCCGCGAGCGCCACGGCGTAGGGCGCGAGGTTCGACGACGGCGACGGGATCTCGGTCAGCACGAGCTCGGACCGGGTGGTGGCCCGCCGGAGCGCGTCCAGCGCCGCGCGGAACTCGGGCGGATCCTCGGCGCTGTCACGGGTGTCTACCACGTGGGCAGACTACGTTCCGCGGTCGCGCCCGCCGGGAGCCACGCCGGTCGGCTCCGGGCGATGCGCCCGCGACCAGGGCATCAGCCGCGGTCGACGGCCCAGCGGGCGTACGTGCGGTGGTCGTCGTCCACGAGCAGCTGCGCGAGCCGCATGGGCGCGTGGATCCCGGAGCCCGCCGGCACGAGGGGCATCAGGGGCGTGACGAGCTCGGGGGAGGTGGTGAGGCAGAGCTCGTCGACGCGGCCGGCGGCGAGGAGCGCCGCGGCGAGGGCCGGCCCGCCCTCGCACACCACGCCCGTGAGGCCGTGGCGGCCGAGCGCGTCGATGACGTCGTCGCCCGAGAGACGGCCGTCCGCCGCCGCGCCCAGCGGGACCGGCACGATCTCGGCGGGGACCCCGTCGAGGGTGGCGAGGGCGCGGTCGCGCGCCTCGGGCGGGCAGAGGACGAGCAGGCGGCCCGCCTCGGCGTCGGCGTCGAACCGGTGCCCGGTGAGGTCGCCCGATGACGTGGCCACCGCGAGGGGCGTGCGGCGGGGGAGCACGTACCGTTCGGCGCGCACCGTGCCGGCGCCGACCAGGACGACGTCGGCGAGCTCGCGGATCACCCCGAGGATGCGGCGGTCGACGACGCTGCTGAGGCTGTCGGAGGACCCGTCGGCGCCGATCACGCTGCCGTCGACGGACGCCACGAAGTTGAGGCGCACGTGCACGGGGGATCCAGGGCGGTACAGGTCCTCGAGCCAGGACCGCGTGCCGTCGTCGTCGAGCCCGCGGGTGGCGGCGTCGCCTGCGCCCGCCACGGGCAGGACCCGCGAGATCCTCACCCGGCGAGCCGCTCGCGCACCTGGCGCTTGACGCGGCCGAGCATCGCCGTCATGCCGCGCATGCGCAGCGGCGAGACGGCGGCGTCGAGCCCGATGGTCGACGGGTAGTCGTCGGGCACCGCGAGCACCTCGTCGGCCGGGAGCCCGTCGAGCCCCTGCGCGAGGATCGACGCGAAGCCGCGGCTCGTCGGCGCCTCGGCCGGCGCCTGGGCGTGCACGTGCACGTCGCCGTCCACGACCTCCACGAACATGAACACGGGCGACTGGCACTCCTCGACCCGCTCGAGCAGGTCCGGGTGCTCGGCGTAACGCGCCGGCAGCTCCGGCAGATCGTTGCTGAAGTCGAGCAGGAGGAGCAGCCGGTCGCGCTGCCCGAGCGCGAGGAAGTCGTCGCGGATCTCGGCGAGCGCCGCGGGCAGCGCGGGGGAGCCGGTCATCGGGAGGGCAGCTCCCCGGGCTCGGCGCCCTGGACGATGGGGACGCGCACGGCGGAGCCCCACTCGGTCCAGGATCCGTCGTAGTTGCGGACGCCCTCGAAGCCCAGCAGGTGCGTGAGCACGAACCACGTGTGGCTCGACCGCTCGCCGATGCGGCAGAGGACCACGACGTCGTCGCCGTCGGAGAGGCCCGCGCCCTCGCGGTAGACGGCGTCGAGCTCGGCGCGCGTCTTGAAGGAGCCGTCCTCGGCGGCGGCCCTGGCCCACGGCACGTTGCGCGACGTGGGGATGTGGCCGGCGCGGAGCGAGCCCTCCTCGGGGTACGCGGGAGCGGTCGTGCGCTGTCCCGTGTACTCCTCGGGGCTGCGGACGTCGATGAGCGGGTTGCCGAGGTGCGCGAGCACGTCGTCCTTGAACGCGCGGATCTCCTCGTCGCGGCGCTCGACGACGGGGTACTCGACGGGCGCGACCTCGGGCTGGTCGGTGGTGGTCGGGCGGCCCTCGGCGATCCACTTGTCGCGGCCGCCGTCGAGGAGGCGCACGTCCTCGTGGCCGAAGAGCGTGAAGACCCAGAGGGCGTAGGCGGCCCACCAGTTGCTCTTGTCGCCGTAGACGACGACCGTGCTGTCGCGGGAGATGCCGCGCTCGGACATGAGCTGGGCGAACCGCTCGCCGTCGACGTAGTCCCGCTGGACCGGGTCGTTGAGGTCGGTGTGCCAGTCGAGCTTGACCGCGCCGGGGATGTGGCCGGTCTCGTACAGCAGCACGTCCTCGTCGGACTCGACGACCACGAGGCCGGGCGTGAGCGCGCCGTCCGCGAGGCGCTCCTGCAGCCAGTCGCCGCTCACGAGCCGCTCGGGGTGGGCGTACTCGGCGAACCTGGGGGTGGTGTCCGGCTCGACGGCCATGGGGCTCTCCTGATCTCGCGGCCTCGAGGGCCGCGCTGGGTGGGACGCGGTCTAGTCTGGGGGTCTCCCGCGGGCGCTCGGCGCGCGCGACGACCACCATCCACGGTAACGGTTCGCGATGCGCGGGACCTTCCCATGACAGCCGGAGACCCACCTGTGACGAACACCGACACCGGATCCCGGCACCACGACGAGCGCGGCGCGGGACCGGGGGCGCTCGTGGGACGGTCGCCGAGCATCACCGGCCAGGAGATCGCCGCGCACCTCGTGCCCCCGCGGCAGTTCGACGAGGCGCGCTTCGACACGTACCGGCCCGACCCGGAGTACGACACGCAGGCGCAGGCCGTCGAGGTGCTCCGCGCGTTCTCGGGCGACCGCGCCGGATCCCGTGCCGGCCTCTTCGCCCGACGGAAGGCCCCGGCCGTGAAGCCCGGCGTCTACCTCGACGGCGGCTTCGGCGTCGGCAAGACCCACCTCCTGGCCTCCCTCTGGCACGCGATGCCGGGGCCGAAGTACTTCGGCACCTTCATCGAGTACACGGCGCTCGTCGGCGCCCTCGGCTACCAGGGCGCGGTCGAGATCCTCCGCGGCGCGACGCTCGTCGCCATCGACGAGTTCGAGCTCGACGACCCGGGCGACACCATGATGATGACCCGCCTGCTCTCCGACCTCGTGGCCGACGGCACGCGCATCGCCGCGACCAGCAACACCCCGCCGAACGCGCTGGGGGAGGGGCGCTTCGCCGCGGCCGACTTCCTCCGCGAGATCCAGGCCATGAGCGACCGGTTCGACACGATCCGCATCGACGGCCTCGACTACCGCCGCCGCGCCTTCGAGGGCCACGCGGTGACGGTCGACGACGCCGACCTCGACGCGCGCGCCGAGGCGGCCGGCGCCGGCGGGCGACAGGTCACGGTCGACGGCTTCGCCGACCTCGTGGGGCACCTCGCGCGCCTGCACCCGTCGAAGTACGTGAAGCTCATCGAGGGCGTCGACGTGATCGCCCTCCGCGACGTCACCCAGCTGACCGGGCAGACGGACGCGCTCCGCTTCGTGGCGTTCGTCGACCGCGTGTACGACGCGCAGATCCCGCTGCTCGCGACGGGCACCCCGTTCGACGAGGCCTTCTCCGCCGAGATGCTCGCGGGCGGGTACCGGAAGAAGTACCTGCGGGCGATCTCGCGGCTCATCTCGCTCACGGCCTCGGCCCGCGAGCTGTAGCGCACGCGGCTCCCACGGAGCTGGGTCCGGGGCCGCCGAGGAGGCCTCCCGAGCGTCCGGTAACACGATGTTCACACGGCCGCCTCCCGTGTAACGCGCCCGAAACACGTCCGGCGAGCCCGCGAAACCTCGCCCCCGGACACTGGATCCGTACCCGGCACCCGGCACGCGCCGAACCACCCGACCACACGGGCGGCCGCTCGCCCCCGTCGGTGCGACCCCCTGCACGATCTACGAGAGGTGAAACACCATGGACCAAGGCAACACCGCCTTCCTCCTGATCGCCGCGGCGCTGGTCCTCCTGATGACGCCGGGTCTGGCGTTCTTCTACGGCGGGCTCGTCAAGGCCAAGAGCGTCATCAGCATGATGATGATGAGCTTCGGGGCCATGGGCCTCATCGGGCTGCTCTGGGTCCTGTACGGCTACGCCATCGCGTTCGGCAACGGGCCCGACGGCGCCGCGGGCAACCCGCGCTTCGTCGGCATCGACGGCGTGCTCGGCATCGACCTCGGCCAGCTCGGCCTCGGGGACGCGTACACGGCGGCCCTCGGCGAGCAGACCTCCGCCTACCCGACGCTGGCGTTCGCCGCCTTCCAGGCGACCTTCGCGATCATCACCGTCGCGCTCATCTCCGGCGCCATCGCGGACCGCGCCAAGTTCGGGGCGTGGATGGTCTTCGCCGGCGTCTGGGCCACGATCGTCTACTTCCCGGTCGCCAGCTGGGTCTTCAACTTCACGCTCGCCGACGGCGCGACCGTCGACGGCGGGTGGATCGCCTACAACGTCGGCGCCATCGACTTCGCCGGCGGCACCGCGGTGCACATCAACGCGGGTGCCGCGGCCCTCGCCCTCTCGCTCGTCCTCGGCAAGCGCGTCGGGTTCGCCAAGGGCATGCACGTGCCGCACAACCCGCCCTTCGTGCTCCTCGGCGCCGGCCTGCTGTGGTTCGGCTGGTTCGGCTTCAACGCCGGATCCGAGCTCGCGGCCGACGGCATCGCGGCCATCGCGTTCCTCAACACCATCGCGGCGCCCGCCGCGGCCATCCTCGGCTGGCTCGTGGTCGAGAAGATCCGCGACGGCAAGCCCACCTCGGTGGGCGCCGCCTCCGGTGCCGTCGCGGGCCTCGTCGCCATCACCCCGGCCTGCGCCGCGCTCTCGCCGACCTGGGCGATCGTGCTCGGCCTCGTCGCCGGCGCCGTCTGCGCCGTGGCCATCGAGCTGAAGTTCAAGCTCGGCTTCGACGACTCGCTCGACGTGGTGGGCATCCACCTCATCGGCGGCCTCATCGGCACGCTCTACATCGGCATCTTCGCGACCAACGTCGGCCTCATCTACTCGGGCTCGCTCGAGCAGCTGGGCAAGCAGGCCCTCGCCGCGTTCGCCGTGCTGATCTACTCGTTCGTCCTCTCCTACGTCATCGGCACGATCATCCAGAAGACCATGGGCTTCCGGGTGAAGAACGAGGACGAGATCGCGGGCATCGACACGATCGTCCACGGCGAGGAGGGCTACGTGCTGGAGACCTCCGGCCGCTGACCCGCCGCTCCGCGCCACCGACGGGCGCCGCTCCTCGCGAGAGGACGGCGCCCGTCGTCGCGTCCGGGGCGCGAGCGGCACGTGTCCGGGACGCGACCGGCGCGCGGCCGCGTGTTCGCCCAGCGCGGAGCCCGCCGTCCTGCGGGCCGTCGGGGCGCGGGCCGGGCGTACGGTGGACGGACGCGGGGAGCCGAGCACGACGACGCCCCGCTCCCCGTGACCATCGAGACGAAGAAGACGAGAGCACATGGCATCCCCCCTCATCACCCTGAACAACGGCGTCACCATCCCGCAGCTGGGCTTCGGCGTCTTCCAGACCCCGCCCGCCGAGACGCAGCAGGCCGTGGAGCGCGCCTTCGAGGCCGGCTACCGCCACATCGACACCGCCGCCGGCTACTACAACGAGGAGGGCGTGGGCGCCGCCATCCAGGCGACGGGCATCCCGCGCGAGGAGCTCTTCATCACCACCAAGCTCCGCAACGGCGACCAGGGCGCGGACAGCGCCCGCAGCGCCTTCGAGGACAGCCGCCGCAAGCTCGGCGTCGACGCGGTGGACCTCTACCTGATCCACTGGCCCTACCCGAAGCACGGCCTCTACGTGGAGACCTGGAAGACCTTCGAGGCGCTGCACGCCGAGGGCCTCATCCGCGCGATCGGCGTCTCCAACTTCCTCCCGGAGCACCTGGAGAAGCTGGCCGCCGAGTCCGACGTCGTGCCCGCGGTCAACCAGATCGAGGTGCACCCCACGTTCCAGCAGCACGACCTCTCGACCTTCTCGGTCGAGCGCGGCATCGAGGTCGAGGCGTACAGCCCGCTCGGCCAGGGCGCCGACCTCGAGTCGGAGGTCGTCACCCGCCTCGCGAAGCAGCACGACGCCACCCCCGCGCAGATCGTGCTCGCGTGGCACCTCGCGCAGGGCCGCATCGTGATCCCGAAGTCGGTCACCCCGGAGCGCATCGTGCAGAACTTCCAGAGCATCGAGGTCGAGCTGTCCGTCGAGGAGCTCGCCGAGATCGACACCCTGGAGACCGGCACGCGCCTCGGCGCCGACCCGGCGACGGCGGACTTCACGCAGTTCCCGTCCTGATCCACCCGCCGCACCAGCGGCGACCGCGCCACGAGACGCCCGCCCGGCCCCTGCCGCGGCGGGCGTCGTCGTCCCGCGTCGCATCCCGGATCCGCCCTCGTGCGGGGCGCCGCGCGGCGCTACCGTGAGCACCACGACATGACGCCCGCCGCCCACCCGCCTCCGCGGGGTCGACGCGCGAGCGGTCACGCACCCGAGGAGCACCCGTGACCGACCCGACCGAGCCGCACACCCGGCTCGCGCACGCCCTGAGCGCCGTCACCGAGCGCATCGACACGTCCGTCGACGCGAGCTGGGACGGCCTCACGGGGGTGCAGATCCTCATCCTGCGGCGCCTCGCCGGCACCGAGCGCATGGACCGCGCGTCGCTCGCGCTCGACACCCGGACAGCGCGCGCCGCGACCGTCCCGAGCCTCGCGAGCCTGATGCAGAAGGGCTTCGTCGTGGAGTCGCAGGACGCCGCGGGGTCGTACCTGCGCCTCACCGACGGCGGGCGCGACCTCCTGACGCAGGTGCACATCGCGCGCGCCGAGTGGCTCGTGCACGCCGCCGAGCACGCGCACCCGCCGGTGCGCGGCGACGACCTCCTGCGCATGGCCGCGCTCCTGGAGCACCTCGGCAGCGGCGACTGACGGCGCGGCGACCGTGACCTCGCCGGATGACGCGCACGGCCCGCACGGCCCGCACGGCGTCGGGGCAGCCGAGCTCGACCGCCTCGTAGAGCGCCTCCGCGCGGCGGGATGCGTGTTCGCCGAGGAGGAGGCGGAGCTCCTCGTGTCCGCGGCCGTGGAGCGGCACCCCGGTGCGGCGTCGTCCGCGACGCGCGACGACGAGCGGGCGGCCCGGGACGCCGAGCTCGAGGCGATCGCGTCCGCGCGCGTCTCCGGCGAGCCGCTCGAGACCGTCCTCGGCTGGGCGCGCTTCGCCGGGCGCCGGATCCTCGTGGACCGCGGCGTCTTCGTCCCGCGTCGGCGGACGGAGCGGCTGGCCCGCGCCGCCGCCCGCACGGCCCGGGCGAGGCGCGGTCCCGTCGTCGTCGACCTCTGCTGCGGATCCGGGGCGATCGCCGCCGTGCTCGCCGACGACGTGCCGGGCGCCGTGGTGCACGCCGCGGACGTGGACCCGGTCGCGGTCGCGTGCGCCGCCCGCAACCTCGTCCCGCGCGGCGCCGCCGTGCACCGCGGGGACCTGCTGGACGCGCTGCCCCGCGACCTGCGCGGCCGGATCGACGTCCTGGTGGCCAACGTGCCCTACGTGCCGCGCGCCGGGCTCGACCTCATGCCGCCCGAGGCCCGCCTGCACGAGCCGGAGGCGACGCGCGACGGCGGGGTCGACGGGCTCGACGTGCTGCGGCGCGTGGCGCGGGGGAGCGGCCCGTGGCTCGCGCCCGACGGGCTCCTCCTCGTCGAGGTCGCGGACGCGCAGGTCGACGCCGCCCTCGACGCGCTCGCGGACGCGGGCCTCGAGGCGCGGGTCGAGCCCGGCGACGCGAGCGAGGCGGCCGCCGCGGCCGAGGACGAGGACGACGGCACGCGGGTCGTGACCGGCCGACGCCGCCGCTGACCGGCCGGCACCACGTCGCGGGCCGAGGGGGAGGCGCGCCGCGCATCCGCGGCCCGCCGCGGATCTCGTTGCCTCCTGTCCACAACCCGCTCGGCGGTGGGCCGGTCCTCCCTAGGGTCCAGGTGTCCCATCCACCGTACGAGAGGCACCAGTGACCCCCACCCCACCCTGTCCCGACGCGTCCGTCCGCACGACGCCGTCCCTCCCGAACCGCGACGCCCGCCGTCGCCCCCGTCGCGGCCTCGCCGCCCTCGCGTCGGCCGCCGCCCTCGTCACCGCCGTCGCCGTCGGCCTCCCGGCGGGCTCCGCATCCGCCGCCGCCCCGAGCACGCCCGTCCCCGGCATGCAGGTCCCCGCGCTCAAGGACGTCCTCGGCGCCGCCGGCATCGAGCACGTCGGCGTGGCGATGGGCAGCGGCGAGGTGCAGGGCACCTCGGCCGACCTCATCGCCCGCCACTTCAACGCCATGACCCCGGAGAACGAGGGCAAGGCCGACGCCATCCAGCCCGTCGAGGGCCGCTTCGACTTCACCGGGATCGACAAGCTGCTCGACTTCGCCGACGCCCACGGCATGAAGATGTACTTCCACGTCGACTTCTGGATGCCGCAGACGCCCGCCTGGTTCTTCCTCGACAACGGCCGTCCGCTCACGAACAGCCCCGCCGACCAGGCGCTGCTCAAGGCGCGCATGGAGGCCCACGTCAAGGCGATCTCCGACCACATCGCGTCCCGCTACCCGAAGGGGAACAGCCCCATCTGGGCCATGGACGTCGTCAACGAGGTCATCGACGACGGCCCCAACGCGAACCCGCACCACATGAAGGACACGCGCTGGTTCCAGGTGCTGGGCGAGGGCTTCGTCGACGAGGGCTTCCAGCTCGCGAAGAAGTACTTCCCGGGCGTCAAGCTCTTCATCAACGAGTACAACACCGACTCGCCGAGCAAGCGCACCGACTACCTCGGGCTGATCTCCGCCCTCCTCCAGCGCGGCATCCCGGTCGAGGGCGTGTCGCAGCAGAGCCACATCGGGCTCCGCAGCGACATCGAGGAGCTGAGGAACACGATCCACGCGGTGAAGGCCCTCGATCCGAACCTCATCGAGGCCATCTCCGAGCTCGACGTCGGCGCCTCGCAGGCGGCCGCGACCGGGAACAGCCAGAACCGCGCGCACACGGCGCCGATCTACTCGAACCCGGACGACACCGCCGCGGCCGTGGGATGGGTCTACAAGGACCTGTTCACGATGATCCGGCAGGAGGCCGGGAACCTCGACTCGGTCACCTTCTGGGGCTCGGACAACTCGCGGACCTGGCTGCACAGCCCGTCGATCGACCAGCCGTGGGACCAGCCGCTCCCCTTCGGGACCCACCAGGAGGCCATGCCCGCGTACTGGGGCATCGTGGACCCGTCGAAGCTCCCGGCGCGTCCTCCGCTGCCGAAGGCCTGATCACCGCCTGAGTCACCACAGCGGCCCCCGTCCTCGTCGAGGACGGGGGCCGCTCCGCGTTCGTTGCCACACACAACAAAGGTTTTCGAATACCTTGCCCCCCGTAGGGGAGGGTGCCTACGGTGCGAGCATCCGACACCGAAGTCGGAACAAATGGAAGGTGTTCGACGATGAGCATTCCCCGCACCACCACGTCCGCGCTCGCGGACGTCAGCCCTCCGAGCCCCGGCCGCAGCGGCCTCGGGGCCCGCCCGCGACGCGACCGCCGCCGCGGCCTCGCCGCCCTCACCGCCCTCGGCCTCCTCGCCGCGGCGGGCGCCCTGACCGCCCCCGCCGCCCAGGCCGCCGACCAGGTCCCGGCCGGGGTCGGATCCGACTTCGAGTCCGGCGCGGACGGCTGGGCCCCCCGGGGCGACGGCGTCCGCATCGCCCCGAGCACCGAGGCGCGCACCGGATCCGGCAGCCTCCTCGTCACCGACCGCACGCAGGAGTGGCACGGCGCCGCCCTCGACGTCACGTCGTCGCTCGCCGTCGGCCAGGAGGTAGAGGTCACCGTGTGGGCGCGCCTCGCGCCGGGGGAGGAGCCCGCCTCGCTCAAGGTCTCCGTGCAGCGGGACACCGGCGGCGGCAGCGGCTACGACGGGGTCGCCGGAGCCGCCGCGCGCGTCACCGCCGACGCGTGGACCGAGCTGACGGGCACGTACACGCTCGGCGGACCGGTCGACAAGGCGCAGGTCTACGTCGAGGGGACGGTCGGCGCCGACTTCCTCCTCGACGACTTCCAGCTGGGCGACGCCGTGGGCACGCCCGTGCAGACCGACATCCCGGCGCTCAAGGACGTCCTCGGCGCCCGCGGCATCGAGCACGTCGGCGTCGCCATCGACGGCCGCGAGACCGTCGGCGCGGGCGCCGACCTCGTGAGCCGCCAGTTCGACGCCTTCACGCCCGAGAACGCCGGGAAGCCCGAGAGCGTCCAGCCGGAGGAGGGGCGGTTCACGTTCGCGCAGATCGACCAGCTGCTCGACTACGCCGACCGGACGGGCACGAAGGTCTACTACCACGTGCTGTTCTGGCACTCGCAGACGCCCGCCTGGTTCTTCCTCGACGGCGACCGCCCGCTCACCGACAGCCCGGCCGACCAGGCGATCCTCCGGGCGCGCATGGAGGCGCACGTGAAGGGCATCGCGGACCACGTGGCGGCCCGCTACCCGGACGGCGGCAGCCCGATCTGGGCGATGGACGTCGTGAACGAGGTCATCGACGACGGCCCCAACGACAACGCGCACGACATGCGCGACAGCCGCTGGTACCAGGTGCTGGGGGAGGGCTTCGTCGACGAGGGCTTCCGCCTGGCGCGCGCCTACTTCCCGGGCGTGAAGCTCTTCATCAACGACTACAACACGGAGCTGCCGACCAAGCGCGCCGACTACCTCGAGCTGATCTCCGCGCTCGTCGCCCGCGGCGTGCCGATCGACGGGGTGGGCCACCAGGCGCACGTCGACTTCGCGCGGCCCGTCTCGTGGCTGCGCGACTCGATCCGCGCGGTGGAGCGCATCGACACGCGCCTGCTGCAGGCGATCACGGAGCTCGACGTGAACGCGTCGAACCAGAACGAGGGCGCCGACGTGAGCGGGGCGCCGCAGGATCCGTACACGCCGGTGTACGCGGACGACGCCGAGGCGGGGGCGGAGGTCGGCTACTACTACCGCGACCTCTTCCAGATGATCCGCCAGCAGGCCGCGTCCATCGACTCGGTCACCTTCTGGGGCGTGAGCAACGCGCGCAGCTGGCTGCGCACGTGGCCCATCGCGCGACCGTGGGAGCAGCCGCTCCCGTTCGACGACGCCCTGCAGGCGGCTCCCGCCTACTGGGGGATCGTGGACGCGAAGAGGCTGCCGGCGCGTCCGGCCGACCTCTCGGCGCCGCGCATCGCGGACGTGGACGACATCGCCGCGGTGGCGACCAAGGCCACGGGCACGCGCGTCCCGTACGCGCTGCCGTCGGCCATCGACACCCGCGACGGGAACGTGCGCGTGGTGTGCGACCCGCCGCGCAGCGGGGTCTTCCCGGTGGGGACGACCACGGTCACCTGCACGGCGGAGGACCGCGCCGGCAACGTGCGGACGACCACGTTCGACGTGATCGTGACGCGCGCCGGCTCGTGATGCGCTGACGCACGGCACGGCGCGGCCCCCGTCTCCCGGCGGGACGGGGGCCGCGTCGCGCGCGGCGCGGACCGGACCGCCGCTCGCGGCCATTCCCTCCCGGGCCCGCGCCAGCGGCGGCGGTCAGCCGCCGGCTGCGGGACGGTCGCCGAGGCGGTCGACGAAGCCGCGCAGGGTCTCCCGGAGCTCCATGAGCTCGGAGATCGACATCCCCGTCTGGGCGGCGATGCGGCCGGGCACCTGCTCGGCCTGCTCCCGCAGCGCGCGCCCGGCGTCGCTGAGCGTCACGCGCACGACGCGCTCGTCGTCCGCGCTGCGCGCCCGTCGCACGAGCCCGGCCGCCTCGAGGCGCTTGAGGAGGGGCGTCAGCGTCGCCGGCTCGAGCTGCAGGGCGCCGCCGAGGTCGGAGATCGACCTGTCGTCGCGCTCCCAGAGCGCGAGCATCACGAGGTACTGGGGATGCGTGAGCCCCAGCGGCTCGAGGATCGGCCGGTACAGGGACACGACGGTCCGGGCGGCCAGGACGGCGGCGAAGCAGACCTGGTTGTCGAGCGTCAGGGGATCCGTGCTCACGTCGTGCCCTTCCTCCGGCGCGGTCGCCGTCCGTGGACCGGCGAGCATTTACCGCGTACACTAAACACTATGACACGCGGTACTGGGGACAAGGACGGCACGCCACGCGAGCGCGGCTTCGGGGCGGCCGTCGAGAGGTTCAACGCACGGCTGCGTCCCTACCTGGGTGCACCTCCGCTGGGCCCGTACACGGACGACCCGGTGCCGACGCCGCAGTCGCGCCTCTGCCCGATGTGCGGGAAGCCGATGCCGGACCACGCCATCGACCGCTCGGGCGCTCGGACCCAGGTGCACTGTCCCGTCTGACGCGGAGCGGCGGGCGCGGAGCGGCGGGCGCGCCTCGAGCGAGCGGAGCCACTCCGCCGTCCGCGGCGCGGATCCGCGAAGGCGCCGCCCGCCCCTTCGGCTCGTCGAGGTCGACCAGGTGGGCGCGGAGCTCGCCTGGAGATGCGGAGAGGGGTCGCCTGCGCCGAGCCGGCCGGGCACGGACCCCGGTCGAGACCGCCTACATGACATAATGTGCATTATCAGCGATTCCGGGAGCGGCCGAGAGGGGCTCCATCTCATCGTCGCACGACGCTCGGGCGACCCCTAGGCTCTGGGCCATCCAGCTCCCCACCGGACGACGTGCCGCGTGAGCTGACGTGCACCGCGCACGGAAGCCGACGGCAGGGACGACCCGGCGTCGGAGCCCCGTCGAGATCAGCGGAGGCCCTCCCATGTCCCGTGCACGCATCCTGCCCGTCGCGTACTTCGCGCTCGCCACCGTCGGCCTCGTGGCCACGTGGTGGTTCAACCTCCGCTATCGCGGCGACGACTACGTCGCGGACCGGTTCGCCAACCCGGCCAGCTCGTCCGCGGCGGTCGACATCATCGTCGTGTTCGCGGTCACCGTGCCGTTCTACCTCGTCGAAGGACGACGAGTCGGGATGCCGACCTGGTTCCCCGTCCTGCTCGTCCCCGTCTCGCTCGTCGGCGCCGTGGCCTTCGCGCTGCCGCTGTTCCTCGGGGTGCGCGAGCTGCGTCTGACGCGTCGGCGCCGGGATCCCACAGGCGGGCGCCCGTCCAGCACGGCCGCGGAGTAGCCGCCGCACGTCCGGCGAGCGGCTCGCCAGAGGCCGACGCGGACATCCGGTCGATAGTGACGCTATCATCGTCTCATGCCCGACATGACGATCTCCGAGCTCTCCGCCCGGTCCGACTGCCCCGTCGCGACCATCAAGTACTACCTGCGCGAGGGCCTGCTCCACGCGGGCACCAAGGTCAACGCCCGGAAGACGACCTTCGACGACAGCCACCTCGCCCGCATCCGGCTCGTGCGGGGCCTCATCCACGTCGTCGGCGTGAGCGTGGAGCAGGCCGGGACGATCCTCCGGCTGATGTCGGATCCCGAGCAGAGCGTCGCGGGGGCGATGCGCGCGGCCACGGAGGCCCTCCCGTCGGTGGGCCGCGCCGCGTCGCCCGACCACGGGACCGCCGGGTCGCGGGACCGCTCCCCCACGCGCGAGCTCCTCGACCGGCTCGGCGTGCGCCATCGGGAGGATTCCGTTCCCGTGGAGCAGCTCGAGCGCGCATTGGAATTGGCGGGCTCCGCGGGGATCGCCCTCGATGAGCACCAGATCACGGAATACCTCGCGGCGGTGCGGCGAATCGCTCGTGCGGATTTCTCGCGGGTGCCCTGGGACGACCCGCGGGCCGCCGTGGAATTCGCCGTCCTGGGCACGGCGCTGTACGAGCCGGTGCTCCTCGCCCTGCGCCGGGTGGCGCACCACGAGATGGGGCTGGACCTCGAGGCACGGGACGACTGAGGAGCGCTCCCCCCGCCGCACGCGGTGGATCGCCCGATCGGCGCCGCACAATACCACGCACCTGAGCACCTAGGTGAACCTTGCCTCCGGGCGGAAGATCGTTCTCCGCGTTCTGCGCGTTTAGCTCCCTCCGGGACGGCGTCCGGAGGATCGGGAGAGGCACACCACAGATCAGCACATGTGCTGTTCAGGCGTTGATTCTCGGCGATGCGCCCGAGAGCGCCCGCGCCCCCTCCCGGGGGTGCGGGCGCCGTCCGCGTTAACGAGGACTTCATCCGCCGCGGAGTCGCGATGCTTGAACACTTGACAACGTCTAGTGCCGAACGCTTGTCTACGACTCGGAGTTGGTCGACGACCGACCGGACGGGCGCCGCAGGCTGCCCGTCGCCATCAGGCGCAGAGGGAGCGGCACATGGTCGATGCAACATCGGTGGAATCCTGGCTCGTCGAGAAGATCGCCGCGCGCACCGGGATGGAGAGGGCGGAGGTGGATCCGGAGCGGTACTTCGACGAATTCGAGCTCGATTCCACGGAGGCGCTCGTGCTCGCCGGGGAATTGGAGGAATGGCTCGGATTCGACGTCGCCCCGACGGCCCTGTGGTACTTCCCGACCGTGGGGAAGCTCGCCGAGCACATCGCGGCCGAGTCGGCCTCGCGGTAGACGAGCGACGTCCCGCGTCATGACCTCCTCGAAGCGCCGCGTGCACGTGATCCACCCCGGCACGCTGCCCGCGTCGGTCTACGCGGGGCTCACGGCGTCCGCCCCGGACGTCGCGCTCTCCGTCAGCGACCTGGGCGCGCATCGGGAGTACGTCCACGCGGGACTGGACGCCCGGATCCCGGCGCCGACGATGGACTCGCTGACGCGGCACATCCTGGCGGAGGACGGGGACGCCGTCCGCCGGGCCGAGCTGCTCGTCGGCTGGTCGTTCGGCGGCCTCGTCGCCCTGGCCCTGCGGCGGGAGGCCGACCTGCGGGTCCACGTGGGCCTGCTCGACACCGTCGCCCCCGTCGTCGACGTGGACGGCACCCGGTCGCTCACCCGGCGGTGGCTCGCCGACTACCTGGGCGCGCGCGCCGGACGCCCCCTGGCGCTGCCGGCCGCCGTCCCCGGCGAGGACCCCCTCCCGCCGCTGCACGCCGCGGCCGTCGCCGCCGGGGCCGTCGCCCCGGACGTGACGATCGGCGGGTTCCGCGCCCTCGTCCGCGCCTACACCGGCGGCCTCGAGCGCAACATCCGGATCACGGGGTCGAGCGACGTCCCGGACGTGATCGACGCCACCCTCGTGAAGCCGGAGGCCGGCCTCCTGCCCGACACCGCGTCCAACGGCTGGGACGCCGTCGCCCCCGACCTCCCCGTCGTCGCCTGCCCGGGCGACCACTACTCGATGCTCACGCTCGGCTCCGCCTCCCCGGCGGTGCTCGCGCTCATCCCGCACCGCTGACCGCCTTCCCCCACCCCTCGAGGGCCGCTCGCCGCCGACCGCGCGAGAGGCCCCTCCTCGCAGACCCTGGAGATCGACATGGACGACACCGCAGACGCAGGAACCCTCGACCGACGACTCGCCCGCACGCCCCTGGCGGTCGTCGGCCTCTCCAGCCTGTTCCCGGGCTCGACGGACGTCGAGGGCTTCTGGAACGGCATCGTGGACCGGGTCGACGCGATCCGGGACATCCCCGACTGGCACTGGGACGTGGAGGACCACTACTCCCCCGACCGGACCGCCCCCGACAAGACCTACGCGCGGCGGGGCGGGTTCATCGACCCGGTGCCGTTCCACCCCATCGACTTCGGCATCCCGCCGTCCCAGCTCGACGTGACCGACGTCCTCCAGCTGCTCAGCCTCGTGGTGACCCGGGACCTGCTCCGCGACGCGGGGACGGACGCCGGTGACTGGTACGACGCCGCGCGGACGGGCGTCGTCCTCGGGGTCACCGGCGCGAACCAGCTGACGCAGCCCCTGTCGGCGCGGCTCCAGACGCCCGCGATCCTGCGCGCCGCGCGGTCCGTCGGGCTGAGCGAGGCGGACGCCGCGGAGATCGCGCGGCGCTTCCGCGCCGGGTTCGCGCCGTGGGAGGAGAACTCCTTCCCCGGCATGCTCGGCAACGTCGTCGCCGGGCGGGTGGCCAACCGCTTCGACCTCGGTGGGATGAACATGACCGTCGACGCGGCGTGCGCGAGCTCGCTCGGCGCCCTGCGCGCGGCGGCGGCGGAGCTCGTCGACCACCGGGCGGACACCATGATCACCGGCGGCTGCGACGCGGAGAACACGGTCTTCATGTACCTGTGCTTCTCGAAGACGCCGGCCTTCAGCCCGTCGGGCGACGTGCGGCCCTTCGACGCGTCGTCGGACGGCACGCTCATCGGCGAGGGCATCGGCATGCTCGCCCTCCGGCGCCTCGAGGACGCCGAGCGGGACGGGAACCGCATCTACTCGGTGATCCGCGGCATCGGCTCGGCGAGCGACGGCCGCTACAAGTCCATCTACGCCCCGCGCGCCAGCGGCCAGCAGCTGGCGCTCCGCCGGGCGTACGAGGACGCGGACTGCGCGCCCACCTCGGTCTCCGTGGTCGAGGCGCACGGGACGGGCACGGCCGTCGGCGACGCGACGGAGCTCCGCGCGCTCAGCGAGGTGCTCGCCGAGGCGGGCGCCGCCGAGGGGTCCATCGCGATCGGTTCGGTGAAGTCGCAGATCGGCCACACCAAGGCCGCGGCGGGCGCCGCCGGGCTCATCAAGCTGTCCCTCGCGCTGCAGCACCGCATCGTGCCGCCGACCATCAAGGTCGAGACGCCCGCGAGCGCGTTCGCCGGCAGCCCCCTGCACGTCAGCACGCAGCCGCGCCCCTGGTTCCGGAGCCCCGACCGGCCCGTGCGCCGCGCGGGGCTGTCGGCCTTCGGCTTCGGCGGCACGAACTTCCACGTGGTCCTCGAGGAGCACCCGGCCTCGCGGGCGATCGGCAACGCCCTGGACCGCAGCGTCGTGCGGCTGTGGGCCGCGCCCACGCCCGCCGAGCTCGCGGCGGCCCTCGAGGACGGCGCGGCGCCCGTGGCGTCGGGCACGGCGATCAACCCGGGCTGGCCGCGGATCGCGCTGGTCGCGCCGACCACGGACGCGGCCGACGCGATGCGGTCGGGCGCCGCCCGCCGCATCCGCGCCGAGTCCGACGCCGCGTGGTCCGACCCGCGGGGATCCCACTACCGCCCGGCCGCCCTCGACGGCGCCCGCGTGGGCCTCCTGTTCTCCGGGCAGGGCAGCCAGCACGTCGACGCCGCGCTCTCCGCCGTGCTCCGCGAGCCCGTCCTCATGGACGCGCTCGAGGACGCGTACGCGACCGCGGGCCTGGAGGGGCTGGCGGCGATCTCCTATCCCCCGCCCGCGACCGACGACGCCGGCCGGACCGCCCGCACGGCCCGGCTCCGGGAGACGCAGGACGCGCAGCCCGCCATCGGCGCGCTGTCCGCCGCGCACCACCGCCTGCTCACCGGGCTCGGGCTCACGCCGTCGGCGTTCGCCGGCCACAGCTTCGGCGAGCTGACGGCGCTGTGGGCAGCCGGATCGTTCGACGACGCGTCCTTCCTGCGCCTCGCGCGCCTCCGCGGCGAGGCGATGGCCGCGGCCGCGAGCGGGCACGGCGACGCCGGGGCGATGGCCGCGGTCCTCGCGGATCGCGCGACCGCGGAGGCGCTCGTCGCGGCGACCGAGGGGCTCGTCCTCTGCAACGTCAACAGCCCCCGGCAGCACGTCGTCGGCGGATCGCGCGAGGCCGTCGACCGGGTCGTGCGCCTCGCGGAGGAGCGGGGCGTGCGCGTGGTCGAGCTGCCGGTCGCGGCGGCGTTCCACACGCCCGCGGTCGCCGGCGCGGTCGACGCGTTCGGCGAGGCGGTCCGGGCCGCCGGGGTCGGGGCCCCCACCCGCGGTCCGGTGCACGCGAACACGCCGGGCGGCTCCTACGGATCCGACGTCGCCGCCAACGCGGAGCTCCTCGCCGCGCAGCTCGCGCACCCGGTGGACTTCGAGCGCGGCGTCCGGCGGATGCACGAGGACGGCGTCCGCGTCTTCGTCGAGTGCGGCCCGGGGAACGTGCTCGCGCGCCTGGTCACCGAGATCCTGGGCGACGCCGACGACGTGCTCGTCGTCGCCGCCGACGCCGGGGACCCGGCGACCTCGCAGCACGACCTGGCCACGACGATCGCCCGGCTCGCCGTCGCCGGCGCCCTCGAGCGCTGGCAGAGCGCCGGCCTGCGCGAGCGGCCCGTCCCGCGCGGCGGCACGGGGCCCGCGGTGATGCTCACGGGCGTCAACCACGTGTCCGCCGCCCGCGCGGACGGGTACGAGCGCCTCCTGGCCGAGCCGTACGAGCTCACGTCCCGCGCGCCCCGCTCCCCCGACGTCGGCGCGTCGGCCGCCGGCGCATCCAGCGCCGTCGCCGACCCGAACGACGTCGCCGCGTCGGACGCCGTCGAGGTCTCCGCGTCGAGCGCCGTCGCCGTCCCCCCGCACGCCGCTCCCCCCACGCCGGCGCCCGCCGGCCGCGTCGCGGACGAGGTCCCCCTCCCCGTCCGCGCCCCCATCCCGATCACCACCCACCGCACACGAAGCGAGCCGGAGAACATGAGCGTCATCCACACCACCCCCAGTCGTCACCTCGACCTGGCGCGGGAGCAGCTGAACGTCCACGCCGACTTCCTGTCCGGCCAGCAGGACGTGAGCCGCGCCCTGCTGTCCATGCTCGAGGGCGACCACGACCACGTCCCCGTGGACGGGATCCGCGAGATCGTCGCCCAGTGCATCGCCGTGGGCGACGCCCACGTGCAGGTGAACCGCATGATCTCCGCCGGCGGCGCCGACGAGCCCGCCGACGGGTCGAGCCGCGGAGCCCGCTCCGGGCGGGCCCGCATCGGGGCCCCGGCTGACGGCGGCGGCAGCGGCAGCGGCAGCGGCAGCAGCCGACCGGCACGGCACGAGGCCGCGCTCGCCGAGCGCCCGGCGGCCCGGTCGATCGCGCTCCGGGACGACCACGTGCGCGCGGGGTCCGAGATCGCCCGCGTGGGCGCCCCGACCGCGACGGAGGCCGTCGTGCACGCGGCGACCGCGGACCCGGGAGCGCACGCCGCCGCATCGGCGACGGCCCCGCCCGCCGTCCAGGAGGACGCGACCCCGGCCGCCCGCCCGGCCTCGCCCGACCTGGTCGTCGACACCGCGGCCGCGGACGCCCCCGCGGCCCCCGCGGCGGACGTGGACATGGAGGCGCTCGTCCGCGAGGTCGTCGCCGAGAAGACCGGGTACTCGGCCGACATCCTCGAGCTCGACATGGGCATCGAGGCCGACCTCGGCATCGACTCGATCAAGCGCGTGGAGATCCTCGGCGCGATCGGCGAGCGCTTCCCCGGGCGCGCCCCGTTCTCGCCGGAGGAGGTCGCCGAGCTGCGCACGCTGGGCGACATCGTGGACGCGCTCCGCACCCCGGGCTCCGGCACCAGCCGCGAGCGTCGCGCCGCCGCGGCGGCCGACGACGAGGAGGCGGCGCCAGGGATCCGCAGATCGGTCGTGCGGTGGCGGAGGATCCCGGGGCCTGACCTCCCCGCGAGCCGTCCGCGGCGGCGGGTGGCGCTCGTCGACCTGGCCGACGCTCCGCTCACCGCGCCCCTGCGACGGGCGCTCGAGGGCGCGGGCCACGAGGTCCGCGTGACGACGCCCGACGACCTCGGCGACCTCGCCGGGGACATGGTCCTCGTGGCGGGCCCCGGCGGGGACGCCACCGGCGCGCTCGTGGCCGCGCTGGTCGCGGTCCAGGCGTTCGTCCGCGCGCACGGCCCGCGCCCCGCCGACGACGAGGCGGCGCCCCGCCTCCTGGCCGTCGGCCTCCTCGACGGCCGGGACCCGGACTCCGCCGACGGGATCGCCGCGGCAGGCCTCGCGGGCCTCGTGCGGACGGCGCGCATCGAGCACCCGGGCATCCGGTCCCGCGCGGTGATGCTCGAGGACGGGGGCGGCCTCGACCCGGACGCCGCGGCGACCGCGCTCGTCGACGAGCTCGACGACGCGGCCGACGGCCTCGACACCGTCCGGTGGAGCGCGGGCGAGCGCTCCGCGGTCCGCGTCGAGCCCGACGACGCCGAGACCGAGCACACCGGCGCCGACGACGCCGCCGTCCCCGGCGCGCGAGCCCGCTGGGCCGACCTCGACGTCGACGACGCCGTGCTCGTCACGGGCGGCGCGCAGGGGATCACCGCGCTCTGCGTGCGGGAGCTCGCCGCCGCGAACCCCCGCCCCGCCTACGTGCTCGCCGGCCGGACCCCGTCCGCGGAACCGGCGTGGGCGACGGGCCTCGCCTCGCCCGCCGAGCTGCGCGACGCCGCGGCGACGCTCCTGCGCGACGCGGGGAAGCGCCCGACGCCCCGCGCCGTGGGAGCCCTCGCGGAGTCCGTCCTCGCGGGACGTCGCGTCGCGGAGCAGCTCGCCGCCCTGGAGCGGGCCGGCGTCCGCGCGCACTACGTCCGCGTCGACCTCACCGACGCGGACGCGACCCGCCAGGCGCTGGCGCCGTTCGCCGCGCGCATCACGGCCGTCGTGCACGGCGCGGGGGCCATCGCCGACAAGTTGATCGCCGACAAGGCGCCGGACGACGCCCGCCGGGTGATCGCCACCAAGCTGCGGAGCCTCGAGAACGTCCTCGCGGGCCTCGGCGGCTCGAGCCGCCTCCGTCACGTCGTGCTCTTCTCGTCCGTCGCCGGGCTCTTCGGCAACCGGGGCCAGGGCGACTACGCCATGGCCAACGCGGTCCTCGACCGGTGGGCCGAGGGGCTCGCCGCCCACCTGCCCGCCGCGCACGTCGTCTCGATCGACTGGGGCGCGTGGGACGGCGGCATGGTCTCCGACGCGGTGCGGGCCCTGTTCCGGGCCCGCGGCTACGCGCTCGTCGCCCCCGGCACCGGCGCGCGGATGCTCGTCGAGCAGACCACCGCGCCGCACGTCGACCAGCGGCAGGTGCTCATCGGCCCCGCGGAGCCGCTCTCCGGGGATCCGGTCCCCGCCCGCCGCACCCGGTCCGCGCTGCTCCTCGACGGGCTGTTCGCCTCCGAGCTGGTGCGCGCGCACGCGCTCGACGGCACGAGGATCCTGCCCCTCGCCGCGGCCGCGTGCCTCCTCGCCGCCGCCGGCGGACGCCACACCGGGCGCCTCCCCGCCGAGCTCCGGGACGTCCGCGTCTCCGCGGGCGTCGGCGACGCGGACGCCGGCCCCTTCGTCGTGCTGCTGGAGGACGCGACGGCCGACGGCCCGGGCGACGCCCGGATCCACGCGGTGCTCGCCAGCGCGGGCGACGGTCCCGGCGGACGCGACCGGCCGCGGTTCGCGGCGACCCTCGCCTCCGCCTCCCCCGCCCTCCCCGGCGGGATGCCCGGAGCGCCGCCGTCATCCGCCTCCCCCGTGCGCCCCCTCGACCCCTACGCCTCGGGCCTGCTCTTCCACGCCGACGCGCTGCAGGCCGTCACCGGCGTCCAGCGGGACGAGGACGCGGTCACCGTGCACGCGGTGAACCCCGCCGTCGCGCGCCCGCTCGCCACCGAGGCCGGCGCGATGGACGTGGTCGCGCTCGACGTGGCCATGCAGGCGGCCCTCGTGGCCGCGCACGAGGCGGGCGGCATGGTCGCCCTGCCCTCCGCCGTCGGATCGCTCCGGTGGACCGGGGGCACGGCGGCCGGCGACGCGCTGCGGATCCGGGCGACCGGGATCCGGGCCACGGCCGACCGCACGCGCATGGACCTCGTGGTGACCGCGGTCCGCGCGGGTCGGGAGCACGTGGTCGCCACGCTGGACGACGTCGAGGTGACCCGCCGCCCGGCGGCCGTCACCGCCCCGAGCGCCGCCGACGCGCTCGTGACGGCGGGTGCGTCATGACGCAGCGCATCGCGGTCGTGTCCATGGAGTGCCTGCTCCCCGGCGCGGACGGCGTGCCCGCCTTCGAGCGGCTGCTCGCCGACGCGACCGACGCGCGCGGGGCCGACGACCCCCGCCTCCCCGCCGCGGGCTCCTCGGCGGGCGCGACCTTCGCCTCCCGCCGCGGCGGCTTCCTCGACGCGGCCTCCCGGGAACGCGCCCGCGCCGGCAGCGGGCTCGACGCCGACGCGGACGACGCGCGCGCCTGGGCGTCATACGTGGTGCGCCGCGCCCTCTCCCGGGTCGGCGGTCCCGGGGCCGACCGCTCGCGCACGAGCCTCCTGCTCGGCTGCTACACGTTCCCCACGGATCGCTCGGCGCGGGTGTCGCTGTCCCTCATCGAGGACGAGGTGCGGGCCGGCCTCGACGACGCCGGCATCGCCACGACGCCGCGCTCCGCCCCCGACGCGGCCCTGCCCGGGCACGTCGACGTCGCCGGATCCGTGGCCGACGCGGTCGCGGACGCCGCGGGCCTCGGCGGCCGACGGCTCGTCCTCGACGCCGCCTGCGCGTCGGGCCTCTACGCCGTGCGCCTCGGCTGCGACGCCCTCGCCGAGGGCACGGCGGACACCGTCGTCGCCGGCGCGGTGTGCGCGCCCGACCTGCCGCTGCTCCACGTCTCCTTCTCGGACCTCGGCGCGTACGGGAGCGGGCTCTCCGCGCCCTTCCGCGCGGGCAGCACGGGGATCCTCACCGGGGAGGGCGCCGCGGTCGTCGTCCTCCGGCGCCTCGAGGACGCGATCCGCGACGGCGACGAGGTCCTCGCCGTGATCGACGGCTCGGCGATCACGAACGACGGCGCCGGGCAGCACCCGCTCGTCCCGGGCCGGGACGGGCAGCGCTCCTGCTACGAGCTCGCCTACGCGGACGCGGGGGTGCTCCCCGCCGACGTCGACTACGTCGAGTGCCACGCGACCGGGACCCCGGTCGGCGACCGCACCGAGCTCGCGTCCCTCGCGTCATTCTTCGGCGAGCGCATGCCGCTCCTCGGATCCGTGAAGGGCAACATCGGGCACCTCCTGACCGTGGCGGGCATCACGAGCCTCATCAAGGTCGTGCTCGCCCTCCGCTCCGGCACCATCCCGGCGACCGTGGGGGGCGACGCGAGCGCCCCGCTCCTGCACGACCGGGTGGTGGAGCGGCCGACGGCGTGGCCCGACGTCGCCGGGCGCCCGCGGCGCGCGGCCGTGTCCGCGTTCGGCTTCGGCGGCGCCAACGCCCACGTGGTGCTGTCGCACGCGCCCGGCGGGGAGTCCGCCCCCACGCCCGGCCCCTCCCCGCGGCAGGCGGCGCGGACGACGCTCGCGGTGACGGGCGTCGGGGCGTACGTCGGCGCGGGAGCCCGGATCGACGACCTCCTGCGCGTCGAGGGGACGGGCGACCGCGCCCCGCTCCTCGGCGCCGACACCACCGCCCGCTCGACCCGGGCCCCGCGCGACGGCGCGCCGCTCGGCCCGATCGCGCTCGAGCCCATGGCCGACCGGATCCCGCCGACGGACGTCCGGCACATGAACCCGGCCCCCCTCGCGGTCGCCCGCGCGGTGCGCGACGCGTTCGCGGACGCCGGCGGACCGCCCGCTCCCGGCACGCGGACCGCCGTCGTCGTCGCCCTGGACCTCGAGGCCCGGGCCCACGAGCGGCTCGCGCACCTGCACGCGGACACGATGCTCGGCCGCGTCCTCGACCCCTCGATCGCCGGGTCCCGGACGGCCGCCACCGCCTCCCTCCTCCGCGACGCCCTCCACGCGCGGCTCAGCGCCAACGAGGTCCTCAGCTGGATCGGGAGCATCACGGCGGCGCGGATCAGCGCGACGTGGAACCTCACCGGGCCCTCCTTCACCGTCTCGGCCGGCCCGCTCGGCGTGCTCCGGGCGATCGAGGCGGCGCAGCTGCTCCTCTCGGACCCGACGATCGACCAGGTCGTCGTCGCCGGCGTCGACCTCTCCGTGACAGCCGAGCGCGCGCTCCTCCCCGGCGCGTCCGACCGCCCCCTCGAGGCCGCGACCGCCCTCGTGCTGCGCCGCCCCGAGGACGCGCCGGGCGCCTCCGCCCTGCTCGACCACGTCGACCCGGCGGAGCGGCAGGATGCGGCACCGCAGGTCGTCGACGTGCACGCCGCCACCGCCGCGGGCCGGGCGGCCCTCCTCGACGCCGCCCTCCCCCGCGGCGCCGACCAGGACCCCGACGGCACCGCCGTCGCGAGCACCCGCGAGACCTGGGGCGACGCGGCCAACGCCGCGGCCGGCCTCATGGTCGTGCGGATGGTCCTCGCGCTGCGCGGCCGCGTCGTACCGGGCACCCCCGCCGACGTCGACCTGCCGGAGGACCGCCGCCGGGCGCTCGACGCGGCCCGCGCCGGCGAGGTCGTGCCGGGGACCCCCTGGCTCGCGCGACGGGACCGCCCGCGGATCGGCCTGGTGTCCGTCGAGGGCCACGGCGGCGCGACCGGCGCCCTCCGCGTCCGCGAGCCCGACGACGCCCGGCGCGTCGACGGCCGCGCGGCGTGGCGGGCGGGCGGCGGGGCGCGCCTGCTCCGCCTCGACGCGGGGACGCGCGACCTGCTCGTCGAGCGGCTGCGGCTGCTCGCGGACGGCGTCGCGCCCGAGGACCTCCCGCCGGCGGGCGCCGGATCCGAGCGCCTGGTGCTGGTGTTCCGCGACCGGGCCGCGCTGCCGCGCGAGGCGGCCCGGGCGCGGGACGCGCTCGCGACGCTCCCGCCCGGCGCCCGCTGGGCGGCGCCCGGGGGCAGCGGGTACGCGACCGTCGATCCGGCGCGCGTCCCGCGGATCGGCTACGCCTTCCCCGGCGCGTTCACCGCGTACCCCCGGTTCGGCGCCGACCTGCTGCGCACGGTGCCGACGGCCATGGACGCCCTCGACGGGCTCGTCCGCGCATCGCGGGAGGACGTCACCCTGGCGCGCCTGTACCCGCGGCGGTCCGAGGCCCCCGGCCCCGCCGACCTCATGCGCCACGAGGCGGAGCTGCAGGCCGACGTGCCCTTCATGCTCGGCGTGGGCACGACCTTCGCCATCGTCTACGCCGACCTGCTCGAGCGGGTGACGGGGCGCCCGCCCGCGGCGACCATCGGCTACTCCCTCGGGGCGTCGTCGATGCTCTTCGCCACCCGCCGGTGGGACCGGGAGCACCGGAGCCTCGCGCGGATCACGGCCTCTCCCGTCTTCCGCGACGAGCTCGCGGGCGACCTCCGCACCGTCCGCCGTGCCTTCGCGACGGACGACGGGACGCCCGTCGCCGAGGTGTGGCGCGCGGTCGTGGTGCTCGCGCCGTCCGACGAGGTGGCGGCGCGGGTCGCCGGGCGCGACCGGCTGTTCGTCACGCACGTCAACACGCCCGCCGAGGTCGTGGTCGCCGGGCTGTCCGCCGACGTGGACGCGTTCGTCCGCGAGACCGGCTTCCGCACGGCGCCGTCGCCCGTCGTCTCGCCGCTGCACTCGCCGCTGGCCGAGGGGTGGGCCGACGAGCTCGTGGAGCTGCACCGCTTCCCCACGGGTCCCGGATCCGACGCCGCGCTCCTCGACGCCGTCGGCGGCGCGGCCATCTCCCCCGACGCCGGATCCGACGAGCTCGCCACCCGCATCGCGCGCTCCGTCATCGAGCCCGTCGACCTCCCGGCGCTGGCGCGGGCCGTCGCGGAGCGCGTGGACCTCGTCCTGGAGGCCGGCCCCGGGGGGACCTGCGCGCGCTGGATCACGGACACGCGGATCCCCGGGCTGCGCGCGCTCGCGCCCGACCACCGCGGCGCGCCCTTCGGGAGCACCTGGCCGGCCTTCCTCGCGGAGCTCGTCACCTCCGGCATCGACGTCGACATCGCCGACCTGGCCGTCGATCCCCGCACCACCCCGCCGGAGGGCCCGCTCGTGGGACGCACCGCATCCATCCGCCAGGACGTGGCGGCGGCGTTCGGCACGGCGGACGCGGGCGCGGTGCGGGGATACCGCGCGGACGCCCGCACCGCCGCGTCCGAGCCTGCCGACCCCGGCTCGTCCGCCCCCGCCCGCGGCTCGGCATCCGCCGCCGCGGCCGCCGCGATCACGTGGGAGGCGGCCGCGGTCGCCCTGAGCCCGTGGTGGGACGACCGCGGGCGTCCCCTCCCCGCCGAGGACGGGGTCCCCGGGGATGCGGGCGCACCCGCCGATCCCGGCGCGGCGGACGACGCCGGTCCCCTCGGGGACGACGTCCCGCCGGACGGATCGCCGGAGGGCGCGAGCGCCCTCGTGGCGGAGGGCCGCGACGCGCTGCGCTGGCAGGTGCTCGAGGCGCACCGCGACTCCCTCGAGCTGCAGCACGCGCTCCTCACGGCCGCCGCCGCCGAGATGCGGGGCGCCGCGGCGGACCGCGGATCCGACGCCGACGCCGCGACCCCATCGCCCGCGTCGACCCCACCGCACGCCGCCGACCGCCCCGCGCCCCCGGGCGACGCCGTCCTCTGGGACGCGGACGACCTCCTGGAGTTCGCGACGGGCCGCATCGCCCCCGTGTTCGGGCCCGCGTACGCCGACATCGACGACCTCGCCGTCCGCGTCCGGCTGCCGGCCCCGCCGTACCACTTCGTCTCCCGCGTCCTCGCGGTGGACGGCGAGCGCGGTCGCTTCGGCCGCTCCACCATCACGACCGAGTACGACGTGCCGCTCGACGCCTGGTACCTCGTGGACGGCGGGGTGCCGCCGGCCGTCGCCATCGAGGCCGGGCAGGGCGACCTGATCCTGGTCGCCTGGCTGGGCATCGACGCGGAGAACCGGGGCCGGCGCGTCTACCGGCTGCTCGACAGCACGCTGGTCTTCCACGGCGACCTGCCGCGAGCAGGGCAGACGCTGCGGTACGAGATCACGATCGAGCGCTTCATCCGCAACGGCCCGACGACGCTGTTCTACTTCAGCTACCGCTGCTTCGCCGACGGGGTCCTGATCCTCGAGCTGACGCGCGCGACGGCCGGCTTCTTCTCGGCCGACGAGCTCGCCGCGCCGCTCGGGATCCTGCCCGACGCCGGCGACCCGCGGGTCCCGGAGACCGGCCCCGAGCGCCCCTGGCTGAAGCCGGTCGCGCGCACCGACCACCACGTGCTCGACGCGGCGGACCTCGCGCTCCTCGCGGACGGGGACGTCGGCGCGGTCTTCGGCCCGGAGCACGCGCAGCCCGCGGGCGCCAACCGCGCCCTCCGGCTCCCCACCGCGCAGCTGCGGATGATCGACGGGGTGGTCGTCGACCCGGAGGGCGGCACCCGGCGCCTCGGGCACGTCACCGCGTCGTTCGCCCTCGATCCCGACGCCTGGTACTTCCGGTGCCACTTCACGGACGACCCCGTGCTGGCCGGTTCGCTGGTCGCCGAGGGGGCCGTGCAGGCCCTCCAGGTCCTGCTGCTGCACCGGGGCTTCCACCTGGTGCTGCCGGACGCGCGCTTCCAGACGATCCGGGGCCTCACGACCGAGGTGTCGGTGCGCGGCCAGATCGTCCCGGGCGACGCCGCCCTCCGCTACGAGCTCGACGTCACGGAGCTGACCCTGCTCCCCCGGCCCACCGTGGTCGCGGACGTCGTCGTCTACCGCGACGACCAGGCCGTGGTGCGGATGCGCGACTTCGGCATGCAGATCCGCGAGAAGGACGGCGCCCCCTTCCGCCCCGGCGACGGCGGCGTCTCGCCCTTCCTCGGCCGCACCAGCAGCCGCGGCGTGCCGACGGTGGTCAACGAGCTGCAGCTGGCCCACGCCGCGCGCGGGGACCTCGGCACCGCGATGGGCCCCGAGTTCGACGTCTACGCCGACCGCCGGGCGCCGCACATCCCGAACCGCGACTTCCAGTTCGTCGACCGCATCGAGTCGGTGACGGGCGCCCGCGGCGCGCTCGCGCCGGGGATGGTCATGGTGAGCGAGTACGACGCCCACGCCGACAGCTGGTACTTCCGGGAGAACCCGGCGGGCGCCATGCCGCACGCGGTCCTGCTCGAGTCGTCGCTGCAGGCGGCGATCCTCCTCGGCTACTACCAGGGCGCGACGCTCGACCAACCGGACGTCGAGTTCGCGATCCGGAACCTCGACGGTTCCGCGGAGCTCGTCGCCCCCGTCCCGGCGCCGGGGTCCACCATCCGGCAGCGCACGGAGCTCGTCTCCAGCTCCGCCGTGCAGGGCAACGTCCTGCAGCGGTTCCGCTACGAGCTGTCGGGACCGGACGGGCCCTTCTACCGCGGCGAGTCGGTGTTCGGGTACTTCTCCGACGCCGCGCTCGCGACCCAGGTCGGGCTCGACGCCGGCCGGCGGACGGTCCCCGAGTCCCTGCGCGCGGGCGCGGGCGAGCCGGACGCGGTCCTCGACGGCGCCGCGCTCGCCGCCCGCCACCGCGGCCGCCCGGATCGGCTCGCGCTGCCCGGCGGGCGGCTCGACCTCCTCGACGAGGTCCGGATCCACCTGGATGCCGGCCCGGCCGGGCTCGGGCGCGTCTGGGGCCGGCGGGACGTGACGCCGGAGGACTGGTACTTCACGCGCCACTTCCACCGGGATCCGGTGCAGCCGGGGTCGCTCGGGATCGAGTCGATGCTGCAGGCGCTGCAGGTCCTGGTGCTCGAGGCCGGCCTCGCGGACGGCATCCCGGATCCGCGCCTCCGCCTCGCCACCGGGGTCACCACCACCTGGAGCTACCGCGGCCAGGTGGGGACGACGGACGCGGAGTGCTCCGTCGAGGTCGGCGTCACGCGCGTGGACAGGACCCCCGGGTCGGTCACCGTGGTCGCCGACGGCTCGCTCTGGAAGGGCGACCTGCGCATCTACGCCGTCACGGGGCTCGCGATCCGCATCGCGAGCGGCGCGGACGACGACGACCCGCACGACCCGCACGACATCCACGACGACATCGACCAGGAGGAGCACGATGACTGACGCATGGGGCTGGAGCGGACCGGGGAGGCCCGCGACGTCGGCCGACGCCCTGGAGCGGGCGATCCACGACGTGGCACGACCGGTGTTCGTCGTGGAGACGCCCGAGGGGGTCGCGGTCGCGACCGACGGCGCCCTCAGCGCGACGCCGCGGCACCGGCTGCTCGCCGCGGCGGGGCCCGTCGACCCGGGGGGCCTCGGATCGGCGGCGTTCCGCGAGGACCACGGCGTCCGCGCCGCGGCGATGGCCGGGGCCATGGCGGGCGGCATCGCGTCCGTCGAGCTCGTGTCGGCCCTCGCGCGGGCGGGCCACCTCGCGTCCTACGGCGCGGCCGGGCAGCTCCCGGAGCGCATCGACGAGGCCGTGCGGCGGATCCGCGAGGCCGCGCCCGGCCGCGCCTTCGCCGTCAACGTCATCCACAGCCCGAGCGAGGCCGCGCTCGAGGAGGGCCTGGTCGACGTCCTGCTGCACCGCGACGTCCGCCTGATCGAGGCGTCCGCGTACCTCGAGCTCACCGAGCCCCTCGTGCGGTACCGCCTCACCGGCGCGCATCGCGATGGACATGGGCGCGTGCGCGGGCGCAACCGCGTGATCGCCAAGGTGTCCCGGCCGGAGACCGCGCGCCTGTTCCTCGCTCCCCCGCCGGACGCGATCGTGCGGCGCCTGCGCGACCGCGGCGCGATCACCGAGGAGGAGGCGGCCCTGGCGCCGTCCCTCCCGATGGCCGACGACATCACAGTGGAGGCGGACTCCGGCGGGCACACCGACCGGCGCCCCCTGCTGCCGCTGCTCTCGAGCATCCTCGTCCTCCGCGACCGGCTCGCCCCGGGCCTCGGCACCACGCCCCGGGTGGGCGCCGCGGGAGGGCTGGGGACGCCGCACGCCATCGCCGCGGCGTTCACGATGGGCGCCGAGTACGTGGTGACCGGATCCGTGAACCAGTCCTGCGTCGAGTCGGGCACGAGCGACGCGGCGCGGTCGATGCTCGTCGCCGCCGGGATCGCGGACTTCGCGATGGCGCCGGCCGCCGACATGTTCGAGCTCGGGGTCGAGCTGCAGGTGCTGCGCAAGGGCACCATGTTCCCCATGCGGGCGGCCCGCCTCTCCGCCCTCTACCGCGCGCACGACTCCCTCGACGACCTCGGCGAGGACGACCGGGCGTGGCTCGAGCGCACGGTCCTCCGGGCGCCGGTCGAGGCCGTCTGGGAGAGCTGCGTGGAGTACTTCACGCGCCGCGACCCGGATCAGCTCCTCCGCGCCCGGGACCACCCGAAGCGCCGCATGGCCCTCGTCTTCCGGTGGTACCTGGGCATGGCGTCCCGCTGGGCCGCCGTGGGGGACGCCGAGCGCGCCGCCGACTACCAGATCTGGGCGGGCCCCGCCCTCGGGGCATTCAACGACTGGGTGGCGGGCACGGCCCTCGCGCGGCCGGAGGAGCGGCGGGTCGCGCTCGTGACGGACGTGCTCCTCGGCGGCGCGGCGGTCATGATGCGCAAGAGCATCCTCACCGCGGGCGGCATCCGCTCGGGACCCGTGGATCCGCAGCGCCTCCTCGACGCGCACGCCGCCGCCCACGCGGCCGCGACGACGGGCGGGTCCCGGTCATGACCGCCGTGACCGTCGCCGCCGTCCCGGCCGTCGCGCCCACCCCCGCCGGTGCCCCCGCGGCCCCCGCCGCCCACCACCTGCGCTGGCTCGGCGATCCCTTCGCGCCCGACAACCCCGCCGGCTTCGCGCAGGCGGTCGGGCGGGCGCGCCGCGGCGAGCGCCCGACGGCGCTCCTGGAGCGCGCGCGGGCCGAGGGCCTCCACCTCCTCTACACGCCGCGGGCCTGGGGCGGCACCCTCGACGACCCGGTGCGCGCCGGTCGCACCGCCCGCACGCTGGTCGCCCGCGATGGCGACGTCATGACGAACCTCCTCATGTCGCTCACCCCCGTGCTCGTCACCGGGCTGCTCGGCAGCGGGGCCCAGCGGGCGTCCGCGGTCGGCGCGGTCACCCGCGGCGCGGACGTCGGCTACGCCCTCTCCGAGCGCGAGCACGGCTCCGACCTGCTCCGGATGGACACGACGGCGCGCACCGGGGGATCCCGGGTGGTCCTCGACGGCCGCAAGTGGTGGGTCGGCCGGGCGCCCACGGCGGAGCGCTTCGTCGTCGTCGCCCGGAGCGGCGGACGCGGACCCACCGCGTTCTCCGCCTACGACGTCCCCGCCGACGCCCCGGGCCTCTCGGTGGACGCGCCGCACGCGACGGCGGGCTTCCCCGGCACCGCGTTCGCGGACGTGGGCCTGTCCGGGGTCGCGATCCCGTCGACGGCGCTCCTCGGAGCCGAGGGATCCGCGATGGAGGCGATCCTCCGGTCCCAGTCCGTCGTGCGGGTCCTCAGCCTCCCCGCGTCGCTCGCGGGGATGGACGCCGACCTGATGCTCCTCGGCCGCATCGCCGAGGAGCGCCGCGGGGGTCGCGCGCTCCGGGACGACCACGTCTTCCTGGCCGACGCGGGCCGCATCGCCGCCTGGGCGCTCGCCGCGGAGGCCGTCGCCGAGGGCGCCCTGCGCGAGCTCCTCACGGACCCCGCGTCCGCCGTGCTCCGCTCCGCGTGCGCCAAGCACGTCGTGTCCCGCTGCGTGCAGCAGGTGCACGACCTCGTCGGCGACGCCCTGTCGACGCGGGGGGTCAACGGCGACGGGCCGTGGGGCATGCACGAGCTGGTGGCGCGGAACGCGCGCATGATCCGCGTCATCGACGGGAGCCCGATGTCGACCCTGCGCGCCGTCGCCGGGTCGCTCCCCCGGATCGCCGCCGAGGACGACGACGACCGCTCCGGGGAGGCGCACCCGCCGCCCGGTCGCGCGCCGGACGGGCTCGACCCGGCCCGCCTCGCCGTCGCGCCCCCGCGCCGCGACCGGGCGGTCGCGGGCCTCCGGCTCGACGCGGACGCGCTCCGCGCCTCGCCCGACGGCGGCTTCGGATCCGACGTCGAGCGGCTCCTCGACGCGCTCGACCTGTCGGACGCCCGCATCCGCTCGAGCGCGGCCTCCTCCCGGGAGTCCCGCTCCGCGCACCTCGTCGCCGAGATGCGGCGCCGGTCCTTCCTCTCGAGCGCCGCGAGCGCGATCTGCGCCCGGCACGGCGGCCTCGTCGGCCCCCTCGCCGCGCGGCTCGGCGTGGACCACGTCCCCGTCCTCACCTCGGCACTGCTCGACGGCGCGGGGCACGGGCACGACGGCGGCCGCGTCGACGACGAGGTCGACCGGGGACGCGGGCTCCTCGACGCCCTCCGCGGCGACCTGCGGGGACGGCGGGACGATGACTGAGCCGGGCACGGGCCTCCACGCGCCTCCCGGCTCCCGCGGCCGCGCCCGCCGCCTCGCGCTCGGCGCCTCCTTCGAGGCGGCGATGGGCGACGCCTGGGGCACCGGCCCCTTCAGCTACGCCGCCAGCCGGCGACGTGACGAGGACGAGCGCGAGGCGAGCGACGAGTACGGCGCGCTCCGTCGGATGGGCTTCCTCGAGTGGACCATCCCGGCGAGCGCCGGCGGCCTCGCGGTCGACGTCGACGAGACGTTCCTCCTCACCCGGCTGCTGTCCCGGCGCGACCAGACGCTCGCCGTCACGGCCATGGCCACGTCGGTGGGCTACCTCCCCGTCTGGGTCGACGGGACCGACGCGCAGCGCCGGGAGCTCGGCGCGCGCATCCTCGCCGGCGACCGCGTCGCCTTCGCGCTGTCCGAAGAGGCTCACGGGAGCGACGTGCTCGGCAACGAGACGGTCGCCGTGCGGGACGGCGCGGACTGGCGCGTCTCCGGACGCAAGGAGGGCATCGGCAACGCGCCCCTCGCGCGCTTCCTCACCTGCGTCGCGCGCACCGGGGCGCGGCCGGGCCCGGGGAGCCTCTCCCTCCTGCTCGTCGACCGGACGACGGCGGGCGCGGATCCGGAGACGGTGCGCTCGGGGCGGACCTGGCGCCTGACCGGGCTCCGCGGCTTCGCGCTCGGCGACGTCTCCCTGCGCGACGCGCACGTCCCCGCATCCGGTCTGATCGGGCAGGAGGGCCACGGGCTCGAGACCGTCCTCCGCTCCGGGCAGGTCGCCCGCGCGCTCGTCACCGCGCTGCCCCTGGGCGGCGCCGACACCTCGCTCCGGCTCGCCCTCGACTTCGCCAGCTGGCGCCGGATCTTCGGCAGGACCGTCGCCGAGAGCCCCTACAGCCGGCGGCAGCTCGCGGAGTGCTTCGCGCAGCTCCTCTTCGCCGAGAGCGCGAACACGACGGCGATCCGCGGCATCCAGGCGTTCCCATGGCACGCGTCGATCCTGAGCAGCGCCGTGAAATACCGCATCCCGCGCCAGCTCGCGGCGCTGCAGGACGTCCTCACCGACGTCCTCGGCGCGCGGCACTTCGACCGCGAGGCCCCGCGGGCGTGGCCGCACGCGAAGGCCGTGCGCGACGGCCGGGTGGCGCACTTCGCGGACGGCAACGGGGTCGTGAACCTCAAGGTCGTCGCCGCGGCCCTCGACCGCGTCCTCCCGGCCGACGTCCGGATGGCCGACGTCGCCGATCCCGGGGACGCGCTCGCCCGGGTCGCCGACCTCGACGCGGAGCTCCCGGGCTTCCGCCCCGAGCGCCAGACGGTCGCGCCCCAGGGGGCGGACGTCGTGACCGTCGCCCTGGCCGGCGCCGCCCGGCGCCTGGCCGCCGACGCGGCGGACCCCGGCGCGGCGGGCGACCTCGCCCGGCGCGTCACGGCCGACCTCGACGCGCTCTGGGAACGCGGTCGCGCGGCCCGTCTGCGCCACGCAGCCCGGGCGCGGGCGGAGGGCGCGGCGTACCTGTCGTCGGTGCATCCGCTCCGCACGGCCGAGCTCGGCTGCGTCGTCGTCATGGCCGGATGCGCCGCCGCGGCCTGGGCCGGCAACCCGCGCGCCCTCGGCGACGAGGAGGACACCCTCGCCGTGTTCGCGCTCGGCCTGGCCCTCCAGGTCGGCACCGCCGACGACGTCGACGACGGGATCGTCGAGCGGGTCATGCGCGTGGCCGAGCGCCTCCACGCGGAGGGGCGCCTGTTCTCGCACCTGCCCGTGCAGCTGGCCCCGGAGCGGGAGGCGCCGCCGTGGCGCTAGCGCGGAACGCGGTCCGGATCGCGGACGCCGCGACCGCGGCCGCGCTCGCCGCCCGACCGCTGGCCTCCGCCGCCGACCGGGCGCGCCACGACCGCATGCGCTCCGCACGCGCGCGCACGGGCTTCGCCGCGACCCGCGCGCTCGCGGCCGACATGCTGCGGGAGCGCGGCATCCCGGAGCCGCAGGGGATCCGCGCGGATCCCCGCGGCCGGCCGTTCCTCCCGCCGTCGTGCGGCCTCTCCATCAGCATCTCCCACACGGATCCCTGGGTCGCGGTCGCCCTCGCCGCGCACGACCGCTGCGGCGTCGACGTGCAGTCGCCGCTGGATCCCCGGGCCTTCACCCGCGCCGTCCTCCAGCGCTACCTGCCGCCGGGCTGGGCCGACGCCCTCGCGGACGGCGGGGACGTGGCCGCCCCGGCGACCCTCACCCGCATGTGGGCGACGGTCGAGGCCGCGCTCAAGTGGCGCGGGACCGGCTTCGCGCACGGCCTCGACGTGCTCCGCTGGGAGGCCGACGGGATCCGGACCCTCGTCCACGACGACGAGGCGGGGCGCTCCGCCCGCGTCGACACGCGGCGCCTCCCCGACGGGTCGGTGCTGGCCCACGCGTTCGACCCGCCCGCCGACGCCGTCGACGTCCACGTCGCCATCGACTCCCCCTCCCCCGGCGCGCGCCACGACTCCCGGTGCGCGCCGACCCCCGCTCCGACCCCCGCAGAAGGAAGACCCACATGACCACGCACCTCCCCCGGCTCGCGATCATCGGCGCCGGCGTCTCCGGCATCGCCGCCGCCCACGACGCGCGCGACCGCGCCGACGTCGTCGTCTTCGAGGCCGCGAGCCGGGCCGGCGGCCACGCGGACTCCCACGACGTCGCCCCCGGCATCGGGCTCGACACGGGGTTCGTCGTCCTCAACCGGCCGAACTACCCCCGCTTCTCCGCGTTCCTCGACGAGCTCGGCGTGGCGACCATCCCCCACGTCGGCGAGTTCACGTTCTTCGACGACTCGACCGGCCGCGTCTACGGATCCCGGGAGCTCGAGTCCGACACCGAGCCGGCCGATCCCGAGCTCGCGGAGATCTGGCGGGAGTCCGCGCGCTTCGGCGTCGAGGGCCCGCGGGACTTCATCCGCGGCCGGGCCGACGTGCCCCTCCGCGAGTACCTCGACGCGAACGGGTACTCGCGCGCGTTCCAGGAGGGCTACATCGTCCGGCTGAGCACCGCGGTCTGGTCGGCGCCGTACGACCTGATCTGGGACATGCCCGCCGCGACCGTGATCGCGTACTTCGTCGCGCACGGCAACAGCTCGCTGGGCGGCCGGGGCGTCGGATGGGAGACGGTCGCCGGCGGCTCCCGGCGCTACGTCGACGCGGCCCTCGCCGCCGCCGGCGCGGACGTCCGCCTCTCCACCCCCGTCGCGAGCGTCGCCGAGGACGAGGACGGCGTCACCGTCACGACGGCGGACGGCCGCATCGAGCGGTTCGACGCCGCCGTCGTCGCGACGCACGGCGACACGGCGCGCGACCTGCTCGCCTCGCCCACCGACGGACAGCGCCGGGCGCTGGCCGGCATCCGCTACTCGGAGAGCCGCGTCGTGCTCCACACCGACGTCCGCGTCCTCCCCGCCGACCGGTCGCGGTGGGCGAGCTGGAACTACGGCGACGCGGAGGGCCCCGACGGCCGCGTGCCCTACGTCGCGTGGTACCTGAACAAGCTGCAGGGGTTCGAGTCGACGACCGACTACATCGTGACCCTCGACCACGTCGGCGAGATCGACCCCGCCCTCGTCCTCGCCGACGACCGGGTCCGCCACCCGATCATCGACTTCGAGCTCCGGGCGCTGCAGCGGGAGATCCACCAGCTCACGGTCAGCCCGCGCGTGGCCCTCGCGGGCTCCTACTTCCACTCCTCCGACCTCGGCTGGGACGTCATCGGCTCCCACGAGGCCGGATACGCGTCGGGCGTGCGCGCCGTCCGGGCGCTCGTCCCCGTGCGGGAGCCGAGCACCGCGGCCGGGTAGCGGCGGCACGGCGGAGGGGCGCAGCGGCTGATCCCGCCCCTGCGCCCCTCCTCGTCGTCACCCGCCGTCCGCGACGGACCGGCGACGACGCTTCAGCCCTCGGCGGACCTCGCCGCGACCCGGCTGCGCGCCTCGCTCCAGTCCACGGGCAGGAGCTCGGCGGACTCCCGCCAGAACACGAACACGCTCGAGGCCATGCTCACCCTCTGCCGGTGGGCCGCCCCGCTGTGCGGCGCGGTCCGCGCGTACTCCTGGATGGCCTCCTCGGACTCCCACGCGGACAGGGTCCAGAACGTCCGCCGGAACGGCAGCGCCTCGAGCGCGACGCCGACGCACCCCGGAGCGCGCCGCGACTGCCGCCAGGAGGCGATGGAGTCGGCGAAGAACCCGGGCACCGCGCGGAGACCCGTGAGCTCGAACCTCGACGCCATCACCACGACCTCGCCCGTCGCCGATCCCGCGGCCGGGCCGGCCGACCATCTGAGCTGCACCATGCTGTTCCTCCTAGAGGGATCGGCCCGCGGTCGCGGGCTCGGGGGACGGGACGGAAGCGGACGCGGATGCGCGGGGGCCGGCGTCCGCGGCCGTCGCGCGGCGCGGCAGGCCGATCATGGCGACCGCGCCGGCGGCCGTGATGGCCGCGCAGGTCAGGAGCGCCGGCCGCATGCCGTCGACGAACGGCTGGCCGGGCAGGTAGTCGCCGCTGCCGACGAAGATCGCCGTCGCCAGGGCGATGCCCACGGCCATGCCGAGCTGCCGCAGCGTGCTGTTCACGCTCGAGGCGATGCCCTGCTCGGACTCGACGCGGCCGGTGAGGACGGCGCTGGCGAGGGGCGCGAACGTCAGGCCCATGCCGATGCCCGCGGCCACCATCGGCAGCACGACGTCCGCGTACTCCGTCCGCGCCTCGATCCGCAGGGCGATCACGAGGATGGCGGCGGCCTGGAGGGCGAGCCCCGTGATGAGCACGGGCTTCACGCCGAGGCGCTGCACGATGAAGCCGCTGAGGGGCGCCACGACCATCGGCGCGAGCGTCCAGGGGGCGGCGCGCAGTCCGGCCTCGAGGGCCCCGTACCCCATCGACACCTGCAGGAACTGGCTGAGGAGGAAGATCGCGCCGAACACGCCCGCGCTGAACAGGAGGCCGCCGACGTTCGCCAGCGCGAAGGCGCGCTCGCGGAAGAACCGGAGCGGCAGGAACGCGTGCGGGCTGCGGTGCTCGTGGAGGATGAAGGCCGCGAGCCCGACGGCCGAGAGGGCGAAGGCCGCGAGGATGCGCCAGTCCGTCCAGCCGCGGCGCTCGCCCTCGACGACCGCCCAGATCAGCGGCAGCGTGACGACGATGCCGAGGACCGAGCCGAACACGTCGAACCGGAGCTTCCGCCCCGTGGACTCCCGCAGCGCCACGAGCACGAGCGCCACCGTCACGACGCCGATCGGCACGTTGAGCCAGAAGATGCCCGGCCAGGTGAAGCCCTCGACGACCGCGCCGCCGATGATGGGACCCGCCGCGATCCCGAGGCCGTTCACGCCGCCCCAGACGCCGATGGCGATGGGCCGGGCCTTCGCCGTGGTCGACGCGGAGACGAGCGCGAGCGACAGGGGGACGATGCCGGCGGCGCCCAGCCCCTGGACGGCCCGTGCCGCGATCAGCATCTCGGAGCTGGAGGCGAGCGCGGCGGCGATCGACGCGGCGGTGAAGAGCACGACGCCGCCGAGGAACACGCGGCGGCGCCCGATCAGGTCCCCGAGCGCGGCGACGGGGAGCATCAGCGCCGTGAAGACGATGCTGTAGGCGTTCACGAACCACTGGAGCTGCTCGACGGAGGCGTCGAGGTCCACCTTGATGATGGGCAGGGCGAAGGTCATGACGAGGCTGTCGAGGGCCGCCATGAACATCGGCAGGGACGCGGCGACGACGGCGAGGACGGCTCCGTGCGGCGGACGTTCGGGGGTTTCGCGGGACACGTGCTTCCAATCCGTAGGGGTCGGTATCGCGTCGATAGTAGCACTGTCTACGTGTCGCTGGACAGTGTCAAGCGGCATTCGTCGGGACGTCATCGTGCGTCCACGCGCACCGCCCTCGCCGGGCCGTGGGCGCGGGCGCGGGGATGCGGACCCGGGGATGCGGATGCGGACGCGAACGCGCCCCCGACGGCGTCGCCCCCCACGGGCCGGAGGGCACGACGGAGGCGGTCCGACCAGGACGGCACGGCGCCGGGCCACCGGGGCCCTCAGGCCCTCGGGCCCTCAGCCGGTCAGGACGCCGCGAGCTCGAAGGCGTCGACCATCGAGTCGGCCAGCCGCTCGATGTCGCCGTCCGTCGCCATCCGCTGCAGCGCGCCGTCGCGGATCAGCGCGACGAGCCCGTGGGCGAAGGCCCAGCTCACGAGCGCCAGGACGGGCGCCCGCATCTCCTCCGGCTCGTCGCCGGCGGACGTCGCGGCGGCGGAGAGGAAGCTGATGCTCTTGGCCTGTGCCGCCCGGAGGTCCGGGTCGTCCGGGTGCAGCTGGTCGGGCCGGAACATCAGCTCGAACAGCGCGGGGTTGTCGAGGCCGAAGCGCAGGTAGACGCGGCCGAGGACGCCGAGCCGGGAGCCCGAGGCCGCCTCGGCCTTCGCCAGCTCCTCGGACAGCTCGATGAAGCCCTGCGCCGCGATGGCCGTCAGGAGCCCCGCGCGGTCGCCGAAGAAGTACTGGGGCGCCGCGTGCGTGACCTTGGCGCGCCGCGCGATGCTCCGGACGCTGATGCCGGAGACGCCGCGCTCCACCAGCTCGTCACGGGCTGCGGCCACCAGGCGACTCCGGGCATCGGGTCGCCGGTCGTCGGAGGTGGACATCGCCTGACCTTCCCATGTGCACCCGGTGATGTCAATCGAGCGGATCGGGTGCGACGCGCGGCCGATGGCGCGCCGGCGCGTCAGCCGCGCAGCACCGCGCGCGCGACGTCGACGAGCTCCGCCGGCTCGATCGGGTCGATGCTGGCCGCGAGCTCGTCGAGCGCGAACCAGCGGTGGGCGTGGATGTCGTCGAACTCGTCGGGCATCCAGTTGTCCGACACCGGCGTGAACGCGTCGGCGCGCACCAGGTAGAAGGTCGAGTGGCCGACGTCGAGGCCGCCGTCGATCCGTCGGCGCGCGTAGTCGTGCTCCCACACCGGCTCGCCGACCGACTCCACGCGGAGCCCGGTCTCCTCGAAGAGCTCCCGGCGCGCCGCGACCGCCGGCGTCTCGCCCGGGTCGATCCCGCCGCCGGGCGTCAGCCACCGCGGCGGCAGGTCGACGTGCACGGAGTAGTTCGTGAGGAACAGCAGCAGCCGGTCGCGCTCGTCGACCAGCAGGATCCGCGCGGTGTCGCGGACGTGCCGCACGACCCCATCGGCGGTCATCGACCGTCGCCGACCGGAAGGTGCCGCGCCCACCACTCGAGGATCGCCTCGAAGCGCTGCACGCGGTGCCGCGGCCGCCCGGACCGGCTCAGCTCGTGGTCCTCGCCCGGGAAGACGAGCATCTCGGTCTCGACGCCGGCGCGCACGAGCGCCAGGTGGTACCGCTCGGCCTGCGACAGCGGGCAGCGGAGGTCGTCCTCCGAGTGGACGACGAACGTGGGCGTCCGCACCTGGTGGGCGAACGCCTGCGGGCTCTGCGCGCGACGCGTCTCCTCGTCGTGGCCCGTGTACTCCTCGCCGAAGAACGTGCCGATGTCGGAGGTGCCGGTGAAGAGCTCCGGGTCGAGGAAGCCGCGCTCGACGATCGCGCCCTGGAAGCGGTGCTCGTGCGCGATGGTCCACGCGGTGAGGTAGCCGCCGTACGAGCCGCCCATGATGCCGGCGCGCGACCCGTCGATGGAGTCGTGCACGGCGACGGCGCCGTCGAGGAAGTCGAGCACGTCGTGCATGTCGACCGTGCCCATGCGCTCCTTGATGACGCGGCCGTGCTCCTGGCCGTATCCGGCGGCGCCGCGCGGGTTGCAGAGCAGCACCGCGTACCCGGCGTCGGCGTAGACCTGCGCCTCGTCGAAGAGGTGCACCCCGTAGGCGGCGTAGGGCCCGCCGTGGATCACGAGGAGCACCGGATGCGGCCCCTCCCCCTCCGGCAGCACGACCCAGCCGTGGACCGGGTACCCGTCCCGGCCCTCGACGACGAGCTCGTGCAGCGGCCGGATGCCGCGCTCGCGGAGCGACGCGGAGAAGTCGGTGAGCGGGACGAGGGCCGAGCCCGCCTCGGGGGCGCGGTCGTCGCGCACGAGCGCGAGGTCGCCGTGGGTGCGCGGGTCGGTCAGGGAGACCACGATCGCCCCTCCCCCGACGCCGACCCCGGTGACCTCGACCTGGTCGTCGACGAGGGCCTCGACCGCGCCCTCGACGGTGACCCGCAGCAGCTGCACGGTGCCGCGCGCGGCGTTGAGGACGAGCACGGCGTCGCGGTCGAGGACGGTGATGTCGCTGCCGCCGAGGTCGACCGTCTCCGCGTCCGTGAGGACGCGCGGGGCGGCGTCGGCCGCGTCGAGCACGTACAGGGAGGTGTTGCGGGCGACGAAGTCGACGCCGCTCTCCCCCAGCTCCTGGGCGAGCAGGTAGACGCGCCCGCCGTCCACGGCGACCGCCTCGCCGACGCCGAGCCCGGCCTCGTGCGAGACGACCGTGCGCACCTCGGGCACGCCGGAGGGCGTCTCGCCTGGTGCGGGGACCCGCACGGCGTAGGCGCCCGCGAGCAGGTCGTCGTCGCGGCCCGCGTGCCGCGAGGCCACGAAGAGGACCTCGGTGCCGTCGGCCGAGAAGCGCGGGGAGCCGTGGTCCACGGGCTCGTCGGTGAGCCGGATGACCGGCGGCACCCCGGCGCGCTCGGCGGCGGACGGCGAGGCGTCCGCGCCGTGGCCGCGCATGGCCGGATCCGCGGCGTCCGGGTACCCCGAGGGCGCCGCCGCCGCGAACGGCTCGGCCTCGAGGTCCGGGACCTCCACGAGGTGCAGCTGCACGTGCCGGTCGGTCGACCAGCCGAGGCCGTTGGCGAGGTACTTGGTGGTGGTGATGCGCCGGGCCGGCTCGGCGGCGGCGGCGACGCCCTCGACGCTGCCGTACCGGCCGGGCTCGGCGACCCGCGCCGCGTAGACGAGGCGCGTGCCGTCCGGCGACCAGTCGTACGCGCCGACCCCGAGCAGCTCGTCCGTGACGGCGACGGGCTCGCCCCCGGAGGCGCGGACCACGTGCAGCTGCGGCGGCCCCTTCGGCTCCGCGCGCAGGAACGCCAGCACGGCGCCGTCCGGCGAGAGGCGCGGGGCCGTGTCGCGGAAGCCGCGCGTGATGCGGCGGGGCGGCGCGGACCCGTCCGTCGCCACCTCCCACAGCTGCCCGGTGTACGCGTCGGCGTGCACCCGCGGGCGCGTCACGGACGCGACGGCACGGCGGCCGTCGGGCGAGACGGCGGGACGGGAGACGGACAGGAGGAGGTCGAGATCCGTGGTCTTCATCGCCCCGAGCCTAGCCCGGGCCGGTCAGCCGCGGCCGGCCGGGCCCACGCCGCCGGGCGTCACTCGGGACGGAAGCTGCTCGTGTCGCCCACGAGGCGCAGGTGGTCCACCGGGATGGGGTCGACGACCGCGCGCGCGACCTCGGCCGCGAACTGCGAGACGTTGTAGAGGCCGCCCGAGGCCTCCTTGCGCTCCTGGATCGCCTCGGGGTTCATGCGGCTGAGGAGCGTGGCCGTGATGGTGCCCTCGATCATGTCGCCCGAGACGACGACGAAGCCGATGTCGCGGGCGTCGAGCTCGGGGATGAGCTCGCGGAGGGCGTCCTCCCCCGCGCGCTTGCTGCGGGCGACGGCCTCGTACTCGGGCATCGTCTCGGTGGTGCGGATGAAGTGGGCCTGGTGGCTGGTGACGAACACCACGCGGCCCCCGTCGGACAGCAGCGGGAGGGCGCTCCGGAGCACGTTCAGCTGCGCGTCGCGGTTGAGGGTCATGGCGTAGTCCTCGGCCATGCCGCTCTCCATGCCGCCGGACGCGTTGAGCACGAGCACGTCGAGCCCGCCGAGCTCGGTGCGGATGGTGTCCATCAGCGCGTCCACGGAGGCCGGGTCCGTCAGGTCGGCCCCGACCGCGACGGCCTTCGTGCCGCCCTCCGCGAGCTTCGCGACGAGCTTCTCGGCGCGCGCGGCCTTGTTGCGGTAGTTGACGACCACGTCCGCGCCGGCGCCGGCGAGGTAGGCCACGGTGTCGGCGCCGATGCCGCGGGACGAGCCGGTGACCAGGGCGCGGCGACCGCGCAGCTCGTCGGGGGCGAACGGGCGGATCTCGTCGACGGTGCTCACAGGGGTCTCCTCCTCGGGGGTGCGCACCCGCGGGCGCGCGACGGGTCTTCCGGCTGCTGCCGGGACTCCGACGGGCGGGCTGGGCACCACGCCGACGGCGCCTGAGAGCCTACCAACGGCCCCGCGCGCCCGGGTCGAGGTCGCGCCCGGGTCTAGGTTCGGAGGAGGCCACGAGGGGGAGGCACGGACCATGGCGCACCTCCCCGACGACGCTCCCGACGACGCGCGCCCCCTCCGCTACCTCGACGACGCGCTCCCCCGCGTGCTCGCCCACCGCGGCGGGATCCGGCAGGGCACCGTCGAGAACACCCTGGGCGCCTTCCGCGCCGCGTGGGACGCCGGGGTCACGCACCTCGAGACGGACGCGCGCGCCACCGCCGACGGCGCGTGCGTGCTCTGGCACGACGCCGACCTGCGTCGGCTCACGGGCGACCGGCGCCGCGTCGAGGACATGACCCTCGCCGAGCTGCGCGCGATCGACCTCGGGTCGGGCGCCCGCGTGACGACCCTGGCGGAGCTGCTCCACGCGCTGCCGTCCGCGCGCGTCAACGTCGACGTGAAGGGCCGGTCGGCGCCCGCGGCGGTGGCGCGCGAGGTGCTCGACGCCGATGCCGTGGGGCGCGTGCTGGTGACCTCGTTCTCGGGGTCGCGGCGCCGACGCGCGGTCGCGCTCCTCCCGGGCGTCGCGACGTCGGCCGACGCCGGTCGCCTCGTCGTCGCGGTGCTCGGTGCGCGGATCGGGCTCGCCCCCGTCGTCCGCGCGGCCCTCCGCGGCGTCGACGCCGTGCAGATGCCGCGTCGCGTCCTGGGGATCCGCACCACGTCGCCCGTGATGGTCCGCCGCCTGTCCCGCGCGGTCCGCGAGGTGCACGTGTGGACGGTCGACGACCCGGCGGAGATGATCCGCCTGGTCAGCGCGGGGGTCCACGGCATCGTCACCGACCGGCCCGAGCTCGCCATCGCCGAACTCCGAACCCACGACTGGGATTCGCCTGGGAACCGGCTGCCCTGAGAAAGGATCCTCACAGCCGCGCGGTTTACAACGGGGAGTGCATCGCGAGAGGAGACCACCATGGCAGATCGCAGCTTGCGCGGGATGCGGCTCGGTTCCACGAGCCTGCAGAGCGAGGAGGGCGTGAGCTTCTCCCCCCGGCAGAGGAAGACCTACCGCACGGCCGACGGCACCACGTTCGAGGTCGTGTTCTCGGCGGACGCCGAGGTCCCCGAGGTGTGGGAGTCGCCGAAGAGCGGCCAGGAGGGACGCCTCCTCGACGCCGAGGGCGCGCCCGTCGCCCACGACGAGGTCGAGGCGAAGATCCCCCGGAGCCACTGGGACATGCTGCTCGAGCGCCGTACGCGCGCCGAGCTCGAGGAGCTCCTCGAGGAGCGCCTCGCCGTCCTCCGCGCACGGCGCGGACAGCACCGCATCGGCGCCTGACCCCGCCTCCGATCGCGACGCGTCACGAGAGCCCCCGGCTGCGGCCGGGGGCTCTCGTGCGTCCGGGGGCCCTGGCCGCCGCCCGGGTCAGCGGGCCGCGCGCCGCCCGCGGCGGCCGAGCGCCAACCCGGCCACCGCGAGGGCCCCGAGGCCGAGGCCCGACACGAACCACTCGATGTCGCGGCCGACGAGGATCGCGGGCGTCACGACGTCCGCGGTCGGCACGTCCACCACCATCGACCCGGCGGTGAACCAGGGCAGGCGGTCGAGGTCGCGGCCGTCCGGTCCGACGATCGCGCTCGTGCCCACGGTGGAGATGTTGACGACGCTGCGGCCGGTCTCGAGCGCGCGCATGCGCGCGATGGCCAGCTGCTGGACGCTCTCGTCGGTCCGGCCGAAGTCGGCGTTGTTGGACTGGGCGAGGATGAGGCCGGCGCCCTCGTGCACCATGTCGGTCGTCAGCTGGTCGTCGACGATGTCGAAGCAGATGGCGATGCCCGCGGTGACGCCGGCGACGTCCATGACCTGGTCGGTGGTGCCCGGCGTGTACTCCCGCTGGATGAGGCCGATGAGGTCGGGGGCGAACGGCTCCCAGAACGCGCGGTCGGGGACGTACTCGCCGAACGGGACCGGGTGCTTCTTGTCGTAGTGGTCGGTCGCCCGCCCCCCAGTCCACACGATCGACTCGTTGTAGAAGCGGCCGTCGCGCTCCGTGACGGTTCCCACGACGAGCGGCGCGCCGAGCCGCGCCACCACGCGATCGAGCGCCGCGGCCGACCCCGCGTCCCGGAGCGGATCCGCGTCCGCCGCGTTCTCGGGCCAGACGACCATGTCGACGCCCGCGTCGGACGGGATCGCCTCCGTCGCCTGGAGGTGCGCGCGGAGGATGTCGCCGTAGCGCGCGCCGTCGAAGTAGCCGGCCTTCGCGTTCCCCTGCACGGCGGCGACCCGGGTGGTCCCCGTGGTCCCGACGGGGAAGGCGGGGACGACGAGCACCAGCGCGACCGCGATCCCCGCCACGAGCGCGCGGGCCGAGCGGCGCACGCGCTCCTCGGCCGCCAGCTCGAGCAGCAGGGCCACGAGGAGCACGAGCACGAAGGACAGGCCGGACAGGCCGAGCCAGGTGACGAGGTGCGCGAACGGGCTCTCGGACTGGGACAACGAGACGCGTCCCCAGGCGAACCCCCCGTAGGGCCACACCGCGGAGATCGCCTCGCGTGCCGTCCAGAGGCCCGCGACGGCGACGGGCAGGAGGACGACCCGGCCGGCGACCGTGGGGAACGCCCGCGGGATCCAGCGGTACGCGGTGGCGATGACCGCCGCACCCGCCGCGACGAACAGGGACTCCAGGGCCGAGAGGGCGATCCACGGCACGGGGCCGAGGTACAGGGACGCCCACTCGATGTGCGTGAGGTAGAAGGCGAGGCCGGCGACGAGCCCGATCAGGGACGCCGGCCCGGCCCGCCGACCCCGCAGCGCGAGGAGCACGAGGGCGATGCCCGGGAAGACGAGGGGCCACAGCCCGCGGTCGGGGAACGCCGCGTCCAGGACGGGGCCGGACGCGGCGGCGGCGAGGAGCGCGCCCCACAGCGGCAGCGGCGGACGGGCCGGCTCGACGGGCGCGAGCCCGGCCGACGGCGCGGGCAGGGGGCGCTCCCGCCGGGGCGCGCGGGCGAGCGCGGTCACACCGACGAGTACGCGACGATGCCGCGCCGGATGCTGTCGAGGGCCGTGCGCGCGTTGCGGGAGACGGGGCCGTCCGCGACGATCGACAGCTGGTCGAGGAGGTCGATGGTCTGCTTGGTCCAGCGCACGAAGTCGCCCGCGGCGAGGTCGGCCTCGTCGAGCACGGCGTCGAGGCTGCCGCCACGTGCCCAGCGGTGCATGGGCGCGCACAGACCGGTCGACAGCGGCTCGGTCGTCGGCAGGCGGCGCTCGCGCTCGACGTCGTCGAGCCGCGACCAGATCTCCTCGGTGCGCTCGAGCGCCGGCCGGAAGGCGCCGCGCGGCAGGTTCCGGTCGTTGCGGTCGCCCTCGTCGCGACGCGGCTGGTAGACGAGCGACGCGGCCATGGCGGCGAGCCCGGCCGGATCGAGGTCCACCCACACCTGCGTGCGCAGGCACTCGGCGACCAGCAGGTCGCGGTCGCCGTAGATCCGCTTGAGCATCCGCCCGTTCGGGGTCGGCGCGACCTGCCCGTCGGCGGCGCGCTTGAGGTAGCCGAGGGAGAGGAGCAGCTCGGTGACCCGGTCGAAGACCTTCGCGACGGCGTTGGTGCGCGTCCGGATCTGCTGGCCGAGGGCATCCGTCTGCCGCTTGAGGCGCCACCAGCGCTCCGCCCAGCGGGCGTGCGACTCGCGGTCCTTGCACGCGTGGCAGGGGTGCGCCTTCATCCGGCGGCGGAGGTCGGCGAGCTGGCGCTGGCGCTTGTCGCGCTCGCCGTGCTGGCCGGGCTGCTGCGTGTCGGCGCGCACCGACGTGGCGCGCTCGAGGTCGCTGAGCTCGCGGCGGAGGCCCGAGTACTCGCGGAAGTCGCCGAGGTGGCAGGCCATCGCCTTCTCGTAGCCGGCGAGCGACTCCTCCTGCGTGCGGACCTTGCGCGCCAGGTCGACGACGGCGCGGTCGGCCTGGAACTGGGCGAAGGACGACTCGAGCACCTCGCGCGTGCGCTCGCGGCCGAACTGGTCGATGAGGTTGACGGCCATGTTGTAGGTGGGTCGGAAGCTGGAGTTGAGCGGGTAGGTGCGGCGGGAGGCGAGGGAGGCGACGGCCTGCGGGTCGAGACCGTCCTTCCACTGGATGACCGCGTGGCCCTCGACGTCGATGCCGCGACGCCCGGCGCGCCCCGTGAGCTGCGTGTACTCCCCCGGCGTGAGCGGCACGCGCGCCTCGCCGTTGAACTTCTCCAGCTGCTCGAGCACGACCGTGCGCGCGGGCATGTTGATGCCGAGGGCGAGCGTCTCCGTCGCGAACACGGCCTTCACGAGCTTGCGCTGGAACAGGTCCTCGACGACCTCCTTGAAGGCCGGGAGCATGCCGGCGTGGTGGGCCGCGACGCCCCGCTCCAGCCCCTCCAGGAACTCCCAGTAGCCGAGGACGGCGAGGTCCTCGTCGCGGAGAGTGCGGCAGCGCTCCTCCACGACGGCGCGGATCTCGTCGCGCTCGTCCGCGTGCGTGAGCCTGACGCCCGCCCGGAGCACCTGCTTGACCGCGGCGTCGCAGCCGGCGCGGCTGAAGATGAAGAAGATGGCGGGCAGGAGGTTGCGCTCCTCGAGGAGGGCGACCACCTCGGGCCGGTCCATGCGCCCGCGCTCCCAGGGGCCCGGAGCGCGCCGGCCGGCGCCGCCCGCTCCCCCGCGGCCGCGGGCCTGGCCCTGCCCGCCGCGCACGCGGGCGGACTCGCGGCCGCCGCCGTGCGTCATCCGGACGAGCTCCGGGTTCACCCGGTGCGTGGCCGCGAGGCCCGAGGAGTCGAAGAGGTCGACCATCCGGTGGCGCACGATGACGTGCTGCTCGAGCGGCACGGGTCGGTCCTCGGAGACGATGACGTCCGTCTCGCCGCGGACGGCCTGCAGCCAGTCGCCGAACTCCTCCGCGTTGGAGACGGTGGCGCTCAGCGAGATCATGCGCACGCTCTGCGGCAGGTGGATGATGACCTCCTCCCACACGGCCCCGCGGAAGCGGTCGGCGAGGTAGTGCACCTCGTCCATGATCACGAAGGCGAGGTCGCGGAGGAGGTCGGAGTCCGCGTAGAGCATGTTCCGCAGCACCTCGGTCGTCATGACGACGATGCGCGCGCGGCTGTTGACGTTCGTGTCGCCGGTCAGGAGCCCCACCTCGTCGGGCCCGTACTCGGCGACGAGCTCGGCGTACTTCTGGTTGCTGAGCGCCTTCATCGGCGCCGTGTAGAAGATCTTGGCGCTCGGCCGCTGCATCGCCAGGTACACCGCGAACTCGGCGACCACGGTCTTGCCCGCCCCGGTGGGCGCGGCGACGAGGACGCTGCGTCCGTTCTCGAGGGACGCGGCGGCGGCGCGCTGGAACGGGTCGAGGTCGAAGCGCAGCCCGCTGGCGAACTGCTCCAGGAGCGGGAGGCCGCGGCGGCTCCGGGAGGCGGCGTAGCGTTCGGCGGGCGAGAGCTGGTCTGTCACGATGACGCCAGTCTAGGCGTCGGATCCGGGCGTCGGCCGGGCGCGGACGCGACGACGCCCGCCCCTTCCGGGACGGGCGTCGGGCCATGCGGGACGCGCTCGCCTCAGGGCAGCAGGTCGTCCGCCAGCGTCGCGGCGCGGCGCGCGCGGCGCCGGTCGTTGAGCAGGGAGATGCCGGCCGCGATCAGGTACAGGATCGTCATCGGCACCGCGAGCAGGAACATCGACATGACGTCCGCGGCGGGCGTCGCGATGGCGCAGAACAGGATGATCAGCAGGATCGCGATGCGCCACGACTTGATGATCGCCTTGCCGGTGAGGATGCCCATGAAGTTGAACAGCACGAGGAACACCGGCAGGACGAACGCGATGCCCACCGCGAACACGAGCTTCAGGACGAAGTCGAAGTACTCGCGCGCCGTGATGAACGACGAGTCCCCCGATCCGGCGAACTGCGTGAGCAGCGCGACGATGTGCGGCAGCACGAACCAGCCGGCCGCGCAGCCGCCGAGGAACAGCGGCACCGCGGAGAAGAAGAACCCGAAGGTGTAGCGGCGCTCCGTCTTGGTGAGGCCGGGGACGAGGAAGGCGAACACCTGGTACAGCCACACGGGGCTCGAGATGATCAGGCCCACGTAGAGCGCGATCTGCAGCCGCAGGTCGAACGCGGACGTGATCGTGGGGAAGTTGAGGCTCGCGTTCCGCCCCTGCTCCGCGTTGATCTGCTCGATGGGCGCGCGCAGCGCCTCGAGCACGAACGACGACAGGAACCATCCCACAACCATCGCCAGGATGATGGCGACGCCCGCGATGAACAGGCGCTTCTTCAGCTCCAGCAGGTGCTGGACGAGGGACATGCGCCCCTCGGCGTCCCGCTTCTTGGCGCGGGGCCGCTCGGTGGTGCTCACGGATCAGGCGCGGGGGCGGGAGTCCCCGTCACGCGGGGAGTCGTAGCGCGGGGCGTCGTAGCGGGGCTCGTCGACGCGGGCGTCCGCGGGACGCACGTAGTCGCGGGGAGCCGCGTCACGAGGAGCGTCGCGGTCGTCCGAGCGGTAGCGCTCCTCGTCCCGGCGGCGGTTCTCGTCGCGGGTGTCGTCGCGACGGTCGGATCCGCTCTCCTCCTTCATGGTCTTCACCTCGCCCTTGAAGATGCGCATCGACTGGCCCACGCTCTTCGCCAGCGCCGGCAGCTTGGTGGAGCCGAAGAGCAGGACGATGACGACGAGGATGATCACGAGGTGCCATCCGGTGAGGTTTCCGAGCATGTGGTTCACGTTCCTTCAGGTCGGGAGGGGCCGGACAGTCGTTGTCGGATCCGCGACGAGTCTAACGTCGCGACCCCGGCGACGGCAGGGTGCCGGCGAGCGGTTCACGCGGAGTTCGCCTCGTGCGCCTACCGGTGTTCGCGGACGGCTCCGAGGTGACAGGTGTTCGGAGCGGAGCACGCGCGCGACGGGTGGCGCCCGGTCAGCCCTCCGCGTCGTAGGCCGCGGCGGCGCGCTCGGCCCAGTCGGCGACGGCCGCCCGCGCCTCCGGCGGCCCGGTGACCACGACGACGCCGGCCATGCCCGAGACGAGCCGGACCAGGCCCTGGTAGTGCGCCACGCGCACCGTGATGCCCACGCGGCCCGGGCTGCCGGGGATCGGCACGGGCCGCTCGTCGCCCACGAAGTCGCCGAGGAGCGGCAGCGCGGACTCCGCCACCTCAAGCGAGACGCGGAGGTCGTCCGGGCTCGGCTCGAACAGCGTGTCGCCGAGGACCACGTCCTGGGGTCGGTGCTCCGGCGGCAGGTCCGTGACGAGCAGCTCGTCGAGGCGGTCGAGGCGGAAGGTGCGGACGGCGCCGCGCGCCAGATCCCAGCCACGCAGGTACCAGTCCTGGTCGACCGACTCGAGGCGCAGCGGATCCACCACCCGGCGCTCCGTGCCGCCCCGGGGGCTGCGGTAGTCGAACTCGACGCGGCGCTCGTCGGCGATCGCGCGGCGGAGGTCCTCGCGCGTGCGGTCCCCCGATCCCGCGGCGACGGCCACCTGGCTGGGGCTCGCCGAGGAGCCGCGCGCCAGCTTCGCCATGAGCTGCCCGACCAGGTCGAGGTCGCTCGCATCGGCCTGCGAGGACACGTACTGGAGCCCCGCGATGAGGGCCGCCGCCTCGCGCGCGGAGAACCGCGGCGAGTCGTCGAGGGCCACCATGTGGGTGATCACGATCTGGTCGTTGTCCTCGAAGTCGTCCCAGGCGATGTCGAACAGGTCGCCGTGCTGGTACGAGGCCGTGGATCCGGGGACGCCGGAGACCGCGATGAGGCGCACGGCCTGGCGGATCTGCTCCGCCGGCACCCGGAAGTGCGCGGCCGCCTGGGCGACGCCGACCCTGCCGTGGTCGGTGAGGTAGGGCACGAGGGCGAGCAGGAAGGCGAGCTTGTCCTGCGCCTGGAGCGGTGCGGCGCGGTCGGTCACGATGCGTCCTCCCGGTGGGCGGCGGCGGTCTCGGCGAGGCGGGCGCGCACGGCGTCGCGCAGCCGGGGCGGCGCGACGACGCGCGCCTCGGGGCCGAAGCCGGCCACCTCGTCCGCGAACAGGTTGGTGTCGGAGTAGTGCACGCGCAGGCGCCCGTCGCCGAGGTCCTCGGTGTCGCGGCGACGGCGGAGGCGAATCTCCGCGTCGGATCCCGGCACCACCGACACCTCGCCCACGCCGTTCGCCCACACCCGGTCGAGGTCGGCGAGGGCGCGCTCGGCGTGGTCCTCCCCCTCGGGGGTGAACGCGCGGCTCGTCACGCGCACGCGGTCGACGATGCGGGAGAGCAGGAAGGTGCGCGGGCCGTCGGCGTCCTGGTCGACGCCGTGCAGGTGCCAGCGTCCCTGGTGCTGCACGAGCGCGAGCGGCGCGACGGTGCGGGTCCGGGCGGTGCGCTCGCCGGGCTTGAGGTAGCCGAACGTGACGAGCACGTGCCGCTCCAGCGCGACGCTGAGCGGCCCGAACGCCGCCTCGCGGGTGCGGAGCCGCGGCGCGTAGCCGATGACCGGGTCGTCGGACTCGACGCCGAGCGAGCGCAGCTTGATGAGCGCGCGGCGCGACTCCCCCGACAGCGACCCCTCGCGCCACACCATGGCCGCGAGGTTGAGCAGCGTCGTCTCCTCCGGCGTGAACGACAGGTCGGCGGGCAGCTCGTAGGCGCCCCGCGGGATCCGGTAGCGGAGCAGCTGGTTGTTGCCCTCCTGGCCCGGGGACTCGACCGTCTCGAGCGGCACGCCGAGGTCGCGGATGTCGTCCTTGTCCCGCTCGAACTGGCGCTCCAGGTTCGCGTTGTCGCCGCCGGCCCGGTACCGCTGCCGGTACCCCTGGACGCTCGAGAGGACCTCGTTCTTGGTCAGGCCCTGCTCAGTGGCGAGCAGCGCCAGCACCAGGCTGAACAGCCGCTCCTCGACCGGCACGGCGGGGCGGGGGGATGACTCGGGCACTCGGATGTCCTCACGGTGGTGCAGCCCCCGGCCGGTGGCGATGCGCTTACTTGCTCGGCTTGCTCGTCCCGAGGATATCCACCACGTAGACGAGCGTGGAACCCGCGGGGACCTTGGCGGACGCCTGGTCGCCGAATCCGTCGGCGGGCGGGACCACCGCGATGACCTGGTCGCCCACGTGCTTGCCCACGAGGGCCTTGGCGAGCCCCGGGGTGACGACCGCCGCGGAGGGCGACGCCGACGCGCCGCCCGTGCTCGCGGTCGCGGGCACCTGGAGCGGGCCGCCGGCGGCCCAGCTGGATCCGAAGACGGCCTGCTTCTCGGCCGACGCGCTCGTGCCCCAGACGACGCCCGTGTACTGCATCGTGACGACGTCGCCCGCGGCCACCTCGTCGCCATCGCCCGCGCGCAGCAGCGCGTCGCGGTACTCGGTGGGCGGCGTGCTCGGCGGGATCGTGATGCCCGGGACGCCGTCGTCGGTCGTGACGACCGAGGGGAAGCCGGCCTGCGCGGGACGCGGGTCGCCGGTGGCGCGCTCCGGGAAGGAGGACGTGATGTCGACGACGAGGACGAGGCCGTCCGTCGCGGCGAGCCCGCGGGAGGAGAGGTCCTGGCCCGGGAAGACGGTGGAGACGGGCACGGTGACGGCGAGGCGCGAGCCGACCGGCATGCAGGTCATGGCGTCCTCGAGGTACGGCAGCCCCTCGTGCAGCGACGCCGTGGTGAACACGTCCGACCCGGTGGTGCGGGAGTTCGGGGCGACGCGGGCGTAGTCCGCGAGCGTCTCGCCCGTCTTGCCGTCGACGATGGAGGCCGCCGCGGTGATGCCCTGGTGCGGCTGCACCCGCTCGCCGTCGCCCTCGACGAGGACGGACACCTCGGTGCCCGAGGGCTTGAGCGGGGTCGGGAACGTGACGGACGCCGGCGCGCTGCCGACGTCGCCCGTGGCGGTGACCGTGCTCGACGAGGTGCCGGGCTGCCCGAGGGGCGTGCAGTCGGCCGCGGAACCGGATCCGGAGCCCGAGGGGCTGCAGGCGGCGAGCGACAGGACGATCCCTGCGCAGACGGTGAGCGCGGCGGAACGGCGCACGTGACTCCTCTTTCGATGGTGGGGGCGGCCGGCACGCACCCGCGTGATCGGCCCTGTCATCCTAGGCGGTGGGGTCGGCGGGCTCCGGCGCATCGCCCGGGACCTCGGGAGCGGCGGCGCCGTCCGCCTCGGCCGCGTCGCGCGCGCCGGCCAGCTCGGCGCCGTGCTCCGCGATGCGGACGCGCTTGCGCAGGACCTTGTCGCTGACGCGCCGCTCGCCGAGCGATCCGGGGGTCCAGGCCTCCATGTCCTCGTCGCTGAAGTCGGACTTCGAGGCGCGGCGCTTGAGCTGCGGGAGGACGGATCCGGGCGCGAGGCGCCGGGCGGTGACGAGGAAGCCGGTGTGCCCGATCATCCGGTGCTCGGGGCGGACCGCGAGACCCTCGACGTGCCAGCCGCGGATCATCGTCTCGCTCGCGTCGGGGTTCGTGAACAGGCCCGTGTCGCGCAGCGCCTCGGCGACGCGCGACAGCTGCGTGACGGTGGCCACGTAGCACAGCAGGACGCCGCCGGGCGTGAGGGCCTCGGCGACCGCGTCGACGCACTCCCACGGGGCGAGCATGTCGAGGACGACGCGGTCGACGGAGTGCGGCTCGGTCACGGTCGGCAGCGCCTCGGCGAGGTCGCCGAGCGTGATCGACCAGTTCTCCGGGCTGTGCCCGAAGTAGCTCGAGACGTTGCCGCGGGCGACGTCGGCGAACTCCTCCCGGCGCTCGAAGGAGAGCAGCGTGCCGGTGGGGCCGAGTGCGCGCAGCAGCCACATGGAGAGCGCGCCGGATCCGACGCCCGCCTCCACGACCGTGGCGCCCGGGAACACGTCGGCGAGCCCGAGGATCTGGGCGGCGTCCTTGGGGTAGATGATCGCGGCGCCGCGGGGCATCGACATGACGACGTCCGACAGGAGCGGCCGGAGCGCGAGGCACTCGACCCCCGCGCTGTTCGTGACGACGCTGCCGTCGGGGAGGCCGATGAGGTCGTCGTGGTCGATCATGCCCCGGTGGGTGTGGAACACCTTGCCGGGCTCGAGCAGGATCGTGTTGAGGCGGCCCTTGGGGCCGGTGAGCTGCACGCGATCGCCCGCGCGGAAGGGGCCGCTGAAGCGCGCGGCCGCGGTGTCGACGGTCATGCGCGCACCTCGTCGCGGGTCGGGGCGACGGCATGGCGCGCGTCGTGGGCGGCCTCGACGTCGGCGAGCGTGCGGCCGGCGAGCGTGTCCCAGAGGACGTAGGCGTCGTCGGCGGGCAGGGGGACGTGGTGCGGGACGGCGATCACGGTGGCGCCGGCGGCCACGGCGGAGGCGACCCCGGGGACCGAGTCCTCGATGGCGACGCAGTCGCGGATGTCGACGCCGAGCAGGTCGGCCGCCGCGAGGTACGCCTCGGGGTGGGGCTTGCTGCGGGCGACGTCGTCGCCGGCGACCACGTGGTCGAACGCGTCGAAGGGCACGGCGTCGGCGACCTGGCGGGCCATGCGGCCGATGCTCATGGTGACGAGCGCGGTGGGGACGCCGGCCTCGCGGATGGCGCGGATGAGCTCGCGCGCGCCGGGGCGCCACGGCACCTCGACGAGGATCTGCTCCATCACGCGGTCGCTGAGGCGGTCGATGATCTCGCCCACGGGCAGGTCGACGCCGGCCTCCTGGAGGATGCGCGCGGAGTCGGGCAGGCCGTTGCCGACGAGCCGGAGCCCGTCCTCGTGCGTCCACGTGCCGCCGAACGAGCCGACCAGCGCCTCCTCCGCCACCATCCAGTAGGGCTCGGTGTCCACGATGGTGCCGTCCATGTCCCAGAGGACGGCCGCGGGTCTGTTGCTGATCACGGGGAGCGAGTCTATCGGGGGGCCGCCGCGTCCTAGGATCGTACGACGACCGCCGGCCGGGCGGACGGGGACGGGAGTCACGTGGCGGATGCCGAGAGGTTCGTGAGCGGACGGCTGCTGGTCGTCGCCTTCGAGGGCTGGAACGACGCGGGCGAGGCGGCCAGCGGGGCGGTCCGGGCGCTCAAGGAGCTGCTCGACCTCGAGGCGGTGTCGTCCGTGGATCCCGAGGACTACTTCGACTTCCAGTTCAACCGCCCCACCATCGGCTTCGCGGAGGACGGCACCCGCGAGCTCGAGTGGCCGGGCGCCACGCTCTACGGCCCGAAGGACCCCCGACGACCCGCCCAGGACCTCGCCGCCGACGCGCAGCTGGGCGTGAGCGGCGACAACGGCGGCAGCATCCACCTCCTCCTCGGCGTCGAGCCGTCGCGGCACTGGACGGCGTTCACCGCCGAGGTGCTCGACGCCGCCCGGGCCGCCGGGGTGGAGGGCGTCGTGCTGCTCGGCGCGCTGCTCGCCGACGTGCCGCACACGCGGCCGATCACGGTCTTCTCCACGAGCGAGAACGCGGACGTCCGCGCCGAGCTCGGCATCGAGCGGAGCACGTACGAGGGCCCCGTCGGGATCCTCAGCATCATCGCCCAGCGCGCCGAGGAGATGGGCATGCCCACGGTCTCGCTCTGGGCGTCGGTCCCCCACTACGTGCACAGCGCGCCGTCGCCGAAGGCCACGCTCGCGCTCATCGACAAGCTCGAGGAGATGGTCGACGTGGTGATCCCGCGCGGCGAGCTCATCGAGGAGGCCGCCACCTGGGAGGCCGGGATCGACCAGCTGGCGGGCGAGGACGAGGACATGGCGTCCTACATCCAGCAGCTCGAGCAGGCGCGCGACACGGTCGACTCCCCCGAGGCGAGCGGCGAGGCCATCGCGCAGGAGTTCGAGAAGTACCTCCGCCGGGGCGACGGGCCGCGCGGACGCGGCGACGACCGGCCGGACGAGCCGTGGCGGCCCCGCGAGCCGAAGGACCCGAAGGAGCCGTAGGCCCCGGAGGCCGGGACCGGCGGCTCCTCCCGCGCGGCGCCGCGCGGGCACGGGCCGTCGCGGAGGTCAGGCCGCCGGGCTCCCCAGCCGCACGCCGAGGAGCGCGTCGACCGCCTCGACCTCGACGGGCGCGGCGGGCACGCCCGTGGCCACGCGGAGGTCGAGAAGCAGCAGCGCGCCGGGGGTGTCCAGGTCGTCGGCCAGGCGCTCGCGGACGAGGTGCACCAGCTCGCCGGGCTCCCCGGGCTCCCCGGCGACGGCGTCGGCGTCGGCCGACGGCGTCGCGTCGGCGGCCCAGGCGTCCCACGCGGCGAGCCGGGCGACGGACTCCTCCAGGAGCGCGTCCGTCCACTCCCAGTCGGCGCGGTAGTGCTGCGCGAGGAGCGCGAGGCGGATGGCGCGCGGATCCACGCCCGCGGCCCGCAGGCGCGACACGAGCACGAGGTTGCCGAGCGACTTGCTCATCTTCTCGCCCTGGTAGGCGACCATGCCGGAGTGCGCGTAGACGCACGCGAAGTCCTCGCCGGTGAGGGCGGAGGCGTGGCCGGCGGACATCTCGTGGTGCGGGAAGATCAGGTCGCTGCCGCCGCCCTGGACGGTGACCGGGCGGTCGAGCTTCCGCAGGGCGATGACCGCGCACTCGATGTGCCAGCCGGGCCGGCCGCGTCCGACGACGCTGTCCCACGCGGGCTCGCCCGCGCGCTCGGCGCGCCACAGCAGCGGATCCAGCGGGTCGCGCTTGCCGGGGCGGTCCGGGTCGCCGCCACGCTCGGCGGAGAGCACGGCCATGGTGTCGCGGTCGTAGCCGCTCTCGTCGCCGAGGGCCCACGGGCCGTCCTCGCCCGCGCGGGCGACGTCGAAGTAGAGGTCCCGGGCACCGGGCTCGGCGGCGTCCGGCGTCGCGACCGGGTACGCCGTGCCGCGGCGCACGAGCTCGGCGACCGCGGCCGCCACCTCGTCGACGACCTCCGTGACGCCGACGTAGGAGTCGGGCGGCAGGATCCGCAGCGCCTCCATGTCGGTGCGGAACAGCTCGACCTGCTCGGCGGCGAGGTCGCGCCAGTCGACGCCCGTGGCCGTGGCGCGCTCCAGCAGCGGGTCGTCGACGTCGGTCACGTTCTGCACGTAGGCGACGTCGTAGCCGCGGTCGAGCCACACGCGCTGCAGCGTGTCGAACGCGAGGTACGTGGACGCGTGGCCGAGGTGCGTGGCGTCGTAGGGGGTGATGCCGCAGACGTAGAGGCCCACGCGGCCGTCGCCCGCGCACTCGGCGGGGCGCACGGATCCGGTGCTCGTGTCGTGCAGGTGCGGGACGGGCGGCTGCCCCGCGACGGCGGGGACGGCGGGGCGTGACCAGGCGCGCACGGGATCAGGCCGCGATCGCGCCCGTGCCCAGCAGCACGAGCAGCACGACGCCGAGGGCGACGCGGTAGACGACGAAGGGCATGAACGTGCGCGTGGAGATGTAGCGCATGAGGCCGGCGATGACCGCGAGGCCGACGACGAAGGCGATGAGCGTCGCGACCGCGGTCTGCCCGGCGCCCGCCTGCCCGGTCTCGTCGAAGCTCTTCACGAGCTCGTAGAGGCCGCTGCCGAACACCGCCGGCACCGCGAGGAGGAACGAGTACTCCGCCGCGACCGGGCGGGCGTAGCCGAACGCGCGCGCGGCCGTCGTGGTCGCGCCCGAGCGCGAGACGCCGGGGACGAGGGCGAGCGCCTGGGCGATGCCGATGCTCACGCCGTGCCCGTAGGTCATGTCCCTCTCCCCGCGATCGCTGCGGCTGTACCGGTCGGCGAGGCCGAGCAGGATGCCGAACACGATGAGCACGATCGCGACGATCCAGAGGGAGCGGAAGGTGCTGCGGATCGTGTCCTGGAAGAGGTAGCCCGCGATGCCGATGGGGATGGTGCCGATGATGACGAGCCAGCCCATGCGCACGTCCGGATCGCCCTTCGGCATGCCGCCGCGGAGCGAGCGGGACCAGGCCGACAGGACCTTGCCGATGCGCTTGCGGAAGAACACCACGACCGCGAGCTCCGTGCCGAGCTGCGTGATGGCGGTGAACGTGGCGCCCGGGTCGCCGCCCATGAAGAGCCCGGCGATGCGGAGGTGCGCGCTCGAGGAGATGGGCAGGAACTCGGTCAGGCCCTGGACGAGGCCCAGGATGATCGCCTCGAGATAGCTCAAACGGGTGCTCCAAGTGTCGGGTGGCCCACCTGGGGCTCGGTTCTAGTACGTCAGGAGGAGGTCGCGGAGGACCTGCCTCCCGAAGACTAGTGCGTCGAGCGGGACGCGCTCGTCGACGCCGTGGAACATCGCCGGGAAGTCCATCGAGGCCGGGAGCTTGAGCGGCGCGAAGCCGTATCCGGTGATGCCGAGGAGGCTGAGGGCCTTGTTGTCCGTGCCCCCGGAGAGCATGTACGGCAGCACCTCGGCGTCGGGGTCGTGCGTCCCGAGGGTGGCGACCATGGCGTCGACGAGCGGCCCGTCGAAGGGGTTCTCGAGGCCGACGTCCTGGTGCACGATGCGCACCTCGACGCCCTCGCCCGCGAGCTCGCGGACGCGCGCGAGCACCTGGTCCTCCTCGCCCGGGAGCACCCGGATGTCGACGAGCGCCTCGGCGGTGTCGGGGATCACGTTGTGCTTGTAGCCGGCGGCGAGGAGCGTCGGGTTCGTGGTGGTGCGGAGCGTCGCGGCGATGAACTTGGACGCCGTGCCCGTGGCGATCGCCAGGTCGTCCGGGGTGACCTGCTTCGGGTCGGCGCCGACGATGCGGGCGATCTCGTCGAGCAGCTGGCGCGTGGTGTCGGTGAGGTGGACGGGCCACTCCTCCATGCCGATGCGCGCGACCGCGCCCGCGAGCCGGGTGACGGCGTTGTCGCGGTTGACCTGCGAGCCGTGGCCCGCGGTGCCGGTGGCGACCAGGCGGATCCAGATGAGCGCCTTCTCCCCCGTCTGCAGCAGGTACGCGCGCTTGCCCGCCAGGTCGATCGAGTAGCCGCCGACCTCGCTGATGGCCTCGGTCGCGCCGGCGAACCACTCGGGGCGGTTCTCGACGACGTAGGCGGAGCCGAGCACGCCGCCGGCCTCCTCGTCGGAGAAGAAGCCCATGATGAGGTCGCGCTCGGGCGCGCGGCCCGAGGTGATGATCTCCTGCAACGCGGTGATCATCATCGCGTCCATGTTCTTCATGTCGACCGCGCCGCGGCCCCAGAGCATGCCGTCCTTGATCACGCCGCCGAACGGGTCGACGGACCAGTTCGCGGGGTCGGCGGGGACGACGTCGAGGTGGCCGTGCACGACGAGCGCGGGCTTGTCGCGGTTGCGGCCCGGGATGCGCGCGAGGACGCTCGTGCGACCGGGCGCGGCGTCGATCAGCTCGGGCTCCAGGCCCAGGTCCACGAGGCACTGCTCGACGTACTGGGCGGCCTCCGTCTCCCCCTCCGACCGGCCCTCGCCGTGGTTGGTCGTGTCGAACCGGATGAGGTCGCGGGCGATCCGGGCGGTGGCGTCGAGGTCGTCGGGGAGCGTGTCGGTCATGGGTCCACGCTATCGAGGCCGGGCGCGGGCGTCCGGCCCGCGGGTGGTCGAGAGGCCTCCCGAGCCGTGCTAATGTCGTCTCTCGGCAGCCGGAGACGGCGGGCCGCACATCCTGTCCGGATGGCGGAATTGGTAGACGCGCTAGCTTGAGGTGCTAGTGCCCGTATTAGGGCGTGGGGGTTCAAGTCCCCCTTCGGACACACACGAGAGCCGGTCGGATCCTTCGGGATCCGACCGGCTCTCTCTTTCTCCCCGTCCCCGCGGGCGACGACCGCGCGCCCGTTCCCGGGCTCCTCGGCCGGCGTCGGGCTACAGTCGCACTCGGCCCGCACGAGGCCACCGGACCCGAGAGCGAGATCGCATGACCGTCGTCGACAGCGCCGTGTACGTCCAGGGGGTCCGCACCGCGGATCCGGAGAGCCTCGACGAGACGTTCGAGGTGCTGCGCGAACGCCGGGGCCTCGCCTGGATCGGCCTCTACCGGCCGGACGCCGACGAGCTCCGCCACGTCGCGGACGAGTTCGGACTGCACCCGCTCGCCGTCGAGGACGCCCTCACCGGCCACCAGCGCTCGAAGATGGAGCGCTACGGCGACACGTGGTTCGTCGTCCTCCGGCCCGCCCGCTACGTCGACGCCGACGAGCGCGTCGAGTTCGGCGAGCTGCACGTGTTCGTGGGCCCCGACTTCGTGGTCACCATCCGCCACGCCGAGTCGCCCGACCTGTCGGCGGTCCGCCGGCGCCTCGAGGACGACCCCGAGCTGCTCCGGCTCGGCGCCACCGCCGTGCTCTACGCGATCCTCGACCAGGTCGTCGACGAGTACGGCCCCGTCGCCGCGGGCCTCGAGGACGACGTGGACGAGATCGAGGACCAGATCTTCGGCGCCGACCCCGACGTCTCCCGGCGCATCTACGCCCTGATGCGCGAGGTCACCGCCTTCCAGCGCGCGACGGCGCCCCTCGGCGCCATGCTCGACGACCTGCGGGTCACCGCCGAGCGGCGCGACGTGGACCTGGAGCTCCGACGGGGCTTCCGCGACGTCCACGACCACGTCATCCGCGTCGCCGAGCGGGCCGACGCCTTCCGCACGCTGCTGCAGAACGCGCTCACGGTGCACACGACCCTCGTGGGCCAGCGCCAGAACGACGAGATGAAGCGGCTCACCGAGACGAGCCTCGCGCAGAACGACCAGGTCAAGCGCATCTCGTCCTGGGCCGCGATCCTCTTCGCGCCGACGCTCGTCGGCACCATCTACGGCATGAACTTCACCCACATGCCGGAGCTGAAGTGGACCTACGGCTACCCGCTCGCGCTCGGCCTCATGGTCGTGATGGGCAGCATCCTCTACGCCGCGTTCCGGAAGCGCGGCTGGATCTGATCCCCGGGCCGGTCGGCCGTCCGCCGCGCCGATAGGGTGACGGGATGCGCGTCGTCGTCATCGGAGCCACCGGCCACATCGGGACCTTCCTCGTCCCCCGCCTCGTCGACTCCGGCCACGACGTCGTCGCCGTCAGCCGCGGCACCCGCGAGCCCTACCGCGGCTCCCCGCTCTGGGACCGCGTCGAGCGCGTCACGGCGGACCGCGACGCCGAGGACGCCGCCGGCACCTTCGCCGAGCGGATCGCGGCGCTCGCGCCCGAGGTCGTGATCGACCTCGTGTGCTTCACGCCCGAGTCGGCGCGCCACCTCGTCGAGGGGCTGCGCGGCCGCATCCGCCACCTCGTCCACGTCGGCAGCATCTGGACCCACGGCCTGAGCGCCGCGCTCCCCCTCCGCGAAGACGACCCCAAGGAGCCGTTCGGCGAGTACGGCGTGCGGAAGGCCGAGATCGAGCGGTACCTGATCCACGAGTCGCGGTCGGGCGGCGTGCCGTCCACGGTGGTGCACCCCGGCCACATCAGCGGCGGCGGCTGGCCCGTCATCACGCCCGTCGGCAACCTCGACCCCGCCGTCTGGACCGCGCTCGCCACGGGCGCGCCCCTCGCCGTGCCGGGATCCGGCAGCGAGACCATGCACCACGTGCACGCCGACGACGTCGCGCAGGTGGTGCAGCTGGCCGTCGTGAACCGCGAGACGGCCGTGGGCGAGAGCTTCCATGCCGTCTCCGAGCGCGCCCTGTCCGTCCGCGGGTTCGCCCACGCCGCCGCGGCCTGGTTCGGCCGCGAGGCCGAGCTGGAGCACCTCGACTGGGACGGCTTCCGGGCGCGCACCGACCCGGAGCACGCGGACGCCAGCTGGGAGCACCTCAGCCGCAGCCACGTCGCGAGCATCGAGAAGGCGCGGGACGTGCTCGGCTACGCGCCGCGGTACACGAGCGAGGAGGCGGCCCGCGAGGCCGTCGAGTGGATGGTGCGGTCGGGCGAGCTGGACGTGCCGCTCCCCCGCTGAGCGCGCGAGGATACGACGCCCCCGGCATCCCGGCTCCCGCCGCGCGACGTCAGACGAAGCGCGCGTCGAGCACGAGCCGGGTGCGGATCGCGAGCAGGCGCTCCGGCTCCATCGCGGTGAGGCCGGGCAGTCCCTGGGCGACGTGGTCGGCCAGCAGCGTGCGCGCGACGGCGTAGGCCGGGATCGCGTGCGGGTCGTCGGCGCCGTGCAGGACGACCGGCGCCGCGCCGAGCACGCCCGAGGGGAGCGACAGCACGAGCCCGACCACCGGCACGTCCATCTCCCGGGCGAGCGCGCGCGCTCGGGCGTCGAGGCTCCGGAGGACCCCGGCGCGCGCCGCGGGGTCGGTCGCCGCGGCGGATCCGCCGGGCACCGACTCGACGGCGACGAGGCCCTGCGGCCCGAGCACCAGGTGGTCGACGGCGTCGCCCGAGCGCGGCACGGCCACGCCGTTCCAGAACGCGTACGACGGCCCGAGCTCCATGAGCTCGCGCGCCGTCTCCTCCTGGGCCACGGCGGCGCGGAGGGCCGCGGCCGCCTCCTCGGGGACCTCCGCGACGAGGTCGGCTGCGTAGGCGTCGGCCTCGAAGCGCCGGCGGAGCCCCTCGAGGCGCGTCAGCCGGTCGCTGTAGGCCGCCATCAGGTCGGGGTAGGCGCGCAGCGCCCGCTCGTGCGCGAGCACGTCCTCCTGCAGACGTCGGGCGGCGACGCGACGCGGCTCCTCCGAGCGGAACCAGGCGCGGCCGAGCGGGCCCGCGAGGGCGAGGCCCGCGCCCGCGCCGAGGACCGCGCCCACGAGCGCGCCGATCGCCCCGAGGCCCGCGACGAGCAGCACGACGGCGAGGACCACGGCCAGCACGGGCGGTGCGCTGGCGCGCGTCCGCCGCACGTACGGTCCGGGCTCGGGCGACAGCGCCGGGCCGCCGCGCGGCGGGACGGGCGTCGCCGGCACGACGGGCTCGGCGGGATCCGCCAGCCACTCCCGCACGAGCGCCAGGTAGCGGAGGCGGGCGAATCCGCCGGGGTGGCCGAAGCTGCGGGTGCGGGCGGCACCGCGCTGCCGGGGCGCTCCCGGGCGGCCGCGGCGCGCGGCCGGATCCCCGGCCGGTCCCGCGGTCGACTCCGGGTGCGCGGGGTGCGCGCGTCCCGCGTCCTCGGCGGCGGCGGGAGCATCGCGGAGGGTGCGCTCGTAGCGGGCGCGGCTCTCGGGATCGCCGACGGCCTCGAACGCGTCGCGCACGGCCTGGAACTCGTCCGCGCTCCCGCCCATGTCCGGGTGGGCGGCGCGGACGCGGCGGCGGTAGGCGCGGCGGATCTCGTCCTGGGACGCGGCCGCGTCCACGCCGAGCACGGCGTACGCGTCGGCGTCGCGCGACGGGACGGGCATGGGACTCCTCGCGGGCGCCGGTCGGGCGGCTCCCAGGATGCCGAGCGTAGGCGAGGTCGCCTGGGCGACGCCCGAGCGCCGGATGCACGCCCCGCGCACCTCTGGACCACGGGCGCGCCCGCCCGCGACGCGCGCGTGATACCAGCTGCCACGCCGCGCCCGCGAACTTCGCGCCTCCCGGCAAGCCTGCGTAGGGTGTCCCCCGCCGACGCCCCTCCCGGTGACCGACCGACGCAGAGGAGACCGACATGTGGGACTTCCTGTCCGCCCGAGCCGACCAGATCGCCTTCTCCGCCTGGCAGCACCTCAGCCTCGTGGTGCAGTGCCTGGTGCTCGCCACCCTGATCGCCGTGGGCATCGCGGCCGCCGTGTACCGCAGCCGCCCGCTCACGTCGCTCGCCAACAGCGTGTCCGCCATCGGCCTCACGCTCCCCGCGTTCGCGCTGGTGGGACTGCTCATCGCGCCCCTCGGCTTCGGCGTGCCCCCCGCGGTCGCGGTCGTCACGTTCTTCGCGACGCTCCCGATCCTCCGCAACGCGGTGGTGGGGCTCGCGGGCATCGACCCGGCGATCGTCGAGTCGGCGCGCGGGATCGGCATGGGGCGGATGCGCACGCTCCTCCGGGTGGAGCTGCCGCTCGCCTGGCCCGTCATCCTCGGCGGCATCCGCGTGTCCGCGCAGATGGTCATGGGGATCGCCGCGGTCGCCGCCTACGTGCTGGGACCGGGGCTCGGCGGCTTCATCTTCTCCGGGCTCTCCCGGCTCGGCGGCCAGAACTCGACCGAGTCCGTCCTCACCGGCGTCGTCGGCGTCGTCCTGCTCGCCCTCCTGCTCGACCTCGTCCTCGTCGGCATCGGCCGGCTCACCACACCGAGAGGCATCCGTGTCTGAGACCACCACCACGACCCCCGGCACCCCCGAGATCAGCGGCCGGTCGATCCTGCTCGACCGCGTCACCAAGCGCTACCCCGGCCAGGCGAAGCCCGCCGTCGACGGCATCACGCTCGAGATCCCCGCGGGGAGGATCGTGATGCTCGTCGGCCCCTCCGGCTGCGGCAAGACCACGACGCTCAAGATGATCAACCGGCTCATCGAGCCCACCGAGGGACGCGTGGTCCTCGGCGACGAGGACGTCACGGGGATCGACGGCGACGAGCTGCGGCGCCGCATCGGCTACGTGATCCAGGCCGGCGGGCTGTTCCCGCACATGACCGTGGCCGCCAACATCGCCGTCGTGCCGAAGATGCTCGGCTGGGACGCCGCCCGGATCCGCGCCCGCGTCGACGAGCTGCTCGAGCTCGTCTCGCTCGACCCCGAGCAGGACCGCGACCGCTACCCGAAGGAGCTGTCCGGCGGACAGCAGCAGCGCGTGGGCGTGGCCCGGGCGCTCGCCGCCGACCCGCCCGTGCTGCTCATGGACGAGCCCTTCGGCGCCGTGGACCCGATCACGCGGCAGCGGCTGCAGGACGAGCTGCTGCGCATCCAGGCCGAGCTGCAGAAGACCATCGTCATCGTCACGCACGACTTCGATGAGGCCGTGAAGCTCGGCGACTGGATCGTCGTCTTCGCCGAGGGCGCGCGCATCGTCCAGTACGACACCCCGGAGCGGATCCTCGCCGAGCCCGCCGACGCGTTCGTGGAGGAGTTCATCGGATCCGGCGCCGGGCTCAAGCAGCTGACGCTCCGGCGCGTGGACGAGGTGCCGCTCGCCTCCGCCGTGATCGCGCACCCCGGCGACGCGGCGCGCGACGTGCTCGCCCGCATGGACGAGGTCGGCCACGGCCACGCGGTGGTCGTCGACGCGCGCGAGCGCCCCCTCCAGTGGCTGTCCCGCCGCCAGCTCGGCAGGCTGGAGGCGGTCGGCCGGGTCCCCGAGCCGCGGCTGCCCGTGATCGGCGCCCGCGCGACCCTCAACGACGCCCTCGACACGATGCTCGTCTCGAGCGCCGGCGCCGCGCTCGTCACCGGACGCGGCGGCGCCTTCCTCGGCGTGATCGACGTCGAGACGGTGATGGACGCGATCACGAGCGCCCGGGCCTCGGCCGCCGACGGCCAGGACGACGCGCCCGTGGGGACCAACACCGGCACGATCGGCACGGTCGGCGCCGACGCCGAGCGGGCCGACGCCGCCGCGTCCGCCGACGCCGCCGCGTCCGCCGACGCCGCGTCCGACGTCGCGGAGGGACCGCGCGCATGAGCATCGCCCTCGACGCGCGCACCGGCGTCCCCCGCGGCGCGAGCACCTGGCGCGGGCTCGTCGCGCAGCCCGTCGCCATCGCCGTGGTCCTCGCGGGCTACGTCGCCTGGCTGCTGATCGCGCCGCTCACCGCCGTGGAGCGCACGACCCTCGCCCCCGCGGCGCTGGGGAAGGCGACCCTCGAGCACCTCGTCCTCACGTTCACCGCCGCCGCGATCGTCCTGCTGCTCGCCATCCCGCTCGGGGTCCTCCTCACGCGCGCCCGCTTCCGCCGGTTCTCCGCGCCGGTGCTCGCGGTCGCGAACCTCGGGCAGGCGGCGCCGGCGATCGGGCTCGTGGTGCTGCTCGCCATGGCCGTCCCCGACGGCTTCACGGCGAGCCTCGTCGCCCTGGTGCTCTACGCGGCGCTGCCCGTCCTCCGGAACACCATGCTCGGCATCCGCGGCGTCGACGAGCGCCTGGTCGAGGCCGGCCGCGGGATGGGCATGAGCCGCGTCGCCGTGCTGTTCCGCATCGAGCTGCCGCTGGCTGTGCCCGTGATGCTCGCCGGGATCCGCACCGCCCTCGTGCTCCTCGTCGGCACCGCGGCCCTCGCCGCGTTCGTGAACGGCGGCGGCCTGGGCGTCCTCATCACCACGGGCGTGAGCCTCTACCTCTACCCCGTCCTCGTCTCCGGGGCCCTCCTCATCGCGCTCCTCGCGCTCGCCATCGACTGGCTCGGCCGCATCGTCGAGCACGTCGCCCGCCCGAAGGGACTCTGACCGTGCCGCTCCTCCCCCGATCCCGCCGCCGGCGCCGCATGCTCGCGGCCCCCGCGCTCGCCGTGGCCGCGCTCGCGACCCTCACGGGGTGCGGCCTGCAGCCCGCGACCGCCTACGTGCCGGACGCGGCGCCCGGCTCCATCCGGCCGCTCGACCTGCCGCCGGGCGCGTCGCTCACGGTGACGTCGAAGAACTTCACCGAGCAGCTGATCCTCGGCAAGATCGCGGTCATCGCGGCGAAGGCGGCGGGCTTCCAGGTGACGGACGAGACGAACGTGCCCGGCAGCGTGCCCGCGCGCGAGCTCATGACGAGCCACGGCGCGGACATGACGTGGGAGTACACGGGCACGGCCTGGCTCAGCTACCTCGGCGAGAAGGCCGGCATCCCGGACCAGCGCGCCCAGTACGAGGCCGTGCGCGACGCGGATGCGGCGAACGGGCTCACCTGGCTGACCCCCGCGCCGCTCAACAACACGTACGCGCTCGCGATGCGCAGCGAGGAGGCCGACCGGCTCGGCATCACGAAGCTGTCGCAGATCGGGGACCTGCCCGTGGACCAGCGGACGTTCTGCGTGGAGGCGGAGTTCAACTCCCGGAGCGACGGGCTGTCGCCGCTGCTGGAGGCCTACGGCATCCCGCGCGGATCCGCGGACGGCGTGCCCGACGGCAACGTCTCGATCTTCGACACCGGCGCGGTCTACACGGCGGCCGACCGCGGCACCTGCCAGTTCGGCGAGGTGTACACGACGGACGGGCGCATCGACAAGCTGGGCCTCACGATCCTGCAGGACGACCTCGGGTTCTTCCCCGCGTACAACGTGGCGCCCGTGCTCGACAGCGCGACGCTCGCCGAGTACCCGGGGCTCGAGGACGTGTTCGACCGCATCTCCCCCGAGATCACCGACGACGCGCTCCGGAAGATGAACCTGGAGGTGGACGACCAGGGCGAGGAGCCCGCGGACGTCGCCTACCGCTTCATGGTCGACCACGGCTTCGTGACCGCGCCGTAGGCCGGCGGCGCCGGGGACGTCGGCTGCGCATCCACCCGCGGAGCTGCCCGCCGGACCACGACCGCGCCCGTCAGCTGCGCATCCACCTCCGGAGCTGCCCGCCGGACCACGACCGCGCCCGTCAGCTGCGCATCCACCTGCGGAGCTGCCCTCCGGACCACGACCGCGCCCGTCAGCTGCGCATCCACCGGCGGAGCTGGTCGATGCGCTGCTGCAGCTGCGTCACGCTGCACTGGCCGACCGCGGGCCCGCCGCAGACGCGCCGGAGCTCCGCGTGCACGAGCCCGTGCGGCTCGCCGTGGAGCTTGGCGCGCATGCCGACGAGGCTGTTGAGGAGCTGCCGCTGCTCCTTGAGCGTGCGGTACAGCGGGATGTCGTCGGGGTCCTTGGGCGCGCCGCTCTCGGCCTGCTTGCGCTCCCGCTCGCTGGCGTGCTTCGACTGCCGGTGCTGCCGCTGGGCGAGGAGCTCGCGCACCTGCTCGGGCTCGAGGATCCCGGGGAGCCCGATGAACTCCTCCTCCTCGAGGCTGCCGACGTCGGCCATCTGCCCGAACTCGGCGCCGTCGAAGAGCACCTTGTCGAAGGTGGCCTCGGACCCCATGGCCTCGAAGGAGAACTCGCTGAGGAGCGAGTCGGACCCCTTCTCCCTGCGGTTCGCCTCGCCCATCATGGCGTCCTCGGGGTTGTAGAGGTCGCCCTCCTTGGAGGAGTCGCGGTCGAGGGCGTGGTCGCGCTGCCGCTCGAGCTCGTTGGCGAGCACGAGGAGGTTCGGGACGCTGGGCAGGAAGATCGACGCCGTCTCGCCGCGGCGGCGGGCCCGCACGAAGCGGCCGATGGCCTGCGCGAAGAACAGCGGGGTGGACGCGCTGGTGGCGTACACGCCGACGGCGAGGCGGGGCACGTCGACGCCCTCGGACACCATGCGCACCGCGACCATCCACCGCGAGGTGCCGGCGGAGAAGCGGTCGATGTTCGCGCTCGCCTCGACGTCGTCGGAGAGGACGAGGGTGACCGGCTGGCCGCTGAGGCGCTGGAGGATCGCGGCGTAGGCGCGCGCGGTGGTGTGGTCGGTCGCGATGACGAGGCCGCCGGCGTCGGGGATCGACTGCCGCACCTCGCTGAGGCGGCGGTCGGCGGCCGCGAGCACCTGCGGGATCCACTCCCCGTCGGGGGCGAGCGCCGTGCGCCACGCCTGCGAGGTGATGTCCTTCGTGTTGCCCTCGGCGAGCTGCGCCTCCATCTCGTCGCCCATCTTGTTGCGCCAGCGCATGCTGCCGGCGTAGGCGAGGAAGATGACGGGCCGGACGACGCCGTCGGCGAGCGCGCGGCCGTAGCCGTAGTCGTAGTCGGTCTGCGAGAGGCGGACGCCGCGGTGGTCGCGGAGGTAGCTGACGAACGGGATGGGCGCCGTGTCCGAGCGGAAGGGCGTCCCCGTGAGCGAGAGGCGGCGGGTCGCACGCTCGAAGGCCTCGCGGATCGCGTCGCCCCAGCTGAGCGCGTCGCCGCCGTGGTGGACCTCGTCGAGGATCACGAGGGTGCGGCTCGACTCGGTCATGGTCTTGTGCAGGTAGGGGTTCGCGGCCACCTGCGCGTACGTGACGGCGGCCCCGTGGTAGTGCCGGCCGAGGGCGCCGGAGCTGTTGCTGTACATCGGGTCGAGGCGCACGCCCGCGCGCGCCGCGGCGTCGGCCCACTGCTTCTTGAGGTGCTCGGTGGGCGCGACGACCGTGATCCGGTCGACGGTCTTGCGGTGCAGCAGCTCGGAGGCGAGGCGGAGCGCGAACGTGGTCTTGCCGGCGCCCGGCGTCGCGTTGGCGAGGAAGTCGCGCGGCTCGTTCTCGAAGTAGGCGGTGAGGGCCTCCTCCTGCCAGGCCCGCAGCTTGCTGACGGTGCCCCAGGCGGCGCGCTCCGGGAAGGCCGGCGAGAGGTGCTCGGCCGCGGCGGATCCGACGTGCGGAGGAGGGGACGGCAGGGTGCTCACTCGACCTCACGATACCCGCCCGCGACCGTCGGCCCGACGGCTCGCGCCCCCGTCGGGGAGGACGGCGGGAGCGGATCCGCACGGCCGTCGGCGAGGCGTCCCGGCGCTCCCCGTCCGGCGGATCCGGAGCCCGGCGGACGGCCGGGCGCGTCGCCTCCCCCGCCCCTGGGCGCACGTGGAGCGGCTGCCCGGCGTGCGCTCAGACCGGGCGCGCGGCGGGCCCGAGGAGCGCCGTCGCGAGCGTCTCGGCGGCCTGCCGGTCGCTCGGCGGGTGGAAGCCGCCGGCCAGCGCGTCGCGGTGCAGGCGGCCGAGCTCGTCGCCCGTGCGGAACGCCGATCCGCCGACGACGCCGACGGCCGCGCGCACGACGTCCGCCGCGGTGCGCGTGGCGCGGGCCTTGGCGCCCACGAGGAGCGACGGCCACCGGTCGCCGTGGTCGACGCCGCGGTCCACGTCCTCGGCGAGCGCCCGCAGCTGCGGGGCGAGGGCGTCCTGCTGGAGGGCCGCCTCGGCGACGAGCGCGCGCACGGCGGGGTCGACGGCGAGGGACGCCCCGCCCGCGGCGTGGGAGGTCCTGCTCCGTGCGGACGCGACCGCGAGGTCGAGCGCGCGCCGGCCGAGCCCCACGTACACGGACGCGATCAGCAGCTCGAAGGCCTGGAGGACCGCGAGCGCGAAGGGGTCGTCGCGGCGTCCCGCCTCGCGGCGGCGGACGACGTCGGCGGCGGGCGCGTGTACGTCGCGCAGCTCGACGCTGTCGCTGCGCGTCGCCCGCATGCCGAGGGTGTCCCAGTCGGGGACGATCTCGAGGCCCGGCGCGTCGCGGCGCACGAAGGCGTGCACGAGGAGGGGCCGCTCGGGATCGGCGTCGTCCCGGCCGAAGAGCCCGAGCCGGGTCCACGCGGGCGACATGCTCGCGGACGCCTTCGTGCCCGTGAAGCGGTAGCCGCCCGTGCCGTCGGGCACGGCCCGCGTGCGGGCGTCGCCGAGGCCGGCGTCGTTGCCGGGCTCGCTGATGGCGAAGGCGAGCACCTCGCCGCGGGCGGCGTCCTCGAGCACGCCGCGGAGGGAGTCGTCGCCGCGGTCGGAGAGGATCCGTGCGACGGCCGTCCAGACGAGGTGCATGCCGACGCCGAGGGCCGTCGCGGGAGCGGCCTCCGCGAGGAGCGACTGGCAGCGCACGGCGTCCGCGAGCGAGGCGCCGGATCCGCCGAGGTCGCGCGGCACGAGGAGGCGCAGGTACCCCGCCTCCCGCAGCTCGGCCAGGTCCTCCGTGAAGAAGGCGGCGCGCTCGTCGTAGCCGGCGGCCCGGGAGCGGATCCGCTCGAGCAGGGCGTCGTCGAGGAGCGCGTGCGGATCGAGCGGGTCGGCCGGCGTCATGCGCCCATCCTCCCCCGGGCAGACGGCAGCCCGGGGGCCCGGATCCCGCCGCTCAGCCGGCCGACAGGACCAGCGCGTTGCCCCACGGGTCCTCGAACGCGAGCGCGCGCCCGTCGTCCCGCGTGGCCACGCCCGCGTGACGGAGCCGCGCGTCGACGGCCTCGACCTCGTCGCGCGTGGGCACCTCGATGCGGACGGTGCCGAGCCCGAGCGTCGCCGGACGCCGACCCGCGCCGCGGCTGTTCCAGGTGTTCATGGCCATGTGGTGGTGGTACCCGCCGGCCGAGACGAAGATCGCGGAGCCGTGCCAGCCGGCGACGAGCTCGAAGCCGAGCGTGTCGACGTAGAACGCGCTCGCCGTCTCCGTGTCGCCCACCTGGAGGTGCACGTGCCCGATGCCGGCCGCGTCGTCCGCGGGCGAGGCGACGGGCGCGAGCTCCTGCTGCAGGTAGGCGTTCGGGTCGAGGCGGAGCGAGCCCATGACGACGTGCCCGTCCTCCCACGTCCACTCGTCCCGCGGGCGGTCGGTGTAGAGCTCGACGCCGTTGCCCTCGGGGTCGGTGAAGTAGAACGCGCGGCTCACCAGGTGGTCGGCGCTGCCCGCGTACGTACCCGGTGCCCGGCGGGCGACGGAGGCGACCGAGCGCGCCAGGGCCGCGGGGGTGTCGAAGAGGATTGCCGTGTGGAAGAGGCCGGCGTCCCCGGGGCTCGGCAGGTCGAGGCCGTGCCCGGTCTCCAGGATCACGGCGGGGGCGCTCCCCCGGCCGAGCGTCGCGGACCCCCGGCTCTCGGCGACGAGGTCGAGGCCGACGGCGTCGCGGTAGTAGGCGGTCATGGCGTCGAGGTCGCGGACCAGGAGGGTCACGGGCCCCATGGTCGTGTCGGCGGAGAGCAGGTCGGGCATGGGTCCTCGGGTTCGCTCGTGGTGGATCAGGTTGCTTGAGGGCTCAACCAACTCGTCGCCCTGGTCATTCCCGCGCAGCGGACGCGACCCCCGGCGCGAGGCCGTTCCTATGATGGGAGGCGCCCCACCCGGAAGGAAGCGCATGACCGAGCCCCACCCCTGGCGCCGCTACGTCGCCCTCGGCGACTCCTTCACGGAGGGCATCGGCGATCCCGAGCCGGGCAGCCCGGGCGGGCACCGGGGCTGGGCGGACCGCGTGGCCGAGGTGCTCGCGGATCAGGTCGAGGGCTTCTCCTACGCGAACCTCGCCATCCGCGGACGCCTCCTCGCGCAGATCGCCGACGAGCAGGTCGAGCCGGCCCTGGCCCTGCACCCCGACCTCGTGTCCCTCTCCGCGGGCGGCAACGACATCCTGCGGCCGGGCGCCGACCCCGACCGGCTCGCGGACCGCCTCGACGGCATGGTCGCCCGCCTCTCCTCCGAGGGCGCGACCGTGGTGCTCTTCACGGGCACCGACGTCAAGTTCTCCCCCGTGTTCGGGCGCCTGCGCGGCAAGGTCGCGATCTACAACGAGGACATCCGCGCGATCGCCGCCCGGCACGACTGCATCGTGGCCGACCAGTGGTCGCTCACCGAGATCCAGGACCCGCGCATGTGGGACGTCGACCGGCTGCACCTCGCGCCGCTCGGCCACCACACGGTGGCGCGCATGGTGCTCGCCGCGCTCGCCGTGGAGAACGACCTCGAGCCCCGGAAGCCCGAGCCGCTCCCGGCGCGCACGTGGCGGCAGGCGCGCGCGGGCGACATCGACTGGGCGCGGTCCTACTTCGTGCCGTGGGTGCTGCGGCGGCTCCGCCACCAGTCCTCCGGCGACGGGCGCACGGCCAAGCGGCCGGACGCCTCGCCGTGGACGCGGGTCGACGCGGGCGGCTGACCCGCGACGCCGGTCGTCAGCCGAGCAGCTCCGCGGGGTTGCCCAGGCGCCACCATCCGTCGGGGCCCGGGATCGCGCGGTCGAGCGCGAGAGGCACCTCCACGCTCTGCGCGCCGGCGGTGACGGTCGCCGTGCCCACCGCATCGCCCGCCGCGGCCTCTCCCGCCCCGCGCGCGTCGACGGTCGTGGTCACGGGCGTGTCGCCCCACACCAGGAGCGACTCGTCCTCGGTGGCGACGGCCTGCGCCGTGGCGCCCCACGCGGTCGCGTAGTCGGCGAACGGCTCCCCCGCGGTGGCGACCCGCACCACGTGCAGGTTCGCGGTCACGGTGGGCAGGAGCGCCACCACCTGGCGGGCGAGCTCCGCGTGGTCGCGGGCGCCGAGGGTGATCCCGACGAGCGTCACGTCGCGGTCGCCCACCTTGGTGTCCACCGCCCAGAGCAGGCACTTGCCCGCCTGCTCGAGCGTGCCCGTCTTGATCCCGCGGAAGCCCGGCACCGCGGCCAGCATGTTGCGGTTCTGGATGGTCCCGACGCCGGGGAGGTCCGCGCTCCGCTGGTCGACGATGCCCGAGAGCACGGGGTCGGCGAGCGCCATCTCGCCGATGCGCACGAGGTCCGCGGTCGTGCTCACGGTCTCGGGCGAGAGCCCCATGGCGTCGGCGACGTGCGTGCCGGTCAGCCCGTGCTCCGCGAGCCAGGCGTTCGCCGCGGCGACGAACGCGTCGTTGGATTCGTACGCCCACACCCCGAGCGCCGCGGCGTAGTTGTTGGCGCTCGCGAGCAGCGCGCCCTCGAGGAGGTCCCGCTGGGCGAGGCTCGTGCCCGGCACGGCCGGCTCGACGATGCCGTCCTGCTGGAGGATCTGCCCGCGCAGCGCCTCGTCCTCCGCCGTGAAGGTCACCTGCGGCCCGTCCTCGCCGGGCGCGAGCGGCTTGGCCTGCAGCACCACGAGGGCGGTGACGATCTTGGTGATGCTCGCCATCGGGCGCGGCGTGGGCGTCGCGTCGTCCGTCGCGAGGACCCCGTCGAAGCCGACGGCGCCCACCGCGGAGACGCCCGCGCCCGGCCACGCCTCGGGCGTGAGGACGTTGACGACCGGATCGGGCGCGTCGACCTGCGCGACCACCGGGGGCGGATCCGCGGTGAGCGTGACCGGGACGTAGACGCCGCCCGAGACGAGGAGCGCGGCCGCGACCCCGGTGAGGGCGATGCGCCGGGCGCGGCTCACGCGGGCACCCGGAGCGCGTAGAGCGCGACGGCGCTCGCGGCGGCGACGTTGAGCGAGTCCACGCCGTGCAGCATGGGGATGACGACCGTCGAGTCGGCGTGGCGGAGCGCGGCGCGGCTGAGGCCGTCGCCCTCGGTGCCGAGGACGAGCGCGATCCGCTCCGGCGGATCCGCCGCGAAGGCGTCGAGCGTCACGGCGTCGTCCTCGAGGGCGAGCGCGGCGAGGTGGAAGCCGGCCTCGTGCAGGAGCGTCACGGCCTCCGGCCACTCGGGCAGGCGGGTCCACGGCACCTGCAGCACGGTGCCCATGCTGACCCGGACGCTCCGGCGGTAGAGCGGGTCGGCGCAGCGCGGGGTGATGAGCACGGCGTCGGCCCCGATGCCGGCCACGGCGCGGAAGATGGCGCCGACGTTCGTGTGGTCGACGACGTCCTCGAGCACGACCACGCGTCGGGCGTCGCGCAGCACGTCGGCGACCGCGGGCAGCGGCGGCCGGTGCATGGCGGCGAGCGCCCCGCGGTGCAGGTTGTACCCGGTGAGCCGCTCGAGCACCGCGGCCCCGCCCACGAAGACGGGCACGTCCGGGAACGCCTCGAGCAGCGGCGCCACGTCGTCGAGCCACTGCTCCTGCAGGAGCACGGAGCGGGGCACGTGGCCCGCCGCGAGCGCGCGTCCCATGACCTTGGTCGACTCGGCGATGTAGAGGCCGCCCGCCGGCTCGCTGACGCGGCGGAGCGCCACGTCGGTGAGGCGGGAGTAGTCCTCGAGCCCCGGGGAGTCGAGGTCCTCGATGCGGTGGATGTGCACGCCGGTCCTCTCCGTGCGCCGCGTGGACGGCGCTGCTCGCGCGGAGCCATCGCGGGGGTGCGCTGTCTAGACTCGGCAGGACAATGATGCCCTGCCCCGTCGTCGCCCGCCGACGGGGCCGGGCGTCCGCTCGGCACCGGGAGGCCCCATGAGCACCGCTCTCCGCGACGATCCCCTGCCCCCCGCGGGATCCACCGTGGCCGAGGCCGTCGACCTGATGCGCGGCCGCCGCACGGCGGTCCTCACGGGCGCGGGACTCAGCACCGACTCGGGCATCCCCGACTACCGCGGCGAGGGCGCCCCGAAGCGGAACCCGATGACGTTCCAGCAGTTCCGCAGCGAGGGCGACGACTTCCGCCGCCGCTACTGGGCGGGAGGCCACCTCGGCTGGAAGGCCTTCAGCTCGGCGCGGCCCAACGACGGGCACGCCGCGCTCGCCGACCTGGAGGGCGCCGGCGTCGTGTCGGGCCTCGTGACCCAGAACGTCGACGGCCTGCACGAGCGCGCCGGCTCCCGCCGCGTGGTGGACCTGCACGGATCCCTCGACCGCGTCCTCTGCCTCGACTGCGGCCAGGCCTACGCCCGGTCGGCGATCGCCGACCGCATCAGCGCCGAGAACCCCTGGCTCGACCAGCCCGACGCGGTGGAGCTGAACCCCGACGGCGACGCGCAGGTGCACGACGTCGACCGCTTCCGGATCCCGGTGTGCAGCGTCTGCGGCGGCATGCTCAAGCCCGACGTGGTCTTCTTCGGCGAGCTCGTGCCCACGGAGCGCTTCCAGGAGGCGAGCGCCATCGTCTCCGACGCGGACGTGCTCCTCATCGCCGGGTCCTCGCTCGCCGTGAACTCCGGCATCCGCCTGCTCGAGCTCGCGCGGAGGAGCCGCATGCCGATCGTGATCCTCAACCGCGGCATCACCAAGGGCGACACCCGCGCCACCGTGCGGCTCGAGGGCGGCACCAGCGAGACCCTCCGCGCCATCGCGACGGAGCTCGCCGCGTGACCCGCATCGTGCTCGTCCGCCACGGCCGGACCGCGTGGAACGTGGAGCGCCGCGTGCAGGGGTCGAGCGACATCCCCCTCGACGACACCGGCCGGGCGCAGGCGGCCACCGCGGGCGCGCTGCTCGCGGAGGCGGTCCGCGGCGGACCCGGGTGGGACGCCGTGTACGCCAGCCCTCTCGGGCGCGCGTTCGAGACGGCGTCGATCATCGTCGAGCACCTCGCGCTCGGCGGCTCCCCCAGCGCCGGCCCCCGTCCGGAGCCGGCGCTCGCGGAGCGCCGCTACGGCCTCGCGGAGGGCCTCACGCACTCCGAGATCGAGGCGCGCTTCCCGGACGGCGACGTCCCCGGCCGCGAGACCGTCGAGTCCGTGACGGAGCGGGCGGGCGGGGCGCTGCTGCGCCTCGCGGAGGAGCACCCGGGCGGCTCGCTCGTCGTCGTGTCGCACGGCGGGGTGATCGCGGCGCTCGCCCGCAGCCTCGACGCCTCGCTCACCGGCCGCCCCGGCCCCATGATCGAGAACGGCTCGACGCACACCTTCGGCGTGGTCGACGGGACGCTGTCGCTGCTGCGGTTCGGCGGCGTCGCGGAGCTCGCGGCCTCCGTGCCGTCGTCGGACGCCCGCCCCGCCTGACCCGTCGTCGGGCGCGAGCCCCGGCGGGACCGACCGCCCGCGGTCAGGCCGCCGGGTGCCGCGCCCGCGCGACCTGCTCGAGCAGGTCCCCGAGCGCGGCGGCCGAGCGGTCCCAGTCGTAGGCCGCGGCCCGGGCGACGCACGCGGCGGAGCGACGGCGCCACTCCGCGGGGTCGTCGAGGGAGCGGACCGCGGCCGCGAAGCCCTCGGGATCCTCCGGGTCGACGTAGATCGCCGCGTCCCCGCCGATCTCGCGGAAGATCGGGATGTCGCTGACCACCACGGGGAGCCCGACGCTCATCGCCTCGATGATGGGGATGCCGAAGCCCTCGTCGCGCGACGCCGTGAGGAGCGCGGTGGCGCGCCGGAGCGTCCGGGCGTACTCGGCGTCGCTCGCGCCGTCGCGGAAGACGAGGCGCGCGCCGTCGGCCAGCTCCTCGAGCCGCGCGCGCTCGCGGGCGGAGACGCGGCTCATCAGGTGGAGCTCGTGGTCGGGCAGGTCGTCCGCGGCGCGCACCAGGGCGTCGACGTTCTTGTACGGCATGTACGAGCCCATGTACACGAGCGTCCGCTCGGCGGGCGCCTCGCGCGGCCCGTCGGGCACGCCGTCGGACGCCGCCTCGAGCTCCGCGGCGTTGGGCACGACGACGACGGGGCGGGAGGTGAGCCGGTGCCGGCGGATGAGCCCGCGCGTCGTCTCGGAGACCGTCACGATCGCGTCCGCCCGGTCGAGCAGCAGGCGCTGGGGCCACCAGGCGAGGTGGAAGGCGCGCCACAGGGCGCGCACCCCGACGGGGAGGTCGCGCGGCGGGCGCCGGTGGCGGTAGTAGATGAGGTCGTGCAGCGTGAGCACGAGCGGGTAGTCGCGGCCGCGGGAGCCCATCGTCTGCATCGGGCTGTAGACCACGTCGGGCCGCAGCCGCCGCACGCGTCGGGCGACCCACGGCTCCGACGCCCCCGTCGGCGCGCTCACGAGCTGCCACGGCAGGTCGGGCAGGAGCTCGAGCTGCCGGTGGTCGCTGATGAGCATGGTCACGTCGAAGCGCTCCCCGAGGCGCGCGACAAGCTCGGCGCCGTAGCGGCTGATCCCGTCGTGGCGACCGAGTCGCGTGTACCGGCAGTCGAACACGAGCCTCACGACGCGCTCCCCTCGTCGAGGAACGCGCGGATGAAGCCGGCGGCCTCCCGGGGCGTCTCGTAGTGGATCAGGTGCCCGACGCGCGGGATGACCTCGAGGCGCGCGTCCGCGAACAGCCCGCGCAGCCGGTGCTGGGCGGCGACGGGCGTGATGTCGTCGCGCTCGGCCGCGACGAGCAGCACGGGCACGCGGACGCGGGGCGCGTAGGTGCTCGCGTCGGAGGACACCGATGCCCGGAAGGCCTCGAGCACGACCCGGCGGTCGCCGAACGCGCTGAAGAACCGGTCGTGCTGGTCGTTGATCCAGCGGCGGAGACCCCGGTCGCGCGTCTTCGCCATGGCCTCGCTCATCACGCGCACGATCGCGCGGTTGCGCAGCAGGCCGAAGCCCGCGCGCTCGGGGAGGACGGCGGCGGCGCGGTAGTAGAGCACGGCGAGCCGGGTGAGGATCCCGCGCGGCCCCTCGAGGGCGGGCGCGGCGATCGGGTTCACGAGGATCGCCCGCGGGTTCGGCAGGCCGTCCGCGAGCGCGGCCGTGACGACGATGGAGCCGAAGGAGTGCCCGAGCACGGTGGCGTCGCGCGTGCCCGTGGCATCGACGAACGCGCGGAGCCAGGCGGCGTACCCGGGGATGTCGTGCCGGGCGTCCGCGAGCGGCGCCGAGTCGCCGAAGCCGGGCAGGTCGGGCGAGAGGATCCGCACCCCGGGCAGCTGCGCGACCACGGGCTCGAGCCCGTGGTGGTCGCCGCGGAACCCGTGCACGACCACGAGCACGTCGCGCGCGTCGGCGGGTCCGTACTCCCACCACGCCGTGCGGCTCCCGAGGAGGTCGGCGGTGCGCCGGACGACGGGGATCCGGTCGAGCTGCGGGGCGTAGGGAGAGGGGACGTTCATCGGGGTCGAGTCTACGAGCGGCGGGCGCCCCCGCCCCCGGGCGCGCCGGGCCGGGCCGGGCACCCGGCGCGCCTAGAGTTGCCCCGAGCCTTCCCGCCCCGCCGTCGACGCGTCCCGTCGCGCCCCTGAGGAGAACCGTGAGCTTCACCGCCCCCATCACCCTGCCCGGCCTCACCCTCGACAAGCAGTGGTACAAGCGCTCCGTCTTCTACGAGGTGATGATCCGGTCCTTCGTCGACTCGAACGGCGACGGCACGGGCGACATCCAGGGCCTCATCTCCAAGCTCGACTACCTGCAGTGGCTCGGCATCGACGGCCTCTGGATCCCGCCCTTCTTCCAGTCCCCGCTCCGCGACGGCGGCTACGACATCAGCGACTACATGTCGGTGCTGCCCGAGTTCGGCACGCTCGACGACTTCAAGGAGCTCGTCACCAAGTCGCACGAGCGCAACATGCGCATCGTGATCGACCTCGTGATGAACCACACTTCCGACCAGCACGAGTGGTTCCAGCAGTCCCGCTCCGACCCCGACGGCCCCTACGGCGACTTCTACGTCTGGAGCGACACCGACGAGAAGTACGAGGACATCCGCGTCATCTTCGTCGACACCGAGGAGTCCAACTGGACCTTCGACCCGGTGCGCCGCCAGTTCTTCTTCCACCGCTTCTTCTCGCACCAGCCCGACCTCAACTTCGACAACCCCAAGGTGCACGAGGCCATCTACGGCGTCATCCGCCACTGGCTCGACATGGGCGTCGACGGCCTCCGCCTCGACGCGATCCCGTACCTCTACGAGACCGAGGAGGGCAACGGCGAGGGCGAGCCCGCGACGCACGAGTTCCTCAAGCGCCTCCGCGCCATGGTCGACGAGGAGTACCCGGGCCGGATCCTCATCGCCGAGGCGAACCAGTGGCCCCGCGAGGTGTCCGCGTTCCTCGGCACGGAGGAGGAGCCGGAGTGCCACATGGCGTTCGACTTCCCGATCATGCCGCGCATCTTCTACTCGCTCCGCTCGCAGACGGCGGACGAGCTGAAGCGGATCATGAGCGAGACGTTCGAGATCCCCGACGCCGCCGCGTGGGGCGTCTTCCTCCGCAACCACGACGAGCTCACGCTCGAGATGGTGAGCGAGGAGTACCGGCAGGCGATGTACGGCTGGTACGCGTACGACCCGCGCATGCGCGTCAACATCGGCATCCGACGCCGCCTGGCCCCGCTGCTCGACAACTCGCGCGCCGAGCTCGAGCTCGTGCACGCCCTCCTGTTCTCGCTCCCCGGCAGCCCGTTCCTCTACTACGGGGACGAGATCGGCATGGGCGACAACATCTGGCTGCCGGACCGCGACGCGTCGCGCACGCCCATGCAGTGGACCCCCGACCGCAACGCCGGGTTCTCCACGGCCGACCCGGGCAAGCTCTACCTGCCCGTCGTGCAGTCGCTCGTCTACAACTACGCGCAGATCAACGTGGAGTCGCAGCTCGCCCAGTCCCGCTCCCTCCTGCACTGGGTGCGGAACGTCATCCACGTGCGGAAGGCGCACCCGGTCTTCGGCCAGGGCACCATCCGCGTGCTGCCGACCGACCACGAGAGCGTCCTCGCGTTCGTCCGCTCGTACGAGGGCAGCGGCACCCACTTCGGCGACCGCGCCGAGGACGTGCTCTGCGTCTTCTCGTTCGCGCACAACCCGGTGTCCGTCACGATCGACGCGTCCGACTTCGCGGGCTCGCAGCTCTACGACCTCTTCGGCGGCGGCGTCTTCCCGACGGTCGGCGACGACGGCCGGCTCACCCTCACCCTCGCCACGCAGAGCTTCTACTGGCTCCACATGGGTGCGCCCGCCATCGGCGGTCGCCCGTAGCATCTACAGGATGAGCTCCCGCTGGCACCACTCCCTCGCCTCCTTCGACCTCGAGACGACGGGGGTGGACGTCGAGACCGCGCGCATCGTCACGGCGTGCATCGTCGTGCTCGACGCCGACGGGGAGGTCACCGAACGGCACGACTGGCTGGCGGATCCCGGCGTCGAGATCCCCGCGGGCGCCGCCGCCATCCACGGCGTCACCACGGAGCGCGCCCGCGCCGAGGGGCGCGACGCCGCCGCGGTGGTCCTCGAGATCGTCACGACCATCCGCGAGGTGTTCGCCCGCGGCCTCGCCCTCGTCGTCTACAACGCGCCGTACGACCTCACGCTCCTCAACCGGGAGGCCGTGCGCCACGGCGTCGAGCCGCTCCGCGACACCGGCCCCGTCATCGACCCCCTCGTCATCGACAAGGCGGTCGACACCTACCGCCGCGGCAAGCGCACGCTGTCCGTCGCCGCCGAGCACTACGGCGTGCGGCTGGACGACGCGCACGACGCGGGCGCCGACGCCATCGCCGCCGGCCGCGTCGCGCAGGCCATCGCCGGCCGGTACGCCGACCAGCTCGACATCCCCGTGCTCGACCTGCACGACCGCCAGGTGGACTGGTCCCGCGTGCAGGCGGAGAGCTTCCAGGACTACATGCGCCGCACGCGCGACCCCGCGTTCACGACCTCGGGCGCCTGGCCCGAGCGCCACGCCGACAGCTGATCCCGGCGGCGGGCTCCCCGCGGGGAGCGCGACGCCTCGTGCACGACGAAGGGCGCCCGGCCGGAGCCGGGCGCCCTTCGTGGTGCTGCTGGGCGCTGCTACTTCTTGGTGCCGAAGTTCGCGTAGCGCGAGTTGAACTTCTCGACGCGGCCGGCGGAGTCCATGATGCGCTGCTTGCCCGTGTAGAACGGGTGCGACTCGCTCGAGATCTCGACGTCGATGACCGCGTACTCGACGCCGTCCTCCCAGACGATGGTCTTGGAGCTGCTCACGGTGGAGCGCGTGAGGAAGGTCGCGCCGGAGGCGAGGTCGCGGAAGACGACGGGGGCGTACTTGGGGTGGATGTCGGTCTTCATCGGGGTGTCCTTCGTCGTTTCTGGTGTCTGCGTGGGAAGCGTGGGTGCCCGGGATGATCACCGGACCAGTGGACGAGCCTACCAGACGGGTGCCCGGATCGGGTCGGCGCGCCGAGGGACGGCGCAGGCGGATCAGCGGCGGACGGCGCGGGCCGTGAAGCGGCCGTCGTCCTGCGTGACCTCGAGCTCCAGGCCGAAGGTGCGGCCCAGGTTGTCGGCGGTGATGACGTCCGCGAGCGGTCCGGCCGCGACGACGGCGCCGTCGCGCAGGAGCAGCCCGTGCGTGAACCCGCGCGGGATCTCCTCCACGTGGTGCGTGACCATGACGATGCCGGGCGCCTCGGGGGCGGACGCGTAGCCGCCGAGCAGCTGCAGCAGCTCCTCGCGGGCGCCGAGGTCGAGGCTCGCGGCGGGCTCGTCGAGGAGCAGGAGCTCGGGGTCGGTCATGATGGAGCGGGCGATCTGCACGCGCTTCTGCTCGCCGTCGCTCAGCGTGCCGAACCGGCGCTGCTCGAGGTGGTCGAGGCGCCACTCGGCGAGGACGCGCTGCGCGCGACGCACGTCGATGTCCTCGTAGTCCTCGTTCCAGCGGCCGGTGACCGAGTACGCGGCCGTGAGCACGACGTCGAGCACGGTCTCGTCGGCGGGGATGCGGCGCGCCATGGCGGTGGAGGCGAAGCCGATGCGCGAGCGCAGCTCGAAGACGTCGACGCGGCCCAGCTCGTGGTCGAGGACGGTGGCCGTGCCGGAGGACGGGTGCGCCATCGCCGAGGCGATCTGCAGGAGGCTCGTCTTGCCGGCGCCGTTCGGGCCGAGGACGACCCAGCGCTCGTCGCCGTCGACCGTCCAGTCCACGTGGTCGAGGATGGTCGTCCCGTTCCGGACGAAGGACACTCCGGACAGGGAGAGGACGTGGCTCATGCCCGCCAGTCTATCCGCCCGGGCCGCGGCTCCGGCCCGACGGCACCCGGGCCGGGGAGCCGGTCAGCGGAGGATCGACGCGTAGATCGCCTCGGTCTGCCGGGCGATCCGGTCCCAGCCGAACTCGCGCTCGGCGCGCGCCCGGCCGGCCTCGCCCATGCGGCGGGCGGCGTCGGGATCCGCGACGACCTCGGTGAGCGCGGCGGCGAGGTCGCGGACGAAGCGCTCGGGGTCGGTGGGCGTGCCCGTGCCGTCGGTGGCCTGGTCGATGGGGACGAGCCGGCCGGTGACGCCGTCGTCGACGACCTCGGGGATCCCGCCCGTGGCGGTGCCGACGACGGGCGCGCCGCACGCCATCGCCTCGAGGTTCACGATGCCGAGCGGCTCGTAGACCGACGGGCAGACGAAGACCGTGCCGGCGGTGAGCACGGCGGAGAGCTCGCGGCGCGGCAGCAGGCGGTCGATCCAGACGACGCCCGAGCGCTCCTCCTGGAGGCCGCGGACGAGGGCCGTCACCTCCTCCATGATCTGCGGGGTGTCGGGCGCGCCGGCGCACAGCACCATCTGCACGTCGGCGGGCAGGAGCGCGGCCGCGCGCAGCAGGTACGGCAGGCCCTTCTGGCGCGTGATGCGGCCGACGAACACGACCGACGGCCGCGACGGGTCGATGCCGAGGGAGCGCACGAGCTCGTCGTCGTGCACGGGCGCCCAGGCCTCGAGGTCGATGCCGTTGTAGACGGTGTGCACGCGCGCCTCGTCGAGCGCGGGGTACGAGCGGAGGATGTCGCGCTTCATGCCGTCGCTCACGGCGATGACGGCGTCGGCCGCCTCGTACGCCGTGCGCTCGATCCAGCTGGAGACGCGGTAGCCGCCGCCCAGCTGCTCGGCCTTCCACGGGCGCAGCGGCTCGAGGCTGTGGGCCGTGACGACGTGCGGGATGCCGTGCAGCATCGACGCGACGTGGCCCGCGTGGTTCGCGTACCAGGTGTGGGAGTGCACCACGTCGGCGCCGGCGACGTCGCTCGCGATGGCGAGGTCGACGGCCATGGTCTGCAGGGTCGCGTTGGCGCCCGCCAGCTCCGACGGGACGGGGTAGGAGAAGACGCCGGGCTCGTCGCGCGGCGCCCCGAACGCCCGGACCACGACCTCGGTCCGCTGCCGCATGGCCTTCACGAGCTCCGTGACGTGCACCCCGGCACCCCCGTAGACCTCGGGCGGATACTCCTTGGTGATCACGTCTGCTCGCATTCGTCGAACGCTAGTACATGCCCTGCGGTGCATCTACGCTGGGGCAATGGCATCGAAGAAGATCTTTGGAATCGTGCTCGCCGGCGGCGAGGGCAAGAGGCTCATGCCGCTCACCGCGGACCGCGCCAAGCCCGCCGTCCCGTTCGGCGGCCAGTACCGGCTCATCGACTTCGCGCTCTCCAACCTCATCAACTCGGGGCTGACGCAGATCGTCGTGCTGACGCAGTACAAGTCGCACTCGCTCGACCGCCACGTGTCGCAGACCTGGCGCCTCAACCAGATGCTCAACTCCTACATCGCCTCGGTCCCCGCCCAGCAGCGCCTCGGCAAGCGCTGGTTCAGCGGCTCGGCCGACGCCATCCTGCAGAGCCTCAACCTCATCAACGACGAGAAGCCCGACATCGTCGTCGTGGTGGGCGCGGACCACGTGTACCGCATGGACTTCAGCCAGATGATCGACGCGCACATCGCGTCGGGCCACGGCGCCACGGTCGCCGCCATCCGCCAGCCCATCGAGTTGGCCGACCAGTTCGGCGTGATCGACGTGGACCCGGCGAACCCCTACGCGATCCGCGCGTTCCTCGAGAAGCCGAAGGACCCGCAGGGCCTCGACGACTCCCCCGGCGAGGTGCTCGCCTCCATGGGCAACTACGTATTCGACACCGACCAGCTCATCGACGCGGTGCGCCGCGACGGCGAGAACCCCGAGTCCGCGCACGACATGGGCGGCGACATCGTCCCGTGGTTCGTGGAGCAGGGGAACGCGGGCGTCTACGACCTCAACCGCAACGAGGTCCCCGGCGCCAACGACCGCGACCGCTACTACTGGCGCGACGTCGGCACGATCGAGTCGTTCTTCGACGCGCACCAGGACCTCATCTCGGCGCTGCCGGTGTTCAACCTCTACAACAAGGACTGGCCGATCTTCAGCCAGCAGCTCAACAGCCCGCCGGCGAAGTTCGTCCGCGACGCCCAGGGCAACACGGGCACGATGATCGACTCCATCACCTCGCTGGGCGGCGTCATCAGCGGCGCCCACGTGGAGCGCAGCGTGCTCGGACCGTGGGTCATCGCCGAGTCGCAGGCGCGCATCGTCGACTCCATCGTGTTCGACAAGGTGCACATCGGGGCCGGCGCGGTCATCAGCCGCGCCATCCTCGACAAGGACGTCGAGGTCGAGCCCGGCGCCACCGTCGGCGTGGACCACGACCGCGACCGCGCGCGCGGCTTCACGGTCACCGACGGCGGGATCACCGTCGTGGGCAAGGGCGTGCGCGTCACCCCGTGAGCGCCGTCCTCCCCCTGACGCCACCCGCGACGGTGGCGTCCGAGCCGCGGCCGGCGCGCCCGCGCATGCTCGTCGTGCTCGACGTCGACTCCACCCTCATCGAGGACGAGGCGATCGAGCTGCTGGCCGCGGAGGCGGGCTCGCTCGACGAGGTCGCCGCCGTCACCGAGCGGGCGATGCGGGGCGAGCTCGACTTCGCCGAGAGCCTCCGCTCCCGCGTGCGCACGCTGGCGGGCCTGCCCGAGTCCGTGCACGCGACCGTCGGGGCGCGGATCCGCGTCACCCCGGGCGCCGAGCGGCTCGTGGCGGGGCTGCACGACGCCGGCCACGCGGTGGCCGTCGTCTCCGGCGGCTTCCACGAGCTGCTGGATCCCCTCGCCGAGCGGCTCGGACTCGACCTCTGGCGCGCGAACCGGCTGGAGACCGCCGACGGGCGCCTCACGGGACACGTCACCGGACCCGTCATCGACGCCGCGGCGAAGCGCGCCGCCGTCGAGGAGTGGAGCGCCGGGCTCGGCATCCCGCTCTCCCGCGTGGTCGCCGTGGGCGACGGCGCCAACGACCTCGAGATGATGGCCGTCGCCGGCCTCTCCGTCGCCTTCGACGCGAAGCCGGCCGTCCGCGCGCGCGCCGACGTCTGCGTCGACCGTCGCGACCTCGCGCAGGTGCTCGCGCTCCTCGGCCTCCCCCGCTGACGCCCGGCCGATCCGCGCGTCGCCGCCTCAGCCGGTGACGACCGCCCGGGCGATGGCCACGAGCTGCGCGATGTTCGCGGGCATCCGCTCGCGCTCGGACGGCAGGCTCGCGAGGTGCGTGACGTTGTCGAGGTACGCCAGGAAGATGAACGCGCCGAAGCGCTCGTCCGGGACGCCCGTGCTGCCGCCCGCCGCCGTGTAGGCGCGGTGGAACTGGGCGCGCTGCCGCGGCGCGAGGTACATGATCGCGGCCGCGACGTCGAGCCCGGCGGGCCCCAGCCCGCAGCGGTCGAAGTCGATGACGGACGCGCCCGCGGGACCCTGGATGAGGTTGCCCGGGTGGTAGTCGCCGTGCACCATGATCGGCGGGCCCGCCTGCGCGAGCGTGGCCCGCAGCTCCTCGACGGCGCCCGCGAGCGCGGCGGCGGTGGATCCGTCGGCCATGATGCCGGGAAACCCGTCCGCCAGCCGCTCCAGCCGGGTGGCGGCGTAGTCGGCGTCGTAGCGCCGGCGGCGCGACGCGAGCGCGACCGCCTCAGGATCCGCCCCCGCGGAGTGCAGGGACGCCAGCGCCTCGGCGAACGGCCCCGCGTCCGACGACGCGGGGAGGCTGCTCAGCATGTCGCCGTCGTGCCAGGTGAGGAGGCTCGCGAGCCGCAGCTCGACCCGCTCCCCCGACGCGCCCGTCACGGCGCGGCGCAGGCCGACCTCGTCGTCGTCCGGCACGGCGGCCTCGACCGTGGCCGTCCAGGCACCGTCGCGCGTGCGCTGCGGCACGGGGACCGAGGGCCCGCCGCGCTCGGCGAGCAGGGCCAGCCAGTCGAGCTCGAGGTCGATCTCGTGGGGCTTCCGCCGGGCGACGTGCAGGCGGAGCAGGTACCGGGATCCGCCGTCGACGTCCACGCGGTACGCGTGGTTGTGCGTGGCCCCCAGCTCGGTGAGCGCGGCGGGACCGAGGTCCCACGCGGCCAGGAGGTCGGACACGGCCGTCTCCCCCGCGAGCGGGGTCAGTGGCCCATGCCGAGGCCGCCGTCGACGGGGATGACGGCGCCGGAGACGTACGCCGCCTCGTCCGACGCGATCCACGCGACGACGCCCGCGACCTCGGCCGCGGTGCCGTATCGGCCGGCGGGGATGGACTTCCGGTACTCGGCCGCGGTCGCCTCGGGGAGCTCGGCCGTCATGTCGGTCTCGATGAAGCCGGGAGCCACGACGTTCGCGGTGATGCCGCGGCCGCCGAGCTCGCGCGTGACCGAGCGCGCGAGGCCCACCAGCCCGCTCTTGGACGCCGCGTAGTTGACCTGCCCGCCGGAGCCGTAGAGGCCGACGACGCTCGAGATGAGGACGATGCGGCCGAAGCGCGCCTTGAGCATGCCCTTCGACGCGCGCTTGACGACGCGGAACGCGCCGCCGAGGTTCGTGTCGACGACCTCGGTGAAGTCGGCGTCGCTCATGCGCATCATGAGGGTGTCGCGGGTGATGCCGGCGTTGGCGACCACGACCTCGACGGGCCCGTACGCGGCCTCGACCTCCGTGAACGCGGCGTCGACGGACGCGGCGTCGGTGACGTCGGCGCGGACGGTGAGGCTGCCGGCGGGGCCCTCGCCCGACCGGGCGGTGACGGCGACGCGGTGGCCCCGGCGGAGCATCTCCTCCGCGATCGCGAACCCGATCCCCCTGTTGCCTCCGGTGACGAGGACGGTGCGTGCAGTGCTCATGGGGGACCTTCCATTACGGCTCGGCGGGGGCTCGCGGACGCGGACGAGCCTATCGGTGGCCGGGCGTACCCTGGTCCCGATGGGGCGCGCGACGTGCCCTCGAAGGACGCCAACCACGCATGCCAGCCTCGCAGCAATCGGTCACCAGCCTCCCCCGGTCCCCGCAGGAGGACCGCCACGCCCGCATGGTGAAGTACACCATCGCGATGAGCATCAGGATGGTCTGCATCCTCTCCTGCCTCTTCCTCCAGGGCTGGTGGCTCGCCGTCGCGGCCGTCGGCGCCGTCGTGCTCCCCTACTTCGCGGTCATCCTCGCGAACGTGGGCGGCAACCAGGGAACCGCGGTCGAGCGTCCGGGCGGCGTGGTCGTCGTCTCCGCGCGGCACTCGGGCTTCCCGCCGCCGGCCGAGCCGTACGTCCCGTCCGAGCCGTTCACGATGTCGGAGCCGTACGCGCCGTCGGAGCCGTTCCGCTCCTCCGAGCCCTTCACGACGCCCGAGCCCTTCACCACGTACGAGACCGGCCGCGCCCCCGCGCCGCGCCCGGACGCCGCCCGCCCCGCATCGGCCGCCGAGCCGGGCGTGCCCGACTCCCCGACCGACGCGTGAGCGGGCTCGCCTCCTGGGGGCTCGGCTCCGGCCCGTCCCCCGACGTCGTCGAGTGCTCGCGCGCCGGCTGCCGGGCGGACGCCGCCTGGCGGGTCGAGTGGCGGAACCCGCGGATCCACGGGGTCGAGCGCGTCAAGACCTGGACGGCCTGCGACGAGCACGTCGACTTCCTCCGCGACTTCCTCGCCGGCCGCGACTTCCCGGTGCGGGTCGCCGCCGTCGACGCACCCGTCGAGGGGGCGATCGCGTGAGCCGCTGGCGCTTCGTCCTCAACCGCCGATGGGCGGGCTACCTGCTCGTGGCCGTGGTGTTCTCCATCGCCTGCGTGCTGCTCAGCCACTGGCAGTTCGCGCGCCGCGACGAGGCCCTCGCCGAGATCGCGAAGGTCGAGGACAACTGGGACCGCGCTCCCCAGCCGGTGGACCAGGTGCTCGCCGACACCTCCGCGTACGTCGACACGCAGAAGTGGACCCCCGTCTCGATGACGGGCACGTACCTCGTCGACCAGCAGATCCTCGCGCGCAACCGCCCCTTCAACGGCCAGCCCGGCTTCGAGGTCCTCACGCCGCTGCGCCTCGAGGACGGCCGGGTGTTCGTCGTCGACCGCGGGTGGGTCCCCATCGGCAACTCGCAGGACTCCCCCGACTCCGTGCCGGCTCCGCCCGCGGGCCAGGTCACCGTCACGGCGCGCCTCAAGGCGGGCGAGCCCGAGCTGCCGGGGCGCTCCGCCCCCGAGGGCCAGATCGCCACCGTGAACCTGCCCGACATCGCCGAGCGCGTCCAGGCGCCGACGTTCACGGGCGCGTACGGCCTGCTGATGTCGGAGGACCCGGCGCCCGCCGACGCCGCGCCGTTCGCCACGCCGCGGCCGGAGGAGGACGAGGGCCCGCACCTCTCCTACGCGTTCCAGTGGCTCGTGTTCGCGGTCATCGCGTTCGTGGGGCTCGGCGTCGCGATCCGCAACGAGTACCGCATCATCAACCAGGACGACCCCGAGGAGCAGGACCGGGAGCGCGCCCGCCAGGCGAAGCGCGCGCGGAAGCAGCCCTCGGACGCCGACGTCGAGGACCGGATCCTCGACGAGGCCCGCTGAGCCGACGCAGCGGAGGCGACCGCGCCTGGAGGGCGACGGCCGCGACCGGGCGGGTCAGGCGAGCTCGATGAGGTCCATGTAGTCGGGGCTCCAGTGGTCCTCGGTGCCCTCGGGCATGATGAGGACGCGCTCGGGGTTGAGCGCCTCCACCGCGCCGGAGTCGTGGCTCACGAGCACGACGGCGCCGGAGTACGTGTTGAGCGCGCCGAGGATCTCCTCGCGGCTCGCGGGGTCGAGGTTGTTGGTGGGCTCGTCGAGGAGCAGCACGTTGGCGCCCGACACGACGATCATCGCGAGCGCCAGGCGCGTCTTCTCGCCGCCGGACAGTACGCCCGCGGGCTTCGCCGAGTCGTCGCCCGTGAACAGGAACGAGCCGAGGACGCGTCGCGCCTCCATCTCGGAGATGTCCGGCGAGGAGGACACCATGTTCTCCAGCACGCTGCGCTTCACGTCGATCGTCTCGTGCTCCTGCGCGTAGTAGCCGATGCGCAGGCCGTGGCCGGGTTCGAGCCGGCCGGTGTCGGGCTCGTCGACGCCCGCGAGGATCCGCAGCAGCGTCGTCTTGCCCGCGCCGTTGAGGCCGAGGATGACGACCTTGCTCCCGCGGTCGATCGCGAGGTCGACGGCCGTGAAGATCTCGAGCGAGCCGTAGTTCTTGCTGAGGTCGCTCGCCATGAGCGGCGTGCGCCCGCAGGCGACGGGCTCGGGGAAGCGCAGCTTCGCCACGCGGTCGACCGCGCGCACCTCCTCGAGGCCGGAGAGCATCTTCTCCGCGCGCCGCACCATCTGATGGGCGGCGGCGGCCTTCGACGCCTTGGCGCCGAACTTCGCGGCCTGCAGCTGGAGGACGCCCGCCTTCTTCTCGACGTTGGCGCGCTCCTTCTTGCGGCGCTCCTCGTCCGCGGCGCGCTGGCGCTGGTAGTGCTTCCAGCCCATGTTGTAGATGTCGATGACCATGCGGTTGGCGTCGAGGTAGAAGACGCGGTTGACGGTGTCGCCCACGAGCTCCACGTCGTGGCTGATCACGATGAGCCCGCCCTGGTACCCCTTGAGGAACTCGCGGAGCCAGGTGACGGAGTCGGCGTCGAGGTGGTTGGTGGGCTCGTCGAGCAGCATCGTGTCGGCGCCGGAGAAGAGGATGCGCGCGAGCTCGATGCGGCGGCGCTGGCCGCCGGAGAGGGTGCTGAGCGGCTGGTCGAGGATCCGGTCGGGCAGGCTGAGGTTGCTCGCGATGGACGCGGCCTCCGCCTCGGCCGCGTAGCCGCCGAGCGCGACGAAGCGCTCCTCGAGCCGGCCGTAGTCCTTCATGGCCTTCGCCGAGACCTTCTCGTCCGTGGACGCCATCTCGAGCATCGCGCGCTGCATGTCGAGCGACAGCGTGCCGAGGCCGCGGGCGTCGAGGATGCGCGTGCGCGCCAGGTCCTCCGGGTTGCCGGAGCGCGGGTCCTGCGGGAGGTAGCCGATCTCGCCGGAGCGGTCGATGCGGCCGCCCGTGGGCTGGCCCTCCCCCGCGAGGATCTTGGTGAGAGTCGTCTTGCCGGCGCCGTTGCGGCCGACGAGGCCGATCTTGTCCCCCGGGCTCACCCGGAACGAGACGTCCTCCATGAGGACGCGGGCGCCGACGCGCAGCTCCAGGTCGTGTACAGCGAGCACGGTGAGGGGTCCTTCTGATCAGCGGATGTCCCACGGTCCGTGGGATGAGGGCGACCCGCAGCAGAGGGGGTCGAGCCCGGTCGGTCGAGGGCGTCCATCGGACCCGACCGGTCCAGTGTACGAGACGGCGGCGTCCGGACCCTCCCCGGGCCGGGCGGGAGGGCGCCGACGCGACGACGGCCCCACCCGGTGCGGGTGGGGCCGTCGTGGTCGGGCGACGCGGGGCGCGGATCAGATGGAGAAGCCGAGGGCCCGCATCATGTCGCGGCCGTCGTCGGTGATCCGCTCGGGGCCCCACGGCGGCATCCACACCCAGTTGATGCGGAACGCGGCCACGACGCCGTCCAGCGCCTCCGCGGTCTGCTCCTCGAGCACGTCCGTCAGCGGGCAGCCCGCCGACGTCAGCGTCATGTGGATGATGAGGGCGTCGTTCTCGTCGTCCCACGCGAGGTCGTAGATGAGCCCCAGGTCGACCACGTTGATCCCGAGCTCGGGATCCATGACGTCCTTGAGCGCCTCCTCGACCTCGTCGAACTTGGCCGGGGTCAGCGTGCTCTGCGTGCTCACGCGTCCACCGTGGTCGAGGGGGTGAGTCCCGCAGCCGGGAGGAAGCGGTCGTAGCCCTCCTCCTCGAGGCGGTCGGCCAGCTCGCGGCCGCCCTGCTCGGCGACGCGGCCCGCGACGAACACGTGCACGAAGTCGGGCTGGATGTAGCGGAGGATGCGCGTGTAGTGCGTGATGAGCAGGAGCCCGAGGCCCGTGTTCGCCTTCGCGCGGTTGACGCCCTCGGAGACGATCTTGAGCGCGTCGACGTCGAGGCCGGAGTCGGTCTCGTCGAGGACGGCGAACTTCGGCTTGAGCAGCTCGAGCTGCAGCACCTCGTTGCGCTTCTTCTCGCCGCCGGAGAAGCCCTCGTTGACGTTGCGCTCGGCGAACGCGGGGTCCATCTTGAGCGCCGCCATGGAGGTGCGGACGTCCTTGATCCACCCGCGGATGGCCGGGGCCTCGCCGTCAATCGCGGTCTTGGCGGTGCGGAGGAAGTTCGTCGTGGTGACGCCCGGGATCTCGACCGGGTACTGCATGGCCAGGAAGAGACCCGCGCGGGCGCGCTCGTCCACCGTCATGTCGAGGACCTCGACGCCGTCGAGCGTGATGGATCCGGAGTCGACGTGGTACTTCGGGTGGCCCGAGATCGTGTACGCCAGAGTGGACTTTCCCGAGCCGTTGGGGCCCATGATCGCGTGGATCTCGCCCTCGTTGATCGTGAGGTCGACGCCCTTGAGGATCTGCTTGCGACCCTGCTCGGTGTCGACGCTGACGTGCAGGTCGGTGATGGTGAGAGTTGACATGCGTGCGGTTCCTCTAGCTCTTCGGGGTGGTGTCGATGTGGATGTCGCCGTCCACGATCGACACGGGGTAGACGGGGACGGGCTCGTACGCCGGCAGAGTGCGCGGCTTGCCCGTCTCGAGGGAGAACTTCGACCCGTGGGCCCAGCACTCGAGGGTGTCGCCCTCGACGAAGCCCTCGGCCAGCGAGATGTCGCCGTGCGTGCAGGTGTCGCCGATGGCGTGCACGGTGCCGGAGGAGTCCTTCACGAGCGCGATGGCGAGGCCCTCGATCTCGATGCGGAGCGCCTCGTTCTCGCCCAGCTCGTCGACGGCGCAGATGCGGACGGCGGTCATCGGACGACCGCCCCGGTGGTCGTGCCGGCCAGCTCGGCCTCGATGGCGGCCTGCAGCCGCTCCTCGAGGTCGGGGACGCCGATCTGCTGCACGATCTCGCTGAGGAAGCCGCGCACGACGAGGCGGCGCGCCTCCTCCTCGGTGATGCCGCGGGCCTGCAGGTAGAAGAGCTGCTCGTCGTCGAAGCGGCCCGTGGCGCTCGCGTGACCGGCGCCGGCGATGTCGCCGGTCTCGATCTCGAGGTTCGGGACCGAGTCGGCGCGCGTGCCGTCCGTGAGGACCAGGTTGCGGTTCTGCTCGTAGGAGTCGGTGCCGGGCGCGGAGCGGCGGATGAGCACGTCGCCGATCCACACGGTGCGCGCGCCCTTCCCCTGCAGCGCGCCCTTGTAGGTGACGCGGCTGCGGGTGTTCGGGGCGTCGTGGTCCACGTAGACCTGCTGCTCGAGGTGCTGGCCCGCGTCGGCGAAGTACACGCCGAGCAGCTCGCCGTCGGCGCCCTCGTTCGAGAGGTGGGCGGAGGGGTTGACCCGGACGATGGATCCGCCGAGCGTCACCACCACGTGCTTGAGCTTCGCGTCGCGGCCGACGACGGCCTGGTGCGCGGCCAGGTGGCGCGCCTCGTCGTCCCACTGCTGCACGGTCACGACCGTGAGCTCGGCCTGGTCGCCGACGACGATCTCGACGTTCTCGACGAGCGACGCGGATCCGGCGTTGTCGAGGATGACCACGCCCCGGCTGAACGGCGCGGCCGTGATGACGGTGTGCGCGGCGCGCGCGACGGAGCCGAGGTCGGAGCGGCCGACCGTGACGGTGACGCGCTCCTCCCCGGTGACGTCGATGGCGAGCGCCTCGCCGAACGACGACCAGGCGTTGGCCTGGGCGCGGTCCTCGGGGGCGCCGGCGGTGCCGACGCGGGCGTCGTCCCGCGGGATCCAGGAGACGGACGTGCCGGCCGCCTCGGAGCTCGTGACCGGGTAGCGCGAGCCGTCGAGCTCTCCGGAGATGAGGTCGTCGAGCCGGCGGACGGGCGTCAGCTTCCAGACGGCCTCACGGCCGGTGACGGCGTCGAACGCCTCGACGTCCGTGGACGTGAAGCGCTCGGAGCGGGTCTGGATGGGGATGACGCCCCACCCTCCGTCGGTGTGCGGTCGGGCGCCGTTCCCCAGCGGGGCGACGGCTTCGGTGGTGGCGAGTGGGGTCGTCATCTAGCCGACGGATCCTTCCATGCCCATCTCGATGAGCTTGTTGAGTTCGAGCGCGTACTCCATGGGCAGCTCTCGGGCGATGGGCTCGATGAAGCCGCGGACGATCATGGCCATGGCCTCGTCCTCGGGCATGCCCCGGCTCATCAGGTAGAACAGCTGCTCCTCGCTGACGCGCGAGACCGTGGCCTCGTGGCCGAGCTGCACGTCGTCCACGCGGATGTCGATCGCGGGGTACGTGTCGGAGCGGGAGATGGTGTCGACCAGCAGCGCGTCGCAGCGGACGGTGTTGGCGGAGTGGTGGGCGGCCGCGTCGACGCGGATCTCGCCGCGGTAGCCGGCCCGGCCGCCGCCGCGCGCGATGGACTTCGAGACGATCGACGACTGCGTGTACGGCGCCATGTGCACCATCTTCGCGCCGGCGTCCTGGTGCTGGCCGGGGCCCGCGAAGGCGACGGACAGCGTCTCGCCCTTGGCGCGCTCGCCCATGAGGTAGATGGAGGGGTACTTCATCGTGACCTTGGAGCCGATGTTGCCGTCGATCCACTCCATGGTCGCGCCCTCGGCCGCCGTCGCGCGCTTGGTGACGAGGTTGTAGACGTTGTTCGACCAGTTCTGGATGGTCGTGTAGCGGACGCGGGCGTCCTTCTTCACGATGATCTCGACGACCGCGGAGTGCAGCGAGTCGGACTTGTAGATGGGCGCGGTGCAGCCCTCGATGTAGTGGACGTAGCTGCCCTCGTCCGCGATGATCAGCGTCCGCTCGAACTGGCCCATGTTCTCGGTGTTGATGCGGAAGTACGCCTGCAGCGGGATCTCGACGTGGACGCCCTTGGGCACGTACACGAAGGAGCCGCCGGACCACACGGCCGTGTTCAGCGCCGCGAACTTGTTGTCGCCCGCGGGGATGACGGTGCCGAAGTACTCCTTGAACAGGTCCGGGTGCTCGCGCAGCGCCGTGTCGGTGTCCATGAAGATGACGCCCTGGTCCTCGAGCTCCTTCTGGATGGAGTGGAAGACGACCTCGGACTCGTACTGGGCCGCGACGCCGGAGACGAGGCGCTGTCGCTCCGCCTCGGGGATGCCGAGCCGCTCGTACGTGTTCTTGATGTCGTCGGGCAGGTCCTCCCACGTCTGGGCCTGCTTCTCCGTGGAGCGCACGAAGTACTTGATGTTGTCGAAGTCGATGCCGGACAGGTCGGCGCCCCACGTCGGCATGGGCTTCTTGCCGAAGAGCTCGTAGCCCTTCATGCGGTTCGCGAGCATCCACTCGGGCTCGTCCTTGCGCCGCGAGATGTCGGCGACGACCTGGGGGGAGATGCCGCGCTTGGCCGAGGCGCCGGCGACGTCGGAGTCGGACCAGCCGAACTCGTACTGCCCCAGGCTCTCGAGCTCCGGTCGGTCGATGAGCACATCTGACATGGCTACCTGCTTTCCTGACGATCTGGGCGTATCAGCGCCGTATCGGCAACCCCCTCGCACGGCGGGGCCGCTTCGGTGACGAGGGGAAGACTGTGGGTCTCAGGGATGCCGCGGCTTCGCGCCTCGCACCCCTCTTAGGATGAACATGAACGCGGGTGGACTTGTTCCCGCCGTCCTCGCTGACGTGCCGGATGCCGCAAGGCCCGACGTGTTCCATGAACCACCCGATTCTACGGGCAATCCAGCGGGCGCGGAAGGCAGGCAGTGACTCACGGCACCGATGCGGGGCAGTCTCCCAGTGGGAGCGTGCTAGGTCAGACCACCATGGTGGCGAGGAGGCTGCGGGAGCGGCTGCCGGACGGGATCACCCGCGCGACGCGGATCCTCGTCTGGACCACGCTCGTCGTGCAGACGCTCGTCGTCGGCACGGGCGGGCTGGTGCGGCTCACGGGCTCCGGGCTCGGCTGCCCCACCTGGCCGCGGTGCACGGCCGACTCGTTCGTGTCCACGCCCGAGATGGGCGTGCACGGGATCATCGAGTTCGGCAACCGCCTGCTCACGTTCGTCCTGGTGATCGTCGCGATCGCCACGTTCCTGGCGGTCCTGCGGCTGCGGAACCGCGGACGCGGGCTCTTCTCGCTCGCGCTCGCCATCGGCCTCGGCATCCCCGCGCAGGGCGTCATCGGCGGCATCACGGTGCTCACGGGCCTCAACCCCTACATCGTGGGCCTGCACTTCGTCGTCTCGGTGGTGCTCGTGGTCCTCTCGACCGTCCTGGTGTGGCGCACCTACCACCCGCTCGACGAGGCGGAGCGGTCGGTCCCCGCGTCCTTCCTCGCGCTGGCGCGGGTGACGGCCGCCGCCGTGGGCGTCACCATCCTCGTCGGCATCGTCGTGACCGGATCCGGCCCCCACGCCGGGGACCAGGGCGCCGCGCGCAACGGCCTCGACCCCGAGCTGCTGCAGCACGTGCACAGCTGGCCGGCCTACACGACGTTCGGCCTCACGATCGCCCTGGTCGCGATCGCGGCACGCCACCGCTGGGCCGCCGTCTCCCGGTGGACGCGCGTGCTCCTCGGCGTGGAGCTGCTGCAGATCGCGGTGGGGCTGATCCAGGCGCGCACCGGGCTCCCCGAGTTCCTGGTGGGCCTGCACATGGTGCTCGCCTGCCTGCTGGCCTCCGCCATGACGGCGACGCTCCTGAGCACGACGCGTCGCGCGGACGCGCTCCGCCTCACGCCCGCCGAGGTGCGTCGCGCCGCCCACGTCGGCTGATCCCGGGACGCGCTCCCGTCGACGCCCGTCCGAGCACCGCTCGGGCGGGCGTCGCCGTCCGGGCGGCGGTCCGCACGGTCCCGCTCCGGGCGTCGCCGTGTCGAACGGCGGTCCGCACGGTACCTCGATCCGTCGCCGCAGCGACCTCGCGCGAGCCCCGCGGGATTCCCGGAGACCACGGCGGTCCCATGCGCCGCTCGGGCGAGGGCGGCGGCACCGGCGTCCGAGGCGCGCGGACATCGCGTGACCGACAGCCGGAGGCGCTCTCCGTCGGACACGCGACCTGACCGACAGCCGGGTGCGAGCGTCCCGGGCGGGTCCCCGTCATGGCACTCCCCTCCCCGGGATGCCGAGGAGCCGTCAGTCAGGAGGTCGCGCGGCGACGGCCGTCCGCCGACTCGCCACGCGCCGTCAGGTGTTCGGCGTTCGGCGACCGCCGGTGAGGCGTCCGCCGTTCGGAGACCGGCCGTCGGACGTCAGGCGCCGGGCCTGGCCGCCACGAACCGTCGCGTGGGCCGGAGCCGGTCCGCCCCGCTCGCGGCCGCGCGGATCAGAAGGGCAGCAGCGGGTCGATGCCGACCGCGAGGAACAGCAGCGAGAGGTACGAGATGGACGCGTGGAACACGCGCATCGGCTTGATGGGCTCGTGGCGCACCGCGAGGTCGTACAGGCGGTGCGTCTCGTAGACGAACCAGCCGCCGCCCGCGAGGGCCGCGAGCGTGTAGACGAGGCCCATGCCGGCGACCGGGATGAGCAGCAGCGAGCAGGCGAGCGTCGCCCACGCGTAGAGGATGGTCTGGAGGCCGACGGCCGCCCGCCCGCGGACCACCGCGAGCATCGGCACGTTCACCGAGGCGTAGTCGTCGCGGTACTTCATGGACAGCGGCCAGTAGTGCGGCGGCGTCCAGAGGAACACGATCATGAAGAGGATGACCGGCGCCCACGAGATGTCGCCCGTGACCGCGGCCCAGCCGATGAGGACGGGCATGCAGCCGGCGGCTCCGCCCCACACGATGTTCTGCGGCGTGCGGCGCTTGAGCCAGAGCGTGTAGACGAAGACGTAGAAGAGGATCGCGGCGAGCGACAGCGCGGCGGCGAGCCAGTTCGAGATGACGCCGAGCCAGACGATGCTGGCGACGCCGATGACCCAGGCGAAGACGAGGGCCTCGCGGTCCGACAGCTCCCCCGTGACGAGCGGCCGACGCTGCGTGCGCTTCATCACGCGGTCGATGTCGCGGTCGATGTAGCAGTTGAACGCGTTGGCGCTGCCGGCGCTCAGGGTGCCGCCGACGAGCACGCCGAGGATCAGCCAGGGGTTCGGCCATCCGCCCTGGGCGAGGATCATGACGGGCGCGGTGGTCACGAGCAGGAGCTCGATGACGCGCGGCTTCGTCAGTGCGACGTACGCCTTGGTCTTCCTCGCCACGCCGATCGTCTCCCGATCGACCCGGCTCTGCACCGCAACGTTCATCGCACCTCTAACTCGCCGGACATTCCCTCCCCATGGTAGGCCACGGCACCTGCGAGCCGAGCCGCGGGCGGGCGCCCGGACGGGCTCGGAACACCGAGGGCCGAGTGGGTGTTCCCTATACTGATAGGCGGTCCGGCTGGGCCTCCCCCCATCTTCAGAAGGGCTAGAACCAAGTGGCAGCATTGCAATGGGACCCCATCGACAGCAAGGCGGTCGACACCGCACGGATCCTCGCCGCGGACGCGGTCGAGAAGGTCGGAAACGGTCACCCCGGCACCGCCATGAGCCTGGCCCCGGCGGCCTACCTCCTCTTCCAGAAGGTCATGCGCCGCGACCCGTCCGACAGCACCTGGATCGGTCGCGACCGGTTCATCCTCTCGGTGGGCCACAGCTCGCTGACGCAGTACACGCAGTTCTTCCTCGGCGGCTACGGCCTCGAGATCGAGGACCTCCAGGCCCTCCGCACGTGGGACTCCAAGACCCCGGGCCACCCGGAGTACGGCCACACCGACGGCGTCGAGATCACCACCGGCCCGCTCGGCCAGGGCCTCGCCTCCTCCGTCGGCTTCGCCTACGCCGCCCGCTACGAGCGCGGCCTGTTCGACCCGGAGACCCCGGCGGGCGAGAGCCCCTTCGACCACTTCGTGTACGTCATCGCCGGCGACGGCGACATGCAGGAGGGCATCACCTCCGAGGCGTCCTCGCTCGCGGGGCACCAAGAGCTCGGCAACCTCATCGCGATCTACGACAGCAACCAGATCTCGATCGAGGACGACACCGACATCGCCTTCACCGAGGACGTGGCCGCGCGCTACGAGTCCTACGGCTGGCACGTGCAGCACGTGGACTGGAAGAAGAGCGGCGAGTACGTCGAGGACGTCCAGGAGCTGTTCGACGCCGTCGAGGCCGCCAAGGCCGAGACGCGCAAGCCCTCGCTCATCATCCTCAAGACGATCATCGGCTGGCCGTCCCCGAAGAAGCAGAACTCCGGCAAGATCCACGGCTCCGCCCTGGGCGCCGAGGAGCTCGCGGCCGTCAAGCAGATCGTCGGCTTCGACCCCGAGAAGAGCTTCGAGGTGCCGGACGGCGTCCTCGAGCACACGCGCCAGGCCGTCGAGCGCGGCCAGAAGCAGCACCGCGAGTGGGAGGAGAAGCTCGCCGCGTGGGCCGAGGCGAACCCCGAGCGCAAGACGCTGCTCGACCGCGTCCTCGCCGGCGACGCCCCCGAGGGCCTCGACGACGCGCTCCCCGTGTTCCCCGCGGGCAAGGACGTCTCGACGCGCGCCGCGTCCGGCAAGGTCATCAACGCCATCGCCGAGGTCATGCCCGAGCTGTGGGGCGGCTCCGCCGACCTCGCCGAGTCGAACAACACGACCATCGAGTCCGCGCCGTCCTTCGTCCCCGCCGAGCGCTCCACCGACATGTGGAAGGGCGACCCCTACGGCCGCGTCCTCCACTTCGGCATCCGCGAGCACGCGATGGGCGCGATCCTCAACGGCATCGTCCTGCACGGCAACACGCGCCCCTTCGGCGGCACGTTCCTCATCTTCAGCGACTACATGCGCCCGGCGGTCCGCCTCGCCGCGCTCATGAAGGCGCCGTCGATCTTCGTCTGGACGCACGACTCCGTCGCGCTCGGCGGCGACGGGCCGACCCACCAGCCGGTGGAGCAGCTCGCCAGCCTCCGCGCCATCCCGGGCCTCGACGTCATCCGCCCCGCGGACGCCAACGAGACCGCCCAGGCGTGGAAGACGATCCTGACGCGTCGCATGGGACCCGCGGGTCTCGCGCTGTCGCGCCAGAACCTGCCCGTCGTCGAGCGCGGCACGGGCGACGCGACGGCCACCGAGTACGCCTCGGCCGCCGGCGTCGCGAAGGGCGCCTACGTCCTCGCCGACACCGAGGGCACGCCCGACGTGATCCTCATCGCCACGGGCTCCGAGGTCCAGTTCGCGCTGGAGGCCCGCGAGGCCCTCGCCGCGGACGGCGTCCAGGCCCGCGTCGTCAGCGCCCCGAGCCTCGAGTGGTTCGAGGAGCAGGACGCGGCCTACAAGGAGCACGTGCTCCCCGAGGCGGTCGCCGCGCGCGTCTCCGTCGAGGCGGGCATCTCGCTCTCCTGGAAGCAGTACGTCGGGCACCACGGACGCAGCATCTCGATCGAGCACTTCGGCGCCAGCGCCGAGTACGAGGTCCTGTACCGCGAGTTCGGCATCACCACGGAGGCCGTCGTGAAGGCGGCCAAGGAGTCCATCGCCTCCCTCTAGAAGCTGACGAGGAGCGGGGCGGCCGAGCTGCTCCGCTCCCCGCCGGCCCGCCCCGACCCGCTCGCCTCGACGAGGCCCCCGGGTCGGGTACACGGGAGGGGCGCGCGTGCGCGCCCCTCCCCCAGAACCTCACAACCAGCATGGAGAAGGCAACATGACCGACACCACATCCCCCACCGCGCAGCTCTCCGCCGCCGGCGTCAGCATCTGGCTCGACGACCTGTCCCGCGAGCGCATCGACGCCAAGGGCATCGAGAAGGTGATCGCCGACCGCGACGTCGTCGGCATCACCACCAACCCCACCATCTTCGCGTCGGCCCTCGCCAAGGGCGAGGCGTACGACGCCCAGGTCCGCGAGCTCGCGGCCGACGGCGCCGACGTCGACCGCGCGGTCTTCGAGATCACCACCCGCGACGTCGGCGAGGCCGCGCGCATCTTCCGCCCCGTCTACGACCGCACCGCCGGCTTCGACGGCCGCGTCTCCATCGAGGTCTCCCCCGACTTCGCGAACGACACGCAGGCGACCATCGACGAGGCCCACAAGCTGTGGGACAAGATCGCCGAGCCCAACGTCATGATCAAGATCCCCGCGACCCGCGAGGGCCTCGAGGCGATCACCGAGGTCATCGGCGCCGGCATCAGCGTCAACGTGACCCTGATCTTCTCGCTCGAGCGCTACCGCGAGGTCATCAACGCGTACCTCACCGGCCTCGAGAAGGCGAAGGCGGCGGGCATCGACCTGTCGACCATCCACTCGGTCGCGTCCTTCTTCGTGTCGCGCGTCGACACCGAGATCGACAAGCGCCTCGACGCGCTCGGCACCGAGCAGGCCACGGCGCTCAAGAGCAAGGCCGGCGTCGCCAACGCGCAGCTCGCCTACCAGGCCTTCGAGCAGTCCTTCGCGTCCGAGCGGGCCCAGGGCCTCCTCGGCGCCGGCGCCAACAAGCAGCGCCCCCTCTGGGCCTCGACGGGCGTCAAGAGCCCCGACCTGCCCGACACGCTCTACGTGACGCAGCTCGTCGCGGCCGACGTCGTCAACACGATGCCGGAGAAGACGCTCGACGCGACCGCCGACCACGGCGTCATCGAGGGCGACACCATCACGGGCTCCTACGACGCCGCGAACGCGATCCTCAACGAGGTCGACTCGCTCGGCATCTCCTACAAGGAGGTCACCGAGCTCCTCGAGAAGGAGGGCGTCGAGAAGTTCAAGGTGTCGTGGAGCGAGCTCATCGAGACCGTCACGAACGCCCTGGACGGCGCCAAGTGAGCGTCCGCATCGCGCTGAGCGGCGCGGCGGCCACGGCCGTCGAGACCCACGTGCCCGCGCTCGTCGAGGCGCACGTCGCCTCCGGCATCACGGGCCTCGACGGCAGCCTCTGGGGCCCGGACGCCGAGTCCGAGGCCACGAAGCGCCTCGGCTGGACGCAGGCGGTCTCCGTCTCGCGCCCGCTCGTCGCCGAGATCGAGGCGCTCCGCGAGGAGCTCCGCGGCGAGGGCGTCGACCACGTCGTCCTCGGCGGCATGGGCGGATCCTCGCTCGCGCCCGAGGTCATCACCCGCACCGCGGGCGTCGAGCTCACGGTCCTCGACTCGACCGACCCCGGCCAGGTCCTCGCCGCCCTCGGCGACCGCCTCGCCACCACGGTCGTGGTCATCTCGTCGAAGTCGGGCTCCACGCTCGAGACCGACAGCCAGAAGCGCGTCTACGAGAAGTCGTTCCGCGAGGCGGGCATCGACCCGACCCGCCGCATCGTCATCGTCACCGACCCCGGCTCCCCGCTCGACGAGTCGGCCCGCGCCGACGGCTACCGCGTCTTCAACGCGGACCCCGACGTGGGCGGCCGCTACAGCGCGCTGACCGCGTTCGGCCTCGTGCCGTCCGGCCTCGCCGGCGCCGACATCTCCGGGCTGCTCGACGAGGCGGAGGCCGCGTCCGCGCAGCTCGCCGTCGACGACGTGTCGAACCCGGGTCTCGTGCTCGGCGCCGCGATCGCCGGCACCTCGCCGCTGAAGGACAAGCTCGGCATCGTCTCCGACGGCACGCACATCGTGGGCTTCGGCGACTGGGTCGAGCAGCTCATCGCGGAGTCGACCGGCAAGCTCGGCACGGGCCTGCTGCCCGTCGTGCTGCCGACCGACGCCCCCGAGCTCTCGCTCGGCCTCGCCGACCTGCAGATCGCGCGGCTCGTCGCCGACGCCGACGCGCACGACGCCGCCGAGGGCGAGATCGTCATCAGCGGCACGCTCGGCGCGCAGATCCTCACGTGGGAGTACGCCGTCGCCGTCGCGGGACGCCTGCTCGAGATCAACCCGTTCGACCAGCCCGACGTGGAGGCCGCCAAGGTCGCCGCGCGCGGACTGCTGGACGACCGCCCCGCCCCCGAGGCCCCCGTCGTCACGACGGACGGCATCGAGGTCCGCGGCACGAGCGACGTCACCGACGGCGCGACCGACGTGTCCTCGGCGATCGACGCCCTGCTCGCGCAGGTCGGCCCCACGGGCTACGTCGCCGTCCAGGCCTTCGTCGACCGCCTCGCGCTCCCCGAGCTCGAGCGCCTCCGCGACGCCGTGGCCCGCAAGGCCGGACGTCCCGTCACGTTCGGCTGGGGCCCCCGGTTCCTGCACTCCACGGGGCAGTTCCACAAGGGCGGCACCCCCGTCGGCGTGTTCCTGCAGATCACCGCGGACGCCGCGTCGGACCTCGAGATCCCGGACCGCCCCTTCACCTTCGGCGAGCTCATCCAGGCGCAGGCCGCCGGCGACGCCACCGTGCTCGCCGAGCACGGTCGTCCCGTCCTGCGACTGAACCTGACCGACCCCACCACGGACGCCCGGGCTCTGCTCTCGACGCTCGAATGACCGCATCGCCGGATCCGTCCGGCAGATCGAGGAGTTACATGTCGCCGGTGGATATCACCCCGGAATTCAATCCACTGCGGATCCCGTCAGACCGACGGCTGAACCGCATCGCGGGGCCGAGCAGCCTCATCATCTTCGGCGTGACGGGTGACCTGTCGCGCAAGAAGCTGATGCCGGCCGTCTACGACCTCGCCAACAGGGGGCTCCTGCCCCCCGGCTTCGCGCTCATCGGCTTCGCCCGGAGGGACTGGGAGGACCAGGACTTCGAGCAGGTCGTGTACGAGGCCGTCAAGCAGTACTCGCGCACCAAGTTCGACGAGGACGTCTGGCGCCAGCTGGCGCAGGGCATCCGCTTCGTGCAGGGCACCTTCGACGACGACGAGGCGTTCCAGACGCTGAAGGACATCACGGAGGAGCTCGACCGCGAGCGGGGCACGATGGGGAACCACGCGTTCTACCTGTCGATCCCGCCGAAGTCCTTCCCGCTGGTCACCGAGCAGCTCCGCCGCTCGGGCCTCGCGGAGCAGAAGGAGGGCCATTGGCGCCGCGTCGTCATCGAGAAGCCCTTCGGGAGCGACCTCAAGACGGCCCGCGAGCTCAACGCGGTCGTCGAGACGGTCTTCCCGCCGGACTCGGTGTTCCGCATCGACCACTACCTGGGCAAGGAGACCGTCCAGAACATCCTGGCGCTGCGCTTCGCGAACCAGCTCTACGAGCCCCTGTGGAACGCGAACTACGTCGACCACGTGCAGATCACCATGGCGGAGGACATCGGCGTGGGCGGCCGTGCCGGCTACTACGACGGCATCGGCGCGGCACGCGACGTCATCCAGAACCACCTCCTGCAGCTCCTCGCCCTCACGGCCATGGAGGAGCCCGTCGCCTTCGACGCGTCGAGCCTCCGGGACGAGAAGGAGAAGGTGCTCTCGGCGGTGCGCCTGCCGAAGGACCTGTCCACCGCCACGGCCCGCGGGCAGTACGCCGGCGGCTGGCAGGGCGGCGAGGAGGTCGTGGGCTTCCTCGACGAGGACGGCATGGACCCCGAGTCCCTGACCGAGACCTACGCGGCCATGCGGCTCGACATCAACACGCGCCGCTGGGCCGGCGTGCCGTTCTACCTGCGGGCGGGCAAGCGCCTCGGCCGCCGTGTGACGGAGATCGCGGTCGTGTTCAAGCGCGCCCCGCAGAACCTGTTCGCGGAGGACCAGACCTCGGCCCTCGGGCAGAACGCGCTCGTCATCCGGGTGCAGCCCGACGAGGGCGTCACCATCCGCTTCGGCTCCAAGGTGCCGGGCGCGGGGATGCAGGTGCGCGACGTCACCATGGACTTCGGCTACGGCCACGCCTTCACCGAGGCGAGCCCGGAGGCGTACGAGCGGCTCATCCTCGATGTGCTCCTCGGCGACCCGCCGCTCTTCCCCCGCCACCAGGAGGTCGAGCTGAGCTGGAAGATCCTGGACCCCATCGAAGAATTCTGGCGCACGCAGGGCCAGCCCGAGCAGTACCGTCCGGGCACCTGGGGGCCGGCCTCGGCCGACGAGCTCCTCGCCCGCGACGGACGGACCTGGAGGCGGCCATGAGAGTCGATCTGCCGAACACCACCACCGCCAAGATCTCGAAGGCGCTCGTCAAGATCCGCGAGGAGGGCGGCGCGGTCGCCCTCGGCCGCGTCCTGACGCTCGTCATCTCCACCACGCTGGGCAGCGAGGAGGAGGCCATCGAGGCGGCCAACGACGCGTCGCGCGAGCACCCGATGCGCGTCATCGTGATCTCGACGGAGCGCGGCGCCGCACGGGAGACGACCACGGAGTCGGCTCGCGTCGACGCCGAGATCCGCGTGGGCGGCGACGCCGGCGCGAGCGAGGTCGTCGTGCTCCGCGTGTACGGCGCGGCCGCCGAGGACGAGGAGAGCCTGGTCACGGGCCTGCTCCTCCCCGACGCGCCCGTCGTCGCCTGGTGGCCGCACGACGCCCCCGCGGTCGTGAGCCAGTCGCCGCTCGGCCGCATCGCCCAGCGGCGCATCACGGACTCGTCCACGAGCAGCAACCCCCGCGTGGCGCTGCAGCACCTGGCCGAGACCTACGCCCCCGGCGACACGGACTTCGCCTGGACCCGCCTGACGCTGTGGCGGGCCCTGCTCGCGGCGGTGCTCGACCAGCCGCCGTACGAGCCCGTCACGCAGGTGGAGGTGTCCGGCGCCGCCGACTCCCCCTCCACCGTGCTCCTGGCCGCGTGGCTGGGGCTGCAGCTGCAGGTCCCCGTGCTGCACGAGGTCACCACGCGGGCCACCGGCTCCAGCGGCATCCACGGCGTGCGGCTCCACCGCGCGTCGGGCGTGATCGACCTCGACCGGCCGATCGCGAACGTGGCGACGCTCAAGCAGCCGAACCAGCCCACGCACGACGTGAGCCTCCCGCGCCGGAGCCTCCGCGACTGCCTGGCCGAGGAGCTGCGGCGCCTGGACCCGGACTCCCTCTACGGGGACGTGATCCGTCACGGACTCGAGCGGTCGACCGCGGGCCAGGGCTACATCACCGCGTCCACCACCGCAGGGAAGGACTCGGCCGACCGATGACGAACGACCGCAGGGTGCTCGTGCACCCCGACAAGAAGGCCATGACCGGCTCCGTCGCCGCGCGCTTCCTCACGAAGCTCGTGGACATCCTGGACGAGGAGGAGACGGCCAACGTCGTCCTCACCGGGGGGACGGTGGGTCCGAGCATCCTCGCGGCCGTGAACGAGTCCGCGGCGCGCGACAGCGTCGACTGGACCCGCGTCCACTTCTGGTTCGGCGACGAGCGCTGGCTCCCGCACGGCGACCCCGAGCGCAACGACACCACGGTGCGCGAGGCGCTGCTCGACCACATCGACCTGCCCGCCGAGAACGTCCACGCCATGGGCGCGAGCGACGCGGGGCTCAGCCTCGACGAGGCCGTGGCGGCGTACACGGCCGAGCTCGCCGAGCACGCCAACGGCGAGACCGCCCTCCCCCGGTTCGACATCACGTTCCTGGGCGTCGGGCCGGACGGGCACGTCGCATCGCTGTTCCCGGACAGCGAGGGCATCCGCACGATGGACGCCGCGGTGATCGGCGTGCGCAACTCGCCGAAGCCGCCGGCGGAGCGCATCTCGCTGACGCTGCCGGTGCTCAACTCGTCGCTCCGGATCTGGATGGTGCTCGCCGGTCCGGACAAGGCCTTCGCGCTGGGCCTCGCCCTCGCCGGAGCGGACCGCACCGAGGTGCCCGTCGCGGGCATCAAGGGCCGCAAGCGGACGGTGTTCTTCATCGACCGCGAGGCCGCGGCGGACGTGCCGGAGAACCTCATGCTGTCGTCCTACTGACGACGCGGCCGGTTCCCCCGGCGGATGCGATCACGGGCGGGTCTCCTCGGAGGCCCGCCCGTCGTCGTCCCCCGCCCGCCTTCACAGCCCCTGGCATGCAGAACGCCCCCGTCCGATGGACGGGGGCGTTCGACGTGGTGCGCTGGGCCTACTTCGTGGCCTTCACGGTGCCGCGGCGGGCGCGGAGCTGCTCCAGCGCCTCCTCGAGGAGCTGGCTCGCCTCCTCCTCGCTGCGACGCTCCTTCACGTACGCGAGGTGCGTCTTGTACGGCTCGAGCTTGGCGACCGACGGCGGGTTGGCCTTGTCGCGCCCGGCCGGGAGACCCGACTGCGGGGAGTCGATGGTCTCGGGGATCTCCTCCTCGGGCAGGTTCGCCGCGAAGTGGCGGACGGTCTCGTTGCCGAGGGCGTCCCAGTACGAGATCGAGATGCGCTCCGCGTGGAAGCCGCGGTCCTGCTCGCCCATGGGGCCCGCGCCGACGCGCGAACCGCGGATGGCGCTTCCTCCTGATGCCATGTGGCTGCTCCCTACAATCCGGTGTCGAACTTGGTGATCAGCCCGAGGACCACGATGCACGTGACCCAGACGAGGCCGAGGATGACGGTGATGCGGTTCAGGTTCCGCTCGGCGACGCCCGACGAGCCGAGGCTCGACGTGGTGCCGCCGCCGAACATGTCGGAGAGACCGCCGCCCCGCCCCTTGTGGAGCAGGATGAGCATGGTCAGCAGGAGGCTGGTGATTCCCAGAACCACCTGCAGGACTACCTGGAGGATTTCCACGTGCGGCCTTTCGGGTGCGGTGCTGTGGCCGAGTCGACCGGTGGACGGCCGATGGGCCGTTGTCGATTATAGCGGGCGCCTGGATGCGGGGAGCCGCCCGCGCCCGGATGGACGCGAGCGGCTCGGGGACGCCGGTGGATCAGACCCCGACGTGGGAGCGGAACCGCACGATGGCGGAGAACTCCTGCACGTCCAGGCTGGCGCCGCCGACGAGCGCGCCGTCGACGTCGGGCTCCCGGAGGAAGCCGGCGATGTTGCCGGACTTCACGGATCCGCCGTAGAGGATCCGCGTCGCCTGGGCCGCCTCGTCGCCGAGCAGCTCGGCGACGACGGCGCGGAGGGGCGCCGCGACCTGCTGCGCCTGCTCGGGCGTCGCGGCCGTGCCGGATCCGATGGCCCAGACGGGCTCGTAGGCGACGACGACGTCGGCGCCCTTCGGCAGGCCCTGGAGCGCGACCCGGAGCTGGGCCACGGGGACGGCGCTCGCGCCGTGCTCCTCGAGGTCGGCCGCGGTCTCGCCCACGCAGATCACGGGCACGATGCCGTGCTGCACGGCGGCCGCCGACTTCGCGGCCACCTGCTCGTCGGTCTCCCCGTGCAGCGTGCGCCGCTCGGAGTGGCCGACGATGACGTAACGGCAGGCGAGCTGCGCGAGGAACGTGGCCGAGATCTCGCCCGTGTACGCGCCGGACTCCTGCGCCGACACGTCCTGTGCGCCGTACGCGATCTCCAGCTTGTCGGCCGTGACCAGCGTCTGCACGCTGCGGATGTCGGTGAAGGGCGGGAACACCGCCACCTCCGCGTCCGTCGCCTCGTGCTTGGCGTCCTTGAGGCTCCAGGCGAGCTTCTGCACGAACGCGATGGCCTGGAGGTGGTCCAGGTTCATCTTCCAGTTGCCCGCGATGAGGGGCGTGCGCCCCTGCGGGCGATCGGTCACTGCCATCCGAGGACCTCCAGTCCCGGCAGGCGCTTCCCCTCGAGGAACTCGAGGCTCGCGCCGCCTCCGGTCGAGATGTGACCGAAGCGGTCATCATCGAATCCGAGCGCGCGGACGGCCGCGGCGCTGTCGCCGCCGCCGACCACGGACAGGCCCTCGACGCGCGTGAGCGCGTCGGCGACCGTCTTCGTGCCGGCCGCGAACGGCTCCAGCTCGAAGACGCCCATGGGGCCGTTCCAGAACACCGTCGTGGAGCCGCGGATGATCGTCGCGAACGCGTCGGCGGTCTCGGGGCCGATGTCGAGCCCGAGCCCCTTCGCGCCCGCGGGCGTCTCCTCGATCGCGTCGGCGCGCGTCACCTCGTGGGCGGCGTCGGCGGAGAACCCGTCGGCGACGACCACGTCGGTGGGGAGCACGATCTTCACGCCGCGCTCCTCCGCCTCGGCCAGGTAGCCCTTGACGGTCTCAATCTGGTCCTCCTCGAGGAGGCTCGCGCCCACCTCGTGGCCCTGGGCCCTGAGGAACGTGAAGAGCATCCCACCGCCGATGAGCAGCGAGTCGACGCGCGGGAGCAGGTGGCCGATGACGCCGAGCTTGTCCGACACCTTGGATCCGCCGAGCACGACGGTGTACGGCCGCTCCGGGTTCTCCGTCAGGCGGTCGAGGACCTCGAGCTCGCTGGCGATGAGCGACCCGGCGGCGCTGGGGAGCGCCGACGCGAGCTCGAACACGCTGGCCTGCTTGCGGTGCACGACGCCGAAGCCGTCGGACACGAAGGCATCCCCGAGCTCGGCGATGGACTCCGCGAAGCCGCGGCGGACGGCCTCGTCCTTGCTCGTCTCCTCCGCGTGGAAGCGGAGGTTCTCGAGCACGACGACGTCGCCGTCGCCGAGGGCCCCGACGGCCGCACGCGCGGAGTCGCCCACGGTGTCGGTCGCGAAGGCCACGTCGGCGCCCAGCAGCTCGCCGAGGCGGGCCGCGACGGGACGCAGGCTGCACTTCTCGTCGGGCGTGCCGTCGGGGCGGCCGAGGTGCGAGATGACGACGACGCGAGCCCCGGCCTCGCGGAGACCCGAGAGGGTCCCCAGCGAGGCGCGGATGCGCCCGTCGTCGCCGATCACGCCGTCCTTCAGGGGGACGTTGAGGTCGCAGCGCACGATGACGCGGCGTCCCCGGAGATCCCCCAGGGAGTCGATGGTGCGGAGTGCCACGGCCGGTTACAGGCGGTCGGCGACGTACTCGGTGAGGTCGACGAGGCGGTTGGAGTAGCCCCACTCGTTGTCGTACCACGACGCGACCTTGACCTGCGAGCCGATGACCTTGGTGAGGCCGGCGTCGAAGATCGAGGAGTGCGGGTCGTTGACGATGTCGCTCGAGACGATCGGGTCCTCGGTGTACTTGAGGATGCCCTTGAGGGGGCCCTCGGCCGCGGCCTTGTAGGCGGCGTTGACCTGCTCGACCGTGACGTTCGCCGTGGTCTCGATGGTGAGGTCGGTGATCGAGCCGGTGGGCACGGGCACGCGGAGGGCGTAGCCGTCGAGCTTGCCGACGAGCTCCGGGATGACGAGGCCGAGCGCCTTGGCGGCACCCGTCGACGTCGGGATGATGTTGACCGCGGCGGCGCGGGCGCGACGCAGGTCGCTGTGCGGGCCGTCCTGCAGGTTCTGGTCGGCCGTGTACGCGTGGACCGTGGTCATCAGGCCGCGCTCGATGCCGAACTCGTCGAGGAAGACCTTGGCGAGGGGCGCGAGGCAGTTCGTGGTGCAGGACGCGTTGGAGATGACGTCGTGGGTGGCGGGGTCGTAGGTGCCCTCGTTGACGCCGAGGACCAGGGTCGCGACGTTGTCGCCCGTGGCGGGCGCGGAGACGAGGACCTTCTTGGCGCCGGCGGTGATGTGCTTGCGCGCGTCCTCCGCCTTCGTGAAGCGACCCGTGGACTCGATGACGATCTCGACGCCCAGCTCGCCCCAGGGGAGGTTCGCGGGGTCGCGCTCCTCGAGGACGCGGATGGCCTTGCCGTTGACGACGATGTTGTCGCCGTCGAGCTCGACGGTCGCGTCGAGGCGGCCCGTGATGGAGTCGTACTTGAGCAGGTGCGCGAGCGCCTTGTTGTCGGTGAGGTCGTTGACGGCGACGATCTCGATGTCGCTGCCCTTGGCGAGCGCGGCGCGGAAGTAGTTGCGGCCGATGCGGCCGAAGCCGTTGATGCCGATCTTGACGGTCACGTGTTCTCCTGGTGTTCTGCGCGCTCGGGGGCGGCGGTGGGTGAGGGAGGTCGGGGTCTTCGGGGAGCCGGGGCGTGCGGATCCGCGGGCGGCCGGGGTCTCCCCGCCGACCGCCCGCGGATGCGGCTACGAGAGGAGGAAGAGGCCCTGCGTCTTGGTGCGGGTCGCCTCGAAGCGCGCCTGGACGTCGGCCCAGTTGACGATGTTCCAGAACGCCTTGACGTAGTCGGCCTTCACGTTGACGTAGTCGAGGTAGAACGCGTGCTCCCACATGTCGAGCAGCAGGATCGGGACGGTCGCCGCGGCGAGGTTGCCCTGGTGGTCGTAGAGCTGCTCGATGATGAGCTTCTCGCCGAGGGAGTCCCACGCGAGGATGCTCCAGCCGGAGCCCTGGATGCCGAGGGCGGAGGCGGTGAAGTGCGCCTGGAACTTCTCGTACGAGCCGAAGAACTCGTCGATGGCCGCGGCCAGCTCGCCGGTGGGCTTGTCGCCGCCGTCCGGGCTGAGGTTGTTCCAGAAGACCGTGTGGTTGACGTGGCCGGCGAGGTTGAACGCGAGGTCCTTCTGCAGCTTGTTGACGAAGGTCAGGTCGCCGGCGTCGCGCGCCTCCTGCAGCTTGACGAGGGCGGTGTTCGCGCCGTCGACGTACGTCTTGTGGTGCTTGTCGTGGTGCAGCTCCATGATGCGGCCGCTGATGCTCGGCTCGAGGGCCGAGTAGTCGTACGGGAGGTCGACGAGAGTGTAGTCAGCCATAGGTGTATCTCCTCTTCATTGCCCGGGGGCTCCCGGCCAGAGGCCGGGGGTGGGTGACGGGTCGAGTCTAGTCCGCCGGCCCTCCGCGCCACCTGGCCGGATGACGTCCGGCGTCCGGCGGATCGCCCCCGCTCCCGTGCGCGGGAGGCGGCGTCCCCTCGCCGGAGCGGCGGCGTCCGGCGACGCGGGTCAGACGTCGTCGAGGTCCGCGGGGAGGTTCGCGTCGGTGCCGGGCAGGCCCTCGTCGACGGCCTTCTTGTCGGCCATGGCGAGCAGCCGGCGGATGCGGCCCGCGACGGCGTCCTTCGTCATGGGCGGGTCGGCGTGGTGCCCGAGCTCGTCGAGGCTGGAGTCGCGGAAGCGGAGGCGGAGGTCGCCCGCGTACTTGAGGTGGTCCGGGATGTCCGGGCCGAGGATCTCCATGGCGCGCTCGACGCGCGCGCAGGCGGCGACGGCGGCCTGCGCGGAGCGGCGGAGGTTGGCGTCGTCGAAGTTGACGAGCCGGTTGGCGGTGGCGCGGACCTCGCGGCGCTGGCGCATCTCCTCCCAGTTGAGGACGGTGCCCTGGGCGCCCATGACGCGGAGCATCTGGCCGATGGCGTCGCCGTCGCGGATCACGACGCGGTGCACCCCGCGGACCTCGCGGGCCTTGGCGCTGACGTCGAGGCGGCCGGCGGCGCCGACGAGCGCCATGGCGGCCTCGTTGCCCGGGCAGGTGACCTCGAGGGCGGCGGAGCGCCCCGGATCCGTGAGGGTGCCGGCGGCGAGGAAGGCGCCGCGCCAGACGGCCGCGATCTCCTCGCGCGAGCCCGTCGTGAGGCGGTTCGGCAGGCCGCGGATGGGGCGGCGGCGGGCGTCGAGCAGGCCGGTCTGGCGGGCGAGCGTCTCGCCGCCCTCCATCACGCGGACCAGGTAGTGCGTGGCGCGGCGCATGCCGGACGCCGGGACCACCGAGATGTCGCTGCGGACGCCGTACAGCTCGGCCAGGTCCTTGCGGACGCGACGGGCCAGCAGCGGGGTGTCGAGCTCGGACTCCACCGCGATGCGGTTGGAGATGAGGTGCAGACCGCCGGAGAAGCGCAGGATCGTGGCCAGCTCGGCGGCCCTCACCGTGGTCTTGCTGACCTCGACGCGTGACAGTTCTTCCTTGACGTCCGAGGTCAGAGGCAAATGCTTACTCCCTTGATGAGATGGGTGCCCTACTCCCGGCCGAGGTCGCGGTGCTTGGTGCTGACAGCGACGCCGGGAAGGGCGCGGAGGAGGCTGGAGAGCTCCTCGGCGACGGCCACCGAGCGGTGCTTGCCGCCGGTACAGCCGATAGCGATCGTAGCGTGTCTCTTGTTCTCGCGCTGGTACCCCGCGAGCACCGGGGAGAGCGCGCGGGCGTAGGCCTGGACGAACTCCTCGGCGCCCTCCTGGCCCAGCACGTAGTCGCTCACGGCCTTGTCGCGGCCGGTCAGCGGGCGGAGCTCCGGGGTCCAGAACGGGTTCGGCAGGAAGCGCATGTCGGCCACCATGTCGGCGTCCGCTGGCGTGCCGTACTTGAACCCGAAGCTCATGACGGTGACGCGCACGCCGGCGTCGTCCGCGCCGCTGAACCGCTCGGTGACGGCGGTCGCGAGCTGGTGGATGTTCAGCTCGGACGTGTCGATGACGAGGTCGCTGGCCTCGCGGATCTCGATCATGCGCGCGCGCTCGGCCGCGATGCCGTCGAGCAGCGTGCCGTTGCCCTGGAGCGGATGCGGGCGGCGCACCTGCTCGAAGCGCCGCACGAGCGCCGCGTCCGTGGCCTCGAGGAAGAGGACCCGCAGGCGCGGTCCCGTGCCGAAGGTCTGCAGGATGTCCCGCAGCTCGGAGAAGAAGTCGCCGCCGCGGACGTCGACCACCGCCGCGATCTTCGGGAGGGACGTGCCCGCGCGGCCGGCCAGCTCCACGAGGGGCTTGAGCATCTGCGGCGGGAGGTTGTCGACGACGTACCAGCCGAGGTCCTCCAGCGCGTTGCCGACGGTGGAGCGGCCCGCGCCGGACATCCCCGTCACGATCATGACGTCCTGCTGGGGGATCTCCACGCTCATGCGGGCATGCACCTCTCGTCGCGCTGTCGGTGGATCCAGTCTAGGTGCGACCCACGACGCCGGGTCGGGCCGGGTTCACGAGCGCAGACGCTCGTAGACGGCCTGCGCGAGGGTCGGCCCGATGGTGCGGACCGCGGCGATCTCCTCCACCTCGGCCTGCTTGAGCTTCGCCACCGAGCCGAACTGCTGCAGCAGGCGCTGCACGCGCGACGGCCCGAGGCCGGGGATCTCGTTGAGCACCGACGTGATGTCGCGCTTCCGGCGCGCGCGCTGGTGCGTGATGGCGAACCGGTGCGCCTCGTCGCGGATGCGCTGGATGAGGAAGAGCGCGTCGCTGTTGCGCGGCAGGATGATGGGGTAGTCGGAGTCCGGCAGCCAGATCTCCTCGAGGCGCTTCGCGATGCCCGCGAGCTGGATCCCCGTGACCCCCGACTCCTCGAGCGCCCGCTGGGCGGCGGCGACCTGCGGCTGGCCGCCGTCGACGATGAGCAGGTTGGGGCTGTAGGAGAACTTGTTCACCGGAGGCGCCTCGCCCAGCTCCGGCGGCGCGGCGTCCGCCGGCACCTCCGCCTCCTTGCCGAGGTACGCGAGGCGGCGCGTGATCACCTGGTGGATGGACTCGGTGTCGTCCGTGGAGTCGGCGATGTTGAAGCGGCGGTACTGGTCCTTGCGCGGCAGCCCGTCCTCGAAGACGACCATCGACGCGACGATGTTGGTGCCGCTCAGGTGCGAGACGTCGTAGCACTCCATCCGCAGCGGTGCGTCGGGCATGCCGAGCGCCTCCTGGATGTCGGCCAGCGCCTTCGACCGGGTGGTGAAGTCGGAGCTGCGCCGCGTCTTGTAGAGCATGAGCGCGTTCTGCGCGTTGGTCGCGGCGGTCTGCGCGAGCGCGGCCTTGTCGCCGCGCTGGGCGACCCGGAGGTCGACCTGCCACGAGCTCGGGCGTCCCCGGCGCACGGTGCCGTCGTCCTCCCCGGCGGCCCGGCGCTGGCTGAGCCACAGCTCGAGCTCGGCCGCGTCCGCCGGCAGCTCCGGGACGAGGACCTCGCGCGGCGGATGCGCCTCGTCCTCGTAGGCGTTGTGCAGCACCGTCTCGACGAGCTCGCCGATGCCGATGTCGAGCTCCTTGTCGACCACCCACGTGCGGGTTCCGCGGATGCGGCCGCCGCGCACCATGAACTGCTGCACCGCCGCGGCCAGCTCGTCCGCGGCGATGCCGAACACGTCGGCGTCCACCCGGTCGTCGAACACGACCGCGGTCTTCGACAGCGCGGCCTCCAGGGCGCCGATGTCGTCGCGGTGGCGGGCGGCGGCCTCGTAGTCCATCTCCGCCGCGGCGTCCTTCATCCGCTGGGTGAGCTGGCCCACGTACTTCGAGTCGTTGCCGGCCATGAAGCTCACGAAGTCGTCCGCGATCTCGCGGTGCTCCTCCTCCGACACGCGGCCGACGCAGGGCGCGGCGCATCGGCCGATGTCGCCCAGCAGGCACGGCCGGTTCGTCTGGCGGGCGCGCTTGAAGGTGCTCTCCGAGCAGGACCGCATGGGGAAGACCTTGAGCATGTGGTCGACGGTCTCGCGGATGGCCCACACCTTGGTGTACGGCCCGAAGTACTTGGCGCCGCGGATCTTGCGGTTGCGCGTGACCATGACCCGCGGGTAGTCCTCGCCCAGCGTGACCGCGAGGTACGGGTACGACTTGTCGTCCCGGAACTTGACGTTGAAGGGCGGGTCGAACTCCTTGATCCAGGTGAACTCGAGCTGCAGCGCCTCGAACTCGCTGCCGACCACGGTCCACTCGACGCCGGCCGCGGACGTGACCATGCGGCGGGTGCGCTCGTGCAGGCTCTCCAGCGGCGCGAAGTAGTTGGCGAGGCGGGCGCGGAGGTTGTTCGCCTTGCCCACGTAGAGCACGCGGTCCGCGGCGTCGCGGAAGCGGTACACGCCCGGCGACGTGGGGATCTCCCCCGCCGCCGGACGGTACCCGACGGTGTCGGCGCGCGCCATCAGACGGCCGCGCGCTCCTCGCGCGCACGCGGCGACGCGACCTCGGAGGCCTCGGCCTCCGCGTCGAAGACCTCGCGGAGGAACTCGCCGGTGTAGCTCTCCGGCACCGTGGCGAGGTGCTCGGGGGTGCCCGTCGCGAGCACGGTGCCGCCGCCCGCGCCGCCCTCGGGACCCATGTCGATGAGCCAGTCGGCGGACTTGATGACGTCGAGGTTGTGCTCGATGACGATGACGGTGTTGCCCTTGTCGACCAGCCCGTTGAGCACGAGCAGGAGCTTGCGCACGTCCTCGAAGTGGAGGCCCGTGGTCGGCTCGTCGAGCACGTAGACGCTGCGCCCGTTCGACCGGCGCTGCAGCTCGGTGGACAGCTTGACGCGCTGCGCCTCGCCGCCCGACAGCGTCGTGGCGCTCTGCCCGAGCCGCACGTAGCCGAGGCCCACGTCGACCAGCGTCTTCATGAAGCGGTGGATGGCCTGGATCGGCTCGAAGAACTCCGCCGCCTCGCTGATCGACATGTCGAGCACCTCGGCGATGCTCTTGCCCTTGTAGTGGACGCTGAGGGTGTCGCGGTTGTAGCGCGCTCCCCCGCAGACCTCGCACGCGACGTACACGTCGGGCAGGAAGTTCATCTCGATCTTGATGGTGCCGTCGCCCGAGCACGCCTCGCAGCGCCCGCCTTTGACGTTGAAGCTGAAGCGGCCGGGGAGGTAGCCGCGCGCCTTGGCCTCGGTGGTCTCGGCGAACAGCGTGCGGATCCGGTCGAACACGCCCGTGTAGGTGGCGGGGTTCGAGCGCGGCGTGCGGCCGATGGGGTTCTGGTCGACGTGCACGACCTTGTCGAGGTTCTCGAGCCCGGTGACGCGGGAGTGCTTGCCCGGCACCTTGCGGGCGCCGTTGAGCTCGTTGGCGAGCACGCGGTAGAGGATGTCGTTCACGAGCGACGACTTGCCGGATCCGCTCACGCCCGTGACGGCCGTCAGGGTGCCGAGCGGGAACGCCGCGGTGACGTTCTGCAGGTTGTTGGCGCGGGCGCCGACCACCTGGATCTGCCGCTTGCGGTCGATCTTGCGGCGCTTCGCCGGCGTCGCGATGGCGCGTCGGCCCGCGAGGTAGTCGCCCGTGAGCGACTCGCGGTTCTCGATGAGGCCCTGGTAGGAGCCGGAGTGCACGACCTTGCCGCCGTTGACGCCCGCGCCCGGTCCGATGTCGACGATCCAGTCGGCCGTGCGGATGGTGTCCTCGTCGTGCTCGACGACGATGAGCGTGTTGCCGAGGTCGCGCAGCTTGACGAGCGTCTCGATGAGCCGCCGGTTGTCGCGCTGGTGCAGGCCGATCGACGGCTCGTCGAGCACGTACAGCACGCCGGTGAGCCCCGAGCCGATCTGCGTGGCGAGGCGGATGCGCTGCGCCTCACCACCCGAGAGGGACGCCGCCGCGCGCGCGAGGTTGAGGTAGTTGAGGCCCACCTCGATGAGGAAGTCGAGCCGGACGCGGATCTCCCGCAGCACCTGCGCGGCGATGTGCGCCTCGCGGTCGGTGAGCTCCAGCTGCGCCATGAACGTCTGCGCGTCCGAGAGGCTCATCTCCGCGACGTCGGCGATGTTCGCGCCGTGCACCAGGACCGCGAGCACCTCGGGCTTGAGGCGCTTGCCGTCGCACACCGGGCACGGGATCTCGCGCAGGTACTCGCCCCAGCGCGCGCGCTGGTTGTCGGTCTCGGCCTGCGCGAACTGGCGCTCGATGTAGGGCATGACGCCCTCGAAGCCGGACGAGTAGGTCATCTCGCGGCCGTAGCGGTTCTTCCACTTGACCTGGACCTCGAAGTCGTTGCCGCGGAGGACCGCCTCGCGCACCTCCTCCGACAGCTTCCGCCAGGGCGTGGTGAGCGAGAACTTGAGGTCGCGCGCGAGACCCGCGAGCAGCTTCTCGTAGTACTGGAACAGGCCCTTGCCCTGCGTGGTCCACGGCAGGATGACGCCGTCCGCGATGCTCAGCGACTCGTCGCCGATGAGCAGCTCCTGGTCGACCGACATGCGCGTGCCGAGGCCGGAGCACTCGGGGCACGCGCCGAAGGGCGCGTTGAAGGAGAAGGTGCGCGGCTCGATCTCGGTGAGCTGGATCGGGTGGTTGTTCGGGCAGGACAGCTTCTCCGAGTACGTCTGCAGGCCCGCGGGACCCTCGACGTCGACGAAGTCGATCATGACGATGCCGTCGGTGAGGCGGAGCGCGGTCTCGAGCGAGTCCGTGAGGCGCCCGAGGATCTCGTCGCTCGCGACGAGGCGGTCGACCACGACCGAGATGTCGTGCTTGTACTGCTTCTTGAGCTTGGGCGGGGAGCTGAGCTGGATGAGCTCGCCGTCGACGATGGCGCGCGAGTAGCCGCCCGAGGCGAGCTCCGCGAAGAGGTCGACGAACTCGCCCTTCTTCTGCGACACGATGGGGCTCACGACCTGGTACCGGGTGCCGGTCTCGAGCTCCATGAGCTGGTCGGCGATCTGCTGCACGGTCTGGCGGGAGATGCGCTCGCCGCACACGGGGCAGTGGGCCACGCCGATGCGCGCCCAGAGCAGGCGCATGTAGTCGAAGATCTCGGTGATCGTGCCGACGGTGGAGCGCGGGTTGCGGTTGGTGGACTTCTGGTCGATGGAGACCGCGGGGCTCAGACCCTCGATGAAGTCGACGTCGGGCCGGTCGACCTGGCCGAGGAACTGGCGCGCGTACGCGGACAGCGACTCGACGTAGCGGCGCTGGCCCTCGGCGAAGATCGTGTCGAACGCGAGGGACGACTTGCCGGACCCCGACAGGCCCGTGAAGACGACGAGCGAGTCGCGCGGGATGTCGAGGTCGACGTCGCGGAGGTTGTGGACACGGGCGCCGCGGACGCTGAGGAGGGAGGAGGACTCGACGGGGGAGATGGACACGCATCCATCGTATGCGTCGCCACCGACACCTCCGACGGCGCGGGGGTCGCCGGCCATCGCCGCTCCCCCGCGCCGGCCCGTCAGGACAGGTGCCCGGCCTTCTCCATCTGCCGGAGCTCCCGCTTGAGGTCGCCCAGCTCGTCGCGGAGGCGCGCCGCGAGCTCGAACTTGAGCTCGCCCGCGGCTTGCAGCATCTGGTCGTTGAGGTCGGAGATGATCGTCTCCAGCTCGTTCGCCCCCGCGGCCGCCTTGCCCTCGCGCCGGAGGTTCGGCGTGGGCGAGCGCTTGCCGCCGCCGCGGCCCTCGAGCATCTTCTTCGTGTCCTCGCCCTCGCGCGCCAGGATCTCCGTGATGTCGGCGATGCGCTTGCGCAGCGGCGTGGGGTCGATGCCGTGCTCGGTGTTGTAGGCGACCTGCCGCTCGCGACGCCGGTCGGTCTCCTCGATGGCGCGCTTCATGCTGTCCGTGAGGACGTCGGCGTACATGTGCACCTCGCCCGAGACGTTGCGCGCCGCGCGGCCGATGGTCTGGATGAGCGACGTGGACGAGCGGAGGAAGCCCTCCTTGTCGGCGTCGAGGATCGCGACGAGCGACACCTCGGGGAGGTCGAGGCCCTCGCGCAGCAGGTTGATGCCGACGAGCACGTCGTAGATGCCGGCGCGCAGCTCGCTGAGCAGCTCGACGCGGCGCAGCGTGTCGACGTCCGAGTGGAGGTAGCGCACGCGCACGCCCGCCTCGGCGAAGTAGTCGGTGAGCTCCTCCGCCATCTTCTTGGTGAGGGTCGTGACGAGGATGCGCTCGTCCTTCTCCACCCGGATGCGGATCTGCTCCAGCAGGTCGTCGATCTGGCCCTTGGTGGGCTTGACGACGATGGCCGGGTCGACGAGGCCCGTGGGGCGGATGATCTGCTCCACCACACCGTCGCCCATGCCGAGCTCGTACTTGCCGGGCGTCGCCGACATGTACACGGTCTGCGGCACGCGCTCGGTGAACTCGTTCCACTTGAGGGGCCGGTTGTCGAGCGCGCTCGGGAGGCGGAAGCCGTGCTCCACGAGCGTGCGCTTGCGCGACGAGTCGCCCTCGAACATGGCGCCGATCTGCGGCACGGTGACGTGCGACTCGTCGATGACCACGAGGAAGTCGTCCGGGAAGTAGTCGAGCAGGCAGTGCGGGGCCTCCCCCGCGTCCCGGCCGTCGATGTGGCGGGAGTAGTTCTCGATGCCGGAGCAGAAGCCGATCTGCTGCATCATCTCGATGTCGAAGTTGGTGCGCATGCGGAGGCGCTGGGCCTCGAGCAGCTTGCCCTCGCGCTCCAGCACGGCGAGCCGCTCCTCGAGCTCCTGCTGGATGGTGCCGATGGCCCGCTGCATGACCTCGGTCTCGGCCACGTAGTGCGACCCCGGGAACACGGACACCGAGTCCATCTTGCGGACCACGTCGCCCGTGAGCGGGTGCAGCGTGTACAGCGCCTCGATCTCGTCGCCGAACATCTCGATGCGGATGGCCAGCTCCTCGTACATCGGGATGATCTCGATGGTGTCGCCGCGCACGCGGAAGTTGCCGCGCGAGAAGTCGACGTCGTTGCGCTGGTACTGCATGGAGACGAACTTGCGGATGAGGGTGTCGCGGTTGATCTGCATGCCTACCTGGAGCGCGACCATGGCGTTCATGTACTGCTCGGGCTGGCCGAGGCCGTAGATGCAGGAGACCGTGCTGACCACCACGACGTCCCGCCGGCTGAGCAGCGAGTTGGTGGTGGAGTGGCGGAGGCGCTCGACCTCGGCGTTGACCGAGGAGTCCTTCTCGATGAAGGTGTCCGTCTGCGGCACGTACGCCTCGGGCTGGTAGTAGTCGTAGTACGAGACGAAGTACTCGACGGCGTTGTCCGGCATGAGCTCGCGGAACTCCGTCGCGAGCTGGGCAGCGAGGGTCTTGTTGTGGGCGAGGATGAGCGTGGGCCGCTGCACCTGCTCGATGAGCCAGGCCGCGGTCGCGGACTTGCCGGTGCCGGTCGCGCCCAGGAGCACGACATCCGGCTCGCCGGCGTTGACCCGGCCCGCCAGCTCGGCGATGGCCGTGGGCTGGTCGCCGCTCGGGGAGTACTCGCTGACGACCTTGAAGGGGCGCACGGACCGGGTGGGCTGCATGCCCTCGAGTCTACGAGCGGCCTCCGACACCGCCGGACAGGTTCGCCCAGAGCCGATCCGTCTGCTCGAGCGTGGAGGCCAGCGAGACGCCGGAGTCGATGACGTCGTCCGCCACCCGGAGCCGCTCCTCGTCGGAGGCCTGCAGGGCGATGCGGCGCTCCGCCTCCTCGGCGGCCATGCCGCGGAGCTCGACGAGCCGCCGGATCCGCTCCTCCCGCGGCGCGTGCACCACGACGATCCGCTCGAACTCGTCCGTGCGCCCGGACTCCACGAGGAGCGGGATGTCGTAGACGACCAACGCGTCCGGGTCCGCCTCCCCCGCCTCGGCCATGCGCCGCGCGGACAGCGCGCGGACGGCGGGGTGGGTGATCGCCTCGAGGTCGCGTCGGGCGTCCGGGTCCTGGAAGACGATCGCGCCGAGCGCCGGCCGGTCGAGCGCGCCGTCGGCGCCGATGACGCCGGGGCCGAAGCGGCGCGCGATCTCCGCCAGCGCCGGCGTCCCCGGCTCCACGACCTCGCGGGCGAGCCGGTCGGCGTCGATGCGCACCGCCCCGAGCTCCGCCAGCCGGTCGGCCACCACCGTCTTGCCCGCGGCGATGCCGCCCGTCAGTCCGATCACGCGCATGGATCCACCCTAGGCGCGGCCGCGCCGGAGACCGACGCCCCGGGGCGGGCGCTCCGGGGCGGGCGCTCCGGAGCCGGACTGCCCGCGCACGACGGAGGCCGCCCTCCCCGAAGGGAGAGCGGCCTCGTCGTGGTGCGGGTGGGACTACTTCGAGCTGGACAGCTTCTCGCGCAGGGCGGCGAGGCTCTCGTCGTCCGCCAGCGTGCCGGCGCCCGTCGAGTCGCTCGTGAAGCCGGGGCCGGCGGACGTGATGCCCGTGTCGGCCGCCTCGGCCTCGGCGGCTGCCGCGACCTGCTTCTTGTGGGCCTCCCAGCGGGCCTGAGCTGCGGCGTACTGCTGCTCCCAGGTCTCGCGCTGGGCCTCGAAGCCCTCCTTCCACTCGTTGGTCTCCGGGTCGAAGCCCTCGGGGTACTTGTAGTTCCCCTGGTCGTCGTACTCGGTGAGCATGCCGTAGAGGGCGGGGTCGAACTCGGTGCCCTCGGGGTCGACGCCGTCGTTGGCCTGCTTGAGGCTCAGCGAGATGCGGCGACGCTCGAGGTCGATGTCGATGACCTTGACGAACACCTCGTCGCCGACGGACACGACCTGCTCGGCGAGCTCGACGTGCTTGCCGGAGAGCTCCGAGATGTGCACGAGGCCCTCGATGCCCTCGGCCACGCGGACGAACGCGCCGAACGGCACCAGCTTGGTGACCTTGCCGGGCGCGACCTGGCCGATGGCGTGCGTGCGGGCGAAGACCTGCCACGGGTCCTCCTGCGTCGCCTTGAGCGACAGCGACACGCGCTCGCGCTCCAGGTCGACCTCGAGGATCTCGACGGTCACCTCCTGGCCCACCTCGACGACCTCGCTGGCGTGCTCGATGTGCTTCCAGCTGAGCTCGGAGACGTGCACGAGGCCGTCGACGCCGCCCAGGTCCACGAACGCACCGAAGTTGACGATCGAGGAGACCACGCCCTTGCGGACCTGGCCCTTCTGGAGGTTGTTGAGGAACGTGCTGCGGCTTTCGGACTGCGTCTGCTCGAGCAGGGCGCGGCGCGACAGGACCACGTTGTTGCGGTTCTTGTCGAGCTCGAGGATCTTGGCCTCGATCTCCTGGCCGAGGTACGGCGTGAGGTCGCGGACGCGGCGCAGCTCGATGAGCGAGGCCGGGAGGAAGCCGCGGAGGCCGATGTCCACGATGAGGCCGCCCTTGACGACCTCGATGACGGTGCCGGTGACGACGCCGTCGGACTCCTTGATCTTCTCCACGTCGCCCCACGCGCGCTCGTACTGCGCGCGCTTCTTGGACAGGATCAGACGGCCTTCCTTGTCCTCCTTCTGGAGGACGAGGGCCTCGACGGTGTCGCCGACCTTGACGACCTCCGTGGGGTCGACGTCGTGCTTGATCGACAGCTCACGCGAGGGGATGACGCCCTCGGTCTTGTAGCCGACGTCGATCAGGACCTCGTCCCGATCGATCTTCACGACGGTGCCCTCGATGAGGTCTCCGTCGTTGAAGAACTTCAGTGTCTTCTCGACCGCGGCGAGGAAGTCCTCAGCAGATCCGATGTCGTTGATCGCGACCTGCTTGGGCGCCTTGTCGGTCGTTGCGATTGTCATGTAGTTAGTGCTCCAGGATGGGCATGAATAAGGCCGCTGGCGCGGACCCGCGCGGGTACCGGTCGAGCGGCGGACGGATGGGTCGTCGCAGAAGCGCGACAGTCGATCTTAGACCCGGGTCGCGAGGCGGGACAACCGCGCCGCGCGGGCCGATGCGGGCCGCGCGGCGCGAGGGACGGCCGGAGGCGTCAGCGGAGGACCGCGGCGCGGAGCGTGTCGAGGCCCACGCCGCCGACGTCGAGCGCGCGGCGGTGGAACTCGCGGACGTCGAACGCGGCGCCCTCGCGGCGTCGGGTCTCGTCGCGGAGGTCCTCCCAGATGCGCTGCCCCACCTTGTAGGACGGCGCCTGGCCCGGCCAGCCGAGGTAGCGGTTGACCTCGAAGCGCACGAACGACGGATCCATGTTGACGTTGCGGCCCATGAAGTCGAAGGCGAACTCGGCGTCCCAGACGGCCTCGCCGTCGGGGCGCGTCTTGCCGAGGTGGACGCCGATGTCGAGCACGACGCGGGCGGCGCGCATGCGCTGGCCGTCGAGCATGCCCAGGCGGTCGGCCGGGTCGTCGAGGTAGCCGAGCTCCTGCATCAGGCGCTCGGCGTACAGGGCCCAGCCCTCGGCGTGGCCGGAGGTGCCGGCGAAGCGGCGCCAGGTGTTGAGCTCGGCCTTGTTGTAGGTGGCCTGCGCGATCTGCAGGTGGTGCCCCGGGACGCCCTCGTGGTAGACGGTCGTCAGCTCGCGCCAGGTGTCGAACTCGGTGACGCCCTCGGGCACCGACCACCACATGCGGCCGGGGCGGCTGAAGTCGTCCGCGGGGCCGGAGTAGTAGATGCCGCCCTCCTGCGTGGGGGCGATCATGCACTCGAGCGCGCGGATCTCCTCGGGGATGTCGAAGTGCGTGCGACCGAGCTCCTCCACGGCGCGGTCGCTCGTCTCCTGCATCCAGGCGCGGAGGGCGTCGGTGCCGTGCAGCTTGCGGGACGCGTCGCCGTCGAGGTGCGCGATGGCCTCGAGCACGGTGGCGCCCGGGAGGATCTCGCGGGCGACGGCCTCCTGCTCCTCCACCATGCGCGCCAGCTCGCCGACGCCCCACTCGTACGTCTCGTCGAGGTCGACCTCGGCGCCGAGGAAGGAGCGGGAGCGGAGGGCGTACTGCTCGCGGCCCACGGCGTCGGCGTCACGGCCCGCGGGCTCGAGCTCGGTGCCGAGGAACGCGGCGAGGCGCGCGTAGGCGGTGCGCGCCTCCTCGGCGCGGACCGCGAGGTCCCGGCGGAGCGAGGCCGGCAGCTCGCCGGAGTCGGCCCGGGCCTCCTCCGCGAAGGAGCGGAAGAACCCGTCGGGGGCCGCCTGCCGCTCGACCTGGCCGAGCACCTCGCGGATCTGCCGCTTCGCCGGGGTCTGGCCGCGGCGCACGCCCTCGCGCAGCGTCTCGACGTACCCGTCGACGGCGCCGGACACGTTGCCGAGACGCGTGGCGAGGTGCTCCCAGTCGCCCTCGGTGGCCGTCGGCGAGATGTCGAACACCTCGCGGATGCCCTGCGCGGGCGACGCGATGACGTTGAGGTCGGAGAGGTGGACGCCCGCGTCGTGCATCTCGACGTCGAGCTCCAGCTCGCGGGTGAGGTCCATGCGGGTGACCTCGTCCACCGCGTCGACCGGGCGGGCGTCGGCGAGCTGCCGGATGACCGCGCGCGCCGCCTCGGCGTGCGCCGCGTGGCCCGCGGGCGACGTGTCGCCGTACTCGCCCTCGCGCCCGGGACGGCCCAGGTAGACGCGCTCCTCCGGGTGCAGGTCGAGCGAGGCGTCGATCCACCCCTCGGCGATGCGGTCGATGTCCGTCTGCGGTCGGGGGGCCTTCGGCGTCGTCGTCATCCCTCGACCGTACCGGCTCCCAGGAGCGCCCGGACGGTCGCGGGATCGGTGGCGCCGCGCAGCTGCTCGGCGCGCACGGGGTCGAGCAGGATCTCCGCGAGGCGCGACAGCAGGGCGATGTGCCCGCCGCCCGTGGCCGCGATCCCGATGACGATGCGGACGTCGTGCCCGTCCCAGTCGACGCCGTCCGGGAGGCGCAGGACGCTGATGGCGTCGGCCCGCACCAGGTCGCGTCCGGCGGCCAGCGTGCCGTGCGGCACGGCGACGCCCTCGCCGACGAACGTGGAGACGGAGCGCTCGCGCTCGACCATCGCGTCCACGTAGCCCGGGTCGACCGCGCCGGCGGCGACGAGCGCCTCGCCCGCCTGGCGGATGGCCGCCTCCCGGTCGGCGGCGCGCGCGTCGAGCCGGATGGACCCGTCCGCGAGGAGGTCCGAGAGTCGTCCGTTCGTCATGCGTGCTGCTCCTCGTGCTCGGGGGTGGGGACCGGGTGGTCGCGGTCAGTGCGCGGCGGCGGCCCACGAGTCGCCGCGGCCCACCTGCACCTCGAGCGGCACCCGGAGGTCCGCCGCGTGGGCCATGCGGTCGGTGACGATCGCCTCGAGCGCGTCCCACTCCCCCGGGGCGACCTCGAGGATGAGCTCGTCGTGCACCTGGAGCAGCATGCGCGACGCCATGTCGCGCTCGCGCATGTCGGCCTCGATGCGGATCATCGCGATCTTCATGATGTCGGCCGCCGACCCCTGGATCGGCGCGTTGAGAGCCGCGCGCTCGGCATTGTCGCGGAGGACGCGGTTGGGGCTGTTCAGGTCGGGGAACGGGCGGCGGCGGCCGAAGATCGTCTCCGTGTAGCCGGCGGCGCGCGCCTCCTCCACGACCTGGCGGAGGTAGTCGCGCACCGAGCCGAAGCGCGCGAAGTAGTCGGTCATGAGCTGCTTCGCCTCGGACGACGGGATGCGCAGCTGCTTCGAGAGGCCGAACGCGCTGAGGCCGTAGGCCAGGCCGTAGCTCATGGCCTTGACCTTCGTGCGCATCTCGGCGCTCACGTCCGCTGGCGTGACGCCGAAGATGCGGGACCCCACGAACCGGTGCAGGTCCTCCCCCGCCGCGAACGCCTCGATGAGGCCCTCGTCGCCGGAGAGGTGCGCCATGATCCGCATCTCGATCTGCGAGTAGTCGGCCGTGAGCAGCGTCTCGTAGCCCTCGCCCACGCGGATGGCGCTGCGGATGCGGCGGCCCTCCTCCGTGCGGACGGGGATGTTCTGCAGGTTCGGGTCGTTCGAGGAGATGCGGCCCGTGGTGGTGCCGGTCTGCACGTACGTGGTGTGGATCCGCTCGTCGTCGCCGATGCCGCGCTCGAGCGTCTGGATGATCTGGCGCAGCTTGCTCGCGTCGCGGTGCTCGAGCAGCAGGTCGAGGAACGGGTGCGGGTTCGACGCCTGGAGGTCGGCGAGGGCGCCCGCGTCGGTGGAGAAGCCCGTCTTGTTGGCGCGCGTCTTCGGCATGCCGAGCTGGTCGAAGAGCACCTCCTGCAGCTGCTTGGGCGAGCCGAGGTTGATCTCCTTGCCGATCTCCGCGAACGCCCGCTGGGCGAGGTCGGTGATGCGCTCCTGCAGCTGCGCGGACAGCTCGGCGAGCCCCGCCCGGTCGGTGGCGACGCCGCGCAGCTCCATCTCCACGAGCACGAGCAGCGTCGGCATCTCGATGTCGACCATCACCCCGAGGGTGCGCTCGTCGAGCACCTGGCGCAGGGCCTCCTCGACCCGGAGCGTGTACCAGGCCTCCGTCGGCGCGGTGAGCGCCTCGGTCTCGGGTACGAGCTGGTTCGCGTCGGGCTCGGGAAGGTCCTCCAGGAGGTACCGGCTGACGAGCGCGGCCAGCGTCTTGTCGGTGAAGCCGGGACGCAGCAGCCAGCCGGCCACGAGCACGTCGAACGCGAGGCCGGCGACGGCGAGGCCGGCGCGGCGCATGGCCTTCACCTGCACCTTGGCGTCGGCCATGATCTTCGGCGCGTCGCTCGCGAGCCAGCGCTCGAAGGGCGCGTAGTCGGCGCGGCCCTCCTGCCACGGCAGGGTGACGGACTCGGTCGCGCTCGCGATGCCGAAGCCGACCGGCTTCCCGTCCTGCGTCTCCACCGTGAGGCCGAGCCCGTGCGGCGACGCGGCGACCTGGGTGCGGATCCACTTCTCCAGCTCCTCGTCGAGCAGCTGCTGCGCCTGCGGGGCGGCCGGGGCCGTCGACGGCTCCTGCTCGACCGCGCCGACGGGCGTGCCTTCGCTCGACGCGGAGGCGCCGGATCCCTCGAGCTTCAGCACGCGGTCCAGTAGCTGCTTGAACTCCAGCACCTGGAACACCTCGCGGAGGGCGGGCTCGTCGATGGGCTTGCGCTCCAGGTCCGCCGGGCCGAGCGGCAGCTCGACGTCGGTGAGCAGCCGGTTGAGGCGGCGGTTGCGGATGACGTTCTCGTACTGCGCGCGCAGGTTGTCGCCGACCTTGCCCGGGATCTCGTCCCGGTGCTCGAGGACCGCGTCGAGCGATCCGTACTGGTTCAGCCACTTGACGGCGGTCTTCGGGCCGACCTTCTCGACGCCGATGAGGTTGTCGCTCGTCTCGCCCACGAGGGCGGCGATGTCCGGGTACATCCCCGGCTGCACGCCGTACTTCTCGAACACCTTCTCGGCGTCGTAGCGCGTGAGCTGCGAGACGCCCTGGGTGGACGGGTAGAGCAGCGTGACGTCGTCGTTGACGAGCTGGATGGCGTCCCGGTCGCCCGAGACGACGAGCACGCGGAAGCCCTGCTCCCGGCCCTGGGTGGCGAGGGTCGCGAGGATGTCGTCCGCCTCGTGGTCCTCCTTGGTGAGGGTGGGGATGTTCATGGTCTTCAGCGCCCGCTCGAGCAGCGGCACCTGCCCGGTGAACTCCACGGGCGTCTCGCCGCGCGTGCCCTTGTACTCCGGGTACTCGCGCGTGCGGAAGGAGAAGCGGGAGATGTCGAACGCGACGCCGACGTGCGTGGGCTTCTCCTTCTGCAGGAGGTTGATGAGCATGGCGATGAAGCCGTGCACGGCGTTCGTGTGCTGCCCCTCCCGGTTCTGGAAGCTCTCCGCCGGCAGGGCGTAGAACGCCCGGAACGCCAGGGAATGGCCGTCGATGACGAGGAGGGTAGGCTTTTCCGTGTTCGGCACGGTCCCAGCCTATCGAGGGCCCCCGACCTCGGACCCGGCCTCGGAGGATCGCCCATGACCCAGCCCGCACCCGAGTCGTCCGCCACCGCGCGGCTCCTCCGCCAGCCCCAGGACGTGGGCGCGCTGGCCGAGAAGATGGGCATCGTCTTCCACGAGCTCAGTCCCGAGCGCGCCGTCGCGACCATGCCCGCGGAGGGCAACACGCAGCCCTACGGCGTGGTGCACGGCGGCGCGTACGTCGTGCTCGCCGAGTCGCTCGGGTCCATGTCCGCGAACGTCCATGCCGGTCCCGACCGCGTGGCGTTCGGCATCGAGCTGAACGCGAGCCACACGCGCTCCGCGTCCGCCGGCACGATCACGGGGACCTGCACGGCGATCCACCTGGGCGGCACGCTCACCACGCACGAGATCGTGATGACGGACGACGAGGGACGACGCCTCTCCACGGTGCGCATCACGAACATCATCCGCGAGCGCACGCCCCGCTGATCGCCGCGGACCTCCGTCGGCAGACCGGCCGGCGGGGCGCCCGGCAGGGGCCCTACTTCTTGGCGCTGAGCTGCTCGATGATGGCCTGGGCCACGTCGTGCATGGTGAGGCGGCGGTCCATCGACGCCTTCTGGATCCAGCGGAACGCCTCGGGCTCCGTGAGGCCCATCTTCTCGTTGAGCAGGCCCTTGGCCCGGTCGACGAGCTTGCGGGTCTCGAAGCGCTCGACGAGGTCGGAGACCTCGGCCTCGAGCGTGATGATCTGCGCGTAGCGGGCCAGGGCGATCTCGATCGCCGGCAGCAGGTCGTTCGGCGTGAACGGCTTGACGACGTACGCCAGCGCGCCGGCTTCGCCCGCGCGCTCGACGAGCTCCTTCTGGCTGAAGGCCGTGAGGAGGACGACGGGCGCGATGTGGTTGCGGTTCAGGCGCTCGGCCGCGGAGATGCCGTCGAGCTGGGGCATCTTGACGTCCATGATGACGAGGTCGGGACGCAGCTCGGTGGCGAGGGCGACGGCCGTCTCGCCGTCCCCGGCCTCGCCGACCACCTCGAAGCCGTTGTCGCGGAGGGTCTCCACGATGTCGAGGCGGATGAGCGACTCGTCCTCGGCGACGACGACACGGCGGGGGGCTGCGGGGGTTGTTTCCTGGTCACTCACGGATAGGAGCCTACGGTATCGTCGGCCGGGCCGGTGCGTGCCGGATCGGCCGGACGCCTGCGGTAGCGTCGGACGGCCGAGGTGCGCCGGATTGGCGGAATGGCAGACGCGGAGCACTCAAAATGCTCTGTCCGTGAGGGCGTGTGGGTTCGAGTCCCACATCCGGCACCGCGTCCCGCGAGGGGCATGCGAAGAGGGCGGGCGACCACGTGGTCGCCCGCCCTCCTCGCGTGCCCGCCGGAGCCGGAGCCCCGCGGTGCCGCGCTACTTCTCGTACGCGGGAGCCGCCTCGTTCACGGCGTCGCCGACGACGTGGACGCGCAGCTCGTTGGTCGATCCCGCGATCCCGGGAGGGGACCCGGCGATGACGACGACCTTCTGGCCGACCTCGGCGAGGCCCTCCGCGAGGAGCACGTCGTCGACCTGGTGGAACATCTGGTCGGTGTGCGTGACCGGCTCGACGAGGTAGGACTGGACGCCCCACGAGAGCGCGAGGCGGCGGCGGATGCCCTCGTTCGGCGTGAAGGCGAGGATCGGGATGCCGTTGCGGAGCCGGGTCATGCGGCGCACGGAGTCGCCGGACTCGGTGAACACGCAGAGGAACTTGGCCTCCACGAACTCGGCGACCTCGGCGGCCGCGAGCGTGATGGCCCCGCCCTGGGTGAAGGGGCGCGTGCCGAGCTTCGGGATGCGCTCCAGCCCGTGCTCCTCGGTGGACTCGATGATGCGCGCCATGGTCTTCACGGTGACGACGGGGAACTCGCCCACGCTCGTCTCGCCGCTCAGCATGAGCGCGTCGGCGCCGTCGAGCACCGCGTTGGCGCAGTCGGAGGCCTCGGCGCGCGTGGGGCGCGGGCTCGTGATCATCGACTCGAGCATCTGCGTCGCGACGATGACGGGCTTGGCCTTGCGGCGGGCGAGCTCGACCGCGCGCTTCTGCACGATCGGGACGGCCTCGAGCGGCAGCTCGACGCCGAGGTCGCCGCGGGCGACCATGATCGCGTCGAACGCGTCCACGATCTCCTCGAGGGCCTCGACGGCCTGCGGCTTCTCGACCTTGGCGACGACGGGGACGCGGCGGCCCTCCTCGTCCATGATCTCGTGCACGCGGACGATGTCCGACGCGTCGCGCACGAAGCTCAGCGCGATGAGGTCGGCGCCGAGGCGGAGGCCCCAGCGGAGGTCCGCCTCGTCCTTCTCGGAGAGCGCGGGCACGTTGACCGCGACGCCCGGGAGGTTGATGCCCTTGTTGTTGCTGACCGTGCCCGCGACCTCGACCGTGGTCGTGACGCGGGTGCCGTCGGTGGAGACCACGCGGAGCGTGACCTTGCCGTCGTCGATGAGCAGCGGGTCGCCGGCCTTCACGTCGCCGGGGAGGCCCTTGTACGTGGTGGAGCAGATGTCCTTCGTGCCGAGGATGTCCTCGACCGTGATGACGAACGTGTCGCCGAAGGCCAGGTCGTGCGGGCCGTCGGAGAACTTGCCGAGGCGGATCTTCGGGCCCTGCAGGTCGACCAGGACCGCGACCGCGCGGCCCGTGTCGTCCGCGGCCTTCCGGATGGTGGAGTAGATGCCCTCGTGGACGTCGTACGTGCCGTGGCTCAGGTTCATCCGGGCCACGTCCACGCCGGCGTCGATGATGGCGCGGATGCTCTCATAGGAGCTGGTCGCGGGCCCGAGGGTCGCGACGATCTTCGCTCGTCTGGTCATGCTCTGTCTGTCTCGCGTTTCTGCGTCGCACGTGGACGCGGGTCGGGTCAGTGGTCGCGACCGCGCGCACGGGTGCGGCGGGCGGCCGGGTCAGATGGAGAGAGCGCGGTCCGTGGGACGGACCGGGAACGGGAGCTCCGTGTCCCCCTCAAGGTACCGGTCGACGGCGGACGCCGCTGAACGTCCCTCCGCGATGGCCCAGACGATGAGGGACTGGCCGCGGCCCGCGTCGCCCGCGACGAACACGCCGGCCTGGTCGGTCTGGTAGTCCTCGTCGCGCGCCACGTTGCCGCGGTCGTCGAAGGGGACCTCCAGCTGCGACGCGAGCGCGTCCTTCTCGGGACCCGTGAAGCCGAGCGCGAGGAGCACGAGGTCGGCGGGGATCTCGCGCTCGGTGCCCGACTTCGGCACGCGCCGCCCGTCGCGGAACTCGGTCTCGGCCACGCGGACCGCGCGCACGTGCCCGTCGTCGTCCTCCAGGAACTCCACCGTGGTGGCGAGGTAGTGGCGCTCGCCGCCCTCCTCGTGCGCGCTCGACACCTCGAAGAGCGTCGGGTACGTCGGCCACGGCTGGTCGGGGCGGCGCTCCGTCGGCGGCTGCTGGCCGATGGCGAGGTTGGTGACCGAGGCCGCCTTCTGCCGGTGCGCCGTGCCGATGCAGTCGGCTCCCGTGTCGCCGCCGCCGAGGACGACGACGTGCTTGCCCTCCGCGTGGATCTGCTCGGGGACCTGGTCGCCGGCCGTCGCGTGGTTCGACTGGCGCAGGTAGTCCATGGCGAAGTGCACGCCGTCGACGTCGCGGCCCGGGATGTCGAGGTCGCGGGGCACGAGCGCGCCCGTGCAGACGACGACCGCGTCGTAGCGGAGGCGCAGGTCGGACCAGGTGATGTCCTTCCCGATGTCGACGCCCGCGCGGAAGCGGGTGCCCTCGGCGGTCATCTGCGCGAGGCGCGCCTCGAGGTGCTTCTTCTCCATCTTGAAGTCGGGGATCCCGTAGCGCAGCAGGCCGCCGATGCGGTCGTCGCGCTCGAACACCGCGACCGTGTGGCCGGCGCGCGTGAGCTGCTGCGCGGCGGCGAGACCGGCGGGACCGGATCCGACGACCGCCACGGTCTTGCCCGTGAGGCGCTCGGGCGGGTGCGGCTCGACCCAGCCGTTCTGGAAGGCGTCGTCGATGATCGACACCTCGACCTGCTTGATGGTCACGGGCGGCTGGTTGATGCCCAGCACGCACGAGCTCTCGCAGGGCGCCGGGCACAGGCGGCCCGTGAACTCCGGGAAGTTGTTCGTGGCGTGCAGGCGCTCGATGGCCTGCCGGCCCTCGCCGCGCCAGGTGAGGTCGTTCCACTCCGGGATGAGGTTGCCGAGCGGGCAGCCCTGGTGGCAGAACGGGATGCCGCAGTCCATGCACCGGCCGGCCTGGCGCACGAGCTCGCCGCGCTCCTGCTGCTCGTACACCTCCTTCCAGTCCATGAGCCGGACCGAGACGGGTCGGCGCTTGGGGAGCTCGCGCTCCGTCACCTTGAGGAAGCCCTTGGGGTCAGCCACCGGTCACCTCCAGGATGCGCTTCCAGGCGACGTCGCCGTCGGGGTCGATTCCCTCGTCCACCGCGGTCTGGCGGGTGGCGAGGACGGCCGCGTAGTCCCGCGGCAGGATCTTGGTGAATCGCGTCATGGACGCCTCCGGGTCGGTGAGCAGGCGCTCGGCGACGGTCGAGCCGGTCTCGGCGAGGTGCCGGCGGAGCAGGTCGAGCACGATCTCGGCGTCGGCGCTCCCGAGCGGGTGCAGCTCGAGCTCGCCCGACGCGAGGGCGTCGGTGTTGACACGGTCCTCGGCGAGGTCGAGCACGTAGGCGGTGCCGCCCGACATGCCCGCGCCGATGTTCCGGCCGGTGCCCCCGAGCACGAGGGCGAGCCCGCCCGTCATGTACTCGAGCGCGTGGTCGCCCACGGCCTCGACGACGGCCGTGGCGCCGGAGTTGCGGACGAGGAACCGCTCCCCCACCATGCCGCGGATGAACATGGTGCCCTGGGTCGCGCCGTAGCCGATGACGTTGCCCGCGATGACGTTCTCCTCCGCGGGGAAGCCGGCCCTCTCGTCGGGCCGCACGACGATGTCGCCGCCGGAGAGGCCCTTGCCGAGGTAGTCGTTGCTGTCGCCGACGAGGCGGAGAGTGATGCCCGACGGCATGAACGCGCCGAAGGACTGCCCGGCCGAGCCGCGCAGCGTGACGTCGATGGATCCGGTGGGCAGCCCGTCCACCCCGTGGCCCTTCGTGACGAGGTGCCCGAGCATCGTGCCGACCGCGCGCGCGGTGTTGCGCACGGGCAGGTCGATCTCGACGCGGCCGCCGTGGTCGAGCACGTCGCGGCTGAGCCGGATGAGCTCGTTGTCGAAGTGGTCCTCGAGCTCGTGGTCCTGCGACCGGGCGTGCTTCCGCGGCTCGTCGTCCGCGAACGTCGGGCCCACGAGGATCGGCGAGAGGTCGAGGCCCGACGCCTTCCAGTGGTCGACCGCGTCCTCGACGCCGAGCAGGTCGTTGCGGCCCACGATCTCGTCGAGCGAGCGGTAGCCGAGCGCGGCGAGGTGCTCGCGCACCTCCTGCGCGATGAACTCGAAGAAGTTGACGACGTGGTCCGCCTTGCCCGGGAAGCGCTTCCGCAGCTCCGGGTTCTGCGTGGCCACGCCGACGGGGCAGGTGTCGAGGTGGCAGACGCGCATCATGATGCAGCCGGAGACGACGAGCGGCGCCGTGGCGAAGCCGAACTCCTCGGCGCCGAGCAGGGCGCCGACGACCACGTCGCGGCCGGACTTCATCTGCCCGTCGACCTGCACGACCACGCGGTCGCGCATGCCGTTGAGGCGGAGGGTCTGCTGCGTCTCCGCGAGGCCGAGCTCCCACGGCGTGCCCGCGTGCTTGAGCGAGTTGACGGGGCTCGCGCCCGTGCCGCCGTCGTGGCCCGAGACGAGGATCACGTCGCTCAGCGCCTTCGCGACGCCCGCCGCGACCGCGCCGATGCCCGACTGGCTGACGAGCTTCGTGTGGATCCGGGCGGAGGGGTTCGCGCGCTTGAGGTCGAAGATCAGCTGCTTCAGGTCCTCGATCGAGTAGATGTCGTGGTGCGGCGGCGGGGAGATGAGCCCCACGCCCGCCGTCGCGTGGCGGGTGCGCGCCACCCACGGGTAGACCTTGCCGGGCGGCAGCTGCCCGCCCTCGCCGGGCTTGGCGCCCTGCGCGAGCTTGATCTGGATGTCGTCCGCGTGCGTGAGGTACATGCTCGTGACGCCGAAGCGCCCCGAGGCGACCTGCTTGATGGCGCTGCGGCGCTCGGGGTCGAGCAGGCGCTCGACGTTCTCGCCGCCCTCGCCGGTGTTCGACTTGGCGCCGAGCCGGTTCATGGCGATGGCGAGCGTCTCGTGCGCCTCCTCGGAGATGGAGCCGTAGCTCATCGCCCCCGTGGAGAAGCGCTTCACGATGTCGGAGATGGGCTCGACCTCGTCGAGCGGCACGGGCGGACGCGTGCCGGTCCGCAGCCGGAACATGCCGCGGAGCGTCATGAGGTCCTTCGACTGCGCGTCGACCATGGAGGTGTACTCGCGGAAGATGTCGTACCGCCGCATGCGCGTGGCGTGCTGGAGCCGGAAGATCGTGTCCGGGTTGAACAGGTGCGGGGACCCGTCGCGGCGCCACTGGTACTCGCCGCCCGTCTGGAGCCGCTCGTGCGAGAGCACGGCGCCGTCCGTGGGGTAGGCGCTGCGGTGCCGCGCGGCGTTCTCGGCCGCGATGACGTCGATGCCGACCCCGCCGAGGCGCGTGGTGGTGCCCGAGAAGTACTGGTCCACCAGCTCCTGCGAGAGGCCGACGGCCTCGAAGCACTGGGCGCCCGCGTACGACGACACCGTCGAGATGCCCATCTTGGACATGATCTTCAGCACGCCCTTGCCGAGCCCCTTGATGAGGTTCCGCGTGGCCTTCTCCGGCGTGACGCCCGTGAGCATGCCGCTGCGCACGAGGTCCTCGCACGACTCCATGGCCAGGTACGGGTTGACCGCCGAGGCGCCGTACCCGATGAGCAGCGCGATGTGGTGCACCTCGCGCACGTCGCCCGCCTCGACGACGATGCCGACCTTCATCCGGGTCTGGCGGCGGATGAGGTGGTGGTGCACGGCCGCGATCATGAGGAGCGACGGGATGGGCGCGAGGTCGCGGGTGGAGTCGCGGTCGGACAGCACGATGAAGCGCGCGCCGTGCTCGATGGCGCGGTCGACCTCGTCGCACATCGCGTCGATGCGCTTCTGCATGGCGAGCGGGCCGTCGTCGACGCGGTACAGGCCGCTGACGATCGTCGTGGTGCGGCTGCCCGGCCGGTGGTCGATGTGGATGACCTTGGCCAGCTCGTCGTTGTCGATCACCGGGAAGTCGAGCACGACCTGCTCGGCGTGCTCGGGCCCGGCGTCGAGGAGGTTCCGCTGCGGGCCGAGGCCGAGGCGGAGGCTGGTGACGACCTCCTCCCGGATGGAGTCGAGCGGCGGGTTCGTGACCTGCGCGAACTGCTGCGTGAAGTAGTCGAAGAGCAGGCGCGGGCGCTGCGAGAGCACGGCGATGGGGGTGTCGGAGCCCATGGCGCCGAGGGGCTCGGCGCCGACCTTCGCCATGGGCATGAGCAGCATCCGCACCTCCTCCTCCGTGTAGCCGAAGGTGCGCTGGCGCCGGACCACCGAGGCGGGCGTGTGCACGATGTGCTCCCGCTCGGGGAGGTCGGCGAGGTGGATCCGGTTGCGGAGCCACTCCCCCCACGGCGCGCTCGCCGCGAGCTCGGACTTGATCTCGTCGTCCTCGATGATGCGGCCGGCCTCGGTGTCGACGAGGAACATCTTGCCGGGGCGCAGGCGGCCCTTCCGCGCGATGCGCGCGGGGTCGATCTCGAGCACGCCGATCTCGCTGCCGAGCACGACGAGGCCGTCGTGCGTCACGAGGTAGCGTCCTGGGCGCAGGCCGTTGCGGTCGAGTGTGGCGCCGACGAGCGTGCCGTCGGTGAACGTGAGCGCGGCCGGGCCGTCCCACGGCTCCATGACCATGGAGTGGTACTCGTAGAAGTCGCGGCGGACCGGGTCGATGTCGGTCTGCTTCTCCCACGCCTCGGGGACCATCATCATCATCGCGTGCGGCAGGCTGCGGCCGCTGAGGCTGAGGAGCTCGAGGACCTCGTCGAACGACGCGGAGTCGCTCGCGCCCGGCGTGACGATGGGCAGGAGGGGCGACAGGTCGCCGAGCAGCTCCGACTCGAGCTGGGACTGGCGGGCGCGCATCCAGTTGCGGTTGCCCGCGACGGTGTTGATCTCGCCGTTGTGCGCCATCATCCGCAGCGGCTGCGCGAGCGGCCACGAGGGGAACGTGTTGGTGGAGTACCGGGAGTGCACGATGGCGAGCTTCGAGGCGAAGCGCTCGTCGGAGAGGTCCGGGTAGAAGGGCTCCAGCTGGAGCGTCGTGACCATGCCCTTGTAGACGAGCGTGCGCGAGGACAGCGAGATGAAGTACGCGCCGAGCTCCCGCTCCGCGCGCTTGCGCAGCCGGAAGGCGAGGCGGTCGAGGGCGAGGCCCGCGGGGCGGTCCGCGGCGTCCGCGGGAGCGTCGGCGGTGAGGAAGAGCTGGCGGAACGCGGGCATCGCCTTCCGTGCCAGGTTGCCGAGATGCGACGGGTCGACGGGCACCTCGCGCCAGCCGAGCACGCGCAGCCGCTCGGACGCGGCGATGCGCTCGATGCCGGCCTGCAGCTCCTCGCGCTCGGCGTCCTCGACGGGCAGGAAGGCCATGCCGACCGCGTACTCCCCCATCGGCGGCAGGTCGAAGCCCACGACGCCGCGGAGGAACGGGTCGGGGATCTGCGTCATGAGGCCCGCGCCGTCGCCGGTGCCGGCGTCGGAGCCGATGGCGCCGCGGTGCTCGAGGTTCCGGAGCGCGTCGAGGGCGTTGACGATGATGTCGTGGCCGGGCGTGCCGCGGAGCGTGGCCACCATGGCCAGCCCGCAGGCGTCCTTCTCGAACGCCGGGTCGTACAGGCCCTGCTTCGCGGGGAACGCGCCGCCGGGAGGGGAGGTGGAGGAGAACGCCATGGGAACCGTCCTAGATGCACTGCGGAGGGACGTCGCTGGCCCTGTGGTGGGGACCGCCTCGCGGGAGGAGGCGGTGACCGCGGGGGTGCCCGCGCTGGGGACTAGGCGCGTCCGCTTGTGGCGGGGAGAGCGTGGGAGTCCGACCCGGTGGATGCCCGCTCGGCGTCGCCGTCGGTGAAATCCGATTCCGTGTACACCGATGCTACCTCGCCGTCGCGGCCCGCCTTCGCGCGCGCGCTTACGTCATCCGGGGTGCGGCCGGGCAGGTACGGGCTCGGCTCGCTGCCGACGTGCCGCCGGGTCTGCACGAGGAACAGCACGAGGCCGATCGCGACGGCGATGAAGGCCGCCCACACGTTGGTGCGGATGCCGAGGATGATCTCGCTCGGATCGATGCGGATGGACTCGAAGACCATGCGCCCGAGCCCGTACCACATGAGGTACACGGCGAGGCCGCGGCCCCACTGCAGGCGCACGGCGCGGCCCAGCAGCATGATGAACAGCGCGCCCGCGACGTTCCAGACGATCTCGTAGAGGAACGTGGGGTGGAAGAGCGTGCCGGCGGGGAGGCCGGCGGGGAAGGCGGCGTTGGTCGCGTCGACCTCGAGGCCCCAGGGCAGCGTGGTCGGGGTGCCGAACAGCTCCTGGTTGAAGTAGTTGCCCATGCGGCCGGCGGCCTGCGCGAGCAGGAGGCCGGGCGCCAGCGCGTCGGCGAAGGTCCAGAAGCGGACGCCCGTCCACTTGGAGCCGAGCCACACGCCCACGGCGCCGCCGAGGAGCGCGCCGAAGATGGCGATGCCGCCCTCCCAGACGTAGAGCACGCGCCACAGGTTCGCGCCCTCGTAGAAGTAGTCGCCCGGGTGCGTGAGCACGTGGAACGCGCGGGCGCCGACGATGCCGAGCACGAGCGCGCACAGCGTGAAGTCGATGACCGTGCCCGACTCCACGCCGCGCGCCACGAGGCGGCGGTTGGTGAGGAAGGCCGCGATGAGGATGCCGACGAGGATGCACACGGCGTACGCGTGGATCACGAAGGTGAGCGGGAGGTCCACGCCGAGGCCCTGGAGCCACGCCGTGACGTCGAACCGGGTGTCGGACGGATCCGGGCTGGGGATGCTCATCGGGACGAACAACGGATGGCGCTCACTTTCGCAGGGGGGTCGGCGGGCGCGGCGGGACCGCGGGCCGGGGGCTACTGTAGCGCGGTTCCGCGCGCGAGATCCGCCGCGGCGCGGGCGACGCCGGGCACCCCGCCGTCGGCCAGCGCCGCCACGAGGGCGGATCCGACGATGGCGCCGTCGGCGTAGTCGAGGACCTCGCGGACCTGGTCGCCCGTGGAGATGCCGATGCCGACGCACGCGCTCGTGGAGCCGGCGTCGCGCAGGCGCGACACGAGCCCGCGGGCCGCCTGGTCGACGTCCTGGCGTGCGCCCGTGATCCCCATGGTGGAGACGGCGTACACGAAGCCGCGGCTGCGCTCGACGGCCTGGTGCAGGCGCGCCTCGCTCGAGGACGGGGCCGCCAGGAACACGCGATCGAGGCCCGTGCGCTCGGAGGCGGCGAGCCAGTCGGCGCCCTCGTCGGGGATGAGGTCGGGCGTGATGAGGCCGGCCCCACCCGCCGCGACGATGTCGTCGGCGAAGCGCTCGACCCCGTACTGCACGACCGGGTTCCAGTACGTCATGAGGAGGACCGGCGCGTCCACGCGCTGGGTGATGGCGTGCAGCGCGTCGAAGCCGTCGCGGAGGCGGAAGCCCTGGGCGAGCGCGGTCTGGGTGGCGCGCTGGATGACGGGGCCGTCCATGACCGGATCGCTGTAGGGCAGGCCGAGCTCGATGACGTCGACGCCGTTCTCGACGAGCGCGACGGCCGCCTCGATGCTCGTGGCGACGTCCGGGAAGCCGACGGGCAGGTAGCCGACGAGCGCGCCGGACCCCTGCTCGCGGCGGAGGGCGATGGCCCGCTCGACCGGGCTGGCGACGGGCGGCGCCGCGTGGGCCGTCACGACTGCTCCGCCCCGGCGTCGATGAGGTCGAAGTACGCCCCGGCCGTCTCCATGTCCTTGTCGCCGCGACCGCTGAGGTTGATCAGGATGATCGCGTCGGGACCGAGCTCCCTGCCGAGCTCGAGCGCCCCGGCGAGGGCGTGCGCGGACTCGATGGCGGGGATGATGCCCTCCGTGCGGCTGAGCAGGCGGAGCGCGCTCATGGCCTGGTCGTCCGTGACGGGACGGTAGGTCGCGCGGCCGAGGTCCGACAGCCACGAGTGCTCGGGACCGACGCCCGGGTAGTCGAGTCCCGCGGAGATGGAGTGCGAGTCGATGGTCTGGCCGTCCTCGTCCTGGAGGAGGTAGCTGCGGGCGCCGTGCAGCATGCCCGGCCGGCCCTTGGTGATGGTGGCCGCGGTGCGCGGGGTCTCCGCGCCGTCGCCGCCGGCCTCGAACCCGTAGAGGGCCACGTCGGCGTCGTCGAGGAAGGCGTGGAAGATGCCGATGGCGTTGGATCCGCCGCCCACGCACGCGGCGACGGCGTCGGGCAGCCGGCCGGTGAGCGCGAGGACCTGCTCGCGCGCCTCCTCGCCGATGACCTTCTGCAGGTCGCGGACCATGGCCGGGAACGGGTGCGGTCCCGCGACCGTGCCGAAGACGTAGTTCGTGGTCTCGACGTTGGTGACCCAATCGCGCATGGCGTCGTTGATGGCGTCCTTGAGCGTGCGGGAGCCGGAGCGGACGGGCACGACCTCGGCGCCGAGCAGGCGCATCCGGGCCACGTTGAGCGCCTGGCGCTCGGTGTCGACCTCGCCCATGTAGATGACGCAGTCGAGCCCGAAGAGCGCCGCCGCGGTCGCGGTGGCGACGCCGTGCTGGCCGGCGCCCGTCTCCGCGATGATGCGCTTCTTGCCGATCTTCTTCGTGAGCAGCGCCTGGCCGAGCACGTTGTTGATCTTGTGGGAGCCGGTGTGGTTGAGGTCCTCGCGCTTGAGGATGATGCGGGCGCCGCCGGCGTGCTCGGCGAAGCGCGGCACCTCGGTGATGAGGGACGGCCGGCCGGTGTAGGTGCGGTGCAGCTCCTGGAGCTCCGCGATGAAGGCCGGGTCGACCTTCAGCTCCTCCCACGCCTCCGCGAGCTCGTCGAGCGCGGCCACGAGCGACTCGGGGACGTACCGCCCGCCGAAGTCGCCGAAGTACGGGCCGGTCGCGCTGCGGAGGTCCGTCACGGGCGCGCCTCCAGGAACTCCGTCAGGGTGCGGACGGGGTCGCCGGTGACGAGGGCCTCGCCCACCAGCACGACGTCGGCCCCGGAGCGGCGGTAGTGCGCCACGTCGTCGGCGGTCTTCACCGCGGACTCGGCGATGCGGATGACGCCGGACGGGATGGAGTCGGCCAGCGAGCCAAACAGGTCGCGGTCGAGCTCGAAGGTGGTGAGGTTGCGGGCGTTGACGCCGACGACCTGGGCGCCGAGGTCGAGGGCGCGCGACACCTCCTCGGCGGAGTGGGTCTCGACGAGCGCGGTCATGCCCAGCTCGTTGACGAGCGCGTGCAGCTCGACGAGCGTCTTCTGGTCGAGCGCGGCGACGATGAGGAGCACGAGGTCGGCGCCGGACGCGCGGGCCTCGAGCACCTGGTACGCCTCGCCGATGAAGTCCTTGCGGAGCACGGGGATGGAGACCGTGTCGCGGACCTGCTCGAGGTCGTGCAGGGAGCCGCCGAACTTGCGGCCCTCGGTGAGCACGCTGATGGCGCTGGCGCCGCCGGTCTCGTAGCGGGACGCGAGGAGCGCGGGGTCGGGGATCTCCGCGAGGGCGCCGCGCGAGGGGCTGGAGCGCTTGACCTCGGCGATGATCTTGACGCGGTCGGCCGGCGCGAGCGCGCTGAGGACGTCGAGCGCGGCGGGCCGGGCGAGGGCCGCGGCCTCCACCTCGGCGAGCGGGCGGGTCTCGCGGCGGGTGGCCGCGTCCTCCAGGGCGCCGGCGAGCAGGTCGCCGAGCATCAGGAGTGCGCCTTCGTGGGCGAGGTGCGGTGCCCGTCGACGCCGTAGCCCATCTTCTTCATGATGCCGCCGACGGCGAAGCCGACCAGGACCAGGCCCGCGGAGGCCCACACGACGGGCGCGAGGGAGAACCAGAAGGCGATGGTGCCCACGGCGAAGCCGATGAGCGCGATGACGACCGCCGTCCAGGCCGCCGGCGAGTTGCCGTGGCCGGTGTCTGCTGACTCTGTGGACATGCGTGCTCCTCCTGGGTCGTGCGGGTGGGATCGGGGTCGAGTCTACCGTGCGGCGTCGGGGCGGCCGTCGGCCTGGGGAGCGTCCTCGGCCGGGTCGCCGGCCTCGCGGCGGGTGGGGTCGGTGCCGCCGCTCAGGCTGTCCCACGCGGCCACCGGGTCCTCGGTGGGGACGATGCGGCGGGCCGGCGCGTCGGCGGCCGCGTCGTAGCGCGAGCGGCCCGTGGGCCAGCGCGGGCCCGTGATCGCGACGAGCACGCCGGTGAGCGCCGACGCGATGCCGGCCACCAGGGTCACCGGACCCCAGGGCGTGGTGGTCCAGCCGACGACGAGGTCGGCGACGGGCGCGGATCCGGCGACGCCGGTGACGGTCGTGACCGCTCCCTCGCCGGCCTGCACGGGACCGGAGACCGCGGCGAGGGCGGTGACGGCCACCGTGGCGCCGATGAGGACCTGCAGGATCCCGAGCACCACGCGCAGCGCCCGGCCGGCGATCGCGAGCGCCCCGGCGAGGGCGAGGCTCGACAGCGCGAGGGCGCTCAGCGCGGGCGCCGCGACGCTCCCCGCGACCGGGACGAGCGCGGGCGCCTGGCCGCCGATGCGGAGCGTCGACCAGTCCTGCGACCAGCCGAGGAACGTGGCCGCGCTGGTGGCGAGGACGAGCAGGAGGGCGAGGGACTTCGTGCGGCGGGTGACGCGCATCAGCGCACGCGCCGCATGGCCTCGGCGACCGCGACCGCGCGCAGCGGCGCCGCCGCCTTGTTCTGCGACTCGAGGTACTCCGCGTCGGGGTCGGAGTCGGCGACCATGCCGCCGCCGGCCTGCACGTGGGCGACGCCGTCGACGATGGTGGCGGTGCGGATCGCGATGGCGAGGTCGGCGTCGCCCGCGAAGTCGAAGTAGCCCACCACTCCCCCGTAGACGCCGCGCTGCGCGGGCTCGAGCTCGTCGATGATCTGCAGCGCGCGCGGCTTGGGCGCCCCCGAGAGGGTGCCGGCCGGGAAGGTGGCGCGGAAGACGTCGATGCTCGAGACGCCGGGCCGGAGCGTGCCCTCGACCGAGCTGACGAGGTGCATGATGTGGCTGAACCGCTCCACCCGCATGAACTCGGTGACCTCGACGGATCCCGGGGCGCAGGCCTTCAGCATGTCGTTGCGCGCGAGGTCCACCAGCATGAGGTGCTCGGCGCGCTCCTTCGGGTCGGCGAGGAGCGACTCCTCGTGGGCGACGTCCTCCTCCACGGTCCCGCCACGCGGACGCGAGCCCGCGATGGGGTGCATGTAGACGTGGTCGTCGGTGACGGTGACGAGCGCCTCGGGCGAGGATCCGACGATGGAGTACGGCTTCCCGTCGGCGTCCTCGAGCGTGAGCAGGTACATGTAGGGGCTCGGGTTGAGCACGCGCAGGATGCGGTAGACGTCGATCGGCTCGGCCGTGGTCGGCTGGTCGAAGCGCTGCGAGACCACGACCTGGAACACGTCGCCCTCGTGGATGTGGTGCTTGCTGCGCGCGATGGCCTCGTGGAAGTCCGCGGGCTGCGTGCGGAGCGTGGGCGACGGCTGCGCCTGCAGGTCGACGTCGGCGAGGAAGGTCTCGGCGGGGCGGGCGAGGTCGGCCTGCATGCGGTCGAGGCGCGCCTGCGCGTCCGCCCACATGGCGTCCTCGTCGTCGACGCCGTCGTTGAGGGCGGTGGCGACGAGCGTGACGGTGCCGCGGCGGTGGTCGAGGACGGCGAGCTCGGAGACGAAGCTCAGGGCCTGGCCGGGCACGGGCACCTCGGCCGGCGGACGGTCCGGCAGGCGCTCGATCTGGCGCACGGCCTCCCAGCCGATGAAGCCGACGAGGCCGCCGGTGAGGGGCGGCAGGCCCGGGATGCGCGGGGTCTCCCAGCGCGCGTAGAGCGCGGCTAGGGCGGCGAGCGGGCCGTCGGGCGCGTCGTCGCCGAGGGCGCGCCGCGCGTCGACGCCGTAGTCGAGCCAGCGGGCCTCGTCGCCCTGCTGCGTGAGCACGCCGAAGGACGAGACGCCGACGAACGAGAACCGCGTCCAGATGCCGCCCTGGCCGGCGGACTCGAGCAGGAAGCTGCCGGGGCGTCCGGCGGTGAGCTTGCGGTGCACGCCCACGGGGGTCTCGCCGTCCGCGAAGACCTCGAGGATCACGGGGATCACCCGGTGGTCGGCGGCGAGGGCGCGGAAGCCGTCGCGCGTGGTGGTGCCGGGCGCTGCGGCGGATGCGCCGGGGCGCGGGGTCTCGCTCATGGGGTGGGCCCTTCGTCGGCGGCGGGGCGCGCGCCCGGGACGGGGTGGAGGTGGTCCGCGTCGAAGCAGGTGCGCGTGCCGGTGTGGCAGGCCACTCCTACCTGGTCGACCTGGACGAGGACCGTGTCGCCGTCGCAGTCGAGCGCTGCGTCGCGCACGTACTGGGCGTGCCCGGACGTGTCGCCCTTCCGCCAGTACTCGCTCCGGGAGCGGGACCAGAAGGTGACGCGGCCGGTGGTGAGCGTGCGGCGGAGCGCCTCGCGGTCCATGTAGCCGAGCATGAGCACCTCGCGCGTGTCGTGCTGCTGGATCACCGCGGGCAGCAGCCCGTCATCGGCGAAGGAGGCGCGGGCGAGGATGCCGTCGACGTCGGGGAGCCCGGCGGATACGTGCGTGCCGCTCATCGGACCACCTGACCGGCGTCCCGGAGGGCGCCCTTGACGTCGCCGATGGTGAACCGGCGGGAGTGGAAGACGCTCGCGGCGAGCACGGCGTCGGCGCCGGCCTCGATCGCGGGCGCGAAGTGGTCGAGCTCGCCCGCGCCGCCCGAGGCGATCACCGGCACGCGGCTCGCGGCGCGCATCGCGGCGACGAGCTCGAGGTCGAAGCCGTCGCGCGTGCCGTCGGCGTCGATGGAGTTGACGAGCAGCTCGCCGGCGCCGCGCTCCACGGCCTCGCGGGCCCAGTCGACGGCGTCGATGGTCGTGCGCGTGCGGCCGCCGTGCGTCGTGACCACGAAGCCGGACGCGGTGTCGCCGCGGGTCACGTCGAGCGAGAGCACGCAGACCTGCGCGCCGAACCGGTCGGCGATCTCGCCCACGAGGTCGGGCCGGGCGATGGCCGCGCTGTTGACGCCGATCTTGTCGGCGCCGCTCGCGAGGAGGCGCGCCACGTCGTCGGCGCTGCGCACTCCCCCGCCGACCGTCAGCGGGATGAAGACCTGCTCGGCGGTCGCGCTCACGACGTCGTACATCGTGGAGCGGTCCTCGACCGTGGCCGTGACGTCGAGGAACGTGAGCTCGTCGGCGCCCTGCTCGTAGTAGAGGCGCGCGAGCTCGACGGGGTCGCCCGCGTCCTGCAGGTCGAGGAAGTTGACGCCCTTGACGACGCGGCCGGCGGCCACGTCGAGGCAGGGGATCACGCGGACGGCGAGGTCGCCGGAGGACGGGGACCCGGGCACGGGGCGGTCGGCGGCCACGTCAGATCCGGGCGGCGTGGATGGGGCTGACCAGGATCGCGCGCGCGCCGACCTCGTGCAGCCGGTCCATGATCTGGTTCGTGTCGTCGCGCGGCACCATCGAGCGCACGGCGACCCACGCGGGATCCTGCAGCGGCGAGATGGTGGGCGACTCGATGCCGGGGGTGATGGCCGTGGCGGCGTCGAGCAGGTCGAGCGGCACGTCGTAGTCCATGAGCACGTAGCGGCGCGCGACGAGCACGCCCTCGAGGCGGCGGAGGAGCGTGGCGGCGCCGGGCTTCTCCTCGGCGCCCGAGATGAGCACGGCGGTGGAGCGGAGGATCACCGGGCCGAAGATCTCGAGGCCGGCCTTGCGGAGCGTGGTGCCCGTCTCGACGACGTCGGCGATGGCGTCGGCGACGCCGAGCTGGATGGCGGACTCCACCGCGCCGTCGAGGCGGATGAGCTGCGCCTCCACGCCGTGCTCGCGCAGGAACCCGCCCACGAGGACGGGGTAGCTGGTGGCGATGCGGACCCCCGCGAGGTCGGCCAGGTCGGAGAACCGGCCGACGGGGCCCGCGAAGCGGAACGTGGATCCCGCGAAGCCGAGCTCCGCGGTCTCCGCCGCATCCGACGCGGAGTCGATGAGGAGGTCGCGGCCGGTGATGCCGACGTCGAGCGCGCCGGATCCCACGTAGGTCGCGATGTCGCGCGGGCGGAGGTAGAAGAACTCGACGTCGTTGCGCGCGTCGAGGACGTAGAGCTCCTTGGGGTCACGCCGGCCGGCGTACCCGGCCTCGGCGAGCATCTGGGCGGCGGTCTCGGCGAGCGAGCCCTTGTTGGGCACGGCGACACGGAGCATGGGGATCACTTCTTCCGATGGAGGGGACGACGCGGGTGACGGGGCGCGTCACAGATGTCGGCCGACGTCCTCCAGGGTGAGCCCGCGCGCGATCATCATGACCTGCACGTGGTACAGCAGCTGCGAGATCTCCTCGGCCGCGCGGTCGTCGGACTCGTGCTCGGCGGCCATCCAGACCTCGGCGGCCTCCTCGACGACCTTCTTGCCGATCGCGTGCACGCCGCCGTCGAGCTCGCGGACGGTGCCGGACCCCTCGGGCCTCTCGGCGGCGATGCGGGTGAGCTCGCCGAACAGGTCATCGAAGGTCTTCACGTGCTCCAGGGTACAGGCGCGCGAGGGCGCCCCCGGCACGACGACGGGAGGCCGGGAGCGCGATGCTCCCGGCCTCCCGGTGGTGGTGCCGCTGCCGCGGCGGACGGCTCGCTAGCCGACGCCCTGCAGGTCGATCACGAAGATCAGGGTGCGGCCGGAGAGGCGGTGTCCGCCGCCCGCGGGGCCGTAGGCGAGCTCCGGCGGCACGACGAGCTGGCGGCGTCCGCCGACCTTCATGCCGGGGATGCCCTGCTGCCAGCCGGCGATGAGGCTGCGGAGGGGGAAGCGCACGGACTGGCCGCGGCTCCAGGACGAGTCGAACTCCTCGCCGGTCTCGTAGTCGACGCCGAGATAGTGCACGTCGACGGTGTCGCCGGGCTGGGCCTCGGGGCCGTCGCCCACGGTGACGTCGGAGATGGTGAGCTCTGCGGGGGCCGGGCCGTCGACGGGCTCGACCTCGGGCTTGGTGGTGTCGGTCATGGATCCAGTCAAGCAGATCCGCGCCGGGCCTCCGTCAGTGCGCGTGCGTGTGCGCCTCGGCGGCGCGGCGCAGCTCGGCGATGGACGCCTCCGGGTCACCGCCGCGGAAGACGCCGGATCCGGAGACGAACGTGTCGGCGCCGGCCTCGGCCGCGCGGCCGATGGTCTCGACGTCGATGCCGCCGTCGACCTGGAGCCAGACGTCGTGGCCGGACTCGCGGAGGCGGGAGCGGAGGGCGCGGAGCTTGGGCATCGTCTCGGGCATGAAGGACTGCCCGCCGAAGCCGGGCTCGACCGTCATCACGAGCACCTGGTCGAACTCGTGGAGGAGGTCGAGGTAGTCGTCGACGGGGGTGCCGGGCTTCAGCGCGATGCCGGCGCGCGCGCCGATCTCCCGCAGGCGCCGGGCGAGCGCGACGGGCTCGCGCGTGGCCTCGGCGTGGAAGGTGACGCTCGCGGCGCCCGCCTCCGCGAAGCCGGGGGCCCAGCGGTCGACGTCGTCGATCATGAGGTGGATGTCGAGCGGCACCGGGGTCACCTGCTGGAGGCGCTCCACCATCGGCAGACCGAACGTGAGGTTCGGCACGAAGTGGTTGTCCATGATGTCGACGTGCACGAGGTCGGCGGTGGCGAGGCGCTGGATCTCGCGCTCGAGGTTCGCGAAGTCGGCGGACAGGATGCTCGGTTCGATGCGGACGGGCATGCCCCGACCCTACCGGCGGGTCAGCAGGGCGATGAACATGGCGTCCGTGCCGTGCCGGTGCGGCCAGAGCTGCACGCTGGATCCGCGGGTGGCGGCGTCCGGGTCGGCGTCCGGCAGCTCGAGGTCGCCGTCGGCCACCTCCTGCAGCACGGCGCGGGTGTCGAGCGCCGTGACATCGGCGTGGCGCTGGAGCGCGGCCTGCACGACGGCGCGGGTCTCGGCGAGGTGCGGCGAGCACGTGACGTAGGCGAGGACCCCGCCGGGCGCCAGCGCGGCGATCGCCGAGTCGAGGAGCGCGGCCTGCAGGGCGCCGAGGCCCGCGACGTCGCGCGGGGTCTTGCGCCAGCGCGCCTCGGGCCGGCGGCGGAGCGCGCCGAGGCCGCTGCACGGGGCGTCGAGGAGGATCCGGTCGAAGGCGCCCGGGTGCTCCTCCCCCACGGTCGTGCCGTCGGCCTCCCACACCTCGGTGTCGCCGGGGACGGCGCGGAGGGCGTCGCGCACGAGGCCCGCGCGCGCGGGGACGAGCTCGTTGGCCGTGAGCAGGGCGCCGGACCGGCCGGCCTCCGCGGCGAGCAGCGCCGCCTTGCCGCCCGGTCCCGCGCACAGGTCGAGCCAGCGCTCGCCCGGGGCGACGGCGCGGGCGCGGCTGAGCGCGAGCGCGGCGAGCTGGGAGCCCTCGTCCTGCACGCGGACGCGGCCCTCGGCGACGCCGGGCGCGTCCATCGGGTCGCCGCCCTCGAGGTAGGCGCCCACGGGCGAGAAGGCGGCCGGCTGCTCGCCGGTCTCCTCGACGGTCGCGAGGCCGGGGAGCGCGACGAGGCTGACGGCGGGCGCGGCGTTGTCGGCGCGCAGGAGGTCCTCGAGCTCGTCGGCGCGACCCTCGCGGGCGAGCGCCTGGCGGAGGGCGCGCAGCACCCAGAGCGGGTGGGAGTGCTCGAGCGCGAGGCGCTCGTCGTCGCTCGCGGCGCTGTCGAGGACGCGCTCGCGCCACTCGGCGGGCTCGGAGCGCGTGATGGTGCGGAGGACGCCGTTGACGAAGCCGGTGGCGGAGCGGGAGCCGACCGCGCGCGCCATGTCGACGCCCTCGTTGACGGCGGCGTGCGTGGCGACGCGCATGCTGAGGAGCTGGTGCGCCGAGAGGCGGAGGACGTCGAGGATCGGCGCGTCGATCGCGGTGACGGGGCGGCCGGCGGCCAGCTCGATCACGCGGTCGTAGTAGCCGGACATGCGGAGCGTGCCGTAGGCGAGCTCGGTGGCGAGGGCGGCGTCCTGCGCGGAGAGCGCGGCGCGGCGGATCCGCACGGGCAGGAGGAGGTTGGCGTACGCGTCCGACTCGCGGACCGCGCTGACGACCTCGTAGGCCACGCGGCGGGCCGGGCTGACGGTGGCGGGGCCGCCGACGTCGCCGCCGTCGCGCCCGGCCGCGCGGGAGCGGTCGTCGGGGCGGCCTCGGCCGGCGCCCGCGGGACGGCGTCCGCCCGGTCGGCGGGCGGGGGATCCGGTGCTGTCGCTCATCGTGCGGTGAGGTCCTTCCTCGTGACGCCTGGCCGCCGGTCGGCGGCGGGCGATCCTGTGCTCGGGCTCATCGGGCGGTGAGGCCCGTCCCCGTGACGCCGCGCCACCAGTCGGCGGCCGGCATGGGGTTCTTCCCGGCGGGCTGCACCTGGATGAGCTCGACCGGGTGGCTGGCGGTGCCGACGGCGACGCGGCCGTCGACGGACGCGATCGCGCCGGGGGGCAGCGGTGCGGCGTCGTGCAGGGCGGCCGCGCGGTGCACCTTGAGGCGCACGTCGTCCACGGAGGTGTGCGCGCCGGGCTCGGGCGTGACGCCGCGGATGCGCGCGAGCACCTCCTCCGCCGGCCGCGCCCAGTCGATGCGGCCGTCGTCGATCGTGGTCTTCGGCGCGAGCGTCGGCTCGCCCTCCTGCGGGCGCGCGACGGCGGTGCCCGCGCCGATGGCGTCGACCGTCCGCGCGAGGAGGTCGGCGCCCTGCTCCGCGAGCGCGTCGAGCACGTGGCCGGCCGTCTCGTGCTCGCCGGTGGGCCGCTCCTCCGTCGCGTAGACGGGACCCGTGTCCATGCCGCGCTCCAGCTGGAAGACGCTCGCGCCCGTGACGCGCTCGCCCGCCATGATCGAGCGCTGCACGGGCGCGGCGCCGCGCCAGCGGGGCAGCAGGGAGAAGTGCAGGTTGATCCAGCCCTCCGCGGGCGTCGACAGCAGCGGCTCGCGGACGAGGCCGCCGTACGCGACGATCACGCCGAGGTCGGCCCCGACCGCCGCGACGCGGGCGGTCGCCTCCTCATCGAGGCGGTTCACGCGGAGCGTTGGGATGCCGAGGCGCTCCGCCTCCGCGGCCACGGGCGACGGGGTGAGGACGCGCTTGCGGCCGAGCGGGGCGTCGGCGCGCGTGACGACGAGGGCGACCTCGTGGCCGGACGCGGCCAGCAGCCGGAGCGAGGGCACGGCCGCGAGCGGCGTGCCGGCGAAGACGAGTCTCATCTGGGTCCATTCCGGGGACGGCGTGCGGGGTGGGCGAGGCGGGCGGAGGAGGCGGGTTCCGGGACGGCGCGGCCGGGCGCTCGGGCCGTGCGGCTCACGCGGATCAGAACAGCCCCGTGTCGTCGAACCGTACACGGAGCGGGACGGTGGGCCGGAACCCGGTGCGGCCGGCGACGGGCTTCCGCCTGCTGGACGCGTTGCGGACCACGGCCGCGCGGAGCTCGCGCGCCGCGTCGCCGCCGCGGGCGTAGTCGAGGCGGACGATGGCGCGCACGCGGCCCTGCTCCGTGGGCACGGGACCGAGGACGTCGACGCCCTCCATCCCGTCGAGCCGCTCGACGGCCTGGCCGACCGCGTCCGGCAGCCCCTCGACGCTCGCGGCGCGCACCGCGGGCGGGAAGCGCAGGGCGCGGCGCTCGAGGAGCTCCTCGTGCGCGTAGCGCGGCTGCTGCCAGGTGGCCAGGGCGCGGGCCACCTGGCCGCCGACGCCCACGAGCATCACGGGCGCGCGGGGGGCGGCGAGGGCGGCGGCGTTGGACCACTGGCGCAGCACGTCCTCCCCCACCCGCAGGCTCTCGCGCGCGAGCATCCGCTCGCCGTCGAGGAGGAGGACCGCCCGGTAGCCGCCGGCCGCCACCGGCTCGGCGCCGCGCGTGGCGACGACGAGCCGGGACTCCGCGTCGACCTCCTGCACGTGGCGCTCGCCGTCGGCCAGCACGACCTGCACGCCGGGGAAGGCGCGGCCGAGCTCCTCCGCGGTGCGGCCGGCGCCGATGGTCACGAGGCGCAGCTCGTCGGATCCGCAGTTGGCGCACGTCCAGTCGCCCGCGAGGTGGCCGCACCAGCCGCACGTGGGCGTGCTCGTGGCGGTGGACATGCCGAGCGGGCCCGTGCACACCGTGCAGCGCGCGGCCTGGCGGCAGGCGCGGCAGGCGACGAGCGGCGCGTAGCCGGGGCGCGCGACCTGGATGAGGACCGGCCCGTGCTCCACCGCGTCCTTCGCGGCGCGCCAGGCGCCCGACGGGATCCGCGCCTGCCGGGCGAAGCCCTCGTCGCCCGTCTGCGAGGTGGTGGGGATCACGCGCGGCGGCCGGTTCACGGCGGGCACGACGCTCCCCAGGTGGCCGATGGCGACGAGCCGCTCGACCTCGGTGCTCCGGGAGTGCGCGAGCAGCACGAGCGCGGTGCCCTGCTGCTGGGTGCGGAGGAGCGCGACGTCGCGGGCGTGCGCGTAGGGGCTGAGCGGCTCGGCGTGCAGCGGATCGCCCTCGTCCCACATCGCCAGGAGGCCGAGGCGCGGCGCGGGCGCGTACACGGCGGAGCGGTTACCGACGACGATGCGCGGCTCCTCCCCGAGCCCTTGGAGGAACGCGCGGTAGCGGTCGGGGGCGGACTGGCGCGCGTCGGTGCGGATCACGGATCCGTCGGGCGCGTGGGCGGCGAGGGCCGCCTCGAGCTGGTCCTGGTCGCGGTAGTCCGGCACGACGAGGACGCTGCTGCGCCCCGACGCGAGCACCCGGACGGCCGCCTGCGCGAGCGTGACGGCCCAGCGGCCGGCCCACGCGCCGCCGGGCAGCTCGACGACCTCGGGGATCGCCTGGACCGCGGCCCGTCCGGATCCGTCGACGACCGCGTCGAGCGAGCCGGGCGCGTAGCCGTCGACGGGCGGGAGCGCGGCGTCCGCGAGCGGCGCCGCGGAGGGGTCGGCCGGCAGGGCGTCCGCGATCGACTCCCCCGCGTCAGAGGCGCCGGCCGTGTCCGCCGTGCCCGATGCGTCGCCGGCGGCCGCCGCCGCGAGGGCCGCGAGGTGCGCCTTCTCCACGCGGACCTGGCGCGGCGGCACCGCCAGCCGCACCACGTCGGATGCCGTGCCCGCCTGCCGGTCGGCGACGGCGCGCGCGAGCGCCCACACCTCCGGACGCAGCACGGGGATCGGCGACACGACCTGCTCGACCTCGCTCAGCGCGCCGTCGTAGCCCTGCCCGTCGCCGACCTCGATCACGTAGCCGTCGGCCACGCGCCCCGCGGAGCGCAGCGGCACGCGGACGCGGACGCCCGGCACGCAGGTCGCGCGCAGCGCCTCGGGCACGGCGTAGTCGAACAGGCGGTCGAGCTGCGGCAGGGGCGAGTCGACCATCACCCGCACCACGGGCGGACGCCCGTCCGCCCCGCCCGCGGGCGTCGCGGTGCCGGGCGCGGTCTCCCCCGCCGTCATCGCGCGCCCCCGGTCACGGCGCGACCCGCGCGGCTGGGCGCGTCAGAGCCCCGCGGCGCTCTGCAGGTCGGCGACACGGTCGAGCGCCTCCCAGGTGAAGTCCGGCAGCTCGCGGCCGAAGTGCCCGTAGGCGGCGGTCTGCGCGTAGATCGGGCGGAGCAGGTCGAGCTGCTCGACGATGGCCGCCGGACGCAGGTCGAAGGTCTCGCGGATGGCGCGGACGATGCGGTCCTCGGGCACGTGCGCCGTGCCGAACGTCTCGACGTAGAGGCCGACGGGCGCGGCCTTGCCGATGGCGTACGCGACCTGCACCTCGAGCCGGTCCGCGAGGCCCGCGGCGACCGCGTTCTTCGCCACCCAGCGCATGGCGTACGCCGCGCTGCGGTCGACCTTCGACGGGTCCTTGCCGCTGAACGCACCGCCGCCGTGCCGGCTGAAGCCGCCGTAGGTGTCGACGATGATCTTGCGGCCGGTGAGCCCGGCGTCGCCCTTGGGGCCGCCGATCTCGAACTTGCCGGTGGGGTTGATGAGCAGGGTCGCCTGGCGCGAGTCGAGCTCGATGCCGATCTCCGCGGCCTGCGCGAGCACCGGGCGGATGACGTGCTCCTCGACCTCGCGGCGGAGGTCCTCCTGCGAGACCTGCGGGCCGTGCTGCGTGGAGAGCACGACCGTGTCGACCGTGCGCGGCACCAGGCCGTCGTAGCCGATGGTGACCTGGGTCTTGCCGTCGGGCCGGAGGTAGGGCAGCTCGCCCGAGTGGCGGACGGCCGCGAGGCGCTCGGCCAGGCGGTGCGCGAGGTAGATGGGCAGCGGCATGAAGACGGGGGTGTCGCGCGACGCGTAGCCGAACATCAGCCCCTGGTCGCCCGCGCCCTGCAGGTCGAGCGCGTCGGTGGACGCCGATCCCGACCGCGACTCGTACGAGCGGTCGACGCCCTGCGCGATGTCGGGCGACTGCGCGCCGATGGAGACCGTGACGCCGCAGTTGCTGCCGTCGAAGCCGACCTCGGAGGAGTCGTAGCCGATGTCCCGGATGCGGTCGCGGACGATCTGCGGGATGTCGACGTAGCCGGACGTGGTGACCTCGCCCGCGACGTGGACGAGGCCCGTGGTGACGAGCGTCTCGACGGCCGCGCGGCTCGTCGGGTCCTGCGCCAGGAGCGCGTCGAGGATGCTGTCCGAGATCTGGTCGCAGATCTTGTCGGGGTGGCCCTCGGTGACGGACTCGGAGGTGAACAGGCGCAGATCGGTCACAGAGGAGCTCCAGGGGATCGCGTGGCATCCGCCCGTCGCTGCCGCGGAGTCGCTACCGCGGAGCCGGGAGACCCACTACGTCGAGAATTCGATGGGCCACCTGCTCCTTGGAGCCGGAGGCCTCCGCAAGTGTATCGCCGGTCCTCGCCAGCACCGCGATGGTGTTGCGCTCCGCGGCGAACCCCTCGTACCATCCGACCCTGTTGAGGACGAGCAGGTCGCAGCCCTTCCGCGCGAGCTTCGCGCGGCCGATCCGCAGCAGCTCGTCCGGGTCCTCCTCGGTCTCCGCCGCGAAGCCGACGACGACGCGGCGCGTGCCGTCCGCGCGCGGCACGGCGGCGTCGGCGGCGAGCCGCTGGAGCACGTCGGGGTTCCGCACGAGCTCGACGGAGAGCGCGTCCCCCGCCTGCTCCTTCTTGATCTTGCCCTCGGACACGGACACCGGCCGGTAGTCGGCGACGGCCGCGGCCATGATCACGACGTCGGCATCGTCCGCCTCGCGGACCATCGCGTCGGACAGCTCGAGCGCGGTCGACACGGGCACGACGCGCACGCCCGCGGGCGCGGGCACCTCGAGGTGCGCGGCGACGAGCACGACGTCGGCGCCGCGGTCGCGCGCGGCGACGGCGAGGGCGACGCCCTGCCGACCGGACGAGCGGTTGCCGAGGAACCGCACGGGATCCAGCGGCTCCCGCGTGCCGCCGGCGGACACGAGGACGCGGCGGCCCTCCAGGTCGCGGCCGCCGGGGCGCACGGCGGCGAGGGCCGCGGCGATGACGTCCTCGACCTCGGCCATGCGACCGGGACCGGAGTCGGTGCCGGTGAGGCGGCCCGACGTGGGGCCGACCAGGGTGGCGCCGCGGGAGCGGAGGATCGCGGCGTTCGCCTGCGTCGCCGGGTGCTGCCACATCTCGGTGTGCATCGCGGGGGCGACGACGAGGGGCGCGCGGCTCGCGAGGATCGTGGTGCCGAGGAGGTCGTCCGAGAGGCCGAGGGCCAGGGACGCCATCGTGTGCGCGGTGGCCGGGGCGACGACGATGAGGTCGGCCCTCTGCCCGAGCGCCACGTGGCGGACCTCGGAGACCCCGTCGTAGAGGTCGCTCGTGACGGGGTTGCGGCTCACGGCCTCGAGGGTGGGCTTGCCGACGAAGCGGAGCGCCGCCTCGGTGGGCACGACGTGCACGTCGTGACCGAGGAGCACGAGGCCCCGGACGACGCCGACCGCCTTGTAGGCGGCGATGCCGCCCGTGATCCCCACGACGACCATCACCGGGCCGCGCTCCGGGGCTCGGGGGCCGGGAGGGCGTGCGGGGTGCGGTCGGCGCGGGGCATCCGGGACGGCGGGCGGCTAGGAGGCCGCGGGCTCCACGATGGGCGTGGCGACGAGCTTGTCCTCGTTGATCTCGTGCATGGCGACCGAGAGGGGCTTGTCGTCGATGGTGGAGTCGACGAGCGGTCCGACGTTGTCGAACAGGCTGCCCTCGTGCAGGTCGGCGTAGTAGTCGTTGATCTGGCGGGCCCGCTTGGAGGCGAAGATCACGAGCGCGTACTTCGAGTCGACCTTCGAGAGGAGCTCGTCGATGGGCGGGTCGATGATGCCCTGGGTCTTGTCAACCATGGATGTGCCGCTTCCTCAATACATGGACGAAGGCCGTGCGGGTCCGGTTCACGGACCGACGGCCTTCCTGGTCTTCATCAATTCTACGACCTCGCGCGCGGCCTCCGCGACATCGCGGTTCACGACGAGGTGGTCGAACTCGTCCTGGGCGGCCAGCTCGACCTTCGCGGTGTCGAGCCGGCGCTGCTGCTCCTCCGGCCCCTCGGTGCCGCGGCCGACCAGGCGGCGCACGAGCTCCTCCCAGGTGGGCGGCAGCAGGAACACGAGCCGGGCCTCCGGCATCGCGGCCTTCACCTGGCGGGCGCCCTGGATGTCGATCTCGAGCAGGACGCTCCGGCCCTCGGCCAGCGCCAGGTCGATGGGCGCGCGCGGCGTGCCGTAGCGGTGCGCGTTGTGCACGGTCGCCCACTCCAGGAGCTCGTGCTCGTCGACCATGCGGTCGAACTCGGCGTCGGACACGAAGTAGTAGTTGACGCCCTCGACCTCGCCGGGGCGCGGCGCGCGCGTGGTGGCGGAGACGGAGAGCAGGACGTCGGGCTCGTTCTCGCGGATGAACGTGGAGACGGTGCCCTTGCCGACGGCGGTGGGGCCCGCGAGCACGACGAGGCGGCTCGGCTCCACGATCTGCTTGGCGGCCTGCCAGTCCTCGAGGAACCGGGTGAGGCGCACGCGCTGGTGCACGCCGAGGCCGCCGAGGCGCTTGGCGGTGGAGATGCCGAGCTCGCCGAGGATGCGCTCGAGCTTGGTGGGGCCGATGTTCGGGATGCTCGTGAGGAACTCGGTGACGCGGAGGGTGGCCTCGGCGCGACGGGCGGGGTCCGCGGACGCGTCGAGCACGCCGAGCGGGGTGCGCTCCCCCGTGACGATGTCGTGCTTCACCTCGGCGCGCGCCCGACGCGCGGCGACCGCGGCCTGGGACGCGGCGACGCGGTCGACCTCGGGTGGTTCGGGCCTCATGGGAGCGCCTCTCTGAGTCGTCCGGCGTGGTCGGTGACGGCCTCCGCGACGCGCCGTGGCCCTGCCGCGAGGATACTCCGGGACGCGCTCGCGACCACAACGCCGGCGGCCGGGCCGAACAGCTTCCGGACATCGCCGAGCAGCGCGCCCTGGTGGCCGAAGCCGGGGGCCAGGATCGGCGTGCGGGTGAGGCGGGCCAGGTCGAGCCCCGCCTCGGCGGCGTCGACGGTCGCGCCGATCACGAGGCCGAAGGCGCCGGGATCCGCGGACGGGTCGTCCGTCGGGCCGTTGGCGGCGACGGCGGCGTCCTGGATCCCGCGCGCGACCGTGCGCTCGGCGCCCGCGGATCCGTCGCCGGGCAGGAGCGCGCGCTGGAGCTCGCGCGCCTCGGGGTTCGAGGTGGCGGCGAGGGCGAAGACGCCCGCGCCCCACGCGTCGGCGGCGGCGCGGACGCCGTCGAGGGACCCGACGCCCGTGTACGCGGTGAGGGTCACGGCGTCGGCGCGCAGCGGGCTGTCGGGCGCGAGCCACGCGGCGCCGTACGCGTCGACCGTGGAGCCGATGTCGCCGCGCTTGGCGTCCGCGATCACCAGGAGGCCGGCGTCGCGCGCGGCGGCGAGCACGCGCTCGAGGGCGGCGTACCCCGCGGATCCGTGGCGCTCGAAGAACGCCACCTGCGGCTTGACGATCCCCGCGCGCCCGGCGGTCGCCTCCACGACGCGCAGCCCCAACTCCTCGAGGCCGCGCGCGTCGTCGGCGAGGCCCCAGGCGTCGAGGAGCGACCGGTGCGGGTCGATCCCGACGCACAGCTGGCCGTGCTCGCGGAACGCCCGCGCGAGGCGCGCGCCGAACGGCGGGACGACCTGCGTCGCCCCGCCGTCGGCGGTCGTCACCTGCGGGCCTCGCGGGCGATCGCGTAGTCCTGCAGGCTCGTGACGTCGAACCCGGCGCGGATGGCGTCGAACGACGCGACCGCGGCCGTGAGCTGCGCGATGGTCGTGAACAGCGGCTTGTCCGCCGCCACGGCCGCGGCGCGGATCTCGTAGCCGTCCGCGCGGGCGGTGCGGCCCGACGGGGTGTTGATGACGACGTCGACCTCGTCGCGGTTGATGAGGTCGACGATCGACGGCGAGTCCCCCGCCGCCGGCGTCTCGCTGTACTTGCGCACGACGCGCGTCTGGATCCCGTTGCGGCTGAGGATCTCGGCCGTGCCCTCGGTCGCGAGCACCTCGAAGCCGAGCTGCTGGAGGCGCAGCACCGGCAGCACGATGGAGCGCTTGTCGCGGTCGGCGACCGAGACGAACACCGTGCCGGAGAGCGGGAGGCCGCCGAACGCCGCCTCCTGGCTCTTCGCGAACGCGCGCGGGAAGTCGCGGTCGATGCCCATGACCTCGCCGGTGGAGCGCATCTCCGGGCCGAGCACGGAGTCGACGATGAGGCCGTCCTTCGTGCGGAACCGCTTGAAGGGCAGCACGGCCTCCTTCACGGCGACGGGCGAGTCCATCGGCACGTCGGATCCGTCGCGCTCGGGCAGGAGGCCGGAGGCCTTCAGCTCCGCGATGGACGTGCCGACCATGACGAGCGACGCCGCCTTCGCGAGCGGGATGCCGAGCGCCTTGGAGACGAACGGCACCGTGCGGCTCGCGCGCGGGTTCGCCTCGAGGACGTAGAGCACGCCCGCGCCGATGGCGAACTGCACGTTGAGGAGGCCGCGCACGCCCACGCCCTCGGCGATGGCGCGCGTGGCGTCGACGACCTGCTGGATCTGGCCGCGGCCGAGGGTGACGGGCGGGAGCGTGCAGCTCGAGTCGCCCGAGTGGATGCCGGCCTCCTCGATGTGCTCCATGACGCCGCCGACGTACAGCTCGGTGCCGTCGTAGATGGCGTCGATGTCGATCTCGATGGCGTCGTCGAGGAACCGGTCGATGAGGAGGGGCTTGCCCGCGCCGATGATGCCCTGGTCGGCCATGCGCAGGAAGTAGTCGTGCAGCGTGGCGGTGTCGAAGACGATCTCCATGCCGCGGCCGCCGAGCACGTAGCTCGGGCGGACGAGCACGGGGTAGCCGATCTCCTCGGCGACGACCACGGCCTCGTCGATCGCGACCGCCGTGCCGTTGCGCGGCGCCACGAGGCCCGCGGCATCGAGGATGCCGGAGAACAGGCCCCGCTCCTCCGCGAGGTCGATGGCCGACGGGCTCGTGCCGAGGATCGGGACGCCCGCGGCCTCGAGGCCCTTGGCGAGCCCGAGCGCGGTCTGGCCGCCGAGCTGCACGACGACGCCGACGAGCTCGCCCGCCTGCTGCTCCGCGTGCACGATCTCGAGCACGTCCTCGAGCGTCAGCGGCTCGAAGTAGAGCCGGTCGCTCGTGTCGTAGTCGGTGGAGACCGTCTCCGGGTTGCAGTTGATCATGATGGTCTCGAACCCGGCGTCGGAGAGCGCGAAGGACGCGTGCACGCACGAGTAGTCGAACTCGATGCCCTGGCCGATGCGGTTCGGGCCCGAGCCCAGGATGATCACCTTGCGGCGGTCGGACGGCACGATCTCCGTCTCCGAGTCGTAGCTGGAGTAGTGGTACGGCGTGAGCGCAGGGAACTCGCCCGCGCACGTGTCGACCGTCTTGAACACCGGGCGGATGCCCGCGGCGTGGCGCGCGTCGCGCACCTCCTGCTCGGAGACCCCGCGGATCTCGGCGATCTGCGCGTCGGAGAAGCCGTGGTCCTTGGCCTCGCGGAGCGTCTCCGCGTCGAGCGACCCCGCGTCGCGCACGGCGTCGGCGACCTCGTTGATCAGCACGATCTGGTCGACGAACCAGGGGTCGATCTTCGTGGCGTCGAAGACCTGCTCCGCCGTGGCGCCCGCGCGGAGCGCCTGCTGCACCGTGACGATGCGGCCGTCGGTGGGCGTGCGGCTCACCTCGAGCAGCTCGTCGACCGAGCGGCTCTCCGGGCCCCAGTGGAACGAGGATCCGCGCTTCTCGAGCGAGCGCAGCGCCTTCTGCAGGGCGGTGGAGTAGTTGCGACCGATGGCCATGGCCTCGCCGACCGACTTCATGGTGGTGGTGAGCTCGGCGTCGGCGGCCGGGAACTTCTCGAACGCGAAGCGCGGCACCTTCACGACCACGTAGTCGAGCGTGGGCTCGAAGCTCGCGGGCGTGACCTTGGTGATGTCGTTCGGGATCTCGTCGAGCCGGTAGCCGATGGCGAGCTTGGCGGCGATCTTCGCGATGGGGAAGCCCGTGGCCTTCGACGCGAGCGCGCTCGAGCGGGAGACGCGCGGGTTCATCTCGATGACGATGAGGCGGCCGTCCGCGGGGTCCACCGCGAACTGGATGTTGCAGCCGCCGGTGTCGACGCCCACGCGCCGGATGATGTCGATGCCGATGTCGCGCATGTGCTGGTACTCGCGGTCGGTGAGCGTGAGGGCGGGCGCGACCGTGATCGAGTCGCCCGTGTGCACGCCGACGGGGTCGACGTTCTCGATGGAGCAGACGACGACCGTGTTGTCGGCCGTGTCCCGCATGAGCTCGAGCTCGTACTCCTTCCAGCCGAGGATCGACTCCTCGAGGAGCACCTCGGTGGTGGGGCTCGACTGCAGGCCGTCGGCGACCATCCGCTCGAGCTCCTGGCGGGTGTGCGCGAAGCCGGAGCCGAGGCCGCCCATGGTGAAGGACGGGCGGATCACGAGCGGGTAGCCGAGGTCCTCGGCGAACTCCACGGCCTGCTCGAGCGTCTTCGCGACGTGCGAGCGGGCGACGTCGGCGCCGGACTCGATGACGAGGTCCTTGAAGAGCTGGCGGTCCTCGCCCTTCTGGATGGCCTCGACCTTCGCGCCGATGAGCTCCACGCCGTGCTTCGCGAGGATCCCGAGCTCGTCGAGGCGGATGGCGGCGTTGAGGGCGGTCTGGCCGCCGAGGGTCGGGAGCACCGCGTCGGGACGCTCCTTGATGATGATCTTCTCGAGCACCTCGCTCGTGATCGGCTCGATGTAGGTCGCGTCGGCGAAGCCCGGGTCGGTCATGATCGTGGCGGGGTTCGAGTTCACGAGGATGACGCGCACGCCCTCCTCGCGGAGCACGCGGCAGGCCTGCGTGCCCGAGTAGTCGAACTCGGCGGCCTGGCCGATGACGATCGGCCCGGAGCCGATGACGAGGACGCTGTTGATGTCGTCGCGCTTGGGCATTACACGGTCTCCTGGGGGGTCGCGGCGGATGCGGGGGCGTCGCCCGCGGCGTGGATCAGCTCGATGAACCGGTCGAAGAGGTACGACGAGTCGTGGGGACCCGCGGCCGCCTCCGGGTGGTACTGCACGGAGAAGGCGGGGATGTCGAGGCAGTTGAGCCCCTCGACGACCTGGTCGTTGAGCGAGACGTGGCTGACCTCCGCGCGGCCGAAGCCCGCGGGGCTCTCGACGGGGCCGTCGAGCGGCGCGGAGACCGCGAAGCCGTGGTTCTGGCTCGTGATCTCGACGCGGCCGGTCCGGCGGTCGAGCACGGGCTGGTTGATCCCGCGGTGGCCGAACGGCAGCTTGTAGGTGTCGAAGCCGAGGGCGCGGCCGAGGAGCTGGTTGCCGAAGCAGATCCCGAAGAACGGGATGCCCTTGCGGAGCACGTCCTGCAGGAGCTCGACGTGGTACTGGGAGGCCTCGGGGTCGCCCGGGCCGTTGGAGTAGAACACGGCGGTGGGCGCGAGCTCCGCCAGCTCCTCGGTGGTGATCGACTGCGGCACGACGTGCACGTCGAGCCCGCGGGCCGCGAGGTGCTTCACCGTGGCGGTCTTGATCCCGAGGTCGAGCACGGCCACCGAGCCGATGCGCTCGCCCACCGCGGGGATCGTGTACGTCTCCTGCGTGGAGACCTCGGCGGAGAGGTTGCGGCCCGTCATGTCGGGCGCCTGCCGCACCTGGGCGAGCTGCTCCTCGTCGGGGAGCGACGCGGCCTCGCCGGAGAAGACGCCGGCGCGCATGGCGCCCTCGTCGCGGATCCGGCGCGTGACGGCGCGCGTGTCGATGCCGGAGATGCCGACGACGCCCTGGGCGATCAGGTCGTCCTCGAGCGTGCGCTGGCCGCGGAAGTTCGAGACCACGCGGGAGGGGTCGCGGACGACGTAGCCGGCGACCCAGATGCGGCGGGACTCCATGTCCTCGTCGTTCATGCCGGTGTTGCCGATGTGCGGTGCCGTCTGGAGCACGATCTGGCCCGCGTAGGACGGGTCGGTGATCGTCTCCTGGTAGCCGGTCATGCCGGTCGCGAAGACGGCCTCGCCGAGGCTCACGCCACGGGCGCCGTACGCGCGTCCCGCGTACCTCCGTCCGTCCTCGAGTACCAGGACCGCCGGTTCGTGTCGGGCCATGTCGGTCACTTCCCTTCGTTGTCGTCGTCGTGCGCGGGGCGGGGGATGCGGTGGAGGGCGTCGACGAGCGCGGGCTTCTCGCGCGGGTCGATCACCCGGAGGTACGTGTCGACCTCGGTGCCCGCGGCCTCGTCGAGGATCCAGGTGACGGCCACGAGGCCGCCCTCCTCCACGACGCGGTCGATCGCGTAGGTCGCGAGGCCGGATCCGGTGATGCGGTCGGCCGGCACGAGCACGGGGCGCTCGCCGTCGATCGCGAGCACCAGGCCGGCCGGGTGGATCCGGGCGGCCGCGCGGCCCCGGAAGCCGAGGGGCGCGACCGTGAGCCGGTCGAGCGGCTGGCCGACCGTGGTGGTCGCGACGTAGAGCACGTCGACCTCCAGGTCGGGCGCGCCGAGGCCGGCGGGCGGGCGGGGCGGCTCGGGCAGCGCGCGCTGACGGCGGCGGCGCGCGCGCCAGCCGAGCACCATGAGCGCGAGCAGCAGGAGGAGGAGCGCGATCACGGTGAGCGCGGGTCCGACGCGGTCGCTCATGCGCGCGCCCCCGCGGGGTCGGCCGTGGCGGCGTCGGCCGCCGCGTCGCGCGCGTCGGCGTCGGCCCGGTCGCGGAGGACCGCGGCGCGGGCGACGGTCTCGCGGTCGACGAGCTCGCCGTCGAGCACCGTGGGGTAGCCGCGGTGGAACGTCGCGACGACCCGGCCGGGCAGCGTCATCTCGAGGTACGGCGAGTTGCCGCTGAGCCCGCCGAGGTCGCCGCGGCCGAAGACGCGCGACGCCGACGGGTCGTACAGCGTGATGTCGGCCGGGGCGCCCGCCTCCAGCGCGTGCCCGTGCTCGGCGAGGCGGCCGATGCGCGCGGGCGCGTGCGACATGACCCGGGCGACGCCCTGCCAGTCGAGGAGGCCGGTGTCGACCATCGCGAGCTGGACCACCGAGAGCGCCGACTCGAGGCCGACCATGCCGAACGCGGCCGCGTCCCACTCGCAGTCCTTGGCCTCGGTCGGGTGCGGCGCGTGGTCGGTCGCGACGACGTCGATCGTGCCGTCGGCAAGCGCGGCGCGGAGGGCCTCGACGTCCGCGCGGCGGCGGAGAGGCGGGTTGACCTTGTAGCGCGCGTCGTAGCCGGCGACCAGGTCCTCGGTGAGGAGCAGGTGGTGCGGCGTGACCTCGGCCGTGACGTCGACCCCGCGGGCCTTGGCCCAGCGGATCACGTCGACGGAGCCCGCGGTGGAGACGTGGCAGACGTGGAGGCGGGAGCCCACGTGCTCGGCGAGCAGCACGTCGCGCGCGATGATCGACTCCTCCGCGACCGCGGGCCAGCCCGTGATGCCGAGCTCGCCCGACAGCTCGCCCTCGTTCATGGTGGCGCCCTCGGTGAGGCGCGGGTCCTGCGCGTGCTGCGCGATCACCCCGTCGAACGCCTTCACGTACTCGAGCGCGCGGCGCATGAGGAGCGGGTCGGAGACGCACTTCCCGTCGTCGGAGAAGACGCGGACGGCGGCGCGGCTGGAGGCCATCGCGCCGATCTCGGCCATCGACTCCCCCGCGAGGCCGACCGACACGGCGCCGATGGGGCGGACCGTGGCGTAGCCGGCCGCGTCGCCGAGCGCCTTGACCTGCTCGACGACGCCCGCGGTGTCCTGCACCGGCATCGTGTTCGCCATCGCGAAGACCGCGGTGAAGCCGCCGAGGGCCGCGGCGCGGGAACCGGTGAGCACGGTCTCGCTCTGCTCGTAGCCGGGCTCGCGCAGGTGCACGTGGAGGTCGACGAGGCCGGGCAGCGCGACGAGGCCGTCGGCCTCGAGGACGCGGGCGCCCGCGGGGGCGTCGAGGTCGAGGCCCACCTCCCGGATGCGCCCGTCAGCGACGAGGAGGTCGGCGCGCTCGCCCGAGGGCAAGGTGGCGCCGCGGATCAGGTGGACGTCGTGGATCGTGTCGTTCTGGGTCATCGGTCGGCCTTCCCGTCGCCGGACAGCAGGAGGTAGAGGACGGCCATGCGCACCGAGACGCCGTTGGCGACCTGCTCGCGCACCGTGGACCTCTCCGAGTCGGCGGCGGCGGCGGATATCTCGAGCCCGCGGTTCATCGGCCCCGGGTGCATGACGATCGTATCGGGCCCGAGGAGCGCGAGCCGCGCGTCGTCGAGGCCCCAGATGCGCGCGTACTCGCGCGGGTTCGGGAAGAAGGCGGCGCGCATGCGCTCGGCCTGGATCCGGAGCATCATCACGGCGTCGGGCCTCCCCTCGACCAGCGCCGCGTCGAGGTCGTAGCGCACCTGGACGGGCCAGGATCCGACGCCCACCGGCACGAGGGTCGGCGGCGCGACGAGCGTGACCTCGGCGCCGAGCGTCGTGAGCAGCCAGGCGTTCGAGCGCGCGACGCGGCTGTGGAGCACGTCGCCGACGATGACGACGCGCGTGCCGTCGAGGCCCTTCCCGCGCGCGGCGGAGCCGTGCAGCCGGCGGCGGATGGTGAACGCGTCGAGCAGCGCCTGCGTGGGGTGCTCGTGCGTGCCGTCGCCCGCGTTGACGATGCCCGCGTCGATCCAGCCGCTGCCGGCGAGCGTGTGCGGCGCGCCCGAGGACGGGTGCCGGACGACCACGCCGTCGGCGCCCATCGCCTGGAGCGTCTGCGCGGTGTCCTTGAGGCTCTCGCCCTTCGAGACGCTCGACCCCTTCGCGCTGAAGTTGATGACGTCGGCCGAGAGGCGCTTGGCGGCGGCCTCGAACGAGATGCGCGTGCGGGTGGAGTCCTCGAAGAAGAGGTTGACGACCGTGCGGCCGCGGAGCGCGGGGGTCTTCTTGATCTCGCGCGTGCCGACGTCGGCCATGTCCTCGGCGACGTCGAGGATGTGGACCGCCTCGTCGCGGGACAGGTCGCGGGTGGAGAGCAGGTGCCTCACGATCGGGCCTCCCCCTCGGTCGCGGCGGGCGCGTCGTCGGGACCGGCGATCGTGACGGCGTCCTCGCCGTCGATCTCGTCGAGCCGCACGAAGATGCGCTCGGCGAGGCTCGACGGCAGGTTCTTGCCCACGAAGTCGGCGCGGATGGGGAGCTCGCGGTGCCCGCGGTCGACCAGCGCGGCGAGGCGCACGGCCTTCGGGCGGCCGAGGTCGCCGATGGCGTCGAGGGCGGCGCGCACGGTGCGGCCGGAGAAGAGCACGTCGTCGACCAGCACGACCGTGCGGCCGTCGACGCCGCCGGCGGGGAGCCGCGAGGGCGCGGGCGCGCGGGTGGGGTTCCGCTGCAGGTCGTCGCGGTACATGGTGACGTCGAGCGAGCCCACCAGGTCGGCGGGGGCGTCGGGCTCGAGCCGGGTGAGGATCCGGCCGATGCGCTCGGCGAGGATCGTGCCGCGGGTCGGGATGCCGAGGAGCAGCAGGTCCTGGGGACCGCGGTTCGACTCGAGGATCTCGTGGGCGATGCGCGTGAGCGCACGGGTGATGTCAGAGGGCTGCAGCACGATGCGCTGAGGCAATCCGACCTCCTTCCCCGCCTCTCGGGACGGATGTTAAAGGTGGTCTGTTCCGCCGGTCACTCTAGCGGGTGCGCCCCGGACGCGGGGTGCCGGCGCACGGCCCGCGCGTGTCCTCACCCCGCCGCCGCGTCGAGGACCGCGCGGATCCGGCCGAGGACCGCCGCATCCTGCAGGCTCGTCGCGTCGCCGAGGGTCCGGCCCTCGACGAGGTCGGCGAGCAGGCGCCGCATGATCTTCCCCGAGCGGGTCTTCGGCACGTCCGGCACGACGACGACGCGGCGCGGCTTCGCGACCGGGCCGATGGCGCGGGCCACGTGCGCCGTGAGGACCGGTTCCAGCTCCGCGGCGAGCGCGTGCCAGCCCGCCGCGTCGTCGTCCGCCGGGCGGTCGTCGCCGGGCGGCACGACGAACGCGACGACGCGCTGGCCGGTGAGGTCGTCCGCGACGCCCGTCACCCCGGCCTCGGCGACGCGCGGGTGCGCGACGAGGGCCGACTCGATCTCGATGGTCGACAGCCTATGGCCGGAGACGTTGACGACCTCGTCGATCCGCCCCTGCAGCGACACGTCACCGTCCGCGTCGCGCCGGGCGCCGTCGCCCGCGAGGAACCAGCCGCGGTCGGCGAAGCGCTCCCAGTAGGCGCTGCGGTACCGGCCGGGGTCGCCCCACACCGTGCGGGCCATGCCGGGCCAGGGGCGCTGGATCACGAGCAGCCCGGCCTCGCCGTCGGCGACGGGCTCGCCGTCGTCGTCGACCACGTCCACCCGGAAGCCGGGCAGCGCGCGACCGGCGGCGCCGGGCTTGAGCGTCGCGACGCCCGGGAGCGGCGCGATGACCGCGGCTCCCGTCTCGGACTGCCACCACGTGTCGACCACGGGCGCGCGCCCTCCCCCGATCTCCCGGTGGAACCAGCGCCAGGCGGCCGGGTTGATGGCCTCCCCCACCGACCCCAGCAGCCGGATGCTCGAGAGGTCGTGCCCCGCGACGCCGTCGGGGTGCCAGCTCATGAGCGAGCGGATGAGCGTGGGCGCCGTGTAGTACGTCGTGACCCCGTAGCGCTCGATGATCTCGAGGTGCCGCCCGCGGTGGGGCGTGTCGGGCGTGCCCTCGTAGATGACCTGCGTGAGGCCGTTGGAGAGCGGTCCGTAGATCTCGTAGGTGTGCGCGGTGACCCAGGCGAGGTCGGCCGTGCACCAGTGCACGTCGTCGGGCTTCGCGTCGAAGTGCGCCCAGTGCGCCCACGACGCGTGCGTCAGGTAGCCGCCGGAGGTGTGCACGAGGCCCTTGGGGCGGCCCGTGGTGCCGGACGTGTAGATGATGAAGAGCGGGTGCTCGGCGTCGAAGGCGCGGGGCTCGTGGACCGGGGACGCGGATCCGACGGCGTCGTGCCACCACACGTCGCGTCCCGGGGTCCACGGCACGTCCTGCCCGGTGCGGCGGACGACGAGCACGTGCGCGATCGACGCGACGCCCGCCACGGCCGCGTCCGCCTGCGGCTTGGTGGCGACGGCCCGGCCGCGGCGGTTCTGGCCGTCGCTCGTGATGAGCAGCTTCGCGCCCGTGTCCTCGACCCGGAACCGGAGGGCCTCGGCGGAGAACCCGCCGAAGACGAGCGAGTGCACGGCGCCGATGCGGGCGACGGCGAGCGTCGCGACGATCGTCTCCACAAGGACGGGCAGGTAGATGACGACGCGGTCGCCCGGCCCCACGCCGAGCGCGGTGAGCGCGTTGGCGGCGCGGGACACCTCCTCCTGGAGGTCGCGGTAGGTGACGGTGCGGCGGTCCCCCGGCTCGCCCTCGAAATGCAGCGCGACCTTCTCCCCGCGGCCCGCGGCGACGTGCCGGTCGACGCAGTTGGCGGCGACGTTGAGGCGGCCGCCCGCGAACCACGTGGCGGCGGGGACCTGCGGGGTGCCGTCCTCGGCGACCGGCGGGATCCACGTGTGCGCGGTGCGCCACGGCGTCTCCCAGTCGAGGCGGCGGGCGGCCTGCTCCCAGAAGGCGACCGGATCCGCCTCGGCCCGCGCGAACGCCTCCGCCGTGACGTTGGCGGTGGCGGCGAGCGCGGCGGGCGGCGGGAAGAGCGCCTGCTCGGATGCGGATGCGGTCACGGCCTGCTCGGTGCGCGGGGAGGTCATGCGGCGACGCTACGGGCGCGGCCCCGCGGATCCGGAACCCGGACGTCACGCGACGACACGGAAGGGCGGGGATCAGCCCCAGCGGCGCACGAGCACGCGCTCGACGAGGCCGACCACGGCGTCGGTGGCGGCGCCGAGCACGGCGAGCAGCACGATCGCGAGGAGCACCCGGTCGACGCGCCCGTTCGCCGACGACTCGGTCAGCAGGTAGCCGAGCCCCATCGACGCGGCGAGCAGCTCGGCCGCCACGAGGAACAGCCACGACTGCGCGAGCGCGAGCCGGAGCCCCGCCACCACGGCCGGCAGCACCGCGGGGAGCTGCACCGTGAGGAGCAGCGGGATCCGCGTCAGCCCGAACGCGCGCCCCACCTCGACGAGGTGCGGGTCGACGTGCCGGAGGGCGCCCGCGACGGTCGTGTACACGGGGAACATCGCGCCGATGGCGACGAGCGTGACCTTGGAGTCCTCGTTGATCCCCATCCAGAGCAGGAGCAGCGGCACCCACGCGAGCGACGGCACGGTGCGGAACGCGCCCGCGGTGGGGGCGAGGAGGAGCCGGCCGATCCGCGAGAGGCCGACGACCGCGCCGAGCACGAGCCCCACCGTGGCGCCGAGCGCGAAGCCGAGGAGCACGCGCTGGAGCGAGATGGCGACGTACTGCCCGAGGATCCCCTGCTCGGCGAGCTGCACCCCGGCGCGCACCACGTCGAGCGGCGCGGGCAGGAGGTGGGCGGGCACGGCGCCGGTCGCGGTGGCCAGCGCCCAGGCGGCGACGACCAGCGCCGGCACGACGAGGCCGACCGCGGCGCGGGTCAGGGCGGCGCGAGGGGAGCGGCCGCGGGCCGGGCGGGGGGCCGGGCCTCCCGGGACGCGCGCCGCGCCGTCGCCCGCGGGCTCGCGCTCGGGCTCCGACCCGTCGGCGCGGACCCCCGCCGCCCGGTCGACGGCGGTCATCCGGCGGCCCCGGCGGCGGGATCCGCGGCCTCGGCGTACTTCGGCTCGAACAGCTCGTCGAGCGCGGCGTCCACCTTCCCCCGGTCGGGCACGTCGCCCGAGTCCACGAGGATCGGGCCGACGCGCTCGAGCACGTCGCGCTGGGCGTCGCCGGGCACGGGATCGACGCCGAGGTTCGTGCGGTCGATGACGGTTGACGCGACGGCCGGGTCGATCGCCGCGGCCTGCGCGAGGATCGCCGCCGTCTCGTCCGGGTGCGCGACGGCCCAGGCGCGGGCCTGCTCGTACGCGTCGACGACGGCCTGCGCGAGGTCGGGCGAGGCGTCGAGGAACGACTGCGTGGCGTTGAGGAACCCGTAGGTGGCGAAGTCGACGTTCCGGTACAGCAGCGTGGATCCGGCCTGCGCCTCGCTCGCGGCCATCAGCGGGTCGAGCCCGGCCCACGCGTCGACCGAGCCGTTCTCGAGCGCCGCGCGGCCGTCGGCGTGCTGGAGGTTCTGGATCGTGACATCGGACGCGGGGATGCCGGCCTGGTCCAGCGTCTGCAGCAGGAAGAAGTACGGGTCGGTGCCCTTCGTCGCCGCGATGTCGGCGCCGCGGAGCTGGTCGACGCTCGTGATGGGCGACCCCTCCGGCACGACGATCGCCGTCCACTCGGGCTGCGAGTACACGTCGATGGTGCGGATGGGCGAGCCGTTGGCGCGCGCGAGCAGCGCGGCGGATCCGGCGGTGGAGCCGACGTCGACGGCTCCCGCCCGCAGGAGCTCGTTGGCCTTGTTCGACCCGGCGGACTGCACCCAGTCCACCGTCACGCCGGATCCGAGGCGCGCCTCGAGCAGCCCCTGGTCCTTCACGATGAGGCTCAGCGGGTTGTAGGTGGCCCAGTCGACGGTGAGGGTGTCCGCGCTCCAGCCCTCGGCGCCCGCGGTGGCGGGGGCCGCGGCGGGGGCGACGGACGAGCCCTCGCCCGCGGCGCAGCCGGCGAGCATCATGACGGCGGCGAGCGCGAGCGCGGGGGTGGATCGGCGGAGCGGGAGACGGGTCACGGTGGGTCCTCGGTGCGGTGTCGGATGCGGTGGTCAGGTGCGGGGTGGGCTGAGCGGGGTCGGCGGATCAGCCCGCGCGATGGCCCGGCACGCCGAGCCCCTCGAGCAGCTCCGCGCGGAGGGCGGCGAGGGTGGCGTCGCCGCGGTCGCGCGGGCGGGCGCCGGGCACCTCGACCACGCGGCGGACGGTCGCGCCGGCGGCGGCGCCGGGCGCCGGATCCGGTCCCAGCAGCACGACGCGGTCGGCGAGGTGCAGCGCCTCGTCCACGTCGTGCGTGACGAGGAGGACGGTCGTCGGGATCGCGGCGTGCACGTCGAGGAGGAGGTCCTGCATCCGCAGCCGGGTGAGGGCGTCAAGCGCGCCGAAGGGCTCGTCGAGCACGAGCACGCGCGGACGCCGGGCGAGCGCGCGGGCGAGCGAGGCGCGCTGCGCCATGCCGCCGGACACCTGGCGCGGACGGAGGTCGGCCGCCTCGGCGAGGCCCGTGAGCGCGAGGAGGTCGTGGACCCGCGCGTCGCCCTCGGCGCGCGGCACGTCGCGGGGCAGGCCGAGCCGCACGTTGGCGCGGAGCGTGCGCCACGGCAGCAGCCGCGGCTCCTGGAAGGCCACGGCCGCGCGCTGGTCGACGTCGCGGACCGGCGTGCCGTCGAGGAGGAGGGCGCCGGCGTCCGGCCGGTCGAGCCCGCCCACCTGGCGGAGGAGCGTCGACTTCCCGCAGCCGGAGGGCCCGAGGACCGCGACGACGTCGCCGGCCGCGAGGTCGAGGTCGACGTCGCGGAGCACCGCGCGGGTGCCGCGTCCGCCGTCGACGGGGAAGGACCGGCCGACCCCGCGGAGCGCGACGGCGCCGGCCGAGGCGGTCGCGGCGGAGCGCGCGGGACCGGGCGACGACGGCCGGGACGAGGGTGCGGTGACGGGCATGACCCGACGCTAGGACGCGACGGCGCGCCGCGGGTCCCCGCCCGTCACGCGCCGTCGCGGGGCGACACGCGGCGTAACGGACGGGCCCGGATCAGCCGCGCCGAGCGGTGCGGCGCACCCCGGGATCAGGCCTGCGCGGCCGCGATCCGGGCGAGCATGCCGTTCACGAACGAGGCCGACTCGTCCGTCGAGAGCGACGACGCGAGGTCGACGCTCTCCGAGATGGCGACGCCGTCGGGCACGTCGGCGTTGAAGAGGATCTCCCAGATGCCGATGCGCAGGATCGCGCGGTCGACGGCGGGCATGCGGGCGAGGGTCCAGTTCACCGAGTACGTCTCGATGAGCTCGTCGATCTCGTCCTGGTGCGCGACGACGCCCTCGGCGATCTCGCGGGCGTAGGTCCACGAGGCCTGGCGGTCGGGCTCGGCCGCGGCGCGCTGCTGCTCGACCGCGAGCGTGGCGGGGATCGACTCCCCGCGGATGTCGGCGACGTAGAGGACGTCGAGGGCGCGCTTGCGCGCCTTGGTGCGTGCGCTCACGGGGTCAGTCGGTGACGCGGCCGAGGTAGTCGCCCGTGCGGGTGTCCACCTTGACGCGCGTGCCCTGCTCGAGGAAGAGCGGGACCTGGATCTGGTGCCCGGTCTCGACCGTCGCGGGCTTGGTGCCGCCCGTCGAGCGGTCGCCCTGCAGGCCCGGCTCCGTGTACGTGATGGTGAGCACGACCGACGCGGGCAGCTCGACGTAGAGCCCCTCGCCGTTGTGCAGCGCCACGGTCACGTCCTGGTTCTCCAGCATGAAGTTCTTCGCGTCGCCGACCTGCGCCGCGGACAGCGTGATCTGGTCGTAGTCGCTCGTGTCCATGAACACGAAGTTCTCGCCGTCGGCGTAGAGGTACTGGAAGTCGCGACGGTCGACCGTCTCGGTCTCGATCTTCGCGCCCGCGTTGAACGTGCGGTCGACGACCTTGCCGGTCATCACGTTCTTGACCTTGGTGCGCACGAACGCGCCGCCCTTGCCCGGCTTCACGTGCTGGAACTCGATGACGGTCCACAGCTGGCCGTCCATGTTGAGGACGATGCCGTTCTTGATGTCAGCGGTAGAGGCCATGCGGGGAGGGTCCTTGCCTGTTCGACGAGCGGGATGCGGCGTGCGAGCGGCCGCGCGGAGGATCCGTCATCCGCGGCCCGACGGGGCGCATGCGGGGATCCGAGGGATCAGCCTAACGGGTGCCGGTCACGACGTGCGCGAGGGCGAGGAGGTAGGAGCCCTGCCCCAGGCCCGCGATGACGCCCGTCGCGACGGGCGAGATGACGCTCGTGTGCCGGAACTCCTCGCGCGCGTGCGGGTTCGACAGGTGCACCTCCAGCAGGAGGATGCCCGCCTTCGTCACGAGCGCCGCGGCGTCGCGGAGCGCGTACGAGTAGTGCGTGAACGCGGCCGGGTTCATGATGACCGGCGTGCGGGTGTCGACGGCCTCGTGCAGCCAGCCGATGAGGGTCGCCTCGTCGTCGGTCTGCCGCAGGTCGATCTCCACGTCGGCGGGCGCGAAGGCGACGAGCTCGCGCCGCAGGTCCTCCAGCGATCCGGTGCCGTAGACGTCGGGCTCGCGGCTGCCGAGCCGTCCGAGGTTGGGGCCGTTGAGGACGAGCACGCGTGACATGCGCCCAGCCTAGGGCGGGTCAGCCGACGCTCTGGCCGCCGTCCGAGCGGATGCGCTGGCCGTTGATCCAGCCGCCCTCGGCCGAGACGAGGAAGCAGACGAGCGCCGCGGCGTCGCGGGGCTCGGCGAGACGGCCGCGCGGCGTCGTCTCGCGGAGGCTCTCGCGGATCTCGTCCGTGAACCAGCCCGTGTCCGTGGGGCCGGGGTCCACGAGGTTCGCGGTGATCCGCACGTCCTCGAGCTCGCGCGCCGCCGCGATGACGATGCGGTCGAGCGCGGCCTTGCTCGCGCCGTACGCGACCTCGCCCACGACGGCGTCGGAGGTGAGCGCCACGATGCGGCCCGCGCCGGGGACCGCCCGGTAGCGCCGCGCGAAGCCCTGGATCAGCTGCAGCGACGCCCGCACGTTGACGGCGAGGTGGCGCTCGAGGCTCTCCACGCTCGTCTCCAGGAGCGCGCTGTCGACGGACTCGGCGTGGCTCAGCACGAGCGCGGTGATCGGACCGAGCTCCTCCTCGACCTCGCCGAGGATCCGCTCGGCCGCGTCCACGTCCACGAGGTCGGCCTCGACGGCGTGCGCCCGGCCGCCGGCGCGCTCGACGGCCTCCGCGACGCGCGCGGGGTCCTCGGGCTGGCGGCCCCACGGCATCCGGGCGTCGTAGTCGGACCAGTAGGTGAAGGCGACGTCCCAGCCGCCGAGGGCCAGGTCCTCCGCGATCGCCGCGCCGATGCCGGACACGCGGCCGACGCCCGTGACGAGCGCGACGGGCCGGGGCGCGTCCGGATGCGCGGGGTCGGTCACGACCCGATCTCCTGGTACGCCGCGAACAGCAGCGCCTCCTCGGGGCCGTTGAGGACGCTCGCGCGGCCGACGCCGTCGAGCACGATGAAGCGCATCATGTCGCCGCGCGCCTTCTTGTCGCGCTTCATGCTCGCGACGAGCGTGGGCCAGCGGCCGACGGGGTAGCTCGTGGGCAGGTCGAGCGAGTCGAGGATGCGGCGGTGCCGGTCGACCGCCGCGTCCGAGAGCGAGCGCGTGAGGCGCGACAGCTCGGCGGCGAAGACCATGCCGACCGCGACGGCCGCCCCGTGCCGCCAGCGGTACCGCTCGGCGTGCTCGATGGCGTGGCCGAGCGTGTGCCCGTAGTTGAGGATCTCCCGGCGGCCCTTCTCGGTGAAGTCCTCCCCCACGACCTCGGCCTTCATCGCGATCGCCAGCTCCACGACGCGGCGGAACTCGGGACTCGTGGGGTCCGTGACGCGCGCGACGTCCCGCTCGATGATGTCGAGGATCTCCGGCACCGCGATGAACCCGGCCTTCACGATCTCCGCGAAGCCCGTCACGAGCTCGTTCCGCGGCAGCGTCGCGAGCAGGTCGAGGTCCACGATCACCGCGGTGGGCGCGTAGAAGGCGCCGACGAGGTTCTTGCCCTCGGAGGTGTTGATGCCCGTCTTGCCGCCGACGGCCGCGTCGACCATCGCGAGCACGGTCGTGGGGATCTGGATGAGCATCACGCCGCGCAGCCACGTGGCCGCCACGAAGCCGCCGAGGTCGGTGGTGGCGCCGCCGCCGAGCGTGATGACGGCGTCCGAGCGCGTGAAGTCGGTGGTGCCCATGATCTTCCAGCAGAAGGCCGCGACCTCGACGCGCTTGGCGCCCTCGGCGTCGGGCACCTCGGCGAGGTACACCTCGACGTCGCCCTGCAGGCGCTCGCGGAGCCGCGACGCCTCCTCGGCGAGGGCGGGCGCGTGCACGATGAGCACCTTGCGGACGCGCGGGCCGAGCAGGGCGCCGACGCCGGCGATCAGGCCGCGGCCGACGGTCACGTCGTAGCCGGGCGTGCCGGAGACGCGGATCACGGTGGGCGCGTCGGGCTCGACGGCGGCCGGCTCCCCGGCGGCGGGTGCGGTGGCGTCGGTGGGGTGTGCGTCGGTCATGGCTGCCTCTCCCGGGCGAAGCGCTCGATCTCGCGGGCGATGCGCGCGAGCGGGCGGTCGGAGGTGTCGATGGTCAGGTCGGCGAGCGAGCGGTATAGCTCCTCGCGCGCGGCGACGATGCGGCGCCAGCTCTCGAGGCCGTCCACGAGGGGGCGGTCGTCGCCGCGGATGCGCGCGCGGACGGCCGCCTCGCTCACGGTGAGGAGCACGACGTCGCTCGTCGCGAGGTCGGCCCGGGTGGCGGGGTCGAGCACCGCTCCCCCGCCGAGCGAGACGACGCCGCCGCCCGCGAGGGCCCGCGCGACCTCCTCGCGCTCGATCTCGCGGAAGCGCGGCTCGCCGTGGTCGCGGAAGATGTCGGCGATGGATCCGTGGGCGTCCACGATGGCGCGGTCGGTGTCCGTGAACGGCACGCCCATCGCGCGCGCGACCCGGCGGCCCACCGTGGTCTTGCCCGCGCCGGGCGCGCCGATCAGGACGACCGGCACGCTCAGGCCTCGGGCGGGGCGGGCGGGGCGGCGTCGGCCTCGTCGACGAGGTCGGCGCCGGAGCGGCGGCCCTCGGGGATCGCGTCGAGGTAGCCGCGCAGGTTCCGCCGGGTCTCGCCGACGGAGTCGCCGCCGAACTTCTCGAGCACGGCGTTCGCGAGCGTGAGGGCGACCATCGCCTCGGCGACGACGCCGGACGCGGGGACCGCGCACACGTCGGAGCGCTGGTGGTTCGCGGGCGCCGCGCCGCCGGTGGCGGTGTCGACGGTGCGGAGCGCCCGGGGCACGGTCGCGATGGGCTTCATGCCGGCGCGGACCCGGAGGACCGTGCCCGTGCTCATGCCGCCCTCGGTGCCGCCCGCGCGATCGGTCGACCGGCCGATGCCGGCGGCCGTGGAGAAGAGCTCGTCGTGCGCCTCGGATCCGCGCCGCGTGGTGGTGAGGAAGCCGTCGCCGACCTCCACGCCCTTAATGGCCTGGATGCCCATGAGCGCGCCGGCCAGCTGCGAGTCGAGCCGGCGGTCCCAGTGCACGTGCGAGCCGAGGCCCGGCGGCAGGTCGTACGCGAGCACCTCGACGACGCCGCCGACCGTGTCGCCGCTCGCCTTCGTGTCGTCGACCTCGGCGACCATGCGGGCGCTCGTCTCGGGGTGGAAGCAGCGCAGCGGATCCGCGTCGAGCGCGTCGACGTCGGCGGGCGTGGGCAGCGGCGCGCCCTCGGGCACGCGCACGGGCCCGATGGCGAGGGTGTGGCTGACGAGGGTGATGCCGAGCTCGGCGAGGAACGCGCGGGCCACGGCGCCGAGGGCGACGCGGGCGGCGGTCTCGCGGGCGCTCGCGCGCTCGAGCACGGGACGGGCCTCGTCGAAGTCGTACTTCTGCATGCCCACGAGGTCGGCGTGGCCGGGCCGCGGGCGCGTGAGGGCCGCGGCCCGCGCGCCCTGCAGCTTCTCGGGGTCCACGGGCTCGGGGCTCATGACGTCGACCCACTTGGGCCACTCGGTGTTGCCGATGCGCACCGCGATGGGGCTGCCGAGCGTCCGCCCGTGCACGACCCCCGTCGAGAGGTGCAGCTCGTCCTGCTCGAACGCCATGCGCGCGCCGCGGCCGTAGCCGAGCTTGCGACGGGCGAGGTCGGCGCGGATGCCGTCGAGGCTGACGGGCACGCCCGCGGGCAGGCCCTCCAGGACGGCGATGAGTTCGGGGCCGTGGGATTCCCCGGCGGTGAGCCAACGCAGCATGGCCCCATCCTCCCACAGCGGTCGGCGGCGCTCCCCCGGTCCGGGGCGGCGTCAGGCGCCGGTCCAGGGCCTCCGCGGGTCGCGGCCGACGCTCGCGAGCATCGCCTCGAGCACGCGCGCGTCGTCCGGCAGCGCGCGCTCGGCGTCGCCGTGCACGAAGAGCCGCACCTGCCCGAGGGCCTGGTGCACGAGCATGTCGATCCCGGGCACCACGCGCCCGCCCGCGCGCTGCCAGCCGGCGGCGATCCCGGTGGGCCACGGCGCGTAGGTGACGTCGAGGAGCACGGCCGCCTCGGGCAGGCGGGCCGGCAGCGGCGCGGACGCGGCGGCGTCGCCGGGCAGCGTGCTGACCACGGTGTCCGCCTCCCGGAGCGCGGCCGTCGCGTCGTCCAGCGGCGCCGCCGCCAGCGCGATCCCGAGCTCGTCCCCGAGGGGTGCGAGCTCCCGCACCTGCTCCGGTCGCCGCGCGGCGACGGTCACGTGCCCGGCGCCGATGCGGGCGAGCGCGACGAGGGCGGATCGGGCGGTGGATCCCGCGCCCAGCACGACCGCCCGCTGCGAGCGCTCGACGCCGCCCATGCCGAACGCCCGGACGATGCCCGCCACATCCGTGTTGGCGCCGCGCCGCCGGGTCCCGCCCGCGCCGTCGTCCTCGAGCAGCAGCGTGTTGGCGGCGCCCGCGAGCCGGGCCGTCTCGTCCACCGCGTCGAGGAGCGCCAGCACGTCCCGCTTGAGCGGCATGGTCAGGGACAGGCCGCGCCAGCCGGCGCCGAGCCCGTCGACGAACGCCGGGAGCTCCGCGCCCGTGCACTCCGCGGCCTCGTACGACCAGTCGAGCCCGAGCACCCCGTACGCCGCGCGGTGCAGGCGCGGCGAGAGCGAGTGCGCGATGGGGCTGCCGAGGACCGCCAGCCGTGCGGCCGGCGTCCGCGGATCAGCCATTGCCCGGGTTGTCCTTCATGAACTGCTGCCACTGGGCCACGGCCTTGAGGTGCTCCTCGTAGGTCTGCGAGAACACGGTGTCGCCCGTGATCGTGTTCACCGTGACGAAGTACAGCCAGGGTCCCTGCTCGGGGGCCATCGCCGCCTTGATCGCGAGGTCGCCCGGGTTGGAGATGGGGCCGACGGGGAGCCCCGGGTGCACGTAGGTGTTGTACGGGTTGTCGTCGGCGCGCTCGGCGTCGGTGGTCGTGACGCGGCCGACGGACTGCGCCCCGTACGCGACGGTGGCGTCGGACTGCAGCGGCATGCCGATCGCGATGCGGTTCTGGAAGACGCGCGACACCTTGTAGAAGTCGCCCTCGAAGCGCGCCTCCTTCTGGATGAGCGCGGCGAGCGTGAGCACGCGGTGCCGGTCGGCCGCCGGCACTCCGGCCTGGTCGAGCGCGGCGGTCGTGCGGGCGACCATGGCCTTCACCATGTCCGTCGCGGACGTGCCGGGCGGGAAGTCGTAGGTGGCCGGGAAGAGGTAGCCCTCGATGCTCGGCGCCTCGGCCGGGATCCCCAGCGCGCCCCGGTCGGCGGCGGCCGCCTCGAGGTCGGCGACGGGCGTGCCCGTGCCCTCGGCCACGAGCTCGAACGCCTGCGCGGCCGTCTGGCCCTCGGGGATCGTGACCTTGGCCTGCACCTGGCTGGCCGGGTCCTGCAGCATCTGGAGCGCGGAGGCCGCGCTCATCTGCTTCCGCAGCGTGTAGGTGCCGGGCTGGAACACGATCTCGCTGCCGGAGCGGACGACCGCCTGGTAGAAGGCCTTCGACGTCTTGACGACGTCCTGCGACGCGAGCGTGTCCCCGATGGTGCTGCCGGTGTCGCCGGTCTTGACGACCACCTGCACCTCGCCGGATCCGTCGCCGTCGTAGTCGGTGGGCTCGGCCTGGGTGAGCAGCGCCGAGACGACGGGCCCGAAGAGCGAGGTCGCGATGACGGCGGCGCCGCCGAACAGCGCGACCAGCAGGACCACGACGTAGGGCCACTTCGGGTGGCGGCGCTTCGGCTTCGTCGGGGCGGATCGCGGCGCGGCCGGAGGGCGGGCGGCGCGGTCCTCGCGGCGGGGCGCGCGGTCCGAGGAGGCGGCCGTCGTGGCGGAGGCGGCGGCGATCCCGGCGGCGGACGCCGACACGGAGGACGCGTCGGCCGGTGCCGCGGGTGCGGACGCCGGGGCCGTCGAGGGGACGGGGCCGGATTCGGCGGCGGCGGCGGCCGAGCGCGCCTCCGCGGCCTCGCGCAGCGCGCGCAGCTCGCGACGGGTCATGGGAGCGCCGGTGCCGATGCCCAGACCGTCGCCGCGCGGCGCCGGTGCGTCGAGGTCGCCGGACGACGACGAGCGCGCGCCCGGAGTGCCGGCGGGGGCGGTGGCCGCCCCGGATCCCGGCGTCGGCTCGACCACGTCCCCCACGTCGCCGAAGAGGCTCTCGAAGGGGTCGGCTCCTCCGCCCGTGGCCGTCGTGGCGCGTCGGGCGGGGTCGTGCTCAGGCGTGTCGGTCAGGATCGACTCGGTTCCTCGGGACGAGATCGCCGGGTGGGGAGCCGGCGGCGCGCTCGCTCTCGAGCGCGTGTTGAAGGATTATAACCGCCGCCACCTGGTCGATCACGGGCCGCTGCTTACGGGAGCCTCTGCCGGAGGAGCGCAGGGCGCTCTGCGCGGAGACCGTGGAGAGCCGCTCGTCGACCAGCCGCACCGGGATGTCCGTGGCGTCGGCGAGGCGCCGGGCGAAGCCCTCGGCGTCGTCGGTGGAGGCCGTCGCCCGGCCGGAGAGGGCGAGCGGGAGGCCGACCACGAGCTCGACGCAGTCCGCCTCCGCGGCCACCTCGAGGATCCGCCGCACGTCCGCCGAGCCCGACGCGTCGCGCGGCACGGTCTCGACGGGCGTCGCGATCAGCCCGTGCGGATCCGACCGGGCGAGGCCGATGCGGGCCTTCCCCACGTCGACCGCGATCCGGGCGCCGAGGCGCATCAGGAGGCGAGCGCCTGGCGCACGGCCGCGAGCGCGTCCGCGATGGCCGAGACGTCCTGGCCGCCGCCCTGCGCGAGGTCGTCCTTGCCGCCCCCGCCTCCGCCGAGCACGGCCGCCGCGGCGCGGGCGAGCTGGCCCGCCTTCGCCCCGGCGTCGCGCGCGGCCTGGTTGGTCGCCACGATGACGGTCGGCTTGCCGCCCGCGTCGCCCGCGAGGGCGACGACGACGGGCTCGGACCCGGCGCGCTCGCGCACGAGGGTCACGAGCTGGCGCACCTCGTCGGCCGAGCGGACGCTGCCGAGCGAGTCCTGGATCAGCGTGACCGCGCCCACGCGCGCGCCCTGCTGCAGGAGGGCCGGCACGCGCTGCTGGAGCACCTGGGCCTCGAAGTCGGCGATGCGCCGCTCCGCGGTCTTGAGGTTCTGCAGGAGGTCGGCGATGCGGTCGGGCAGCTGCTCGCGCGGCGTCTTGAGGCTCGAGGTGAGCTGCGACACGATGGCGCGCTCGACGGCGAGGTCCTGGAGCGCCTCGCGGCCCACGAGCGACTCGATGCGGCGGTTGGCGGATCCGACGGACGACTCCCCCACCACGTTGATGAGCCCGATCTGCGCGCTGGAGGACACGTGCGTGCCCGCGCAGAGCTCGCGCGACCACGGGCCGCCGATGTCGACGACGCGCACGGTGTCGCCGTACTTCTCGCCGAACAGCGCCATGGCGCCGAGCTGCTTGGCCTCGTCGAGCGGCATGACGCGCGTGACGACCTGCAGGTCGTCGCGCACGGCGCCGTTCGCGATGTCCTCGATCTCGCTGCGGGTCTCGGCGCTCAGCGCCTGGTTCCACGCGAAGTCGAGCCGCATGTAGCCCGCGCGGTTGTACGACCCGGACTGGTGCGCGTCCTGGCCGAGCACCTGGCGGAGCGCCGCGTGGACGAGGTGCGTGCCGGAGTGCGCCTGCGTGGCGCCGCGGCGCCAGTCGGCGTCGACGACGGTGGTGGCGGCGTCGCCGACCCCCACCTCGCCCGAGCGGACCTGCACGCGGTGGCTGATGAGGCCCTTCACGGGCTTCTGCACGTCGAGCACCTCGAGGTCGAAGCCGTTCCCGACGATGCTGCCCGCGTCGGCCTCCTGGCCGCCGGACTCCGCGTAGAGGCTCGTCTCGGGGAGGATGACCTCCGCGATGTCGCCCGCGACCGCGTGGTCGACGCTGTGTCCGCCCACGATGAGGCCGAGGATCGTGGTGCCGGTCTCGAGCTCGTCGTAGCCGGTGAAGCGGGTCTCGCCCGCGGCCCGGAACGCGCTGTAGACGGTGAGGTCCGCGAGGGCGGTCTTCTTGCTCTTCGCGTCCGCCTTGGCGCGCGTGCGCTGCTCCAGCATCAGCCGGTCGAACGCCTCGCGGTCGACCGTGAGGCCGTTCTCCTCCGCCATCTCGAGCGTCAGGTCGATGGGGAAGCCGAACGTGTCGTGCAGGAGGAACGCGGTGTCGCCGGCGATCCGCTCGCCGCCGGCCGCCTTCGTCTCGCCGACCGCGACGTCGAGGATGGTCGTGCCGCCGGAGAGCGTGCGGAGGAACGCCTCCTCCTCGGCGTAGGCGAGGCGGGAGATGCGGTCGAAGTCGTCGGACACCTCGGGGTACGCGGCCTTCATCGCGTCGCGCGAGGCGGGGAACAGCTCGCCGAAGGTGGCGGTGTCGACGCCCATGAGGCGCATGGCGCGCACGGTGCGGCGCATGAGGCGGCGCAGGATGTAGCCGCGGCCCTCGTTGGACGGCCGGACCCCGTCGGACATGAGCATGAGCGACGAGCGCACGTGGTCGGCGACGATGCGCATCCGGACGTCGTCCTCGTGCACGGCGCTGTAGCGGCGACCCGCGAGCTCGGACGCGCGGTCGAGGACCGGGCGCACCTGGTCGATCTCGTACATGTTCTCGACGCCCTGCTTGAGGAACGCGACGCGCTCGAGCCCCATGCCGGTGTCGATGTTCCTCTTGGGCAGGTCGCCGAGGATCTCGAAGTCGCTCTTGCTCGTGCCCGCCCCGCGCAGGTACTGCATGAAGACGAGGTTCCAGATCTCCACGTAGCGGTCGTCGTCCGTTGCCGGGCCGCCGTCCGCGCCGTACGCCGGGCCGCGGTCGAAGAAGATTTCGGAGCAGGGGCCGGCGGGGCCGGGCTGGCCCGTGTGCCAGTAGTTCGTGTCGCGGCCGAGGCCCTGGATCCGGTCGTCCGGCAGACCCGCGATGCGCTTCCACGCCTGCCGGGCCTCGTCGTCCTCGTGGTAGACGGTGACCCACAGGTCGTCGGGCGAGAAGCCGAGGCCGCCGTCGGCCTCGCTCGTGGTGAGCAGCTCCCACGCGTACGCGATCGCCTGCTCCTTGAAGTAGTCGCCGAACGAGAAGTTGCCGTTCATCTGGAAGAAGGTGCCGTGCCGCGGCGTGCGTCCGACCTCCTCGATGTCGAGGGTGCGGATGCACTTCTGGACGCTCGTGGCGCGCGGGAACGGCGCGGGCACGACGCCCGTGAGGTACGGCACGAAGGGCACCATGCCGGCCACCGTGAACAGCAGCGTCGGGTCGTCGCTCACGAGCGACGCCGACGGCACGACGGTGTGCCCCCGGTCGCCGAAGTACGTCAGCCAGGCGTTGCGGATGTCTGCGGTCTGCATGCGGTCTACTGCTTTCCCAGCTCGGTGATGGTGTCCTCGGCCTCGCCGACGGCGGCGCGGAGCTCGGCCTCGCGGCGGCGGTACCCGTGCTCGACGGCCTCGCCGAAGCGGCGGGCCCGGGCGTCGACGCCCTGGAACAGGCGGTGCCCGGCGGGCGTGCGGTCGACCACGTGGGCGACGGCGAAGCCGATGGCGACCCCCACGGCGATGAGGACGAGGTTCTTCATGGGGTTCCCCTTCCGGGAGACGTCGTGCCGGGTGCGCGGCCACGGGGGCCGAGGGCGATCCTACCGGCCGGGGTCCCGGCATCCGGCGGCGGACGGCCCGGGCCGCGGTCGCGCACGTCGTGCCGTCCCCGGGAACGCCGCGAGGCGGGCCGCCCCGGAGGGCGACCCGCCTCGCGGACGGTGGTGCGGTCGGGCTAGCGGGCCGCGTAGTACTCGACGACCAGCTGGACCTCGCAGGTCACGGGGACCTCGGCGCGCTTCGGCAGGCGCACGAGACGGGCCTGCAGCTTGTCGAGCTCGACCTCGAGGTACGAGGGGAGCTTCGGCAGCACGTCGGCGTGACCGCCGGCGGCGGCGACCTGGAAGGGCTCGGTGCCCTCGGAGCGCGGCTTGACGTGGATCATCTGGCCGGCCTTCACGCGGAAGGAGGGGCGGTCGACGATCTTGCCGTCGACCATGATGTGGCGGTGCACGACGAGCTGGCGGGCCTGCGCCGTGGTGCGCGCGAGGCCGGAGCGGACGACGAGCGCGTCGAGGCGCTGCTCGAGGATCTCGACGAGGTTCTCACCGGTCAGGCCCTGCGTGCGACGCGCCTCCTGGAAGGCGATCTTGAGCTGGGCCTCGCGGATGCCGTACTGGGCGCGCAGACGCTGCTTCTCGCGGAGGCGGACGGCGTAGTCGCTGTCCTGCTTGCGCTTGGACCGGCCGTGCTCGCCCGGCGCGTAGGGGCGCTTCTCGAGGTACTTGGCCGCCTTCGGCGTGAGCGGGATGCCCAGCGCGCGGGAGAGGCGGGTCTTGCTGCGGGTGCGTGACTTGGTGGACACGTTTTCCTTCCAGGGAGAAAGTCTCTGACTACGGGTGGTGCAGGGCGTCCGCGCACACGCATGGGCGCGCGACGATCGATCCCGCTGATGCGGGTCCTGCGGAAGTAGAGGGATTCGCCACGGGTCGTCCGGCTACAGGACGTGTCCCTTGATCATGATGTCGACGCAGCCGCACGCGACACCCGATTGAGGCGTCAGCAAGCGTAGCACGCGATCGGCGCGGATCCGGGGGTGCGCCGCGCCGGCGTCACCCGCCGCGGACGATGCGGCGCAGCTTCTCCAGCCGCGCCGACAGGTCGCGCTCATGGCCGTGCTGCGTGGGCGAGTAGTAGGTGCGGCCGACGAGCTCGTCCGGGAGGTACTGCTGGGTGACGACGCCGATGTCCGCGTCGTGCGGGTAGCGGTACCCCTTCCCGTGGCCGAGCCGCTTCGCGCCCGGGTAGTGGGCGTCGCGGAGGTGCAGGGGCACGCGGCCGAACGCGCCGGCCCGCACGTCGGCGATGGCCTGGTCGATGCCGAGGTAGGAGGCGTTCGACTTGGGCGCGGTGGCGAGGTGCACCACGGCCTGCGCCAGCGGGATCCGCCCCTCCGGCATGCCGATGAGCTGCACCGCGTCGGCCGCGGCGACCGCGACGACGAGCGCCTGCGGGTCGGCGAGCCCGATGTCCTCGGACGCGGAGACGATGATCCGCCGCGCGATGAACCGCGGGTCCTCCCCCGCCTCGATCATGCGGGCCAGGTAGTGCAGGGCGGCGTCGACGTCGGACCCGCGGATCGACTTGATGAACGCGCTGATGACGTCGTAGTGCTCGTCGCCGTTGCGGTCGTAGCGGAGGAGCGCCCGGTCGACCGCGAGGGCGACCTGCTCGGTGGAGATGGGGATCGGGGCGGGATCCGCGGCGGGGACGTCGCGTCGGGCGCCCTCGGCCTCGTCCTCGTCGTCCTCCTCGTCGTCCTCCTCGTCGTCCTCCTCGTCGCCCGCCTCCGCGCGCGCCTTCGCGCTGGAGTCGGCCTGCGCGGAGACCGCCGCGGCCTCGAGCGCCGTCAGGGCGCGCCGGGCGTCGCCGGAGGCCAGCCGGATGATCATGGCGCGGGCGTCGTCGTCGAGCGAGAACCGCCCGCCGAGGCCGCGCGCGTCCGCCACCGCGCGGTCGACGAGCACGCCGAGGTCGTCGTCGTCGAGCTGCTCGAGGGTCAGCAGCAGGCTGCGCGAGAGCAGCGGCGAGATGACGGAGAAGGAGGGGTTCTCCGTGGTGGCGGCGATGAGGATCACCCAGCCGTTCTCCACGCCCGGAAGCAGCGCGTCCTGCTGGGCCTTGGTGAAGCGGTGGATCTCGTCGAGGAACAGCACCGTGGAGACGCCGAAGAGGTCCCGGTCGCTGAGCGCCTTCTCCATCACCTGGCGCACGTCCCGGACGCCCGCCGTGACAGCGGACAGCTCGACGAAGCGGCGGCTCGACCCGTGCGCGATCGCCTGCGCGAGCGTCGTCTTGCCGGTGCCGGGCGGGCCCCACAGGATGATCGAGACCGAGCCCTGCTCCCCCGCGACGTCCGAGGCGAGGCTCACGAGCGGCGATCCGGGGGTGAGGAGGTGGCGCTGGCCGGTGACCTCGTCGAGGCTCCGGGGACGCATCCGGACGGCCAGGGGCGTGGCCCCCGAGCGGAGGCCCGGTCGCGTGTCGGTCATGACCTCGATGGTAGGCGCGACCGGCTAGTGTTCCCGTACCGCCGACTCGGGCGGCATCGACCGGAGGACGCCGTGGCCCCCAGGAACGACCGTGCAGCCCGCGAGGCGCAGGCCCGGCTCCGCCGCTACGCGGCCCGTCAGGAGCTGCACGAGAGCGGCGTCCGCCGCCGTCGCCGCGACGACGTGGTCGCGGTCGTCGGCGTGATCCTCGTGGCCGCCCTCGCGGTCGGCGCGCAGCTCGCCTACGAGTCCGGACCCGGTGCCCCCGACCCCGCACCGTCGTCCTCGACCCCCGCGTCGCCCGACGATCCCGCGCCCGCGACGCCCGATGCCACGCCGGCACCGGACGCCACCCCGGTCCCGGACGCCACCCCCGCGCCCTGAGGCGACGACCCGCACGCGGTCCTCACGTGCGCCTGCGAGCCGAGGCCGTTCGGCGTCGTCCCGCGCCGACGCGCCCCGCGCTGGGGCATGATCGACAGGTCAGTCCGCCGTCGCACGCGGCGAACCCGCGGGATGCCCGTGCTCTAGGCTGACGTGCACGTCTCCGCACCGGTCCGGCCGGTCCTACGAACAAGGTGGAATCCGTGGCAGACAACGATCAGACCCCCTGGGGCCGCGTCGACGAGACGGGCACCGTCTTCCTCCGCGAGGGCGACGGCGAGCGCGTCGTGGGCCAGTACCCCGACGGGACCCCCGAGGAGGCGCTGGCCTACTTCCAGCGCAAGTTCACCGACCTCGCGGGCCAGGTCACGCTCCTGGAGCAGCGCGCGAAGCGCGGCGCCCCCGCCGCGGACGTCTCGAAGGCGGTCGCGCACCTCATCGAGGCGGTCGACGGCGCCAACGCCGTCGGCGACCTGCAGGCCCTGCGGGCCCGGCTCGACGTCCTCGCCGCCACCGTCGGCGAGCTCACGGAGAAGCAGGGCGAGGAGCAGCGCCAGGTCGTCCAGGCCGCCGTCGCCGAGCGCACCGCCATCGTCGAGGAGACCGAGCGCCTCGCGCAGCAGGACTTCTCGAAGGTGCAGTGGAAGCAGCTCACGGCCGAGGTCGACGCGCTGTTCGCGCGCTGGCAGCAGCACCAGCAGACGGGGCCGCGCCTGCCGAAGAACGACGCGAACGAGCTGTGGAAGCGCTTCCGCACCGCGCGATCCACCATCGACACCGAGCGCAAGGCGTTCTTCGCCGAGCTCGACAACGCCCACAAGGACGCCCGCTCGAAGAAGCAGGCCATCGTCGAGCAGGCCCGCGCCCTCGAGTCGCAGGGCGTCGGCGGCATCCCCGCCTACCGCCGCCTCCTCGACGAGTGGAAGCTCGCCGGCCGCGCCGGCAAGCGCTACGACGACGCGCTCTGGGCGCAGTTCAAGGCCGCGGGAGACGTGCTGTACGGCGCCAAGGCCGAGGTCGACGCGGCGGACGACGAGGAGCAGCAGGCCAACCTGCAGGCGAAGCTCGCCCTCCTCGACGAGGCCGAGCCCATCCTGCAGATCACGGAGCGCACCGCCGCGCGCGACAAGCTCACGACCGTCCAGCTCCGGTGGGACGCCGTCGGACGGGTGCCTCGCGACAGCGTCAAGACCGTCGAGGACCGCCTCCGCAAGGTGGAGACCCACGTCCGCACGCTCGACGAGGAGTTCTGGCGCAAGAACAACCCCGAGACGAAGGCCCGCTCGGAGGGCCTCGCCTCGCAGCTCGGCGCCGCGATCGACAAGCTCCAGCGCGAGCTCGACGCCGCGAAGGCCGAGGGCGATGCCCGCCGCATCGCCGAGGCCGAGGAGGCGCTCGCCGCCCGCCGCGTGTGGCTGGACGCGCTGGGCTCCTAGCCCTCCTCCTCCGCACCGCCACGACGGGCCGGGATCCTCCACAGGATCCCGGCCCGTCGTCCGTCCGGGGGCGGCGCCTGGCATGGTGCGCCGCATGACCCCGCGCCTCGCCCCCGTCCTGTCCGTCCTCGACCTCCCCCTCGCCGAGCTCTGCTCCGCCCGTCTCGACGGCGAGGTCTACGAGGTCGACGCCTGCTACTCCCCCGTGGACGAGCTCGCGTCCCCCTGGCTCCGCGCGGCCGCGCTGGCCGCCCAGGTCCCGTCCCGCCTCATCGCCGAGCGCCTGACCGCGGCCTGGGTGCACGGCGCCACGCGCCTGCCGCCTCGGACGCACGAGTACTGCGTCGACGCGGTGGCGCGGTGCCATCCGCCGGAGCTGCGCAACGTCCGCATCCGCGAGGTCGTCCTCGACGAGCGCGACGCCGTGGTCATGGCGGGCCTGCGCGTCACCACGCCGGTGCGCACCCTGTGCGACATCGCGCGCACCGTGGCGGACTTCACCCCGCGGCACGAGAGCGCGTGCCGCGGCCTGCTCGCGCTCCCCGACGTCACGGTGCCCGCCGCCCGCGCGCACCTGGAGGCCTCGGGGGCCCTGCCCGACAAGCGCCGTGCGCTGGCGCGTCTCGCGACGCTCGTCGAGGATGCGGGCTCAGCCGCACCGGCCGCGGACGCCGGCACCGCCGCTCGGATCAGCCGCCGTTGACCCGGTACACGTCGTACACGGCGTCGATCCGCCGCACGGCGTTGAGGACGCGGTCGAGGTGCGTCACGTCGCCCATCTCGAACACGAACCGGCTGATGGCCAACCGGTTCGAGGACGTGGAGACGGACGCGGACAGGATGTTCACGTGGTGCTCCGAGAGCACGCGCGTCACGTCGCTGAGCAGCCCGGAGCGATCGAGCGCCTCCACCTGGATGTGCACGAGGAACAGGCTCTTCGACGAGGGCGCCCACTCCACCTCGATCATGCGCTCGGGCTCGGAGCGCAGCGAGCCCACGTTGTGGCAGGACGCCTGGTGCACCGAGACGCCGGCACCCCGGGTCACGAAGCCGATGATCTCGTCCCCCGGGACGGGCGTGCAGCACTTGGCGAGCTTCACGAGGATGTCCGGGGCGCCGCGCACGAGCACGCCGGAGTCGCTGTTGCGCGACACCCGTGAGCGCTGCGTGACGGCGAAGACCTCCTCCGCCTCCCCGCCGCTGTCGCCCTGGATCGAGGCGAGCACCTTCTCGATCACGGACTGTGTGGACACGTGGCCCTCTCCGACGGCCGCGTAGAGCGCGGCGACGTCGTCGAACTTCATGCTCTGGGCCACGTCCGAGAACGCGTCCTGGTTCATGAGCTTCTGGAGCGGGAGGTTCTGCTTGCGCATGGCGCGGGCGATGGCGTCCTTGCCCTGCTCGATGGCCTCCTCGCGGCGCTCCTTGGTGAACCACTGCTTGATCTTGTTGCGGGCGCGGGCGCTCTTCACGAACGCGAGCCAGTCCTTGCTGGGACCGCTGTCCGGGTTCTTCGACGTGAAGACCTCGACGACGTCGCCGGTGGTCAGCGGGTTCTCGAGGGGCACGAGCCGCCCGTTCACCTTCGCGCCCATCGTGCGGTGGCCGACGTCGGTGTGCACGGCGTAGGCGAAGTCCACGGGCGTGCCGCCGGCGGGGAGCCCGATCACCTTCCCGTGCGGCGTGAAGACGTAGACCTCCTTCGCGCCGATCTCGAAGCGCAGGCTGTCGAGGAACTCCCCCGGGTCGGCGGTCTCGGACTGCCAGTCGGAGATGTGCGCGAGCCAGGCGAGGTCGGTGTCCCCCTGCGGCGACACCTCCGTCGTGCGGCCGCCGTTCATGCGCTCCTTGTACTTCCAATGCGCGGCGACGCCGAACTCGGCGCGCTGGTGCATCTCGTGCGTGCGGATCTGGATCTCGACGGGCCGACCCTTCGGACCGATCACCGTCGTGTGGAGCGACTGGTAGAGGTTGAACTTCGGGGTGGCGATGTAGTCCTTGAACCGCCCGGGCACCGGCGTCCAGCGCGCGTGGATGGCGCCCAGCACCGCGTAGCAGTCGCGGAGGGAGTCCACCAGCACGCGGATGCCGACCAGGTCGTAGATCTCGTCGAACTCGCGCCCGCGCACGACCATCTTCTGGTAGATCGAGTAGTACTGCTTCGGCCGGCCGGCGACCTTGCCGCGGATGCGCGCGGATCGGAGGTCGTCGTTGACGCTGTCGATCACCTGCTGCACGAACTCCTCGCGCTGCGGCGTGCGCTGCTTCACGAGGTTCTCGATCTCGACGTAGATCTTCGGGTAGAGCACCGCGAACGAGAGGTCCTCGAGCTCCCACTTGATGGTCTGGATGCCGAGACGGTGCGCCAGCGGCGCGTAGATCTCGAGCGTCTCCTTGGCCTTCCGCTCGGCGGACGCCGACTCGACGAAGCCCCACGTGCGCGCGTTGTGCAGCCGGTCCGCCAGCTTCACCACGAGGACCCGGATGTCCTTGGACATGGCGACGACCATCTTGCGCACGGTCTCGGCCTGCGCGCTGTCGCCGTACTTGAGCTTGTCCAGCTTCGTGACGCCGTCGACCAGCATGGCGATCTCGTCGCCGAAGTCGTGACGGAGCATGTCGAGCGTGTACTCGGTGTCCTCGACCGTGTCGTGCAGGAGCGCGGCCGCGAGCGTCTTGGGACCGATGCCGAGGTCGGCGAGGATCTGCGCCACGGCCACCGGATGGGTGATGTACGGCTCGCCGCTCTTGCGCTTCTGGCCCTCGTGCGCGCGCTCCGCGACGGCGTAGGCCCGCTCGATCAGGCCCATGTCGGCCTTCGGGTGGTGCAGCCGCGCGGTGCGGATGAGCTGCTCGACGGCGCCGGCCGGCTGCGCCCGCGAGAACAGGCGGGGCACGAGGCGCCGGAGGGAAGCCGTGCTCGAGGTCGTCTCCGTCATCGTCCAGCCTCCCAGCCGTCTGCTGGTGACCAAATTATCACCGCGGCAGACCGCCCCCGACCACTGCTCCGGCCGGACGGACGCGGATCAGGCCACGCGGCCGGGAGCCCCGTCGTCCGTCACGACGTCGCCGCCCATCTCGGACCACGCCTGCATGCCGCCGGTGACGTTGGACGCCGCGAAGCCCCCGCGCAGCAGGGCCTGCGCGGCGAGGGACGACCGGTGCCCGGAGCGGCAGACCACGGCGATGTGCTCGTCGGCCGGCAGCTCGTCGACCCGCGCCTGGAGCTCGCCCATGGGGATGTGGTGCGCCACCGCGGAATGACCGGCCGCCCACTCGTCGTCCTCGCGCACGTCGAGGAGCCAGGACTCCCCGGTCGTCGTGCGGGCCTTGGCCGTGGCGGCGTCGATGTCCTCGGGGACGCCCGCTCCGTGTGCGCTGCTCATGCCTCCACCGTAGCCGCGGCACGCTCGGCCTGGGCACGGCTGGCGGCCGCGGCGGCGCGCGCGTCGCCCTTCTTGACCTTCGGCTCGTTCTCGCGGAGGTGCGCGTAGAGCGGAGCCGCCAGGAAGATCGTGGAGTAGGTGCCCACGATGATGCCGATGAAGAGCGACAGCGCGATGTCCCGCAGGGTGCCCGCGCCCAGCACCACGGCGCCGATGAAGAGGATGGAGCCGACCGGCAGGATCGCGACGATGGACGTGTTGATGGAGCGCACGAGCGTCTGGTTGACGGCGAGGTTCACGGACTGACCGAAGGTGCGCCGGGACTCCTGCCCGTCCTCGGCGGTGTTCTCGCGGATCTTGTCGAAGACCACGACCGTGTCGTACAGCGAGTAGCCGAGGATCGTGAGGAAGCCGATGACCGCGGCGGGCGTGACCTCGAATCCGGTGATGCCGTAGATGCCGGCCGTGAGCACGAGGTCGTGGAGCAGGGCGACGATGGCCGCGACGGACATCTTCCAGGTGCGGAAGTACACCGACATGACGAGCGCGGCCAGCGCGAGGAACACCACGAGCCCCCACAGCGCCTGGCGGGTGATGTCCTGACCCCAGGACGGGCCGATGAACGACTCGGTGACGCTCGACGCCTCGACGCCGTACGCCGTGGCGAGGGCCTGGCGGACGGCGGTGCTGTCCGCGGGCACGAGCTGGTCGGTCTGGACGCGCACGCCGTCGGACCCGACGCTCGAGACGCGGGCCGGGACGGGCGTCACGGTGGCCACCGCGTCGCTCGCGATGTCCTGCGACTGCGAGGACGCCCCGCTCACCGTGAACTCGGATCCGCCCGTGAACTCGATGCCGAAGGTGAACCCGCCGCGGACCAGCGGCCCGAGGATCGAGATGAGGATGCAGACGGCCGCGATGCCGTACCAGAGCTTGCGGCGCCCGACGATGTCGAACGAGCGCTTGCCCGTGTAGAGGTCGTTGCCGAACTCGGAGAAGCCAGCCATCAGTCGTCCCTGCTCGTGTCGTCGGAGCGCGGCGCGTCGATCGTCGCGGTCGAGGTGGTGCCTGTGGGGGCGCCCTGCGCGGCCTTGCGCTCGGCGATGGTCTGCCGGCGCGCCGCCTCCTTCGCCGCGGCGGTGCCGCGGCCCGTCGGGGCGGTCGGCGTGCGGAAGGTCGCGCGGCCGCGATAGACCGCCCCGAGCGCCCGCGGGTCGAGCCCGCTCATGCGGTGGCCCTCGGCGAAGAAGCGGCGCTCCGCGAGCAGCTGCAGGATCGGGTGGGTGAAGAGCGACACGACGATGAGGTCGATGATCGTCGTGAGCCCGAGCGTGAGCGCGAAGCCCTTCACGTTGCCGACCGCGAGGATGAAGAGCACCGCGGCGGCGAGGAAGTTGACCGTGTCGGACGCGATGATCGTGCGCAGGGCGCGCTTCCAGCCCTGCTCGACCGACGAGACCAGGCCGCGGCCGTCGCGGAGCTCGTCTTTGATGCGCTCGAAGTACACGATGAACGAGTCCGCCGTGATGCCGATGGCCACGATGAGCCCCGCCACCCCGGCGAGCGAGAGCCGGTACCCCTCCCGCCAGCTCAGGAGCGTGATGAGCAGGTACGTGATGACGGCGGCGATGGCGAGCGAGGCCACCGTCACCATGCCGAGCGCCCGGTACTGCACGAGCGAGTAGAGCACCACGAGCACGAGGCCGATGAGTCCCGCGATGAGGCCGCTGGTGAGCTGCGAGGATCCGAGCGTCGCGGAGATGACGTCCGAGCTCTGCAGCGTGAAGCTCAGCGGCAGGGCGCCGAACTTGAGCTGGTCGGCCAGCGCCTTGGCGCTCTCCTGCGTGAAGTTGCCCGTGATGGACGGCTTGCCGTTGGTGACGACGCCCTGCGTGACGGGCGCCGAGATGACCTCGTTGTCGAGGACGAAGGCGAACTGGTTGCGCGGGGACTCGAGGGTGATGAGCCGGGTCGACATGTCGCCGAACTGCTTCGTGCCGTCGCCGTCGAAGACGAGGTTGACGGACCACGTGCCCGTGCTGACGCCCTGGCTGGACTGCTGCAGGCCGCTCGTGGCGTCGGAGATGGTGCTGCCGTCGACCTCGACCGGGCCGAGCACGTACTTGGCCGCCCCGTCGTCGGAGCAGGCGATGATCGCGCGGTCGGCGGGTGCCGCCTGGCCGTCGCTCTCGGGCGCGGTGGCGCAGTCGTAGGCGGCGAACTGGGCCTGGAGCCGCGGGGTGACCCAGGAGACGTCGCTGGGGCCGGTGGGCTCCGCGGTCGGCTCGTCGGAGAGCGTGGCGGGATCGGGCGTGGCCTCGGCGGCCGGCGTCTCGGCCGCGGGGGTCGACCCGTCGGTGGGGGCCGGCGCGGATCCGTCCGTCGGGGTCGGCGTGGGCGTCGCGCCGACGGAGGAGGTGCCGGGTGCTCCGACGAGGACGGGACGGAGCTCGAGCTTCGCGGAGGACTGCAGGCGCTGCATCGTGGCGGCGTCCGGCTCGCCCGGGAGGCTCACGACGATGTTGCTGCCGCCCTGCGTCGTGATCTCCGCCTCGGAGACGCCGCTGGCGTCGACGCGCTGGCGGATGATCGACACCGCCTGGGCGAGCTGCTCGCTCGTGGGACCGGAGGACGCGCCGTCCAGCTGGGGCGCCAGGATGATCTGCGTCCCGCCCTCGAGGTCGAGCGCGAGCTTCGGGGTCCACGACCCGTTGCTGAAGGCCACGCTCGCGGCGTTGCCGCCGGCGAGGAGGCCGATGATCACGAGCAGCCAGACGAGCTTGCGCCGGGCCTTGCGTACCGGTGTGGGCGACTTGGCCACCTGGACACTCGACTTTCTCCGCGGGACGGCCGCCGCGGCGTCGCGGTCCCGGATGGGTGGGGGAGCTGGCCCGGGCGCGATCCCGCTCGGGTGCGGCGGGCGGCTCGTCCGCCCGCCCGGTGGATCAGGGGCGCGCGGTGGGCGCGTCGCCGTCGTCGTGGCGACGGCCGGCGTCCGTGCTGCCGGCCTCGTCGACCACGTCGGTGGCCGGGGCGTCGTCCACGAGCTCGCTGGCGTCGTCCGCGACCGCGACGGTCGGCTCGACGACCCGGGCGATGGTCTGGCGGTGCAGCTTCAGGACCGTGCCGGGCGAGACCTCCAGGTACGCGAGGTTGTTCTCCTCGTCGAAGGAGACCAGCGTCCCGTAGATGCCGGAGGCCGTCATGACCTCGGCGCCGGGCACCATCTGCGTCTGCAGCGCGGCCAGGTCCTTCTGGCGCTTCCGGCTGTTGCGGAACATGAAGAAGATGAGCAGCGCCAGGACGGCGAACATGATCAGGGTGAACGGGTCCATGCGGGACGGGCCTTTCAGGAGCTGGGGGTGTACGGACACGACGAACCGGCGACGTTCCGCGGGAGGCCAGCTTGAATCATAGGCCATCGCCGAAGAGCGGCTCCTCGACTCCCGAGGTCGTCGCCCCCGGTCCGGGGGCGCCCGGCAGGCCGCGCGCCACGGGCCCCTCGAGCCCGAAGTGCCGCCAGGCGGCGGGCGTCGCCACGCGGCCGCGCGGGGTGCGCGTGACCAGCCCGATGCGCACGAGGAACGGCTCGACGACCGACTCGATCGTCTCCGCCTCCTCCCCCACGGACACGGCGAGGGTGTTGAGGCCCACGGGCCCGCCGTCGAAGCGCGTGAGGATGCCGCGCATGACCGCGCGGTCGAGCCGGTCGAGGCCGAGCGGGTCCACGTCGTACAGGTCGAGCGCCGCGCGGACCGACGCCACGTCGGCCTCCGTGCCGTGCACGAGCGCGTAGTCCCGCACCCGACGCAGCAGGCGGTTGGCGATGCGGGGCGTGCCGCGGCAGCGCCCGGCGATCTCCGCCACGGCCTCGTGCTCGATCTCGAGGTGCAGCATGCCGGCGGCGCGCTCGATGACCTGCTCCAGCTCGTGCGTCTCGTAGAACTCCAGGTGCGCGGTGAAGCCGAACCGGTCGCGGAGCGGGCTCGGCAGCATCCCGGAGCGCGTGGTGGCGCCCACGAGCGTGAACGGCGCGAGCTCGAGCGGGATGGAGGTCGCACCGGCGCCCTTGCCCACCATGATGTCGATGCGGAAGTCCTCCATCGCGAGGTAGAGCATCTCCTCGGCGGAGCGCGCCATGCGGTGGATCTCGTCGACGAAGAGGATCTCCCCCGGCACGAGCGCGGACAGCACCGCCGCGAGGTCGCCCGCGTGCTGGATGGCCGGACCGCTCGTGAGGCGCAGCGGGCGACGGCTCTCCTCGGCGACGATCATCGCGAGCGTCGTCTTGCCGAGCCCCGGAGGACCGGCCAGCAGGATGTGGTCGGGCGACCGGTTCTGCATCGCGGCGGCCGTGAGCAGCAGCTCCAGCTGCCCGCGCACCTTGACCTGCCCGACGAACTCGGAAAGCGACCGCGGACGCAGCGCGCCCTCGAAGGCCAGCTCGGCCTCCGACTCGGGCACGGGGCTCGACACGTCGCCCGGGTCGAGCGCGCTCACCGGTCGACCGCCGCACCGGCCGCCGCGGCGCCCGGCGCCTGCTGCGGGCCGAGCATCCCGAGGGCGACGCGGAGGAGGCGCGGCATGTCGGCGGGGGCGCCCTGCTCCTCGGCGGCGGCGACCGCGTCGTCGACGGCCGTGCGGGCGACGCGCTCCGACCAGCCGAGGCCCACGAGCGCGGTGAGGACGTCCGCGGTGACGGAGGACGGCGCGGACGCCGCGGAGCGCGACCGCGCCTGCGTGACCACGAGCTTGCCCGTCAGCTGCAGCACGATGAGCTTGGCGGTCTTGGGTCCGATGCCGGAGACGCGGCGGAAGGCGGCGTCGTCCTCGACGGCGATCGCCCGTGCCATGGCCTCGGGATCCAGGTGCTCGAGCACCGCGAGGGCCGACTTCGGGCCGACGCCGGTGACGCCGCAGAGCAGCTCGAAGGCGCGGAGCTCGTCCGGTCCGGGGAAGCCGAAGAGGGTGAGCGAGTCCTCGCGGACGACGAGCGACGTGAGGACCGTGGCCTCGGATCCGTGCCGCAGCTCGAGCGCGTGCCGCGGGGTCACCTGGACGCCGTAGCCCACCCCGTGGACCTCCAGCAGGAGGGTCTGACCGGAGACGGACAGCACGGTGCCGCGGAGGGAGGAGATCACGCCCACAACCCTACGAGCTAGCGCCGACCCCGCTGCGCACGCTCGGCGGCGAGCCACGCCGCCTGGGCCGTGGTGGGGCCCGAGGCTCCGGGGACGGCGGGCGCCGCGGCGCGGGAGGCGGGGGCGGGAGTCCCGGCGATGCCCGCTCGCGAGAGGCCCGCCCGCCAGCCGGCGCAGATGGCGAGCGCCAGGGCGTCCGACGCGTCGGCGGGCGTCGGCAGCTCGTCGAGGCCGAGGATGCGCGCGACCATGGTCGCGACCTGCTTCTTGTCGGCCTGCCCGTAGCCCGTGACCGCGGCCTTGACCTCGCTCGGCGTGTGCATCGCGACGTCCAGTCCGCGGCGGGCCGCACCGGCCAGGGCGACGCCCGTGATCTGCGCGACGCCCATCACGGTGGACAGGTTGTCCTGCGCGAACACGCGCTCGATGGCCACGACGGCGGGCCCGTGGCGCGCCACGAGCTCGTCGATGCCGTCCCCGACGGCGAGCAGCCGGTGGTGCAGCTCGTCCGTCGGGCTGGTCCGCACGACCTGCACGTCGACGATGCGCGCCGAGCGGTCCGCGAACACGTCGACCACGCCCACGCCGCAGCGCGTCAGGCCGGGGTCGATCCCGAGGATCCGCACGTGCGGCCCGACGCCCCCCGCGCCACTCCCCCGCGCCCCGGCGATGGGGGCCTACTCCTCGTCGTCGTCGTCGAGCGCGGCCTGCACGTCGGCGGGCACGTCGCTGTTGATGTAGATGTTCTGGACGTCGTCCAGGTCCTCCATGGCGTCGACGAGCTTGTTGACCTTGCGCGCGGTCTCGAGGTCGACCTCGACCTTCACCTGCGGCACGAACTCCACGTCGGCGGAGTCGTAGTCGATGCCGGCCGCCTGGAGCGCCTGGCGCACGGCGACCATGTCGGACGGCTCGCACTGGATCTCGAACACCTCGCCGTGGTCGGTGACGTCCTCGGCGCCCGCGTCGAGGACGGCCGCGAGCACGTCGTCCTCGGTGGGGGTCTCCGCGTGCGGCACCGCGAGGACGCCCTTGCGGTGGAAGTTGTAGGCGACGCTGCCCGGGTCGGCCATGGTGCCGCCGTTGCGGCTCATCGCCGTGCGGACCTCGGCGGCGGCGCGGTTCTTGTTGTCCGTGAGGCACTCCACGAGCATCGCGACGCCGTTGGCGGCGTACCCCTCGTACATGATCGTCTGGTAGTCGACGACCTCGCCGAGGAGGCCGGCGCCGCGCTTGACGGCGCGGTCGATGTTGTCGTTCGGGACGCTGGTCTTCTTGGCCTTCTGCACCGCGTCGACGAGCGTCGGGTTGCCGGACATGTCGGCGCCGCCGATCTTGGCCGCGACCTCGATGTTCTTGATCAGCTTCGCGAACGACTTGGCGCGACGCGAGTCGATGATCGCCTTCTTGTGCTTCGTGGTCGCCCACTTGGAATGTCCGGACACGGGTGGTTCTCCTTACGCGGCGTCTGCTCGCTGTCAATGATGGACCATCGGGCGGCCGCGCCGAGGACCTGAGGAGGTCAGAGGGTGCGGCCGGACTCCTCGACCATGTCGAGGAAGAGGCGGTGGAAGCGGAGGTCGCCCGTGACCTCCGGGTGGAACGAGGTGCCGAGCAGCGCGCCCTGCCGCACGGCGACCACGCGGCCGTCGTCGAGCGACGCGAGCGCCGACGCGGCGGGGCCGACCGACGCCACCACGGGCGCGCGGATGAAGACGGCGTGCACCGCCGGGTCGCCCAGGGCGGGCACGTCGAGGTCGACCTCGAACGAGGCGGTCTGCGATCCGAACGCGTTGCGCCGCACGGAGACGTCGAGGCCGCCGATGCTCCGCTGGTCGTGGATGGCGTCGACGATCTCGTCGGCCAGCATGATGAGGCCCGCGCACGTTCCGTACACGGGCAGGCCGTCGTCGATCGCCGCGCGGAGCGGATCCGCGATCCCGAACTGCCGCGACAGCTTGTCCATCACGGTCGACTCGCCGCCCGGGATCACCAGGCCGTTCAGCCCCGGCAGGTCCTTCGGCTGGCGGACGAGCCGCGTCCGTGCGCCGAACCCCGCGAGCACGCGCACGTGCTCGCGGACGTCGCCCTGCAGCGCGAGGACGCCGACGAGCGGGCCGTCGCCGAGAGGCGCCGCCGTGCTACCAGCCACGCTCGGCGAGGCGGTGCGGCGCGGGGACGTCGGCGACGTTGATGCCGACCATGGCCTCGCCCAGCCCGCGGGACGCCTGGGCGATCGCGTCGGGGTCCTGGTACAGCGCGGTGGCCGTGACGACGGCCTTCGCGCGGGCGACCGGGTTGCCGGACTTGAAGATGCCGGATCCGACGAACACGCCGTCGGCGCCGAGCTGCATCATCATCGCGGCGTCGGCCGGGGTGGCCACGCCGCCCGCGGTGAAGAGCACGACGGGGAGCTGGCCGGTCTGCGCGACCTCGAGCACGAGGTCGTACGGCGCCTGCAGCTCCTTGGCGGCGACGTAGATCTCGTCGTGCGTGAGGGCGCTGAGCGCTCGGATCTCGGACTTGATGGTGCGGATGTGCTTGGTGGCCTCGGAGACGTCGCCCGTGCCGGCCTCGCCCTTGGAGCGGATCATGGCCGCGCCCTCGGTGATGCGGCGGAGCGCCTCGCCGAGCGTGGTGGCCCCGCAGACGAAGGGCACGGTGAAGCCCCACTTGTCGATGTGGTTCACGTAGTCGGCGGGGCTCAGCACCTCGGACTCGTCGATGTAGTCGACCTCGAGGGACTGCAGGACCTGCGCCTCGACGAAGTGGCCGATGCGGGCCTTCGCCATGACGGGGATGGAGACCTCGGCCTTGATCTGGTCGATGAGGTCGGGGTCGCTCATGCGGGCGACGCCGCCCTGCGAGCGGATGTCGGCGGGGACGCGCTCGAGCGCCATGACGGCGACCGCTCCCGCGTCCTCCGCGATGCGCGCCTGCTCGGCGTTGACGACGTCCATGATGACGCCGCCCTTGAGCATCTCCGCGAGTCCGCGCTTGACGCGGCTCGAGCCGACCTGTCCGGGGGTGTTGGTGTCAGTCATTGTGATCCCTATCCTATTCGCCCGCGGGGGCGGGCCAGGCTGCGGCGATGGATGCGCGCACGTCGCCCAGCAGCTGCGGCAGCGCCTTGGTCTTGGCGATGATCGGCAGGAAGTTCGCGTCCTGCCCCCATCGCGGCACGATGTGCTGGTGCAGGTGCTCGGCGATGCCGGCGCCCGCGACCTGCCCCTGGTTCATGCCGATGTTGTAGCCGTCGTTCCGCGACACCTCGCGCACGACCCGCATCGCGGTCTGCGTGAGCGACCCGATCTCGGCGACCTCCTCGGGGCTCGCGAGGTCGTACGTCGCGATGTGGCGGTACGGGCAGACGAGCAGGTGCCCGCTGTTGTACGGGAAGAGGTTCAGCAGCACGAAGGCGTGCTCGCCGCGCGCCACGATGAGCGCGTCCTCGTCCGACATCGACGGCGCGATGCAGAACGGGCACTCGTCCCGGTCCGGCTGCTGCCCCTTCTGGATGTAGACCATGCGGTGCGGGGTCCACAGCCGCTGGAACTCGTCCGGCACGCCGGCGAGGTGGCCCGGGTCGTCGACGCGGGCGCCGGTGGACTCGTCCTCTCCCCCGGACTCGTGGTCCGACAGGGTCAGACGGGCCATGCCGTCACCACCTGCTCGCGCCGGGCGATGGCGCCCGTGATCCGCTCCACGGCCTCGTCCACCGGCACGCCGTTGACCTGGGTGCCGTCGCGGAACCGGAAGCTCACGGATCCCGCGGCCCGGTCGTCCTCGCCCGCGATCAGCTGGTACGGCACGCGGAGCTTCGTGTGCGTGCGGATCTTCTTGGGCATGCGGTCGTCCGAGGTGTCGAGCTGCGTGCGCACGCCCGCCGCCCGGAGCCGGTCGAGGACGCCGCCGAGGTACTCCTCGTAGTCCCCGGCCACCGGGATCCCGACGACCTGGACGGGCGACAGCCACACGGGGAACGCGCCCGCGTAGTGCTCGGTGAGGACGCCGAAGAAGCGCTCGATGGACCCGAACAGCGCGCGGTGGATCATGACCGGCTGCTTGCGCGTGCCGTCGTTCGCCGTGTACTCGAGGCCGAAGCGCTCGGGCAGGTTGAAGTCGAGCTGGATCGTGGACATCTGCCACGTGCGCCCGATGGCGTCGCGCGCCTGCACCGAGATCTTCGGGCCGTAGAACGCGGCGCCCGCGGGATCCGGCACGAGCTCGAGGCCCGTGTCGACCGCGACCTGGCGGAGCGTCTCGGTCGCCTCCTCCCACACCTCGTCGGATCCGACGAACTTCTCCGGGTCCTTCGTGGACAGCTCGAGGTAGAAGTCGTCGAGGCCGTAGTCGCGCAGCAGCGACAGCACGAACTCGAGCGTCCCCTTCAGCTCGTCGGCCATGCGCTCGCGCGTCGTGAAGATGTGCGCGTCGTCCTGCGTCATGCCGCGCACGCGGGTGAGGCCGTGGATCACGCCGGACTTCTCGTTGCGGTAGACCGTGCCGAACTCGAACAGGCGCAGCGGCAGCTCGCGGTAGGAGCGCTGGCGCGACCGGTAGATGAGCACGTGCATGGGGCAGTTCATGGGCTTCAGGTAGTAGTCCGCGCCCTGCCGCGTGATCTCGCCCTCGTCGTTCCGCGCCTCGTCGAGGTGCATGGCGGGGAACATGCCGTCCTTGTAGAAGTCGAGGTGACCGCTCGTCTCGAACAGGTTCGACTTCGTGATGTGCGGCGAGTAGACGAACTCGTAGCCGGCCGTCTCGTGGCGGCGGCGCGAGTAGTCCTCCATCTCGCGGCGGATGATGCCGCCCTTGGGGTGGAAGACCGCGAGGCCGGAGCCGATCTCGTCGGGGAAGGAGAAGAGGTCGAGCTCGGCGCCGAGGCGGCGGTGGTCGCGCTTGAGCGCCTCCTCGATGCGGCCCTGGTAGGCGCGCAGCTCGTCCTTGGTGGGCCAGGCGGTGCCGTAGATGCGCTGCAGCTGCGGGTTCTTCTCGGAGCCGCGCCAGTAGGCGGCGGCGACGCGGGACAGCGCCCAGCCGTTGCCGACCATGCGCGTGCTCGGCAGGTGCGGGCCGCGGCAGAGGTCGCGCCAGAAGACCTCGCCGGTCTTGCCGTCGACGTTCTCGTAGACGGTGAGCTCGGCGCCGCCGACCTCGACGGACTCGCCGTCCTCGCCCAGCTCCTCGCTGGAGCCGCCCTTGAGGCCGATGAGCTCGAGCTTGTAGGGCTCCGCGGCCATGAGCTCGCGGGCCTCCTCCTCGGAGACGACGCGACGCGTGAAGCGCTGGCCCTGGCGGACGATGCGCTCCATGTTCTTGGAGATGGCCTTGAGGTCCTCGGGGGTGAAGGGCTCCGCGACGTCGAAGTCGAAGTAGAAGCCGTCGGTGACGGGCGGCCCGATGCCGAGTTTCGCCTCCGGGTTGATCTGCTGCACGGCCTGGGCCATGACGTGGGCGGCCGAGTGCCGGAGGATCGCGAGGCCGTCGGGCGAGTCGATGCGGACGGGCTCGACGACGTCGCCGGGGGCGACCGCGGCCGCGAGGTCCTTCAGCTCTCCGCCGATGCGCATCGCGACGACGGCGCGGTCGCTGAAGAGCGTGAACCCGGTGCCCGCCTCCGTGGCCTCGACCGGCTGCCCGGTGGTCTCCGCGGGCGCGGCCTCGTCGTGGATCTCGGGCTGGGCGGCGTCTACCACGGGGGCTCCTTGCGGGACGGGGAGGGAACCGACCCAGACTACCGGCGCGCGGGAGGGCCTCCTCGACGGGAGGGCGGCGGTCGCGGCGCGGGGCCGACGGAGACCGCCGCGCACGGCCGGATCGGGCGGCGGGAGCGGGTGCCCGGGAAAAGCAGAAGGCCCCGGTCTCCCGGGGCCTTCTGGATGGTGAGCGATACTGGGATCGAACCAGCGACCTCTTCCGTGTCAGGGAAGCGCGCTACCGCTGCGCCAATCGCTCATGCTCTTGCTCGAGGTGGGGACGGGATTTGAACCCGCGTGGACGGCTTTGCAGGCCGCTGCCTCGCCTCTCGGCCACCCCACCACCGGTGGTTCCCACCTTGTGAAAGGGGACCCCTCTCGGGGCCCCTGTTCGAGCGGATGACGAGATTCGAACTCGCGACCCTCACCTTGGCAAGGTGATGCGCTACCACTGCGCCACATCCGCATTCCGCACCCTGTCCGCCGGCTTCCCGGCGTCCCTGCGTGCTCGATGACTCTAGCCGATCTCCTGGCGCGGGTGCAAAACGACGCCCGCCCGAGCGCTCCCCGGGACGCGTCCATCCGCCCGTTGCCCCGTGTTCACGCGGATCGGGTGGACGAGCGCGCCGGACCACCCCGGGCGTGTCGCGCGGCCTTCCGCCCTCGACGGGCCGGCGACGTCCGACGTGACCGCGACCGCCCCCGCGGTATGGCATCATGGATCCGCACCGTCCGCGGTGCGAGCACGGGCGATTGGCGCAGTTGGTAGCGCGCTTCCTTCACACGGAAGAGGTCATCGGTTCGAGTCCGGTATCGCCCACCGAGCACCACTCCCCCTCCGCCGCACGGCGGGCCGCCCGCGGCATCGCCGCGACGCCGTCGGTGCAGCCCCATCGTCATTCCAGCAGCGCCCGCGCCGTCCCCTCGTCGAGCACGATGTCGGTCACGAGCCCCGCAGCCAGCGCCCCGCGCACGCTCCGCGCCTTGGACGCCCCCGCGACCACGCACACGCGCCGCGGCGCGCGGCGGATCGTGGCGAGGTCCGGGCCGCTGGCCCGCGCGTTGATCGCGATGTCGGCCGAGGACCCGTCCTCGCGGAAGAAGACGGTCGACACGTCGCCCACGACGCCGTCCGCGTCGAGCGCACGCTGGTCGGACCGCTCGAGGTACCCGCCCGAGTAGACGTGGCTCGGCACGAGGGCGACCGGGGATCCGACGCCGAAGAGCACCATGTCCATGCGCTCCTGGAGCTCGAGCACGCGCTTCGTGCTCCGCTCCCGCCAGAGGGCGAGCTTCGTGGCCGGGTCGTCGAAGAACGCCGGCACGGGGAACTGCTGCACGGTCGCGCCGTAGGCCTTGCCGAACCGGCGGAGGATCTCGCTCGCGTACATGATCCCGGTGGTGCGCACGTTGCCAGCACCGTTCAGCTGCACCACGAGGGTGTTGTGGGTCGGCTTCGGCACGAGGTAGCGGCTGACGGCGCTGACCGTGGACCCCCACGCGACGCCCACCACCATGTTCGAGTCGACGTACTGGGTGAGCATCCGTGCAGCCGAGAGGGCCACGCGGTCGACCCGGTCGACGTCGCTCGTCTGGTCGGGCACCGGCACCACGTGCGCGACGACGCCGTAGCGGTCGTGCAGCTGCTCCCCGAGCACGGTCGCGAGGTCGAGCGGCGAGCGGATCTGGATGTCCACGAGGCCCGACTCCCGGGCGAAGGCGAGCAGCCGGGACACCGAGGAGCGGCTCGTGCCGAGCTCCCGGGCGATGGCCTCCATCGTCAGGTCCTGCATGTAGTAGAGGTGCGCCGCGCGGAGGGCGTCCTGGGTGCGCTCGTGCGCGATGCCGTCGACCATCCGACGATGCTTGCACATCCGTGCACGGGCTTCGCGGGATCCGTTCGCGGGCGGATGATGGATTCATCAGCACGCGCACCACGCACGCATCAGGACAACAGGAAGAAGCCTCCTCGTGACCACGTCGAAGAAGACCGACCTGCGGGACAACGTCGCCCGCATCCACGACCGCCCGAGCGCGCAGGTGCTCGTCATCGGCGGCGGCATCAACGGCATCGCGACGTTCCGCGACCTGGCGCTCCAGGGCGTCGACGTCGTCCTCGTCGAGCGCGCCGACTACGGCTCCGGCGCCTCGGCCGCCAGCTCGCACATGATCCACGGTGGCATCCGCTACCTCGAGAACGGCGAGTTCCGCCTCGTGCGCGAGTCCGTCGAGGAGCGCAACGGCCTCATCCGCATCGCGCCCCACTACGTGAAGCCGCTGCAGACCACGATGCCGATCTTCTCCACGTTCTCCGGCATCCTCAACGCGCCACTGCGCATGCTCACGCACAAGCAGCGCAGCACCAAGGAGCGCGGCGCGCTCCTCATCAGCGTCGGCATGACGCTGTACGACTCCTTCTCCCGTGACGGCGGCTCGGTCCCGCGCCACCGCTTCCGCGTCGGCAAGGCTGCCCGCGACGACATGCCCGCCCTCAACAAGGACGTCAAGTTCACCGGCACCTACTACGACGCCTCCGTGCACGAGCCCGAGCGCCTCGCGCTCGACGTGCTGAAGGACGGCCTGGCCGCGGGCGACCACGCCCGCAGCGCGAACTACCTCGAGGCCGTGGGCGTCGAGGCCGGCGGCGTGAAGCTGCGCGACGTGATCTCGGGCACCGAGTTCGTGGTGACGGCCGACGTCGTCGTGAACGCGTCCGGACCCTGGACCGACCTCACAAACGACGCCATGGGCGGCGACACGAAGTTCATGGGCGGCACCAAGGGCTCGCACATCGTCGTCGACAACGCCGAGCTGCTCGAGGCCACCAAGGGCCGCGAGATCTTCTTCGAGAACAACGACGGCCGCATCGTCCTCATCTACCCGCTCAAGGGCCGCGTCCTCATCGGCACGACCGACATCGACGCCGACCCGCGGGAGCCCGCCGTGTGCACCGAGGAGGAGGTCGACTACTTCTTCGACCTCGTCAAGCACGTCTTCCCGCAGATCGAGCTGAGCCGCGACCACATCGTGTACCGCTACTCGGGCATCCGCCCGCTGCCGCGCCACGAGGACACGGCGCCCGGCTTCGTGTCGCGCGACTACCGCATCGTCGAGACCGAGATCGCCGGCCTCCCGGACGCGAAGGTGCTGAGCCTGGTGGGCGGCAAGTGGACCACCTTCCGCGCGCTGTCCGCGCACCTCTCGACCGAGGCCACCACGCGCCTCGGCGTCGAGCGCTCGGTCGACACGACGGGCATGCCCATCGGCGGCGGCAAGGACTTCCCGTCCTCCAGCACCGCCCGCGCCCGCTGGATCGCCACGCAGGCGGCCCGCGCGGAGGGCATCGGCACCGAGCAGGTCGACCGCCTGCTCAACCGCTACGGCACGCGCGCCACGAGCGTGATCGACGTGCTGTCCGGCCAGCCCTCGACGCCGCTCGCGACCGACCCGCAGCTGACCCGCGCCGAGATCGCGTACTTCGCCACCCACGAGGACGCGGTGCACCTCTCCGACGTCGTCCTGCGTCGCACGAACCTCGCGTTCGTCGGCGGCGTGACGCACGAGATGCTCGCGGAGATCGCGGACGTGCTGCAGGAGGCGCTCGGCTGGAGCGACGACGAGCGCGACGCCGAGATCCAGGACACCGTCGACGTGCTGAGCACCTACCACGGGGTCGACGTGGGGGCGACGAAGGTGGCCGCGGACGCGACCGTCACGGAGTTCGCGAACTAGCACGACGCGCTAGCGGAGCGGATCCGCAGCCGGGGGCCGGTCGCCGAGGGGCGACCGGCCCCTGCGTCGTGGGGGCGTGCGTCCCGATCGCGCCGCGCCGCTGTCAGCCGGCGGGTCTAGGTTCGGGCCATGACCCATCCCCGGCTCGACCCGATCCCGCTCACGACGCTCCAGGGCGAGCAGACCACCTTCGGCGCGTACGCCGACAAGGTGGTGCTCGTCGTCAACGTCGCCTCCCGCTGCGGCCTCGCGCCGCAGTACGAGAAGCTCGAGCAGCTGCAGCGCACGTACGGGGAGCGCGGCTTCACGGTCATCGGCTTCCCCAGCAACCAGTTCCTGCAGGAGCTCGGATCCTCGGAGGCCATCGACGAGTACTGCTCCACCACGTGGGGCGTCACCTTCCCGATGATGGAGAAGGTCAAGGTGAACGGGCGCTCGGCCCACCCCGTCTACGCGGAGCTGACGCAGGCGCCCGATGCGGAGGGCAAGGCCGGACGCGTGAAGTGGAACTTCGAGAAGTTCGTCGTCACGCCCTCCGGCGCCGTGCACCGCTTCCGGCCGACGGTGGAGCCGGACGCCCCCGAGATCGTCTCGCTCATCGAGGCGGAGCTGCCCGGCTGAGCCGCCTGTCGCGCGCGGTCGGCCGTCGCGCCCGGCGCGCCCCGTTCAGCCCCGGCGCGCGACGACGCCCGCGAGGTAGGACGCCTGGCCGGCGTGCTGCAGGTCGTCGGAGAGCACGCTCACGAGGCGGGCGGCGAGCGTGACCGGCGGCGTCCGGTCCTCGTCCACCACGCGCGCGAGCTCGGACTCGTCGAGGCCGGCGAGGTACGCGAGCGTCGCCGCCTGCACGGCGTCGAGGTAGCCGAGGAGGAGCTCCGGGCCGGTCCCCGCGAGGGCGGCGACGTCCTCCGGCGACTGCCCGTACCCGGTGGCGGACGCGTCGAACGGGAGGGCGAAGCGCTCCGCCCATCCGCCCGCGGTCCAGGACTGCGGTGCGCCCGCGACGTCGGCCACCTGCGCGTCCTGCACGCGGGCGAGGTGCCAGACCAGCCAGCCCACCGTGTTCGCCTCGTCGTCGGGGCGGTACGCCAGGTCGTCGGCGTCGAGCCCGTCGACCGCGTCGTGCACGATCTCGCCGATGCGTCCGTAGGCGTCGACGAGCAGGTCGATGGCGGGGGTCATGGGATCTCCTCGGGTCGGGTGCGCGCCCGGACGCGCGCCCTCCCATCCTGCTCCGCCCCCGGTCCGCGACGACGACGTGGCAGGCTCGCGGGGTGACGCGACTCTCCCCCGACGCCCCGTGGTCCACGCCGGACGACGACGCGTGGTGCCCCTGCACGAGCGGCGACGCCTACGGCGCGTGCTGCGGCCCGATCCACCGCGGCGACGTCGCGGCGCCCACGGCCGAGCGGCTGATGCGCTCGCGCTTCTCCGCCTACGCGCGCGGGGACGCCGCGCACCTCGCGCGGAGCTGGCACCCGTCGACGCGCCCCGCCGAGCTGGAGCTCGATCCCGGGATCCGGTGGTTCCGCCTCACGATCCTGCGCACCGCCCGCGGCGGGCCGGCGGACGCCACGGGCGTGGTCGAGTTCGAGGCGGCCTACCGGCACGACGGCGAGCGCGGCACGCAGCGCGAGGCGAGCCGCTTCGCCCGGCACGGCGGATCCTGGGTCTACGTCGACGCGGAGTGACCCGCGGCGTCGCCGGTCAGGCCTCGCCGAACCCGGAGTCGATGAGCTCGACGAGCGCGGTGACCGCCTCCTCGGCGTCCTCCCCCGTCGCCTCGATGACGACATGCGCGCCGCGCGTGAGGCCGAGCGCCATGACGCCCAGGAGCGACGCGGCGTTCTGCCCGTTCACGGTGATCGCGGACGAGTAGCCCGAGGCGCGCGTGACGAAGTCCGCCGCGGGACGCGCGTGCAGCCCGTCGCGGTTCACGAGCACGGCCTCGCCGCGCACCGTGCCGGCGCCTCCCGCGGGGGCGGGCTCCGAGCCGTCGGCGCGCGGATCCGGGGCGAGCCCGGCGTCGGCGTCCTCCGCCGCGTCGGCGGTCGAGGCCGACGCGGCGGCGGCGGCCACCTCCTCGAGGGTCCCGCCCGTCTCGGCGGCCACGGCCGCGGCGACGGCGCCCTCCACGAGCGGCGCGCGGACGACCACGACGCGGGCGCGGGCGTCGTCGTCGAGCAGGTCGACGGCGGTCTCGGCCGTGAGGTAGGCGGATCCGAGGTCGGCCAGGACGACCACCCCGTCGCCGCCCTCCGCGTCGGCGAGCGCCTCAGCGACCACGTCGAAGCTCGTGCCGATGCCGGCGTCGTCGAGCGTGCCGTCGCCGGATCCCCCGGCGGGGACGAGCGCGACGGTCGGCGCCATCTGGCGCGCGAGGTCGACGAGGCCGTGCGCGATCAGGGCGCTGTGCGAGACGAGGACCAGCCCGACGCTCACGACGCGGCCCCCTCGGCGTCGCGGGCTGTCGAGGCCGCCGCGCGGAGGATCAGCGCGGACGACTGGGCGCCGGGATCGCGGTGCCCGATCGCGCGCTCGCCCAGGTAGGAGGCGCGGCCCTTGCGCGCGACGAGCGGCTCGGTCGCCTCGGCGCCGCGCTCGGCGGCATCGGCGGCGGCCGCGAGCACGTCGGCCGGCTCCGCCCCGGCGTCGGCGGCCTGTCGGGCCGCCTCGGCGGCCGGGCCCCAGGCGTCCACCATGGTCTTGTCGCCCCGCTCGGCCTTGCCGCGGAGCACGATGCCGCCGACCGCCGCCTCGAGGAGGTCCGCCAGCGCGGGTCCGTCGAGGTCGACGCGGCCGGCGACGGCGGCGGAGGCCTTGAGGTACGCCGTGCCGAGGAGCGGGCCGGACGCGCCGCCCACGGTGGAGATGAGCGTCGCCGCGACGGCCTTCAGCGCGTCGGCCGGCGTCGCGTCCGCGGCGAGCGCGGCGAGCTTGGCGCCGACGGCGCTGAATCCGCGGTCGAGGTTCTCGCCGTGGTCGCCGTCGCCGATCTCGCGGTCGAGGGCGATGAGGTCGCCCCGGCTCGCGGCGATGACGCGCGCCGCCTCCGTGGTCCAGGCCACGGCCCAGTCGGTCCCGAGTGCCATCTGCTACCTCCCCCACCGCAGGGCGGCGGTCTGCACGGGTGAGTCCCACAGCTCGGTGAGCTCGTCGTCGAGCAGCAGCACCGTGAGGGACAGGCCCTCCATGTCGAGGGCCGTGACGTAGTCTCCCACGAGGCTCCGGGCGACGGTCAGGCCGGCCTCCTCGAGCACCGCGGCCGCGCGGGCGTACGCGATGTACAGCTCCGACAGCGGCGTCGCCCCCATCCCGTTCACCAGCAGGAGCACGCGGCTCCCGGCCGGCGCCCCGAGGTCCTCGAGGACGGGGTCGAGCAGCCGGTCGACGATGGCGTCCACGGGCTCCAACGGCAGCTTCACCCGACCCGGCTCGCCGTGGATGCCGATGCCGATCTCCATCTCGTCGTCCTCGAGGGCGAAGCTCGGCTCCCCCGCGTGCGGCACCGTGCAGGCGCGGATCGCGACGCCCATGCTGCGCACGCGCGCGACCACCCGCTCGGCCACGCCCGTGACGGCGTCGAGGTCGTCGCCGCGCTCGGCCGCGGCCCCGGCGATCCGCTCCACCAGCACCGTCCCCGCGACGCCGCGTCGGCCGGCAGTGTAGAGCGAGTCGGTCACCGCGACGTCGTCGTCGACGACGACCGTCCGCACGCGCACGCCCTCCGCCTCCGCCAGCTCGGCCGCCGTCTCGAAGTTCAGGACGTCGCCCGTGTAGTTCTTCACGATGTGGAGGACGCCGGCGCCGGCGTCCACGGCGAGCGTGGCCGCGACGACGGGATCCGGCGTGGGGCTCGTGAACACCGGCCCGGGCACCGCGGCGTCCAGCATCCCGTGGCCGACGAAGCCCGCGTGCAGGGGCTCGTGCCCGCTGCCGCCTCCGCTGACGAGCGCGACGCGTCCGGGCCGGGTGGGCTCCGCGCGTCGGACGTACTGCGGGTCGGTGGACAGCGTCACGAGGTCGGCGTGCGCCGCGGCGAATCCCGCGACGGCCTCCTCGGCGACGGTCCTCGGGTCGTTGATCAGCTTCTTCACGGCGGCTCCTCGCGGGTCGCGGGCGGCGCGCGGGCGCCCGGGCGTCCGAGCCGGATCGAGGACGGGACTCGGTCGGCGGCGACTCGGGTGCGTGCTCAACATACGCCCGGCGGCGGGCACGGCACAGGGTCGCCCGGACGGTCGCCGCGGGGCCGTGATCGGCGTCGCGGAGCGGCCACGCGCGGGCGGGCGCCCAGGTGGCCCGGCACTAGATTGGAGGCACCGCGATGATGCGGCAGAGGTCGTACCCGCGCCTCGACGAACGATCGGAGCACCACGCAGTGGATCTTGGAGTCATATTCCTGTCGGAGACGGTGGGCACCGCCCTCCTCGTCCTCCTCGGATGCGGAGTCGTGGCGAACGTCGCGCTCATCAAGTCGAAGGGCCTCGCCGGCGGCACCCTGATGGTCAACTTCGGCTGGGGCCTCGCGGTCTTCGCCGGCGTCACCGTCTCCTACGCGTCCGGCGCGCACCTCAACCCGGCCGTGACGCTGGGCCTCCTCGCCGCCGGCAAGATCGAGGACGTCGCGAGCGTCCCCGTCTACATCCTCGCCCAGATGGTCGGCGCGATCATCGGCGCCGTCTTCTGCTGGCTCGCCTACAAGCAGCACTTCGACGAGGAGCCCGACGCGGCCACCAAGCTCGGCGTGTTCTCGACCGGCCCGTCCATCCGCAACTACGCGTGGAACCTCGTCACCGAGATCATCGGCACCTTCGTGCTCGTCATCGTGATCCTCGGCTTCAGCCTCGCGAACAACCCCGACGCCGACGCGGCCACCCCGGCCGGCCTCTCGGCCCTCGGCGCGATCCCCGTCGCCCTCCTCGTGGTCGGCATCGGCGCGTCCCTCGGCGGGCCGACCGGCTACGCCATCAACCCGGCGCGCGACCTCGGCCCCCGCATCGCGCACGCGATCCTCCCCATCAAGGGCAAGGGCTCGAGCGACTGGTCCTACGCCTGGGTCCCCGTCGTGGGCCCGGCCGTCGGCGGCCTGCTCGCCGGCCTCGCGTCCTACGCGCTGCTCCCCATCCTCTAGAACCCCGAACCCCACAGGAGAGACCACATGAGCGAGAAGTACATCGTCGCCATCGACCAGGGCACCACCAGCACGCGTGCCATCGTCTTCGACCACGCCGGATCCATCGTGTCCACCGGCCAGCTCGAGCACGAGCAGATCTTCCCCCGCGCCGGCTGGGTCGAGCACGACCCGATGGAGATCTGGCGCAACACGCGCGAGGTCATCGGCCAGGCGCTGTCCAAGGCCGACATCACGCGCCACGACGTCGAGGCCGTGGGCATCACGAACCAGCGCGAGACCGCCGTCGTGTGGGACCGCACCACGGGCAAGCCCGTGTACAACGCCATCGTCTGGCAGGACACGCGCACCCAGAAGATCGTCGACCGCCTCGCGGCCGACGGCGGCGTCGAGCGCTTCAAGCCCACCGTCGGGCTGCCGCTCGCCACCTACTTCTCGGGCACCAAGATCGTGTGGATCCTCGAGAACGTCGAGGGCGCGCGCGAGAAGGCCGATGCCGGCGAGCTGATGTTCGGCACGACCGACACCTGGGTCCTCTGGAACCTCACGGGCGGCACCGACGGCGGCGTCCACGTCACCGACGTGACGAACGCCTCGCGCACGCTCTTCATGGACCTCGAGACCCTCCAGTGGGACGACGAGATCCTGAAGGCCTTCGACGTGCCGCGCTCGATGCTCCCCGAGATCAAGAGCTCCTCCGAGGTCTACGGCCGGGTCGAGTCCTCGAGCCTCCTCCGCGAGGTGCCCATCGCGGGCATCCTGGGCGACCAGCAGGCCGCCACCTTCGGCCAGGCGGCGTTCGACCAGGGCGAGTCGAAGAACACGTACGGCACCGGCAACTTCCTGATCTTCAACACCGGCACCGACATCATCCACTCGCAGAACGGCCTCCTCACGACGCTCGGCTACAAGCTGGGCGACGCGGAGCCGCACTACGCGCTCGAGGGCTCCATCGCCGTCACGGGCTCGCTCGTGCAGTGGATGCGCGACAACCTCGGCCTCGTGTCGAGCGCCGCGGAGATCGAGACCCTCGCAGCCACGGTCGAGGACAACGGCGGCGTGTACTTCGTCCCCGCCTTCTCCGGCCTCTTCGCGCCGTACTGGCGCTCGGACGCGCGGGGCGCGCTCGTCGGCCTCACGCGCTACGTCAACAAGGGCCACATCGCCCGGGCGGCGCTGGAGGCCACGGCCTTCCAGACGCGCGAGGTGCTCGACGCCGTCAACGCCGACTCCGGCGTCGACCTCACCGAGCTCAAGGTCGACGGCGGCATGATCGCCAACAACCTGCTCATGCAGTTCCAGGCCGACATCCTCGGCGTCCCCGTCGTCCGCCCCGTCGTCGCGGAGACCACCGCGCTCGGCGCCGCGTACGCCGCCGGCCTCGCCGTCGGGTTCTGGAAGGACCTGGACGACCTGCGCAGCAACTGGCAGGAGGACAGCCGGTGGACGCCCGACATGGACGACGCCGAGCGCGAGCGCCAGCTGCGCCTCTGGAAGAAGGCCGTCACGAAGACCTTCGACTGGGTCGACGACGACGTGCAGTAGAGCGCACCCGCACGATCCGCACGCCCCGTCGCCGCTCGGCGCCGGGGCGTGCGGCGTCTCCGGCCCCCCGACGCGGGCGGGAGGCCCTCGCCGCTCAGAGGAGCGTCGGCTGCCCGTCGTCCGGGGGGACGTCGTCCACCGGCGCGATCAGGTCCGGGCCGTCGTTCCGCACGCTGTTCACCCGCGTGGAGACGAGGCGCGGCACGAGGTGCGGCTCGGGCAGCGACGCGAGCAGGTGCCGCACGTCCTCCACCGCCGTCGTGCCGGCGTCGAGCCAGTCGTCCAGCTGGTCGCGCGGCACGATCACGGGCGTCCGGTCGTGGATGCGCCCGAGCGCGTCGCTCGCGGCCGACGTGATGACGGCGAGGCTCCGCAGCCATGCCCCGGGCTCCCCCTCGGCGACGGCGGGGTCGCGCCAGTGCTCGTACACGGCGGCGAACGCGAGGGGCCGCTCGTCCTCGGCGTGCAGGTAGACGGGGCGCTTGCCATCCGCCGTCGCCTGCCACTCGTAGTACCCGTCGGCCGGCACGATCGCGCGACGCGACAGCACGGCCTTCCGGAAGGTCGGCTTCTCGGTCACGGTCTCGACGCGCGCGTTGATCAGCGGCGGGCCCTGCGGCGACCGGGCCCACGGCGGGACGATCCCCCATCGAGCGACCGTGGCCACCCGTCGGGAGGCGCCGTCGGCGTCGTCGCGCGGACGTCGGTCGGCGACCATGCGGACCGTCGTCGTGGGCGCCACGTTCCACGACGCCGGCGGACCCTCGTCCTCCACGTCGTCGACCGCCCAGTCGCCGACGAGATCGCCCGTCGCGCGCGCCACCACGAATCTCCCGCACATGCGTCCATCATCCGCCGTGCGCGCGACATCGCCGCGCCCGGGAGGATCAGGCGCGGGTCGCGGCTGCCCACTCCTCGAGCTTCGCGGCGGCGCGGCCCGAGTCCACGGCGTCGGCGGCGACGAGGAGCTTCTCGCGCAGCCGACGCGCCATGGGCTGCTGGACGCGCGTGGGATCCCCCATCAGGTCGAACGCCTCGAGCCCGGCCGCCGCGTTGAGCAGGACGACGTCGCGCTGCGGCCCCGGCTCCCCCGCCAGCACCCGCCGGATGACGGCGGCGTTCTCCTCGATCCCCTCGCCGAGGAGGGCCTCCACCGGCGCGCGCGGGATGCCGAGCTCCAGGGGGTCGAGGTCGTGCTCGGTGACCGCGCCCCGGCTGACCTCCCAGATGTGGCTGTGGCCGGTGGTCGTGAGCTTGTCGATGCCGTCGTCGCCCCGGTAGACGAGCGCCGTCGCCCCGCGGGTGCGGAACACGCCCACCATGAGCGGGACCCGGGACAGGTCGGCGACGCCCACGGCGGACGCCTCGGGCCGCGCCGGGTTGCAGAGCGGCCCCAGCACGTTGAAGAGCGTCGAGATGCCGAGCTCGCGCCGCGTGGCCGCCGCATGGCGGAAGCCCGGGTGGAAGAGGGCCGCGTGGGCGTACGTGATGCCCGTCTCGCGCAGGACCTCGCCGACGCGCCCGGGCGTGATCGTCAGGTCGACGCCGAGGGCGGTCAGCACGTCGGAGGCGCCCGAGGCGGAGCTCGCCCCGCGGTTGCCGTGCTTGATGACGGGGACGCCCGCCGCCGCCGCGATCACCGACGCCGCCGAGGAGATGTTGAGCACCGCGCCGTAAGGGTCCCCTCCCGTGCCGACGATGTCGAGGGCGCGGGGATCGGCGTCCAGGGGCAGCGCCTCCTCGAGCACGGCGTCGCGGAACCCGACGATCTCGTCCACCGTCTCGCCGGCCGCCCGGAGCGCCACCAGGAGCCCGCCCAGCTGGGCGGGAGTGGCCTCGCCCCGCATGACCTGGCGCATCGCCCAGGTGGACTCCGCGACCGACAGGTGACCCCCCTCGATCAGGGTGGTGATGAGCGCGGGCCAGGTCGGGGCGGAGGGCATGCGGATCAGCCTAACGAGAGGCTGGATCGGATCTCACGGGCGGCCCGGGTGGGCATCGGGTGTCGTCGGCCTAGGTCATAATGGAACCTGTGACGACCACCTCAATCTCCCCTGCATCCACCGCGCCGGTGGTGAACCGGCCGAACACGGTCGCCGTCGGCACCATCGTGTGGCTCGGCAGCGAGGTGATGTTCTTCGCGGGCCTCTTCGCGATCTACTTCACCCTCCGCTCCACGTCCGGCGCCCTCTGGGAGTTCGAGGCCGGCCGCCTCAACGTGCCCTTCTCGTTGGTGAACACGCTCATCCTCGTGTCGAGCTCGTTCACCTGCCAGTTCGGCGTCTTCGCGGCGGAGCGCCTGCAGGCGCGGGCCACGGGCTGGAAGCCCAGCCAGTGGGGCACGGTCGAGTGGTTCTTCCTCACCTACGCCCTCGGCGCCATCTTCGTCGTCGGCCAGATCTTCGAGTACGCCACCCTCGTCACCGAGGGCATCACGCTCAGCAGCAACGCCTACGGCTCGGCGTTCTACATGACCACGGGCTTCCACGGCCTCCACGTCACCGGCGGGCTCATCGCCTTCCTCCTCGTCATCGGCCGCATCTTCGCGGTCCGGTCGATGGGGCACCGGGAGGCGACGAGCGCCATCGTCGTGTCCTACTACTGGCACTTCGTCGACGTGGTCTGGATCGGGCTCTTCCTGGTCATCTACGTCCTCAAATAGCACCGAGCGGGAGCAACAACCACAGCATGAGCACCAAGACAGCACGCGCCCGTCGCACCGGTCGCCGCAGCCCACTGACCACCGTCGCCCTCCTCGCCATCGGCCTGCTCTTCACGGGCGGCGCCTACGCGCTGATCCAGACGGGCACCGCCTCGGCGCAGGTCGACCTCAAGAGCGCGCAGACCATCGACGAGGGCCAGAAGCTCTTCGGCTCGAACTGCGCCACCTGCCACGGCATGGACGCGACCGGCACGGGCGTCGCCCCGAGCCTCATCGGCGTCGGCGCCGCCGCCGTCGACTTCCAGGTGGGCACCGGCCGCATGCCCCTCCAGGCCACCACGGTCCAGGCGGAGGAGAAGCCGACGCAGTTCACGGACGACCAGGTCAAGGAGCTCGCCGCCTACGTCGCGTCGCTCGCCCCCGGACCGGCGATCCCGGCCAGCCAGTACCTCGACGGGCAGGGCGATCCCGCGAACGGCGCCGAGCTCTTCCGCATCAACTGCGCCATGTGCCACAACGTCGCGGGGGCCGGAGGCGCGCTCACCGAGGCGAAGTTCGCCCCGAGCCTCAAGGGCGTCGACCCGGTGCACATCTACGAGGCCATGGTCACCGGCCCGCAGAACATGCCGGTCTTCAACGACACCAACATCTCCCCCGAGGACAAGCGCGACATCATCACGTCGCTCCAGTACATCGAGCAGAACAGCAACGTCGGCGGCGCGGACCTCGGCGGGCTCGGCCCGGTCTCCGAGGGGCTCTTCATGTGGATCTTCGGCCTCGGCGGCATCGTCGCCCTGACCGTGTGGCTCACGGCCCGGTCCAACTGACGCCCGCATCGATGACACGCACCAGAACACACGAGAGGCACGCACATGGCACACGACGATAAGGACGGGTCGGGCGTCGTCCCCGCGGGCTACGACGCCGGCGAGCTCGAGTCCGCCGGCCGTGACGTCGTCCTCCCGGGCGGCACCGCCGTCGCCACGCGCGACGCGTTCCAGAACCCCGGCTTCCCGGAGCACCGCCTCCGCGTCACCGACAAGGACCCGAAGAAGGCGCAGACGGCCGAGCGCGTCGTCTACACCTGGTTCTACCTGTCCATCGTCGGCAGCGTGTTCGCCATCGGGGCCTACTTCGGCTTCCCGATCTACGCGGACGACCCGGGCAGCGTGCGCCTCAACAACCTGTTCCTCGGCGTCGGCATCGCGCTCGCGCTGCTGAGCCTCGGCATCGGCGCCATCCACTGGTCGAAGGCGCTCATGAGCGACCACGAGCTGATCGACGACCGCCACCCGCAGGGCGGCTCTCCCGCCACGCAGGCCCGCGCGGTCGAGATCTTCGCCCAGGCGAACGAGGAGTCCGGCTTCGGCCGCCGCTCGCTCATCCGCAACAGCCTCATCGGCGCCCTGGTCGCCTTCCCGCTCCCGGCGGTCGTGCTCTTCCGCGACCTCTACCCGGGCAGCGCCGAGGAGCCCGCCTCCGCCCTCAGCCACACGCTGTGGAAGAAGGGCGAGGTCCTCACCCGCGATCCCTCCGGCACGCCCATCAAGGCGTCCGACGTCACGATCGGCTCCGCGTTCCACGTCATCCCCGCGTCCCTCATGGACCTCGAGGAGGGCAAGCTCGAGGAGAAGGCCAAGGCCGCGGTGCTGCTCATGCGCCTGCGTCCCGAGGACCTCGTCGAGGCCCCGGAGCGCAAGGGCTGGTCGTACGACGGGATCGTCGCCTACTCCAAGGTCTGCACGCACGTGGGTTGCCCGGTGGCGCTCTACGAGCAGCAGACCCACCACCTGCTCTGCCCCTGCCACCAGTCCCAGTTCGACGTGACCAACCACTGCGAGGTCATCTTCGGACCGGCCAAGCGGCCCCTGCCGCAGCTGCCCATCGCCGTCAACGACGAGGGCTACCTCATTGCACAGAGTGATTTCACCGAGCCCGTAGGGGCGAGTTTCTGGGAGCGTCGTGGTGACTACAACAGCTGATCCGACCACGACGGGTGCCGCCGCGCCCGCCGCCAAGAGCGGGGGCGGCCTCACCGCCGCCGCCGCGACCTACCTCGACGAGCGCACCAGCGTCAGCGTCGCCGTCAAGGAGTTCGGGCGGAAGATCTTCCCGGACCACTGGTCCTTCATGCTCGGCGAGGTGGCGCTCTACAGCTTCGTCGTGATCCTGCTGACGGGCTCGTGGCTCACGTTCTTCTTCGACCCGTCCATGGCGGAGACGCACTACTCCGGCTCCTACGCGCCCCTCAAGGGCGTCGAGATGTCCGTCGCCATGTCCTCGTCGCTCGACATCTCGTTCGACATCCGCGGTGGCCTGCTCATGCGGCAGATCCACCACTGGGCGGCGCTCCTGTTCGTGGCGTCCATCGGCCTGCACATGCTGCGCATCTACTTCACGGGTGCGTTCCGCAAGCCGCGCGAGCTCAACTGGTTCATCGGCTTCGTCCTCTTCATCCTCGCGATGGCCGAGGGCTTCACGGGCTACTCCCTCCCCGACGACCTGCTGTCCGGCAACGGCCTCCGCATCATCGACGGCATGGTGAAGGGCATCCCGGTCATCGGCACGTGGATCTCCTTCCTCCTGTTCGGCGGCGAGTTCCCCGGCACCGACATCATCCCGAGGCTCTACACGCTGCACATCCTGCTGCTGCCCGCGATCCTCGTGGCGTTCCTGGCGCTCCACCTCCTGTTCGTGGTCGTGCACAAGCACACCCAGTTCGCCGGCCCCGGCCGCACGAACGAGAACGTGGTCGGCGTCCCGGTCCTCCCCACCTTCGCGGCCAAGGCCGGCGGGTTCTTCTTCGTCGTCTTCGGCGTGATCGTCGTGATGGCCTCGTTCTTCACGATCAACCCGATCTGGAACTACGGTCCCTACGACCCCTCGCCGGTGTCGGCGGGAACGCAGCCCGACTGGTACATCGGCTTCGCGGACGGCGCCCTGCGCCTCGTCCCGCCGGGACTCGAGTTCGTGCTGTTCGACCACACGTTCTCGTTCAACATCATCCTGCCGATCACGGTCCTGGGTCTGTTCATCGTGCTCGTCGCGCTCTACCCCTTCATCGAGGCGTGGATCACGGGCGACAAGCGCGAGCACCACATCCTCGACCGTCCGCGCAACGCCCCGACGCGCACCGCGATCGGCGCCGCCGGCGTCTCGTTCTACGCGGTCCTCTGGTCCGCCGCGAGCTCCGACCTCATCGCCACCCACTTCAAGGTGTCGATGGAGGGCGTCATCCACACGCTGCAGGCGCTGCTGATCCTCGGACCGGTCATCGCCTACCAGGTCACCAAGCGCATCTGCCTGGCGCTCATGAAGAAGGACCGCGAGATCGCCCTGCACGGCGTCGAGTCGGGCCGCATCGTGAAGCTGCCCGGCGGCGAGTTCATCGAGGTGCACGAGCAGCTCGACGAGTACGAGCGCTGGCGCCTGGTCAGCTACGACGACTACAAGCCGCTCATGATCCGCCCGGACAGCCGTGGACGCATCACGGTCAACCAGCGGGCCCGTGCGGCGCTGTCCAAGTGGTTCTTCGAGGACCGGATCTCCCCGGTCACCACGAAGGACGTCGAGCGCAGCCACGGCGACCACCACTAGCAGCACCCGCTCGGTCTGATCCCGAGCGCGACCGAGAGCCGGTCCGGCATCACGCCGGACCGGCTCTCGTGCGTCCGGCTCGATTGGTTCGCCCTGCGACGCCGCGCAACGCGGCTCCGGCTACCGGCGGACGCTCACCCCTCCTGTCCGTCCCGCCACTGCTGACGCGTCACCCGACATCCACCACCCGCCACGAGGAGCGCACATGGACCTCGACCGCCTCGCGGCATGGCTCCGATGCCCGGTCTGCGGCGACGACCTGAAGGCGGTGCCTCCCCTGGTGCTGCGGTGCGGACGCGGGCACGCCGTCGACGCCAACAAGCGCGGCTACGCCTCCCTGCTGCCCGTCGGCACGCGCGTGACCGGCGACACCGTCGAGATGCTCTCCGCCCGTGGCCGGTTCCTCGACGAGGGGCACTACTCCCCCATCTCCCAGGGCATCGGCGACGTGCTCGGCGTCGGCGAGCACAGTTCTGACGACGTCGACAGCTCGCGCCGAGTCCTGGACGCCGGGTGCGGCACGGGCCACTACCTGCGAGCCCTCCTCGACCGCGTGCCGGACGCGCACGGTCTCGCCGCCGATCTCTCCGTCGACGCCGTCCGGACGGCCGTACGGGGACGCCACGACGTCGACGGGGTCGTCGCCGACACCTGGGCCGGCCTGCCCGTCCGAGACGGCGTCGCGGATCTCGTCCTCGACGTGTTCGCCCCCCGCAACATGGCCGACTTCCATCGGATCCTGCGGTCCGGCGGCCTCCTCCTCATCGTCGCGGCGGGGCCCGAGCACCTCCGCCAGCTGCGCGAGGCCGGCCGAGCGGTCGGGATCCAAGCCGACAAGCGCGAGCGCATCCTCGCCTCCGCGGACGCGCTCTTCGAGCCCCTGTCCGAGACGCGCGTCCGCCACGACCTGCTGCTGCCCCCGGACGACATCGACCGCCTGCTCGGCATGGGTCCGTCCGCGCACCACCCCCATGCGCGCGGGGGATCCGACGTCCCGTGCCCGGAAGCAGGGTCCTCCCCCACCGAGGTGACGCTCGACGTGACGATCCACCTGATGCGGCGCTCCGACACCCCGGGCACCTGATCGGGCACTGACGGCGCAGCGGGACGACGAAGAGCGGATGCCCGCTACCTCGTGCCCGCGTCCGTCACGAGCGCCCGGTCAGCGCAGTGAGGTCCAGCTCCGCCGTGACCCGCGTGCCGCGACAGGACACTCCGACGAACAGCAGGCAGTCATGACTCGGGCGAGGACGCCCGCGGCCGGACAGCGGCACGGCGTCCAGCGCAGCGCAGCGCAGCGCAGCGCAGCGCAGCGCACTGAAGGGACCGGATGTGCGACATCACGGGCGAGAGCCGACCGACGTCGGACGCGGAGCTGCACGCGCATCTCGGGCATCCGGTGGCCCGCTGGGGAGCCAGCCCTTGCCCCCGGACCCGGGTCCGGGGGCAGGGTCCGTGTCCGTGTCCCGGCAGCAGCAAGCGCTCCCGCATGCGAGAGACGCCCGGCCCCGCTCTCGCGGTCCGGGCGTCTCCGACCTCAGCGGCTCAGAAGCTCAGCGCAGCAGCTTCTTGTAGAACTCGGCCGTCCGCTCGTACCCGAGGCGCTTGTAGAAGTCCCCGGCACGACGGGTGCTCATCGTGATCTGGCCCACGCCGCGGTCGCCGCAGAGGCGCTCGACCGCGCGCACCAGGGCCGAGCCCGTACCGACGCTGCGCGCCTCCCCGTCCACCACGAGCTCCTCGAGGTGGGCGCTGAGCCCTCCCGCGTAGAGCAGGCGGCTGACGACCAGGTACGCGTACCCGACGACACGACCCGCATCCTCGGCGACCAGGAGCACGTCGCGACCGACGTCCTTGTTCGCCCGCAGGATGTGGAAGAACGTGACGTCGAAGTCGTCCCGTGTCGCCGGGGCGTTGATCATGTCGAGCTGCTGGCACAGGGCGAAGACGGCGTCTCCGTCGGAGGCGAGCGCGTGCCGGATGTCGACCACGGGATCAGCGGGCGAAGTAGCCGCGGTAGTACTCGTAGGTCCAGCCCACGAGCGCGATGAGCGCGAGCCCGCCGCCGATGATGGCGATCCAGATGCCCACGGCGAGGCCGAGGAACACGGACGCCGCACCGGCAGCCAGGATGACCGGCCACCAGCTCCACGGGCTGAAGAAGCCGAGCTCCGGGTCGCCGTCGTCGACGTTGGCGTCGCTGCGGTCCTCGGGGAGCTCGCCGTTCTGCGCCGCGTAGAGGCGGGCCACGAAGAAGCCGATGAACGCGGCCAGCACCCCTGAGAGGGCGATGGCCAGCGTGCCGACCCACTCGACCGTGTTCTGGTCGATGAGGTGCCAGATCGTGTAGGCGGCCGCCGCGATGACGAAGAAGACCGCGAGGACGTAGAAGAGGTTCCTATTGGCGCGCACGTCACTTCACCTTGTCGCTGGAGATGTCGTAGGTCGCGGCGTCCGGGGCGTCCTTCGCCGGACCGATTCCCACGGGGATGCCCGCCTCGGGGTGGTTGAGGTCGAAGGCCGGGGCCTCCGAGCGGATCCGCGGGATGGACGTGAAGTTGTGCCGCGGCGGCGGGCAGGACGTGGCCCACTCGAGCGACCGGCCGTAGCCCCACGGGTCGTTGACCGTGACGCGCGGCGCCGTGCGGGCGGTGATCCAGACGTTCAGGAAGAACGGGATCATCGACAGCGCGAGGATGCCGGCGCCGATGGTCGACAGCTGGTTCATCCAGGTGAAGTCGTCCTCGGGCTGGTACGTCGCGTAGCGACGCGGCATGCCCATGACGCCGAGCCAGTGCTGGATGAGGAACGTCGTGTGGAAGCCGATGAACAGCAGCCAGAAGTGGACCTTGCCGAGGCGCTCGTTGAGCATCGTGCCCGTCCACTTGGGCCACCAGAAGTAGAAGCCGGAGAACATCGCGAACACGACGGTACCGAACACCACATAGTGGAAGTGCGCGACGACGAAGTACGTGTCGGACACGTGGAAGTCGAGCGGGGGCGACGCCAGGATGACGCCGGTCAGTCCGCCGAAGGTGAACGTGATGAGGAAGCCGATGGCCCAGAGCATGGGCGTCTCGAACGTGACCGAGCCGCGCCACATGGTGCCGATCCAGTTGAAGATCTTCACGCCGGTGGGGACCGCGATGAGCATGGTCATGAGCGAGAAGAACGGCAGCAGGACGGATCCGGTGACGTACATGTGGTGCGCCCACACCGTGACCGAGAGGGCCGCGATGGAGATGGTGGCGTAGACGAGGGTCTTGTACCCGAAGATCGGCTTGCGGCTGAAGACCGGGAAGACCTCCGACACGATGCCGAAGAACGGCAGCGCGATGATGTACACCTCGGGGTGCCCGAAGAACCAGAACAGGTGCTGCCAGAGGATGGCGCCGCCGTTGGCCGGGTCGTAGATGTGCGCGTCGAAGATGCGGTCGGCGCCGAGGCCGAACAGCGCGGCCGCGAGGACCGGGAACGCCATGAGCACGAGGATCGACGTGACGAGGATGTTCCAGGTGAAGATCGGCATGCGGAACATGGTCATGCCGGGGGCGCGCATCGTGATGATGGTCGTCACGAAGTTGACCGCGCCGAGGATGGTGCCGAATCCGCTGAGCGCGAGTCCCATCACCCAGAGGTTGCCGCCCAGACCTGGCGAGAACGTCGTGCTGGACAGCGGCGCGTACGCGAACCATCCGAACGAGGCCGCTCCGGCCGGAGTGAGGAAGCCGGCGACCGCGATGAGCGAGCCGAAGTTGAACAGCCAGTACGCGAACGCGTTGAGTCGCGGGAACGCGACGTCGGGCGCGCCGATCTGCAGCGGCATGAGCACGTTGGCGAAGCCCGCGAACAGCGGCGTCGCGAACATCAGCAGCATGATCGTGCCGTGCATGGTGAAGAGCTGGTTGTACTGCTCCTTCGTCTCCACCACGTGCAGCCCCGGCTCGAAGAGCTGGGCGCGGATGACGAGCGCCATGACGCCGCCGAGGCAGAAGTAGAGGAACGAGGTGATCAGGTACAGGTACCCGATCGTCTTGTGGTCGGTGGAGGTGATCCAGTTGACCACGACGTTGCCACGACGTTCGGCCTTGCCGTTTCCGTCGAGGACCTTCGCCTGACCCGCGGGGATCGCGGTGGGACGGTTGAGGGTCGATGTCACGTTTCTGCTGCCCTACTCTTCGGACGACTCGGAGGTGGCCGGCACGTCGGTGCCGGGGAGGTTCTGCAGGCGGTCGTAGTCCTTGCCGAGGTCTCCCGCGAACCCGGCCGCCTTCTGCTTCTCGATGTAGGCGTTGTAGTCCTCGACGGACACGACCTTCACCTGGAACAGCATGAGGGAGTGGTACTCGCCGCAGAGCTCGGCGCACTTGCCCTGGTACGTGCCGAGCTTCTCCGGGATGAACGTCATGTAGTTCGTCTTCCCGGAGATGAGGTCCTTCTTGTAGAGGAAGTCCACCACCCAGAAGGAGTGCAGCGTGTCACGCGTGTTGAGCTCGAGCTCGACCTTGGTGTTGACCGGCAGGTAGAGGGTGGGGAGCTTGTCCTTGTCGATGGAGCCCTGCGGGCCCGTCGGGTCGTCGACCGCCTGGACGCCCTGCTCGTAGGCGCCGCCCTCGAGGGTCTGACCGCCATCGGTCTGGCCCTGCTTGTAGTTGAAGTCCCAGGCCCACTGCTTCCCGTACACCTCGATCTTGACCTCGGGCTTGTCGAAGCGCGCCTCGATGGCGGCCTGGTCCTTGGCTGTGAAGGCGAAGAAGCCGAGCACGAGGATCAGCGGCACGATCGTGTAGAAGATCTCGATCGGCATGTTGTAGCGCATCTGCACCGGGAGGCCGGTCTGGCCCTTCCGGCGGCGGTAGACGACCGCGGCCCAGATGGTGAGGCCCCAGGTGAGGACGCCCACCGCGAGGAGGACGATCCAGGCCGTGACCCAGAGGCCGATGACCGAGTCGACGTGGTTCGTGGTGCCCGGCTCGGTGGGGAGGAAGCCCTGGAGCTGCTGCTGCGTGCACCCCGCGAGGAGTACCGAGATGCCTATGGCGACGGGGATCGTCAGCCAACGTTGACGGCGAGTGAAGCGCACGTGCAGACCCTTCGAAGAACCGGATGTGACGGGTTCCACCCTACGCGACAGGGAGCCGCCCGAAGGACGACTCCCTGCTCGAAGCCCGGTTTCCCGGGCCGGATCGCTTACCGCTCCATGTGTCAGTGGAACGAGTCGCCGCAGGCGCACGAGCCGCCGGCGTTGGGGTTGTCGATGGTGAAGCCCTGCTTCTGGATGGTGTCCTCGAAGTCGATGGTCGCGCCGTCGAGGTACGGGACGCTCATCTTGTCGACGATGACCTCGACGCCGTCGAAGTCGACCGTGGCGTCGCCGTCGAGCTCGCGCTCGTCGAAGTAGAGCTGGTAGATGAGGCCGGAGCAGCCGCCGGGCTGGACGGCGACGCGGAGGCGCAGGTCCTCGCGGCCCTCCTGCTGGAGCAGGCTCTTGACCTTGCTCGCGGCGGTGTCCGTGAGTCCGACGCGGTGGGCCGCCTGGGCGGTCTCGGTCAGCGTGGTGTCGGTCATGAGCACTCCTCGGGTGGTGGGATCTGCGGTCGGGCGACTCCGGTGGAGTCTACGTCGTGCAACCGCGGGAGTCACCCGGGTGTTCCCGCCGTCCCGCGGGGATCCGGGAGGATCCGCGCGGGACGGTCGGGGTCAGTCGCGACGGGCGATGCGGCTGAGCAGCACGGCCTCGCTGAGGATCGCGCGCTGCAGGACGCCCAGGTGCTGCGACTCGTTCGGGCTGTGGGCGCGGGTGTCGGGGTCCTCGACGCCGGTGACGAGGATCTGCGCGGACGGGAACGCCTCGACGAGGTCGGCGATGAACGGGATGGACCCGCCGATGCCGGCCTGGACGGGCGCACGGCCCCATCCGGCGGTCATGGCGGCGGTCGCCTCGGCCATGGCCCAGCCGCTCGTGTCGACGAGGAAGGGATCGCCCTGGTCGACGTCGCTGATCTCGACGTGCGCGCCGTACGGGCGGTGGCCCTGCACGTGCGCCTCGAGGGCCCGGTAGGCGTCGGCCGCCGTCTGCCCGGGCGCGATGCGCGCGCTGATGCGGACGGAGACCTCGGGCAGCAGCGTGTTGCTCGCGTTGGCGACCGAGGGAGCGTCGATGCCCGTGACCGTGATGGAGGGCTGCGCCCAGAGCCGGGTCAGGATCGGGCCGGTGCCCACCGGGGACACGCCCTCGAGCAGCGCGGCCTCCTCGGCGAGGCGGGCGTCGTCGTAGTCGGGGGTGTCCATCTCCGTCGAGGCGAGGCCGGCGACGGCGACGGAGCCGTCGGCGTCCCAGAAGGAGTCGAGGAGGCGGACCGCGGCCATCATCGCGTCGGGGACGGCGCCGCCGAACATGCCGGAGTGCGAGGCGTGGTCGAGCGTGCGGACCGTGAGGCGGAACGTGACGTTGCCGCGGAGGGCGATGGTGATGGACGGGGTGTCCACGTCCCAGTTGTCGCTGTCCGCGACGACGATGACGTCGGCGGCCAGAGCGTCGTGGTGCTTCGCCAGGAAGTCGGAGAAGGAGCGGGATCCGGCCTCCTCCTCCCCCTCGATGAAGACCGCGAGGCCGAGGTCGAGGTCGTCGCCCTCCGCCTCGACGAGGGCGCGGATCGCCGCGACGTGGGTCATGATGCCGGCCTTGTCGTCGGACGCGCCGCGCCCGTGCAGGCGGTCGCCGCGCAGGGTCGGCTCGAAGGGCGGGGTCTCCCAGTGCTCGTCCGCCCCGGGCGGCTGCACGTCGTGGTGGGCGTACAGGAGGACGGTGGGCCTGCCGTCGCGCGCGGCGCGCGTCGCCAGGACCGCCGGCATCCCGTCGTCGCCGGACGGGGTCGAGGCGCGGTGCACGGAGACGTCGTCGAAGACGCCGAGGCCGGCGAGCAGGCCCGCGACCGCGTCCGCGCTGGCGGCGACGTGGGTCGGGTCGAACGCGGGCCAGGAGACCGAGGGGATGCGGACGAGCGCGGACAAGTCGGCCACGGTGGCGGGGAACCCGCCCGCGACGGCGGCGGCGAGCCGGTCGACGGCCTCCGGGTCCGGTGCGGTCACGGCGTCTGCGGAGCTCTCGGGAGGCGTCATGCAGGTAATCTTAGATTCACTCCAGGCAAGGACGAGAGACGTGGCGAAGCAGCACACCCCCGCAGAGACCCCCTCCGAGACGACCGCTCCGGCGGGCGTCGAGGGCCGCACGGCCGACGGGAAGAAGGGCCCCACCCCCACCCGTCGGGAGCGCGAGGCCGCGAACCTGCGTCCCCTCGTGCCGCAGGACCGCAAGCTCGCCGCGCAGCAGAGCAAGGAGAAGGCGCGCGAGGCGCGCGCCCGGGCCAACGCCGGCATGGCCGCCGGGGACGAGCGCTACCTGCCCGTCCGCGACAAGGGCCCGCAGAAGCGCTACGCCCGCGACGTCGTCGACGCGCGCTGGAGCGTCGGCGAGCTGCTGCTGCCCGTGATGGGCGTCGTCGTCGTGCTGACCTTCGTCCTGCCGGCCAACATGGCCACGATCCCGCTGCTGTCGATCTACGCGTTCGTGCTGGCGGCCATCGTCGACGCCTACCTCACCGGCCGCCGCGTGCGCGCCGCCATCGCCGCGCGGGTCGGCGCCGACCGCGTCGAGCGCGGCATCCGCTGGTACACGGGCATGCGCACCATCCAGATGCGCCCGATGCGCCTGCCGAAGCCGCAGGTGAAGCGGCGCGCGAACGTCACGTTCGGCTGATCCGCCGCGCGGCCCGCGCGGCCGGTGGGCTCCCCCGCCGCGGGGTGCCGCTCAGCGAACGCGACGGATCCGCGCGAGGCCCGCGTTGACGGACCGGGCCCACAGCGGGCCGCGGTAGAGGAAGGCCGTGTAGCCCTGCACCAGGGTGGCGCCCGCGTCGAGCCGGGCCTTCACGTCCTCGGCCGTGTCGACACCGCCGACCGAGATGACGCACGCCTCGTCGGGGAGCACCCGCCGCAGGATGCCCAGCACCTCGAGCGCGCGCGGCGCGAGGGGCGCGCCCGACAGCCCACCGGCGCCCGCCGCCTCGACGACCGCGGCGTCCGTGCGGAGACCCGACCGGGACAGCGTGGTGTTCGTCGCGATGACGCCCGCGAGGCCCAGCTCGGTGGCGAGGCCGGCGATGCGCTCCACCTCCGCGTCCTGGAGGTCGGGAGCGATCTTCACGAGGACCGGCACGCCGCCCGCGGCGTCGCGGATGCGCGTGAGCAGCGGCCGGAGGAGCTCGATCTCCTGGAGCCCGCGGAGGCCGGGGGTGTTCGGCGAGCTGACGTTGACGGCGAGGTAGTCGGCGACCGGCGCGACCAGCCGCGTTGAGCGCACGTAGTCCTCGACGGCGTCCTCGACCGCGACGGCGCGCGTCTTGCCGATGTTGACGCCGATGACGGGTCGATCGCGTCGCGCGCGGAGGCGGCGGAGGCGGTCCGCGAGGGCGGCCGCTCCCCCGTTGTTGAAGCCCATGCGGTTGACGACGGCGCGGTCGTCGATGAGCCGGAACAGGCGCGGCCGGGGGTTGCCGGGCTGCGCCTCGGCGGTGACGGTCCCGACCTCGACGTGCCCGAAGCCGAGCTGGCCGAGGCCGAGCACGGCCAGCGCGTCCTTGTCGAAGCCCGCGGCGACGCCGAAGGGGGACGGGAAGCGCAGGCCGAGGGCGTCCACCGCGAGAGAGGGATCCGGTGCGGTCAGCCGACGGGCGATCCAGCCGAGGCCGGACGACGGGAGGAGGGCGATCGCCGTGGACGCGAGGTGGTGCGCGTCCTCCGGGTCCATGCGCGACAGGACCGTGCGGAAGAGGAGGGGATACATCGCCACCAGGCTAGCGGGTGCCGACCGGGTGCCCCGCGGACGCCCGCCCGCGGCGGGCTGGAGCACGTCGGCCTAGAGCGCGTCTGCCTCGGGCGAGGCGGCGTGCGCCACGCGCAGCTGGGCGATCGCGGACTCGAAGTCGTCGAGCGAGTCGAAGCCCTGGTAGACGCTCGCGAAGCGGAGGTAGGCCACCTCGTCGAGTTCGCGGAGCGGCGGCAGGATGCTGAGGCCGATGTCGTTCGCCTCGATCTGCGACGCGCCGGTGGCCCGGATCGCCTCCTCCACGCGCTGCGCGAGGACCGCGAGGTCCGTGTCCGTGACGGGACGCCCCTGGCACGCCTTGCGGACGCCCGTGACGATCTTCTCCCGGCTGAACGGCTCGACCACGCCGTTGCGCTTGATCACGCTGAGGCTCGCGGTCTCCGTGGTGCTGAAGCGGCGGCCGCACTCGGGGCACTGCCGGCGCCGGCGGATCGACAGGCCGTCGTCGCTCGTGCGGGAGTCGACGACGCGGGAGTCGGGGTGGCGGCAGAAGGGGCAGAACATCGTGTGCCCAGGATACGTCAGCCCCGGAGGCGGGCCGTCACCGCGTCGCCGTGCGCCGGGAGGTCCTCGGCGCGGCTCAGCGCGACGATCATCGGCTCCGCCTGGCGCAGCGCGTCCGCGTCGTAGCGCACGACCTGCTGCGGGCGGAGGAACGTGTACGCGCCGAGGCCCGACCCGAAGCGCGCCTGGCCGCCCGTGGGGAGCACGTGGTTGGATCCGGCGAGGTAGTCGCCGAGGCTCACCGGCGCGTGCGGGCCGAGGAAGATCGCGCCGGCGCTGTGCAGGTGGGCGAGCAGCGCGTCGGGGTCCGCGGTCTGGACCGAGAGATGCTCCGGGCCGTAGGCGTCGCTGTAGCGGGCGGCCGTGGCGAGGTCGTCGACCACGAGGATGGCCGACTGCGGGCCGGTGAGCGCCTGGCCGACGCGGGCCGAGTGTCCGGTGGTCGCGGCCAGCGCCGCGACCTCGGCGTCGACCGCGCGGGCGAGCTCCGGCGAGTCGGTGACGAGGACGGACGCGGCCATCTCGTCGTGCTCGGCCTGGCTCACCAGGTCGGCGGCGACGAGCCGGGCGTCCGCGTGGGCGTCCGCGATGACGAGGATCTCGGTGGTGCCGGCCTCCGAGTCGATGCCCGTGACGCCGCGGACCACGCGCTTGGCGGCGGCGACGTAGATGTTGCCGGGTCCGGTGACGACGTCGACGGGCTCGAGCCCGAGGTCCGCGACGCCGTGCGCGAAGGCGCCGATCGCCCCCGCGCCGCCCATGGCGTAGACCTCGTCGACCCCGAGGAGGCCGGCGGCGCCGAGGATGACGGGGTGCACGGATCCGCCGTGCGCGGCCTGCGCGGGCGAGGCGAGCGCGATGCTCCCGACGCCCGCGACCTGCGCCGCGACGACGTTCATCACGACGCTCGACGGGTAGACGGCCTTGCCGCCGGGGACGTAGAGGCCCACGCGGCGGACGGGCTGCCAGCGCTGGACGATCGTGCCGCCGGGGACGACCGTGGTCGTGGTCTCGGGCGGGACCTGCGCGGCGGAGCCGAGGCGCACGCGGCGGATGGCCTCCTCGAGCGCGGCGCGCACGTCGGGGTCGAGGCCGTCGACGGCCGCGGCGATGTCCGCCGCAGGCACGCGGATGGCGCCCGGGCGCACCCGGTCGAGCCGCTCCGCCTGGTCGAGGAGGGCGGCGCTCCCCCGCGTGCGGACGTCCTCGACGAGCTCGCGCGCCACGTCGAGCGCGACGGCGACGTCGGTGACGGGACGCGGGAGGAGGTCGAGCAGATCGGCGGTGCTGGGCGTGGTGCCGCGGAGGTCCTGGATGCGCATCATGACTCCGGAAGTCTACCGAGCGGGCGCCGGCCGGATCCGGCGGCTAGCGTCTGCAGGCATGGACGCGCACCCCGCCACCACGCTCTCCGAGGCCCCGGGCCAGGCCGCCTTCCGTGCCGCGTTCCGACGGCACGCCGCGGGCGTCGCGGTCGTCACGGCGCGCGACGCCCAGGGCTCCCCCGTGGGCTTCACCGCCACGTCGCTCGCCTCCGTGTCCGCGGATCCGCCGCTCGCCAGCTTCAGCCTCGCCCGCACCGCCTCCAGCGCCGCCGCCCTGGCCGTCGCCGACCACGTCGCGATCCACGTGCTGGGCGCCCGCGACCGGCACCTCGCCGAGCGCCTCAGCGGTCCGGCGTCCGAGCGCTTCGCGGGCGACCACTGGTCCCCCGGCCCCCACGGCCTGCCCGTGCTCGCCGGCGGCACGGCCCTCCTCGTCGCCCGCATCGTGGAGCGGGTGCACGTCCACGACGCGATCGTCGTGATCGTGCGCGTCGAGGACGGCGGCACGGGCGTCGACGACGAGCCGCTCGTCTACCACGCGCGCCGCTACCTGCGCCCCGGCGCCGACGCCTGACCGCCGACGTCCGTCCGCCGCCGGCCGGGGATCAGCCCAGGCAGTTGGGGCCGAGCAGCGACTTGAGCTCCCCGTAGAGGTCGGCGCTCACCGTGACCGGGTAGGGGATCTCGAAGACGCGCCCGTTGTCGCCCTTCACCAGCTGGAGCCGCACCTCGGTGTCGCCCGAGTGCCGGATCAGCACGTCGTTGAGGCCCATGACCGTCTCGGTCGTGGCGCGGTTCTCCGCCAGGCTGATGAGCAGCGGCCCCGAGCCGAGGCTCTGCCCGAGGTCGGGCTGGAACATCGAGAACGCGTGGATGTTCATGCCGTCGTCGCGCGTGGAGACGCGCCCGCGGATGACGACCACGGTGTCGCCCTGCAGCGCCGGCGCGAACTCCTGGTACGCCTTGCCCATGAACATGCAGGTGATCTCGCCGCCGAAGTCCTCGAGCTGCACCATGCCGTACTGGTTGCCGGAGTTCCGCGCCGTGCGGTGCTGGACGCTCGTGAGGAGCCCCGCCAGCGTCACCGTCTCGCCGTCCATCGACGCGTCGGTCGCCAGCAGCTCGGCGATGCCCGTCGAGGCGAGCTTCGCCAGCGGGATCTCGAGCCCGGCGAGCGGGTGGTCGGAGACGTAGAGCCCGAGCATCTCGCGCTCGAACGCGAGCTTGTCGCGCTTCGCCCACTCCGGCCGCTCGGGCACCTTGCGCGCGTGCTGCGGCTCGTCCCAGAGGCTGTCGAAGTCGAAGCCGACCTGGCCGTTCATGGCGGCGCGCTTGTCGCTCACGCTCGCGTCGATCATGCCCTCGTGCACCTCGAGGAGGGCCCGGCGGGTGTCGCCCAGCGAGTCGAACGCGCCGGCCTTGATGAGCGACTCCACCGTGCGCTTGTTGGCGACCGGCAGCGGCACCTTCTTGAGGAAGTCGTCGAAGGACTCGAACGCGCCCTGCTCGGTGCGGGCGCCGCGCAGCGCCTCGACCACGTTCGCGCCGACGTTGCGCACGGCGCCCAGCCCGAAGCGGATGTCGGCACCGGCGGCCGCGAAGAACCCGATGGACTCGTTGACGTCCGGCGGGAGCACCTTGATCCCCATGCGGCGGCACTCGTTGAGGTACAGCGCCATCTTGTCCTTGGAGTCGCCGACGCTCGTGAGGAGCGCGGCCATGTACTCGGCCGGGTAGTGCGCCTTGAGGTACGCGGTCCAGTAGGAGACGACGCCGTAGGCCGCCGAGTGCGCCTTGTTGAAGGCGTAGTCGGAGAACGGCAGCAGGATGTCCCAGAGCGCCTTGACCGCGGCCATCGAGTAGCCGTTGTCGATCATGCCCTGCGAGAAGCCGGCGAACTGCTTGTCGAGCTCCGACTTCTTCTTCTTGCCCATCGCGCGGCGGAGGAGGTCGGCCTGCGCGAGCGTGAAGCCCGCGAGCTTCTGCGCCACCGACATCACCTGCTCCTGGTACACGATGAGGCCGTGCGTGGTGCCGAGCACCTCGCGGAGCGGCTCCTCGAGCTCCGGATGGATGGGGGTGATCTCCTGCAGCCCGTTCTTCCGCAGCGCGTAGTTCGTGTGCGAGTTCGCGCCCATGGGGCCCGGGCGGTACAGCGCGATGACGGCCGAGATGTCCTCGAAGTTGTCGGGCTTCATCATGCGCAGCAGCGAGCGCATGGGCCCGCCGTCGAGCTGGAAGACGCCGAGCGTGTCGCCGCGGGCCAGCAGGTCGTACGCGCCCTGGTCGTCGAGGCCGAGGTCCTCGAGCACGAGCTTCTCACCGCGGTTGGACTCGATGTTGTTGAGCGCGTCGTCGATGATCGTGAGGTTGCGCAGCCCCAGGAAGTCCATCTTGATGAGGCCGAGCGACTCGCACGCGGGGTAGTCGAACTGCGTGACGATCTGGCCGTCCTGCTCCCGCTTCATGATCGGGATGATGTCGATGAGCGGCTCGCTCGACATGATGACGCCGGCCGCGTGCACGCCCCACTGGCGCTTGAGGTTCTCGATGCCCTGCGCCGTCTCGAAGACCTTCTGCGCCTCCGGGTCCATCGCGAGCACCTCGCGGAAGTCGCCCGCCTCCCGGTAGCGCGGGTGGTCGGTGTCGAGGATGCCGGACAGCGGGATGTCCTTGCCCATGATGGCGGGCGGCATGGCCTTCGTGAGCTTGTCGCCCATGGAGAAGGGGTAGCCGAGCACGCGGCTGGAGTCCTTGAGCGCCTGCTTGGCCTTGATGGTGCCGTAGGTGACGATCTGCGCGACGCGCTCGTCGCCGTACTTGTCGGTCACGTACCGGATGACCTCGCCGCGGCGACGGTCGTCGAAGTCGACGTCGAAGTCGGGCATGGAGACGCGGTCGGGGTTGAGGAAGCGCTCGAAGAGGAGGCCGTGCTCCAGGGGGTCGAGGTCGGTGATGCCCATCGCGTAGGCGACCATCGACCCGGCGCCCGATCCGCGGCCGGGGCCCACGCGGATCCCGTTCTCCTTCGACCAGCCGATGAAGTCCGCGACGACGAGGAAGTAGCCCGGGAAGCCCATCTGCGCGATGACGCCGACCTCGTAGTCGGCGCGCTTGCGCACGTCGTCCGAGAAGCCGCGCGGGTAGCGCCGGACGAGGCCGCGCTCGACCTCCTTGACGAACCAGGTCTGCTCGCTCTCGCCCTCGGGGACGGGGTAGCGCGGCATGTAGTTCGCGGACTCGTTGAACTGCACGTCGCAGCGCTCCGCGATGAGCAGCGTGTTGTCGCACGCCTCCTCGTGGTCGCGGAAGAGGTGGCGCATCTGCTGCGCGGTCTTGAGGTAGAACTCGTCGGCGTCGAACTTGAAGCGGTTCGGGTCGTCGAGCGTGGTGCCGGACTGCACGCACAGGAGCGCCGCGTGGCTCGTCGCGTCGTGCTCGTGCGTGTAGTGCAGGTCGTTCGTGGCGACGAGCGGGAGGTCGAGGTCCTTCGCGAGGCGGAGGAGGTCGCTCATGATCCGGCGCTCGATGCCGAGCCCGTGGTCCATGATCTCGCAGAAGTAGTTGCCCGCCCCGAAGATGTCGCGGTAGTCGCTCGCGGCCTTGACGGCCTCGTCGTACTGGCCGAGGCGGAGGCGGGTCTGGACCTCGCCCGACGGGCAGCCCGTGGTGGCGATGAGGCCCTTCGCGTAGGTGCTGAGGAGCTCGCGGTCCATGCGGGGCTTGAAGTAGTAGCCCTCGAGGGAGGCGCGCGACGACAGCCGGAAGAGGTTGTGCATGCCCTCCGTGGTCTCGGCGAGCATCGTGAGGTGCGTGTAGGCACCGGATCCGGAGACGTCGTCCCGGCCGCCGTCGCCCCACCGCACGCGCGTGCGGTCCCCGCGGTGCGTGCCCGGCGTGATGTACGCCTCGGTGCCGATGATGGGCTTCACGCCCGCGGCCTTCGCCTGCTTCCAGAAGTCGAACGCGCCGAACACGTTGCCGTGGTCCGTGATGGCGACGGCGGGCATCTCCTGCTCCGCGGCGGCCTGCACGAGCGGACCCACGCGGGCCGCCCCGTCGAGCATCGAGTACTCGCTGTGGACGTGGAGGTGGACGAACGAGTCGTTGCGGGGCACGGGTCTCTTCTACTCATGGGTCGGCGGTGGAGCCATCATAGGCAGGCCCCCGGAGGTGCCTCGGGCGTGTCGGGCGTCAGTCGCGGAGGACCTCGAGGGCGTGCTGCAGGTCGGCCGGGTACGTGCTCGAGAACGACGCGCGGTCGCCCGTGCCGGGGTGCGTGACCTCCAGCCGCATCGCGTGCAGCCACTGCCGCCCGAGGCCCAGCTGCCCCGACAGCACGGGGTCGGCGCCGTACATCGCGTCGCCCACGCAGGGGTGGCGCTGCGCGGCCATGTGCACGCGGATCTGGTGGGTGCGGCCCGTCTCCAGGTGCACCTCGAGCAGGGCCGCGCGGCGGAACGCCTCGAGCGTCTCGTAGTGGGTGACGGACGCCTTGCCGTCCGCGGTGACCGCGAACTTCCAGTCGCTCCTCGGGTGGCGGCCGATGGGCGCGTCGATGGTGCCGGCCAGCGGATCCGGATACCCCTGGACCACCGCGTGGTACACCTTCTCGACCTCGCGGTCGTGGAACTGGCGCTTGAGCTCGGTGTACGCGCGCTCCGTCTTGGCGACGACCATGAGCCCGCTCGTGCCCGCGTCGAGCCGGTGCACGATGCCCTGCCGCTCCTCCGCGCCGGAGGTGCTGAGGCGGAACCCGGCGGCGGCGAGGGCGCCGAGGACGGTGGGGCCGGTCCAGCCGACGCTCGGGTGCGCCGCGACGCCGACGGGCTTGTCGACCACCACGATGTCGTCGTCGTCGTGCACGATGCCGAGGTCGGGCACCGCGAGCGGGACGACCGACGGCTCCTGCTTGGGCTGCCAGCTGACGGCGAGCATGGACCCGCCCACGAGCCGGTCGGACTTGCCGGCCTCGCGGCCGTCCTGCGTGACGCCACCGGCTTCCGCGACCTCGGCCGCGAAGCTCCGGGAGAAGCCGAGGAGGCGCGCGAGGCCCGCGTCGACGCGCTGCCCGTCGAGGCCGTCGGGGACGGGGATGCTGCGGTGCTCCATCGGTGGTGCCTCTTCCGGTGCGGGGGACGACGGGCCGCGCGAACGACGACGGCGACGCGGGACCCTCGTGGCTCGTGGGAGCCGGGTCCCGCGTCGCCGTCGGGCGCGCGGGTGGTGCGGGTGCTAGTTGCCCGAGTAGCCGGGGAACGAGGCGGTGGCCGGCGCCTCGGTCGATCCGGCGGAGTCCAGCTCGCGGAGCTGGCCCTCGATGTAGCCCTTGAGCTTGGTGCGGTACTCGCGCTCGAAGGTGCGGAGCTCGTCGATGCGGCCCTCGAGGACCTGGCGCTCCTTCTCGAGCACGGCGGTCTTGGAGCGCTGCTCGGCCTCGGCCTCGGCGGCGATGCGCGCGGCGGTGGCGTGCGCCTCGGCGACGAGCGCGTCGCGCTTCTCGACGCCCTCGCGGACGTGCTCCTCGTGCAGCTTGCGGGCGAGCTTGAGCAGGCTGCTCGTGCTCGAGGTCTCGTCGTCCTCGGTGGCCGGGGCGGCGGGCGCCTGGGCGACCACGGGGGCCGGCTCGGGCTCGGGGGTGGGCTCCGGCTCGACGACGACGGGCGCCTGCTCGACCGCGGCGGGCGCGGGAGCGGGGGTCTCGATCGCGGTGGTCGCGGCGGGGGCGGACTCGCCCGAGGAGAGGCGCTGGCGTAGCTCCTCGTTCTCCTGGTGGAGGCGACGCAGCTCGACGACCACCTCGTCGAGGAAGTCGTCCACCTCGTCCTGGTCGTATCCCTCGCGGAACTTGGTCGGCTGGAAACGCTTGTTGACGACGTCTTCAGGAGTGAGAGCCATGGCCTGCCACCTCTTTTGTGCGTAGAGCGGGGTCCGCGGGCGCGGACGGGGATTCGGGACAACGTGCGCCTCAACGCTACCAGCGGAACGCCCGGGTCCGGGGACTCGGGCCGCGATCCGCGGACGGAGGAGCGACGCCTAGGCGATGAAGCCGCGCGCGACGTTGAACAGGATGATGGCGACCAGCATCGTGATCATCCAGCCGAAGTCGAGCGCGACCGGACCGAGGCGCAACGGCGGGATGAGCCGGCGCACGAACCCGATGGGCGGGTCGGTGACCGTGTACGACGCCTCGGCCACGATGAGCATCGCGCCGCGCGGGCGCCACTCCCGGGAGAGGGACTGCACGAGGTCGAGGACGAACCGGCCCCACATGCAGATGATGAACGCCAGGAGGGCGAACCACACGACGGTGGCGACGAGGGAGACGATGATCACGGAGACAAGTATGGCGGGCGTCGATGGGAGCTCCCGTCGACGCCCGCCATCTCAGCGGTCCGCGTGGATCAGCGTCCGAAGAAGGAGGCCTCGACCTCGGCCTCGGTGGCCGACTGCTCGCCGGACACGGCGACGTGCGAGGGCGAGAGCAGGAAGACCTTGCTCGTGACGCGCTCGATCTTGCCGTAGAGGCCGATGGAGAGGCCGCTCGCGAAGTCGATGAGGCGGCGCGCGTCGTCGTCCGTCATCTGCGACAGGTTGATGATGACCGGGACGCCCTCGCGGAAGTTCTCGGCGATGACCTGCGCGTCCTTGTAGGCCTTGGGGTGGACGGTGAGGATCTCGTTCATTTCAGCCGGCGCCGCATTCCTTGTGGTGGTCGAGGGCTTGTGCAGGGGGGTCACGGGGGCGCGCTTCGCCTGCTGCTGCTCGCGCTGCTGCGGGGCGGGCGCCGGCGCGGGGACGGCCTGCACGGGCGACTGCTGCTGCGCGGGCTGCTGCGGGTAGTCGAGCTCCTCGTCGGCGAGTCCCAGGTACACCATGGTCTTGCGAAGTGGGTTGGCCATCATTCCTCTTTCCGTTTCGGCCTGACGAACCGGACCGCACCTCCGACATTAAGGGCGGTCGGGTCGCTTTCCCGTGATTGCCGACCCGATCCGAAGGTGTGTCGCGCCCTCGAGCAGCGCCTCGCGCAGGTCGCCGGACATGCCGGCCGAGATCGCGCGGGCCTCGGGCAGGATGCGCCGCACGTCGTCCGAGATGGCGCGCAGGCGGGCGAACGCCCGGCGGGGCTCCCCGTCGTCGGGCGCGACCGCCATGACGCCGAGGACGCGGATGCCGGCCGCCGCCGCCGCGTGCTCCGCGAGGGCCTCCGCCTCTGCGGGCGGGACCCCTCCGCGGGCGGGGTCGTCGGTGAGGTTGACCTGGAGGAAGACGCGCGTCTCCTCGTCGTCGGACGCCAGCGCGTCCACGAGCGAGGGCCGGTCGACGGAGTGGATCACCGAGGCGTAGCGGCGCACCTGGCGCGCCTTCTTGCCCTGGAGCTGCCCGACGAAGTGCCAGGCGACGCCGCGCCCCGCGAGCTCGGCGGCCTTTCCCTGCGCCTCCTGGTGCCGGCTCTCCCCCAGGTCGCGCACGCCGAGGTCGACGAGCTCGCGGAGGAGCGACACGGGCTGGAACTTCGTGACGACGATCGTGGTCACCTCTCCCGGGTCGCGGTCCGCCTCGCGGATCGCGTCGGCCACCTGCGCGCGCACGGACGCCCACCGCTCGGCGAGGCCGGGGTGGGCCTCGTCGGGGTGGGCGTCCGACGCGTGCGCGCCGCCGGTCAGCGGGGCGTCGCTCACTTCAGGAAGTCGGGGATGTCCAGGTCGTCGCCGTCGTCCTCGAACGTCGGGTCGCTCGCCGGGACGGCCGCGACGGGCGCCTCGGCCTGCGGGCGGGACGGCGCGGACTCCACGGCCTCGGGGGTGGTGACGGCTCCCCCGCCGGCGGCGACGAAGCCGCTGCGGCGGTTCTCGACCTTGGCCGACGGCTCGCCGCCGTCGAAGCCGGCCGCGATGACGGTGACGCGCACCTCGTCGCCGAGGGTGTCGTCGATCACCGCGCCGAAGATGATGTTCGCCTCGGGGTGCACCGCCTCCTGCACGAGCTTGGCCGCGTCGTTGATCTCGAAGATGCCGAGGTTCGATCCGCCCTGGATGGAGAGGAGCACGCCGTGGGCGCCCTCGATGCTGGCCTCCAGCAGCGGCGACGCCACCGCGAGCTCGGCCGCCTTGATCGACCGGTCGGCGCCGCGGGAGGAGCCGATGCCCATGAGCGCGGATCCGGCGCCCTGCATGACGGACTTCACGTCGGCGAAGTCGAGGTTGATGAGGCCGGGGGTCGTGATGAGGTCCGTGATGCCCTGGACGCCCGCGAGGAGCACCTGGTCGGCGGTCGCGAACGCCTCGAGCATGCTGATGCCGCGGTCGCTGATCTCGAGCAGGCGGTCGTTCGGCACGACGATGAGCGTGTCGACCTCGTTCTTCAGCGTCGCGACGCCGAGCTCGGCCTGGGCCGAGCGGCGCTTGCCCTCGAAGCCGAACGGCTTCGTGACGACGCCGATGGTGAGCGCGCCGATCGACTTCGCGATGCGGGCCACGACGGGCGCGCCGCCGGTGCCGGTGCCGCCGCCCTCGCCCGCGGTGACGAAGACCATGTCGGCGCCCGCGAGGGCCTCCTCGATCTCCTCCGCGTGGTCCTCGGCGGCGCGACGGCCGACCTCGGGGTCGGCGCCGGCGCCGAGGCCGCGGGTGATCTCGCGGCCGACGTCGAGCTTGACGTCCGCGTCGCTCATGAGCAGGGCCTGCGCGTCGGTGTTGATCGCGATGAACTCCACGCCCCGCAGACCGAGCTCGATCATGCGGTTGACGGCGTTGACGCCGCCACCGCCGATGCCGACGACCTTGATGACGGCGAGGTAGTTCTGGTTGTTCGACACGACGGGCCTCCGCTAGAACCTTCGACCTCCGGTGGAGGCTTAGAGTTTACTCAGTATGCATTTCCTGATCCCGACGTTAGGGGGCGTCGGGCGGGTGCGGCGACCGGCGCGCCGCGTGTCGTCACACCCGGCGGATCATGGGCCCGCGACGGGCGCGTCGGGCGCCGAGACGTCGTAGGAGCCGACGTCGCCGCGGGCCTTCACGAGCGCCTGCAGCACCTGTGCCTTCTCGGCCGAGCGCTCCCCGCTCCCCCACAGCACCTTCTTGCCGCTGCGGAGCGTGAGCATCACGTCGTCGGTCGTGTTGGCCTGGATGCCGTCGACCTGCGGCAGGAAGTCGGCGGGCAGCGCGACGAGCACCGCCGTCGCGGCCCGGAAGCGCGGGCTGGAGAGGTCGGCGCTCGGCAGGTCGACGAGGGGGTAGCCGTCCGGGCGCGCCGTGGCGCGCTCGATGGTGACGCCCGCGGGGTCCACGAGGTCGAAGCCGGCGCCCGACTGGATCACGGCGACGGGCGTGCGCTCGACGATGCGGATCACGAGGGTCGAGGGCGGCCGGCTCTCCGTGCTGTAGCTGCGGATGAGCGGGAAGGCGCGCAGCTCGTCGCCCACGCGGCCGAGGTCGACGAGCGGGAGGGGCGTGCCGACCTGGTCGGCGAGGGCGGCCTGGATGCTGTCGGGCGAGACGCGGTCCGCGCCCTCGACCTCGACGGTGCGCAGGGCGAGGAGCGGCGAGTAGACGGCGATGCCGACGACGATCGCGAGGACGAGGAAGGCGCCGAGCGCGCCCAGCAGGCCGGCGCGGCGGCGGCGCGTGCGCTGCGTGAACCGGCGCACCTCCTGGCGCTCGTAGCGCTGGCGCTCGCGGCGGGCGCGGCGCAGCTGACGGCGGGCCTCGGCGTCGCCGGTGGTCGCGCTGGCGGGGCGCGCGGGCCGGTGCGCGCGGGGCGTCGGCTCGGCGTCGCCCTCCGCGTGCGTGCGGCGGCGGAGCGGCTTCGCGGCCGTGGACCCGGCGGCCTGCGCGGCGCCGCGCGCCCGGCGGCCGAGCCGGCCGGCGATGCCGCCCGCGCGGGACGCCGTCGGCTCCCGCCCGGTGCTCGGGGCGGGAGGCGCGGTGACGGGCGCCTGCGCGAGGTGCGGCAGGACGATCGGCTCGGTGTCCGGTTCGTCGTCGTCCCGCCATGCGGCGCGGGGCCGGTCGGCCGCGGGCGGCGTCGCGGCCGTGCGGGCGGGCGTCCCGGTGCCGGAGGCCGTGCCGACGCCGGGGGCCGTGCCGGTCCGGGGCGGCGCGACGGGGCGCGGGACGACGGGGCGCGGTGCGGCGGGTCGCTGCGCGGGCGGGCGTTGCGGGGCCTGCGGAGCGGGGCGCGCCGGGTCGGCCGCGGGTCGCTCGGTCGCGGAGGCGGATGCGGGCGGGGACGCCGGCCGGGATCCGCGTCGTCGCGACGCCGGGGCCTCGGCGCCGTCCGCGGGCGCGTCGGGCGCGGGCCGGCGCGGGACCCGGGGCCGGTCGAAGCCCTCGGGCCGCTTCACTCGCGCGGCCGGGGGGACGCCGCGGGCTCGGCCGGGCGCGCCAGCGCGTCGACCACCTGCGGGATGATCCGGTACACGTCGCCGCAGCTGAGGGTCACGACGAGGTCGCCGTCGCGCGCGATCTCCGCGACGCGGTCGGCCGCGTCCTGCCAGTCGGGCAGGTAGTCGACGCGGCCGGCGTCGGCGAAGCGCTCCGACACGAGCGCGCCCGTGACGCCGGGGATCGGGTCCTCGCGCGCGCCGAACACGTCGAGCACGACCGTGTGGTCGGCGAGCTCCTCGTAGACGCGCGCGAAGTCGCCCGCCATGAGCTGCGTGCGGCTGTACAGGTGCGGCTGGTGCACGGCGATGATGCGGCCGGATCCGACGACCGTCCGCGCGGCGGAGAGCGCGGCGCGCACCTCGGTGGGGTGGTGCGCGTAGTCGTCGTAGACGCTCACGCCGCGGACCTCCGCGTGCAGCTCGAAGCGGCGGCCGGTGCCGGAGAACCCGGCGAGGCCCGCGATCGCGTCGTCGGGATCCACGCCGAGGCCCACGAGGACGGCGTACGCGCCGGCCGCGTTGATCGCGTTGTGCCGACCGGGCACGCGGAGCGCGGCACGTCGGGAGACGCCGTCGTGGGTGAGCGTGAAGGCGACGGGGCCGTCGGTGACGATGTCGGAGATGCGGACGTCGGCGGCCGGGTCCTCGCCGAACGTGACGATGCGGCCCTCGATGCGCGCGGTGACGCGGCGGGCGCCGGGGTCGTCGCTCGAGATCACGACGAGCTCGGACGCGGCCGACGCGAAGCGCACGAAGGCGTCGTCGAAGGCCTCGTGCGAGCCGTAGTGGTCGAGGTGGTCGGCGTCGACGTTGGTGATGAGCGCCACGGCCGTGTCGTACAGGAGGAAGGAGCCGTCGGACTCGTCGGCCTCGACGACGAAGAGCTCCTCGGATCCGGGGGCGCTGGAGACGCCGAGCCCGCCGATCACGCCGCCGTTCACGAACGACGGGTCGCGCCCGGCCTCGAGCAGCGCGGTGACGATCATGCCGGTGGACGTGGTCTTCCCGTGCGCGCCCGCGACCGCGACGAGGCGCTGGCCGCTGATGAGCCAGGCGAGCGCCTGCGAGCGGTGCAGGATCGGGAGGCCCCGCTCCTTCGCGAGCACGTACTCGGGGTTGTCCTGCCAGAGCGCGCCCGTGACGACGAGCGCCTCGGCGTCGCCCACGTGGGCCGCGTCGTGGCCGACGTGGATCTCGGCGCCGAGCTCCCGGAGCGCCTGGACGGCGTCGGAGTCGCGCGAGTCGGATCCGGTGACGCGGTGGCCCGCGGCGAGGAACAGGCGCGCGATGCCGCTCATGCCGGACCCGCCGATGCCCACGAAGTGGACGCGGCCGAGCTCGGTCGGGATGTCCATGGTCAGGTCGGGTGCGATCACGTGCGGTCTCCTCGGGAGGTGGGAAGCGGGCGGGCGGCGCGGTCAGCGCCGGGCGGCGGGCCGGGACGGGCGTGCGGCGACCGCGTCGCGCACGAGGTCGGCCATGCGGGCGGCGCCGTCGCGACCGCCCACGGACGCGGCGGCCGCGGACATGCGCGCGAGCGCGGCCGGGTCGGACAGGAGCGGGAGCACGTGGGCGAGCACCCAGTCGGGCGTGAAGTCGGCGTCCGCCACGACGATGCCGCCCCCGGCCGCGACGACGCCGCGGACGTTGACGGCCTGCTCGCCGTTCCCGACGGGGTACGGGACGTAGACCGCGGGGAGGCCCACGGCCGTGAGCTCCGAGAGCGCGCCGGCCCCCGCCCGCGAGACGACGAGGTCGGCCGCGGCGATGGCGAGCTCCATCCGGTCGGAGTACCCGACCACGTGGTACCGCTCGACGCCCGGGTCGGTGAACTCCTGCGCGCCGCCGACGATGTGCAGGATCTGCGCGCCCGTCGCGGTGATCCGCTCGGCCACCTGCACGACCGTGCGGTTGAGGCTGCGGGCGCCCGTGGATCCGCCGGTCACGAGGAGCGTCGGCCGGTCGGCGTCGAGGCCGAGCTGGGCGCGCGCGTCGGCGCGGACGGCATCGCGGTCGAGGGTCGCGATCTCGCGGCGGAGCGGCATGCCGACCACCCGGGCCCGCGGTCCGAGGGCCGTGCCGGGGAACGTGATGCCGACCGAGGCGGCGACGCGCGCGCCGAGGCGGTTGGCGAGGCCGGGCGACGCGTTGGCCTCGTGCACGACGACCGGCACGCGCGAGCGGCGGGCGGCGAGGTAGGCGGGCGCGGCCGCGTAGCCGCCGAAGCCGACGACCACGTCCACGCCGCGCTCGGCGATGATGCGGCGGATCTGGCTGACCGCCCGCGCGAACGCCGGCGCGAACGCGACGGCCGCGCGGTCCGGGCGGCGCGGGAAGGGCAGGCGGGCGATGGTGAGCAGCTCGTAGCCGCGGGCCGGGACGAGGCGCGCCTCGAGGCCCTCGCGCGTGCCGAGGACGAGGATCGTGGACTCCGGCTCGCGGGCGCGCAGCTCGTCGGCGACCGCGAGCAGCGGGTTGACGTGCCCCGCGGTGCCGCCGCCGGCGAGCAGGTAGACCGTCACGAGCGCATGCCGATCACGGCCGGGATGACGTCCGGCGACTCCTCGGTCGTGGGCTTCCGCGCGAAGCCGAGCACGATGCCCATCGCGACGAGCGTCGTCACGAGCGAGGACCCTCCCGACGACACGAACGGCAAGGGCACCCCGAGCACCGGGAGCAGGTTGAGCACCACGGCGATGTTCACGAAGGCCTGCACGATGATCCACGTCATGACGGCGCCCGTCGCGACGCGGGCGAAGGTGTCGGTGTTGGCGCGGATCACGCGGATGAAGCCGATGGCGAGCACCACGAACAGGAGGATGACGACGATCGCGCCGATGAGGCCGAGCTCCTCGCCGATGATCGCGAAGATGTAGTCGTTGTCGGCCTCGGGCAGCCACATCCACTTGGCCTTGGAGTTGCCGAGGCCCACGCCGAAGACGCCGCCCGCGGCCAGCGCGTAGAGGCCGTGCGTGGACTGCCAGCAGCCGCCCGCGTAGTCGCACTGCCCGGTGAGGAACTCGGTGACGCGGCGCATGCGGCTGTCGCTGATGACGGTCATGAGCACCGCGAGCACGGAGCCGATCGTGAGCATGAGCGTGAGCTTGCCCATCGGGATCCCCGCGAAGAACAGGGCGCCGAGCACGATGCTCGCCATGATGATGACCGTCCCGAGGTCGCCGCCGAGCGCCACGAGGCCCACGGCCCCGCCCGCGACCGGGAGCACGGGGATGAGGATGTGCGGCCACGTGCGCAGCAGGTGGCGCTTCCTCGAGAGGATGAAGCCCAGCCAGATGACGAGGCCCACCTTGATGAGCTCGGCGGGCTGGAACGTCGTGCCGGCGATGCGGATCCAGCCGATGTTCTCGCCGACCTTCACGCCCATGGGGCCGAACACGAGCAGCTGCACGCCGCACGCGGCCAGCAGCAGGACCCACGCCCACCGCTTCCAGAACATGGGCGGCACGAGCGAGACGAGCAGCATGAGCGGGACGCCGATGAGCGCGAACATGCCCTGCTTGAGGAAGATGCCGAAGAACCCGCCGCCCGCGACGAACGAGTCGATGCTCGACGACGACAGCACCATCACGAGGCCGAAGACCACGAGGAAGAGGGTCGTGCCGAGCAGGAGGAAGTAGGAGCCGCTCTCCGCGTGGAAGGCGCGGCCGAGGCTGATCCGGGCGGCGAGCCCGCGGCGCTGCGTGCCCTCCTGCGCGTCCTCGACGGGCGCGGACGGGGTGCGCGGGCCGCGGGGGCCCGGCGCGTCAGCCGCGCGGCCGGTCCGCGTCGTTCTCGGGGGCAGTGTCATCCGCCGCACCTCCCAGGTGGTGGTCGACCGCGGCGCGGAATCGGCGCCCGCGATCGGCGTAGTCGGTGAATTGGTCCATGGATGCCGCCGCCGGGGCCAAGAGGACCGTGTCGCCCTGCTCTGCCACGCCCGCCGCGAGCCGCACCGCGGTCCGCATGACCTCCTCAGTGTCGCTCTCGGCCACCTCGAGGACCGTCACGTCGGGCGCGTGTCGCGCGAATGCCGCGAGCACCTCGGCGCGCTCGGCGCCGATGACCACGGCGGCCCGGAGGCGGGCGGCGTGGGAGCGGATCAGCTCGTCGAGCTCGACGCCCTTGAGCAGCCCCCCGACGACCCAGACGACCGAGGGGAACGCGGCGAGGGACGCGGACGCGGCGTGCGGGTTCGTGGCCTTGGAGTCGTCGACGAACGCGACGCCGTCGCGCTCCCCGATGCGCTCGATGCGATGGCTGTCGAGCTCGAACCGCTGGAGCGCCTGGCGCACGACCGCCGGCGAGACGCCGTAGGACCGGGCGAGCGCGGCCGCGGCCAGGATGTTCTGCACGATGTGCGGCGCGGCGAGCCCGACCGCGCGCAGCTCGTCGAGCGTCGTCAGCTCCAGCGCGCTCGTGAAGCGCTCCTCGAGGAACGCGCGGTCGCAGAGGATCCCGTCGACGATGCCGAGGTCGCTCGGGCCGGGCGCGTCGAGGCCGAAGCCGATGGCGCGCGCGCCGTCCTGCACGTCGGCGTCGCGGAGCGCGTCCTCGGTGGCGCGGTCGGCGCGGTTGTAGACGCAGGCCACGCGCGTGTCCGCGTAGACCCGGCCCTTTGCCGCCGCGTACGCCCGCCGGGACCCGTGCCACTCGAGGTGGTCGTCGGCCAGGTTGAGGAACGCGCTGGAGTACGGCCGCACCTCGCGCATGTAGTGCAGCTGGTGGCTGGACAGCTCGACGACGAGCACGTCGAAGCCGTCGGGGTGCCGCACCACGTCGAGCACGGGCAGGCCGATGTTGCCGCACGGGACCGCGCGCACGCCGCCCTCCTGCAGGAGCGCGGCCGTGAGCTGCGTGGTGGTGGTCTTGCCGTTGGTGCCGGTGATGGTGATCCACTCGGCCGGCGTGCCCGTCTTGTCCCGCACGCGCCAGGCCAGCTCGATGTCACCCCAGAGCGGGATGCCCGCATCGACCGCCCACGCGGGGAGCGGGTGCGTCGGCGCGTAGCCGGGCGAGACGACGACGAGCTCGGGCGCGAAGTCCACGAGCTCCGCGGGCACGGGCGACCCCTCGGTCGGCCGGACGAGGCGCCCGCCGATGACCTCGAGCAGCGTCAGGCGCTCGGGCGACGCGTCGGACGCGACGACGAGCACGTCCGCGCCGAGCTCCACGAGGGTGTCCGCGACCGAGAACCCCGTGCGGCCGAGGCCGAGGACGGCGACGCGGAGGCCGGTCCAGTCGTCGTGCCAGCTGTGCAGGGAGTCGGGGCGCGCGAGCGTCGCGTCGTCGCCGAGGGGAGCGTCCGTCATCTCTACTGCGTGATCCATTCCAGGTAGAAGGTGCCGACGCCGGCCGCGACCAGCAGGCCGGCGATGATCCAGAAGCGCACGACGACCGTGACCTCCGCCCACCCCTTGAGCTCGAAGTGGTGGTGGAGCGGGCTCATGAGGAAGATCCGCTTGCCGTGCGTGAGCTTGAAGTAGATGCGCTGCAGGATCACCGAGCCCGCGACGATCACGAACAGGCCGCCGATGAAGACGAGCAGCAGCTCCGTGCGGCTGAGGACGGCGAGGGCCGCGAGGGCGCCGCCGAGGCCGAGGGAGCCGGTGTCGCCCATGAAGATCTGCGCGGGCGAGGTGTTCCACCACAGGAAGCCGATGAGGGCGCCGACGATGGAGGCCGCGATGATCGCGAGGTCGAGCGGGCTCGCCACCTCGTAGCAGCGGTACTCGTTCTGGTAGCTGGAGACGCTGTCGCAGGACTGGTTGAACTGCCAGAAGCCGATGATGACGTAGGAGCCGATCGAGAAGATCGACGCGCCCGCGGCCAGGCCGTCGAGGCCGTCGGCCACGTTCACGCCGTTCGAGGTGCTCGCGACGATGAGGCAGATCCAGACGATGAACAGCGCCGTGCCGATGACCGCGCCGAGCGCCATGAAGTCGATCGGCAGGTCGCGGAACAGGCTGATGGCGGTGGACGCGGGCGTGAGGCCGGAGACCGGGTCGCGCAGCGTGATGGCGAGCACCGCGAACACGGCCGCGACGAGCACCTGGCCGGCGATCTTCTGCCAGCCACCGAGCCCGAGGGACTGCTGCTTGCGCGTCTTCAGGTAGTCGTCGAGGAACCCGACGAAGCCGAGGCCCACCATCATGAAGACGACCAGCAGGCCCGACGGCGTCACGGGGTCGAACCGGACCCCGTCCCACGTGAGCAGGTGCCCCACGAAGTAGCCGATGACGCTCGCCAGGATGATGACGATGCCGCCCATGGTGGCCGTGCCGCGCTTCGTGTGGTGCGACTGCGGGCCGTCGTCGCGGATGAACTGGCCCCACTGCAGCCGGTGGAACAGCTTGATGAACAGGGGCGTCAGGAACAGCGTGAAGACGAGCGAGATGGCGCCCGCGCCGAGGAGGGCTACCACGCGTGCTTCTCCCCCAGCTCGTCGCCGAGGAAGCGGAGCCCGGCGGAGTTCGACGACTTGACGAGCACGAGGTCGCCGTCGCGGAGGATGCGGTCGAGGACCTCGCGGGCCTCGGCCACGTCCTCGGCGAAGATCGACTCGCCGTCCCACGAGCCCTGGGCGATGGCCTCGAGGTGGAGGCGGCGCGCGGCACGGCCGACGACCACGAGCTGGCCGATGTTGAGCCGCACGGCGAGGAGGCCCACGCGGTCGTGCTCCTCCTCGGAGAACTCGCCGAGCTCGCTCATCTCGCCGAGGACCGCGACCGTGCGCTGCTCCGGCCCGCGGATCTGCGCGAGGGTGCGCAGCGCGGCGGCCATGGAGTCGGGGCTCGCGTTGTAGGCGTCGTTGATGACGGTGACGCCGTTGCCGCCGAGCACCTCCATCCGCCAGCGCTCGGCGCGCTGCACGGTCTGCAGCGCCGAGACGATGGAGTCGCCGTCGACGCCGAGCGCCCACGCGCCCGCCGCCGCGGCCAGCGCGTTCGTGACGTGGTGCTCGCCGAGGACGCGGAAGGACACCGGCCGCGTGGATCCGTCGGGCAGGTGCAGCGTGAAGGTCGTGCCGGCCGCCGAGGCGACGATGTCGGTCGCCCGTACCGCGGCCCGCGCGTCCCGCCCGAACCACAGCACGGGCGCCTCGGTCTTGTCGCTCATGGAGGACACGCGCGGGTCGTCCGCGTTGAGCACGGCCGTGTCCTCGGGCAGGAGGTCCTGGACCATCTCGGTCTTGGTGCGGAGGGTCTGCTCGATGCCGCCGAATCCGCCCGCGTGCGCGAGGCCCACCGTGAGGACGATGCCCACGTCGGGCTTCGCCATGCGCACGAGCCGCGTGATCTCGCCGGGCCCGCTCGCGCCCATCTCGGCGACGAGGAAGCGCGTGGTCCGCGTGACCTTGAGCATCGTGAGCGGCGCGCCGACCTCGTTGTTGAACGACGCGACGGGCGACACGGTCTCGCCCTGCGTCTCGAGGATCGCGTGCAGCAGGTTCTTCGTGGTGGTCTTGCCGTTGGATCCGGTGACCGCGACCATGCGCAGGCCGCCGAGGGCGCGCACGCGGGCGACGACCTCGTGGGCGAGCACGCCGAGCGCGTCGACCACGTCGGGGACGAGCACCTGGGGCACGGGCAGGTCGAGCTCGCGCTCGACGAGCAGCAGCGCGGCGCCCGCCTCGACGGCCTGCGGCGCGAAGAGGTGCCCGTCGGTCTCCTCGCCGGGCTTGGCGACGAAGATCCCGCCGGGCGCGATGAGGCGGCTGTCGGTGTCGACCGCGCCGTCCACGACGGTCTGCGGGGTGGCGTCGCCGCGCAGCAGGAGGCGGCCGTCGACCGCCTCGGCGATCTCGGCGAGGGTGAGGGCGATCATGTCAGCTCCAGCCTGCGTCGCGGAGGGCCGCGCGCGCGTCGTCACGGGCGGAGAACGGGATCTTGCGCCCGGCCACCTCGTGGTAGTCCTCGTGCCCGGGTCCGGCGACGAGGATGGTGTCCCCCTCGCCGACCAGCGACACCGCGATGCGGATCGCGGTGGCGGGGTCGGGCACCTCGTGGATCTCGCGGTCGGGCACGGCCGCCCGCGCGCCCGCGATGAGCGAGGCCCGGATCGACGCCGGGTCCTCGTAGCGCGGGTGGTAGTCGGTGATGACCACCACGTCGGCCAGGCGGGCGGCGATCGCGCCCATCTCGGCGCGCTTCGTGGTGTCGCGGTCGCCGTCGGCGCCGAACACCATCACGAGCCTCCCGGGCGTGAACGGCCGCAGCGCCTGCAGCGTCTGCTCGAACGCGTCGGGCGTGTGGCCGTAGTCCACGAAGAAGAGGGGGCCGCTCTCGCCGGACACGCGCTCGGCGCGGCCGGGGATGTAGGCGCGGATGCCGCCGTCGCGGTCGAGCACGTGCGCGACGGCGTCGAGGTCGTACCCCGACTCGACGAGCATGACGATGGCGAGGCCGGCGTTCGCGGCCATGAACCACCCGGGCACGGGAACGCGGGACACGAGGACGCGGTTGTCGGGACCCTCGAGGCGGAAGCCGGTGGAGTCGGGCGTCTGCTCGAGGACCGTCACGGTCCAGTCCGCCTCGACGCCGGGCTTCGACGAGATCGTGGTGATCGGGATGCGGGAGCCGTCGACGATGCGCTGGCCCCACTCCGTGTCGAGCGAGACGACGCCGCGGCGCGCGCGGTCGGGGTCGAAGAAGGCGGCCTTCGCGTCGAAGTACTCCTCGAAGTCCGCGTAGTCGTCGAGGTGGTCGTGGCTGAGGTTGATGAAGGCGGCCACGTCGAACACGAGCCCGTCCACCCGGTGGCGCGACAGCGCCTGGGCCGAGACCTCGATCGTCACGGCGCGCACCTCGGCCTCGCGCATGCGCGCGAGGAGCGCGTGCAGCTCGCTCGCCTCGGGCGTGGTGAGGCGGCTCGTGATGCTCTCCTCGCCGATCCGGCGCTCGGCGGTGGAGGTGAGGCCGGTCACGACGCCGAGCTGGCGGAGCAGGCCGTCGAGCAGGTAGACGACGCTCGTCTTGCCGTTCGTGCCCGTGACGCCGTACAGCGTCGCCGGGTCCTCCCCCGAGCGGTGGACCCACGCCGCGATGTCGCCGAGCGCCGCCCGCGGGTCGGGGGTGAGGATCACGGGGAGACCCGAGCCCTGCGCGTCGGCCAGGCCGTCGGGGTCCGTGAGGACCGCGACCGCGCCGCTGGCCGCCGCCGCCGAGGCGAACCGGGCGCCGTGGGCGCGCGCGCCGCGGAGGCCGACGTACAGGTCGCCCGGCTGCACGTCGTCGGTCGACAGCGTGACGCCGGTGACCTCCACGTCGTCCACGTCGCCGACGACGTCGAGCGCGAAGTCGCTCACGAGGCCGGACAGCGACCGTGCGACGGGATGCTCGGGGCGGAGGGCGGGGGTGGCAGGGGAGGTCATCGCCCTCATCTCTCAGTAGGTCGTCGGGAGGTTCGGGGACGGCACGGTGGAGGGGGGCACCCGGTAGGTCTTCAGGACCTGGGACATGATCTTCTGGAAGACCGGGGCCGCGGCCGCCGAGGACTTCATGGTATCCGGATTGGCCAGGCTGATCGACACGACGTACTGGGGGTCCTCCGCCGGCGCGAGGCCCGCGATCGACACCAGGTAGTTCTTGCCGTACTTGCCGTCGGCCTCGGCGACCTGCGCCGTGCCGGACTTCGCGGCGACCCGGTAGCCCGGGATCGTCAGGTCCTTCGAGAGGTGGCCGTCGGTGACGACCGTCTCGAGCATGTTGACCGTGGAGTCGGCGGCCTGGGGCGAGACGACCTGGGTCCCCTCGGTCGACGGCTGGTGCGTCACGGTGCCATCGGCCTGCTTGCAGCCGGACACGAGCGACAGCGGCAGCTTCACGCCGTGGTTGCCGATGGTCTGGTAGATGCTCGCGACCTGGAGCGCCGTCGTCGTGAGGCCCTGCCCGAACATGGTCGCGTAGTTGGTCTGCGGATCCCACTGCTGCCACGGGCGCACGAGGCCGCTGCTCTCGCCGGGGAAGTCGATGGCCGTCTTCTCGCCGACGCCGAAGGCCTTGAGGTAGTCGTAGCGGTCGGACGCCGGGAGTCGCTCGCCGAGCGCCGAGATGCCCGTGTTCGACGAGTCCATCAGCACGCCCGCGAGCGTGAAGTGGAGGTCGGGGTGCACGTAGCTGTCGCTGAGGTTCACGTTGGGACGGGTGAACGTGTAGGGCGCCACCACGTGCGTGCCCGCGTCGGCCTTCCCGGAGTCGAGGAGCGCCGCCGCGGTCACGGACTTGAGCGTGGATCCGGGCTCGAAGGGCAGGCTGAACGCCCGGCTCCCGCGGTCGATCGGCTTCGTGGCGGACACGTCGTTGGGGTCGACCGACGGGTACTCGGCCACCGCCAGCACCTTGCCCGTCTTCACCTCGACGATCGTCGCGTGCCCGTAGTCTGCGCCGACCTTCACGGCCTGCTCGGCCACCGCGGTCTGCGCGAAGTACTCGAGGTCGGTGTCGATGTTCGTCATCACGTCGCTGCCGTTGACGGCCGGCTTCTGCGTGACCGTGCTGCCCGCGATGGCCACGCCGTCGGCGCCGCGCTCGTAGGTCTGGGAGCCGTCCTGCGCGGCCAGGCAGCTGTCGTACTCCTGCTCGAGACCCGCCTTGATGGTGCCGTCACCCGCGATGTAGCCGAGGATGCTGCCGGCGATCTGCCCGTTCGGGTACGTGCGGCTGGAGACGGCCTGGAAGTAGATCCACGGGATCTTGAGGTCGCGCACCTTGAGGTAGGCGTCGACGTCGAGGCCCTTGGTCACGTAGCCGAAGAGGGACTTGGGGTCCTTCGCGAGGGCGCCCGTGATCATCGCGTGGATCTCCTCGGGCTTCTGCCCGGTGATCCCCGCGAGCTCGCCCTCGGCCTGGGCGAGGGTCACGGTCTCCTTGGCCGGCTTCCCGTCCGCGCCCGTCACCGTGCGGCTGAAGTCGCCGGCCTTGGACGGGTCCATCGTCACGTCGTAGCGCAGCACGCTGCTGGCGAGGACGTTGCCCTCGGCGTCGTAGATGCTGCCGCGGACGCCGGGCAGGGGCTGCTCGATGGCCCGCTTGCCGAGGGCGGCCTCGTTGAGCTCGGTGGCCTGGACCACCTGGATGTCGATGAGCTTGACCACGAACACCCCGATGACCGCGAGGATCGCGATGAGGGAGAAGGCGATGCGCCGTCGGTTCGAGATCGTGCTCACTCGGTGGTTCCTCTCGGTGCCTGCGGTGCGGTGCTGTGCTCCGTCGGAGCGTCGTCGTGCGGGTGTCGCGTCCCCCGAGGGGGACCGCGGTCATCGGGTCTGCGGGGTCGGGATCGCCGTGGCCGACGCTAGCCCGGAGGCCGCGCCGGAGGCGGGAGGCGCGCTCGGGGTCCCGGCGGTCACCCCGCCTGCGGCCTCCGCCGATCCGGGGATGGCGGAGCCGGGGTCCACGGCGGCGCCCGCGTCCGGCGAGGTCGCGGCCTGGACCGCCGCGGCGCGCTTCGTGGGATCGGCGTCGACGGTCAGCGGCACGCCCGCGAGCAGCGAGTTGCCGATGAGGCTGTCCGCGGTGAGGGCCGTCGTCGCGCCGTCCTTGGCCTGCGGCGTGCCCTGGATGCTGCCGTCGAGCGAGAGGAAGGAGGGCGACGCGCTCGCGACCATGCCGAGCGCCTGCGCGTTGCGCGCGAGGTTCTGCGGCGACGAGAGCCGGTCGACGTCCTCGGTGAGCGCCTGGTGCGTGCGGTCGAGCTCCTTCTGCTGCTGCTGGAGCGACTGGATGGCGTAGGCGCCGTCGGACAGCCCGATGGAGAGCAGGAGCTGCGCGAGCAGGAGGACGAAGAGGCCGCCGACCACGATCAGGGCGTAGACGGTGCGCGGACGGGCGCGACGCTGGCCGCGCGTGGCGACCACCTCGATGTGGCGGGTCGCGGGCTCGGCGGACGGCCGGATCCGGGGACGCGCGGTCGCGCGTGCTGCATCGGTCATGCGTGTCGCCTCCTGGCTCGTTCGGCGGCGCGCAACCGGACGGATGCGGCGCGGGGGTTGCGGGCGATCTCGTCCTGGTCCGCGAGCTCGGCTCCGCGGACCAGGAGCTTGAGCTCGGGACGGTGCTCGGGCAGCTCCACCGGCAGGCCGACGGGAGCGGTGCTCGTCGACCGCGCGCGCAGCTCGCGCTTCACGATGCGGTCCTCGAGCGACTGGTACGACTCGACGACCACCCGGCCGCCCACGGCCAGCCGGTCGATCGCGGCGGGCATCGCGCGGGCGAGGACGCTGAGCTCCTGGTTGACCTCGATGCGCAGCGCCTGGAAGACGCGCTTCGCCGGATGCCCGGCCCGCTGCACGGCCGCCGGCGTCGCCTGCTGGATGATCTCCACCAGCCGCGCCGAGGTCGTGATCGGCTCCACCTCACGTGCCTGCACGATCCGGCTCGCGTAGCGCGGGGCGAGCTTCTCCTCGCCGTAGTCGTAGAAGATGCGGCGGAGCTCGAGCTCGTCGTACTCGGCGACCACCTGCGCGGCCGTCAGGCCGGCGGTGCCGTCCATGCGCATGTCGAGAGGGGCGTCCTGCGAGTACGAGAAGCCGCGCTCCACCCGGTCGAGCTGCAGCGAGGAGACCCCGAGGTCGAAGAAGACGCCCTGCACCTCGCCGATGCCGAGGCCGTCGAGCGCGCGCCCGATCCCGTCGTAGACGGTGTGGACGAGGTCGACCCGGTCGCCGAAGCGCGCCAGCCGCTCCCCCGCGATGGCGAGGGCGTCCGGATCGCGGTCGAGGCCCACGAGCCGCAGCCCGGGGAGCGCGTCGAGGAACGCCTCGGAGTGGCCGGCCATCCCGAGGGTGGCGTCGACGAGCACGGCGCCGTCCTCCCGCAGGGCGGGAGCGAGGAGCTCGAGGCAGCGCTCCAGGAGCACCGGGGTGTGGATGTCGTCGAGTGCCATGGCATCCCGATGTCCCGTCCGCGGCTCCTGATCCCCATCCGTCCCGACCTGCCACCGGGGAAGTGCGGCAGGGCGTCGGACGGCTGGGAGTCAGGGGCCGGGGTCAGAACAGGCCGGGGATCACCTCCTCCGCGGTGTCGGCGAACGCGCTCTCGTTGGCGGTGAGGTACTCGTCCCACGTGGCCGCGTCCCAGATCTCGACGCGGCTGCCCGCGCCGATGACCGCGAGCTCGCGGTCGAGGCCCGCGTAGGTGCGGAGCGCCTGCGGGATGGTGATGCGGTGCTGCTTGTCCGGCGTCTCGGCGTTCGCCCCGGACAGGAAGACGCGCATGTAGTCGCGCGCCTGCTTGCTGGCGAGGGGCGCCTGCCGCATGCGGTCGTGCAGCTCCTCGAACTCGCGCGTCGTGAACACGTAGATGCAGCGGTCCTGCCCACGCGTCATCACGACGCCGCCCTCGAGCTCGTCGCGGAACTTCGCGGGGAGGATGAGCCGCCCCTTGTCGTCGAGACGAGGCGAATGGGTGCCGAGGAACACACCGACACCCCCTGTCTCTCCGGCCGTGGTTCAGGACTTGCTCCACTTTACTCCACAGCCCTCCACCCATCGCTAGGAGGCGCGCGTGAATGTCCGATGTACGACCACGTATCCCGGTGATCCAGCGGGTTCTGGAGCGGGGAGGGATGTGGAGGGCGGATGCCGCCACGGCGCGCCGCGCGAGCACGACGACTCCCTCGGGCGCGCGTGCGGGCGCGATCAGGGGCGACGGGGAGCACGGTGGAGGGCTCGGAGGACGCAAGAAGGGGCCGGCCCCGTGTTCGGGACCGGCCCCTTCGGGTCGGGTGGAGGGAGGTGGAGGACCTCCGCTCAGGCGGTGATCAGTCCTGACCGCCCTGGCGCTTCTCCCAGCGCTCGTTGACGCGGTCCATGAAGGAGGACGAGCCGCGCTTGGCCGCGGGGCGACGCGCTGCACCGGGGGCGCCGGCCGGAGGCACCGACTCCGACGATCCGCCGCGGGGGCTGAAGATGAGGAGAGCGCCGACGATCATGACGGCAAAGCCGAGGACGCCGATGATGGCGAGCTTCGTGATGACGCCCGCGGCCAGGGCGGCGATGCCCAGGACGATGACGAGCACCCCCACGACGACCATCGTGTAGTTCGGTCTGCTGCGGCGGCCGCTGACGGTCGCCACGAAGTCTGCGTCGTTGTGATAGAGGCTTCGCTCCATCTCCTCCAGCAGGCGCTGCTCTTGCTCGGAAAGCGGCATCATGTTCCCCTCAGGCTCGGGACGACGCGTCGGTGTTCACCTGTGGATTCTAGCTCGCCACCCCTGGCTAGGCTAGGCGGGTGCCCGAAAGCGACCGCCTCGTCAGCCACGTCCAGACCCGCCTCGACGACTTCCTGGCGGCGCAGGCGGCGGGGCTCCGGGAGATCAGCCCGGATCTGACGCCCGTCCACGAGTTCTCCGCGGATCTGCTGAGAGGCGGCAAGAGGTTCCGGGCGCAGTTCTGCTATTGGGGTTGGCGCTCGGTCATCGACCTCGAGCCCTCCCCCGCGGGACGCCCTCCGGGCGAGGAGCGGCCGGGCTACCGGGCGGTCGTCGGCGTCGCCGCCGGCCTCGAGGTGTTCCACGCCGCGGCGCTCGTGCACGACGACATCATCGACCGGTCCGACACGCGTCGAGGACGCCCCGCGGCGCACCGCCGGCTCGAGGCGCTGCACGCCGCGAGCGGATGGGGCGGCTCCTCCGCGGCCTTCGGCGAGGCCGGAGCCATCCTGCTCGGCGACCTCCTGCTCGGCTGGAGCGACGAGCTCCTCATCGACTCGCTGCTGGCGCTGGCCGACGGATCCGCCGCCCGCGCCACGCGCGCCGAGCTCGCCACCATGCGCACGCAGGTCACGCTCGGCCAGTACCTCGACGTCCTCGAGGAGGTCGCCTGGCCCACCGTCGACGAGGATGACACGCTGGCGCGGGCCCACAACGTGGTCGTCTACAAGTCGGCGAAGTACAGCATCGAGGCCCCGCTCGTCGTCGGGGCGAGCCTGGCCGGCGCCTCGGCCGCGCAGGTCGCCGCGCTGCGCGCCGTCGGCCTCCCCCTCGGCATCGCCTTCCAGCTGCGCGACGACGTGCTCGGCGTCTACGGCGACAGCGCGGTGACGGGCAAGCCGAGCGGCGACGACCTCCGCGAGGGGAAGCGCACCGTGCTGGTCGCGCTCGCCCGCCGGCGGCTGCCCGACGGAGTGCGCCGCACGGTCGACGCGCTCCTCGGCGACCCGGAGCTCGACGACGAGCAGATCCGCGTCCTCCAGTCGATCCTGCGCGAGAGCGGAGCGCTCGACGAGGTCGAGGGCATGATCGCCCGCAACGTGCGGGAGTCCCTCGCCGCGCTCCGCGACGCTCCCATCTCGCCCCGGGCGCGCAACCAGCTGGAGCTGCTCGTGGACGGCGTCACCCGACGCGTCACCTGACGGCGGACGAACGAGGCCCGGAGGTCAGCGGGTCAGGCGCTCGCCTGGGCGACGCGGCGCACCTCGGCCTTGCGTCCGGCCAGCAGGGCGTCGATCGGCGCGGCACCGAGGCTCGGCTCCTCGGTGAGGAGCCACTCCATCGCCTCGTCGTCATCGAAGCCGTTGTCGCCGAGGACGATGATCGTCCCGCGCAGCTCGGAGAGCGGCTCGCCGTCGCGGAGGAAGACGGCGGGGACCTTGAGCACGCCGTCGAGGCGGACGGCCAGCAGCCGCCGGTCCTCGATCAGCCGGCGCACGCGGCTCACGGTGAGACCCAGGAGGTCGACGAGGTCGGGGACGGTCAACCACTCACGGTCGGCATAGGGCTCGTTCACGTTTCACATGCTGGCACGCCCGGAGCGGGCGCGGCCACCGCGGGCGGCCTCTAGCCCGTCGCGGACGCCGTCCACCACGCGGATCGGGACTGCCTATCCGCCGAATGCGCGTGTCGCTGTTCACTCCAGTCACATCCATCACTTATGTGCACTTCATGCTCCCTGCGTGTTAACGTGGAACACCTGCATCAGGGAATCGTGCACGACGGCCGGAGTAGACCAACATGCCCATGACCGAACCCACCCCTCCTCGCGACCCCCGCCGGTCCTCGGACACCTCGACCGGCCGGACGGCCACCCGTCGCTCCAAGGCGCTGCTGGCCACCATGCCCATCGTGCTGGTGGGATCCCTCGCGGTCAGCCTCGGCATGGCGACGCCCGCCGAGGCCGCTCCCGTCAAGCGGGTGCCCAAGGCCAAGTCCGGCCCCGCGCAGACCAAGCTGCCGACCGTCGCCGCGCCCACCGCCGCCCCGGCCGCCGCGCCCATGGCCGCCACCCCCTCCTCCTACGTGGTGGAGCAGGGCGACACCGTCTCGAGCATCGCGGGGCGCTTCGGCATCTCCACGGCGTCCGTGCTCGCGCAGAACGGCCTCGGCTGGAAGACGACCATCTTCCCCGGCCAGACGCTCACGCTGGGCGGATCCGGCGCCTCGTCGTCGACGTCGAGCCCCGCGTCCGCCCCCGCGGCGTCCGGCTCCCGCTACACCGTCGTGGCGGGCGACACGGTCACCGGCATCGCCGGCAAGCACGGCGTCTCGACCTCGGCGGTGCTGTCGGCCAACGGCCTCCAGGCCACGAGCACGATCTTCCCGGGCAACCAGCTGATCATCCCCGGCGGCTCCGCGCCGGCCGCGGCGACCGCTCCGAGCGCCTCCCCCGCCGCCAAGGCCGGGCTGAGCGGCACGTACACGATCGAGACCGGCGACACCCTGCACAGCATCGCGCAGGACTCCGGCGTCACGGTGCAGGACCTGCTGAACGCCAACGGCCTCAACTGGTCGAGCATCATCTACGCGGGAAGCAAGCTCACCATCCCGCACGCCTCCGCCTCGGCCGTCCAGGTCGCCTCGGTGAGCGGGACGACGATCATGACGGACGAGATGCGCACCAACGCGCGCATCATCGTCTCCGAGGGGCGGAAGGCCGGGGTCAACGACTACGGCCTGGTCATCGCGCTCGCCACCGCCGCGCAGGAGTCCACGCTCCGCAACCTCGACTGGGGCGACCGCGACTCCATCGGCCTGTTCCAGCAGCGCCCCAGCCAGGGCTGGGGGCAGCCCGCGCAGCTCAACGACGCGCGCTACGCGGCTCGCGCGTTCTTCGGCGGACCCGTCAACCCCAACCCGGGCGCCACGCGCGGCCTCCTCGACATCCAGGGCTGGAAGTCGATGACCGTCACGCAGGCCGCGCAGGCCGTGCAGTACTCGGCCTACCCCGACGCGTACGCGAAGTGGGAGGCGTCCGCCTGGGCCTGGCTCGACGAGATCGGCTGACCCGGGAACCCGTGCGCATCCGCACCGCGTCGCTCCGGTGTGCCGGGGAGGCCCGGGCATCGGCGATCCCTAGAATCATCCAGTGACCTCCAGCCCGACCGACCCCATGATCGGCCGTCTCCTCGACGGCCGGTACCAGGTCAGGTCCCGCATCGCGCGCGGCGGCATGGCGACGGTCTACGTGGCGACCGACCTGCGCCTCGAGCGGCGCGTGGCCGTGAAGGTCATGCACGGGCACCTCGCGGACGACAGCGCGTTCCGCGACCGCTTCATCCAGGAGGCGCGCTCCGCCGCGCGGCTCGCGCACCCCAACGTGGTCAACGTCTTCGACCAGGGCCAGGACTCCGACATGGCGTACCTGGTCATGGAGTACCTGCCCGGCATGACGCTGCGGGAGCTGCTGCAGGAGTACGAGCGACTGACGCCCGAGCAGACCCTCGACATCCTCGAGGCCGTGCTCTCCGGGCTCGCGGCGGCGCACAAGGCCGGCATCGTCCACCGTGACCTGAAGCCCGAGAACGTGCTGCTCGCGGACGACGGGCGCATCAAGATCGGCGACTTCGGCCTCGCGCGCGCCGTCAGCGCCAACACCGCGACGGGGCAGGCGCTGCTCGGCACGATCGCCTACCTCTCCCCCGAGCTCGTCACGCGCGGCATCGCGGACACCCGCAGCGACATCTACGCGGTCGGCATCATGATGTACGAGATGCTCGCGGGCGAGCAGCCGTTCAAGGGCGAACAGCCCATGCAGATCGCCTACCAGCACGCCAACGACCAGGTGCCGACGCCGAGCACGACGAACCCGTCGGTGCCCGTGGAGCTCGACGAGCTCGTGCTCTGGGCCACGGCCCGAGATCCGGAGCAGCGTCCCCGTGACGCCCGCGCGCTCCTCGACGAGCTGTACGCCGTCCAGAACCGGCTCGACGCGCGCTCCGGGGATCCGGCTCCGCTCCAGCGGACCGTCGTCTTCCCCAGCGCCCCGGCGCTGCCGCCCGTCACGACCGGCGAGACGCAGGTCGTGGGCGGCCCGCCCGTCCTGGTGCGCCAGGAGGACGAGCGCACGCAGCCCGACTCCGTGGTCGCTCTCACGGCCGCCGGCTCGCGGCGCCGTTCGCGCGGGTGGGTCCTCGCCCTCCTCGTGGTCATGCTGGCCGCGCTCGCCGGCGGGACGGGCTGGTACTACGGGCAGGGTCCCGGCGCCCAGGTGCCCGTGCCCCGGGTGACGTCCATGGCGGTCGACGACGCGGCGGGGACGCTGCAGGGCCAGGGCTTCGTCGTGGCGCGCGCGGAGGAGCCGAGCGTGGACGTGGAGGTGGGGCACGTGACCCGCAGCGTCCCGGCGTCGGGCACGCCCGTCGACCAGGGATCCACCGTCACGGTCTACGCGTCCACCGGCCCCCAGCTCCTCGACGTGCCCGACGTCGTGGGCGCGGCGGAGGCCGACGCGCGCACCCGCCTCGAGGGGGTGCCGTTCGTCGTCCAGGAGGCGGTGGTCCGCCAGTACGGCGACGCGGCCGGAGGCACGGTCCTACAGGTGCTCGACGCCTCGGGAGCCCCCATCGGCGCGCAGTACCCCGAGCGGCAGCCGGTGACCCTGGTGGTCGCCGCCGGCGCGATCCCGCAGGTCAACGGACGCTCGGTCGACCAGGCGAAGGCGACGCTGGCCCAGGCCGGGCTCGTCGGCGAGCCGGGCAAGCAGAGCTTCAGCGACGACGTCGACAAGGGCGAGGTCATCTCCGTCTACGCGCTCGACCAGAACCCGGTGCGCTCCGGCGTCGGTGACGCCGCGGGCAGCAAGGTCGGGCTCGAGATCTCCAAGGGACCGGACCTCGTCGCCGTGCCCACGGTCGTCGGCATCACGCGCGACGAGGCGAAGGCCGCCCTCGACAAGGCCGGCTTCAAGTACGCGTACTCGGCGTTCTGGGACGCGCTGCCCAACAGCATCACCCGGGTCGCGTCCGCGAGCCCGGACCAGGGTGCTCTCGCCCGCCGCGGGTCGACCATCAACCTCGGCATCACCGCGTCCGGCTAGCCGGCGGACGCGCCCGCCGGCGTCCGTGCCGGACACGACGATGCCCCGCCGCCCTCGTGGGCGGCGGGGCATCGTCGTGCGGAGCGGGTCAGCCGCGTGCGGCGGCCAGCTCCTCGGCGACGAGGAACGCGAGCTCGAGGCTCTGCATGTGGTTGAGGCGCGGGTCGCAGAGCGACTCGTAGCGGGTGGCGAGCGTGGCCTCGTCGATGTGCTCGGATCCGCCGAGGCACTCCGTGACGTCGTCGCCGGTGAGCTCGATGTGGATGCCGCCCGGGTGCGTGCCCGCCGCGCGGTGGGCCTGGAAGAAGCCCTGCACCTCGTCGACGACGTCGTCGAAGCGCCGGGTCTTGTATCCGGTGGGCGTCGTGAGCCCGTTGCCGTGCATGGGGTCGGTGACCCACAGCGGGTTGGCGTCGGACGCCTTGACGGCCTCGAGCAGGGGCGGCAGCGCGTCGCGGATCCTCCCCGCGCCCATGCGCGTGATGAAGGTGAGCCGACCAGGCTCGCGGTCCGGGTCGAGCTTCTCGATGAGCTCGTGCACGGTCTCGGGCGTCGTCGACGGCCCGAGCTTGACGCCCAGCGGGTTGCGGACGCGCGACAGGAAGTCGACGTGCGCGCCGTCGAGGTCGCGCGTGCGCTCCCCGATCCAGATGAAGTGGGCCGACGTGTTGTACGGCGTGCCGGTGCGCGAGTCGATGCGGGTCATGGGCCGCTCGTAGTCCATGAGGAGGCCCTCGTGGCCCGTGTAGAACTCGACGCGCTTGAGGTCGTCGAAGTCGGCGCCGGCGGCCTCCATGAACTTGATGGCGCGGTCGATGTCGCGGGCGAGGTGCTCGTAGCGCTGGTTGGCCGGGTTCGCGGCGAAGCCCTTGTTCCAGCTGTGCACCTCGCGGAGGTCGGCGAAGCCGCCCTGCGTGAAGGCGCGGATCAGGTTCAGCGTGCTGGCGGCCGTGTGGTACCCCTTCACGAGGCGCGCGGGATCCGCCGCACGGGACTCGGGCGTGAAGTCGTAGCCGTTGACGATGTCGCCGCGGTACGCCGGCAGCGTGAGGTCGCCGCGCGTCTCGGAGTCGCTCGACCGGGGCTTGGCGAACTGGCCGGCCATGCGGCCCATCTTGACGACGGGCATCGCGGCGCCGTAGGTGAGCACGACCGCCATCTGCAGCACCGTCTTCACGCGGTTGCGGATCTGGTCGGCCGTGGCCCCCGCGAAGGTCTCGGCGCAGTCGCCGCCCTGAAGGAGGAACGCGCGGCCGTCGGCCGCCGCGGCGAGGCGGCTGCGCAGCTGGTCGACCTCTCCCGCGAACACGAGGGGCGGCAGCACGGCGATCTCGGCGCTGGCGGCGTGCACCGCGGCGGCGTCGGGCCAGGCCGGCTGCTGCTTGACCTCGAGCGTGCGCCAGTGGTCGAGGCCCGCGAGGACGTCGGGGTGGGCGGGGACGAGGTGCTCTGAGGCCACGGTGGGATCCCGGTTCGTGTCGTGCGCGTGTGCGCGGTGGAGGCGGTGCGGGAGACGGTCAGCGGGCCGCGCTCGCGCGCTTCTCCTTGACCGAGGTCGCATAGACGTCGACGTACTCCTGGCCGCTCAGCCTCGAGAGCTCGTACATGATCTCGTCGGTGATGGAGCGGAGGATGAAGCGGTCTCCCTCGAGGCCGGCGAACCTACTGAAATCTAGCGGCTCGCCGATGACCACACCAATCCGGCGGACCTTCGGGATGCGCGTGCCGATGGGCATGACCTTCTCGGTGTCGATCATGGCGATCGGGACGACCGGGACCTCGCCCTCGAGGATCATGCGCGCGACGCCGGTGCGGCCGCGGTACATCTTGCCGTCGGGGCTGCGGGTGCCCTCCGGGTAGATGCCGAGCATCCGACCCTCGGCCAGCACGCGGAGGCCCGTGTTGAGCGACGCCTCGGACGCCTTGCCGCCGGAGCGGTCGATGGGGAGCATGCCCGTGGCCGTGAAGAACATCTTCGTGGCCCAGCCCTTGAGGCCCGTGCCCGTGAAGTAGTCGCTCTTGGCGAGGAAGACGAGGTTGCGGTCGACCAGCAGCGGCAGGAACACCGAGTCGATGAAGGAGAGGTGGTTGCTCGCGAGGATGACGCCGCCCTTGGCGGGGATGTTCTCGAGCCCGGTGACCCAGGGGCGGAACGTGCTCCGCAGGAGGGGTCCGGCGACCAGGTTCTTCATGAACCAGTAGAACATCGGGTGGCCACCTTCCGGGCGGGGTCGGGATCCAGCATAGCCAGCGGGGGCGCCCGGGGACGCCGCGCCGCGGGGCGCAGGTGCGGCGGATCAGGCGCCGTGGCGCAGCGCCGCCGCGTGCAGGCGGGCGAGGTCGGCGGCGCCCACGACGCCCGCGTCGTTCACGAGCTCGGCGATGCGGAACTCGGGCTCGGGGTGGTAGCCGCGCGCCGGGAGGTGGGAGAGGTAGGCCTCGCGGATCGGGTCGAGCAGGAGGTCCCCGGCCTGGGCGACGCCGCCGCCGATGACGAACATCTGCGGGTCGAGGATCGCGCCGATGCTCGCCGCGGCCTCCCCGAGCCAGGAGCCGAGGCGGCGGAGCGCCGCGAGGGCGCCCGGGTCGCCGGCCTGGATCAGGTCGCTGACGTCGTGCCCGGTGAGCGTGCCGACCTCGCGGCGGCGCGCGGCCAGGCCGTCGCCGTGCGTGCCGCCGAGGTCGGCGAGCTCGTTGGCGGTGCGGAGGAGGGCGCGGCCGGATCCGTACTGCTCGATGCAGCCGCGCGCGCCGCACCCGCAGGGCAGGCCGTCGGGCACGACGCGCATGTGGCCGAGCTCGGCGCCGGCGCCGAAGCCGCCGCGGAACAGGCGGTCGTCGGCGACGATGGCCCCGCCGACGCCCGTGCCGATGGTGAGCGTGACCATGTCGCTGACGAGGCGCCCCGCGCCGTAGCGGAACTCCGCCCAGCCGGCCGCGTTGGCGTCGTTCTCGATGACGATGGGGAGGTCGATGCGGCGTCGCAGCCGCTCGCGCACGGGCTCGTTCCGCCAGTTGATGTTCGGGGCGTAGTACACGGTGGACTGCGCGGCGTCGATGAAGCCCGCGGCGGCGACGCCCACGGCGACCGCGTCCGGGTGCTCGGCGCGGAGGCCCTCGACCATGGCCACGACGGCCTCGACGATGGCGTCCGGGCTGCTCGCCTCGGTGGGCGTGCGCGCCTCGGCCGCGATGGTGCCGAGCTCGTCGACCACGGCTCCCGCGATCTTCGTCCCGCCGATGTCGATCCCGATTGCATGCACGTGGCGGGCCCTTCCGTTGATCTCGCCTGACGATCCTACCGACGCGCGGGACGCCCCCGACCGGGGACGAGCGCCCGGCGACCCCGCGCCGTTACTGTGGGAACATCCATTTCCGGTACCGAGGGAGTTGCCGTGGAACAGCACATCATGCCCGCCGCCGTCGAGGCGCGGCCCGACGACAACGTCACCGACGTCCTGGTGCACCGCGTGAGGACGAGCCCCGACGCTCCGCTGTTCGCGCTGCCGGACGGGGACGGCTGGCGCGACGTCTCGGCGCGCGAGTTCCACCGGCAGGTGGTCGCCCTCGCCAAGGGCCTCGTCGCCGTCGGGATCGAGCCGGGCGAGCGCATCGGCATGATGTGCCGTACGCGCTACGAGTGGACGCTCGTCGACTTCGCCGTCTTCTTCGCCGGCGGCGTCCTCGTGCCCGTCTACGAGACCTCCTCCCCCGGCCAGGTGCACTGGAACCTGCAGGACTCCGGCAGCGTCGCCGTGATCCTCGAGTCCGCCGAGCACTTCTCCCGGTTCGACGAGGTGCACCCGGAGCTGCCGGCCATCCGCCGCGTGTGGCAGATCGACCTCGGCGACCTCGACAAGCTCGCGGAGCAGGGCGTCGACGTGCCGGACGCGGAGATCGAGCGGCGACGGAACCTCGCGGTCGGCTCCGACATGGCGACGCTCATCTACACGTCCGGGACGACCGGTCGGCCGAAGGGCTGCATCCTCACGCACGCGAACTTCGTGGAGCTCGCGCGGAACGCGGAGGTCGCGATGGAGGAGGTCGTGCAGGTCGGCGCGTCGACGCTGCTGTTCATCACGACCGCGCACGTGTTCGCGCGCTTCATCTCCATCCTCAACGTGCAGGCGGGCGTCAAGACGGGCCACCAGGCCGACACGACGCAGCTGCTGCCGGCGCTCGCGTCCTTCAAGCCGACGTTCCTCCTCGCGGTGCCGCGCGTGTTCGAGAAGGTCTACAACTCCTCGGAGCAGAAGGCCGAGGGCGCCGGACGCGGCAAGGTGTTCCGGAAGGCCGCCGAGGTCGCGCACGCGCACTCCGTCGCGGTGGACGCCGGCTCCGTGCCGCTCGCGCTGAAGCTCCAGTACAAGGTGTTCGACGCGCTCGTGTACTCCAAGATCCGGCAGGCGATGGGCGGGCGCGTGCGCTTCGCGGTCAGCGGATCCGCGCCGCTCGGCCTCCGGCTCGGCCACTTCTACCGATCGCTCGGGCTGACGATCCTCGAGGGCTACGGCCTCACGGAGACGACGGCGCCCGTGAGCGTGAACCTCGTGAAGGGCTTCCGCATCGGCACGGTCGGCCCGGCGCTCCCGGGCGTCGCGACGCGGATCACCGACGAGGGCGAGATCGAGGTGAAGGGCGTCAACGTCTTCGACGGGTACTGGCAGGACGAGGAGGCGACGGCGGAGGTCTTCGACGACGGCTGGTTCCGCACCGGCGACCTCGGCAGCTACGACGCCGACGGCTACCTCACCATCACGGGACGCAAGAAGGAGATCATCGTCACCGCGGGCGGCAAGAACGTGGCGCCCGCCGCGCTCGAGGACCCGATCCGCGCGAACCCGCTCGTCGGGCAGGTCGTGGTGGCGGGCGACCGGCGCCCGTTCATCTCGGCGCTCATCACTCTGGACCCCGAGATGCTCAAGGTGTGGCTGGCGAACAACGGGGAGGATCCCGCGATGACTCTCGAGCGGGCCTCGCAGAACCCGGCGGTGCTCGCCGAGGTGCAGCGCGCGGTCGACGCGGCCAACGCGACGGTGTCGCGCGCGGAGTCCATCCGGAAGTTCGTGGTGCTGCCGGTCGAGCTCACCGAGGCGGCGGGGCACCTCACGCCCAAGCTCAGCATCAAGCGCCAGGTCGTGCTCGAGGCGTTCGGCGACGTCGTCACCCGGATCTACGAGGCGGCGCCCACTACCGAGGGGCACTCGCTGGTCCACTGACGCCGACCGCCGGTCCCGCGCGTGCGCGGGACCGGCCGACGGCTCAGAACCAGTCGGACTCGCGGACCTGCTTCATCGCCTCGCGGCGCCGCTGCTTGTCGAGCCGGTCGAGGTACACCAGCCCGTCGAGGTGGTCGACCTCGTGCTGGAACGCCTGCGCGAGCACGCCCGTGCCCTCGAGGCGCACCGGCTTCCCGTCGAGGTCGATGCCGCTGATCACGGCCTCGGGGTGGCGCATGGTGGGGAACCACAGGCCCGGCACCGACAGGCAGCCCTCGTCGACGAGGACGGCCTCGCCGCGGAGCTCCTCGATGACGGGGTTGAGGATGTAGCCGAAGGACGGGCCCACGTTGTAGCTGAACGCGCGCAGGTTCACGCCGATCTGCGCGGCCGCCACCCCGGCGCGGCCGTCGGGCCGAACGCTGTCGAGGAGGTCCTCGACCAGGGCGCGCACGCCCTCGTCGACCTCGTGGATCTCCGTGGAGACGGTCTTCAGCACCGGATCGCCGAAGAGGCGGATCTGTCGTTCAGTCATTCTCTGCTTCCGTGGGTCCTGCGGGCCGGCGGTCAGGGTCGATCGGCGCCCGCGGGCGCGAGGCCCAGTCCATTCTCCCGTGCCCAGTCGGCGATCGCGGACTCGGCGGCCAGCAGCGCGTTCTCGACGACCTCGGTGACGGCCGGGTGCGGCCAGTACTGCGCGCGGGCGAGGCCGGCGACGCGGTGGCCGAGGCTCGCGGCGGTGAGGAGCGGCTGGATCAGGGCCGCGGAGTCCGAGCCGATGATGTGCGCGCCGAGGATGGTGCCGCCGTCGCGCGGATCCACCACGAGCTTGCAGAACGACGTCGTGTCCTCGAGCGCCCAGCCCCACGCGGTCGACGAGTACGGCTGCTCGATCGTGACGACGGGGCCGGCCTCGCGCGCCTCCGCCTCCGTGAGGCCGAACGAGCCGATCTGCGGGCGCGAGAAGACGGCCTGCGGGACGGGGCCGGGAGCGCCGCCGACGAGGTCGTCCGGGTGCAGCAGGTTGTGCTGCACGACGCGCGCCTGGTGGTTCGCCACGTGCTTGAGCTGGTGGTCGGAGCTGATGTCGCCGAGCGCGAAGACGCCGGGCACGGGTTCCCCGCCCGCGAGCACGCGCTGCTGCGCGTCGACCACGATGCGGCCGTCGTCGTGCAGGTCGTAGCCGGCGTTCGCGACCGCCAGCGTGTCCGTGTTGGGGACGCGGCCGAGCGCGACGAGCACGGCCTCCGTCTCGACCAGGTGCCCGGAGGCGAGGCGCGAGCGGAGCACGTCGCCGTCGCGCTCGATCTCCTCGACCTCGCAGTCGGTGATGACGTCCCACTGCGTGCGCGCGAGCGTCGTGAAGCGCGTGGAGACGTCCGCGTCGAGGTTGCCGAGCAGGTGCGCGGAGCGGGCCACCTGGGTCACGTGCACGCCGAGGTGGCTGAACACGTGCGCGAACTCGGCCGCGACGTAGCCGCCGCCCACGATGAGGAGAGAGGCGGGGAGCTCGGCGATGCGCATGATCGAGTCGGAGTCGTGGATCGCCGGGTCCGGCGCGTAGACGGCCGGCAGCGGGCGGGGGCGGGATCCTGCCGCGAGCACGACGCGGTCCGCGAGGATCCGCTGCCCGCTCGCCGACACGAGCACGCCGGGCGCCTCGAAGCCCACGCTCTCGCGCAGCAGGGTCACGTTCTCCATGCCGCTCTCGCGCCACTCGCGACCGCCCTCGCTGATGGCGTCGATGCGGCCGGTCACGCGGGCGGCGATGGCCGGCCAGTCGACCGCGTCGACCGACGCGCGGATGCCGAGCGCCGCGGCGTCGCGGGTCCCCGCCGCCACGTCGGCGACGTGCACGAGCATCTTCGTGGGGATGCAGCCCGCGTTGAGGCAGGTGCCGCCGAAGTGCTCCCCGTCGTCGACGAGGAGCACGCGCTGGTCGGCGAAGCGCTCGTCGGCGATGGAGTTGCCGGATCCGGCCCCCACGATCACGAGGTCGTAGCGCTCGTCCTGCATCCGGTCCGTGTCGGTCATCCCGTGCCTCACTCCTCGATCTCGACGACGACGAGCAGGTCGCCCGCGTCGACCTGCTGCGTGGTCGGCACCGCGAGGCGCGCCACGCGTCCCGCGACGGGCGACGTGATGGCCGCCTCCATCTTCATGGCCTCGATGGACGCCACGGCCTGCCCGGCCGCGACGCGGTCTCCCGGCTCGACCTTCAGCGTCACGACGCCGGAGAACGGCGCGGACACGTGGCCGGGACGCGACGCGTCCCCCTTCTCGGCGACGGAGGTCGTGACGGCGACGCCGCGGTCCCGGACGAACACCGGGCGCAGCTGGCCGTTCATCACGGCCAGGAGCGTGCGCATGCCGGAGGAGTCCGCGTCGCCCACGGCCTCGAGGCCGATGAGGACCTCGACGCCCCGGCTGATGCGCACGACGTGCTCCTGGCCCTGGCGCAGCCCGTAGAGGTAGTCCTCGGTGTCGACCACGGACAGGTCGCCGAACAGCTCCCGGATGGTCTCGAACTGCTCCGTCGGCTGCGGGAAGAGCAGGCGGTTCAGCGCCCGCCGGCGGTCCGCGCCGGGCACCTCGAGCGCCCGCCGGTCGTCGTCGGAGAGCGGGGTGATCCCGATGCGCACGTCGCGGCCCTGCAGCACGCGCGTGCGGAAGGGCTCGGGCCAGCCGCCCGGCAGGTCGCCCAGCTCGCCGGCCATGAAGCCGATGACCGAGTCCGGGATGTCGTAGTCCTGGGGGTTCCGCTCGAAGTCGGCCGGGTCGGCCCGGGCCGCCGCCAGCTGGAGCGCGAGGTCGCCGACCACCTTCGACGACGGGGTGACCTTCGGGATGCGGCCGAGGATCCGGTCGGCCGCGGCGTACATGTCCTCGATGAGCTCGAAGTCGTCGGCGAGCCCCAGCGCGATGGCCTGCTGCCGCAGGTTGGAGAGCTGGCCGCCGGGGATCTCGTGCCGGTACACCCGCCCGGTGGGGCCCGGCAGCCCGGACTCGAAGGGCCGGTACAGGCGCCGGACCGCCTCCCAGTAGGGCTCGAGGTCGCTGACCGCGTCGAGGGACAGGCCGGTGTCGCGCTCCGTGTGGGCGAGCGCGGCGACGAGCGCGGACGCGGAGGGCTGGCTCGTGGTGCCGGACATGGGCGCGCTCGCGACGTCGACCGCGTCGGCCCCGGCGCGGCTCGCGGCGAGCAGCGTGGCGAGCTGTCCGCCCGCGGTGTCGTGCGTGTGCACGTGGACGGGCAGCTCGAACTCGCGGCGGAGCGCCGTGACGAGCCGCTCGGCCGCGGCGGGCCGGAGGAGCCCCGCCATGTCCTTGATCGCGAGGACGTGCGCGCCCGCGGCGACGCTGCGCTCCGCGAGGCGCAGGTAGTGGTCGAGCGTGTAGAGGTCCTCGGCGGGGTCGAGCAGGTCGCCGGTGTAGCAGAGCGCGACCTCGGCGACCGTGGTGCCGGTGGCGAGCACGGCGTCGATGGCGGGGCGCATCCGGTCGACGTCGTTGAGCGCGTCGAAGATCCGGAACACGTCGACGCCCGTGGCGGCCGCCTCCTCCACGAACGCGTCGGTGACCTCGACCGGGTACGGCGTGTAGCCGACCGTGTTGGCGCCGCGCAGCAGCATCTGGATCGCGACGTTGGGCAGCGCCTCGCGGAGCGACGCCAGCCGCTCCCACGGGTCCTCGCCGAGGAAGCGGAGGGCCACGTCGTAGGTGGCGCCGCCCCACGCCTCGACCGAGAGGAGCTCGGGCGTCATGCGCGCCACGTACGGCGCGACGGCGACCAGGTCGCGCGTGCGGACGCGGGTCGCGAGCAGCGACTGGTGCGCGTCGCGGAAGGTCGTCTCGGTGACCGCGAGGGCGGTCTGCGCGCGGAGGGCCTGCGCGAACCCGACGGGGCCGAGCTCGAGCAGCCGCTGGCGGGATCCGGCCGGCGCGGGCCGCCGCAGGTCGAGCGCGGGGAGCTTGTCGGCGGGACGCGGCGTGCCGGGCCGCGCGCCGTTCGGCTGGTTCACGGTCACGTCGGCGAGCCAGTTGAGGATCTTCGTGCCGCGGTCCTTGGACACGTTGCTCCGCACGAGCCCCGGCCGCTCGTCGATGAAGGACGTGCTGAGGTCCCCCGCCTGGAACTGCGGGTCGTCGAGCACGGCCTGGAGGAACGGGATGTTGGTGGAGACGCCGCGGATCCGGAACTCGGCGAGGGCCCGCTTGGCGCGCGTGACGGCCGACGGGAAGTCGCGCCCCCGGCAGGTGAGCTTCGCGAGCAGGGAGTCGAAGTGGGGGCTGATCTGCGCCCCGGTGGCCACCGTGCCGCCGTCGATGCGGATGCCGCCGCCGCCCGGCGAGCGGTAGGAGGTGATCTTGCCCGTGTCGGGTCGGAAGCCCTGCGCCGGGTCCTCGGTGGTGATGCGGCACTGGAGCGCCGCGCCCCGCAGCACGATGTCGCCCTGGTGCAGCCGCAGGTCGGCGAGCGTCTCCCCCGCCGCGATGCGCATCTGCGACTGCACGAGGTCGACGTCGGTCACCTCCTCCGTGACCGTGTGCTCCACCTGGATGCGCGGGTTCATCTCGATGAAGACGTGCTGGCCCTTCCGCGGGCCGTCGGTGTCGAGGAGGAACTCGACCGTGCCGGCGTTGACGTAGCCGATGCTCCGCGCGAACGCGACGGCGTGCGCGTGCATGGCGTCGCGGATCGCCGGGTCGAGGTCGGGCGCGGGCGCGATCTCCACGACCTTCTGGTGGCGGCGCTGCACCGAGCAGTCGCGCTCGAAGAGGTGGACGGTCTCCCCCGTCGCGTCCGCGAGGACCTGCACCTCGATGTGCCGGGGCCGGAGCACCGCCTGCTCGAGGAACATGGTGGGGTCGCCGAACGCGCTGTCGGCCTCGCGCATGGCGGCGCGCAGCGCCTCCTCGAGGTCCTCCGGGCGCTCGACCCGGCGCATGCCGCGTCCGCCGCCGCCCGCGACGGCCTTCGCGAAGATCGGGAAGCCGATCGCCCGGGCCTGCTCGAGCAGCAGGGCGACGTCCGTCGACGGCGGCGTCGACGCGAGGACGGGGACGCCCGCCGCGGTCGCGTGCTCCTTGGCCGTGACCTTGTTGCCCGCCATCTCCAGCACGTCCGAGCCGGGTCCGATGAAGACGATGCCCGCCGCGGCGGCGGCGCGGGCCAGCTCGGGGTTCTCGGACAGGAAGCCGTAGCCCGGGTAGATCGCGTCGGCGCCCGACTCGACGGCCACGCGGATGATCTCGTCGACGTCGAGGTACGCCCGGACCGGATGCCCCTCCTCGCCGATGAGGTACGCCTCGTCCGCCTTGAGACGGTGCAGGGAGCCGCGGTCCTCGTGCGGGTAGACCGCCACGGTGCGCGCGCCCAGCTCGACGGCGGCGCGGAACGCCCGGATCGCGATCTCCCCCCGGTTGGCGACGAGGATCTTCGTGAACATGGCGGGCCTCTCGTCGGCAGGGCTTCGGGGGCGACGCGTTTAGGTTCTCCCAGAGTATCGACGGTAGCCTCTCCCTCGTGCATGTACTGAGCGTCAGCTCCCTGAAGGGGGGCGTGGGAAAGACCACAGTGACCCTGGGACTGGCGTCCGCCGCCTTCTCCCGCGGCTTGAGGACCCTCGTGGTCGACCTCGACCCGCAGGCCGACGTGTCGACGGGCATGGACATCCAGGTCGCCGGCCACCTCAACGTCGCCGACGTGCTCGCCTCCCCCAAGGAGAAGATCGTGCGCGCGGCCATCGCGCCCAGCGGCTGGACCAAGGGCCGCACCGGCACCATCGACGTCATGATCGGCAGCCCGTCCGCCATCAACTTCGACGGACCGCACCCGAGCATCCGCGACATCTGGAAGCTCGAGGAGGCCCTCGCCAACGTCGAGGCCGACTACGACCTCGTCCTCATCGACTGCGCCCCGTCGCTCAACGCCCTCACGCGCACCGCGTGGGCCGCGAGCGACCGCGTCACCGTCGTCACCGAGCCCGGCCTGTTCTCCGTCGCGGCCGCGGACCGCGCGCTGCGCGCCATCGAGGAGATCCGCCGCGGCCTCTCGCCACGCCTGCAGCCCCTCGGCATCATCGTCAACCGCGCCCGCGTCCAGTCGCTCGAGCACCAGTTCCGCATCAAGGAGCTCCGGGACATGTTCGGCCCGCTCGTGCTGAGCCCGCAGCTGCCCGAGCGCACCTCCCTCCAGCAGGCGCAGGGCGCCGCCAAGCCGCTGCACGTGTGGCCCGGCGAGAGCGCGCAGGAGATGGCGCGCAACTTCGACCAGCTGCTGGAGCGCATCATGCGCACGGCGAAGATCGGCGACTACGCGGAGAACGCCTCCCGCTGACCCGCACGCTCCCGGACGCCGCCCCTCCTCGAGGGGCGGCGTCCGTCGTCTGCGGGGCGCGCGCTCGACGACCTCCCCCGCCGAGCGAGGGCGAGGCCGTGGGCGCACGACGATGCACGGATGCAGCTGAGGGCTGACGGGACGCGGGAGACGCGCGCGGACATCGCCCGCGACGGGGCGTCGCCGGGTGGAGCGGGCGCTCGGGCCTAGGAGGCCTTGACGGCGCGACGGGCGGCGAGCTCGTCGGTGGGGTCGACCGTCTGCGTGTCGATCTCGACGAGGGAGTGCTCGACCTCGCGGAGGACCTTGCCGACGGCGATGCCGAAGACGCCCTGGCCGCGGCTCACGAGGTCGATGACCTCGTCGTTGCTGGTGCAGAGGTAGACGCTGGCGCCATCGCTCATGAGCGTGGTCTGCGCGAGGTCGACGACGCCGGACTCGCGGAGCTGGTTCACGGCGGTGCGGATCTGCTGCAGGGAGATGCCGGTGTCGAGGAGGCGCTTGACGAGCTTGAGGACGAGGATGTCGCGGAAGCCGTAGAGGCGCTGCGTGCCGGAGCCGGAGGCCCCGCGGACGGTGGGCTCGACGAGGCCGGTGCGGGCCCAGTAGTCGAGCTGGCGGTAGGTGATCCCGGCGGCGCGGGCGGCGACGGCGCCGCGGTAGCCGGCGCTCGCGTCCATCTCGGGGAGGCCGTCGGTGAAGAGCAGACCGAGGTCGTAGCGCCCGGAGTCCGGGGTGGAGTCGCTCATCGTTCTGCCTTCCACCCCCCAGCGCGGATCCCGGAGGGGATCGTGCGCTGATGCGGGTCGGTTCGTCGGGTTCGTGCTCTCACGGTAGCGGGGCCCGCGGGCCCGATCAACGACATCCGGCCTGAGCGCCCGGCGTGTCGTCCGGGCCCGAGCCGCGCCCCCGTCGGGGGTGCCGGTCGGCCGGCGCCTCTCGGATCCCCCGTCGTGCGGTGGCCCCGAGCGGACACGTCAGTCTATGGGCCGGTGCCCGCCGCGCGCTCCCCTGCGCGCGAGGATGCGGCGCCGATCCTCCGCGGGACCATCCCCGGGCGCTCGCGGACCGCTCAGGACGAGAGGCGGCCGAGCGCGGAGCGGATGAGGCTCCCGCGCACCACCTCGAGCTGCGTGGCGATCTCCCGCGCGAGCTCGGCGGCGTGGGCCCGGCTCGACGCGTCGCGGCGCCGGGACACCGGCACCAGCGCCGACTCGATGAGGCTCAGCTCGCGCTCCGCCGCCTGGCGGAAGCCGCGGAGGTGGCGGGGTTCGATGCCCGTGCGCTGCAGCTCGACGAGCGCGCGCATGACCTGCACGGCCTCCTCGCCGTAGACCTCGGCCGGCATGAGCACGCCCGCGGTGATCGCGTCGCCGAGGAGCGGGGCCGTGGCGCCGGACTCGCGGACGAGCTCCGCGCGGTTGAATCGGCGCTCCTGGTCGAGCATCGAGGTGGCGGGCGCCGTGGCCGCTCCGGGGAGCGCGGGCGACAGGCCGGCGTCGAGGTCGCGGAGGTACGCGCGGATGACCTTGAGCGGGAGGTAGTGGTCGCGCTGCATGCCGAGCACCGTGCGGAGGCGCTCGACGTCGGCGGGGCTGAACTTGCGGTAGCCGGACTCCGTGCGGGAGGGCTGGACGAGCCCCTGCTCCTCGAGGAAGCGGAGCTTGCTGTTCGTGAGGTCGGGGAACTCCGGCGTGAGGCGTGCGAGCACCTGCCCGATGCTGAGCAGTCCGGGGGTGCGGGCGGGCGTCGGCCGGGCGGCGGACGCCGGCACTACTCGGTCGTCCGGCCGACGAGGTCGGCGCGCGAGGCGTAGAACGTGAGGCGGAACTTGCCGACCTGGACCTCGGCGCCGTCCTGCAGCAGGGCCGTGTCGATGCGGACGCCGTCGAAGTACGTGCCGTTCAGCGAGCCGAGGTCCTTGACCTGGAACGTCGTGCCCTCGCGGACGAACTCCGCGTGACGACGCGAGACGGTGACGTCGTCGAGGAAGATGTCGGCGTCGGGGTGGCGTCCCGCCACGGTGACGTCGGCGTCGAGGAGGAAGCGGGCGCCCTGGTTCGGGCCGCGACGGACCACGAGGAGCGCGGATCCGGAGGGGAGCGCCGTGACGGCGTCCTTCTCGTCGGCGGAGACGCCGCCGTCGAGGCCCGCGAGCGCGGCGCCGAGCTCGTCTCGGAAGGTGGCCGTGGTGTCCGTGCTCGTGTACTGCTCGGGCACGCGCGCGGCGCCGTGACCCTCTTGGCGTGCATCCATGGTCGTACCTCCTGTGACCTCACAGCGTAACGGATCGGACACGGCCGGGACCACGTCGGGATCGCCCCGGCGCCGCCCCGACCGGGCGTCACCGGCTGGTGCCGCGGGCCTCGTCGCCGAGGTCGCCGGAGCGCGTGACGTCCGCCTCTAGGGCGTCCGCCGGCGCCTTCAGCCCGGCGTCGTGCTCGGTGCCCATGCTCGTCTCGTCGAACGGGTCGCCGCCGCCGAGGACGAGGGCCACGCGGTCGGCGTCGATGCCGCGGGTCCAGGTGCCGATGAGGATCGTGGCGACCGCGTTGCCGGTGAAGTTCGTGAGAGCGCGCGCCTCGGACATGAAGCGGTCGATGCCGACGATGAGGCCCACGCCGTCCACCAGGTCCGGGCGGTGCGACTGCAGGCCGCCCGCCAGCGTGGCGAGGCCCGCGCCCGTGACGCCCGCGGCGCCCTTCGACGCGATGATCATGAACACCAGCAGCGAGACCTGCTCGCCGAGCGCCAGCGGGCTGCCCAGCGCGCTCGCGATGAAGAGCGACGCCATCGTCAGGTAGATGGCCGTGCCGTCGAGGTTGAACGAGTAGCCGGTGGGGACGGTGATGCCGACGACGGGCTTGGAGACGCCCACGTGCTCCATCTTCGCGATGAGTCGCGGCAGCGCGACCTCGGACGACGAGGTCGAGACGATGAGGAGGTACTCGCGGCCGAGGTACCGCATCAGCTTGAAGATGCTGACGCGGGCCGCGAACCAGAGCAGCGTGCCGAGCACCACGACGATGAACAGCGCGCACGTGATGTAGAAGCCGATCATGAGGGTCGCGAGGCTGATGACCGCCTGGAACCCGGTGGCGCCGACGACCGCGGCGATGGCGCCGAACGCGCCGAGCGGGGCGACCCACATCACCATGCTGAGGATGCGGAACACGAGGACCTGGATGTTGCGGATGCCCTCGAGCACCGGCTCGCCGCGCTTCCCGAGCTGCTGCAGCGCGAAGCCGACGAGGAGCGCCACGAACAGCGTCTGCAGGATGCTGCCCGAGGTGAGCGACGACAGGAGCGACGTGGGGATGATCGAGAGGAGGAAGTCCTTCTCGTCGGTCGCCTCGGTCGAGCCCTCGGGCGCCCGCAGGCCGCTGAGGTCGAGGCCCTCGCCCGGGTGGATGAGGTTGCCGACCACCAGGCCGATCGCGAGCGCGAACGTCGACATGACGATGAAGTAGAGGAGCGCGAGCCCGCCGACGCGGCCGACGGTGGCGGCCTTGGCCACGGATCCGACGCCGAGGACGATGGTGCAGAAGATGATGGGCGCGATCATCATCTTGATGAGGGCGACGAACGCGTCGCCGATCGGCTTGAGCGCGACGCCCGTCTCGGGGGCGACGAGCCCGACGGTGACGCCGAGGATCACCGCCACGATGACGGCGATGTAGAGGTAGTGCTGGCGATCCAGGCGGCGGAGCGCGGCGATCGGGTTGGTCATGGGACGTCCTTGTCTCGTGAGCGGCGACGGGCACGGGGTGCCGGGCGACGGGTACCCGTCAGGATGGCGCAGGCGCGGCCGACCCCCGGCGTTGTGTTCATAATGTTCCTGCCGGGGTGACCGCCGCGGAGGCGAGGAGGCGGCATGGCGGAGCGCGCGCTCGCCGGACGACCGCAGCGGCACAGGCGCCGGCGCCCCGCCCTCCCCCGCGGCATCGCCGCCCGGCTCCTCGTGGTCCAGCTCACCGTGCTGCTCGTGGTCGCGGTGGCGGCCACCGCCGCCCTGTGGTCGGACTCGCGGCAGCGGGCGCAGCAGGCGGCCGCCGACCGCAGCCTCGCCGTCGCGACGACCGTCGCCGACTCGCCGCGGGTGGCGGAGGGGCTGGCGTCCGCGGATCCGACCGCTGCCCTCCTCGACTACTCGCTCGACGTGACGCGCGACACGGGCGTGGACTTCGTGACGATCATGGACCGCGACACCGTGCGGGTCACCCACCCCGACCCCGACGAGATCGGCCGACGCTACCTCGGCACGACCGGGCCCGCGCTCGCCGGCCGGCCGCTGACCGAGACCTCCACGGGCACCCTCGGCCCGAGCGTGCGGGCCGTCGTCCCCGTGCGGGACGCGGCGGGCGGGATCGTCGGGCTCGTCGCCGCGGGCGTGACCGTCGACCGCGTCTCCGAGGTGCTCGGCGCGCGGCTCCCGGGGCTCCTCGGCACGGTCGGCGCGCTGGCGCTGCTGCTCGCCGCCGGCGCGGTGCTCCTCAGCCGGTCGCTCGAGCGGACGACGTGGGGGCTCGGCCCCGAGGAGATGGCCCGCATGCTCGCCTACTACGAGTCGGTGCTGCACTCGGTGGGCGAGGGCATCGTGCTCGTGGACCGCGACCGGCGGCTCGTGCTGCACAACGACCAGGCGGCCGAGCTGCTCGACCTCGACGTGGATCCGGCCGCCGGGCCCGTCGAGGTCGCCGCGCTCGGGCTCCCCGCGCCCCTCGAGCGGCTGCTCGCCGGCGGCACGCCGGCCGACGAGGTGGTGCACCTGCCCTCCGGCCGGGTCCTCGTCGTGACGCAGCGGCCGGCCCTGCCCACGGGCCGCACCGGGAGCGCCGCCCGGCTCGGGACGGTGACGACGCTGCGGGACCGCACGGAGGTCCAGCGCCTGTCGGGCGAGGTCGCGACGCTGCGGACGCTCTCCGACGCCATGCGCGCGCAGACGCACGAGTTCGCGAACCGGCTGCACACGATCGTGTCGCTCATCGAGCTGGAGCGGCCGCGCGAGGCGCTCGCGCTCGCGGCGTCGGAGCTGGAGACCGACCGGCGGGCCGCCGCGGGGGGCCTGGCCGAGGGCGCGGATCCCGTCGTGCAGGCGCTCGTGCGCGGCAAGACCGCGCAGGCGGCGGAGCGCGGCGTCGAGCTCGCCGTGCGCGTCGCGGACGGCACGGGCGCCCCGGGCGTCGCCCCCGCCGACCTCGTGACCGTCGTGGGCAACCTCGTCGACAACGCCATCGACGCGGCCGCCGACCCGTCCCGCGCCACCGCGCGCGGCGACGACCGGGGACGCGTGGAGCTCGCGATCGCGCGGGCCGACGACGGCGCGCTCGTCGTCGAGGTGACGGACGACGGGCCCGGCGTCGATCCCGCGGTGCGGCCACGCGTGCTCGAGTTCGGGGTCTCGACGAAGCCGGACGCCGGGGCCCCGCGCGGCGTGGGCCTCGCGCTCGTCGCGCGCACGGCGGAGCGGCTCGGCGGAGCGGTCGAGGTCGGGGACGCCGACCCGCGGCTGGGCGGCGCGCGGTTCCGGGTCGTGCTGCCGGCGGATCCGGGTGCCGGCCGCGGCGACGAGGCGCAGGCCGCCGCTGGCCCGGACGACGACGCGGCGGCGGTGCGACCGTGATCCGCGTGCTGGTCGTCGACGACGACGCGCTCACCGCGGAGGCGCACGCGGCGTACGCCGGCCGGCTCGACGGCTTCGCGGTCGTCGGCGTCGCCCACACCGGCGGCGAGGCCCTGCGTCTCATCGCCGAGGCGGGCCCCGACGGGATCGACCTGGTGCTCCTCGACATGACGCTTCCCGACATGCACGGCCTCGAGGTGTGCCGCCGCCTGCGCGCCGCGGGACGGGCGACCGACGTGGTGGCGGTGACGGCGGTGCGCGACCAGGCCGTGGTGCGCAGCTCGGTGACGGCGGGGATCGTCCAGTACCTCATCAAGCCGTTCACGTTCGCGGCCTTCGCCGAGAAGATGGCGGCCTACGTCGGGTACCGCGAGGGCCTCGACACCGGGAGCGGGAGCACGACGCAGCTCCAGGTCGACCGGGCGCTCGCGGCGCTGCGCTCCCCCGCGCCGGAGGCCCGGCTGCCCAAGGGCATGTCGGCGGAGACGCTCGACCTCGTGCGCGGGATCGCCCGCGGGTCCGGGGCGCCCGACGAGCGCCCCGCGGACGGCGTCTCGGCGGCGGAGGTGTCGGCCGTGCTCGACGTCTCGCGCGTGACCGCCCGGCGCTACCTGGAGTACCTCGCGGACGTCGGCCAGGTGGAGCGCGTGCCGCGGTACGGCACGCCCGGCCGGCCGGAGCTCGGGTACCGCTGGACCGGCTGAGGCACCGTACGGCACGCGACTCCGACGCGCGACCCCCGGGCCGGATCCGCCCGCACCGGTGACGATGTCGTCGCCCCGTGCGAGTCTCGGGACATGAGACGCACGATCCTCCCGCCGTACCTGCTGACCCGCCTCGCCGAGGCCGATCCCGAGAGGATGTCCGCCGCCCGGCAGGCCGCGCGCCGCGCGCTCCGCGACCAGGGGCCGCTCATCCACGAGCGGCGGGGGCCGGGCGCCGCGCCCGACCCGTCGGCGCTCGCGGACCGCGACCCGTCCGGGATCCACCGCACCATCTCCGACGCGGGGAACCGCGAGGAGCTGCCGGGCCGCACGGTGCGCGTCGAGGGCGCGCCCGACACCGGGGACGCCGAGGTGGACGAGGCGTACGCCGGGCTCGGCGCCACCCACTCCCTCTTCTCCGAGGTCTACGGCCGGGAGTCGCTCGACGACCGCGGCCTGCCGCTGCTCGCGACCGTGCACTACGGCGAGGAGTACGACAACGCGTTCTGGGACGGCACGCGCATGGTCTTCGGCGACGGGGACGGCGAGGTGTTCGCGCCGTTCACCCGCTCGCTCACGGTCATCGGGCACGAGCTGACCCACGGGGTGACGGAGCTCACGCTCGGCCTCGTCTACCAGGGCCAGTCCGGCGCGCTCAACGAGTCGATCTCCGACGTGTTCGGCGTGCTCGTGGAGCAGCACGCGCTCGGGCAGTCAGCCGACGAGGCGACCTGGCTCGTCGGCGCCGAGCTGTTCCTCGACCGGTCGACCGGGCTCGCGCTCCGCTCGATGCGGGCGCCCGGCACCGCCTACGACGACGACGTGCTGGGGAAGGACCCGCAGCCCGGCCACCTCGACGACTACGTGGAGACGCAGGAGGACAACGGCGGCGTGCACATCAACTCGGGGATCCCGAACCGCGCCTTCTTCCTCGCGGCCACCGGCATCGGAGGCGCGGCCTGGGAGGGCGCCGGCCGCGTCTGGTACGACGTCATCGAGTCCGGGGCCGTGCGCCCCGACGCCGACTTCGCCGCCTTCGCCCGGGCCACGGTCGACGCGGCGTCCGCGCGGTACGGTGAGGGCGCGTCCGAGGTCGCCGCGGTCCAGGCGGCGTGGGAGGGCGTCGGGATCGAGGTCTAGGTGGAGATCGCCGTGTCGCGCACGGGCGGGATGGCGGGCATGACCCGCACCTGGTCGGTGCGCGTGGACGACGACGGCGACGAGCTGCCCGACTGGAGCGCGCTCGTCGACGCGTGCCCCTGGGACGAGCCGGCCGTGCCGACCCCGGGCGCCGACCGATTCGTCTACCTCGTGCGCGCGGGCGACCGCGAGGCCCGCCTCGGCGAGGCCGCGGTGGACGGCCCGTGGCGTCGGCTCGTCGACCGGGTGCGCGACGCCTCCCGTGAGAACCTCGGAGGATGACGCCGCCTCCCTCCCCCGACGACCGCTACGGACAGGACGTGCTCGCCGCCGGCTGGCGCGGGCCCGCCAAGAAGGCGCCCCGGCCGCAGGACGCGACGCGCGACCTCGTGGTCGAGGAGCTGTCGACCGGGTTCTGCGGCGCGATCGTGCGGGTCGAGTCCGGCATGGTCGTGCTCGAGGACTACAAGCGGAAGCAGCGCACGTTCCCGCTCGGCGGGTCCTTCCTCCTCGAGGGCGAGCCCGTGGCGCTCCGCGTGCCCCGCGCCGCGCCCGCCGGCCCCGCACGCACGGCGTCGGGCTCGCTCGCGGTCGCCGACCGGCAGGCGCGCGTGGCGCTCCCCAGCCGGATCTTCGTGGAGGGCCGGCACGACGCCGAGCTCGTGGAGAAGGTGTGGGGCGAGGACCTCCGCATCGAGGGCGTGGTCGTCGAGTACCTCGAGGGCGTCGACCACCTCGACGAGGAGCTCGACCGCTTCCGCCCCGGCCGCGGGCGTCGCGTGGGCGTGCTCGTCGACCACCTCGTGCCCGGATCCAAGGAGAGCCGGATCGCCGAGGCCGTCGCCCGCGGGCCGCACCGCGCGCACGCGCTCGTCGTCGGCCACCCCTACGTCGACGTGTGGCAGTCCGTGAAGCCCGCGCGGCTGGGCCTCCGGGAGTGGCCGGTCATCCCGCGGAACGTCGAGTGGAAGCACGGGATCTGCGCCGCGCTCGGCTGGCCGCACGCCGAGCAGGCCGACATCGCGCGGGCGTGGCAGCGGATCCTCGGCCAGGTGCGCTCGTACCAGGACCTCGAGCCCGCGCTCCTCGGCCGGGTCGAGCAGCTCATCGACTTCGTGACGGATCCCGCGGGGCGCTAGGACCGACGGGCCCGCGCGGCTCAGGCGGGCGCGGCCGCGGTCTCGCCCGTGCGCAGCCGGACGGGCAGCACCACGCTCGCCGCCGCGCGTCCCGCGAGCAGCTCGCCCACCATGCGCCCCGCGTGCACGCCGCGGTCGTGCAGCGGCTGCTCGACCGTCGTGAGGCGGCGGCCGAGCCACGGCAGGTCGGCGCCGTCGAAGCCGGTGACCGTGAGGTCCTCCGGCACGCGGATGCCCCGGGCGGCGGCCGCCTGGAGCGCGCTCGCCGCGAGCATGTCGTTCTGGGCGAGGATCGCGGTGGGCGGCGAGGGCAGGTCGAGCAGCACGCCGGCCGCCGCCTCTCCTGCCTCGAGGTCGCGCCCCCCGGCCTCGACGCGCACCGCGTCGGGGAACACGCTGCGTGCCGCGCGGAGGCGCTCGCGGATGGTGCGGTTGACGATCTCCTCGAGGCCCTGGCCGACGGGGACGACCGGGCCGGGCGGGCCGTCCTCCTCGATGCGCGTCGTGCGCATCAGGACGCCGACGCGGCGGTGGCCTAGCCCGCGGACGTGCCGGGCGAGCTCCCCCATGCCGCGGGCGTCGTCGATGTCGACCACGGCGACGCCATCGCCGTGCGGTCCCTCGACGCCGACGATGGGGATCCGGCGCGCCCGGAGGCCCGGCAGGAGCGCGTCGACCTCCTCGCCGCGGGTGAGGAAGACGACGGCGTCGACGGGCATGCCCTCGAGCAGCGGCGCGGCCCCGGCGTGCGGCTCGCGGCGGCCGGGCAGGAGCAGCTGCCCCACGTCGAGCTCGTCGAGCGCCTCCGAGAGGCCGGCCATGGTGGCGAGGGCGACGGGGTTCTGGAAGGCGCGGCGGATGCTGCCCGCCACGACGACGCCGACGATGCCCGAGCGGCCGCTCTTGAGCGAGCGGGCCATGGGGTCAGGTCCCGCGTAGCCGAGCTCGGCGGCGGCGCGCAGGATCCGGGCCCGCGTGGCCGGCGTGATGGACCCGGTGCTGCGGTAGGCGAGGGACGCCGTGGAGGTCGAGACCCCGGCGAGGGCGGCCACGTCGGCGAGCGTGACCGAGCCGCGCGGCGAGTTCCTCCTCATGCCGCTCACCCTATTCACGGCCCGCTCCCCGACGCGCACGTTCGCCCTCGGGGAGCCCGATCGCAACGTTCCGTTCATGTCCGGGCCACCGGCGGGCCGCACCATCGAAACGATGCGATCCGCATCGTCCCCCGAGCAGAAGGACACCCGACCCGTGATCCCCCGCCGTCACCTCATCGCCCTCGCCGCCGCCGCGTCCGCCGCCGTCGCGCTCGCCGGCTGCGCGCCCACCACGAGCAGCGAGGCCCAGGCCCAGAACCACGCCGTGACCGACGCCTCGGGCAGCGCCCGCGTCTTCATCTCCGGCGACACCAACGTCAAGAGCCTCTGGGACGACGGGATCATCCCCGCGTTCGAGAAGGCGAACCCCGGCGCCTCGGTCACCACGACCCTCGACCTCCACGGCGAGCACGACGCCCAGACCATGGCGACGCTCACGAGCTCGGTGCAGGGCGGATCCGACCCCGGATACGACCTCATCGACGCGGGCTTAACCGCGGCCGCCGGCACCGGCGGACTCCTCGCCCCCGTCTCCGCCGACACCATCCCGAACCTCGCGACCGTGCCCGACGCGACCGTGCAGTCCGGCGGCGGCTTCGGGATCCCGTACCGCGCCTCCTCCGTGCTCCTCGCCTACGACTCCACCAAGGTGACGACGCCGCCGAAGACGCTCGACGAGCTGCTGTCCTGGATCACCGCGAACCCGGGCGAGTTCGCCTACAACTCCCCCGCGACGGGCGGCTCCGGCGGCGCGTTCGTCACGACCGTGCTCGACTCCCACCTCGACGACGCGACGCGCGAGAAGATGACGACCGGCTACGACCAGTCGCTCGAGGGCGCGTGGGACGCGGGGTTCGACCAGCTGAAGAGCCTGAACGCCTCCATGTACCAGGGCGGCGTCTACCCGAACGGCAACAACCAGGTGCTCGACCTGCTCGGCACGGGCGCCGTCGAGATGGCCCCCGTCTGGAGCGACCAGGTCATCACGGCCCAGAAGTCCGGCACGCTGCCGTCCACCGTGAAGTACGCGCAGATCTCGAACCCGGCCTTCACGGGCCACGCGTCCTTCCTCGGCATCCCGAAGACGGCCGCGCACGCGGACGTCGCCCAGAAGCTGGCCGACTACGTGCTCTCCGCCGAGGGCCAGGCCGTCATCGCGAGCACCATCGCGGGCTACCCCGTGATCGCGCTCGACCAGGTGCCGGAGGACCTCAAGGACCAGTTCGCGTCCGCCGACCCGACCAACCTGCGCCCCGGCTACGACAGCAAGATGGCCTCGGACATGGCGAACCTCTGGGACCAGAAGGTGCCCGGCCAGTGACGGCGATCCGGCAGACGGCCCCCGCCGCGCCGGTCGCCCCCGCGCGGCGCGCGACCCGGGTCTCCCCGGGCGCGCGCCGCGCCGGCGTCGGCCTCGCGCTCGCCCTCCCGCCCGCGCTGCTGCTCGCGGTGTTCGTCGGGATCCCCGTGGTGCTGGCCATCGGCTTCAGCCTCGGCCACACGGGCGGGCTCAACAGCACCATCGCGTCCATCGGCCTCGGCACGCGGACCGCGACCGGCTGGTGGGGCACGCTCGACGCCTACGCCGACGTGTTCCAGGACCCGCGCTTCCTGCGCGACCTCGGCGTGACGGTGGTCGTCACGGTCGTCTCGACGGCCCTCGTGATCGCGCTCGCCCTGGCGATCTCCCTCAACCTCCGCCTCCGCGGCGGCCGGCTCGCGACGCTGTTCGCCGGGCTCGCGGTCGTGCCGCTGTTCATCCCCGTCGTCATCGCGTCGTGGGCCATCCTCACCTTCTACTCGGGCGACGGCTTCGTGCGCACCGTGTTCGCGCTCATCGGCCTCGAGGGGCCGACCTGGGGCTACACGACCGTCGCGGTCGTCATCGGATCCGTGTGGACGAGCCTCCCCTTCGCCACGCTCATGGCCACCTCGGGCGTGCAGGGCATCCCCGACGCGATGATCGAGGCGGCGCGCGACGCCGGCGCGTCCACCTGGGCGATCGTCACCCGCGTGCTCGTGCCGCTCGCCGCCATCCCGCTCGTCATCGCGACGACGTTCACGGCGATCGGCGTGCTCGGCTCCTTCACGGTGCCGTACTTCACCGGGCCCAACGCGCCGAGCATGCTCGGCGTCGACATCTCGAAGTACTTCACGGGCTTCAACCACCCGCAGCAGTCCATCGTCATGGCCGTCGTGGTGTTCGTCCTGGCGTCGGGGATCGCGTTCCTCTACGTGCGGGCGAACTTCCGCTCCGCGAAGGCGGAGGGCCGGGTCTGATGCGCGCGCTCCTCTCCGCCCGCGGCTGGGTCCAGGCCGCGCTCTTCGCGGTCGTCGCCGTGTTCGTCCTCGGGCCGCTGCTGTGGCTCGCGGCGCACGCCTTCGCGACCTCGTGGGACTACCCGAGCCTCCTGCCCGCCGGCCTCACCCTGCACTGGTGGGAGGTCGTCCTCCAGGACGCCGAGCTCGCCGCGGCCGTCCGCAACTCGCTGTACTTCGCGCCGCTCACGGTGCTCGTCTCGGCGCTCGTCTGCCTCCCGGCCGCGTACGCGTTCTCGCGCTTCTCGTTCCCGGGCCGGCGGATCCTGCTGGTGGGCCTCTTCGCCACCAACGCGTTCCCGAAGATGGGCCTCTTCGTCTCCATGGCGTCGCTCTTCTACGGGCTGCACCTGATGAACACGGTCACGGGCATCGTCATCGTCCAGCTCATCGGCACCGTCGTGTTCATGACCTGGATCCCGGCCGCCGCGTTCAGCGCCGTGCCGCGCTCCCTCGAGGAGGCCGCGCGCGACGCCGGCGCCGGACGCGTGCGGACGTTCCTGCACGTGACCCTGCCGCTCGCGCTGCCCGGGATCCTCGTGGCCGTGCTCATGTCGTTCCTCGCCGCGTTCGATGAGGCCCAGGGCACGTACCTCGTGGGGGCGCCGGTCTACATGACCATGCCGACCGAGATGTACTCGCTGGTCCTCAACCACCCGGTGCAGGTCGCCGCGGTGTTCTCGATCCTCCTCTCCCTGCCCTCCGTCGCCCTCCTCCTGCTCGCCCGCCGCCACATCATGGGCGGGCGTCTGGCCGAGGGCTTCCAGATCCGTTAGGCCGGTCATGTCCGCATCCGCATCCCCCACCACCGCCGCGGCGCCGCCGCGCCACCACGACGACGGCACGGGCACCCGTCCGACGTCGGGCCTCGTCGTCGCCGGGCTCTCCAAGGACCTCGGCGGCCGCACCATCGTCGACGACCTCCACCTCGACGTCGCGCGCGGCGAGCTGGTCGCGCTGCTCGGCCCGTCCGGCTGCGGCAAGACCACGACGCTCCGGATGATCGCCGGGTTCCTCGAGCCCGACCGTGGCTCCGTGGTCATCGGCGGCCGCGACGTCACGGCGTCCGGCCCCGACAGGCGGCCGAGCGCGATGGTGTTCCAGAACTACGCGCTCTGGCCGCACCTCACGGTCTTCAAGAACGTGGCCTTCCCGCTGACGCTCAAGAAGCTGCCGAAGGACGAGATCGCCCGCCGGGTGATGGCCGCCCTCGAGACCGTGAACCTCGCGCACCACGCGCACTCGCGGCCCGCCCACATCTCGGGCGGCGAGCAGCAGCGCGCGGCGCTCGCCCGCGCGATCGTGCAGGAGCCCGACCTGCTGCTCCTCGACGAGCCGCTGTCCAACCTCGACGCGAAGCTGCGCGTGAAGGTGCGCGAGGAGATCCGCGACATCCAGCAGCGGCTGGGGATCACGACCGTCATGGTCACGCACGACCAGGACGAGGCGCTCGCCATCTCCGACCGCGTCGCCGTGATGCACCAGGGCCGCATCGAGCAGGTCTCGGCGCCGACCGAGCTGTACGCGCACCCGCGGACCCTCGTGGTCGCGTCGTTCATCGGCAGCATGAACCTCCTGCCCGCGCCGCGCCTGTCGGGCACGACGCCGGAGACGGTCGGCGCCCAGGCGCCCGTCGCCTTCGCTCCCACCTCGGCCGACGCCGACGTGTGGGCGGTGCGCCCGGAGGACGTGGCCTTCGCGCCACGTGGTCCGCGCGCCGAGGCGGACGCGACGTCCGTCGTGGTCCGCCGGGTCCTCCCGCACGGCCACTTCCAGGAGCTCGTGCTCGACGCGGGCGGCGTCGAGGTGCGCGCCCTCACGACCGGCGTCGCGCCCTCCGTGGGCGACGGCGGCACCGTGACGCTCCGCGACGTGCGGCACTATCGCGGCGGGACGCTGGTGGGATCGTCCGCCGACTCCCCCGCGACCGCGGCGGCGTCGGGCGCGATCCGATGACGACCGCGACCGCCCACCGCGGCGACTCCTCCCGGCACCGCGAGAACACGCTCGCCGCGATCCGCTCCGCCGCGGAGTCCGGCGCGACGACCGTCGAGATCGACGTGCAGGTCACGCGCGACGGCGAGGTCGTGCTCGTGCACGACGCCACGCTCGAGCGCCTCTGGGGCCTCGACGCCCGGGTCGCCGACGTGGACGCGGCCGACGTGCGGGCGCTCGGCGGCGGCGAGCTGCGGATCCCGCTCCTCGCCGAGGCGCTCGAGCTGCTCGCCGGGAGCGACGTGGAGCTCGTGATCGACATGGCGTCCCCGGATCCGGCCGCCGCCGCCCACGCGGTCGTCGCCCGGGCGCCGCGCACGCCGCGCGTCGCCTGGTGCGGGCACCTCGCGGGCATGCGGGTGATCCGCTCCCTCGACGCCGACGCCGTGATCTGGCTGCCCTGGGCCGACGCCGTGCCGCCGACCGCGAGCGAGCTCGCGGAGCTGCGGCCCGCGGTCGTCAACATGCCGCACCTCCTCGTGGGCCCCGCGCTCGTCGAGGCCGTGCACGCGCAGGGCGCCCGCGTCGCCGCGTGGACGGTCGACGCGCCCGAGCAGATGGCGTGGCTCGCCTCCATCGGGGTGGACGCCATCACGACGAACCGGCTGCCGCTCCTCCTCGAGGTGCTCGCGCGCGGCGAGGCGGGCGCGGCGGAGGCCGTGTCGCCGGCGGCCGAGCGTATCCGCGCCCGCGCCGTCGCGCGCGACCTCGCCGCGTGGGCCGTGCACCGCGTGCGCTCGCACGAGGTCGGCGAGGTGGACACCAAGGCGAACCCCGCCGACCACGTCACCGAGATCGACCGCGCCGTCGAGCGCGACGTGCGGGCCGTGGTCGGCGCGCAGTTCCCGCACCACGTGCTCGTGGGCGAGGAGTACGGCGGCGAGGCCGTGCCGGGCCGCCCCTGCTGGTACCTCGATCCCGTCGACGGCACCGCCAACCTCGCCAACGGCGTGCCGTGGACGAGCTTCTCGCTCGCGCTCGTCGTGGACGGGGCACCCGTCGTGGGCATCGTCGCGGACCCGTGGCGCAGCACGGTCGTCGAGGCCGCCGCGGGCGAGGGCGCCTGGTGCGACGGGCGCCGGCTCGACCTCGCGGCCACGCCGCACGGGGTCGCGCCGGACGCGGATCCGCTGCGGGGCCGCATGGTCAGCACCGAGCTGGCCGGGCACGCGCCGTGGCCGGGGATGCTGCCGCTCCTCGCCTCGCTCGCCGGCCGGTTCTGCACGATGCGGGTCATGGGATCCGGCACGCTCACGGTCGCGGGCGTCGCGCTCGGGCACGGCGCGGGCGCGGTGATCGGGTCCTTCGGGCCGGTCGACCACCTCGCGGCGACGCTCATCGTGCGCGAGGCCGGCGGCGTGGTGCTCGACGCGGACGGCGACGACACCCTGTTCCCGGCGAACGGCGGCGTGCTCGCGGCGCGCGACCGGCCGACCGCGGAGGCGCTGCACGCGCTGTGGCGGTCGGGGATCGCGGACGCCCTGTCGGCGGCCCTGCCGGTGCCGGCCGCGGAGGCGCTCGCGGGCTAGGCGGTCAGCCCGCGTCGCGGTCCGCGCGCGCGTCGAGCAGCGCGCGGATCCGGCCGGGCCCCGTCACGCGCGCGCCGAGCGCCTCGACGCGCGCGACCAGGCCGCGGTCGGCCGTGACCACGACGACCTCGCGGCCGGCGTCGCGGGCCGCCTGGACGACGCGCACGATCTCCGCGTCGCCGTCGGCCGGGGCGGCGACCACCGCGACGCCGGGCGCGCGCATGGTCGGCTCGCCCGGATCCGACGCGGGCGCCGCGGGCACCGACGCGTCGCGCGCGCCGCCCTCGACGACCGCCACGACGTCCGGCCAGCGCACGGCGCCCGGCAGGCCGAGGTCGGCGGCGGGCAGGCCGTCGCGCGCCAGCAGGTCGAGCTCGGCGAGGAGGCGGGACGTGGCTCCGGCGCGGTCGCGCCACCAGCCGTCCGGCCGGGAGCCGAGGAGGTTCGCGGTGTCGACCACGAGCGTCACGTCGCGCGCCAGCTCGTCGCGCAGCGTGGGCCAGGATCCGCCGAAGCCCGGGTGCAGCGGCAGCGCGTCGACCTCGTCGACGGGCACCCAGCGCAGCTCGATGCTCTCCGCGTCCGCGACGCGGGGCGCGAAGGGCCGGAGGACGCGGGCGGTGACGGTCGTGTAGCTCCAGAAGCCGAGGTCGAGCACGGTCGCGACCAGCGGCCGGATCCCCGCGGGCGGCACCCCCGCCTCCTCCGCCGACTCGCGCGCGGCGCCGTCGACCGCGGATTCGCCCGCGTGGCGCGCGCCGCCGGGCAGACCCCACGTGCCGCCGTGGTGGCTCCACGCGACCCGGTGCTGGAGCAGGACACCGCGGTCGGGATCGTGCACGAGGAGACCCGCCGCCCCGAAAGCGCCCCAGTAGCGCTGGCCCTCGGGGCTCTCGACCCAGGCGTCGCCGCTGTCTCGGGGCGCTCCGCGCGGGGGCTCGGGCGGGCGGTCGGCGGTCATGGATCCACCATCTCACGGGCTCCTTCGATAGCGTCGGGGCATGTCGTGCATCAGGTTCACCACCGCCGCGCAGCTCGAGGCCCTGCACCGGACGGCGCCCGCCGTGCTCACCGCGGAGCAGGCCGCCGCGCTGCATCCCGCGCCCGAGGTCACGCCCAGCAAGATCCGCCGCCTGCGCCTCCTCGCCGAGCACCGCGACCCCAAGGTGCGCGAGAGCGTCGCGAGCAGCCGCCACGCGCCGCTCGACGTGCAGCACGCGCTCGCGCACGACGCCGACGAGGGCGTCCGCGCCTGCCTGGCGCGCAACCCCGTCGCGCCGGCCGAGGTGCTGTCCGTGCTCGTGGGCGACACCTCGGAGCGCGTGCGCTCCTGGCTCGCGGTCAACGACGCGACGCCGCCGGCCGCGGTCGCGCTCCTGGAGTGCGACGAGTCGCCCGCCGTCCGCGACCTGCTGCTCTGGCGCGAGGCCCACATCGAGCGTCCCGCGGAGCCCGCGCCCGCCGAGGTCGTCGCGGGCTGACGCCGTCGGACGCCCGGACGCCGGCCCGACCGGTCGGGGTGACGGCACGCCGTCACCCCGAGCGGCGGATCAGGCCCGGCCGTCCGCCACGTCGCGCGCCTTCGCCGTGCTGCGGCGGTCCCCCGGGTAGTGCACGGGCCGCATGCCGAGCACGATCTTGCCGCGCGCGTGCCGGCGCTCGAGGTCGTCGAACGCCTCCTGCACCTCGGCCAGCGGGTAGAAGCCGGACACGAGCACGTCGACCTCGCGCTTGGCCGCGAGCTCCGCGACCGTCGCGAGCGTGCGGGAGCGGTGCACGTCGTCCTCGTCCACGGGCGGCAGCACGGCCTCGAGCTCCAGCTCGCGGCGGTCGTCGCTCGAGCTGAAGCGCTTGCCCTGCACGCCGAGCTCCTCCGCGACGGGCTCGCCGCCCCCGAAGTTGTCGATGAAGCCCTGCACGCCGTTCGGAGCGGCCTTCCGGATCCGCTCGGCGAGGCCGTCGCCGTAGACCACGGGCGTGACGCCGACCTGGCGGAGGTAGTCGAAGTTCCGCTCGCCGCAGGTGCCGATGACCCGGGCGCCGCGCCGCATCGCGAGCTGCGCCTGGATGCTGCCGACGCCGCCGGCCGCCGCCGTGACGACGAGCGTGTCGCCCTCGCCGACGGACACCGCGTGCAGCACGTCGTGCGCGACGAGGCCCGCGAGGAAGAGGCCGCCCGCGATCTCCCACGGGAGCTGCGCCGGCTTCAGCACGACGTTGCCCGCCGGCACGACCACGTGCGTCGCGTGCGCGGCCATGACCGTGTGGCCGAGGACGTCCTGCCCCTTCTTGAAGCGGGTCACGCCCTCGCCGACGGCCGCGATGCAACCGGCGAAGTCGCTGCCCTGGCCGTTCGGGAAGGAGTGCGGCACCTCCTCGGGGAACCGGCCCTGGCGGATGTACGCCTCGATGTGGTTGATGCCCGCCGCGAAGACCTCGACGAGGACCTCGCCGGGGCCGGGCGACGGACGCGGGACGTCGACGACCTCGAGGACGTCGACGCCGCCGAAGGACCCGAACTGCACCTGCTGGGTGGTGGATCTCGATGAAGGGCTCATGCGCGTCATCCTGCCGTCCCCGCCCGCGGCGCGCGAGGGCACGGAGGCGATCGTGAGACTCGCGTTCGTAGACTGGATGCGGCCCGGCAGCCTCGAGCCGGCCGCGATCGGAGTGCCGTGCAGAGGATCCTCGGTGCCGTGCGCCTCGTCGCCGCGGTGGTGGGCGCGATCGCGCTCGCCGGGGACCTCGACTACGTGCAGGGCTTCACGAGCTTCGCGACGGCCAACTGGTTCAGCTACTTCACGACGCAGAGCGGCATGGCGGGCGTCGTCGTGCTCGCCGCGTCGGGCGTCCACGCGCTGCGCGGCGGGGTGGAGCCGCGGCTCATGGCCGCCGTCCGCGCCGTGGTCGTCAGCTACGTGGTGGTGTCCGGCGTCGTCTTCGGGCTGATCGTGCTGGAGTCGAGCGCGCAGTCGTACTACGTCGAGGTGCCGTGGTCGAGCCGGCTCCTGCACTTCGTGCTGCCGGCGTACGCGCTCCTCGACTGGACCCTCGCGCCCGGCCGCCCGCGCGTCCCCTGGCACGCCGTCGGCTGGGCGATGGCGTTCCCGGTGGCGTGGTGCGCGTTCACGGAGGTGCGCGGGCCGCGGGTCGGCTGGTACCCCTACTTCTTCATGGATCCCGCGCAGGTCGGCGTGCCGCTCGGCATCGCGGCGTGGTTCGCGCTCGTGGCGGGCGTGCTCGCGGCGATCACGGCCGTGGTCGTGGCGCTCAGCCGCATCCGGCCGGCGGACGGGCCGGCGGGCGGCGTCAGGCGGGGACGCGGGCGGGCGGCGGCGCGCGACCGCGGGGTGGACGTCCCGGCGGAGATCGCGGACGATCGCGCCCGCGCCGGGGACGCCGAAGAGGACGACCCCCGCCCGGCCGAGGGCGCGCCCGAGCCGGCGCGACGTCGCCGGGCGAGCATCGGACGCTGACCCTCCCCGACGCACGTCCGGTCCGCGCCGAGCGCGCGTCCCGTCCCGCCTAGGGCGCCGGGGTCGCGCCGCCGTCGGGCGCGGGCGTCGGCGTGGCCGTGCCGTCCGCGACGAGCGCCGGATCCGCGAAGGGCGCGAGCGTGCGCAGCGCCGCCCGTCGCAGCGTGGCGTCGTCCATCCGCCCGACGCGCTCCGCCGCCTGGCCCCCGACCTCGGCCATGAGCACGGGCTCGCCCGTGACGGGCATCAGGTTGTACCAGCGCGTGTGGCTGCCGCCCGCGTCGTACGAGGTCCAGACGGTGGCGGTCGTCGACCAGAACGGCTCGCGGAAGCGCATCCACACGCGGTCGGCGCGGCCGGAGCCGAGCGCGCGGACGGCCGTCTCGTGCGCGGCGGGCAGCGCCGGGTCGAACGCGATGGCGCCCTCCTGCAGCACGCCGAGCGGCACGGTGACGACCACGCGGTCGACCGAGAGCGACTCGCCCGAGCCGAGGCGGATGCCCACGCGCCCGTTCCCGTAGGAGATGCGCGAGACGGTGGACTCGCGGAGCACGTCGATCCGCTGGTCCTGGAGGAGGTGCTGCACGAGCCCCGCGAACCCGCCCGTGACGGCGACGTTGGCGACCGGCGCGGGCTCGTCGAGGCCGTGGGCCGCGGACAGGTCGCCCGTTGCCGCGCCGTGGGCGATGGCGACGTCGGTGGCGAGGAGGCCCGCGAGGCGCGCGGCGGGCGAGGCCGCGTCGCCGTCGGCGGAGAGCGCGTCGCCGCCGGTCGCCAGGAGCGCGGCGGAGACGCTGGCGTCGACCGGCCGCTCGCGGGCCCAGGCGCGCGCGGCCGCGAGGGCGTCGGATCCGGCGGTCGACGGCTCGAGGACCCGGCCGTCGGGCCCGCGGTCCTCGGCGACGAGCGCGAGCCCGTAGCGGGACAGGCCGGCCTGTTCGACGGCGTCGCGGAGGGAGTCGTCGGCGTCGGCGGCGATCCAGAGCGCGCCGAGCTCCGCGGGCTGGGGCCAGTCCGGGCCGGTGACGGCGCGGATCCGGCCGCCGAGGTCGGCGCGCGCCTCGACGAGGACGACGTCGTGGCCCGCGTCGCGGAGGGCGCGCGCGGCGGCCGCGCCCGCGATGCCGGCGCCGACCACGGCGATGCGCTCGGATCCTGCGCCCGCCCGCTGCACCTCGGCGGCGGCCCGCAGGCCGGACGCGTGCGCGCCGGCGACCGTACCCGGGCGGTCGGCGCTCGTGGCCTCGCCCGCGAAGAAGACGCGGTCGGCGACGGGACGGGCGAGCGCCTCGCGGTCGGCCGAGGTCGCGCCCGGGCGCAGGAAGCTGCCGGCCCCGCGGGCGAACGGATCGCCCGACCAGTCCGAGCGCGCGAAGGCGACGGGCTCGGGCACGCCGGCCGCGGTGACCGTCGGCGTCGGGCTCGGGGTCGGGGTGCCGGCAGGCGTCGGCGTCGCGGGGGCGGGCGTCGTCCGCGTGCACGCCGCGAGCCCGAGGAGGGAGAGCCCCGACGCGGAGGCGGCGAGGAGGGTGCGGCGGGAGATCGACATGCTCCGGTCAGCGTACCGGGGAGCCGTCGCCTAGGGTCGGGGCATGCCCATCGACGACGCGCCGGCCCCGGTCCCCGGCGGCCAGGCGGCCGTCCGGGTCGACAGCTGGCTCTGGGCGGTGCGCGTGTACAAGACGCGGTCGCAGGCCACGGCCGCATGCCGGGCGGGCCACGTGCGCGTCGGCGACGAGCGGGCGAAGGCCTCGCAGGCGGTGCGGCCGGGCGACGAGGTGCGGGTGCGCGTCGCGGGCGCCGAGCGGATCCTCGTGGTGCGCCGCACGCTCGTGAAGCGCGTGGGGCCCGCGGTCGCCGCCGAGGCGATGACCGACCTCACTCCCCCGCCGCCGCCCCGCGACGCCGCGCCGGCGACCGTCGTGCGCGACCGCGGCGCCGGGCGGCCGACGAAGCGCGACCGGCGCGAGATCGAGCGGCTGCGCGACCCCGAGGGGATGCGCGGGCGCTGATCGCCCGCCTCCTCGCCGCGACGCGACGGGGTCGGCCCGGATGCGGATCCGCCGCGCGTCAGAGCCCGGCGTCGGCCGCGCGACGAGCGTGCGCGAGCTCGCCGAGGATCCGCCGCCGCAGCGCGTTCGACCGCTCGGCGAACCCGCGCTGCTCCGCCGCGTAGCGCGCCTTGCCGGCCGGCTCCTCGATCCGCACGGCCTCCAGCCCGAGCCCCGAGACGTCGTACGGGCTCGCGCGCATGTCGAGCGAGCGGATGTCGCGGGCCAGCTCGAACGCGTCGAGCAGCACCTCGCCGGCGACGAGCGGGCCGAGCTTGGTCGCCCACTTGTAGACGTCCATGCCGGCGTGCAGGCAGCCGGGCTGCTCGAGGTCGGGCTGCGTCTCGCGGGTCGGCGCGAGGGCGTTCCGGGGAACGGCCTCGGGCGTGAAGAAGCGGAAGGCGTCGATGTGCGTGCAGGCGAGCCTGTGGGTCTCGACGACCTGGTCGGTCGCGGCGGACCCGAGGCGCAGCGGCAGCCGCTCGTGCCGCTGCTCGCCCGCTGCCACCCGGTAGACCATCGCCCACTCGTGCAGGCCGAAGCAGGAGAAGCGGCCGGGGCGCGCGGCGGTGCGGGAGAGGATCCGCGCGACGAAGGACGCGGTGGATCCGCGCGCCGCCAGGTACGCGGACGCGTCGACGCGGACGCCGCCGGGCGCGCGCTCCTCGTCGCCGACGTACCAGCGCCAGCCCGCCCGCTCCCCGCCGGCCGCGCCCGCGAGCACGACGCCCGCGCCCGGATGCCAGCGGCGCAGCAGCGACGGCTTGTGCGGGTAGTAGGTGAAGAGGAAGTCGTCGACCTCGTGCCTGCGGCCGGCGAGGCGGCGCTCCCGGAAGCCCGCGGAGAAGGCGTCGGCGCGGGCGGCGTGCCGGTCGGCCCGGTCGCGCCAGGCGTCGGGGTCGAGGACCGTCGGGGCGAGCGGCTCCCCCGCGACGGTCGCCGGATCCGCCGCGGGCGCGGGCAGGAGGTCGGCGGCGGGGATCACCCGTCGAGGCTACCCGCGGCGGCCGCGGGATCCCGCGCGGGAGGCAGGCGGATCCCGCCCGCCGGGGAGCCGCGGATGGATAGCATTGGCGCATGGATGACGACTCCCCCCTCACGCCTCCCGGCGTCGCCGGCTACACGATCACCGAGATCGTCGAGAGCGAATCGGGCGGCGAGCCCCTGTTCATCTCCGCGATCCTCCTCGACGGCGAGCACGTGGCCAACTGGATCTCGACCGACCTCGACGAGGACGACGGCATCGTCGCCGACCTCGACCACGCGTTCGGCGGCCCGGCCACCGACCGCATGTTCCGCCAGGCCGCGGCGATCTTCCCCGACGCCGTGCTGTCCGAGATCCTCCCCGAGCTCGTGAGCTTCCTCTGGGTCGTGGCTGACGTCGCCGGCGTCGCCGACGACCAGGACCTCGACTTCGAGGCCGCCATCCGCATCGTCGCGGCCGAGGGCGACCTCGACGCGCAGGACCGCGACCTGCTGGGCCGCCTCGACGGACTGAAGCGCATCGACTGACCGTCGTCCGCCGCACGACCGGAGCCCCGCCCGCCCTGACGCGCGCGGGGCTCCGGCGTACGGTCGAGGCATGAGCGACTCCGACATCGATCCCCTGTCCACGGTCCAGGGCGCCCCGGGCGTCACGCAGGACATGCCCGGCGAGGCCGACTCCGACGCGGCCGTCGGCGGCACGGTGCCCGACGGCGAGAGCATCCAGCACGTCGACGACGACGAGGCCCCCGGCGACGGCGGGCTCTCCAGCGGCGGCGACTCCCTGGGCTCCGACGAGGACGCGGCCGACACCGCGTCCGGCGCGGGCGACGCGCCGACGGACCTGCCCGCCTGATCCGCGCCGCATCCCCACCCGCACCGCCGAGGGCCCGCCGCGATCCGTCGCGGCGGGCCCTCGCGCATGCGCCGGCCGAGGGCGGAGGCGGCCGGGTCAGCCCGCGTCCGGCCCCAGCAGCGTCAGGCGCTCGCGCAGCAGCGCCCGGACGGCGTAGGGATCCGCGACGCTGAGCCGCCCCTCCTCGGAGACGCCGTCGCGCAGCACCAGCGGGAGGACCGATCGGCGGACCACCAGCGCGCCCCGGTGCGGCCCGCGCTCCACGCGTTCCCGCGGCTGCGCGAGCGCGTCGTCGGGCACGACGACCACGGCGGCCGCGAAGCGCACGCCCACGGAGGCCGCGAGCGACCGGGCGGTGCCGACCAGCCACGCGACGGGCGCGTCGCCGGGCGCGAGGGCGCCGTCCGGATCCGGGTCGACGGGCTGCAGCTCCCCGCGCACCAGCTGCACGGGCTGGCCCCAGTCCTCGGAGCTCAGCGCGAAGAGGCCCGCGGGCGCGAGGACGACGTGGTCGACCTTGCCGGCGCCCGCCAGCGGCCGCACGTCGTGGAAGACCGTGGCGCCCATGCCGAGCGACGCCGCGGCGCGGGCGGTCGCCTCCTCGGCCAGGGCCTTGGCGAGGAGCCAGCGGAGATCGCGCGGCGCGCGGCGCACGAGCTCGGGCGCCCAGGGGTCCACGCCGAGGTCGCCGCCGGGCGCTGTGCCCTGCCACGCGGCGACCCGCTCCAGGTAGTGCGCGCGGGCGAGCGCGCCCGCGGTGCCGTGCACGGTCGCGCCGAGGCGGGCGCCGGATCCGGGGGCGGGCGCGTAGCCGGCCTCGTCGGGGTGCAGCGGGTCGTCGTCGGAAGAGGCGCGGCCCTGCCCGCGGTCGTATCGGGCGCGGTCGTCCGGATCCCCGACCAGCTCCCACGCGCGCTGCACCGCGTGGAAGAGGTGCGCCTCGCCGCCCGTGTCCGGGTGGGTCGCGCGGACGAGGCGGCGGTACGCGGCACGCAGGGCGGCGGTGCCGGCCGCGGGATCCACGCCGAGCACCTCGTAGGGGGTGCGGTCGGCGGGGCTGCCCGCGGGGGTCACTCCGCCGGGTCGGCGGGGGCGGCGGGCGACGCGGACGCGTCGGACGCGTCGGCGACCTCCGCCTCCCACGGCGCCGGGATGCCGTAGTAGCGCTCGAGGAAGTCCTGCACGCGCGCCTGGCGCTCGTCGGCCGGCACCTCCGGGAAGGAGCCGTCGTTGAGGCAGAAGAAGTCCTGCGAGCGGCGCTTGAGCAGGCCGGGCAGCATGTCGAGGCCCGCGCGCGACGTGGTGTCGACGTAGGCGACCTTGGCGTTCTCCTGCTGCACCGCCCGGGCCGTCATCTGCGCGTAGTAGTGGTACAGCGAGTTGGTGACGGAGATGTCGGTGCTGGAGCGGAAGCGGCTGAGCTGCGTGCGGTGGAAGTCCTCCGCGAACTCCTGCTCGAGCTCGAGCAGAACGCTCTTGCGCAGCGGGGTGGCCGCGTGCTCGAGGTGGCGGGTGATGAGCCGGCCGAAGCGCTCCATGAGGAGCCGGCGGTTGACGCGCGCCGAGTTCTCGAAGCCGCTGCGGTCGCTGTCGTTGTCGCCGAGCCCGATGCGGGTGGACGCCTCGATGAACTTGGTGATCCCGCCGGGCGAGAAGAACATGCCGGGCTGCACCGGGCGGCCGAAGAACATGTCGTCGTTGGAGTACAGGAAGTGCTCGCTGAGGCCCGGGATGTGCTGGAGCTGCGACTCGACGGCCTGCGAGTTGTGCGTGGGCAGCGCGGCGGGATCCGTGAAGAACTCCTCGCTGCGCACGAACGTGACGCCCGGGTGCTCGGCGAGCCAGGCCGGCTTCGGGGAGTCGGTGACGATGAAGATGCGGCGCACCCACGGCGCGAACAGGTAGACGGAGCGCAGCGCGTACTTGAGCTCGTCGATCTGGCGGAAGCGCGCCTCGGAGTCGTCGCCCTCGCCGACCACGACGTCCTTCATCCGCTCGGCGCGGCGCTTCTGGAACTCGGGGTCGTTGCCGTCGACCCAGGAGAAGACCATGTCGATGTCGAAGGTGATGTCGGACGCCTGCGCGTCGAACATGCCCCGGAGCGTCTTCCACTCGTGGCCGTACATCTCGACCGTGGTAGGCACGACCTCGGCGGCCGGGAGGATCTCGCGCGTGAGCGAGTTCTCGACCGGCCACACGATGGTCTCGCCCTCGAAGCGGAAGAACTGCAGCTCGACGGCGGTGGACGCGCCGTACGCGAGGAGGCCGTCCGGCTCGATGCGCGGGCGGTAGAGGCGGAAGATCCCGGCGTCGGGGTTGTCGGTGAGGCGGCCGTCGGCGACGAGCAGCGGCGGGCGGCGGCGGCCGTCGACGGTCTTCGCGTAGAGCGGCTCGTCGGCGCACGCGGCGACGAGGGCCCGGACCACGGTGTCGCGGTTCTGCACGTCGATGGCGATGACGGGCCGCTCGTCGTTGCCGCGGATGAGCCAGAAGTCGATGCCGGTCGCGAGGAGCGCGTCCCGGATGAAGAGGAGGTCGGTCACGAGCGCCTGGTGCGGCGTGAGCGTGCGGTTGACCAGCGTGGCGAGGCCCTTGCGGACGACGACGTCGGGCCGGTGGTGCGTGGTCGGCCACGTGGCGGGCGCGGGGGCGACCGCGTCGTCCTGGCGGGAGTACTCCTCCTCGCTGGTGGCCGGATCGACCGTCGGCTCGAGCGCCACGTTGAACTGCCGTGCGCTGCCCGCCATGGATCATCCCCTTGGTGCTTCTCGTGTGCCGATGCGTGCGCCTGGCCCGACGGGTGGCGACGGATCATTCTACCGAGCGACGGGGCGCGCCCCCGGTCGGGGGCGGTCGGCGGACGATGCGGTCATGACGGCGTCGGTCACCCCTCCACCTCGGCGGCCGGCAGCGGGTCGACCTCCCACACGACGGGGGCGTCGAGGAAGGGGTGGGTCGCGGGATCCGGCGCCTGGATGACCGTGCGCGGCACGTCGTGCCAGCGCAGCTCCGCGAGCTCCTGACCGGCGGGCACGGCGTAGACGACGCACTCCATCCGCTCGTCGATCTCGTGGCCGTCCTCGAGGCCGAGGTCCGGGACCTCGTACGGGCACTCCGCGCTCGCGCTGATGCCGCCGAGCTGGCGCTGGATGATGTCGGCCTCGGAGCCGTCGGCGAGGAACGGGCGGAGCACGGGGCCGTTCTGCGGGCCGGCCTCGCCCTCGAGCCAGCGGGTCTGCACGAAGGCGAAGTACGGGATCCGGTCGGCGAAGCGCTCGCCGTCCTCGTAGCCGGACCAGTAGGTGGGCTGGCCCTCCGCGACGCCGAGGAGGGTGGTCGCGACCAGGTCGGAGACCACGCCGGTCGTGTCGACGCTCGGCAGGGCGACGGGATCGCCGACCGCGACGCGCTGGCCGGGGTCGGCCGTCGCGACGTCGGCGGGGAGCGTGATCGCGTCGAACGGCGGCGCGGGCGGACCGGACGGGCCGAAGGAGCAGCCCGCGAGGAGCAGGGACGCGGCGAGCGCGGATCCGGTCGCGGCGATCACCCTGCTCCCGCGGGGCCTCCGGCGGGGACGGGGCGTGCGGGTGGCGGTGCGTGCGGGCGTGCGGATGTCCATGGTCTCCCCCGGGTCTCCTCCCGAGCATGCCAGGAGCCCTGGGCGGCGACCACCGGGGGCGCCGGTTCGGGGGCGCGGCCCGCCGGATGCGAGGATCGCTGTCGAACGCCCGACGCGCGACCGCCCTCCCGACGAGGACGCGGCCGCCGACCGGGACGCCCGGGAGGAGACCCATGGACCAGCCGACCGTCCGCTCCGTCCTCGCCGCCCGCACGCGGGACGACCTCGCGGCCCTCGGCCCGGACGTCGCGGCGCTCGCCGGCGGGTCCGGGATCTTCGCCGAGCCGCATCCGCACCTCACCGGCCTCGTCGACCTGCAGACGCTCGGCTGGCCCGCGCTCGTCGTGACGGACGCGGGGCTCGAGATCGCCGCGACGTGCACCATCGCCCAGGTGGCCGGCATCCCGGCGCGCGACGGCTGGGCGGCGCACCCGCTCTTCCTCCGGGCGTGCACGGCGCTGTTCGGGTCCACGGAGATCTGGCGCGTCGCGACCGTGGGCGGCAACATCTGCTCGGCCCTGCCCGCGGGGCCGATGACCGCGCTCGCCGCCGCGCTCGACGCGGAGGCGCTCGTCTGGCGCGCCGCGTCCGACGGCTCCCCCGCGTACGACGCGCGGATGCCCGTCGCCGAGCTCGTCACGGGCGACCGCACGACCGCGCTCCGGCCGGGCGACGTGCTGCGCTCGATCCACGTGCCCACGGCGTCGCTCCGGGCGCGCACGGCGTTCCGGAAGATCGCGCTGTCGCCCATCGGCCGCTCCGGCTCGGTCGTGATCGGGCGGCTCGACGAGGACGGCGCGTTCACGCTCGCGGTGACGGGCGCGACGCTCCGGCCCGAGCTGCTGCGGTACGCATCCCTGCCCACGGCCGACGCGCTCGCGGACGACGTGCGGGCGATCGGATCCTGGTTCACCGACGCGCACGGCGCGGCCGACTGGCGCCGCGCAGTGAGCGCGCTGCTGGCGCAGGAGGTCCTGGCCGAGCTGGCGGGCGACGCGGCGGGATCCGGCGACGGCCCACCCTCCGGCGAGCGCGGCACCCCGCTCGCCGCCGCGGCCACGACGACGACGGGAGCGCGCGCATGGGCATGACGGTGGACGGCCGCGAGGTCCCCGGCGACCCCGCTCCCGGGCAGAGCCTCCGCACCTGGCTCCGCGAGCACGAGGTGTTCAGCGTGAAGAAGGGCTGCGACTCCGGCGACTGCGGCGCCTGCACGGTGCTCGTCGACGGGGATGCCGTGCACTCGTGCATCCTCCCCGCGTTCCGGGCCGCGGGCCGCGAGGTCACGACGGCGGCGGGGCTCGGGACGCCGGGTGACCTGCATCCGGTGCAGCGGGCGTTCGTGGAGGCGGCCGGGTTCCAATGCGGGTTCTGCACGCCCGGCATGGTGGTGACCGCGTCGACCCTGGAGCCGGGCGCGCTCGACGACCTGCCGCGGCTGATGAAGAGCAGCCTCTGCCGGTGCACGGGGTACCGGGCGATCGACGAGGCGATCCGCGGGGCGCACGCGCAGGGGGACGGCCACGCGCACGACGGCACGGCCGGCGATGGCGACGCGGGCGGCGGGGCCGCTGCGCACGGCGCCGGCTGCGGCGGGCGGCCCGCGGGCCTCGGTCCCGTGCGGCCGACGGGGTCCGCGCGGGCGACCGGATCGGCGCGGCCCACCGGATCCGCCGCCGCGGCCGTCGCCCGCGAGGCCGAGCGCGCGCAGACCGGCCGCGTCGGCACGTCCCTGCACGCGCCCGCGAGCGAGCGCGTCGTCAGCGGCCTCGAGCCGTACACGCTCGACGTCGCCATGCCCGGGCTCCTGCACGCGAGCCTCGTGCGGAGCCCCCACCCGCACGCCCGCATCCGCTCCATCGACGCGACCGCGGCCCTCGCGCTGCCGGGCGTGCACGCCGTCCTCACGCACGAGGACTCCCCGGCGACGCTCTACTCGTCGGCCCGGCACGAGGACCGGTTCGACGACCCCGACGACAGCCGCGTGTTCGACGACGTCGTGCGGTTCCGCGGCCAGCGCGTCGCCGCCGTGATCGCGGACTCGGTCGGGATCGCCGAGGCCGCCGTGCGCCTGGTGCGCGTGGACTACGCGCCCCTCCCCTCCGTGCTCGACCCCGACCTCGCCCGGCAGCCGGGCGCGCCCCTGGTGCACGGCGACAAGGACCCGGCCGTCTCCCGCATCGCGGACCCGCGGCGGAACGTCGTCGCCGAGATGCACGGCGAGCACGGCGACGTGGCCGCCGGCCTGGCGCGGGCCGACGAGGTCGTCTCCGGCATGTGGTCCACGCAGCGCGTCGCGCACACGCACCTCGAGACGCACGCGACCGTCGGCTGGATGGAGGAGGGCCGCCTCGTCCTCCGCACCAGCTCGCAGGTCCCGTTCCTCGTGCAGCGCGAGATCTGCCGGTTGTTCGAGCTGGAGCCGGAGCGCGTGCGCGTCTTCACGGCGCGCGTGGGCGGCGGGTTCGGCGGCAAGCAGGAGATCCTCACCGAGGACGTCGTGGCGCTCGCCGTGCTGGCGACCGGCCGGCCCGTGCAGCTGGAGTTCACGCGCACGGACGAGTTCACCCTCTCCCCCGCGCGGCACCCGATGCGGGTGGGCGTGACGGTCGGCGCGACCTCCGACGGCGTGCTCACGGCGCTCGCGGTCGACGTGCTCAGCGACACGGGCGCGTACGGCAACCACGGGCCGGGCGTCATGTACCACGGCTGCAACGAGTCGATCAGCCTGTACCGCGTGCCCGCCAAGCGCGTCGACGCGCAGGCGGTCTACACGAACAACCTGCCGTCGGGCGCGTTCCGCGGGTACGGCCTCGGGCAGGTGATCTTCGCCGTCGAGTCCGCGCTCGACGAGCTCGCCCGGCGCCTCGGCATCTCGGGCTTCGAGATCCGGCGGCGGAACGCGGTCGTGCCGGGCGATCCGCTGGTCATCACCGATGCGGAGGGCCCCGATCTCGGCTTCGGCGGCAGCTACGGCCTCGACCAGTGCCTCGACCTCGCCGAGGCCGCGCTCCGCGACGGCGGCGGGGATCCGGTGCCGGCCGGCGACCGCTGGCTCGTGGGCGAGGGCATGGCCGCGGCGATGATCGCGACGATGCCGCCGCGCGGGCACTTCGCCGACGTGACGGTCGCGCTGGCCCCGGACGGCACGGTGACGGTGTCCGTCGGCACGGCCGAGTTCGGCAACGGCACCACCACGGTGCACGCGCAGCTCGCCGCGACGGCGCTGGGGACGACGCCCGACCGGATCCGCATCCGCCAGTCCGACACCGACGTCACGCGCTACGACACGGGCGCGTTCGGGTCCGCCGGCACGGTCGTCGCCGGGAAGGCCGTGCACCGGGCCGCGACCGCGCTCGCCGACCTGCTGCGGGAGGCCGCCTCGGCGCGCACGGGGATCCCCGGCGCCGCCTTCGCGCTCACGCCCGACGCGCTCGTGGCGGGCGCCGTCGCGGTCCCCGTCGCCGATCTGGTGGGCTCCGACGGCCTCGCGGCCGAGGCGCACGAGGACGGCGCGCTGCGGTCGCTCGCGTTCAACGTGCACGCGTTCCGGGTGGCGGTGGATCCGGCGACCGGCGAGGTGCGCATCCTCCGCTCCCTGCAGGCCGTGGACGCGGGCACCGTCATCAACCCGGCGCAGCTGCGCGGCCAGGTCGAGGGCGGCACGGCGCAGGCGCTCGGCACCGCCCTGTTCGAGGAGGTCGTGCACGACGGCGAGGGGCGGATCCTCACCGACGTGCTGCGGAACTACCACATCCCCCAGCTCGCCGACCTGCCCGCGACCGAGGTGCTGTTCGCCGACACGCACGACGAGCTCGGGCCGCTCGGCGCGAAGTCGATGAGCGAGGCGCCCTACAACCCGGTCGCGCCGGCGCTCGCGAACGCCGTGCGCGACGCGGTCGGGATCCGGCCCCACGACCTGCCGATGTCGCGGGACCGCGTGTGGCGGCTCCTGCACGGCGGCGGCCCGCAGCCCGCGTTCGACAGCCCGACGACCCTCGGGGAGCGGGGGACGCGGGAGTCCTGACGCGGGCTCCGGACGGCCGGCGCGGGGACGAGCCGGCGCGAGGACGGGCCAGCGCCAGGACGGGCCAGCGCCAGAACGCGCGGGCGCGGGCGCGGCGGCTCAGGCCGCGGTCGCGGATCCGCGCCGCCGCCGCGCGAGCACGACCGCCCGGCCGACGACGCCCACCGCCAGCACGCCGACGCCCGCGGCGATCGACGGCACGGGCAGCGTCGCCACGAGCACCAGGCACCCCGCGACGCCGAGCACCTGCATCGCCCGCGGGTACCGCCGGTCGGCGCGCCCCTGCGTGAAGGCGGCCGCGTTGGCGACCACGTAGTACAGCAGCACGCCGAAGGACGAGAAGCCGACGACGCCGCGGAGGTCCACCGTGAGCACGAGCGCCACGACGACCGCGGCCACCGCGATCTCCGCGCGCTGCGGCACCCGGTACCGCGGGTGCACGACGGCCAGGCCGCGCGGCAGGTCGCCCTCGCGGGCCATCGCGAGCGAGGTGCGGCCGATGCCGGCGAGGAGCGCGAGCAGGGCGCCGAGGCACGCGGCGGCCGCGCCGATCCCGACGACGGGCACCGCCCACGCCCAGCCGGCGGCGCGCACGACGTCGGCGAGCGGCGCGGTGGATCCACCGAGCCGCGCCTCCCCGAGCGCCCCGAGGAGCGTCACGGCGACGAGCGCGTAGACGACGAGGGCGCCGCCGAGCGCCAGCAGGATCGCGCGCGGGATGGTGCGGGCCGGATCCCGCACCTCCTCCCCCATGGTCGCGATGCGCGCGTATCCCGCGAAGGCGAAGAACAGGAGCCCGGCGGATTGCAGGACGCCGTAGGGGGTGGTGCCGACCACGCCCGCGACGGGCCCGGCGGCGGCGCCCGGCCCACCGGCTCCGCCCGCGGCCAGGCCCGCCACGAGCACGAGCGCGATCACGGCGAGGACCACCGCGACGATCACGCGGGCGAGCCGCGCCGTGCGGGTCACGCCGAGGCAGCCGACGACCGCGAGCGCGGCCACGGCGAGCGCCGCGACGGGCCGCTGCCACGCGGCGGGCACGGCGTAGGCGGCGAAGGTCAGGGCCATGGCGGCGCAGCTCGCGGTCTTGCCGATCACGAACGACCACCCGGCGAGGAACCCCGGCCACTCCCCCAGGCGCTCGCGGCCGTAGAGGTACGAGCCGCCGGACGACGGGTAGCGGGCGGCGAGCTGCGCGGACGCGGTGGCGTTGCAGAGCGCGACCACCGCGGCGATCGCCAGGCCCACGAGGAGGCCGCCGCCCGCGGCGCGCGCCGCCGCCGGCATGACCGCGAAGATCCCGGCGCCGATCATCGCGCCGAGTCCGAGCACGGTGGCATCGAGGAGGCCGAGGCGGCGGGCGAGGCCGGGCTGGCCGGGCTGGCCAGTCTGCGCGGATCCGGCGGCGGCGGTCACGCGTCCTCCCGGTGGATCGGCCCGGTGGTCGTCGTCAGCGGCGCGCCCGCGGATCCGGCGCGCGCCGCGAGCACCTCCGCGAGGATCGAGACGGCGGTCTCCTCGGGCGTCGACGCGCCGATGTCGAGGCCGATGGGCGACCGCAGCCGCGCGAGCTCCTCCTCGCCCAGGCCCTCCGCCACGAGCAGGGCCCGGCGGCGCACGTCGGTGACGCGGGACCCCATCGCCCCCACGAACGCGACGGGCAGGCGGAGCGCGGCGACCAGCAGCGGCACGTCGAAGCGGTCGTCGTGGGTGAGCACGCAGATCACGGTGCGGGCGTCGACCGCGGTGCGCGCCAGGTACTCGTCCGGCCACTCGGCGACGACCTCGTGCGCCGACGGGAAGCGCGCGCGGGTCGCGAAGGCGGGGCGCGCGTCGCACACCGTGACGCGGTAGCCGAGGAGCGCGGCGGCGTCCGCGAGGGCGGCGGAGAAGTCGACGGCGCCGAACACGAGCATCCGGGGCGGCGGCGCGGCGACGAGGTGCAGCACGCGCCGCGGTCCGCCGGCGCAGTCGACCTCGGTCGCGCCGGAGCGGCCGGCGGCCAGACGGGCGGCGAGGGCGGCGCGGATCCGCCGGGCGGGCTCGGCGCCGACGGCCGCGTCGACCTCGGGGTCGGCGGCACCCGTGATCCACGTGCCGGCGGCCGGTCCGTCGAGCACGAGGGCGAGCGACGCGGCGCGGCCGGCGCGCGCGTCCTCCAGGGCGGCGCGCACCGCGGCCGGGACGGGCGACCGCGCGTCGCCCGCGGGGTCGAGCGCGACGACGACCACGCCGATGCGCCCGCCGCAGGTGAGGCCGACCTGGAACGCGTCGTCGTCGCTGACGCCGAAGGACGTGAGCCGCGGGGCGCCGTCGGCGAGCACCTCCTGGGCCACCTCCACGACCGCGCCCTCGACGCAGCCGCCCGAGATGGATCCGATGACCCGGCCCGCCTCGTCGACCGCCATCGCGGTGCCGGCCGTGCGGGGCGCGCTGCCGAGCACGTCGGTGACGCACGCGACCGCGAGCCGGCGGCCGGCGGCGAGGGCGTCGAGCACCTCGGCGGCGATCTCGAGCACGGCACCTCCAGGGCGGGACGCGGGGCGGACGGGGCGGACAAGGCGGACGGGACGGCGGCGGGAGCGCAGACGGGCGGGCGAAGCGGATGCGCGCGGCCGCGCCCAGCCTCCCACGCGCCGGGTCGGGATCCGCTCGCGCGGGATGGTACCGCCGCCGTCGACCCCCTCCGACCCCGTGGATAGGGTGGGAGCGGATGTCGGGGGGCTCCCTCGATGTCGTGGGCGCATCCGCCGCGCAGGACGAGGAGGACCCATGACCCCGACCGCTCCCGCGCCCGATCGTCCGCAGCCGCTGTTCCGGCGGATCCGCCGTGCGTGGGCCGACGCGCCCGCGGTCGTGCGCGTGCTGCTGGTCGCCGCCCTGGCCTTCGCGTGGTTCACCGCGTTCGACATCGGCGGACCGGAGGAGGGCGTCGGCAGCCTCGTGCTGCGCGTCGTGCTCGCCGTGGTCTTCGGCGGCATCGCGATCGGATCGCGGTGGATCAGCCGCCTCGACCGACCCGGGGCGCCGCGCGATGTCGAGGTGTCGGAGGCCGCGGAGGACGGCGAGCTCCAGCCCGGAGCGGACCACGTCGCGTGGATCGCCGCGCTCGAACGGCGCCGCCGCGAGATCCGCCAGGAGGCGTGGGCGGTGCCGATCGCGCTGGTGCTGATCGTCGCGATGGCGTTCCTCCCGCGCCCGGACCCCTTCCGCGCGTCCGACGGGGCGTTCCTCGTGTTCCTCGCCGTCTTCGTGACGTGGGGCATGTCCAACGTCGTGTCGCGCTCCCGCCGCCGCGACGGCGTCGACGCCCTGCTCATCCCGCTGCAGGAGCAGGCGAGCCGGGACGCCGCGCAGCGCGCCGACTGGGCGCCGCCCTCCCCCGACGATCGGATTCCCCCGGCTGCTGGATAATGTGCACCGCGCGCGACGACGGCGCCCGACCGATCCGAGGAGCGACCATGACATCGACGACCCGCCGCACGTGGGGCACCCCGGCATGAAGGCCCTGTCCGACCGCTTCCAGCGTGCTCCGCTCGGGGTCGTCTTCCTCGTCCTCTCCGTCATCGCGATCGTGGTCCGGCTCGCGGTGGAGGCGGTGCTGCTCGACGACGGCCTCTCGGTCGGGCGCGCGATCGCGAGCGTCATCGGCTCGCTGGTCCTCAGCGGCGTGCTGACGCTCGTCGTCGCCCGCCAGCGCCGTCGCAGCGGCGGCGCCGACACCATGGCCGACGTCACCACCGCCGTGAAGGCCCGCCGCCTCCCGCTCGACGCCGACCCCGCCGTCTGGATCCCCGCCCTCGAGTGGCGGCGCCGCGTGCTGCGCCGTTCGCTGTGGCTCACGCCGATGATGGGCGCCGTGGTCATCGCCATGGGCGTCGCCACGATCGTCCTGGCCCCCGGCACGATCACCGGCTGGATCCTGGTGGTCGCCGTCCTCGCCCTCGGCATCGGCGCCGTCGTGCAGGTGCGCAGCGCCCTCCCGCGCATCGACGACCTGCTGCGCCAGCTCCGCGAGCGCGACGGGGCGCGCGGGCCGGTCGCGCCCGCGGACGCCGCGCCGTCGCCCGCCACCGGCGCCTGATCCGCATCCGACCGTGACCGGCACCGCCCCTCCGACGCACGGCCGCCTCCGTCGAGCCCGCCGCCGGCTCGCCGACGCTCCCGCCATCGTCCCGGCCCTGGGCGTGGCCGCCGCCTACGCCGCGATCACGGCCTACTCGCGGGTCGCGCTCGGTCACGAGGTGAGCGCCGGACCGATCCTCGGGACGCTCACGGTCGGCGCCGTCGCCGGCCTCGTCCTCACGGCCGTCCTCTCCCGACGGCGCCGCGGGGCGACGTCCCGGATGCGCTGGATCGACGTCTCGGAGGCGATCGACGACGGGCGCCTGCCGGCCGACGCCGACGCCGACTCGTGGCGGTGGCTGCTCCTCCGACGGCGCGAGGTGCACGACCAGCTCGGCGGACCGTGGGCGGTGCTCGTCGCCGCGGTCGCGCTCGTCGGGACGGTCGTCGTCGGCGCGCTCGGCGGACCGCCGCTCGCGTGGACGCTGCCCGCGGCGATCGCCGTCGCGGTCGCGGGCATGGCCGTGGTGCGTCGCCGCCGGATCGAGCGGATCGACGCGCTCCTGCAGCCGCTGCTCGACGCGGAGACGGCGCAGGGCGTCGACGCGGACCCGTCCGCGGGACCGGGCACGACACCGGCACCGATCCGCCGACCTCCGGCGTGACGACGCCGGAAGGGGTCACCGCTTCCTGAGCGCCGCCGACGCCCGCGGCGTGTCGTGGCGCGCTCCCCGCCCGGAGGTCGACGATCGACCGGGCTCCTGATCCCGCCGACGCGACGCCGTGCCACCCGGGATCCGGCCCGCCGCGCGGCCCCCGGGCTCCCGCCGTCCAGCACCGCCGCGCATCAGCCGAGCGAACGGATCCGCATGACCGACCACCGGACCACCAGCACCCCCGCGTCCTCCCCCTCCCGCCGCACCGTCCACCGCGGCCACGTGCTCCACATCACGGGATCCCCGCTGGTGCAGGACGCCCGCCGCCACCTCGTGTCCGTGCCCGACGGCGCGCTCGCGGTCGACGAGGCCGGCCGGATCGCCTGGGTCGGCCCGTTCCGCGAGCTCCCCGCGCCCTTCGCCGACGCCACCGTGCACGGCGACGCCTCCGACTTCCTGCTCCCCGGCTTCGTCGACGCGCACGTGCACTTCCCGCAGACCTACACGACGAGCGCGCACGGCGGCGGCCAGCTCCTCGAGTGGCTCGACTCCTGCGTGTTCCCGTCCGAGGCGCGCCTCGAGGACGAGGGCTTCGCGCGGATGATCGCCCGGGACTTCACCCGGCGCCGGATCATGGCGGGCACGACGAGCGCGCTGGTGTTCGGATCCGCGTTCCCGCACGCCCAGGACGCCCTGTTCGAGGCCTCCCGGGACGCGGGCCTGCGGCTCGTGAGCGGCCGCGGGATCCAGACGGTCGGCTCCGGCCCCGCGACCCCGCTCCTCACCTCGGAGGAGGATGCGATCGCGATGTCCTGCGCGGAGATCGACCGCTGGCACGCCGTCGACACGGGCGACGCGACGACGGCCATGCTCCAGGTCGCGATCGTGCCGCGCTTCAGCCTCTCGGTCACGCCGACGACGCTCCGCGGCCTCGGCGAGCTGTACGACGTGGCGCGTGGCGAGGGCGTGCACTTCCACTCGCACCTCAACGAGAACGACCGGCCGGGCACGGGCGAGATCGCCGCCGTCCGCGAGGTGTTCGGCACCGACACCTACCTCGACACCTACGACGGCCGGTTCCTGCCCGGGTCGGAGCGCGGCGGATCCAGCCTCCTCGGCCGTCGCAGCGTGTTCGCCCACGCGGTGCACTGCCAGGACTCCGAGCTCGCGCGCCTCGCCGAGACGGGCAGCAGCATCGCGCACTGCCCGACGTCGCAGCAGTTCCTCGGCTCCGGCACCATGCCGTGGCGGCGCACGATCGCGTCGGGCGTCAACGTGGCGATCGGATCCGACGTGGGCGCCGGCGACGAGTGGCTCGTCTCGCGCGTGCTCAACGACGCGTTCAAGGTGCACCTGTCGGAGCCGGGCGACGCGGGCGTGGAGATCGACGCCGCCGAGCTCCTCTTCACCGGCACGCTCGCCGGCGCCCGCGCGCTCGACATGGAGGAGCGCTACGGCAACCTCGACGTGGGCAAGGACGCCGACTTCCTCCGCGTCACGCCGGACCTGTGGGAGCCGCTCGCGCGGACGCTCGAGCACGGCATCCGCGCGGACGACGACGCGCGCGCCACCGACCAGGTCCTGTTCACTCTGCTGATGGGCCTCCGCGAGCCGGCCATCGCGGGCGTCTTCGTGCAGGGTCGGCGGGTCAGCGCGGGGTGATGGCGTTCGGGGCCGACTCCGGTCGTGCCCGCACGGCCTCCGGCGTGGCGAAGAGTCGGGCCGTCCAGGTCAGCTGAGCCACCGGCGACTCGCATGAGTCGGATGTGACTCACATGAGTCGGACGAGACCCATGCCAGGACGAGACGGCACCCGCTCACGCGCGGCCGGCGTCCCGCTCGCGCGCCTCCCCGATGCGCAGCCGCACGCGATGCGCCACCACGACGAGGGCGAGCCAGGCCAGCGCGAGCAGCCAGCCGGCGATCACGTCGGTGAGCCAGTGGTGGCCGAGGTAGACGCGGCTGAGGCTGACGGACGCGGCGAACGCGATCGCGACGACGTACGTGAGCACGCGCGTCGCCCGCCGCACCTGCCGGAGCACGAGGAGGTACGCGACGATCCCGGCCACGACGCTCGCGTTGAGGGTGTGGCCCGACGGGAACGACGGCGACGTCTCGTAGGGCGGCACGGCATCGGCGCGCGGCGGGCGGTCGCGGCCGACGAGCTCCTTGCCGACCTCGGTCATGGCGAGGGATCCGACGCCCGCGGTGAGCCCGAGCACGACGGGCACCCACTGGCGTCGGCGGATCGCGAGGACCACGATCACCGCGACGCCCACGATCGGCACGGCGTAGACGCCCGCGGCCTCCGTGAAGACGGTGACGGTCGTGTCGAGCCACGGCGAGCGGACGTCCCTGGCGAGGTGCAGCGCGGGCTCGTCGAGGAGGGCGACGCTGTCGTCGTCGATCACCGCGACGTAGAGGCCGGCGAACAGGCTCGCGGCGGCGGTGATCAGGAGGAGGCCGAGGACCAGGGACGCGGCGAAGGCGCCGGTCGGGCCGACGCGGGTCGCGACGCCCGTGGCGGCGAGGCGGATCCGACCGGGCGGGCGGGTGCGCGCGCGACGCGGGGGGAGGCGGTCGCCGGCGGGGGCGGGGCGGCTCACCCGTGGACGAGCGCGGAGGACGGCACGCGGTCGCGCTGGCGGACGGCGGCGGCGATGAGCCCCACCACGCCCGCGACGAGGCCGACGACGAAGGTCGCGACGCCGCCGAGGACGCCCATCACGACGATGCCGAAGGTGCTGACGCCCTCGTCGAGATAGCCGACGCGCGTCTGCGCGGCCCAGGTGGCGAGGATCGCGAGGCCGGACGCGAGCACGAGCGCCACGACCGTGCAGCCGACGAGGTACCAGCCCCAGGTCGCCCCGCGGGCCTTCGCGACGGCGAGGACCACGGCGACGAGGATCGCGAGCACGGGCACGCCGAGCGACAGGGTGAGGGCGAGCGCGGACGCGGTGTCGGGATCCATGCGTCGAGCGTAGGCCGCGCGTACGGCCGGGGCGAGGGCACGGCGGGTGCGCTCCTAGCATGGGCGGATGGCGGAGTCGGGATCGGGTTCGGCGGGGACGGCGGCGGATGCGCCGGCGGCCGCGGGGGCCGCTCGGGCCGGGGGCGTGGCGGGCGTCGCGGGCGTCGTGCTCGCCGCCGGCGCCGGCTCCCGCTTCGGCGGACCCAAGGCGCTCGCCGCGCACCCCGACGGGACCCCGTGGCTGGCGACCGCGATCCGGGCCCTCGCCGACGCCGGATGCTCCCCCGTCCTGGTCGTGCTCGGCGCGCGCGACGCCGAGGCGGAGGCGCTGCTCGCCGCGCTGCCCGAGGCCGCCGACGCGCGCGTCGTGCGCGCCGACGACTGGGCCGACGGCATGTCCGCCTCCCTGCGCGCGGCGCTCCGGGCGGCCGCGACGCTGGATCCGCCGCCCGCCGCCCTCGCGGTCGTGCCGGTCGACGTGCCGGACCTCGACGCGGCCACGGTGCGCCGCGTGCTCGACGCGGGGCACGTGGATCCGACCTCGCTCCGCCAGGCCGTCTTCCACGGCCGTCCCGGGCACCCCGCCCTGATCGGCCGCGAGCACTGGGGAGCGCTCGCCGCCGAGGTGCGCGGCGACGCGGGCGCCCGCGCCTACCTCTCCGCGCACGACGCGCGGCTCGTCGAGGCGGCGGACCTCAGCACGGGGGCGGACGTCGACCGGCGACCCTGAGCATCGTCCGGCCGACGGGACGCTCCGGCCGCCGTGCCGGGGCCGAGCAGTACGGTGACCCCGCGCGTCCGGTGCCCCGCGCGGATCGCGCAGCCCGCGCCGCCCGCCGTCCACCGCGACGCCGATCCCGCACAGGAGCGACCATGCCCTTCGACGACGCCCCCTCGGCCGGCGACGACCCCGCGATCGGCGACGACCCCTTCACCGACGACGACCCGCTGTCCGGAGCGACGCGGTCCCCGGGCTCGGGGATCGCGCGGCACGGGCGCCTGCGCCGGCCGAGCGCCGCGCGGCACGTCGCCCTCGTCCTCGCCGCGACCGCGGCCGTGGTGGCGATCAGCGCCACGTCGATCGCGGCCATCGCCGCCTGGGACCTGAGCCGCACCGTCTCCGCGAACTCCGTCGACATCTCCGACGGCGCCGCCCTGCCGCCGACGCTCGGCGGGCTGGACGGCGGAGTCGACATCCTCCTCGTGGGCAGCGACAGCCGCGAGGGCCAGGGCGACGAGTACGGCGACCCGAAGGTCGTGGGCACGGGCCGCCTGAACGTCGCGAACGTGCTGGTGCACGTCAGCGCCGACCACACGCGGGCGACCGCCATCTCGTTCCCGCGCGACATGCTCGTCGACATCCCGTCGTGCAAGGGCGAGGACGGCAAGGCGGACGTCCCAGGAGCGACCCACGTGATGCTGAACACGGCGCTCAGCCGCGGCGGGCTGGGCTGCGTCGTCCGCACGATCAAGGCCATCACCGGGATGGAGATCCCCTACGCGGGCGTCGTGCAGTTCACGGGGGTCGCCGCGGTGTCCGACGCGGTCGGCGGGGTGCCCGTCTGCCTGGCGAAGCCCATCGAGGACAGGTACACCGACCTCGATCTCCCGGCCGGCCTCGACGTCATCCAGGGGAAGCAGGCCGCCGAGTTCCTGCGCACGCGCCACGGCGTGGGCGACGCGAGCGACATCGACCGCATCAGCAACCAGCAGGTGTTCCTCGGGGCCCTCGTCCGCACGGTCACGAGCAGCGGTACCCTGACGAACCCGGCGAAGGTCTACGGCATCGCCCGCGCCGTCGTGGAGAACATGAGCCTCTCGACGTCGATGGACAGCCCGGCCGCGATCGCCTCCATCGCCCTGACCGTGAAGGACATCCCCGCCGACCGCTTCACGTTCGTGCAGTACCCGAGCGTGCGACGCGCCGACGGCCGGGTCGACCCGGACACGCACGCCGGCAAGGACCTCATCGGCGTCGTGTCCTCCGACTCCGACTTCCGCCTCGCGCCCGGCTCCGTCGGCGGCGGGGTGCAGGCCCCGACGCCCGCCCCCTCGGCATCCACGGATCCGGCCTCCGGCACGACGGGCACGACCCCCGACCCCGGCACCGTGCTGCCGAAGGACGTGACGGGCCAGACCGCCGCCGAGGAGACGTGCGCGCACGGCTGACCGGCGCGCGTCGACGCGCCTCAGCGCCCCAGCGCCTCCTCGAGCGCGTGCCACGCGAGCAGCGCGCACGTGCCGCGGAGCGGGTAGCGGCCGGAGTCCGCGAGGGCGAAGGCGTCGCCGAGGCGGTCCTCGGCGCCGGGCCGGAGCTCGTGGGAGCGGATCAGGGCGCGCAGCTCGACGACGAGCGCGGCGGCCTCCGCGGCCGTCCGCCCCTCGACGAGCTCGGCGAGCATCGACGCGGATGCCTGCGACACCGTGCAGCCGCGGCCGTGCCAGCGGACGGCGATGCGCTCGGCGGGATCCACCGACGCGCCCGCGGAGGCGGCGGGACGCGCCGGATCCGTCGCGAGCACCCGCAGGTCCACCACGTCGCCGCACGTCGCGTTCCGCTGCTCGGACGCGCCGAGCACGACGCCGACCGCGGGCGTGGCGGCGTCCGGCTCGGCGACGAACCGGCCGGGCGCCGAGGCCGCCCGCAGCTCCGCGGCGCTGCCCACGCGGCGGCGGGCGTGGTCGGCGATGAGGGCCGACGCGATCTGCCGGTCGAGCGTCATCGTCCGACCGCGTACCCCTGGGCCCCGCGCGGGTTGGCCGCGGCACCGAGCAGCCCGGTGGCGGGATCCCGCGTCACGGCCGAGAGGCGCCCGAGCGTCCAGTCGCCGACGACCTCGACGACGTGTCCGCGCGCCCGGAGATCGGCGATGACGTCCTCGCCCACGCGCCCCTCGACCACGAGGCCGCCGGGCGTCCACGTGCGCGGCCAGAACGATCCGGGGACGCTCGTCGTGTGGAACGTCGGCGCGTCCACGGCCTGCTGGGGGCTGAAGCCGCCGACGATCGTGCGCAGCAGGTACGGCAGCTGCCACTGGTCCTGCTGGTCGCCGCCGGGCGAGCCGAGCGCCTCCACGGGCTCGCCGTCGCGCGTGATCAGCGTGGGCGTCAGCGTCGTGCGCGGACGGCGGCCGGGGACGAGCGAGGACGGGCCGCCGGGCTCGAGCCACGTCATCTGCAGGCGCGTGCCGAGGCAGAAGCCGAGCGACGGGATGAACGGCGACGACTGGAGCCAGCCGCCGGAGGGCGTGGCGGAGATCATGTTGCCGAAGCGGTCGACGATGTCGAGGTGGCAGGTGTCGCCGCGGGTCTCGCCCGTGCGGGAGACGGTGGGCTCGCCCGTGCCGCCGGCGGACGCGGGCGCGTCGCCCTCGACCACGAGCGGCGGCAGGAACGGCTCCACGCCGTCGATGCGTCCCGGACGCAGCTCGTGCGACGCCTCGTCGGCGATGAGCGCGCGCCGCTCGGCCGCGTACTCCGGCGATAGCAGCACGTCGAGGGGCGCGCCGCCGGGCACGGCGTCGCCGTAGTACGCCTCGCGGTCGGCGAGCGCGAGCTTCTGCGCCTCGATGATGCGGTGGATCCCCGCGGCCGTCGCCGGGTCGATCTCCTCGTCCGCGAAGCCGTCGAGGATCATCAGCGCCTGCAGCAGCGCCGGCCCCTGCCCCCAGGCGCCCGTCTTCCAGATGCGCACCCCGCGGAACTCGATGGACACCGCGTCCTCCCACGACGCGCGCGAGCCGGCGAGGTCCTCGGCGGTGAGGAGGCCGGCGTGGTCGGCGCCCGTGGAGTGCCGGTGCGGATCCTGCACGCTCGCGACCATCTCCTCCGCGACGAAGCCCTCGGCCCACACCGTGCGGGCGGCCTCGACGCGCTCCTCGCGCGTCGCGCCAGGGCCCGCGGCGGCCGACGACTCCGACAGGATCCGCTCCATGGCGGCCGCCCACGCGGGGTTCCGCACGAGGGACCCGGCCGCGGGCGCCGCGCCGTCGGGCATCCAGAACCCGGCGGAGGCGGACCAGTGCTCGCGGAACAGGTCGGCGACGCCCGCGATGGTGCGGCGCACGCTCTCCAGCACCGGATGCCCGTCCCGCGCGTACCCGATGGCGAACGCCCAGACGTCGGCGAGCTCCCACGTGCCGTGGTCGCGGAGCAGCAGCAGCCACGCGTCGACCGCCGCGGGCACGGCCGCGGCGAGCGCGCCGGCGCCGGGCACGCGGTCGAGGCCCTCCTGCCGGAAGCGCTCGGGCGTCGCGGCCGCGGGCGCGGATCCCTGTCCCATGAGGAGCTTCGGCCCGGCCTCCCCCGCGACCTGCACGACGGCGGTCATGTCGCCGCCGGGGCCGTTGAGGTGCGGCTCGACGACGTGGAGCACGAAGGCCGCGGCGACCGCGGCGTCGAACGCGTTGCCGCCGCGCTCGAGCACGGCCTGGCCGGTGCCGGAGGCGAGCCAGTGCGTGGAGGCGCTCATGCCGAACGTGCCGCGGAGCGTGGGGCGGGTGGTGAATGCGTCGGGGGCGCGGAACGTCACTCGGGGTCCTTCCGGTGGGGGTGGACCCAGTCGACCACATGGGATCCTCCCCGTGCGGGAATGCGGCCGGCCCCGCGCCCGTTCACCGTTCGACCCGGGAGGCTCATGACTGACACCAGCGGCGTCGGATTCCGATCCGAGCGCGGCCCGATCCTCATCGCCCTGATGATGACGACGGGCCTCGTGGCCATCGACTCGACCATCCTCGCCACCGCGGTGCCGTCCATCGTGGACGACCTCGGCGGCTTCGCCTCGTTCCCGTGGCTCTTCTCCATCTACCTGCTCGCGCAGGCGGTGTCGGTGCCGCTCTACGCGAAGCTCAGCGACACCGTGGGGCGGAAGCCGATCATCCTCGTCGGCATCGGCCTGTTCCTCGTGGGCTCCGTGCTGTGCGGGTTCGCGTGGAGCATGCCCGCGCTCATCGCGGCCCGGGCGATCCAGGGGCTCGGCGCCGGCGCGGTGGCGCCCATGGCGATCACGATCGCGGGCGACATCTACACGGTGGCCGAGCGCGCCAAGACGCAGGGCTACCTCGCGAGCGTCTGGGCCGTCTCGAGCGTCGTCGGCCCCACCCTCGGCGGCGTGTTCTCCGAGTTCACGACCTGGCGCTGGATCTTCTTCGTCAACGTGCCGCTGTGCCTCGTCGCCGGTTGGATGATCGTCCGCCGCTTCCACGAGTCCATCGAGCGCACCCGGCACCGCGTCGACTACGCGGGCGCCGCGCTCCTCACCGTGGGCCTCAGCCTCCTGATCCTCGCGGTGCTCGAGGGCGGCCAGGCGTGGGCGTGGGACTCCGTGCCGAGCATCGGGTCGTTCGCGGTCGGCGGCGTGCTGATCGTCGCGTTCCTGCTGGTGGAGCGGCGGGCCGCCGAGCCCGTGCTGCCGCTCTGGGTGTTCTCCCGACGGCTGCTGCTGACGACCACCCTGGTGTCGCTCGGCGTCGGCGCGATCCTCATCGGCCTCACCTCCTACGTGCCCACCTACCTCGAGGGCTCCATCGGCGTCACGCCGCTCGTCTCGGGCCTCGCGCTCGCGGCGCTCACGATCGGCTGGCCGATCTCGGCGTCGCTGTCGGGCCGCCTGTACCTCCGCATCGGGTTCCGCCGCACGGTGCTCATCGGCATGGCGCTCACCATCGTGGGCACCGGATCCATCGCGCTGCTCGCCGCGACCCCCACGCTCGTCGGCATCGCGGCCGGCTGCTTCGTGGTGGGCCTGGGCCTCGGCCTCGTCGCGACCCCCAGCCTCATCGGCGCGCAGTCGAGCGTCGGCTGGGGCGAGCGCGGCGTCGTGACGGGCGCGAACCTCTTCGCCCGGTCGATCGGCAGCGCGGTCGGCGTCGCCGTCTTCGGCGCGATCGCCAACGCGATCTTCCAGGCGTCCGACGGCGGCCAGCGGGATCCGGACGCCGTGATCGCCGCCTCGGGCGCCGTGTTCCTCGCGGTCGGCGTGTGCGCGCTCGCGACCGTGGTCGCGGGCCTGCTGATGCCCGAGTCGCGCGTCGAGGACACCGAGCTCGCGCGCGCGGAGCCCGTCGTCGACTGACCCGCCCGGCGCGCGCCCGCCCGCTCCCCGATTCGCGGGAATGCGATCCCCGCACCTAGGGTTGACCCAGATGCATACGTTCGCATGGATAGGGAAGCAGGGCAGCATGGCGCAGGAGATCGAGCTCGGACTGGACACGTTCGGGGACGTCACGGTCGGACCGGACGGCCGCGAGCTGCCCTACGCCGAGGTGATCCGCAACGTGGTCGCCGAGGGCGTCCTCGCCGACCAGGTCGGCATCGACTTCATCGGCCTCGGCGAGCACCACCGCGACGACTACGCGATCTCCTCCCCCGAGGTGGCGCTCGCCGCCATCGCGGCGAAGACCTCCCGCATCCGCCTGGGATCCGCCGTCACGGTCCTCAGCTCCGACGACCCGGTGCGCGTCTTCCAGCGCTTCGCGACGCTCGACGCGGTCTCGGACGGGCGCGCGGAGGTCATCCTCGGCCGCGGCTCGTTCACCGAGTCGTTCCCGCTGTTCGGCTACGAGCTGAGCGACTACGAGCGCCTCTTCGAAGAGAAGCTGGGCCTGTTCGCCGAGCTCGTCAAGGAGACGCCCGTCACCTGGAGCGGCTCGACGCGCGCCGGCCTCACCGAGCACGACGTGTTCCCGAAGACGGTCGCGGGGATCAAGACGTGGGTGGGCGTCGGCGGCAGCCCCGAGTCGGTCGTCCGCGCCGCGCGCCACGGCTTCCCCCTCATGCTCGCGATCATCGGCGGCGAGCCGCACCGCTTCGCCCCCTACGCCGACCTGTTCGCGCGCGCCCTCGACCAGCTCGAGCAGCCGCGCCTTCCCGTCGGGATCCACTCGCCCGGCTACGTCGGCGAGACCGACGCCGAGGCGCGCGAGGCGTTCTTCCCCGACTACCAGGTGATGCACGCCCGCATCGGCAAGGACCGCGGCTGGCCGCCGCTCGCCCGCGCGTCCTACGAGCAGGAGATCGAGCACGGGTCGCTGTACGTGGGATCCGCCGAGACGGTCGCCCGCAAGATCGCCGCGACCCTGAAGGCCGTCGGCGCCACGCGCTTCGACCTCAAGTACAGCGCCGGGCCCTTCTCGCACGAGCGGATGATGGGCGGCATCGAGCGCTACGGCACCGTCGTCGCGCCCATGGTCCGCGACCTCCTGGCCTGATCCGCCGACCCCGCGCGGGCGGCCGATCCGCGTCGCCGCCGAACGGGGGCCCGAGCGCGGGATATCCTGCGTCTCGGGCCCGGCACGGGCGGGCATGAGGGAGGACGGGCGGCGATGACCAGCGCACCGCAGCCGCCCCCGCATCGGGGGCCCCGCGCCCTGGCCTCCGGCATGCTCGCGACGCTCCGCTCCGCCACCCTCGGCCGCGTCCAGTACCGCCTGCTCTACCGCGAGATGCGCCGCGCCACCTTCCCGCGCGACTCCCCCACGGGCTCGCAGCCGGGCCCGGATCCGTACGGCCTCGCCGTCGTGGGCGAGGGCACCGCGGTCGGCTACCAGACCGTCTCGCACGACCTCGGCATCGCCGGGCAGGTCGCCCACAAGCTGTCGATGCGCACGGGCCGCGGCGTCTTCTGGGCCGCGCAGCCGTTCCCCGACTTCACCGTGCGCTCCTGGCGCCCGGGGCTCGACGCGTTCCCCGCCTGGGCGAGCACCGACGTCGCGGTCATCGTGCTGGGCATCGGCGACGCGATCCGCTTCACGCCGACACCGCTCTGGGAGTCGCTGCTCGACGCGTGCATCGTGGGCGCGCACGAGCGGATGCCCGCCGACGCGCTGGTGCTGATCGCCGAGGTCCCGCCCCTGCAGGACTCGCCCGCGACGCCGCCGCTCATCGCGGGCGCGATCGGCCGCCACGCCGAGGCCCTCAACCTCGCCACGCGCCGCGTCGTCGCCCGGCACGCGCGCACCGCGAGCGTCCCGTTCCCCACGTGGCGCATCCCCGAGTTCACGGCGCCCAACCCCCAGGACACCCTCTACGGGCGCGTGTACCGGGCGTGGGCGGACCTCATCGTCGACGAGATCGCGCCGTAGTGGGGCGGATCGAGGACGGGTACGCGGCCGCCGACATCCGCGCCGCCGAGGCGCCCCTGCTGGCCGCGGGCGCGCAGCTGATGCGCGTGGCGGCCGCGGGGCTCGCCCGGGCCTGCCGGGAGGTCGCGCCCGCCGGATCCGCGCTCGTGCTGGTCGGCGCCGGGAACAACGGCGGCGACGCGCTCCTCGCGGCGGCCGAGCTCGCGCGGGAGGGGCGGGAGGTGCGCGTGATCCGCACGGCCTCCCGCATCCACGAGGCCGGTGCCGCGCAGGCGGCCGCGGCGGGCATACGGATCGACCGCGCGGAGGATCTGGACGATGCCGCGGTGGCGGCGCTCGGCGCGGCGTCGGCGCTGGTGGTCGACGGGCTCCTCGGCATCGGCACGACCGCGGATCCCGCCCTCCGCGGCCCGGCGCGTCGCGTGGTCGCCGCGCTGCTGCCCGTGGTCGCCCGGCCCGACGGCCCGCGCGTCGTCGCGTGCGACCTCCCGAGCGGCGTGGGCTGCGACGACGGCGCGGTGCCGGATCCGACGGTGCTGCCCGCCGACCTCACCGTCACGTTCGGCGCGGGGAAGGCCGGCCTGCTGCGGGACCCGGCGCGCGCGCTCGCGGGCCGCGTCGTGGTGGTCGACGTGGGGCTCGACCTGGCGGACGTCGCGCCGCTCGCGGTCGCCCGGCCCTGACGACGCGCCCGGGCCGCCGCGTGTCCCCCCTTCCGACGACTTCACCCGACGCTCCCGTCACGTCAGAGTGGGACCAGGCCGACCGGCCCGTCGAAGGGGGACGACACCATGCACGAGCACGCCAGGACATCCATCGCACCACCCGGGAGCGCGGTCTCGTGAGCGCCGCGCTCGTCATCGCCGTCGTGAACGCCGGGATCATGGCGCTCGTCGCCCTGGCCGCGCCGCGCCTGCCGCAGTGGACCCGCGGATCCTCGTGGCTGCTGCTCGTGCTCGCGCTCGCGGTGCTCGGGCTGCACCTCGTGGGCGACGCGTGGGGCATCCCCGCGACGCTCCTCGCGATCGCGTTCCTCGTCTCCACGTGCCTCAACGCGAGCGCGCTGGCGCCGCTGATCATGCAGGGCCTGATCGCCCGCGCGCCGGGTTCGCGCCGCGCGGTCGAGTAGACCGCGCCGGGCGCCCGGCGCCCGACAGGCCGATGGCCGCACCGCCCGAGGCGGTGCGGCCATCGCCGTCGTGGGGTCGGATCAGGCGGGCGTCACGTCGATGAGCACCTTGCCGGTCACGCCGTCCTCGACCGCCTGGTGCGCGGCGGCCGCGTCCTCGAGCGCGAAGCGCGTGATCGGCAGGCCCGCCTCCTCGCCGACGGGCAGCGCGCCGTCGATCAGGGCGAGGTGGATGTCCGCGCGGGCGGTGTCGAGCGCCTCCCGGCCCACCGTGTAGAGCAGCAGGAACTGGTAGCGGAGGTTCTTCACGAAGCTGTCGACCACCGGGAGCGTCACGGTGTCGCCGCCGTTGTTCGCGTACACGGCGACCGAGGCGCGGTTCTTCGCGACCGCCTGGTTGAGCTCGGCGTTCTGCGCCGGCGCGACCTCGACGATCAGGTCGACGCCGTCGGGCGCGATGGACTGGATCTCCGCCACCGCGTCGCCGTGCTTGTAGTCCACGACGTGCTGCGCGCCGGCGGCCGTCGCGAGGGCGGCCTTCTCGGGCGAGCTGACCGTGGTGATCACGGTGGCGCCGGCCCAGCGCGCGAGCTGGATGGCCGCGTGGCCGACGGCTCCGGCACCGCCGGCGACGAGCACGTGCTTCCCGGCGAGGGCGCCGGGCGCGAGGCGCGACGGGCCGTCCTCGGAGACGGTGAGGGCGCGGTGCGCGGTGACGGCGGGCACGCCGAGGCTCGCGCCGAGGTCGAAGGAGAGGCCGTCGGGCAGGGGCGCGACGCGGTCGACGGGGAGGACCGTCGTCTCCTGCGCGGTGCCGGTGGGGCGGCCGTGGGCGGCCAGCATGGTCCAGACGCGGTCGCCGACGGCGAGGTCCGTGACGTCCGGGCCGACGGCGTCGACGACGCCCGCGCCGTCCTGGTTCGGGACGACCTCGGGGAACGGCAGCTCCTGGCCGGGCGATCCGCCGTCGCGGGACTTCCAGTCGGTGGGGTTCACGCCCGAGACGACGATGCGGACGCGCACCTCGCCGGGGCCGGGGGCGGCCTCGTCGCGGTCGACCAGCTGCAGGACGTCGGGGGCACCGGTGCGGGTGTAGGCGATTGCTCTCATGCCCTGCCCAACGCCCGACGCCCGCGCGGTGTTCCTGCCGTCAGCCGCCGAGCGTGTCGTGCGTGAACCGGCCGCCGAGCAGGGTGGCGGACACGCGCATGGCGCGGAGGTCGTCGGGGGTGGTGGCGTCGGCGAGCGGATCCGCGTCCACGACCGCGAGGTCGGCCCGCTCCCCCGCCGCCACGCGCGTGCGCACGGACGCGTCGAGCGCAGCCGCCCGGTCGATCGCCTGCTCGGGGTGCCACGGCGCCCGGCCGTCGCGCGCCCGGCCGACGGCGGCGCTCATCGTGGCCCACGGATCCAGCGGCGCGACGGGCGCGTCGGAGCCGAGCGCGAGGCGCGTGCCCGCCGCGCGGAGGTCGGCGAGCGCGAAGGCGCGGCCCGTGCGGCCGGCCCAGTAGACGTCGGCGACGTCGCGATCGTCCATGGCGTGCTCGGGCTGCACGCTCGCGACCACGCCGAGCGCCGCGAACCGCGCGACGTCCTCGTGCGTGAGCAGCTGGGCGTGCTCGATGGATCCGGCGAGCCCCTCCGCGTCGCGGTGCGCGCCCCGGAGCTCCCGGTCGAGGTGCGCGAACGCATCGAGCGCCAGGCGGTTGGCGTGGTCGCCGATGGCGTGGATCGCGGGCCGGAGCCCCTGGCGGGCCGCGCGCAGCATCAGGCCGCGCAGCTCCTCGGGCGGGACGGAGAGCGTGCCGCAGGTGCCGCCGTGGGCGTCGCCGCCCTGGCCGTCGAGGTCGGGGTACGGGTCGAAGCAGTACGCGGTGCGGGTGTTGAGCGATCCGTCGGTGACGACCTTCGCGGGCCCCACGCGCACGAGGCCGCCGGTGCCCTCCAGCAGGTCGCCCGTGCGGAGGCCCGCGTCGCGCGCCCGGTCGAGGTCCTGCGGCCAGATGCCGAGCTCGACGCGGAGCGCGTCGTGCCCGAGGGCGGCGAGGCGGCGCCACCGAGCCGGGTTCCAGTCGATCTCGAGGTCGACCACGCCGACCACCCCGCGGCGGGCGGCGTCGCGGGCGACCTCGACGGCGCGGGCGTCGAGCGCGGACGCGTCGCCCTCCTCCACGCGGTACATGAAGTCGAAGCAGTCGTCCTCGCGCAGGAGGCCGGTCGGGTGGTCGCCGTAGCCGTGCGGGGCGAGGGCGGCGGAGCTCGCCCAGCAGCAGTGCAGGTCGCCGCTGACGAGGAGGACCGGGGTGTCGCCCGCGACCGCGTCGAGGAGGTCCTTCGTGGGGAGGTCGGGCCAGAGGCCGTCGCGGAAGCCGTAGCCGACGAGCGCCTCGGGGGCGCCGGCTCCCGGGCCGGTGACGGCGCCGGAGGACGCGGCGTCGCGCGCGGCGAGCGCGTCCCGGACGAGCGCGACGGCCTCCGCGGCCGACGCGACGCGGGAGAGGTCGAGGCGGCGGGACACCTTGGTCCACTGGGTGAAGTGCACGTGGTGGTCCCAGAGGCCCGGGATCACGAACCGGCCGTCGAGCGCGCGGGTCTCGACGCCCGCGGCGTCGGCGGATCCGGCGGGGCCGACGGACGCGATCACGCCGTCGCGCATGAGCACGTCGACGGGCGCGGCGGATCCGGGCAGGCGTCCGCCCGCGAGCAGCAGCGCGGTCACTCGGGGCTCTCCGCCGTCGCGGACGGGGTCGGGGCGGCGTCCGCGGCGGCGTCGGCGTCTGCGTCGGCGGTCGAGGCGTCAGCGGCCGGGGCGTCGGCGGCGCGCGCCTGCGCCCGGCGCATCTCCGCGGCGAGCGCCGGGTTCGGGTACTCCGCGCCGTGCTCCAGCTCGTGGAGCACGCGCTCGACGACGTGCGGCGGCTTGTTCTGGCTGAGCTTGGCCTTGGCGACGAACCGGGTGGCGACGAGCCGCAGGCCGACGGTGCCGGCGCTGATCCGGGCGGAGTACGCGGCGTCGGCGACCGTGCCCGCCATGCGGCGCGGCTCGGGCATGCGGTCCTCGAAGCGGTCCACCAGCTGCCCGAGCACCCGCAGGTTCTCCTCGGGCGAGAGGATCTCGACGCGGCAGGTCAGGTGCGCGCTGACGTGGTTCCAGGTGGGCACGGCCGGGTCGGCGTCGTACCAGCCGGGCGAGACGTAGCCGTGCGGGCCCTGGATGACGACGAGGACCTCGCCGTCGGCGCCGTCCCGCTGGCCGAGCTCGTGGATACGCTCGTCGGGGCGCCCCACGTGGGTGAGGAGCGTGAGGTCGTCGCGGTCGGGATCCAGCAGCACCGGGTAGTGCGAGGCGACGAGCCCGGCGCCCGTGCCGCTGACGATCGTGGCCCACGGGTTCTCGTCCACGAGGCGGCGGATCTCGGCGACGTCCTCGAGCGCGAAGGACGGGTTCTCCCTCACCGGGCGGCCCGCCGCGGCTCGAGGGCGGACGGGGACGCGAGGGGCATGACGGGATGCTACCGGCCGCCGGGCGCCGCTCCCGTCACCGGCGCCGGCCCGGCCGACCCGTGCGTCCGACGCCGGATCAGCGCGCCCGCAGCCCCGGGAACTGGTCGTCGCGCCACTCCCCCTCGAGCCGCTCCCCCGCGTCCGCGGCCGCGACCTCGCGCTGCCGCAGCTCGACCCGGCGGATCTTCCCCGAGGCGGTCTTCGGCAGCTCCCCGAACTCCACGCGCCGCACGCGCATGAACGCCGGGCACCGCTCGCGCGCGTGCTTCAGCACGGCGAACGCGGTCTCCTCGTCGGGCTCCCACCCGGCGGCGAGGTGCACGTACGCCTTCGCGACGTTGAGCCGCACGGGATCCGGCGCGCCCACGACCGCGGCCTCCGCGACGGCCGGGTGCTCGATCAGGACGCTCTCGACCTCGAACGGCGAGATCTTGTAGTCCGAGGACTTGAAGATGTCGTCGGTGCGGCCGATGAAGGTGATGGTGCCGTCGGGGTCGCGCCGGGCGACGTCGCCCGTGTGGAAGAGCCCGTCGCGCATCGCCTCCGCGGTGCGCTCCTCGTCGCCGAGGTAGCCGGCCATGAGGTTCACGGGCCGGGTGCCGAGGTCGAGGCAGATCTCGCCCTCGTCGGCGCGCTCCCCCGTGACGGGATCCACGAGCACGAGGTCGACGCCCGGCAGCGGCGTGCCCATCGAGCCCGGCACGACGGGGGCGCCGGGCGGGTTCGCGACGATGGCGGTGGTCTCGGTCTGCCCGTAGCCGTCGCGGATCACGAGCCCCCACCACTCCTCGATGCGCGCGATGACCTCGGGGTTGAGCGGCTCGCCCGCCGACATGATCTCGCGGAGCCTCCCCGGCCGCTCGCGGATCCCGGCCTGGATGAGCATGCGCCACACGGTCGGCGGCGCGCAGAACGTCGTGACCTCGGCGCGGTCGAGCTGCTCGACGAGCGCGTGCGCGTCGAAGCGCGCGTAGTCGTGCACGAAGACGGTGGCCTCCGCGATCCACGGCGCGAAGAAGCAGCTCCACGCGTGCTTGCCCCAGCCGGGCGAGCTGATGGCGAGGTGCACGT